>Ga0316206_1000072_pt1 | contig 212175 bp, 213 predicted proteins | sample 6monthpyrite_MG_FD_204942 | JGI IMG/M metagenome (GOLD analysis project Ga0316206, IMG submission 204942) | Microbial mat bacterial communities from mineral coupon in-situ incubated in ocean water Damariscotta River, Maine, United States -... | ecosystem: Environmental > Aquatic > Marine >... | reverse complement strand
CAGGCTTCGTCACCTTAAGTGAGATCGAAAAGAACCATGCATGTTCCATTCTTGATCGAAACAGACACGTAACTCATTGAACAATAATAAACATTCTAGGGGATCCCTCAGGGTCAGACCCCATTGTTTTTTTGATTGGATACGAAGCGGCGCCAATGTTCTTCTGCGGCGGTTAAACTGTCACGGCGAAGGGCGGCCGCATTGCCTGCTGCTCAATCCGGCGCGATTTGTTCCCCGCCATGCCGTGAAGAAACGGGTGCGATTCGCTAGCGTCTGAGGGGTGGCCAATGGGAATTGGCGGCTGACGCCGCCATGGGGCGGCCTACCCGCTTGACGCGGGCCAGCTAATGGGTGTTTCCTACGGGGTTTCTTGATTGGTTCATTTTATTTTTGCAGAGGGATGTCAATGACTTCGGCCCCATGTACGCACGATCCGGCCGTGAACCCCGCCGACAAGTACCGGCAATACAAGCCGGTGGTCGCCGCGTTGCTGAACGCGCGGCGGCCCCGGACGATTCTGGATATTGGCGCTGGCGACGGTTGGCTCGGGCAACGGCTGGACTATTCTCCGGAGATCGACGCGGCGGACTGGAGCGGCCAGCCGCTGCCCGGCTACAGGAACGTCTACCCTGCCGACCTGAATGCGGGAGTGCCTGGCGAGCCTGCCGCCTATGATTGCGTTGTCTGCTGCGAGGTGATCGCCTATCTGGCCAATCCCGGATTGCTCCTGTCCGGCGTCCATAGGCTGCTGCGGCCAGGGGGGCGGCTGGTGTTGTCCACGCCCAACTGCTGGTATGCCCAGTCGCGGCTGCAATTTCTGCTCAAGGGCTTTTTCCCCAGTTTTCCCAGCCTGGTGGGCCGGCTGGCCTGGGGTACGCATATGCACCTGATTCCCTGGAGTTTCCCGCAGCTCTACCAGTTCATGACGCTGTATGGGTTTTCCGAGGTGACCCTGCACGATGTGCCTGAAGCCCGTCCCAAACATTGGCTGGAATGGCTGATTGGCGCGCCCGCGTTGCTATATGGCCGGTGGCGGCTGTTCTCGGCCAAGACCGAGGAGGAACGGCGTTACTGGAAATACGCTGGTTCGCGTCAGTCTATCCTCGGCCGTCGGTTGGTGGTGACCGCGATTAAGCGGGACGCCGCCCCCTGAGAAGCTTGCCCGCTGAGCGGCACGGCAGCTGTAGCGGGCAGCAACGTTGGATCATTGGCGAGACGAAAACAAATAGAACCAGAACAAGGGACAGGCCATGGTTTCCCGCGAGGCTTTGCCGAGTGTCCCCCGTCAAGAACCGAATAGGGGATATTCCATGAATAACAGCTGGTTGCATTCATTGTGGACGGATTAGATTCGTTTTGGATCTAGAATAAGATGTCATTTAGGACGCCTCTTTCAGCGGCTGTAAATTCTTCTGTGTAAGCAGCGGTTATTCACAGAGACGCCCGGTCACCGAAGAGAGTCATAAACTGGCGCATTGACTGTTTCCAATCCCGAAAAACAATGGGGTCACCCATTGTTTTGTGACCTCATTGGTTGCGATTGATTGGAAAATCTGAACAATTCAGGATCAAGCGAATCCGACGCTTAATTGGGCGTCCTTGTCTAAGGGTTGTGGGTTGATCATGAGGGAGCGCAGGCAAGCTAATGAACAAAATCTATGATGAACCCGTGACAATCGCACGCTTGATGCGTGTCCCATTCTATGGGATGGCCAAGTCGAACCGGGACGCGGCCTATGCTGATTTTAGCGCGCGGCCCTGGGCCAGTGTGTGGGTAACCATCGGCTACTATGCTGTGTTCGGTCTTGTTAGCCTCCTGGTGTTGCACTATTTGAAGACGGGCAAGTTTGATTTCGGGCCTAGCCTAGTAGCCGAGGGCATAGGCCTTGTCCTCGGCTGGCTGCTTTATTTCCTGCTGAACATCGTTGGATTGACGCTGTATGGCTGGCTGGTTCGTTACGGGTTACGCCGGGTGCTGGGCGCGGACATGCCGCAAGAATCTCAACCTCTGGGGGTGCCCATCGGAGTGTGGCTGGGTTTGGCGCTTACCGTGCCGATGCTTTGTTTGCTTCCATTGCTGTACGGCGCCATGGTGGCGCAGCCGTGGTTCCCGTGGCTTGCTTCCGTGGCGCACTCGGGATTCAAGACGCTGGGTATCGTTGCCTATGTCGTTCCGCTGATAACGGTACGCATGATCTATGGTATTCCCACTCGCAGCGCGGCTTGGCGGCGGCTGGGCGTCATCGTAGTAGGGCCGTGGATCGCGTTCGCCATCGTGGGCATCGTGCTGGCTATCGTGCTGGGTGTTTATCAAAAACATAGGCGTGTGGAAGTCGCAAGCGACGCTTCATCCACCAGCAGGATGGTCCCGGGATTCAGCCGCCCAGCCGCTATGCGCGCCACATCGGTAGCGCGGCAACATCAAGGCGCGTCGGCCCCCGAACGCAAGCGGCCTGTCTTGGGCTGCAATGGCCGCGGCCCAATGCTAGCGCCTTCGGCGCCACGGGAATTTGGCGCCACGGTCATCGGGGTTGTCTCGCCATCGAAGGCCATGGCGGCTATCGAACAAGGGCAGCGGCGCGTCAATGGCCGGCTCGATCCCAATTACCTTTATAGCCCGCGCGTTGCGGTTCATCCAGATAAGGCGCCCTACGGGATAAAGGTCATGGCGGTCGTTCCAAAGGGTATGATGGTGGTTCCTGGGCAGCATATCGTCTACACGACCGGTTATGCCGATTCGCATGACCCTTGCCACTATTTTCCTAATATTGTTGGACGGGTGGAGGCAGGATGACGCACTTGTGATTTATGTCGTCCTGATATTTTTTGTGTAAATGGAGCAATGGGGTTACCCATTGGTTGGTTGCCTTGGTTACCACACGGAAGAATTTACAGTCTCGGCAGATGCACTCGGACAAGCAAAAGCGTCGCTTCGCTCTGTTTTGCCCGCCGGTAATTTGCGGCGCTGGCCTATATGTCTGTAATCATCACACCTAAAGACATCATTGAATCCCTTTCGGACGGCAATACAGAATCCTCCTCTTTCAAACCATGGGAAGATAAAACGGGATTATGTAGCAGCCGCACAAAACCATAATAAACAATGTGTTGCACGACACGCTCTTAATCCACTCGAATTTCTACACTATTGGCATAGAATTGCGATTGTTCTGCATTCTAACTATGCTAGTTTATGACACTTGTATTCCAGCAACCAGGAACAGAAAAACTTTTAGAAGCGATTGATGGCGCGGCATTGGATGCTAGCAGTGGCGGCGGAGTTTTTGCTTTTGCATCCAAGGGTGGCATTGATACGTTCTTTGCACGCCCCAATATTTCAGCCATGCTGTCAAATCAGCGGCCCTTTCATCTTATCGTCGGAATCGACGCGATAACCAATGCCGATGCACTATTATGCTTAAGTGAAAAACTTGTGCAGTTTCCCGGCGTATTGACTGTTGATGTCTTTTATCACGCACATCCGAACAGCATTTTTCATCCAAAATTCTTGTGGTTTCGGCAAGGAAGTGACCTGCGTTTGGTGACGGGATCAGGGAATCTCACGCTGCGCGGTCTTGGTCAAATTTCAACCAGTAATCCCCCATCCGGCAATTGGGAAGCCTTCAGCGTACAGTCTTTAATAGGCGCTAGTGCAGCGACTACTAACCAACGGATTGATGATTGGCTGACTGAGCAACGCAACGCGAGCAAGCTGTGCTCGCTCGAAGATCAGCGCGTCCGTGATAGAGCTATGTCCAACGGACGCGTTCGCTTTCTCTCAGTCCCAGCCGCTATACAGCAATCAGCACCAACCGGTGTACCCACACCAGCTGCAAATGCAGTTCCTGTAGACGGCATAGAGTTTGGTACACCAGAGGTACTGGTACGCGAAATACCAAAGAACAGGAGCGGGCAAGCCGATGTGGGGAGGGGAGCCTTGATGGAGTTTTTTGGTTACGCTGGCGTAGCGAAAAATGTCTACATTCAGCATGTCTCCCTTGATAACTCCTTGGGGTCTGTTGATTCTATCCGTTTGTTCGTCAACGAAAGTGACAATTACCGGCTTGAACTAAGCGCCATAACAGAACTGGCATATGTGATTGGCGAGAATGACAACCGAATGATCCTTGTGGCAACCAAACTAGATCGTCGTTCATTTCGATGTACCATATTGCCAGTCACTAATCCAGATTATAATAATGTGGTTGCGCTTCTCGGGCCTTTGTCTCCAAGTCGTCGTCTTATGCGTGAGGTGCGCATATCACCAGAAGAATTATTGGCAGCTTGGGCGAATGTGCCAACCAATTTGCTTCCAGTTGACCTCCTTACTCCAGAGCCTTAGCTATCTTTTCTATACGTGCTTGCGCTATTTCAGCAAAAGCATTTTAGAAGAATTTCGGCATGATCCCGCTCTTTTAACTTTAACCCACTGCGGTTAAGTTTGTTGTGGGTTACTCCGTCAACGACGCGGAATTCAACTCGATCATAGTGGGCGCGAGCAAGCGCGACTATCTGGTTCATGGACACCACCCGAGGATGGGTGCCATCATCAGCTTCGTGTGGCGAATAAGAGAGCACTAGAGGGAGATCGTGTTCCCGCGCAGATATGAAAAGCGCTTCAAAGGCGGCAGGTGCAGTGGAGCGAATGCAGAAGTCTGATTGATGGCGTTCCTCCCTGTATGCCCCCCGGCTGGGGATGAGCTCCCCGTCCTTCATTACCTGTGAGATTTCCGGGTTATCCCGAAGGCACATAGTTTCAAGTACGTGATAGAAGCGACTGTAATGATCTCTCGTATATGGTGGATCGGCATATATTACCGAGAAGGATGATGCGTTCTGCGCTATAGCATCGAGGTAGTCTTCACGCAGTGCTTGTGGCCTTCCTATTGCCCTCGGCAATGCAGCATACTTGCCCAGCCAAATCCGGTACAACTCAAGCGTGTCCAGTGAGCGATCACGCTGAACAATTTTCACCAAGCTGGGTTTCACATCACCAGATTTGTTTCTGGGCCGAATCGGTTGAGCAAACTGTTTGCCAACTGTATTTACAAGCTGGCTTGCTGTGCTGAGTGCTGCCGCCTTTAGTGTGTTTCGGCTTTGCTCGTCGGAAGAGTCGGCAACTGATAGCATTGCGTCAAGCATGGCCGCTTGTGTGAATGAAAAGTACAGTCCTCCAAAATAGCGTGACACGGTAGTTTCTGCCGACTGCCACAACTCTGTTTCGTGAAATCTGCGAATAACCTCACGGGTGGCATCACCAAGGCGCGTAGAAGGAGTCTCAAATTCAGAAGTGGCGTGCACCGCCAACGGAGGGAATTCAATCAGTTCGACAAGCGCATTGAAGTCGCCAATGGCGGCTGCGTCGATACATTCGCGCTCATGCTCAATTAGCGGCTGTAGACACCAAAGCGCCTGCTTCGCAATTTCATCGTGCAAAGCGCGTGCGACAACCCCCTTTATATCCGCCTGCGACAAAACAGGCGGACTGAGTACCGCTGAGCAGAGCACACGAGAATATTCCTGTACGTCAACGGTCGTTACCTCTCGGAACGCGCCCAACGCTGCGCCAACAGATCCGGTGCCGGAAAATAAATCAACTAAGCGTCCACCGCTAGGGTCTACCTCGTCAATTGCCGCTTTGATGGCCGGCGTAAAACTGGCTTTGCAGCCCAGGTAGTAGATCGGGCGAAAAGCACCGGCCTGCCCGTTGACTTGAATCTTAGAATCGGTAGAAGTCAAAACCACCGCCGCCCTTCCAGCCCATTAGTTCAGACACACCACCAGACTCTCCGGTGATGACCTGCTGTAGCCGATGAGCGCAATGCGTTTTAATGTGCTCCCCTACTTCAATACCCCAATATTGCCGATTCATCTTATGGGCAACCGCCGCTGTGGTTCCAGAGCCAAGGTAGGGGTCAAGCACCACGTCACCAGGGTTGGTGCTAATTTGCAGAATGCGATGTATCAGTTGCTCAGGCTTGGGGGTGTCGAACAGAGATATTTCCTTGAACAATGCCAGCAAATGCTTCTTGGCTTCACTCGTTGTTCCTACATCGTCCGCACGCCATAGAGTTTCAGGCGTCAGTCCAATCTTGCGATCTGTCAGAAACTTTTTAAGCCTCGGTACGGCGTTTCCATCTCTTCCGAACCATAAGTTGTTCTTTGCTATTTCCTCAAGCATTTTCTGCTTGGCATATCCCCAGCATCGCCCCTTCGGAGGATTGTGAACCCGTCCATTCGGTGCCACGAGAGAGTAATACTGCTGAGGAATTGCATGGCCTTCTTGGACGTTGGCTGACACCGACTGCCATGGGCCACGCGGATCGGAATCCGGGTTCTTGTAACGGCCTTTAACATCCTCAGTAAGAGGCAATGAATTGCGCACTTTAGACCAGTTATCAATGTTCTTGGTATAGACCAACAGGTATTCGTGATTTCTGGAGAGAACTTTTCGGTTTTCTCGTGTTGTCCGACGCTCCCATATAATCGTGCCAACAAAATTTGCTCGGCCAAACACTGTGTCAGCCGCCACTTTTAGGTAGTGAAGCTCAGAGTCGTCGATAGAAATCCAGACGCTACCATCTTCGCGCAGTAGAACCTTGGTTTGCTCCAAACGCGCAGTCACAGCCTGCAACCACTCCTCATGACCCATGCTGTCAAAATAATGCTGATAGCTCTCTCCATTGTTATAGGGAGGGTCAAGGTACACACACTTTACGGTATTGGCGTGCGTTTTTGCCAGCGACTTGAGAATCTCTAAGTTATCACCGTGTATTAACGCATTTCCAGTTTTTAGTATGCCGAAAGACCACTTCGCCACTCGTTGCATGGATTTGTTGCTTGGCGCTTTGTGGCGCGATGGGGTTTTGGTTACTTCAAGAGGGGTGTTATCGCGCCCCCCATAGTCAGCAGCTTCGCTATGGTTATCCATATTTGTTTCCCAAATTTATCGTAGCTATAGACAACATAATCGAGTAACTTAGTATTTTCTGAATACCCCAACCACCGGCCCAAGCATCTCCAGGCTATCTCTCGGTCGGATCGGTTGATAAGCCTTGTTTCCGGGCTTCAAATAGAAGCCTTTCTTATCCTGTTCCAGATACTTCACCGTGTATTCGTTATCAACAATGGCCACCACGATGTCGCCTGGTCTTGTTGGAGCGCGTTTTTTCACAAGCACCTTGTCGCCAGGCATAATGCCCGCGTCAATCATCGAGTCGCCTTTAACCGTCAGCAGCGCCGTGCGAGATGGGTTATCTATCAGGTAGTCATCAATGGTGACGACTTCATGCTGTGCATCATTGGCGGGTTGAGGCATTCCGGCTTGTACACTGTCCAACACCTCGCGCTCAAAAAACGCCTTCCCTGGTTGCAGACGCCGATCCGGCGATGATTCCAGCAGTCCGACAGATTTCATTCGATCCACCATGGCCGATACGGCCGAAGTGGATTTCAGTCCAACGAGGCGAGCAACACCCGCAAATGAGGGTAGAACACGGTGTTGCGCGTAGTAGTCGCGCAATTTCCCCAAGTATTCGGTATCACGATTTTGCATGGAAGAAGTATAGCGGCATTGAAATGAACATTCACTAGGCATTTTGCAGATTTATCGAGTAAATTTGTATTTAGAATGTTCACTCGATATAATATTTGCTGATAAAATATCCACTCTAAATAATATGCTCCAGCACTTTGTTACTTTCCGCCAAAGCCCGCACGCTCTCCGTGCGGAAAGTGATGAAATTCACCAACGACCAGGCTTTGAGGTATTCAAGAAAGTGCGCTGGGGCGCTGGCGAGGAAGTGGCCTGCCCGGTATGCGGCACCACCGGCAAGCATTACTTCCAACGCACCCGAAAGCAATGGCGCTGCAAGGACTGCAATCACATGTTCAGCGTCACGTCTGGAATCATCTTCGCCTTCCACAAGCTGCCGTTGCGCGTGTACCTAGCGGCCATTGCGATTTACGCCAACGCCGTGAAAGGCATTTCAGCGCTGCAACTGGCCCGTGATCTCGGTGTGCAGTACAAGACGGCCTTCGTGCTGGCGCACAAGATTCGTGAGTCGCTGATGGAACAACGTGGGCTTGATAACTGGATGGTGAAATCCACATGGATGGAGCCTACGTGAACGGCAACATCCGCCCGAAGAACAAGAAGGAAGACCGCATAGACCGCTGCTTTGCCGTCCACCAGCGCCCGGACAAGCGCTGCGTATTTGTGATGCGTCAGAAGTGCTAGGAACTCGCTGATGGAACTACTAGCCATTCCACTAGGTCGCCAAACAAATGGCTGGTTATGCCGGTGCCGTCAAGACGTTGATCTTCGTACTCAAGGGCGAAAATCAAGCCGATGTGAGCAATCTGGCCGATACCTTCGTGAAAAAAGGCTCAGTGGTGTGCGCCGTGAAAGCAATGCCTACGACCCGCTCTACGCCAAGTTCGATACCCGCCGCGTGAACCACGGCGTCGAGTACCGTGCCGACGATGGCACCACCAATAACTTGGCGGAAAGCTACTTCGCCCGCTTCCACCGTATGCAGTACGGGCAAGTCCACAAGTTCGAGAATCCCTATCTGGCTAATTACGCCAACGAAGCGGCCTACCGCGAGGATACGCGCCGTTGGGCGAACGGCAGGATATTTACCGACATCATGAAGAAGTGCGCCCGCACGCTGACAAACCGTGACTGGTGCGGCTACTGGCAGAGCAACAAGCGGCAACAGGAGCGGCTGGCCGCGTAGTCAGGCGGCTATGCAAAGCTGGGTCAATTGCCAGAGTAGCGTACCCCATCCGGAGCCATGCCGACATTCTTGACCAGATTACGATTGGCCTGATGACGCAGGGAGGTGATGGTTGCCTTCTTGAGGAAGTTCATCGTATCTTTGTCCGCCCCACTCTTCCTTTCTTGGCGGCCAAGGCTAACGCCACGGCCTCCGTAGACATCACGCCCCCATCCTCTCTCAATACGTCCAGCACCAAGCGTGCGCACTCGCCCGCCTTGAAATAGACGTTCTTCTTCCGGTATCGTTTTGTACGCACAGTGCGTAGATCAAATTCTGGCGCGAATAACTTGATTGTAGCGTCCAAGTGCTGAAGTTCGCCGCCGATGCGCCGGATTTCCTGCATGTGATGCTCGACAAGTCCAGCCAGATCGGCTCTCTTGGCTACAAGACCGGATACAACGTGGGATTCAGACATGATGCGCTTGACTGATGATGAGGCGGTGTTATTACAGACGCTAGGCAACCAGAGGTTTTGTGCGGCTGCTACATAATCCCGAAATAAAATACAGAAGTGGTTTTTTATTTTCTCTCTAGCAGCACTAAATATCAGGCGCCATAGTTGCGGTGGTGACTAATTCTTATCAAACCTCCTGGCTTCGCTGGGTCGCCCTTGGTTGTCTGGTGTCTGCCCAGATCGGTGGGGCGCTCTATCAGCTATCTATATTATTACCAAGTCTAAAGCTCCTGAAGAACTCGGAAAGATCCCTTGCGACACCTGCCGCCGAGAAATTTAATGATGAGATTGAACAAATATCCGAGTTAGCCAGGGACTTTGAACAACATCACTTGAATTATGCGAGGGATCGGTTGATTCTGATTGGGAATCAATTGCGTCAGCGTATCTCATTCATGATTGGTGCAATCAACAAGGCCGGGGTGCTTCCTTCCGCTGTTGCAGGTTTCTTTTACGCCAAAGATATTTTAAGCAAGCCGCAATTCGCCACAAGTAAAATTGAATGGATATTTATTGCACTTGTGATTTTAAATATATTCTCGCAAGCCACTTTATTTTTGTATCACAACGACTTGACCGGTTAACCTTAATCCTGGGCCATGCAGCATCTAAAAAAGAGCGTGATACGAAGAAATTAAATAATGAACGCGGCTAATTCCTCCATCAACACGGGCTAGCTTATAGTAGGCTTCACCTGCTTTCAGCCAGCCTGTTGTCTTGTACGTTGAGATGGTAGGAACTCCTCGGCCCCACTTGGCATAATTCCGGAAAAACAAAGTTTGATCCCATTGGTTCTTAAGTTTTGCACATAGTCCCCCGAGAGGTGTTTTGGGAACCTGTGATTTAGCTTAAAATAACCGATTGTGGCCGCAGTCCTAATTTCCCCCATAATATCTCAATGGTAGAATCTCCCATTTTAACCGGTATTCTCGGCGGCACTTTCGATCCGGTGCATTTCGGTCATTTGCGGCTGGCGCAGGAGCTAGCCGAGCGGTTGGCGTTGGCCGAGGTGCGCTTTGTTCCCTCGGGCGTGCCGCCGCACCGCGCGCCGCCCGCCGTTTCTCCCGCGCACCGGCTGGAGATGGTGCGGCGGGCGATTGCCGGGAATCCTCGCTTTACTCTCGACCAACGGGAAGTAGACAAGACTACCCCCGGCTACGCGGTGGACACGTTGGGCGAGTTGCGCGCCGAACGCGGGGCGGACGCGTCGCTGTGTTTGCTGATGGGAGCGGATGCTTTTTTGGGGTTGAATACCTGGCATCAATGGGAGGCGTTGTTCGATTTGGCCCATATCGTCGTTGCGCTCCGCCCCGGTTTTTTCCGCGATTCCTGGGAGGAAGCCATGGGCGAGGCGCTGCGCCGCCAGCTGGCGCGGCGCGAGCAGGTTGTCGAGGATTTACGCCGCGCTCCGGCGGGTGGGATCGTGGTGAAGGAGATGACGCCGCTGGATATTTCCGCCACCCGTATTCGCCGCCAGTTGCGGAGGGGGGCGAGTCCGCGGTATTTGCTTCCGGATGCGGTTCTCGAGTATATTCAGGATAACCGCTTGTATAGTTGAGGAATTATGGAGTTAGTCGAATTGCAGCAAACGGTGGTTGACGCATTGGAGGAAATCAAGGGGCGCGATATCGTGGCGCTCGATGTCTCCCGGTTGACGAGCGTGACCGATGCGATGATTATTGCCAGCGCCGATTCGTCCCGCCAGACACGGGCGATGGCGAATAACGTGCGCGAGAAGGTTAAGGCGAAGCACGGTCGGGTGCTGGGCGTCGAGGGCGAGGACAGCGGCGAATGGATATTGGTCGATTTGGGCGATGTGGTGGTGCATATCATGCACCCGGCGGTGCGCCAGTATTACAATCTTGAGGAGTTGTGGGGCGGCGCGCCGGCGCGTTCCGCGGCGGTTGCCGCCGGGCAATGAAGCTGGCGGTGCTGGCGGTGGGTCATAAGATGCCATCGTGGGTTGACGAGGGATTTGCCGAGTACGCTAAACGCTTGCCGCGGGAAGCGCAAATCGTTCTGACGGAAATTAAACCGGAAAAACGCGGCGCGGGAAAATCCGTGGCGCAAATTCTGGAAGCCGAGCGCGACCGGATTACCGCGGCGTTGCCGCCCCGCCCGGATGTCGTGGCGCTGGACGAGCACGGCGAAGCGCTGACGACGGCGGCGCTGTCCCGTCAGTTGGACTACTGGCGGCGCGACGGGGGCGCGCCGGTGTTCGTCATCGGCGGCGCCGACGGTCTGCATGCCGATATTAAGCGCGGCGCTCGCCGCGTGCTGGCGCTTTCCGCCATGACGTTACCTCACGGACTGGCGCGGGTGATGCTCGTCGAGCAGTTGTATCGCGCCGTTTCCATTCTTCAACATCATCCCTATCATCGCGTGTGAGTGTATTCCATGGTGCATAGCAAGGATCATCTTTATCTGGCGTCGCGCTCGCCACGGCGGCGCGAGCTGCTGAAGCAAATCGGCGTGCCGTTCGAGGTTATCGTGCCGGAGGTGGACGAATCTCGCCGCCAGGGCGAATCGCCGCGGGATTATGTGGTGCGGGTGTGTCGCGACAAGGCCGACGCCGGCTGGCGTTATCTGAAGGTGCGTAAATTGCCGCCCTACCCGGTGCTGACGGCGGATACCACGGTCGTGCTGGGAGACGAGATCATCGGCAAGCCCGCCGGGCGAGAGGATGCGCAGCATATTTTGCAGCGGCTTTCCGGCAATACGCATCAAGTGTTGACCGCTGTCAGCTTGATTTGCCAGGAGCGGCATGAAACCCGTTTGTCGGTTACCGAGGTGGAGTTCGTCACGTTGACCGAGCAGGATATCCGCCGTTATATCGCCAGCGGCGAGTCCGGCGACAAAGCGGGCGCCTATGGCATTCAAGGCAAGGCGGCGATGTTCGTTTCCCGTCTCAGCGGCAGTTATTCTGGCGTCATGGGTCTGCCTTTGTTCGAAACGTCCCAATTGCTGGCGGCATTCGGATTGACGGACTGGTGAGCGAGGAAATTCTCATCAATGTCACGCCCCAGGAGACGCGTGTCGCGGTGATCGAGCAAGGGGCGGTGCAGGAAATGCATATCGAGCGGGGAAACGCTCACGGGCTGGTGGGTAATATCTACCAGGGTAATGTGTGCCGGGTGCTGCCGGGGATGCAATCGGCTTTTGTCGATATCGGCCTGGAGCGGGCGGCGTTTCTCCATGTGGCCGATATTTGGCAGCCGTTACCCCACGACGGGGCGAACCGGCCCATCGAGAAACAATTACACGAGGGGCAGAGCTTGGTGGTGCAGGTGTTCAAGGAACCCATCGGCACCAAGGGGGCGCGGTTATCCACGCAAATCAGTATCGCCGGGCGGTTTTTGGTGCTCTTGCCCCAGGAGCGGCATATCGGCGTTTCCCAGCGGATCGAGGACGAGAACGAGCGGGAGCTGCTGCGGGAAAAATTACAGCAATTGCTGCCGCCCGACGAGGAGAGCGGCTATATTATTCGCACCGTGGCGGAAACGGCGACGGACAAGGAGCTGGCGGCGGATATTGCGTATCTCCACAAGTTGTGGGCGACATTGCAGCAACAAGCGCGGAGCGCGCCGCCGCAGACCTTGCTGTACCGTGATCTCGACCTGCCGCTGCGGGTGCTGCGCGATTTCACTACCGACGAGACGATGCGGATACAGGTGGATTCGCGGGAGACTTTCCATAAGGCGCGGACGTTCGCCCTGGACTATGTGGGCAATGTCCACGGCAAGATCGTGCATTATACCGGCGAACGGCCCTTGTTCGATTTGTTCGGCGTGGAGGAGGAGATCGAAAAGGCGCTGGCGCGCCGGGTCGATTTGAAGTCCGGCGGTTATCTGATTATCGACCAAACTGAGGCGCTCACGACGATCGATGTGAATACCGGCGGCTTTGTCGGCGGCCGCAGTTTCGACGATACGGTGTTTAAAACCAATCTGGAGGCGGCGCAGACGATTGCTCGCCAACTGCGGCTGCGCAATCTGGGCGGTATTATTATCCTGGATTTTATCGACATGGACAGCGCGGAGCAGCGTCAGGCGGTGCTTGCCGAGCTTGAAAAGGTATTGGCACGGGATCGCACCCGGATGACGGTGAATGGATTTACCGCGCTGGGGCTGGTGGAAATGACCCGTAAGCGCAGCCGGGAAAGTCTGGAACATATCTTGTGCGAGCCTTGCCCGACCTGTCGGGGACGCGGTACGCTGAAAACGCCGCAAACCATATGCTACGAAATTCTCCGCGAACTGCTGCGCGAGGCGCGCCAGTTCGACGCGCGGGAATACCGGGTGCTCGCCTCCCAGTTGGTGATCGATTTATTTCTCGACGAGGAATCCCAAAGTCTCGCCCAGTTGGGGGATTTTATCGGTAAGCCGGTGTCGCTTCAGGTGGAAACGCAGTACAGCCAAGATCAATACGACATTATTTTGATGTAGCGGCCTGGCTAAGCAGTGACTCCGGCGGCTGGGCCGGGGCGTCGATTTCCACGATTTTGCGGCGTCCGCCCGCACCGTGCTTGAGGTGGATATTGGCCAGTGGCACGCCGAACGCTTTTTTCAGAAATGCCAGCAGCGCCGTGTTGGCCGCTCCGTCGACAGCGGGCGCGGCGACGCGAATCTTCAGTGCCTCGCCGTGCAGCCCCGCCACACTGGTGCGCTTGGCGTTGGGCTGAATATGCAGGGTGAGGATGAGCCGTTGGCGGGCGGCGTCGAATTGATACCAGGCGGTGTTCATGCTGTGTGAAGGCGGTCCAGCGCCGGCCGTATCCGCGCGCTTCAGAAAATCATCCGGTAAGCCATTTGTTCTAGCCAGGCCACCGGCAGTATGAGCAGTAGCTGGATAATGAACAGCACCGCCAATGGGGAAAGGTCGATGCCGCCAATCAACGGGATGAGTTGACGCGCCGGGCGTAGAAACGGTTCGGTTAGGCTGGCGAGCAGCGGCGCTAGGAGGGTGTAGGGGTTCACCCAACTCAGCACCGCTTGGACGATAATCGCACCCATGAGCAGGTAAAGGCTTAAGCTCAACAGCTTGGCCAGCGACCAGAGGACGATGCCGCCGAATGCACCGGCGCCGGCCACGGTCAGAGGAAAATCGCCTAACCATAGCAATAGCAGCAGCATCGCCAGTTGCAGCAGCCAGGCGATCGAGAGGGACGCCAAATCCAGCCCCCACAGGCCGGGAATGACGCGGCGCACGGGAAGAACGGCGAAGTTGGTGAGCGCGCCGATAAATTGGGAAAAAGGGTTGCGGTAGGGTGCTCGCATCAGTTGCAGGTAGAAGCGTAGTAGAAACGCCATGATGAATAGGTTAAACAGGGACTGAATGATAAATTGCAACGCGTTATTCAGCATGGTGGTCTCCTTCTTTGCGCAGTGCGTCGCCTAGCTCGCGGGAACGTTCAGCGGCGGCGGCCATGGCCTCGCCGATATGATGCCGGATACCGGCGGTTTCCATTACTTGAAGCGCCCGTTCGGTGGTTCCCCCCCTGGACGTGACCTGGGCGCGGAGTTCAGCGAACGGTTCGCCGCTTTGCGCCGCGAGCTGGCACGCGCCACGGAAGGTTTCCAGGCCGAGGCGGCGCGCGTGGGCGGCGTCGAGGCCGAGGGCTTTCGCGCCTTCTTCCATAGCTTGTAGAAAGTAGAAGACGTACGCAGGGCCGCTGCCGGAAACCGCGGTGATTGCATCCATTTGCGCCTCGTCGTCGAGCCACAGGACGCCGCCGGCGGCGGCGAGGATCGTTTCGGCGCGCTGGCGCGCCGTTTCGCCCAGGCCAGGGAGGGCGAACAGGCCGGACATCCCCGCGCCCACCCGAGCGGGCGTGTTCGGCATGGCGCGCACCAGCCGTGGGTAATCGCCCAGCCAGCGGGAGAGATCGGCGGCCCGCACGCCGGCGGCGATGGAGACGACCAGTTGGGTGTTTAGCAAGGGTCGCAGTTGCGTCGCGATGCCGGGAAGCTGTTGCGGCTTGACCGCCAGCACCACGACGTCGGTGGCGACGGCGGTGGCGGAGAGGTGCTCGAATACCGCGACGCCGAAGCGTTGCTGAAGATCACGTCGGGCCTCGGCGCGCATTTCCACCACCTGGAGCGTCGTGGCGGCGGCGCCTTGACGCAATAAGCCGTCGATTAAGGCAGCGGCCATGTTGCCGCCGCCGATAAAACAAATGTTCATGGCGTGTTTCCGTCGTCTATCCGTTGGCTATCCCCGCGCTGCCGCGTGCCGAATATCGCCGTGCCCACGCGGACAATCGTGGCGCCTTCGGCGACGGCGGCATCCAGATCACTGGACATGCCCATGGATAAGGTATCGAGAGAGAATCCCTGGCGCGTCAGGGATTCCCGTAGTTGCCGCAGTCGCTGGAAAGGCACGCGCTGGGCGGCGCCGGTAGCGGGCCGGGGGATCGTCATGAGTCCCCGTAGCGTGAGCCGGGGCAGGGCGGCGACGGCGCGCGCCAGCGCCGGCAGGGCTTCCGGGCTGACCCCGCTTTTCGTCGCTTCGCCGCTGATGTTGACTTGAAGGCACACGTTTAGCGGCGGCAGCGCCGGTGGGCGCGCGTCGTTTAGCCGCTGGGCGATGTCGAGGCGGTCGACGCCGTGCGCCCAGGCAAAATTTTCCGCGATGGGCCGCGTCTTGTTGCGTTGAATCGGGCCGATGAAATGCCACTCCAGCGTCAGGGCGTGCAACGCACCGATCTTGTCCAGCGCTTCCTGAAGGTAGCTTTCGCCAAAGGCGCGTTGTCCCGTCCGGGCGGCTTCCGCTATCGCGGCGGCGGGCCAGGTCTTGCTGACCGCCAGTAGCTGGATGTCGTCCGGGGAGCGGCCCGCGGTGGCGGCGGCGGCGGCAATGCGCCGTTTGACAGATGTTAGCGCGCTGGCTATTGTGGTCATATCGTAAAATAGAGGAAATCCAGAGGGATTATAATGGAAATTTCCGATCTGCTCGCGTTCTCGGTTAAGAACAAGGCATCCGATTTGCATTTGTCGTCGGGGGTGCCGCCGATGATCCGGGTGAATGGCGACGTGCGCCGCATTAATGTCCCGCCGCTGGAGCACAAGGATGTGCACGCCATGGTGTACGACATCATGAATGACGGCCAGCGGAAGATCTACGAGGAAGGTAAGGAAATCGACTTTTCCTTTGAAGTGCCCAAACTGGCGCGCTTTCGGGTGAACGCTTTTGTCCAGTACCGTGGCGCGGGCGCGGTGTTTCGCACCATTCCGTCGCAGGTGTTGACGTTGGAGGAGCTCAACGCTCCCGTCGCTTTTAAGGATATCGCCAACCAGCCGCGGGGCATCGTGCTGGTGACCGGCCCCACCGGGTCGGGTAAGTCCACCACGCTGGCGGCGATGATCGACCATGTGAACGAGTGCGAATACGGCCACATCCTGACGGTGGAGGATCCCATCGAATTTGTCCACGAGAGTAAGAAATGCTTGATTAATCAGCGCGAGGTCGGCCCTCATACCTTGAGCTTCAGCAACGCCCTGCGCTCCGCGCTGCGGGAAGACCCCGACGTGATTCTGGTGGGCGAGATGCGCGACCTGGAAACCATCCGCTTGGCGCTGACCGCGGCGGAAACCGGCCACTTGGTGTTCGGCACGCTGCACACCAGTTCCGCCGCCAAGACCATCGACCGGATTGTCGATGTGTTTCCCGCCGCGGAAAAGGATATGGTGCGCGCGATGTTGTCGGAATCGCTGCGCGCGGTGATTTCCCAAGCGTTGTTGAAAGCCAAGGACGGCAACGGGCGGGTGGCGGCGCACGAAATTATGATCGGCACGCCGGCGATCCGCAACTTGATCCGGGAAAATAAGATCGCGCAGATGTATTCGTCGATTCAGACCGGGCAGAGCGTTGGCATGCAGACGCTCGACCAAAATCTGCAAACGCTGGTGCAGCGCAACGTGGTTTCCCGCGAGGAAGCGCGCCTCAAGGCGGCGAATAAGGAAACCTTCAGCTAGCCGCGCTGCGCCGTAACGGACGGAATCCTCAAGGAGAGATTGCCATGGAACGCGATCAGGCGGTCAAATTCATGCACGATTTGCTGAAGTTGATGCTCGGCAAGAAGGCGTCCGATTTGTTTATTACCGCCAGCTTTCCGCCAGCGATAAAGGTCGACGGCAAGATGACGCCGGTGTCCAACCAGCACTTGACGCCGCAGCATACCCAGGACTTGGCGCGCGCCATCATGAACGATAAGCAGGCGGCCGAATTCGAATCCACCAAGGAATGTAACTTCGCCATTAGTCCCGCCGGCATCGGGCGCTTCCGGGTTAACGCCTTCGTGCAGCAAGGGCGGATCGGCATGGTGTTGCGCACCATTACCACCGCTATTCCCAGTTTCGACGACCTTGGTCTGCCGCCGGTGCTGAAGGACGTGGCGATGACCAAGCGCGGTCTGGTGATTTTCGTCGGCGGCACCGGGTCGGGCAAGTCCACTTCGCTGGCGTCGATGATCGGCTATCGTAACGAAAACAGCTACGGCCATATCATTACCATTGAAGACCCGGTGGAATATGTTCACGAGCACAATCACTGCGTTATCACTCAGCGCGAGGTGGGCGTGGATACCGAATCCTGGCATGCGGCGCTGAAAAATACGCTGCGCCAAGCGCCAGACGTGATCCTGATCGGCGAGATTCGCGACCGCGAAACCATGGAATACGCCATTGCTTTCGCCGAGACCGGCCATTTGTGCATGGCGACGCTGCACGCCAACAGCGCGAACCAGGCGCTCGACCGGATTATCAACTTCTTCCCCGAGGAGCGCCGGGCGCAGTTGCTGATGGATTTGTCGCTTAATATCCGCGGCTTGATTTCCCAGCGGCTGGTACCGAAGAAAGACGGCAAAGGGCGGGCGGCGGCGGTGGAAATCTTACTCAATTCTCCGCTGGTTTCCGACCTTATCTTCAAGGGCGAGGTGAACGGGATCAAGGAGGCGATGTCCAAGTCCAACGAAATGGGCATGCAGACGTTCGACCAGGCGTTGTTCAATCTTTACGAGTCTGGCCAGATTTCCTACGAGGACGCGCTGCGTAACGCCGATTCGATGAACGACCTGCGGTTGCGGATCAAGCTCCAGGGCAAGGAGGCCAAGGACAAGGATATTATGACCGGCCTTGACCATCTCGATATTGTGTAAGCGCTCGCTTCGGCAGGTGGTTTGATGGGTAACGTCGAGGAAACGGCGGCGACGGATGCCGCGCCGATGAATAACCTTGCCGCCTTGCTGGGACAATATCGCGATCAGCCGCAAAAACGGCTCTACCGCCAATGGCGGGACGGCCGTTGGCGGGATTTTCACGCCGCCGACCTACTGGCGCTGGCGGCGCGCTGGCAGCAAGCGTTCCGCAGCCACGGTCTGCAACCCGGCGACCGGGTCGCCCTGGCGCTGCGTAACGGCATCGACTGGGTGGCGGTCGATCAGGCGGCTCTTGGGCTCGGCCTGGTGGTCGTGCCGCTGTATGTCGATGACCACCCAGAAAATATCGCCTGGTGTCTGAGCGATAGCGGCGCGCGTTTGCTGGTGGCGGAAAATCCTCGCTTGATCCGGGCGCTGATTCATGCCGACGCCAATCTTCCGTCCATTGTCTGCTTGCACGAAGAAGCGCCCTTTCCCTCCTGTTACGTGGAGGAATGGCTGCCTGCCGCCGGCGCGGCGTTCACTGTCGAGGATATGCCGCCGGCTGCCTTGGCGACGGTGGTTTACACTTCCGGCACCACGGGCCGACCCAAGGGCGTGATGCTGTCCCACGGCAATATTCTCGCCAACATCGAGGCGGTGCTGCCAGTCGTGCCGCTGACGGCGTCCGACCGCGTGTTGTCGGTGTTGCCGCTGACCCATATGTTCGAGCGCACGTGCGGGTATTACGTGACGCTGCGTCGGGGAGCGATGGTGGTTTACATGCGCTCGATTCATCAGTTGGCGGAGGACCTGGCGACCCAGCAGCCGACCGTGATGATCGCCGTTCCCCGTGTTTTCGAGCGTTTTCTCGGGCGTGTCGAACAAGCGCTGGCCGCCTCCGCGGTTAAACGCCTGTTGTTTCATGTGACCACGCGTATCGGTTGGCGTTTGTTTCAGGGCCGCGCCGGTTTTACGGAACGGTTGGCCTATTCTCTACTGCGCCGGCAAGTCGCCGCGCCCGTGTTGGCGCGGTTAGGCGGCAAGCTGCGTTTTGCGGTGTCCGGCGGCGCGCCGCTTGAATCGCGGGTGGTGTTCGCTATGGTCGGTTTGGGGTTGCCGCTGATTCAAGGGTATGGGCTGACCGAAGCGTCGCCGGTGGTGTGCGCGAACCGGTGGGGCGGCAACGACGATCCGCTATCCGTCGGCCCGCCGCTGCCGGGCGTGGACATTCGAATGAATCTGGAACATGAACTCTTGGTGTACGGGCCGTCGGTGATGCTGGGCTACTGGAACAATCCGGAAGCCACGCGCACCGTGATCGACAGCGATGGCTGGCTCAATACCGGCGACCTGGCCGAGGTGCGCGAGGGACGGGTTTATATCAAGGGGCGCTCCAAGGACATCCTGGTGTTGTCCAACGGCGAGAAAGCCTCGCCCGACGATATCGAAACCGCCGTGTTGGACGATCCCTTGTTTGAGCAAGTGATGGTGGTGGGAGAGGGCCGTCCTTTTTTCGTGTTGCTGGCGGTCAGCGCCGAGCGAGACGCGCGTAAATTACTGCGGCACGCCAATGCCAGAGTGAAGCATTTGCCGCGTCATTGCCGGCTGCGGCGGGTGATTGCCCTGCATGAGCCGTGGACGCTGGAGGCGCGGCTGTTGACGCCTACGCTCAAGGTCAAGCGGGACGCCGTTTATCATCGTTTTCAGGGATTGATCGACGACGCCTACGCCCGCCGCTGAGGTGGCGGACGCGGCAGCCCCGGCCGGCGCTTAAAATGGTTTGACCACCGCCAGGATGACGATCGCCGTGAGGATCAGCACCGGTAATTCGTTGAACCAGCGGTAGAAAACATGACCGTGGGTATTGCGGCCACGGGCGAAGTCCGCCATGAGCTTGCCGCAATACAGATGATAGGCGACCAGCAGCGCCACCAGGACGAGCTTTACCTGGAGCCAGCCGCCGTGGAAGCCATACCCGAGCCACAGCCAGAGGCCGAAAGCTAACGCCAGAATGCCTAACGGCGTCATGAAACGGTAGAGCTTGCGTTCCATTAGCTGGAGACGCGCGATTTCCGCCGTTTCCGTCGCCATGGCGTGATTGACGAACAAACGCGGCAAGTAAAACAGCCCGGCGAACCAGGAAATCACGAAAATAAGATGAAACGCTTTTATCCAAAGCATGTCGTAATGGATTTGCGAGGAAACGGCGCTACTATACGCCGGAAACCGTGATGGTGGAACGGGAAGGGCGCTTGCGCTGGATCGCGCGGTTGAAAACCTACCGGCCGGACTGGATGACGCTGATTCTGATCGCCGCCGTGGCCGGGGTTTGGTTTTTCCCGCCGGCCTGGGTGAGCGATCTGCATCGGCCCGCGCCAGCCGCGCAACTGACGTTGCTCGACGGCCGGCGTGTCGATTTGGCGGCGTTGCGCGGCCGGGTGGTGCTGGTGAATTTCTGGGCGACCTGGTGCCCTTTCTGTCGTCACGAGATACCGCCGATCGAAAAGTTCTACCGCGATTACCGGGACAAGGGTTTCGTCGTGCTGGCAATCAGCACCGATGATTCGCCCGAGACGGTGCGGGCGTTTCTGCGGCGAGAAGGGTTCGCCGTGCCGGTGGCGATGGATACCGCCGCGATCGACCAGGCGTTCGGCGGCGTGACGCGCTTGCCGACGTCGTTCGTGATCGACCGGCAAGGCCGCTTGCGGCATAAAATTTCCGGCCAGGTCACTTATGACCGGCTGCGGCGGCTGGTGACGCCGTTGCTCGCATCCTAACCGCCGCGGCTATCCGCCTCCGCCGGGGGCCGTTCACGACACGCCCAGGGCTTTGTCGATTAAGACGCGCAGCTTAGCGGGATCGACTTCCCCGAGAAAGCTTTTGACGATACGCCCGTTTCTGTCGATTAAAAACGAGGTTGGCACCAGTTGCACGCCGCCGAACGCCTTGGCGTTCGCGCCGCCGACATCGAACGCGATGGTGAACGGGAGATGGAATTTAGCGGAGAACGCCCGGATGTAAGCCGGCTTGTCGTAATGCATGGCTACCGCCACGGTGTCATAGCCGCGCAGGTGGAAGTGATGATAGATTTTGACCAGTTCGGGCATTTCCTTGACGCAGCCGGGGCAACTGGTGGCCCAAAAATTCACCAGCACCACCCGGCCACGCAGGCTTTGCAGCGGGATTTGTTTTCCCGCGAGGGTGGTAAAGATGGTTCGCGGCGCGGTCTGCCGTTGGCTAAACAGCAGCGCGGCCAGCGTGCCGAGGACGATAACGCCAAGGAGGAGCAACCATTTTTTCTTCATGATGACCATGCGGTGGAGCCTTCGGATCAATAGGAATTTTCGTAATGTTACCGCGTCTTGCGGCGATTGGCGGGACGTTTTCACGGCCTTGCCCTGATTGACCGCGGGCGCGGCGTAAAATTCCGCGCCGCGCTGCAAATATGCCGCTGGGGCGCGGGATCGAGTAGAATAACTTGCCGTGCCGGATTTTAAAGGTGTTCATTGACTCGCGTTAAGACCATGACCGTACGATTGAGAGAAATTCCCTACAATTACACGTCGTTTTCCGACCGGGAAATCGTGATCCGCTTTCTCGGCGAACCGATGTGGGCGGTGCTCAACGAATTGCGCGCCGAGCGCAGAACCGGCCGTTCCGCACGCATGTTGTTCGAGGTGCTTGGCGATCTGTGGGTGGTGTCGCGTAACCCCTATTTGCAGGACGATTTGCTGGCCAACCGCAAGCGTCGCGCCGCCTTGGTGGAGGCGCTGCACCACCGCTTGAACGCGATCGAGGAACGCCGCCAAGGTAACGACAGCGTGGGCCGGTTGCTGGCCGCCGCCCGCCGGGCGGTGGATACATTCGCCGCCGAATTCAATCATACCGCCGTGCTGCGCCGTCGTGTGCGGCGGCGGCTATCGCGCTACACGCGTCGCGATAATACCCAGTTCGACGCCATGAACCGGGTTTCCCATGTGACCGACGCCACCGACTGGCGGGTGGAATATCCCTTCGTGGTGATTTCTCCCGACCGCGAGCAGGAGACGCTTTCTCTAGTCAAGGCATGCATCGCCCTGGGGTTGTCGATTATTCCGCGCGGCGGCGGCACGGGCTATACCGGCGGCGCGATTCCACTGACGCCGCTGTCGGCGGTGATTAACACCGAGAAGCTGGATACGCTGGGCAAGGTGGAACTGCGCGATTTGCCCGGCGTCGTGGAGCCGGTCGCCACGATCGCTTGCGGCGCGGGGGTGGTCACGCGCCGGGTGATGGAGGCGGCGGCGGCGGCGGGATGGGTGTTCGCGGTGGATCCTACATCGGCGGACGCTTCTTGCATCGGCGGCAATGTCGCCATGAACGCCGGCGGTAAGAAAGCGGTGTTATGGGGCACAACGCTGGATAATCTGGTGTCGTGGCGGATGGTCACCCCTGCCGCCGAGTGGATCGAGGTGGAGCGCCTCGACCATAATCTGGGGAAAATTCACACAGCCGACATCGCCCGTTTCCGCATTACCCACTTCCGCAAGGACGGCAAGACGCCCAAGGGGGAGGCGCGGCTGTTGGAAATCCCCGGTCACCGCTTCCGCAAACAGGGGCTGGGCAAGGACGTCACCGATAAATTCCTGGGTGGTCTACCCGGCATCCAGAAAGAGGGTTGCGACGGCATCATTACCTCGGCGCGTTTTATTCTGCACCGCATGCCGGCCTATACTCGTACCGTTTGCCTGGAATTTTTCGGCCAAGTCCGCGACGCGGTGCCCGCTATCGTCGAGATTAAGCGATATCTCGACGGCCACGCCAGCGCGACGCTCGCTGGCTTGGAACACTTGGACGCACGTTACGTGAAGGCGGTTGGCTACGCGACCAAGGCAAAACGGCCGGGATGGCCGAAAATGGTGTTGATTGCCGACATTGCGAGCGACAGTGAAACGGCGGTCGGCGAAGCGGCTTCCCAGGTGGTGCGTTTTGCTAACGCACGGGATGGCGAGGGCTTCGTCGCGGTGAGCGCCGAGGCGCGTGGTAAGTTCTGGCTCGACCGCGTCCGCACCGCCGCCATCGCCGTCCATACGAATGCCTTTAAGATTAACGAGGACGTGGTAATTCCGCTGGAGCGGCTCGCCGATTATTCCGACGGGGTGGAACACATCAATATCGAGCTGTCCATCCGCAACAAGCTGAAGCTACTGGATGAACTGGATACCTTTTTTCAAGGTGAACTGCCGCTTGACCAGTACAACGGTGCCGTGCCCGATCCGGAAATGGTCGCCTCCCGGCGGGAGCGGGCGATTGTCCTGCTGCGGCAAACCCGGCAGCGCTGGTCAGGGTTGCTGGATTGCCTGGATGCGCCGCTCGCCCACGATGAATCGGAACCGGCAGTCCAAGCGGAAAGCGTGTTTCACGCGCTGCAAACCCATGCCATCCGCGTTTCCTGGAATCAGGAAATACGCGAGGCGTTGCAGCGGATTTTTACCGGCCGCGAATATCAGCCGGTGGTGGCGCAATGCGATGTTATTCATCAACAGGTGTTGAAAAGCCGGGTATTCGTCGCGTTGCACATGCACGCGGGAGACGGCAACGTTCATACCAATATTCCGGTCAATTCAGACGATTACGACATGCTCCAGCAGGCTAATCAGGCGGTGGCGCGCATCATGGCGCTGGCGGAGAGCCTGGGCGGAGTGATTTCCGGCGAGCACGGCATTGGCCTGACGAAGCTGGCGTTTCTCGATCCGGCGGCGGTCGAGGCGTTTGCCGACTATAAGCGGCAAGTCGATCCCGATGGCCATTTCAACCGCGGCAAGTTGATGGCGGGCGCCGATTTGTCCAACGCCTACACGCCCAGTTTCAGTCTATTGGAACTGGAAAGCCTGATTATGGAGCAAAGCGAAATCGGCGGCATTGCCGACATGATTAAGGATTGCTTGCGTTGCGGCAAGTGTAAGCCGGTGTGCAATACGCACGTACCGCGCGCCAATTTGCTCTATAGCCCGCGCAATAAAATTCTCGCCACCAGTTTGCTGATCGAAGCGTTTCTCTATGAGGAGCAGACCCGGCGCGGGGTGTCGATCAAACATTTCGATGAGTTTGGCGATGTTGGCGACCATTGCACGATTTGCCATAAGTGCCTCAATCCTTGCCCGGTCAACATCGATTTCGGCGATGTGTCCATCGCCATGCGCGGCTTTTTGCGTAAACAAGGCAAGAAAAAATTCAATGTCGGCGGATTTGCCGCGCTGTTGTTCCTCAACGCGACCGACCCGCGCTGGATTAAAACGATCCGCCTGGGGATGATCGGCTGGGGTTATCCGTTGCAACGGCTGGGCCACCGGCTGGCGAAGCGCCTCGGCCTGTTGCGTTCGCTTCAGCAGCATCCTCCGGCCACCGCGGGCGTCTCCCTCAAAGGGAAAGTCATTCATTTGATGAGTAAGCCGATGCCGGCGCATATGTCGGGGCAGACGGCGCGCGCGCTGCTCGGGCTGGAAGACAAAACCGTGGTGCCGATTTTGCGCGATCCCGCTAAGCCGGCCGAGGAAACGGAGGCGGTTTTTTATTTTCCCGGTTGCGGTTCGGAACGGCTCTTCAGCCACGTGGCGCTAGCGACGCAGGCCATGTTATACGCGGTTGGCGTGCAGACCGTGCTGCCGCCGGGCTATTTGTGCTGTGGTTACCCGCAAACCGCCGCCGGTTGCGACACCAAGGGCCAGGAACTGGTGACCGCCAACCGCGTTTTGTTCCATCGGGTCGCCAACACGCTGAATTATCTGGATATTAAAACGGTGATTGTTTCTTGCGGTACTTGCATGGATCAACTGCTGCAATACCAGTTCGACAAGATTTTCCCCGGCTGCCGTTTGCTGGATATCCACGAATACTTGATGGAAAAGGGCGTGACCCTGGAGGGCCAGGAGGGGATGCGCTATTTGTACCATGATCCGTGCCACACGCCGATGAAAACCTACGCGCCGTCGCAGGTAGTCAGCCGTTTGCTGGGCGCTAGCGTCACCCTCAACGATCGCTGCTGCGGCGAGGCGGGCACCCTGGCGGTGAGCCGCCCGGATATTTCCACCCAGGTCCGTTTCCGCAAATTAGAGGAAATTCGTCACGACGTGGCTCTGCCGGAAGTGTCGCGTCCCGCTAAAATCCTCACCTCTTGCCCGTCTTGTCTGCAAGGATTGTGGCGCTACCGCGACGATACCGGGCTGGACGCGGATTACGTCGTGGTCGAAATCGCCCGTCACTTGCTGGGGGAAGACTGGCAAGCGGAATACCTCGCTAAGGTCAGCCAGGGAGGGATCGAGCGCGTTCTGTTGTAACGGCGCGTCTTGCCGGTCAAACGCATTGACGCTCCACGCGCCCCTCGCTAACATGAGGTGGCGCTGAGGAAAGGGAATCGGGATGCCGTGCGAATTGTGCGATCAGCCGGGTGGGGAAGTCCTGTGGCGAGATAAACGCTGCCGGGTGATTCAAGTGAATGATCCCGATTATCCCGGATTTTGCCGTGTCGTTTGGAACGCGCACGTCGCGGAAATGACCGATCTCGCGCCAGACGACCGGGCGCATTTGATGGCGGTGGTGTTCGCCGCCGAAGCCGCGGTGCGTCAGGCGATGACGCCGGACAAAGTGAATCTGGCGAGCCTGGGCAATATCACGCCGCATGTGCACTGGCATGTGATTCCCCGCTTCCGGGATGACCGCCATTTTCCCTTGCCGGTGTGGGGGCCGCCGCAACGCGCCGCGGTCATCGCCCACGCGGGCGCGGGCGCTATTCGCGAACAGCTGATTTTCCTACTGGGAAAGGGCACGGTCTGATGCCATCCATTGCACCCGTTAGCCGAAGCGGCCAGCGCGCGCCGCAGTTCCAGGATAAGCCATCGTGCCGGGCATGGCTGCGCGCGCTGCCGTTGACCAACGTGCAGCTATCCCATACCGCGTTGCACACGCAGCTGAGATTATTGAACCGCTATGCCGCCGCGCCGCTGGAGCGGCTCAAAATAATGGAAGAACTGCGCGAGGCGGCGGCGTTTTTGCAAGGAGAACTCGGCCGGCAATATTGGTCGCAGGCGGCGCCGTTGAACAATAGTGGGCAAGCGGCGTGGGATAGCGTTGTCGAGTTATGGCGGGAAATCCTGGACGGCTACCGTATTTGCCTGAACGAAGGCCGCGGCGATGCGGCGATGACCGCGTATATTCCCCTCGCCACCCAGCGCTGCTTGCGTTACGGCGGCTTGCTGGTGCTGGAGTTCTATCGTGTTTATCGCGAGCTTCCCGCGGCGGTGTGGGAAGATCTGCATGCCTTTTATCGCTTTGCCGAGGGTGGACGATTTGTCGCACAGCCCGTCAAGGACCGGCTTAGCCAAGCGGGCTCCTCCAGCACTTGCCAGGGCGTCTATCTACAGACGGTGCTGATTCACCTGGCGAATCCGTATCAATTTACCCCTAAGCAACTGGCCATCGTCTATCGTTGGCTGGATGCCTGGGCGGTGCGGGCGGTGTTGCTGCCGGCCGGCGAAATACCGTCCCGGCCGGTAGCGGCGGTCGATGTTGGCGGCGCCGCGCCGCCTAGCCATGAAAGCGCCGCGTTGACGGCGCCGCGTTACTTGGATACCCGCCGCTTGGCGGCGACCCTGAAAAAGCGCATTCACCGGTTGCAACAGGGCGATCAGTCAGCGGCTATCGGGTTGGGCGCGGACTGCGCTCAGCCCGGCTGCGAGCGGCTGCTCGCGCAGGTTTACCATTATTGGTGCCGGGGACGGCCACGGCGGATATTGCCCCGCCGGCATGCCTCGCCGCGCGCGGAGCTGTGTTTCGGTCTCGATGCCGGTTATTTTCATGTCGCCGGCGGCAAGCCGTTTACCCAGCCGCAGCGGGAAAGCGGTTTGAAACGAGACGACTTGGAGGATTTGCGGTTACTCAACCGTGTCGCCGCAATGTCTACCCCGATGGCGTCCACGGCGACGGACGCGCCGTTGGAAGTTTGGGAAATCCGGGATGAAAGCGCCTTGGGCTTCGGTCTCTTGCGTCATCCCCGCCAAGGCGCGCCGGTCGCGCAGAATCAGCTGGTTGCGGTGCGTCCCTTTGATGGTAAGTGCTTCGCCCTGGGATCTGTTCGCTGGTTGACCATCGGCGCGGTTAACGACCTGCAGGCAGGCATCCGTATTTTCCCCGGTGTTCCCGTTCCCTTGGCGGCGCGACCCTGGCCATGCGACCCGGAAACCGAGCGCTTCGCGCCTGCCTTTCTATTACCGGCGGTGGCGGCGGTGCATAGCGTGGAAACCTTGGTGCTGCCCTCCGAGCTTTACCGCCAAGGGCAGTTGGAGGTGGTGGCGGCGGAAACCCAGTACACGGTGACATTGACCGGATTACTGGAAAAGGGGCGGGGTTACGTCCTGGTGGCGTTTACTCGCTCAACCACTTCTCGATAGGCTGCGGTTTGCCGATGAGGTAGCCTTGGGCGTAATTGATGCCGACCCGGCGGATTTGCTCTAGTTTTTCCTCGGTATCGACGAATTCCGCGACCGTGGGAATTTGCAGGGCGTCGGCCAGTCCCTGCACTGCGTAAAGTAATTCCTTGTTTTCGCTATGCATGCTGCGCAGCAGGCTGCCGTCGATCTTGAGATAATCCACGTCCAGTTGGGTTAGTGTTTGCAACGAACTGTAGCCGACACCGAAGTCGTCGAGGGCGAAATGGCAGCCGAATTGCCTGGCGCGCCCGATAAAGCGTTTGGCGTCGTTGGGTTCGTCGATGGCGGTGGATTCGGTGATCTCCAGAATCAGCCGGGAAGTGAGTGTCGCATTGGCTTCCAGTATGTCGCAAATGTGGTTCTTGAGCGTAGTGTTGCTCAAGGTATAGCCCGATAGATTGGATGAAATAATCCACGTGGGGTGGTGGGCGAGCATTTCCAGCACCGCCTCCAGCATGGCGATGTCGATTTCGCCGATCAAGCCGAAGCGCTCGGCGTAGGGGACGAATTCGCCGCTGTCCGATAGCGTGTTGTCCAGCCATAGCCGGGCCAGCGCTTCGTAATGGCTGATGGCGTCATCGGCTAGCCGCAGGATGGGCTGGAGCACCGGCACGATCGCTTTGTGCGTGATGGCCGTGGAGATCCGCTCCATCCATTCCGCATCCTTGCGGTAACGGTCGATGTCCGGCATGGCGTGGGCGAACAGCGCCAGCCGGTTGCGCCCGCGGCGCTTGGCTTCAAATAAGGTCGCATCGGTGTGGCTGATTAGCATTTCGGCGGACAGTTGGGTTTCATGGTCGAAATAAATTCCGCCGATGCTGCACGTCACGTGAAGTGTGTCGCCATGATGCGAGAAGTGAATGGCGGGAATATGGCGCAGTAGTCTTTCCGCCTCTGCCCGCCCTTCCTCTAAACTGCGGTTCTTGAGCAATAGCAGGAACTCGTCACCGCCAAAATGGGCGAGCCGATCGCCCGGCACGATCATGTTGTAAAGCTCTAGCGTTAAATACTTGAGAAACTGGTCGCCGACGGAATGACCGTAGCGGTCGTTGATGCGCTTGAAGTGGTCGAGATCGATGGATAGTACGATGCCTGGCTGTCCGGATTCGAGATGTTGATTGAGCAGACGGGTGAATTCCTGCCGGTTGAGCGCGCCGGTGAGGGTGTCGTGAGCGGCTTCCCACGCCAGTTGCGCTGTGCGCTGCCGCTCCTCGGTAATATCGCGGATGACCACGACGTAGTAGGCCTCGTCGTCATGGCGCATGAATAGGCCGTTGATTAGGATATCCAAGGTGTAGTGGATACGGTCCTTGCCTTCCGTTTCGGTGGCGATATGCAGGGTTTCCCCGTCCCGTACTTCATCGTGCTGGGTAATAATCTGGGCGATGAGCGCCGGTAGTTCCGGTATATTCCCAGCCATCCGCTGCGCTAGGGGATTGGCGTACTTTATACGGAGATCGCGGCGCAGGAAGAGTACCCCCTCGCTGAGCGATTCAATGGCCTGGGCGGAAATTTCCAGTTCGCTAATGAGCCGGGTGATTTCCTTGCCCATGTGGTTAAACGCGTGCACCGGCTGCTTGAATTCTTCCGCTACCTTCTCGTCGATCGCTTGATAAGCACCGTGAGCCAAGTGGTCGGCGGCTAGCCGGAGGCGCTGGAGGGGGCGTAGTCCCTGTCCCAATATCCGCCATACACTGAGGGACAAAATGATGTACACCGCAAGAACCAACAAAGTCATCCGCATCGTCAGCCGCCATAGCCGCTGATAAAGTGTCGTAGTGTTGCTTTTGATCGCCAGGTTGCCATAATCGACGCCGCCGGCGGTGATGGTGACCGTGGCGGCGGGGGGAAGAATAGCGAGCCACTGCCGGAACCAGTGGGGAACGGTCGTGGTTTCCGGCGGCGTGGCTAACTTGACCAGCGGGTGGCGGCGGTAATCCGTCAAGGTGAGGCGGCTGAGATGGGAAGCGGAGAAAACCTTTTGGCAAATGATCCGCGTTTGCGCGTAGCTGGAGGTAATCAACGGCGCCGTCAGCGCTTCCCGCAAGGTAACGGCGGTGGTGTTGAGCAGTAATTGTTGTTCTTGAATGGCTTCGCGGCTTTGATGGTAGGTGGCGATGTATAGAATGCTCGCCAGCATGACGAGCAATATGCCGGAAATTAACAGCGATAAGCGGACGCGCAGGCTCACCGCGCCGCCTGTCGCCGTCGTGCGATGGCGCGTCGTGGGAAAATCGAGCCGGTTGTTTTGCTATGTCCTACCACGGGTTCTCCATCGAGCATTCTCTTGATGAAATAAGAGAGAAAATGGCGACAACCTTATCATAACAATAGGGAATATGCCTATAGCATTTTCCCGCTGAGAGCAGAAAGTCAGTGATTTTCTTTTTCGGGCGCGAGGGTGCGCTGGGCGGGAAAGCTAGCGTTGAACGTGCTGCCCTGGCCTAGGGCGCTGGTGATTTCCAGCCGGGCCTGGTGGCGGGTCAGCACATGTTTGACGATGGACAGTCCTAGGCCGGTGCCGCCGGTTTCTCGCGAGCGGCTGCGGTCGATGCGGTAAAAGCGCTCGGTGAGGCGGGAAATATGGCCTGGGTCGATTCCTTCGCCGGTATCGCTGACGGCAAAGACCATGTTCTCGCCGCGATTTTTCCAGTGCATGGAAATTTCCCCTCCCGCCGGCGTGTAGCGGATGGCGTTGCTGACCAGATTGCCGAAGGCGCTGCGTAGTTCGTTTTCGTTGCCCAGCAGCCATCGGTCGGACTCGGTGTGTAGTGTTAATTGGTGGCGGCCGCCGCTCAAGGTTGTCGCTTCGTTCAGCAGGATTTGCAGTAGCCGCGGAACATTGACCTTTTCCTCCTTGAGGTTGTTCTGGGCGCTTTCCAGCCGCGACAAGGTGAGCAAATCCTCGATCAGGCGCTGCATCCGCCGGGTCTGGTCTTGCATGAGCTGAAAATAGCCGTGCTGCGTGTCCGCATCGAGCCGATCCATATCCAGCATGGTTTCGAGAAACCCGCCGACGACGGTGAGCGGTGTGCGCAGTTCGTGGGAAATATTGGCAATAAAATCGCGGCGCATCGTTTCCACTTTTTCCATTTGGGTGATATCCCGCGTGATGAGCAGCCGCTGATGGTCACCGAAGGGCACTTGCTGCGCCGACAAGGTAATGTCGTGGTGGAGCGGCGATTTAAACACCAGCGGTTCGGCAATGGATTGATTCTCTAGGAAGGCGATAAACGCCGGCGCGCGCAGGAGGTAACTGAGTTGCCGCCCCCGGTCGCGGTCATTGTCGATGCCGAGGTGGGTTTGCGCCACGGGATTGCACCACTCGATTTGATCCACTTCGTTTAATACCACAACGCCGTCCGGGATGGCTTGTGCGGCGTTTTGGAAGCGTTCCAGGGCGCTGGATAGAGATTGCTGGCTGTAGGTTTGCTGCCGCATTAGACGATAGAGGCCGGAAAACGCCTCTTCCCACAGGCCGAAACTGTCGGGTACGGTATTGGCCTGGGGGTTCTTGAGCCAGCGGGTTAGGGCGGACAGATGGCGCAGGTTTTGCAGGAAAAGCAGCAGCAAAATGGCAGACGCCAGCACCAGCGCCGGGACACGGCCGGAAACGGCCCATGCGGCGATGGAAAACAGCGCGGTGTACGCTAACGCTGCTAACGGCCGCCACCAAAAAACGGTCACGGGAGCGTCCTCGAATCAATAAACCCAGCCATTATGATGAATGATGGCCGTTGCCGCTAGTGATCGTGGCCATTTGCCTATGGCGTGACCGAGAAACGGTAGCCTGCGCCACGCACGGTTTGAATCAGGTTGGCGTGACCGGTGGTGTCCAGGGCGCAACGCAGGCGGCGGATATGGACATCGACGGTGCGGTCTTCCACGAAGACGTGGGTGCCCCAGACCTGGTCGAGCAGAAAAGCGCGGGAATGCACCCGTTCCGGGTGTGTAATCAGAAAGTGGAGCAGGCGAAATTCGGTGGGCCCCATTTCGATCGGCTGGCGGTTGCCGGTAATCCGGTGGGTGACCGGGTCAAGGCAGATGCCGCCCAGATCCACCGCGTCCTCGGTGATCTGCGGCGCGCGGCGGCGCAACACCGCCTTGATGCGGGCGATCATCTCCCGGCTGGAGAAGGGCTTGGTGATGTAATCGTCGGCGCCGGTTTCGAGTCCGGTGATTTTATCTTCTTCTTCCCCTCGCGCGGTTAGCATGATGATGGGGATGGTTTTGGTCACGGCGTCCGCCTTGAGGCGGCGGGCGAATTCAATACCGCTTTGTCCCGGCAGCATCCAGTCGAGCAGGATCAGGTCGGGCAAGGCGACGCGAATCAAGTGGCGCGCCTCCTCGGCGCTTAATGCCTTGACGGGGTGGTGGCCTGCCTGACGGAGATTGAGCGCCACTAATTCTTGGATCGCCGGTTCATCCTCTACGATGAGCACGGTCGCAGCCATAGCGATTCTCCCAATGTGAAAATTTCTTTGCCATCCTATGACCTGAATGTTACAGCGAAGTGACAGGCGCTGGGAAACGGAAGCGTACAGCGGATGACGGTCGCCGCCGAAGATCGGCCGCCGTGGACGCGCGGCGTTATGCCATGCCGGTTTCCCGGCGGCCGCGCGGTTTCAGTTTTTGGCGAAGTCGGTTATGATTGCCTACGGTTGTAGGGGCCATGCAGTGGCCGGTGCGCAGCAGGGCCCTGAAGTGTATCAAGTGGAAGGAACGCTATGAGCGGTTTGGACAAAAATACCCCGCGTCCGACGGAAATTAAACTACATCAGCAGTCCCGCGTGTTGGATATTGTGTTCGACAATGGCGAGCAGTTTGCCTTGCCGTGCGAGTTCTTGCGCGTGTACTCTCCCTCGGCGGAAGTGCGCGGCCACGGCGCCGGGCAGGAAACGCTGCAAGTCGGCAAGAAGGACGTGGAAATCAATCATATCGAGCCGGTCGGCCATTATGCCGTGGTGCTGGTGTTTTCCGACGGTCACGACACCGGTATTTATTCCTGGGATTATCTCTATGATTTGGGCAGTCGCCAGGAAGCGCTATGGCAGGATTATTTGCAGCGCCTGGAGGCGGCCGGCGCCAGCCGCTAAGCGGCGCGCGGCTACCGGAAGGCCGGCGGGGAGCGTTCATGGGAAAAACTACCCACTTCGGTTTTGAAACCATCACGGAATCGGAAAAGGCGGGAAAGGTCGCCGGCGTTTTCCATTCCGTCGCCGGCCGTTACGATTTGATGAACGATGTCATGTCCGCCGGGCTGCATCGCTTATGGAAGCGGTTTGCCGTCGAACAAAGCGGCGTTAGGGCGGGCGGCCGGGTGCTGGATATCGCCGGCGGCAGCGGCGATATGTCGCGTTTGTTCGCCGAGCGCGTGGGCGATGGGGAAGTCTGGCTCACCGACATCAATAGCTCCATGCTGACCGTGGGGCGCGACCGTTTGCTCGACCAGGGCCACGTACCCTTCGCCGTGCAATGCGACGGGGAAAAGCTGCCGTTTCCCGCGAATTATTTCGATTGCGTGTGCGTGGCCTTCGGCTTGCGCAACATGACCCGTAAAGAGGCGGCGCTTAAGGAAATGTACCGCGTGTTGCGTCCCGGGGGTCGGGTGCTGGTGCTGGAATTCTCCCGCATCACGCCGCCATTGCGGCCGTTATATGATTTGTATTCCTTCAAGCTGTTGCCGCTCATGGGCAAGCTGATCGCCGACGACGAGGCCAGCTACCGCTATTTGGCCGAATCGATCCGTGTCCATCCGAGTCAGGAAGAACTCAAGGCAATGATGGAAAGCGCCGGCTTCGAGCGGGTGGACTACTTCAATTTAAGCGCCGGCGTCGTCGCGCTGCACAAGGGGGTCAAGCTATGACCGGCCGCCGGGACTCCATGGTCGCCGGTTTTACCGCGCCGTCCGTGCGGCGGTTATAGCCACGCGATGGAAAGCGAAGCACGGGATACCGCTTCCACCGCGTCTCCGCTCTCGGACGCCGCGTTTATCGCGGCCGTCAATCATCTGCTGAAAACCGCCGCCTGGGCGCGGCAGCGTCTATCCCAACGCGCGGGTAAAACCGTTGCGGTGGCGCTGGGGCCGCTCGGCGTCGTATTCGCTCTCGACGCGAACGGCTATTTGACGCAAGCGGCACATGCGCAACCGCCGGACGCCACCTTAACAGTGGCGCCGGACGCGTTGCTTCGCCAAGCCGCTGGCGAGACAGCGGACGCCAGCCGGATAGAAACCGCCGGCGACACCGCGTTGGCGCTGGAAATCGCCCATCTTCTCCGGCAGTTGCGCTGGGATGTGGAGGAAGATTTAAGCCAAGTGGTGGGGGATGTGCTGGCGCACCGGCTTGCGGGACTCGGCGCGGGCGTCCTCGGTTGGCCGCAGCGCGCCGCCCGTTCCCTTGGCCAATCGTTGGCGGAGTATTGGACCGAGGAACAGCCCACGCTTGCTCGCCGCGAGGCGGCGCTGCTTTTTCTGACCGAGGTGGATTATTTGCGCGACGCCGTGGAACGCCTGGAAAAACGGGTCGCGCGCCTTGCCGCGCGCCCCATATCGCCAAGCGGGGGCGTCTAACTACTGCCGCGCCATTCGATGCGATTCTTACGCCTAATTAAAATTTTTGCGATTAGCTTGCGCTTTGGACTGGACGAGTTCTTCCTCGGCCATGCCCGTATCCGCTGGCTGCGCGCAGTGGTCAAGGCGCTCCTGTTTTGGCGCTGCCTGGATACGCCGCGCGGGGTGCGGTTGCGGCAGGCGTTGGAAGCGCTCGGCCCGATTTTTGTCAAATTCGGCCAGGTATTGTCGACGCGCCGCGATTTGCTGCCCCTGGATATCGCCGACGAGTTAGCCAAACTACAAGATCAAGTGCCGCCGTTTTCCTCGGCAATGGCGTTAACGACGCTGCACCGGGTCTACGGTAAGCCGGCGGAACAGCTATTTCAGTACTTCGATCCGTCGCCCGTCGCCAGCGCATCGGTGGCCCAAGTGCATTTTGCCGTGTTGCCGGACGGTCGCGAGGCGGCGGTGAAAATTCTGCGCCCCGGCATCGCCGGGGTAATTGCCAAGGATTTAGCGCTGCTCGATATTGCCGCCGGTCTGGTGGACACCCTGTGGGTGGACGGCAAGCGGTTACGGCCCCGCGAAGTGGTAGCGGAATTTAAGAAACACCTGGAAGATGAACTGGACTTAATGCGCGAAGCCGCCAACGCCAGTCAATTACGGCGGAATTTCTCTAAGACGACGTTGTTGCAAGTGCCTGAAATTTATTGGGATTTTTGCACCAGCACGGTCATGGTGATGGAGCGGATGCATGGCGTTCCCATTAGCCAAGTACCGCAGTTGCGTCGCCAGGAAATCGATATTTCCCGGTTGGCGCGGGAGGGCGTGGAGATTTTTTTCACCCAGGTATTTCGCGACGGTTTTTTTCATGCCGACATGCATCCCGGCAATATCCTGGTGAGCCCGGAAGGGCGCTACATCGCCTTGGATTTCGGCATTATGGGCACCTTGACCGATACCGACAAAAATTATCTGGCGCAAAACTTTCTAGCATTCTTCAAGCGCGATTACAAACGGGTGGCCCAAGCTCATATCGAATCCGGTTGGGCGCCGCCGACTACGCGCGAGGACGAGTTCGAGGCCGCTATCCGGGCAGTATGCGAGCCGGTGTTCGATAAGCCGCTCAAGGAAATTTCCTTCGGCAAGGTGCTGCTGCGGCTGTTCCAAACCTCGCGCCGCTTCAACGTCGAAATCCAGCCCCAGTTGGTTATGCTGCAAAAAACCCTGCTCAATATCGAAGGCTTGGGACGGGAACTCGACCCTAACCTGGATTTATGGAAAACCGCCAAGCCGTTCCTCGAACGTTGGATGTCCGAACAGCTCGGCTGGCGCGGGTTATGGAAATCCCTGGCAACCGAGGCGCCGCAATGGGGTGCGTTCGTGCCGCAGATTCCCCGCCTGGTTCATCAGGCGTTAAGCACTGGCCGCCGGGCGGATCACGAACCGGCCGGTGCGCTACTCGCCGCCGGTTTGCGGCGGCAAAACCGGCTGCTTGCCTTCATCGCGGCGATGTTGGCTGGGATCGCGGCCCTGTTAGCTTATCTCCTGTTCGGCGCCTGAATTTTTTCCACTACTGTCTTGCCCGGCCGGCAATTCCGCCGGTGCGCGTTTGCGGTCCATGGCCGCCGATTTTCTGGGTGGTCAACGCCGCCCACGCGGCGCGTTTTGCCAATCGAACGGCGTTTCGCTGGCGCATGATATGATGCAATGATTGAACTCGTTGGGCGCAGGAGCAACATCGTGAATCGATTCTTTGGTGGATTTTTTCCCGTGACGGCTTGGTTGAACCGGCTTTCCCTGGCATGGCAGTGCGTTTTGCTGGCAATGCTGGCGTCATTACCTCTGGCCGCGGTCATTTTCAGCGCGGCGGCGGGCCGTCCCTTGACCTTTCTCGCGGTATTCGTCTGTGCGGTTGCGGTGCTTTTTTTCTGGTATTTGTTTGCCGCGTTTCATGCGTCGCTGAGCCGGTTGTTGCGTGATTTATTGGCGGCCCACGCCCAAGTGGAACGCGGCGATTTCAGCGTTCGTCTGGCGGTGGGGGGACGGGACGAAGGCAGCCGGCTGGCGGCCCGCTTTAATGACATGGTGCGGGAAGTGGGAAGAACGATGACGGAAATCCGCGACACCACCGCCGAAGTCGCCCATTCGGCGGCGGAACTGAAATCCAGTGCCGGTCAAGTCGCCACCGCCACCGAGCAGCAAGAGCAATCGATTACCGAGACGGCGGCGGCGACGGAGGAAATGACGGCCAGTATCGACGAAGTCGCGGCACAAAGCCGCGAGGCCGAGCAGACATCATTGGCGGTTAGCGATCTGTCGGCGGCGGGCCGTCAGGCTATCGCGGATTCATCCGCCGAAATCCAATCGCTCGCCCGCGCCGTGGACGACGTGGCGCAATTGATGGCGCAGTTGGCGCAACGCTCCGCCGAAGTGACGCAAGTGACCGGGCTCATTAAGGATATCTCCGATCAGACGAACCTCTTGGCGCTAAACGCCGCGATCGAAGCGGCGCGCGCCGGGGAGCATGGGCGCGGGTTCGCTGTGGTGGCGGACGAGGTGCGCTTGCTGGCGCAGCGGGCGCGTGTTTCCGCCGACGAGATCAGCGGTACGATCGATACGATTCAGCGCGAAATTGAGCAGGCGGTTACGCGCATGGCGGCGGCGAGCAGCCAAGCGCAGGAAGGGGTGGCCCATGCCGGCGGGGTGACCGAAGCGCTGGCGAAAATTAATGGCCAAGCGCTGGCGGCGCTGGACAGCGTGCAACGGATTGCATCGAGCACCCGGCAGCAAAGCGCGGCGAGTAACGACATCGCGCAACATGTGGAGCAGATCGCCGCCAGCGCCCAGCAGAACAGCCACGCGGCCGCCGAGACCGCCGGCATCGCCTCCCATCTCACCTGGCTGGCGCAAGGTTTGCGCACGGCCCTGGCGGATTTTCGCGCTGGATAAACGCCCCCGTAAGGAGAGATCGCATGACGGATGAAGTATGGATGATCGTTCTGCTGTTGTTGGCGGCGGTAGTTGTTGGCGTTAGCTATGCGTTTCAGGCGGCGGCGCGGCGGCGCTGTTTCGCCATCCGGCGCGAGGGCGTGCGCGTCAACTGTCTGCTTAAGCAAGTGCTGCAAGACATGCAGCAGCATCGCGGCATGGCGAACGCTTACCTGAACGGCGACGCGGCATTTGCGGCGCGGCTTAAACAAAAGCAGGCAGAGATCGAACGCGGTCTACACGGGTTGGATGCTCAGCGTAGCCGTGGGTTGATGACGCCGCCGCGATGGGATCGCATCCGCGACGATTGGCGCGCATTGCATGAGACGGTGCTGGCGCTGACCGTGGAAGATAGTTTTCAGCGCCACAGCGATTTGATTCGCGTGATTCTCTATCTGATGGGCGACGTCGCGGAGCGCAGCCAGTTAGGCGATGGTTGCGCCGCCGATACCGCGTTGGTCCGTGCATTATGGACACAGATTCCCCTTGTCGCTGAGGAACTGGGGCAGGCGCGGGGGATTGGCGCCGGTGTTGCCGCGCAAGGCCATTGTTCCGGCGTGGCGCGGATCAAGCTGCGTTTTTTGGAAGGGCGGATCGGCGAAATCATGGACGGGGTGAGCCGTGGCCTAGCCCAGGCCGGTCTGCCGCCATCCCAGGCTGCGCCACTTACCCAGGCCTGGACATCGGCTCAGCAGGTTTTTCGTGATTTCCTGTCTGTTCTGGATACCCAACTCATTAATGTGGAGCGGCCCAGGATCGATGCCGCGCATTTTTTCAGCACCGCCACGCAGGCGGTCGATGCGGCGTTCCATGTTTTTGGTGTGGCGTCCGATGCGCTGGAAGACGTCACGGTCGCCACGGCGCGCACGCGCCGCGCGGTTTAGCGTCATGGCGGCACGCCACCGCACGCGGTTTCCCCTGGAAGCGCCATGCGCGTGGATCGCCTATCGTCCGGTGAGATTGCAACATTAGGGAGTACCACATGAAAATAGTCATCCGTCCGATTAGGAACGACTTTTTGCTAAAGGTTCGCGACGCCAGTTTAGACGACCAAAACCAGAAAGTCGTTCGTCTCATTGCAGAGGGTGGCGAACCTTGCAGAGACGTTCTGCGTAGAGCGGTCCCTGGTGAAGAACTTATCCTGGCCAGTTATTGCCCGTTCGCCATAGCCGGGCCATACAAGGAATACGGTCCCGTGTTTGTGCTGGCCGCGCATTCAACAGAGCGCGTTGACTACCAATCTCTTCCATTGCCTAAAGGGTCGCCAACGGACTATTTGCGTGCGCAGCCGTTTGTCCTTCGTGCATATAGCAAAGCCGAAAATATTGTCGCTGCAGAGCTTTTAGAACCTTCATCCGCTCAGACGGTTTTGAATAAAATGTTTGATAGCAGTCAAGTAGAATTTGTTCTGGCTCGGTATGCCGCCTACGGATGTTATAGTTTTAGAGTCGAACGCGGCTGATCTCACAAGACGCGCCAGCGGACATCCACATCCACAACGTCGCGATGTTTGTAAAATAACAATACACGCCGCTGTTTAGCGACCGCTCGGCTTGTCGATAACGGTATTGCATGGATGATGTGGGTTTTCGCGTAGCACGCCGTCACCAATTACGCCCACGGCGGTTGCCGCTTACATCCGCTCACGGAGAAAAGGCATGCCAAAGGAGCAAACCGGATTTGCGGTGCAATACGCCAGGAAATGCGCGCTGCAGTTTTTACGCGGAACATCCTTAATCGAATGGGCCGAACCTAAACGCGGGGAGCGCCTAGTCGATTTGGGCTGCGGCACCGGGCAATTGACCTATGTGCTGGCTAGACGGGTTTCTCCAGAGGGAGTGGTTTTTGCCGTAGATACTGATGCCGCCCGTCTTGAACTGGCCAAGCAGGCAATGCCGGAGGATATTGATAATATTATTTTCCTTGAGGCGGCGGCGGAAAATCTATCCGCCATTGGCCATGAATCGATCGATCTTGTTTACTCCAATTATGTTCTCCAGTGGATACCGGACAAGAAAGCCGTGCTTGCAGAGGTCAACCGTTGTTTGCGTCCTGGCGGGCGTTTCGTCATGGAGGCCGTTGGCCGGTTGTCGCCGTTTTTGCGTGAGGTCAGCCGAATGGCCGAGAAGCCGGAAAAGCCGCTGGTGGATCTATTCTTCTGTTTATCCGAGGATGCATGGATCACATTGTTTGAGCAAAGCAATCTGATCGTTGAACGCAGTGGCTGGCCCAGCGTCGCTTTTGAATTTCCAGACGTGGATGACTTTCTTGATTGGTGGGAAGGGACGACCCACGGAAAATTTCAACGCCGCAGGATCCCCGCGGATGGCCTGTGGAAGCTGAAACAACGGTTCCCGGATCGCGTGTGCTTCGGCGGGGATGCGTTTCAAGGGATTGTCCGGAAGCCGGACTAGCGCGGATGGCGGATCAGAGCGGCGTCTGATCCCGATTGACGTTCTCTCTCGTTACCCGGGGCTCGCTGCGGCCAATAAAGCGGCAGTACACTTGCTCGCGTGAAAGCCGCCTCTTTCCCGTCTCTGAATAATGCCTCTCCGCTCTCTTCGCTATGGGGCATTGGTCATTTGGCTCAGCGATGTGGCGTGCCGGGGCCAACGTCCCCATCTTTCCTGCCCGTCAATCATCTGTTGCTTTGGAATAGCGAGGCCCGGTGCATTCCCTCGTTGACCGGCTTCCGTTCCTGTCGTTGGCGTAAGCTCCTGCCCACTGCCCACTGCCCACTGCCCACTGCCCACTGCCCACTGCCCACTGCCCACTGCCCACTGCCCACTGCCCACTGCCCACTGCCCATTGCCCATTGCCGTGTCCGGTGTGACGAGACTACCCGGCCAGTCCGTACCTTCTTTTCCTCTGGCGTCGGCCGGCTATTGGCCGGAATGCGGCGGCGATATCGTTTAAGCTAGGGTGCCGTCGTCCTCGTGATCGCGGCGAAAGCACTGTGCGGCGCCCGATAACGATCCATTCTTCCCTTTTCAACTCGCGTCACAAGACCACATAGGCTATTGGACTATCGGCTCCTTTTGGTTTTCACAAACCGCCGTGCCCTTACGTCCTTCCGCTGGGAACCAAGAAAACGCGTGTGCCCTGAACAGGGAAAGCTGGCCTAACTAAGCGGCGGCAAGGCGTTTCCCGGGCTGGAACGGGAAATTCGGTGTTGGTCCGCCATGGCGGCGTTTTCTAATGATTTCTATCGCTTTATCGCTTGGCAGCCGTCGTTTCGCGCCGCCGGGCAAAGTGGCGGCACGTCGGAATCACAAGAAAAGGGGAGGACGTCGTGGGGACTAACTTTTGTTTTCGGCAGGAGGATGGTGAGGTAGCGGATGACCGGCAAACGCCGGAAATGGAAAAGACGGATCAACAGTTACTCGGTGATTTTTCACGGGGAGAGCTGGCGGCCTGGTGCAGTTTAATGGGACGTTATCAGCGATTTCTAAAAGGACGATGTCGCAAGCTCATGGGAGGAAATGTGGATGACGCGAATGATTTGTTCAGCCGTGTGGTTCTTAAAATTTACACGGAACAGCCGGAACAGCTTCGGAACATTCGTCATCTCGGCGGCTGGCTGAGCCGGGTGGCGCAAAATCAGTTTATCGATCTTCAGCGGGAGCGCCAAGCGGAGGAGCGGCGTAATCATCATATCGCCTATTTAGATGAAGTTTCCGGCGATCAGCCCCGCTCTCCCGAGCAGATATTGCTGAACAACGAGTTGGATTGGCAGATTCGTCACGCGTTCTCGGCGTTGCCGCCGCGGTTGCGTCAAGTGGCGCAATTGCGCTTTATGGATGATGCGCCTTATTTATCGATCGCCGGCTTGCTGGGGATTTCCGAGGCGAATGCGCGCAAGCGCGCTCAGGAGGCGCGCCAGTTGCTCATCGCCAATTTGCGGGGATATCTTGAGCCCGAAGCGCATCCCGCGCCTTCGCGGCAGGTGCGGCAGCGTATTGCATTCGGCCCCCGGACGCTGGGCCGGGAACGCAAGCCGGAGGAATACGCGGCGTGGCCGGCGGATCGTGGCGGGAGCCCGGTATGACCGGCCAGGACGACGCGGCGCGCGTGATCGACGGCTACCAGGTTTTTGGAAGCTTGCAGGTGACGTGGCGGGCGATCGCGGCGCCGCGATCCGAGCTCGGCTGGGTGGTGCATTGCGGTTTGCGCTTGGACGAGGCGGACAGCCAGGAAACGCTCGACGATCAGACGCCCTCGCGGCCTTTTTATCTCGACAACGGGCGGGAGGTCGCCTGGGGGCGGTTGAATTTGCGGCGCGACGCCGGCGGCCGCTTTGCCGTGCTGTATATCGATTACCATACGGGTCCGGCAAGCGAGCAGTCGCTGGTGTTATGCAATTGGCGGGTCTGTCAGCCGTGCGATCAAGTGGCGCCGGTAGATGGGGAGAAGGTGTTTGGCAGTGGTGGAAAAATCAAAGCCACGTGGACAATCGCCGGTTCGGACGAGGCTTGCCTGGCGATTACGTTGCGTGTCGGCTTACTCGACGAACCGGCGCTAGCGACGCATACGCTGACGCCGCAAGCGCCGAGTTGGCGGAAATCCTTCACGCAGGACGATGCGCTCGTCGATTGCCATTTTGTGTTGCAGATCGCCGCCGACGGCGTCGCCCAAACGGACGCGGTGCTTCACTATGCGCACTTGCCTAGCGAAAGCGTCGAACTGGCGCACTTTCCCGTTGCCTCGCCGTCGCCTGTCCCGGCGCCGGCGCATACGCCCGGCAACGCAGTGATTTTCGCCCGGCCGCGCGAGTTTGCCGCCTTTGTTTATCCCCGCGGACTCCAGCCGCCCAGCGCGGCGCAAAGCGCGCGCCGTTTTAACCGCATAGGGAATAGCGGCGCTTTCCAGGATAAATTAGCTAGCTTGCATGCCAGCGGCGACCGGGCGGGGATGCTGGCCGAGGCACGGGACTTCGTTTCCCCGGATTCCAAAAATTATCCGGGTCAATACGTACGCCAGATCTCGGCGCTAAAAACGCCGATGAACCGGCTCGTGGGGCCGCCGGTGCGGGCGCTGCTGGCGCTGCATCCAGTGTCTCTGGACGGTTTGCGGGCGGCGGTAACGGCGTTATTGGGTGAGCCCATCGACGTCTTTCTCAAGTCCGAGGATTATCCCGGCCAGCTGGCCCAACTCCAAGATAGCTTGGTCGCCTTGCTCGTCCTGGGGGTGCGTGACGGGGATCGTGAGAACGCGTTGATCCAGGCGCTGCTGGTTTGCCATGTGGCGGTATTGATCGAGAATGCACCCGGCGTTCTCGATACGCCCGAGGCATTGCGCGAACCGTTGCAGGCAAGCCCCTTGTTACCGGCGGCGATTTTCCCCTTGCCGCCGGTAAAGCCGGCCGCGGGCGAGGGGGCGACGGCCGACGCGGCGCGCGGTTATGTGAAGCCGCTGGGGTTCGCCGATCTGAATGTCATCAAACAGCGTCTGGTGCGCTACCGGCTGGGCGATCTGGCGTATGTCGAGAATGTGATGCGCGGCGAGAGCAAGGAGCGGGCCGAGCACCATCGCCGGCAGATGGAAACCGATGACGACGACACCCTCAGTCAGACGGACGGCGAAACCCACGAACAGGATTACAACGGGCGCGCAAGGACGGTGGAACAGACCGTCGCCAATCCGCTCAACGATCTCAAGCGAGAATTCGACAGCTTGAAAAAGGATTACGGCACCGACGGCTTGTCGGTGACCGTCACCGGCGGCTGGACGGATACGCTGGACGGCCCGAAGACGCTCGATAATCAAGCGGCGGCTTACGCCAGGAACTTGCTGGATCGCGCCGCCGCCCGGGTGGCGCGGCGGATCGGTTCGGAACGCAGCCGGCGCTCGGTGGAAGAGTTCAGCGAACATAATATACGGCGCTTTCATAACGAAGAGGGCGTTAATCACGTTATCGGCGTTTATCGTTGGATCGACGAGGTGCATACCGCACATTTGGAACATCGCGGCAGCCGTCTGGTACTGGAATGCGTGATGGCCAGTCCGGCGGCGGATTACGTGCGGCGTAACAATGTATTGCACGGGATGAATGTGACCGCGCCGATTCCGCCGTGGATCGGAGACGGCCAAATCGCGCCCATTTATTCCGCCGCGGATATAACACGGGACAATTACGCCGCCCTCGCCGCCCGTTACAGCGCCGCCGCGGTTGAGCCGCCACCGCCGCAAAGCGAAGTGGTCAGCGCCGCGTTGTCGAGCGATCCACCCCGCGCCAGCGCGCGGCTCGCAGTGCCGCCGGGCTATGTCGCCGCGTCGGCGCTGGTGAGTTACGGCTGGACGCCTCGTCCCGCGCCGGCGCAAGGAACGGCGGTTACCCCCGCTCTCGATGTGCTGGTGGGCGGCGCGGCGCTGAAAATCGACCCGACTCAAGACCCTAATCCTGGCGCTAAACCGTTATCGAGTCTTCCATCCGCCGACGCCGCATTGCCGGTGGCGGTGATTTCCGCCGGTGTGGATTACGTGGTTAATCTCGCGGTGACTTGCACGTGTCCGGATGACGCGGCGGTATTCCAGCATTGGCAAATGGCCACCTACGACGCCGTCATGTCGGCCTACACAGCGCGTCAGCACGAATACTACGCGGTGATGGAACGGTATGCGGCCGATTTCGCCCACCAGGCCGCCGCGCGCCGCCGCGAAGTGGAATACGGGGCGCTGCAAAAAACGGCGATTCAAATTCTGATCGGCGATTTCCTGCTTCAGGAAGATTCGGACGGGAAGCCTCAAGGCACACCGCCGGCATGGTGCGAGGACGTCGTGAATTTTAATTTGATTCCGTTTTTCCGCCGCGCGTTGGAGTGGGCAGAGATGACGTATACGTTTTACGGCGATTATTTCGCCAGTGACGACGCCAACCGCCCCGCCTGGCTGACGATGATCCAGGCCAAGGACGAGCGGCCGGGATTTCACGAATTCCTACAAGCCGCCGCGGCGCGCCTGTTAGTCGCGGTGCAGCCAGACGAGGCGCTCCAGGTACTGTTTTATCTGGCGTCCGGCGGACGGTTCTGGTTTGGCGAGGCGGCGCTGACGCCGGTGCATATGACAGATATGTGGCTGGTTAATGCGTTGAAGTCGCTGGCGCGCGAACCGTTCACCGAGCCGGACAGTCCGCCGTGGGAAGTGGAGGTGGCGACTTCTCATCTGATGCTCCAGGATGACGCCCGCTTGCCGGATTACCGGGAAGAACCGGCGGCGGATCCCGTGGCGGGTACGCCATGATCGTCGCGGCCGCCGGCGTGCCGGTCGGGACGGTGTTGCCCTATGCAGCGCCGGTTAACAACGCGCAGGCGGCGGGGAGCGGTTATCCCGATCCGGCGTCGCAAGCCTACGATCTGCACCTGGAACAGTGTGGCTGGCTGGTCTGTGACGGCCGCGCCGTGGCGGTCGCCCGGTATCCGGAATTATTCCGCGCGATCGGTGATCTCTACGGCAAGGAGAGCCCCGGCAAGTTCCTGCTGCCGGATTACCGCGGCCGTTTTTTACGCGGGGTGAACGGCGAAGCGCAAGGCCCCGATCAACTGCTTCGCGATCCCCAGGCGGCGCAGCGCGATCCCTCGGGCGCCGGCGGCTGGAGCGGCAATCAAACGGGGTCCGTGCAGGAAGACGCGCTCCAGGCGCACGAGCACCATTATCAGAAGGCCATTGCCGCGGGTACGGCGGCCGAAGGCAGCCCGGTATTCGGCGCCTATGAAACGCCCGATCCGCAAACGACGGGAATAGTGGCGCCGACGGATTATCAACCCGCGATTACCGTTCGCGAGGCGCCGGAAACACGGGTCAAAAACGTTTACATCAATTTCATCATCCGGTTTACTCAGCGGCCCGTCACGATGGACTTTCCCGGCGGCCGTTTTGCCGGCGCATTCGACGATATCGGCGTGTGGCTGCCGTAAGGCGTTCATCGTTCACACATTATCCGGCACGCTGCTGCCTCTTAACGTCTGCCGCCGGCCGGGAACACCGCCGCACTGTTTTGCGTTCGGCGGCGGTTTCGCCGCAACCCCGATGAAGGGGCCGCGCGGCCCATGCCGTGCGTGGCGGTATCCCACGCCGCCAAATTTCACACTCGCCCCGGCAAACCCGTCTTTACCACACAACGCATCGTCGCCCAGGGTAGCCCGGGCCCCCCGAAAAACAGACGAGAACAGGGTGGGGCCCATTGCCGGGACACGGCGAATCTCATTCATCAATGGAGCCGGCAATGACAACGGAATACGAATTTGTCAACGTGGACACCTACATGGCGACGGCGGTGTTTGCCGAGAATCTCCGCGCCACGACGCCGGCGAAGGCGTGCGTATCCTCCGATGACAAGACGCGCACCGCCGATGTTGCCGCCGCTCGCTTTTTCTATGCGCCCTGGCAATACCTGAACGCTTCCCAGGGGGCGCGGGAATACTTTCATTCCACCGGCTGGCTTGCCTTCGAGGCGGTGACGGCGCCCGAGCCGGCGGCGGGGGAGGGAGAGGACGCGCCGGCCGGCCATGCCAAACCGTCGCTACGGCGTAGCCAAAGAACCCCCGCATATCCCGGCGTCCAGTACCTATTGATTCCCGGCGCTCATGACATCCAGGTGGCGCGGAGCGGCAGCGCGGCGAAGGCGAATGACATCGAGGTGGTGTCTCCGCCGTCCGGGGTGAATCCGTTCACGATCACTATCAACTGGTATTTGGGAGAAAACCTTATCGGCGTTACCGATTTCCTGAAGCCGGGCGTGACCGCCTTGTTCCAGGCGGGTGGCAAGCGGTTGTTCATGCCGCTGCCCCCGGCGCAAAAAAAAGCGCGTTACGCCCCGGCCGAATTAACGGACGTCACGCCTTACGTGACGCCCGCCAACGCCCTGAAGGTCATGGTGGTTTTCCAGAAACAGGATGAAAAACGCTTTGTCTACGTCTTTTCTCCGCAATCCGCAAGTTACTGATTTCCGAACCCGAAAGGGTTCAGAGACGGCGCGAGGAGGTTCGCGGACTCAGCTCCCGGCGCCGGTTTTTTGTCCGAGTCCCAACTTTGGATCAAAAAGGAGTTATCAATGAGTACGAAATTTAATGTAACGATGGATGTCGAGGATATGCAGGGGAAAACGGTGTTAGTCTTTCTGAAACCGCAAAACCCGCAGCGTAACTATCTCATCCATGCCTGGCAGGTATTGACCGGTTCCGCCGGGGCGACCGAATCGTTTGATTACGAAGCGGTGATTTCCACCGATGTGACCAGCAGCGGCGAGAAGCCCGGTAATATCATTACTTCCGGTGGCACGACCATTCTGCCCGGCCAACTGTTCGAGGCCACCAGCCCCAACGGCCTGTCGCCTAAACTGCAACTGGCCCCCACCTCGCTGGCGCAGGAGAAGCTGACCCCGGAACAGTGCGGCGTCATCAACAAAACCAATCCCTTTATCCAATTCGATAGCAACTGGTACGTCAACAAGCGGCCGGTGGTCACTATGCCGTATGTTGACTCCAACATGACCGTCAGCTTCGAGTATCTGCCGAATTTCTACTTCATGGTGGCTTCTCCGCCCATGATCGGCCAGACCTACATCGTGCAGAACTTCTCGGACATGACGCGCTATGTGATGCCGATTACTGCGACCGAAGTGGATGTCACGCTGACGAAGGACAAGGGGCTGTGGGGTTTCGGTTTTGAAGCCAAGTAAGGAAAACGCGTAAACGAGGCCGGCCGCCGGGCATCGCTCCGGCGCCTGGCCGGATTTTCGCTGGATAAGCCGTCCGGCGCGGAAAACTGCGGCGGACCAACGCGTGAGAAAGGAACATCAATGCTCACCTGCAATGTGACCGCGGACGTGGATAATATGCGGGGCAAGTCGGTGCTCGTTTTCCTGCGGCCCATGCGCCCTACGCGGGACATTCGCGTCCATGCCTGGCAGGTATTGGACTTGTCCGGGAGCGCAACCGCCTCGTTTCATTTCAATCCGGCGATTTCCGCGGGGGTGGCAACGTATGGCGTGGACCCGGCAACCTCTATTGAATCGGAGCGGGTGGCGATTTATCCCGGCAGCCTCTATCAAGCGATCAGACCCGCCGGGCTTTCGCCACAGCTGCAACCGTGTTCCGCCGGCATGGCCGCCGACCGGCTGACGCCGGCGCAAGCGGGCGTTTATAACGGCACCAATCCGCCGATTTCCTTCGACTGTATTTGGTTCGTGAGCGGCCAGGCCGTCGTGACCATGCCGGAGGTGGATTGGGGAATGACCTGCAGCTTCGAATACGCCCCCGTGCTGTACTTCATGATCGCCGCGCCGCTGATGGAGGGGGAAAATTATACGGTACAGTCGTTGACCGGCACCACGCCCTATTGGGTGACGCCGGATACCTCGGTCATCAATGTGCGGGTGACCCGGCAACGGGGCCGCTGGGCTTTTCGATTCCTGCCCGACTGGCAGGAAGGTTGAAGCAGAGAGCGATTCCGCCCCGATTGACCGGCCGCCGCGATTTCCGCGAGTCGCCGCCGGCGTCCGGGTCGGGACGGCCATCGTTTACTATTATCGGAAACTGGAGGCCGCCATGGCGTCTGAAATCAGAGAAGCGATCGAGAACAAATGGGTCGCCACCGGCGGTAATCTCGTTAAGGACGGTGACGACTATCTGATCGGCCGTATCGCGCCGTATCCCAATGACGCCCTCAACCACGGCCATGTGGGCGACATTTTCAAGATCAAGATCAAGGACGAGGGCGGCTACGCGCAAGGCATCCTGCTGGCGCTGAAATACCCGCCGAGCGGCGGAATCATGATGGCGACCTTTGTCCGTCCAAAATAAGCGCGGATTTAGGTGGATAGATCGCAGCGTTCGGGAGATTCTGGACATGATTTCATTGCGAAGCCAGCGCCGGCTGCCGCAGTCCGGCCATGTCATCATGACGCCGCGCGCCGCGCGGTTCGGCGGGCCGCCGCTGCATTCTTTCGCCGGGTGCCCTATCGGGACGGAACGCGTGTTGCCCGCCGGGGATCGATGCCGCCTGGGTTGCATTCCGAGAGACCGCTATGCCGGATAACATTCATACCTCCGATAACGATTGGTTTGAGAAAACGCTCGATTGCTATCAACATAAAACGCCGTTCGACTTTACCGATGACCGCGGATTAGGAATATCTCCGGCGGATTTACGCTCGGCCGGCGCGTTAATCCGGGCCGTCAAGCCATCTCCCGCCATTACCTGGCAGCAGGTGCTGAGCATTCTCACCAGTGTGAGCATGGCCGGCGTGGGCATGTGGATGATTAACGATGCGATTGCCGACCCGGAGCCCACGAGCCAGTTGGGTATTCTGCTCGCGGGTGGCGTGGCGCTGGTTCTGCTGGGCGGCCTAAGCGCGCTATGGTGTTTAGGGGTGAAATGGAAAATTAGCGCTAAACGGGGAGACACCACCATTACCGTCGAGCCGCACTAGCCGCACTAGCCGCACTAGCCGCACTAGCCGCGCTAGCCGCACTAGCCGCACTAGCCGCACTAGCCGCACTAGCCGCACTAGCCGCACTAGCCGCACTAGCCGCACTAGCCGCGCTGCCGGTGGCCAATATTCGCCACTTCAGCCGGATTCGCTGCTCTGCTCGGAGCGTCGGCAGGCCGCGGCCCCATATCAACTTGGAAAAGGAGACCGGTTATGCCGCAACGGTGCACCATCGCGATCCAAAACAGAACAGGAGGCGTCATGACCCTATCGCAGAAAACAGGGCTCGGCGATTGGAGCCCGGCGCCGCCCGCTCGGATTCCCGATGGCGCGGAAATCTCGATGGCCTATCGCGTGGCGCAAGGCCCGATTGTCGCATCCATCACCTATCAATTGGCCGACGGCGCGACATTCTTGCAGCAGGTGAAAACGACGGGCGGCAGTATCCATGCCCCCTACCATGCTAGTGGCGGCCACCGGGTCGAGCAACATATTATCGGCGGCGTCATCTTGTTTCAGGTCAACGACGCCGTCAGTTGACGGGCCGTCCCTTGTCAAGATTGGATCCATTCGGACGCTCACCAGGGCATATGGGGGGCCCATCCTTTCGCGTAGGCGTTTGCCGATGCGGTTTTCGTGACCATGGCGTATTTTCCCCGTGTGGCGGTGTCATCGTTATGATGCGCCGGGCCGTCGCATATCGCGTTTTCCCGAGGCGATAGCGGCAGGGAAACGGAACGCGCGGCGCGATGGAAAGCGAATCCGGCGGCGCGCGGACGGCCGATACGCGGGAGCCGCGCTGGCGCGGGCCACGGTGACGGGATCGATCGCCCAAGCCAATGCGGGCCGTGGCGTCGAGGCGCGACTCGGCCACCGCCGCGCCGGAGGAAGCGGTTTTGTCAGATCAAGCCCGAACGACTATAATCGGGCCGTTTATCCTCTATAGCGTGGGATCGGCGCCCGGCGAAACGGGGGCTGCGGTTATTCCGTTGTTGCAGCCAAGCGTCCCACGACCTAATTTACAGAATGTGGACGCATCATGGCTAAAGATTCCTGGGATTCTCCCACCCACGCCCTTCACTGGGCGCTCGTTATCACCATCACGGTTCAGTTGGCGACGAGTCTTCTGATCGCTTCGCCGCGCACCCGGCTGTTCTTCTACGTCCACGAAGTGGTTGGGCTGGTGGCGATGCTGGTTATTCTCGGGCACTGGATGTGGAGTTTCGCCAACTACGACCTGCGCTTATTGTTTCCCTGGAGCGGCGAGGAATGGGCCACGGTAAAGGCCGAGTTTCATGGTTTTCTGCGCGGCAAGCTGCCTGGCGGCGGGCGGCGCGCCGGGCTATCCAGCTTCGTGCACGGGCTTGGCTTGCTGGCCGTGACGGGAATGGGGTTGACGGGCGTGTTGATCTTTTTGGTGATCCCCAGCGGCAGAGGCGCGCAAGGCGCTTCTCATGACTACGCGGCGTTCACGGCCTTGTCCGTAATCCATCGCGACATCGGCTATCTGGTCTGGATTTATTGGTTTTCTCATGTGGCCACGACACTGCTGCACAGCGTGGGACATAAACCGGTGGCCGCTAAAATTTTCCTGGGCCGGGATTGATGCTTCCCGTGTTGGCATCCGGCACGTCCGGCGCGAGCAAATCGAGGAAGCCGGGCGCTTAAGCCACGTGTTGGCGGCGGGCCGGGAAAATTTTTTCGCCGGCGGCGTTTAATTGCCGTGGGCAATCTGTTGCGAATACCCGGCAATTTTTCGGCCTGAACGGTTTTTCGCGATTGCTTGCCATGGACGCAGCGCCACCGTCGCAAGCGCGCGCGATAAATCGTGCCGCCTTTTTCCGGAGACGGCGCGCGTTTCAGCGGCCTATGGTCGTTCGTCGATGTGCCGTCGGGCGCGCGGGCACTGGACGACTTTTGCCTGGCCGGTGTCCTGGTTCCGGTAAAGACAACGATTGTCGCGCCGTTAGGCGCACGCGCCGCGCCCAAGCCGCGCCGCGAATCGCCGTTTGCTGCTGGAATCGATCGCCCGCCGGTAGGACGGCCGTCATTCATGGCGGCGCGGTCTTGCCGATGCCCGCTTCTGCGCGGCCGCTTGCATTATCCGCCGATCCCTCGCATTTCGTATCGTATCGCGCTGCGCCGTGGACGAAAGCCATCGTTCCCCCGCCGCCCGCGCGCGCCGAATTTTCGGTTCCCGCACTTTATGCTGTCTGGCGCTGCTCACAAAACACCATGCGATCTCGTCTTTATCCGTGCCGTCTCGCCGAATCACCGGGACGAGAGGCGCCGCGCCGCCGGTTTTTGCGCGGATCGGCCGATGGAAACGCTGCAACCAAGCGACCCGGTATCACGTGACCCACCCAACGAGGAGAACAGCCATGGCGATGATCGTCCCTATCGTTTGTGAACATCAGGAGAAGAATAATTGGTGCTGGGCGGCCGTCGTCGCCAGCGTGAATAACTACTACGCCGCCAAGTTCTCGAAACGCGCCACAATTACCCAAACGGAATTAGCAGAAAAGTACGTGGGGGGGCGGGACGAAGCCTATGATCCGTTTACCGCCCTCGTCGATCTCGATCTTAGCAATGGCACGGATGCAGGATTCATCGACTGGGACGTGCTGAAAAGCACCGTCGGCGACGATGAGCCCAATATTGCCAAAGTGCAGGGCGCCGCCGGCCACTACCTCCTGGTGATCGGGTACGACGATCCGTCAACGGCGCGTCACCGGCACTATGTGATCGCCGATCCGCATGACAACCCGGCGGCCGCGAAGACACTCACGAAGAGCGAGCTCGAGGGCTATGACGGCGGTTATGCTGGAACGCAATATACCAAGGAGAAGAAATAAGGCATTGCCGCGCCGCCCGTTGCTTGGATGACGGGAAGCGGAGGCGCGGCGTATGGCTTGCCCCCTCGCAAGCCGCACCGCAGGCGCCGGTCGATGGCTAAGACCATGCCGCGCGGTGCGTCCCTCCGTCGAATCACCCGAGAACATACCCGCCGCCGTCTCCGGGAACGGCAAACCGCCGTTTGGGTCACGCGCCGCCGCGATATTGGCCGCCGAGCGCGCGAGGTTTGTCCTGGAACCCGCATTGGGGCGTTTGCCGTGAAATGCCGCCGGTCGGTTTCCCCGCCGTTTTTCGGCCGCCGCGGCCATCGTGTGGACTGAGGGCGGCGTTTACGTTTAGGCGGTCGTTTGCCTTCTCGTAGAAACCGGCTAGCGGCGCGGTTCTCGTGGTCAGTCGCCAGGCGCTTGCCCCTGTTTTCCCTGGGGGCTTGCAAGCGCCAAAGCCCAATAGCGGAATCTTCGATGTGAAATATCCCGCCACTCACGGCGATGCGCGGAATCATGCGTTGTCGCGGCAAGGCGCGGCTTGACGGCGCGCTAACCGGGGCACGCTGCCGGGAATCGCGGGCAGCGCGGCGGGCCTGAAAATCCGTCATTCGCTATAAAAATTTTCCGTGAAATCGAACGCCCGCGGATTCACTTCGAGAACCTCGCAATAGTCGGCTAGCGTGGCGGTCAGCTTGTTGCGGATGTTGGTGCAGAGGGCTTGTTTTTCCGCGTGGCGGAATCCATCGCTGGAAAAGCTGGTGGCGAAACAGGCGGAGCAATGCCGGTTGGCGAAACAATCCAGGCAACGGGCGTTGGATTGATCGAGATAATCGTTCAGCAGCTTGGATGCTTTTTCAAAGTCGATGCCGTTGACAATATCGCCGATCGCCAACGTGGTGTTGACCCTTTCACAGATATGGGCTTGGCCGTCGTGCGAGATAAATAGTTTCCGAATGCCTGGCTTGCATAGGCCGTTAGGATAAATCGCGCCAACATACCCTTGCGGATAGAGGGTGCGGTTGTGGAGATCGGCGACATCGTTTTGAAACAACGCGGCGAGGAACGGGCTTTTCTCGGGGTCTCCCGCCACGAGGTTCCGCTTATATTCCGCTCTCATGGCATCCAGGCCGCTGTCTTCGGGCGCGCCGATACGACGCGCGGCGACGGCTTCCGCGGAGTCGAAAAAACCGGTCTCTTCCGCCGAAACCTGGGTAATGCTTTTTCTGACATTTTTCAGTAAGGGGTCGGCGTCGAAGAACGTCTTGAGCGCCTTCATGTTATAGGGCGGCGCGGCGACAATCGACAGACCGACCTTGATCTTGAAGAAATCCTCGTCCTTTTCGCGCAATCGTTCGAGGGTGCGGTAAACGCGCGCGAATGTCTGCTTGCCGCCGGCGGTTTTCCTAAAGCGGTCGTGCGTGTCGACGGGGCCGTCGAGACTGACGAGAATATTGAACCGGTGGCGGATCAGAAAATCGAGCATCGCGTCGGACAACTCATATCCGTTTGTGGTGACGCCGTACCGGACTTCGCGGTCTCTGACGCGCTCCACGTGCGCGACCGTTTCCTCGATGACGGCGAAATGGGTCGTGGGTTCGCCGCCGTAAAAGCCGATATTGGTAAATTCGGCATTGCGATTGTGTTGCAGGAAAAGATCGACTGCGGCGCGGGCGGTATCGGCGGACATAGTGTAGTTGCCGTGTTGCCGGCGATCCTGGTAATGCCCGGAATACACGCAATAGGCGCACCGGAAGTTGCATTGATCGGTAATATTGAGGATTAAATGGCCGATGGACGTCTCCAGCTCGGCGCGATACTGCGCGGCGTCGGCGAATAGGCGGAGTTGCGTCGGCCGGGAAGCGCCCAATGCATTGATTTCCTCTCGCGCTTGCGCGATCGCCGAATAATCCGACGGCTGGATGGCGGGGAAGCGCCGTTGCTGCTGCATTGCATCGCTGGCTTGCGGCGCATGGCGCGCGAAATCCCAAAAATTCGGGTCTTGCGAAGCCGTCCAGAGTGCCTGGGACACTTGTAAAATCTCGTTAGTCGGCGCGTCGAATAGATAAAAATGGCGCGGCGTGCTGAAATGCGCCAATAAGGGCGGTTTTAAAGACGGTTTATTTTTCATGCCGTTCCATTCGGGTCGGTTCTCGTCTCGCACCGGCAAGGCATGCGGATGACGAACAGGGTTGACGGGCGCCGCCGCGCCGTTGAGACATTCTTTTCCGTCAGGCCGGGCGCGTTTCGCCCCAGGGTAACGCGGTGTGGCGGCGCCGCCCGGACGGGCGGCGTCTATCGTGCGAACGGCTAGTTCTGCACGCCGGTCATCGCGTTGGTATACGCTTCGATTCCGCTGGTGCCGCAACTGCACCCGCAGCGTTTGCCGCCGCCCTTATCGTCGGCATACTGGAATGACGCGTTGACGCTGCTGGCTTGATATACGGCCGCCGCCCGGTAAAAAACGCGTTGAATTGCTGGCGCCTCGCTATACGTAGTTTCCATGTTGACTCTCCGTGATTGATCAAAGGAATGGTTGTGGCGTCTTGGATTGAACGCCGCGGCGTTCAATCCAAGCGCCGGTCTCGGAGCGGACGCGTGGGTAATGGCTTGCGCCGGTTTACCGCAAACAGGACTCCCCAAGACAACAAACGCGAACGGGTTCGCGCTTGTTACGGGAATGACGGACAAACCTCGTCGCTTGTGAATAAGGGCCGCCGGATTGAAAAACGGGCGGCTGCGCGTGACGCCGTGGAATCGATGACTTGCCCGCGCGGCGCGCTGGGTGGCGCGTTCGTCGAAGGGAACGGCGCGTCGCAGGATACGCCGGTCGCGGCGATTACCGCAAGACCGGCGGTGAAGACGCGCGCCGCGCGCCGGAATATACCGATGCGCGGCGCTGCGTGGTGGATTAGGGCAGGTAAATGCCGCGCACCGATTGTCCGCTGTCGTTAAACAGCGCGATCAGCCCGCTCATATACGGTGCGGCGCCCTGGCGCGCCGGGCTAGGCGTGGGCGTGATGGGCGGCGGGGCGATGGTGAGGGTTTTGGTGCCGGTGACGCGCACGACCCAATAGGTGCCGGGACGCCGCAGCGGCACGAGTTTCCTGCCTTCGCGCTTGGCGGGCAGCGCCAAGGCGACATAGCGCGGCCGCATGAAAATTTGGCCGGCCTGCTGCGGATTCACGCCGGTGGCCGCCCACAATGACGACAGAATTTGCGAAACCGTGGCGCGCACCTCGGTGGTCTGGGGAGATTCCACGCGCCAACCGTCGCTTACCATTTGCTGCAATGGATCGCGCGCCTGCATTCCGGGCGCGCGCGCGACCCAAGCGGCCGTATTTTTTTGGGTGAAGGCGGCGACCAGCCCCCTATTTTCGCCGTCGATCAAAATATCCATCGTGACCGCCTCCTTTGCGCCGGTCCGCCGATTGTTGACGGGAACGCCGGGGATCTCGAAGCGCCAGGCGTAAAATATGGTTTTCGCCACGCTGCCGTAGGGCGTCGTGTCGGCGACTTGAACGAACGCTTGCGCGAGCGGCTTCGTGCCGGCGGGCACGCCGAGATAGGCCGTTGCCTGTTTCAGGGCCTTAGCCGTTTCGGCCGCGGTGATTTTCTGGGCGATGGGCGTAGTTTCCCAGCTCAGCGGCCCGGCCTGGCCGCCGAGACTGGCGGCCGGCGCGGCGGCCGGCAGCAAGATGAAAATTAACGCCAAACCAAGCCAATGGTGCCGATAAGGGTGCGTATTCATTTAAATATCCTTTAAATAACGAGTGGAATCGAATCGGGTTCGCCGGACGGAGCGGCGGTTAATTACGGCTATCCCAGGCGCGTAAATTGCCGCTGCCCGCGTCGCCGTATGTCTCGACATTGCCATCGGTGGCCGAATCCAGCTTGTGCGCCAAAGCAGTCGCGGCGAACACGCCGCCGGCGCGGCGTCCCATGGAACTGGCGAATTTATTCTTGCTGGCGGCCTTGCCGGGGGTATGGTCGTCGGGGGAATCCAGCATTTCCGCGCCGTACTGGATCTTGCGGAAGTCGATGGTGTTGAACTTGGTCCAGGCAACGGTTTTATAGACAATGTCGCCGTGGGTCCATTCGACGTTATCGGCCTTCTTTTTTTGCGCATAGGTTTCCGACGCGCCAGGCGCTTCGTCGTATCCCCGGGCGTAATCGCCGTTTTTGTCGGTGTATTCCCAATAAATCTTAGCGTTTTGATCTTTCCATTTCACCCAGCCGCCTTGAACCCATTTGTGGCTGTCGGCGCTGTTGTTGTCGATGCCCACCCAGGCCGCCGTGCCGATTTTTCCGACCGTAGTGTCTTGGTAATCGATGGTCGATTTCGCGCCGTCGAACCATGGCGCCTCGGCCAACAGATCGGCATAGCCCTCGTAGCCCCGCGCTGCGAAGCATGGCGTGATAAAGACCGCAAGCAACACCGACGCGCATAGCCAAGCCATGAATTTTTTCTGCATCATGCACCTCCCTTCGTGGAAAGAAATCCGTTAGTCTTACCCACGGAAGACGGTGCTACCGGTGGAATCGTGAACGGCGCGCCGGTGTTGATTTCGCGCTGAACGGCGCATGCCGCGCCGCCGTGGACGCGGAATACAGCGCGGCGGGGCCGCGATCGGGCGCTTGCCGCCGGCATGAAAAACACGGGCGCGGTTAAATGATGGCCAACAGAGGAGGGATTGTCTTGGAACAGAACGAACGGTATGCGCGGGGCTGGGAAAAGCTCCAGGAAATCGACGGCGCGGCGGGCGAGCGGGTGATTGATTTTCTCAACGACATTGCGCCCGACCTGGGACGCTATATTGTCGAATTTCCCTTCGGCGACGTGTACAGCCGTCCCGGTCTGGATCTGAGGTCGCGCGAGATCGCCACCGTATCGGCGCTGACCGCGCTAGGCAACGCCGCGCCGCAGTTGAAAGTACACATTCACGCGGCGCTCAACGTCGGTTGCAGCCGCCAGGAAATCGTCGAAATCATCATTCAGATGGCAGTGTACGCGGGATTTCCCGCCGCGCTGAACGGCATTGCCGCCGTCAAGGAGGTGTTCGCGGAACGCGACCAACAGGGGCTTGGTTAGACCGCCGTCCTTTGCGGGCTTGCTAGATTGCCTAGCAGGGCAGGCGGCCTCGCGGTTGCTTTCTCGCGTATTAGAAGTGGTAGAGCGCGCTGACCGACAATAAGTCGGCTTTCGCTTTAGAGGCATTACTCGCAACTTTGACCTTGCCAAAGTGTTCATACTCCGCGCGTAGCGCCCACTTGGGCGTCAAACGGAATTGTACGCCCAGCCCCAACAGCGGAGTTGTGCTATGGGGGCTAGTGCTATCGACATAAGTTGTTCCGTTATGTGTCCACGTATCCCTGACTTTGCTTTGGCTAAGGAAAACGCCGGCTTTGCCCAACAACGTCACCTGGGCGGAAACCGGCAGCAGGCCTACTGCCGCGATACTCCATCCACTCACCTTAATATGTCCCGAATCGGTACTTCCCGGTGCAGTGATGCGGATCGTTTGCTGCCCAAGGTCTTGGTAGCCGAGTTCCACGCCGAAGTGGCGCGAATAGCGGTAGCCCACGCCCAGCTTGTAGCCGGTGTCGTGCGTGTCATTGTTAAAACTGGTCGTGCCGCTGACGGAGATAGGGAAGTCAATCGTCGATCGCCCCACGCCGCCCAGTCAGCTGCGGCGCTGATAAACAAGCGGGCGGCCGATGTTGCCGTGACGCCCGTGATTGACCTGGCCGTTCGCTGACCGCCATGGGAATACGCGGGATTCGCACGGCGGGTTGTGGAGGTTGCGGCGCGCGCATTGCCGCCGGCGCCCGGCGATCTCCCGTATCCGGATCGCCGCGGGCCGCCGTTGCCCTGCCGTCATTGTCGGCGGCAACGGTTCGGTAATGCTTAGTGCTTTCCCTCCATGCGCGCAGTATATTTCTGTTGAAGCGTTGCAAATACTGTCCAAACGGACAGGTTTCAGGAGCCGCGTATCCGGATTTTTATTTGGCAAGGAAATTAAGATTGATCCGGTGGATAAATATGCAGCGGCCGACCCGTTGCATCGTCCTTAACCCGAGGGCGTGCGCACCTTGGAATGTCGCCGGGCGACAGCCGTTGTTTTTTCCATGGCGCCGCTTACGCGGCCGTTGGGAAGATTTCCTATGCAACGCCATGAACCCTTGCATTGCGCAAGGGTCTTAGCGGGGGCGCTGAATCAGTAGATCGAGGAGAACGTTATGGAGAAAGCCACATTCGGTGCGGGGTGTTTTTGGGGGGTGGAGGCGGCATTCCGGCGGCTGCCGGGGGTGGCGTCCACCGCCGTGGGCTATATGGGCGGTGTCGTGGAAAACCCCACCTATCCGCAAGTGTGCAGCGACACCACTGGGTACGCCGAGGTGGTCGAGGTCATTTACGACCCCGCGATGGTTTCCTATGAACGCTTGCTGGAGGTTTTTTGGACCATTCACGACCCCACCGTCTTGAATCGGCAGGGGCCGGATATCGGCAGCCAGTACCGCTCGGTGATTTTTACCCACGACGCCGCCCAGCAGGCCGCGGCGCTGGCCGCCAAGGCGCGGCGGCAGCAATCCGGCGGGCATCGCGGAACAATCGTTACGGAGATCGCGCCCGCCGCGCCTTTTTACCGGGCGGAGGCGTATCACCAGCATTATTTGGAGAAACACGGACACTCCTCCGGCGGTTAGGCGCGTTGGGCTTGCCGGGCGGTGAGTTTCAGCGCGACGGCGAAGCCGAGCGCGGCGGTCAGCACCACCGCCGCGCCGGCTTGCAGCGGGGGGACGCCGCCAAGCGCGGGAAGAAAATAGCGGGCGACGATCCACGCCGCGACCCCCAGGCTCAAGCCGCCGACCGTGAATCCCATGATACGCGACGCCAAGCGCGCGCACCGGTCGGCGCGGTGGATCAGGCGGGCGATCCACCAGCCGTTCACGCCGTCGCTGGTCATCATGCCCAGCATGAAGGTCAGCCCGAGAATGACGGAGAACAGCCAACCCGCCGCGCCGCCGCCAGCGCTGAGGGAAAAAAGCGCGGCTTGGCTGAGGGTGTCGAAGGATAGTGCGAACAGACCGCCGATGACGGCGACCCACAGCGGATGGACGGGACGGCCCCAGCGCGCCAGCCAGCGGCTTTTCAGCCCCACCAGGCGGACGCCGTCGGGCGCGGCGGAGAGCGCCGCCGCCAAGTTGGCGCTTCCCAAGGCGACGAGGAAGAAGACGGAAACGCCCGCGCCGATATGCGCCAGCCACCCGGGCGCTTGCCAGCTTTTCGCGCTCAGCCCCGCCGCCGCGGCGACACAGGTAATGACCAGGCCATGGCCCAGAGAGAAGAGAACGCCGGACCAGCGCGCCGCGTGGGGTCTGGCGGCGGTATTAAGGCGGGTGACGCCGTCGATGGTTGCCAGGTGGTCGGGATCCATGCCGTGCCGCAATCCCAACAGGAAGACGACCAGCAACAAGGCCGGCCAGTGATGCGGAAGGTTTTCCATGAGCGCCCGCTAGCCAAGGTTGGGAAAACAATTTAGCCTTCCCCATTATAGCGAGGTTACGCATCGGTGGCGCGAAAAAGGGGAAAAGCATGTACCAGACGATTTTGTTGTGTTACGACGGCGCTCGCGAAAGCCGGGCGGCGCTGGAAGAGGGGGCGGAAATCGCCGAACGTCTCGGCGCCGAGGCGCATTTGCTGGCGGTCAATCCGCCCATGACCGGGGAATTTGTCATCGAAGCGGTGATGTCGGAGGCGGTGCTCGCCGAGCGGCGGCGGGTGGCGGAAGCGATTTTGCGGGAAGGCGTCGATTGCCTGCGGCAGCGGCGGCTGACGGCGGAGGGTCATCTCGCGTTTGGCGATCCCGCCGCGCAAATTGCCGACTGCGCCCGGCGGATCGGGGCCGACCTGGTCGTCGTCGGCCATCGCCCGCGCTCGGGGCTGGCGCGCTGGTGGGAAGCCTCGGTCGGCCAGTCGCTGATGGACGCATCGCCGTGCAGCGTGCTGGTGGCGCTGGGGCCGAAGCCGGCCGCCAGCGCCGGTGGCTGTCTGGAGACCGGCGTTTCCTAGCGGGCGTTCTGTGCTGGCGGGTGCGCCGCTTGTTATTCCAGGGGGCGCGCCGCTGTTTCGCGCCGGCGGTATTGACCGGTTAGCCGCGCCAGCTATCGCTGGGCGAGGTAATGCGCGGTAGATGCGGGACACGGATTTCCGCCTCGTTTGGCAGACACAGGATGTTGACGGAGACGATGCCGGGAAACAGGTCTTCCTGGTCGCCCGCGAAGTTGTCGGGGTTATACAGCAGCGGCAAGTGCCAATACAGGTCGTAGTCGAGTGACAGCAGGTGTTCGATGAGCGCGGGGGATTTGTCGTCTTGGTCGTTTTCCAAGTAGAGGATTGGGCGATCCCGGTTAATCGTTTGCTCCGCGCCGATGAGTACTTCGCGCTCCATCCCTTCCACATCGGCTTTAAGGAAGTGGACGGCCGGCAAGTCCAGGCTGTCCAGTCGATGCAGGTCGGCCATTTCGCCGTCTTCCGCGCCGAGTAGGGAGATGCCGCCAAAGTTATTGGCTTGCGATGGATCGGCAACGGGAACGACGATCACGCCGTCCTCGGCCCCGATGGCTTGCGGATACGCATACACATTGGCGCATTGGTTCAGCGCAAGATTCGCGCACAGCGTTTGGAAAACGACGCGTTGCGGTTCAAAAGCGAAGACCGCGCCGCCGTCGCCGGCGCGTTTCGCAAGACCGACGGTATGCGCGCCAATATTAGCGCCGACCTCCACCACGAAAAAGCCGGGATGAACGATTTCTTGAAATAAAACCTGTTCGCCCCATGAGAATTCGCCGTATTTTCGTAAGGAGCCGCCGACGAAGGTGTCGAACTTGTTGTAGAGCATGGGCCCCAAACGGGAGAGGCACAGTTCATTGAAACCGTTGGGATCAAGCGCCGCGATTATTTGGAAGGGTGCGTGCATGCCAGTTCTCCAATTAGAACGAACAGCCATGAATCCAGCCGATTTTAAAGAATGGTCGGCCGATGATGGCGGCGATCCCCCGGCGCGGCGAGCGACGGCGGTCATGGGCAACGCGGCCATTTCCGGCGGTTGGCGGTTGCTCATGGTGGCCGCCTAATGCAACGCGAAGGTCTTCCAGCGGCGGATCGCCGGACGGTGGTCGCCAGGGTAGGCGTCGGCTGATTGGCGCGCCCTAGAGGATTCGAACCTCTGGCCTTTGGCTCCGGAGGCCAACGCTCTATCCACTGAGCTAAGGGCGCTAAAAGGCGAAGGATACCGATTTTTGTCCATAGCGTCTATGCTGCCGCTTTTGCGGAGCCGCCGGATGGCATTATAATTAGCGACTTTCTACTTTCTGGACAGAGGATAAAGGGGACTATCGGCATGAGCGAACATCACTCGGAGGAGCGGGGCAAAACAACCGCGGGGAAATTTTTAATGGCGGTCGTGGGAGCGTTGATTCCCGTGTTAATCGTGGTTTTTCTGATTACCAAGATGGTATTCGATATCCATGAACGGGATCTGCCCGCCAGCCCCGCCGTCGAGGCGGCGGCGATTGCGCAGCGTATTCAGCCGGTCGGCAGCGTTTCGACCACCGCCGGCGCGGCCGTGCCGGTGACCGCCAAGACTGGCGCGGAGGTAGTGAAGGCCGTTTGTTCCGCTTGCCACGCGGTCGGCGTCATGGGCGCGCCGAAAATTGGCAACAAGGCCGATTGGGCGCCGCATATCAAGAAAGGATATGCGACCTTGGTTCAGCATGCGCTGCACGGCTTTACCGGCGTCAAGGGCACCATGCCGGCCAAGGGCGGCGATCCCCGTTTAAGCGATTTGGAAGTCGAGCGCGCGGTTGCGTATATGGCGGATAAAGGGGGCGCTCATTTCAAAGCGCCCGAACCCAAGGCCGCCGCCGTTACGGCGCCCGTCACGGCGGCTAAACCCGCGAGCGGCGCGGGCGCGCTGCGTCTCGGCAAGAAAACTTTTGAGGGCACCTGCATCGCTTGCCACGGCGCCGGCATCGCCGGTGCGCCCAAAGCGGGGGATAAGACCGCTTGGGCGCCCCATGTCGCCAAGGGTAAGCCGACGCTGTATCGGCATGCCTTGCACGGTTTTACCGGCAAGACCGGCACCATGCCGGCCAAAGGCGGCAACCCCAGCTTGTCAGACGCTGACGTGAAAGCGGCGGTGAATTATATGTTGAGCCTGGTGAAATAATAACGAAATTGAACGGCGAAACTGCGCGGGAGGTATTTCTTCCCGCGCTTTTTTTATTTTCTCGCCGGAGCGACATATTCCGCGGCTGGACCGGTTGTTTGCGTCGGGGGGGGGGCTCGGTAAGCCGCTGGAGTAACGCCTCGCGTTTGCTAATCCAGACTCGGCGGCATGATTGTGTTGCGTCCATGTAACGCTTCTCCCCCCAAAATCGCCTCGTCGCGCGAGGCTTCAAGCAGCGGGTTTGCGCAGCATTGCCTTGAGCTGGTCGAGGCGGGCGTTGCCTTCGGCTTTTTGCTGCGGCGCGGGGGTGGTTTTCGCGCCGCTGAAACGCAGGTCTTCCTGAGAAAGCTCAGCGATGAAGCGGCTGGGCTCGCTGTTTTGCCATTCGCCGCCGCGCTTGCGTTTCGCGCAATAACTTAACGTGAGGCCGCGCTGTGCGCGGGTGATGCCCACATACATCAGCCGCCGCTCTTCTTCTACTTGGTCGTTTTCCAGGCATTCCCGGTGAGGCAGAATGCCTTCCTCCACCCCGGCTAGAAAGACGTGGGGAAACTCCAGGCCCTTGGCGGCGTGGAGGGTGGACAGCCGTACTGCGTCGCTGTTTTCGTCGTCGTTTTTTTCCAGAAGGCTGATGAGGGCGATGGTTTGGGTGAGGTCGGTGAGGCTTTTGCCGTCTTCTTCCGCCTTGCGGGTCAGCCAGGCGGCGAAGTCTTGCACGTTTTTCCACTTGGTTTCCGCTTGGCGCGGTTCGGCGCTGTCGTAAAGATAGGCTTCGTAATCGATGGCGTGGAGTAAGTCCTGCAAAATCACCGCCGCCGGTTCGCGTTCCGCGCGGTATTGCAGGCGATTGATGTAATCGCAAAAAGCCAACAGCGGTTCCAGTTGCTGGGTGCCGAGCTGGGTGGCGAAACCCGCCTCGAAGGCGGCGGCGAACAGGCTTAAATGGCGGCCGGCGGCGTAAGCGCCGAGTTTTTCCAGGGTCTGGGCGCCGACGCCGCGCTTCGGCGTGGTGATCGCGCGGATAAACGCCGGGTCGTCGTCGTTGTTGGCGAGCAACCGCAGGTAGGCAGTAATGTCTTTGATTTCCGCGCGTGCGAAGAAAGAACTGCCGCCGCTTAACAGATAGGGGATGCGCTCGTTGCGCAGAAACTGTTCGAACAGCCGCGCCTGATGATTGCCGCGGTAGAGAATGGCGTAATCGGCAAAGCGGGTGCGATGCTCGAATTTGTGGGCCAATAGCCGCATCACCGTTGTTTCCGCCTCGTTTTCCTCGGTTTTCGCCTCGAAAACTTTAATGGGGTCGCCCATGCCGAGTTTGCTCCACAGCCGTTTCTCGAATAGCTTGGTGTTATGCGCGATGAGGTGGTTGGCGGCGCGGAGAATGCGTACCGTGGAGCGGTAGTTTTGCTCCAATTTGATCACGCGTAAGCGAGGGTAGTCTTCTTGCAGCACGCGCAGGTTGTCGGCATTGGCGCCGCGCCAGGCGTAAATGGCCTGGTCGTCGTCTCCCACGGCGGTGAATGCGCCCCGGACGCCGGCTAATAGCTTGATGAGCCGGTATTGGCAGGCGTTGGTGTCCTGGTATTCGTCGATGAGCAAATAGCGCAGTTTGTGCTGCCATTTTTCCAAGACATCGGGCTGTTCGGCGAACAACTGGGCCGGCAGCAAGATGAGGTCGTCGAAATCCATCGCCTGGTAGGCGTGTAGGGTTTCCTGGTAGCTCAGGTAGGCGCGGGCGGCGTGGTGCGCCGCCTCGTCTTCGGCCGTTTTCAGCGCGGCGCCGGGGGGGGTCATGGTGTTTTTCCACCGCGAGATGACTTGTTGCACGCGACGGATTTCTCCCCGGTCGGTGGTTTTGACGATTTCCGCCAGTATGTGCTGGCTATCGGCGCTGTCCAGGACGGAGAATTTCGGCTTGTAGCCGATGGCTTGGGATTCTTGGCGCAGGATGCGCAGCCCCGCGGCATGGAAGGTGGATACCATGAGACCGCGGCTGGATTTTCCCGCGAGCAATTTCCCCACCCGTTCCTGCATTTCCCGCGCCGCCTTGTTCGTGAAGGTGATGGCGGCGATGTTCGCCGGCGCGTAATCGCATTCGCCGATCAAGTAGGCGATTTTGTGGGTGATGACGCCGGTTTTGCCGCTACCGGCGCCGGCCAGCACCAGCAGTGGCCCATCCAGGGTAGAGACCGCCGCGCGTTGCTCGGGGTTGAGGTGTGACAACATGCTGCTGTTCGGGGATGCCGTGGAAGTGATGAATCCCGGAATTCTAGCATACGCCGCCGCGTTCACCGGGGGAAAAGGGTTGCCGGGACGAGGGGCTAGCCACTAACATAGCGTCCATTCCCTGTTTGGCATTTCATATGGCGACTTACGCGATCGGTGACATCCAAGGCTGCTTTACCGCGCTGCAACAATTGCTGCGAACCGCCGGCTTCGATGCCGCCCATGACCGGGTCTGGCTGGTGGGCGACTTGGTAAACCGCGGCGCCGAATCCCTCGCCGCCTTGCGTTGGGCGCGGGAGATGGGCGACCGCTTGGTGATGGTGCTAGGCAACCACGACCTGCACTTGCTGGCGGTGGCGGAGGGTTATGTTCAGCCGCGCCGCAGCGATACCTTGGCAGAGATTCTCGCGGCGCCGGATCGAGCGGTGTTGCTGGATTGGCTGCGCCGCCGTCCGCTGCTGCATGTCGAGGGGGAATGGGTGATGGTGCATGCCGGTTTGCTGCCCCAATGGAATGTAGCCCAGGCGCAGCGGCTGGCGGCGGAAGTGGAGACAGTGCTGCGTGCCGACGATTATCGCGATTTTCTCGCGCAGATGTATGGGAATACGCCGACCCGCTGGCGGGACGATTTGCGCGGCATTGACCGGCTGCGGTTGGTGACCAATGTGATGTCCCGGTTGCGTTTTTGCTCCCCGGTGGGGGAAATCGAGTTTGCCCATAAGGGGTTGCCGGAAGACCGTCCCGCCGGGTTTCTTCCGTGGTATGCGGTGCCGGCGCGGGCCAGCACGGAAGCCACGGTGATTTTCGGCCATTGGTCGGCGCTGGGTTATCGCAGGGAGCAAAATACCATCGCCCTGGATAGCGGCTGTTTGTGGAGCGGGCGGCTTACTGCGCTGCGGCTGGAGGATCAGCAGGTGTTTCAGTTGCCGTGCGCGGGGCTGCCGGGGGTGAAAAAACACTGGCAATGACGGTTTGCGCCGCTTGGGCGAGTTCACGGCGGCTTTTCCCCTGGCTGGGGATCGGGTCGAAAAAAACCACCTCGGCGTGGATTTCCGGTACGCGCATAATACGCAGCAGCGATTCGCCAAAGGAGATGTTGTCGTAGTAGGCGGCGGCGGTATTGGTGGTGCCGTCGGCATTCAAGTAGCGTAGCGCCGCCGGCAGTACCGGCGAGTGGCTGCGCACCGCCGGCTCCAGCAGCGAGGCGTGGAAGTGGCGCAGGCGGGCACCGTCGGTGGTGGTGCCCTCGGGGAAGAAGGCGGTACAGCCGCCCGCCTCCAGCACTCGCTGGATTTCCTGGCTCAGCCGGACGGTATCCTGGCGTCGTCCGCGTTCGATGAATAAGGTGCCCGCCTGCGCAGCCAACCAGCCGATCAGCGGCCAGCGGCGCACTTCGGCCTTGGAGACGAAGCGTAGCGGGCGCACTGCGTTGAGCAGATAAATGTCTAGCCATGAGACATGATTAGCCACCACCATCAGGCGGTGCGAGGCCATCGTGGGTGCGTTCCCGCTCACCCGTAGCCGAATGTGTAGAATCGCCAGCAAGCGCCGCGACCAGCGGTGAATCAGCCGTTGCCGCCGCGCTTCGCCGGCAAAGGGAAAGACCGCCAGACACGTCGCCACGCCTTCTAGCAAGAGTAGGCTGAGACGAAGCATGCGGAACGCCAAGACCAGCACGGACGTTTGGGGCGTGGCGCTCAAGACTGGAAATTGGCGGTCGATTGCGGCAGGATGAATGGTACCGTCATGCCACGGGACGGCTTACTCGCGCTCGACGCGGGTGGCGCCGACGCCGGTTAGCACCCGCACCCGGTCGCCGGGAGCGAAGTGTGCCGCGCCATTGCTCTGCTGGGTCACGGCAATGATCTGGCCGTTATTCAGTTTGACCGTGATTTCAACGCCAGGCTTGCGCGTGACCACATTTTCCGCCGCGGCGCCGGCCAGGCCGCCCGCGACCGCGCCAATGACCGCGCCGACGGCGCTGCCCTTGCCTTCGCCGATATTGCTGCCGGCGATGCCGCCCACCACGGCGCCGCTGGCCGCGCCGACGCCGCTTTTGGTGCCCTCGATCTGTACCTGGCGCACGGCTTGCACGACGCCAAGCTGCACCGTTTGTACTTGGCGCACCTGGTCTCGGGAATACACATCACCGGATAAATTCGTGGCGCAGCCGCCCAGCAGTATCAAGGGGATAGCGGCGACCGCCGCCCATTTGCTGATTGTCATTGGGATATCCTTATTCAAAGGCCGCGCCAAAATGGCCGCGGAATAGTGTGATGAGTTCTTGTCGCGAATACGCGTGGGTTTGCGGTCCGCGATGGGCGATTTTCAGCGCGCCCATCAGCGCCGCTAGGCGGCCGGTAGTTTCCCAGTCCATGCCGTTGGCGATGCCGTACAGCAATCCCGCTCGGTAGGCGTCGCCGCAGCCGGTGGGATCCAAAACGGCCTCCGCCTTCACGCAAGGAATATCGATGGGCCGGTTACCGGCGTAAATGCGCGAACCATCGTTACCCAGCGTAACCACTAGGGCCTTCACGCGCTGGGCGAGTACTTCGATCGGGTGGCCGGTGCGTTCCGTCAGTAGCTGCGCTTCATAGTCATTGACCGTGACGTAATCGGCGAGTTCGACGAAATGCAGCAGTTCTTCACCGGAAAACATCGGCAGGCCCTGGCCGGGGTCGAAGACGAATGGAATGCCCGCTGCGTGAAATTCCCGAGCGTGCTGCAACATGCCTTCGCGCCCATCGGGCGAGACGATGCCGAGCGTGGCGTCTGTCGCGTCGCCGACATGGTTTTCGTGGGAAAAGTTCATCGCGCCCGGATGGAACGCGGTGATTTGGTTATCGTCCAAGTCGGTGGTAATGAATGCTTGCGCGGTATAGGCGCCGGCGACGGTGCGAACATGGTCGCGAGAAAAATTCAATTGCGTCAACCGCTGGGCATAGGGCTGGAAATCCTCGCCCACCGTCGCCATAATCAGCGGCTTGCCGCCGAGCATTTGCAGGCTGTAGGCGATATTGCCGGCGCAGCCGCCGAACTCGCGGCGCATTTCTGGCGCGAGAAACGATACATTGAGAATGTGGATTTTGTCGGGCAGGATGTGATTTTTAAAGCGGTCGGGAAACACCATGATGGTGTCGTAGGCGATGGAGCCGCAAATCAGCGTGTTCATAGCAGTCCTGGAGAAATTGAGATCTAGGTGGATTATAACAGAACCCCCGTAACGCAGTGGCCAGCGTTGCGAGGCGTCCGGGCCGTATCGCCGCGCCGCCGAGGTTTCCGGCGTTCAAAAAACGTCGGTAGATTTTCCCGAATGCTAGTATGATGCATTTTGGCTGGCCGCCGTCCTCTTCGCCGAGAATGAATGGCGGACGCGCTGCCGGTCCGCGCGGACTGAAGAGGATGTGTCCGCCGAGTCAGTTTCATCGCGCGCTAAGGCGCGCGAGCAGTTACTCCACGGCATCCTCGTCGCGGGGCGCATTCCCGTCGTAACGTTGCAACAAACCCGCTGTACCGTATCGGCTTGCCGATACTTCTGTAACCGTTGTCGCCATGAGGAGAATGATTATGTGTTTGAATGATTTATTCGCCATGCTGTCGCAGGTTCGGCATGTTGCTGCGCGCGGTATGAACCGTTTTCCTAAAGCATTGGCGATAGCCGGCAGCGTATTGTTGTCCTCGCTACCGATGCACAGCGCGTTGGCCCAGGGCGCGCTGCCCAGCCACGTGCCCGTGCCGGCGGACAATCCGATGACGGCGGCCAAAATCAACTTGGGTAAACAACTGTATTTCGATCCGCGGCTATCGAGCTCTGGGACGGTGTCCTGTAACGCTTGCCACAACGTGATGAGTAACGGCACCGATAATCTTTCCCTGTCCTTAGGTGTGTTCGGCAAGGTCGATAAGCCGCGGAACACGCCGACCGTCTTCAACGCGGCGTTCCACGCGGTGCAGTTCTGGGATGGGCGCGCGCCGAGCTTAGAAGAACAGGCGAAGGGGCCGTTGCTCAACCCAGTGGAAATGGGCATGCCCAGTGGCCAAGCGGTCGCCGACCGGGTGAGGGCGATTCCCGGTTATCGCGCCGCGTTCGCCAAGGTTTTCGGCGGCGCCGAGCCGGTGACGCTGGAGAATATCGTCAAGGCCATCGCCACCTACGAGCGAACGTTGATTACGCCGAACAGTCCTTACGACCGCTTCGTCAAGGGGGACAAAAACGCGCTCGGCCCCGCAGCGCGGCGCGGCCTGCATGTGGCGCAGGCGGAGGGATGCTTCGCGTGCCATAGCGGCCCCTTGTTCAACGGCACGCAGGAAGCGACGGGCAAGGCATTTTACGCGAAGTTTCCTATCTTCACCCATAACGCGTACGTGAAGAAATATCATCTCATGGCGGATTTGGGCCGTTATAACGTCACGCACCGGGCGGCGGACAAGCATCTCTGGCATGTCCAGTCGTGGCGTAACGTGGCGCTTACCGCCCCGTATTTCAATAACGGTTCGGTGAAGACCTTGGACGAGGCGGTACGGGTGATGGCAAAAACGCAGCTCAACAAGACGCTGACCCGCGCCCAGGTCAAGGATATCGTCGCCTTCCTCAACAGCCTGACCGGACAGTTTCCCCAGGAAACGGCGCCGCGCCTGCCGCAGACGCCGGATATTTCGCTGCTGGCGAATTAATTCCCCGGCTTCTCCTGGAGCGTAGGGCACGCTGCTCTGCGCTCCAGGGAGAAAGCCGCTATCTTAGCCGGCTTGGCAGCGGCGCGCGGTTGTCTCGTGAGACGCGGACGTTGTGTTCCCGATTTAGTCAAGGGGCGCATTCCGCCGTGCCGCCACCACATGGCGTCACGTGCGTTGCGTTTCGCTCGCGGTTTCTCCATTGGCGTTGTTCTGCACGATCTTGGCGTGGATCATGGGGTTCGCGCCCGATGGGTTTTTCGGCCCGGCAATTGCGGCAGGGAGAAAATATACTTATATTAGCGGCATGGTTGTGTGATTCATGGTTCCGTTGGCGCCCATGTTACCGAACATGGGCGCTGTTTTATGAGGGATGCGGAGCGGCTTCTCGCTGGCCACGCTGCCGGGGAAGGCAGCCCGTTTAACTGAATAAAACCAATAAAGGTAAATAAAAATGAAGAAGATTCTTGTTCCTTTCCTTTTGCTCGCCATGACAGGCTGTGCTTCCATTGTTAATGGCACCAACCAACCGTTATCCGTGGCGACGGAGGTCAATGGCGTAGACATTACCGGCGCGTATTGCAAGCTGAGTAACGATAAAGGAACCTGGTTTGTGACCACGCCAGGCTCGACCACCGTGCATCGCAGCACCGAGGATTTGTATGTGAAGTGCAAGAAAAAAGGCGATAAGCCGGGATTGGCGGACGTTAAATCCTCGGTTAAAGGGATGGCTTTCGGCAATGTGCTTTTTGGCGGCATTATCGGCGGCGCCGTGGATGCGGCGGATGGCGCCGCGTTCGATTACCCGAACCTCATTAAGGTGGAAATGGGGAAAAACATTACGGTGAAGATTAAACCGTCCACGCCGCCTCAGCAGAAGGCCACGAAAGTTAGCGCCGCGCATACCAGCAAGAAATCGCAACAACCCTGACGGCTTGTGCGCGCAGCGCGGGCCATGGCGGCGACGGGACGCTTGCCGTCGCCGCGCTTTGATGGGGTACGGTGATTGAAGGTGTCGATCATGGGCCGGGAAAAAGGTCTAGACGCTTTATATAGCGCCAAAGCCTGGCGGCTGGCGCGTCCGCGCCGCCGTACCTGCGCTAGTGCGCGTGTCCCTGCCGATGGCTGTGGCCGTCGTTTTCCACGCTCGGCAGGTCTTTGACGGCGCTGACCATGCGCTGGTAATCCGCCGGCGATAGGCGGGGCAGCTGTTCGAGGAACGCCACCATCGCCCACAGGGCGTCGTCGGAATGCGTGGGCCCCCAAGCGGGCATGCCGGTCATTTTGACACCGTGCTTGACGATCCAGAAAAGTTGCGGCGCGCTCCAGTGTCTAACCGATTTCGCTAGATCGGGCGGCGTCGGCGTGAGGCCGTGGGCGATTTCTCCGGGCTTGACGCCTGGTGCGCCGTGGCAAGCGATACACATTTCCCGGTAGTGGCGCATCCCGGTTTGCACCATCAGGGGATCGGTCAGTGGCGGGGCCTTGACGCCCTCGGCATGACGCTGCACCGATGCGCGCATGGCGGTATGCAGCACCCAGCGGGTGGCGGCGGTGTGGGGCGCGGTTGCCGCGACATCGACCACGCCGGAATAAATAAACAGTAGCGCAGCGGCGATAATGAGCGCGCTGATAATGCCGAATGTCGCCAACCATTTCATGGGCGGATTCCTGGATAACTCTTGGTCACACGTGGTGGAGCGCGTTGCGCGCCCCAGCCGTTCCGTGCGCCGGGAGCGGCGGTGTTCTCCGGGTTGTTTTTCCTTGTGTCCTTGAGACCGGCGATCGTTTGCGTCTCTTGTTTTACACGGTCGGTTTAATGGGCGGCTTGCTGTTGTCGCGATAGACAATATTGCAGCAGCAGACGGTTTTCAATGTTGTATTTCGGCATCGGGCAGGGGCTGATGTCTTCTTTCCATAGCTTGGGGCAACAGCCGCCGCATACCGGCAGCATGCGGCACGAATGACAGGCGTATTCCTCTTGACGAATATGGGCGTTGAACTGGCTGAGTTGTTCGCGCTTGCCTGGTTGTTCCCCGTGTGCGATGGCGCCGATGGCATAGCGGTTGGGATTACCATAGGCTGGCACGTAGGAGGCTTCGGTACAATTGAATAATTCGCCGTTGGCGTCAATGAGCACCGAGGTGGGGGAAACGCTCATGCAGACGACTTTTTTAAGTCCCGGCAATACCCGCAGCCGGAACTCCAGTTCGATCATTTCGGCGAACCACTGGAGTTCCCACTGGGCGAATTCTTCCGCCGTCAGCGATTCCCGATGCGCGTCGTTGCCCCAGGAATGAACGGGAGCGACATAAAACAGCACGCGGCGCTGGATGCCTTCCGTTGCCAGGCGGCGCAATAAGGGCGAGATACTATCGCGATTGCGGCGGTCCACGTTGCAACGGATAGAGAGCTCCACCTCCAGGTCGTCGCGTTTCGCCAGGGCGGCGACATTGGCGAATATCTGCTCGAAAGAACATTGGCCCTTCTTGGTGGGGCGACGCGCGTCGTGGGCTTCGCCAATGCCGTCCAGGGTGACTTCGATATGCTTGACGCCCAGCGATTGGATCAGCTCGGTGGCGATGTCGGGGCGCAACAGCATGCCGTTGGTGACGATTTTTGATCCGTAGCGCATGCCGGCTTGTTCGGCAAGCCGCTGAAATTGCGGCGTCATCCGGCGAATGACCGACATGCCGACGAGCGGTTCCGCGCCAAACCAGGAGACTTGCAGGTAACGATAAGGGCGCGCGGCGAGTTTTTCCCGCGCTTCGGCGATGAAGCGCGCCTGATGTGCCGGGCTTAGCTGCCGCCGGGTGTGGGATTGGCCGCAATAGTCGCAGGCCAACTGGCACCAAGCCGTGGGTTGCACTACTAAATATAAGGCGGGATCGGCATGGGCGGCCTGGTCATGGCGGTCGAGAACCAGGTGCAGTTCATCCTCCTCCTTCGGAACGATAAACTCGATTTCCCGCAATTCGTCCACCATGGGGGACGGCAGTTCATGGAAGCGCCGGGCTTCCAGAAATTGCCAAGCCGCTTCGTCCAGAGTGCGCGCCTGCGCCGTCCGCGCCGAGAAAATCACGCGTTTGGCGATGTTGAGGGTTTTATCGAAGAACGGCGGAGAAACGATATGATAATCGGAGAGTTTCATCAGGCGGCCTCTCGGGCGGGTCGTTAGCGCGGGCAAGGGCACGAACGTTGCGATGCGCGCGCCCTTGCCGCTGCATTAAGAATGCCTTCGGGCGACTACATCTCGCCCATGGTCTGGATTTCCGCTTCGCTGCCGCAAATACCGTTGCAACCCTGATTGCAGGAAGCCGCTTCGACATCTAGCTTGCCAAGCTTGGTGAGTTCGTCGAATTGGCGGATATTGTAAATGGCGGCGGCGTTGGCGGCGCGGCTGACCGCTACCTCCGATAGCTTGCCTAGGTCTTCCAGGCTACGGCAAATGCCGTTGCACCCCTGATTCACCGAGGCAACTTCTTCGCCAAGGTTTTGCAGTTTTCCGACATCCACGCCCGCCTCGCGCATGCCTTCCGTTACGCGATTTAATTCCACGGCGAATTTGTTTAACAGGGTGGCGACGGCTTGCTCGCCTGGTTTCTTCGTTGTGGCCATGTCAATCTCCTTTGATTGCGGATTGTTGAGGTTGCAAGTCAGCAATTCCCTCATCGACATGGCAACCCCATCTCATGTCGATGGTCAATGCTTGCGTGATCCGTGTTTCAAGAGGCGGACACCCGGTTCCGGTAATGCCCAAATTGCTGGTCGATAAAAAAGGAGGGGTGGGGTTCCCGCTAGGGTCATGGCCCAGTGGCGCGCGCTATCGGTGCTTTCCCCGCTTTTCTCGTGTTGATCTTGCCGATTTCTGGCGCGGTTTGCGCCCCGGTTCTTTGTAAAATGAAGGCTCGCTGTAAGATTTTGCGTGCGTTGCTTATACCACTATAGGGGCTCTTTTTGCTTTGGCTAGCTGTCCAAAAGGGCAGTGAAGCTGAGGGTGTTTCGGCGCGCAAGCGGTTGTCGGCGTTGCCGAGGACAGGGCGCCGGTATTCGATGTCTCGGCAGGCGATGCCGATGGTCGCTCATGGTCGGGGGGACAGTCACCGGCGCCTTCGAGATCGTAGCCGAGGCGGGACGTGAACCGGCCCGCCAATCAGGGGATGTATGGGCCTACCGGATTTTTTGGAACCGCGAGCGTTCGCCGGTATTTCCGTCCATGAATCGCACGGATGAATCGGCGGTGGTTACAGCCCCAGCGCCCGGAGATCGAGCCGCCCTTTACGGAGGGGCGGACACCAGAAATACGCGCCGGAAATCGGCCGGGTAAAGCGGAACAAGGCGTCGGGAACGCCATCTTCCGTTCCCGTCATCCGCTTCAGTAGCGCCTCGAAGGCGTCAACCGAATGGCCGAAGGCCACGAACATCAAGCCCGCCGTGGCGCCGTCGGCCCACGGCGCCGACCGCCGGAGAATAAAAGCCGGCGGGTTGAAACTTTCTTGCGCGGTTCGTTTGACATGCGCCGATAAGGGCGCGTCCGCGATTTCTTCATTATCGCTTTTGCGGCGGCCAATGGTGTGGTCTTGTTCTTGCGCGGCCATCGACGCGAAGCGGTCGAGGTCATGCCGCCATTGCTGGACGGCGGCGAAACTCGACCCGTCCCACCCCTCGCCCTGGCCGTGTACGACGGCAGCCGTGACGGCGTCTTGCTCCCTGGGGTTTTCGGTGCCGTCCTCGTAGCCGGTGAGGTCCAGTCCAGCGCCATATTGAAAACCGTCGATCGTATTTTCGGCAATGAACGCCGGGGCCAGCATCCGTTCAAGCGCGCTGCTACGGTGAACCAACACGCCCCGGTCATTGCCCCGCAGCCAGCACCACAATGCGGCGGGGGTCGCGGGTACGCCGAAACCCGCGCTGTCGTAGACAGGGAATGGGAGGAGGCCGTCGATGGCGCGGCCTAACGCAAGCGTTAACGGCGCGCCCAGGCCGGCGACCACGTTTTCCCCGTCGATCATGGCGCTTACCGCCTGTAATGCCGGGCGTGGATCGGCATCCGACGCCAGGGAGAATGTTAGATACCGCGCAAGCGGTGGAATCGGCGCTAGGATTCCTGGCTGAACATTATTCATTCGATCTTTCTAGCGGGCAGGCGATATCGGGATGAAACGGCGATAATGTTCCCTTTTATTTGCACGGCGTGATTGAACGGGCCAAGTTCCTTGCGCATGGCGCCGCGTTGACTTAGAACATAACTAGCATGAGATGCTCGCGGACGCGCCGGTGCAGTCGCATACCGCATTTTTAGACGCTTCCTTGCTGCAAGTTTTTGAATCACTGGTTTGATTCGAACCGCTGCCACAGGTACATGTGCAGGTCACCGTGCCGTCGACGACCGCGTTTTTTTCATCGACAAAATAATGGAGCAGCACTTCATTGCTGTTTTTATCCGCCTGGATTTCGGCGACATATCTATTTCCATTCTTGAGCTGAATTTCCATCGTATGTCCTTTCCTCTAGCCGTTTGTTATTCGTGAGTAGGTAAGGCGTTGCGTCAGCAGCGACGGGGAGCAGCGCGGAACACGAGGAACCACACGATGACGACGCGCCGGGCGCGACGACTGCCCCGCTGACTGTTAATCATGGTATACATTGCCGGATAGTTCAAGCGCTAGCTAGCCGTTTCGTGGGGGTGCGCGCGGTTCGATGGGATGTGTTGGCGAAAGACCTGCTGTTTGACCACTCATCCAGCCGTTGGGAGATGTTAGCGGAAGGTTTTGCGAAGGCGGCTCGGTGGCTTAGCTTAATCTTCAACGGCGTATACGCCCTCCGCGTCGTGCACCTCGCGGCCGGTGAGCGGCGGATTGAACACGCAGATCAGCCGCATCCGGGATTTCGCGCGCAAATAGTGTTTGTCGTTGTTGTTCAGGGCGTACATCGCGCCCGATTCGATCGGATATATCGTGCCTTCCGGGATCAGCTCTACCTCGCCTTCACCTTCCACGCAATACACCGCTTCCAGGTGGTTTTTGTACCAGATCAGGGTTTCGGTGCCGGGAAAGATGATGGTTTCGTGGAAAGAGTAGCCCATACCGTCGCTCTTGAGCAGCATGCGGCGGCTGGCCCAGTTGTCGGTGACTACCTCTTGCGCGCCGCCAATGATGTCATTTATGTTGCGTACGATCATTGGGCGGCCCCCATGCGGATTTTGACATCGCCCGAGCGCACGGGATCGATTCCCAGTGCGTCAGTCACGCTTTGCTCGAAGATTTCCAGTCCGGCCACCAACTGCCGCTCTTCGATCACTAATGGCGGCAGGAATTTGATCACTTGGTCCTGGGAGCCAGAGGTTTCGATGATTAAGCCGTTGTCGAACGCGGCGGCGGTGATTTTTCCGGCCAATTCGGGATCTTCCACCGCCAGGCCCTGAACCATTCCCCGGCCGCGCACGCTGAACTTGCCTTCCGGATAGCTTTCCTTGATGAACTCCAACCAGGAGTGCATGATGGTTTCCTTTTCCGCGATCTGGTGCTGAAAGGCATCGTCCTGCCAATAGGCGAGGATAGCCTCCTTGGCGGTTAGAAAGGCGAGATTGTGGCCACGGAAGGTGCCGTTATGCGCACCCGGCTCCCACACGTCGAGTTCCGGTTTCATCAGCACCAAGGACATGGGCAGGCCGTAACCGCTAATGGATTTGGACAAGGTGATAATGTCAGGGCTGATGCCGATGTTATCGAAGCTGAAAAAAGTGCCGGTGCGGCCGCAGCCCATTTGAATGTCGTCCACGATCAACAGCACGTCGTGCTTGCGGCACACCGCTTCCAGTGCCCGCAGCCAGGCGAAGCTGGCCTCGTTGACGCCGCCTTCGCCCTGGACGGTTTCCACGATGACCGCCGCCGGCAGGTCCACGCCGCTGCTCTGGTCGGTCAATACTTTATCGAGATAAGCCGTCGTGTCCACGCCCTGGCCGAGATAACCGTCGTAGGGCATGAAAGTGACATTGTCCAGGCCGATGCCCGCGGCGCTGCGGAACTTGGTGTTGCCGGTGGCGGACAGGGAGCCCAGGGACACGCCGTGGAACGCGTTAGTGAACGAGATGACGTTGCTCCGTCCCTTCACCTTGCGCGCCAGCTTAAGCGCCGCTTCTACCGCGTTGGTGCCGGTGGGGCCGGGAAATTGAATCTTATATTCCATGCTCCGGGGCTTCAAGATAACGCGTTCAAAGGTTTCCAGAAAATCCGCTTTTGCCTGGCTGGCCATATCCAGGCCGTGGGTCAGGCCGTCGCTTTCCAGGTAGGCGATTAGTTTCTTTTTGAGCAACGGGTTGTTATGGCCATAGTTGAGCGTGCCCGCGCCGCTGAGGAAGTCGACGTAGTGATCGCCGTGCTCATTGGTCAGGAGCGCACCGCTTGCCTTGGTGAATACCGTGGGGAAAGAGCGGATATAACCGCGGACTTCCGATTCCAGTCGATTAAAAATTTGCATGGGATTGATATCCTTCATGGGTCAGTGGTTTAGGATGATAACGGGCCGAGGCGGAAAAGGACTTCCGCTTCGTGCTGCGCGCCGCCGAAGTGGCGTTGGCTGAACAGCGTCTGTTGCGCGCAGTGGCAGCCGAGTTCCTGTGCGAGGGAGCGGAACACCCGCTGCGAGGGCGTGTTGGAAGGAGAAATCGTGGTCTCCAGATAACGCACCTTATTCAGTTCGTCCCGCGTCAACAGCGCCCGAAGCATGGTCTTGGCTAGTCCCTGGCCGCGTGCGGCGGGACCGACAGCCATTTGCCAGATAAAAATGACTTCCGGTTGCGACGGCGGGCGATACGCGGAGACAAAGCCGATGATTTCTCCCTGCTCCTCGGCCACGATGCAGGTGCCGGCAAAATGATGCGTCAGCAGGAGATAAGCATAGGCGGAGTTGCAGTCCAGCGGCTTGCAGGCATCCACTAGCCGATGAATGGCGGCGCCATCGTCTAAAACCGGCTCGCGCAATACCCGCTGGGTTTGGCTTTCACGCGCGGTGTGAATGGGCAATGGGTTCATGGGAAATTGCGCCTGAATTTTCCGGTCATGATCTCTCACTATAGCTAACTATTATTTAATGGGGCTTGCCGGGTGGACTGGGCTGGCGACGGGCGGACTGGCGTCCAATGCGCCGTCCAAGTGCTGCGCGGCCATCAGGCCGGCAATGCGCTCAAGCGATTGGGCAATCGTTGCCTGCTCCTTCCCGGGCAGCGTGCCCAGCATATTCGCCAGGGTTGCTTGCAGCGGCGAGGGCGCATTTTGCGCTAAGGCCGCGCCCAGCGCGGTAGCGCGTATGTATACCAGGCGGCGGTCGATGCGATCCCGCTCGCGAGTGATGAGTCCCTTTTCTTCCAGGCGGTCGAGTATCCCCACGACCGTGCTGGCGCTGAGCTGGATATCCCGGCCGATGGCGGTGGCGGTGGTGGGGCTTTTCTCCACCACGGTGAGCAGGCAGACGAGTTGCGGTGCCGTAATGCGGTGGGCGCTGGCGAGCTGTTTTGAATATAAGTCCACGTAATGAATCATCTGCCGCATGGCGCGCAAAATACGTAAATCGTAGCGGGCGGCGGCTGCCGGTTGGGCATGACGTTCCGCGGCATGGGGGGAATCCATTAACACGGTCGCATCTTGGCGCGTATCCGGGAAATGGGCGCCCGTGTCGAAAGAGTGGGCGCCGGGGTCGTGCGCTAGCATGTCTTTAAAGCGATCTTTCACTCAGCGTGATGGTGTCGGGTAACTGGAACGCACAATTATAGCAATATATGATTTCAGTTCAAATGATTTGTAAAAAAATGATAGGTGCGGTGATGATCCGGCCCACGCCTCTAGTGGGGTGGATTGGATGAATGCAGCAACGGGTTGGATCGGCAGTCGCCCTAAATAATAGCGGGAGGGTCGGAGGCCGCGCTGTCGGCATAGCCGTGCGGGATCGGGATGCTAGATAGTTTTACCGGTGACTGCCTTGGGCGCTCCAGGCGCCGGATGCCGCCGCCGCGAGTGTGCGGGCGAAGGCGGCGGACGGGCTTGCTTGCCATTTGCGGGCAGTGAAGGCGCATGGGCCGCATTAAAGCGTAGCCGTGGCGCTATGGCGGCTTTGCTGATATGTTGTTCTCCAGACCCCGAAGGCATTGCGCTGGCCTGTCGTGTATATTGAGCAGCCAGCGCGGGCGCGCGTCATGCGGACGATAGGGCAGTCACGGTTGTTTGCGGGGCTGACCGGGCAGTGCTTGCGCCGCGCAAAACAAAATGATTAACGCAATAGATCGAATGATTCCTAGAGAAAATCAAGCCCACCACGTCCTACACACGGTTTTCGGCTACGATCGGTTCCGTCCCCACCAGGGCGAAATCATCGAACACCTGGTCGACGGCGGCGACGCGCTGGTGCTGATGCCCACCGGCGGCGGCAAGTCACTCTGCTACCAGATTCCGGCACTGGTACGCCCCGGGGTCGGTGTCGTGATTTCACCGCTGATCGCCTTGATGCAGGACCAGGTGGCAGCGCTGCTCCAGGCCGGGGTGCGCGCCGCCTTCCTCAACTCCTCGTTGAGCCTGGAGCAGGCGCGCGCGGTCGAGGCGGCGCTGCTGCGCGGCGAGCTCGACCTGCTCTACGTCGCCCCGGAGCGGCTGATGACGGCACGCACCCTGGACCTGCTGGGCCGGGTACAGCCGGCGCTGTTCGCCATCGACGAGGCCCACTGCGTGTCGCAGTGGGGCCACGACTTCCGCCCCGAATATATCCAGCTGTCGGTACTGCACGAGCGTTTTCCCGAGGTGCCGCGGGTGGCCCTGACCGCCACCGCCGACGCACCGACCCGGCGCGAGATCGTCGAGCGTCTGGCGTTGCAGCAAGCCCGGCAGTTCGTCAGCGGCTTCGACCGGCCCAACATCCGCTACCGCATCACCGAGAACAACGGCAACGCCCGCGAGCGCCTGCTGCGCTTCATCCGCGACGAGCACGACGGCGAGGCTGGCATCGTCTACTGCCTGTCGCGCAAGCGGGTGGACGAAATCGCCGCCTGGCTGAAGGGCAAGGGACTCGACGCCCTGCCCTACCACGCCGGCATGTCGGCCGAGCAGCGCCGACTCAACCAGGAGCGTTTTCTGCGCGAGGAGGGGGTGATCGTGGTCGCCACCATCGCCTTTGGCATGGGCATCGACAAGCCCGACGTGCGCTTCGTCGCCCATCTCAATCTGCCCAAAAGCCTGGAGTCCTACTACCAGGAGACCGGCCGCGCCGGGCGCGACGGCCTGCCCGCCGACGCCTGGATGGTCTACGGCCTGCAGGACGTAATCATGCTGCGGCAGATGCAGGAGGGTTCCGAGGCGCACGAGAACCACAAGCGCACCGAGCGCCACAAGCTGGACGCGATGCTCGGTTTCTGCGAACTGACCGGCTGCCGCCGCCAAGCCCTGCTGCGCTATTTCGACGATCACCTGGAACAGCCCTGCGGCAACTGCGACACCTGCCTGGAGCCGCCGCAGACCTGGGACGCCACCGTCGCCGCGCAGAAGGCCCTCTCCTGCGTGCACCGCACCGGCCAACGCTTTGGCGTCACCTACCTGGTCGAGGTGCTGCTCGGCAGCGACAACGCGCGCATTCGCCAGTTCGGCCACGAGCGGCTCAGTACCTACGGCATCGGCACGGAGCTGGATAACGCCGGCTGGCGCAACCTGTTCCGCCAGCTCATCGCCCACGGCCTGCTGGCGGTCGATCTCGAAGGCCATGGCGGCCTGCGCCTGACCGAGGCTAGCCGCCCGGTGCTGCGGGGCGAACAGCCGCTGATGTTGCGTAAGGCGAGAAAACCGGCCAAGGCCGCGCGCGGCGAGCGCAAGGCGAGCCGTTTCGTCGCCGCCGCCGACCGCGAACGGTGGGAAGCGCTACGCCAGCGCCGCCAAACGCTGGCCGAGGAGCAGGGGGTACCCGCCTACGTCATTTTCCACGACGCCACGCTGATGGAGATGATTGCGCACCACCCCGAGACCCTGGCGCAGATGGAGCGCCTGTCGGGTATTGGCGAGCGTAAGCTGGCGGCTTATGGCGAGGCGTTCCTCGCGGTGCTCCAGGCGTACCCGCGCGAGGCGGATGCAACGGATAACGACCCGCGTTAACGGCCTAGGAATTAATCGTGTAAAAATCGCTGGCTGGAATTGCCGCCGACGGTTGATTTCACTGTGTGCTTGGTCAGGGAGCCATGGTTGCGGGCGGCATGGAGTGTTGCTTTGCAGCGTGACGCTCAGGACGCAGCGCGTTCGCGAGAGTGAATTTTCTTCACGAAGGGCACAGGGGCGGCACGAAGGACTTTTATCAAGAGGCGGTTTTCGCGCCTTATCATGGCGTTACCCTAGACACTTCGTCATAATGTTCCCGCCTCTGTTACAATGCAGACCAGCAGCGCGTGCTCAGTCTTCGCATTGCTGGCCATCCCGGCCCTTCAACCCTTGATTCGTCTGCCTAAGACTGGCGCCGCTAACGGCGACAGGCCGATGTTGTTCCCGGAGTTCTATGTCTTTCGCTACCCTCGGTTTATCCGATGAAATCGTCCGCGCCGTGACCGAACGGGGCTATACTGAACCCACGCCGATCCAGATTCAGGCGATTCCCGCCGTACTGTCGGGCGGCGACTTGCTGGCCGGGGCGCAAACCGGCACCGGCAAAACCGCCGGTTTTGTGTTGCCGCTGTTGCAGCGGCTTTCCGATAGACGCATTAAAGGGCCTTCCGAGGGCCGTCCGCCCATTCGGGCGCTGATTCTTACCCCGACTCGTGAACTCGCGGCCCAGGTGGAGGAAAGCGTGCGCGAGTACGGCAGGCACCTCAAGCTGAATTCCATGGTGATGTTTGGTGGGGTCAACATTAACCCGCAAATCCAGCGCTTGCGGAGCCGCGTGGATATATTGGTCGCGACGCCGGGGCGCTTGCTGGATCATGTGCAGCAAAAAACCCTCAGTCTGTCGCATATCGAAACGCTGGTGCTGGATGAAGCCGACCGCATGTTGGATATGGGATTTATCCGCGACATTCGGCGCATTCTCGGCCTGTTGCCCAAGCACCGGCAGAATTTACTGTTCTCCGCCACATTTTCCGACGAGATCAAGGCGCTGGCCAACAACCTTCTCGACAATCCAGCCATGATCGAGGTAGCACGCCGTAATGCCGCCGCCGAAACGGTGGCGCAAAAGGTGTATCCGGTAGACCGGGAACGAAAGCGCGAACTGCTTGCGCATCTGGTCCAAACGAACCATTGGCGTCAAGTGCTCGTGTTTACCCGCACGAAGCACGGCGCCAATCGGCTTGCCGAACAACTGGACAAAGGCGGCATTACGGCGCTGGCGATTCACGGCAATAAAAGCCAAGCGGCGCGTACTCGGGCGCTATCCACGTTTAAGGATGGCAGTTTGCAGGTGCTGGTGGCGACCGACATTGCCGCGCGCGGTATCGATATTAACGAATTGCCCCATGTGGTGAATTACGAGTTACCCAACGTGGCGGAGGATTATGTTCACCGGATTGGCCGTACTGGCCGTGCCGGATCGGAGGGAGAAGCGGTGTCGCTGGTCTGCGTGGATGAACACCGGCTGCTGGCGAGTATCGAGAAATTGATTCAACGGTCGCTGCCAAAGGAAGTCGTCGCCGGGTTTGAACCCGACCCTAACGCCCAACCCGAGCCGATTCAGAATGGCCAAAACCGTGGGCAGGGACGCGGTCGATCGGCGGACCGGTTTTCATCCAGGCCGTCATCCCCGGCAGGAGCCGGCAAGCCTCGCGGCGGCCCGGCGGGTGCGGGTAAATTCGCCGGACGGCCCGCCGCGCCGCGCCGTCCGGCGGGCCGTGGCCGTTGAGTCGATTAGCGGCGTTCCGCGGATACCGTTAAGAGAAAAGCAGAGCCGTGCGGCATGGAGAATATCTTCTCTCCACGCAGCCGCGCCCAGGCCAACGAAAGGGGTGAACAAGGGCGGCCCGCTTCTCGCCGGGTGGCGTTCACGTCTCTTTGACCGGCAAGCGGACCGCTGGTTTTATTTCGGCCGCGCGAAATAGGCAATCAGCGATGACTTGGCGAGCGCGTCTTGGTTAAGGTAATAGCCCACCATGGCGGGCGGCGTGTCGGCGTGTAATTTTAATGCCGCCACTTTCAGTGCGAATACGGTAAACACATAGCGGTGCGCTTTGTCGTCCACGGGCGGGCAAGCGCCGCCGAATCCGGGTTTGCCGTAGTCGGTGACGCTTTGAGTGCTGCCCCTAGGGGCGATATTCCGCGCAATATCGCCGGCGTTGCGCTTCAGCCGGTGGATGTTGGCGGGGATATTGAAGACGACCCAATGCCACCAGCCGCTGCCGGTGGGCGCGTCGAGGTCGTATACGGTGACTGCGAAGCTTTTCGTGTGTTTCGGCGCGTTTCTCCATTGCAGGCGCGGGGAAATATTGCCGCCATGACAACCGAAGCCGGAGAATTCCTGCCGCGCCGATAATTGGCCGCTAACGTCCGGGCTAGTCAGGGTAAATCCTTCCCCATGCGCAAGGCCTATCGATAACAAGGCCGCGCTTATTGCCGTGAGAACTTGTCTTTTCAGCGGATGCCGTCCCATGATGTCTCCTGGTTAATTTATAAATAAACCCCCGACGGATCCCGCGGACACGGGAAACCGGGAAGAAGAATTCTCTTTTCTACCGTGCCGCGCTAGCCTAGAAAGGCGCTTTGGGAGGCAAGATAGTCGCGTTCTTCCTGGCGGCTTTCCCTGCAGAGAATAGCATTGCGGTGAGGGAAGCGGCCAAACGTTTTGATGATGTCCCGGTGGTGTTTGGCGAAAGAGATATTATCCTTTAGACCCGCCGCCTCGAACAGCCTGACCGACGTTTCTTGATCCGCCAGCTGTTCGCTATGCATCAGCGGCATATATAAAAAGGCTAAGCGCTCGGCGGGAATGACGCGGTCATAGCCTTGGCTGACGGCGTATTTTGCGGCGTCTATTGCTTGCCGCTCGGTTTTAAAACTGATGGCTTGCCCGCGAAACATATTCAACGGGAATTGATCCAGTACAATAATCAAGGCCAGACAACTGTCCGGGCGATTTTTCCAGTCGTCCAATTCGCCCGCCGCCGCGCGGCGCCACAAGGCATCGAAGCGATCGCGTATCTCGGCGTCCAACGCCGGTGTCGATGAGAACCACCGTTCCCGCATCTCTGTCGAGTACCAGAAGGAAATAACCGCCTCAGCGCTGATATGATCCAACAATATGATGGCTCCTTAATGAAATGATCCGGCAAATTCTCGTCGTTACGCGCCGCGTGGAATGCATCCGTCACGCTGGGACAACGCCATGGCGACGATGACGAAAACCCGGTGGAGCGGGCGCGTCTTGGCGGAAAAACGCGCTTAGGACGCCTCGGCGTCCGCGAGGGAAAACTCAATGCCGCCTAGCCACTTGGCGACTCCGTTATATATCCACGCCCCGGTTAACGTAAATAAAAAGCCGGCGATTAAGTAGAGGAAAGGCATGGCCAGCATGATGGGAATCGCCATCAATGCGATGAGTGGGATGCTGCATACAAAATATAAGACGGCGATCACTTTGGCGGTTTGGAGCGGCGAGATACGGATGATTTGTTTTTTCATGCTTCCCTCCTTGGGCTCGGTATCCTTAAATAGATTGGGAATGTAGCATTTAAATAGGATCGGCGCCGCCCTAATACTTCGCGCCGAAGGTCGGCGGCCACTGCGCAAGACCGTGGCGATCCGCTACGAAACAAGCGGCACGGCGTGTGACGGCCGGCAGGGTAAATCGTGCTGGAACCGTGCATGCCAGCCGGCCCATGCGGTTTCCACGCCACGGCGTAACGCAAGGCAACGGTTTCCGCGCCAATCCGTCGGCGGGGTTTTACCGGTTGGGTTCATAGGTGTCGTATTGCGGCAGGCCGTTGCCGATTGTTTCCCAGTTCGCTTTCGATGACGCGAAGATATGTGCTTCCGGCCGCTCGGCGATGTCCGATTCGACGACGCCTAGCCGTATCCGTACTTGATCGGGGTTTTCCCGGGTTTTACTCATAATCGGTGAACCGCAATGACGGCAAAAATATTTGATTTGGCCGGGGGAGGATTCATAGCCAGTGAGCCGGTCTTCGCCGGACAGCAGCCTAATATCGTCCGTCGCGACGATGCCGTTGGTTGCGAAAGCGCTGCCTTGCGCTTTACGGCATTGCGAGCAGTGACAGTAGACGATATGATGTATTTCCCCGGTAATTTCAAAGCGGATCGCACCGCATAGACAGCCTCCTTGGTACACGGGTCGCCTCCTTGATTAAATACGCCGGTATGCGGCGAGCGGTTTATGCATTGGCGGCTTTGCCGCCGGTGCGGTGACGGGCGAACCGTATCATGTTGGAAATACCCGGTTCCGCCCGCGCCCGTATCCTACATATTCCGGTACGCGTCCGGCTTTTCTCCGGAACCGCCAGGGGATTGGATGCGTCATCGACGATCCGGCCATTGCGCGCGCCGTTTTCTGTCGATTCTAAGACGTCAATGCGCCGGTGCGCGGTTGCCGCGTTTCTTGCGGCGACATGGCTAGCCGCTGGCGGCATGGTTTTTCCCGCCGAGAGCGAAACGTAAAACAAAATAACCGGCAACCGCGGAGAGGATCGAGCCACATAAGATGCCCAGCCGGTCATCGACCGCTAGGCCCGGGCTTCCTCGGCCAAAAGCTAGCGAACTGATAAACAGGCTCATGGTAAAGCCAATGCCGCACAGCAGGGAAACACCATATAATTGCAGCCAATTAACGTCCTCTGGCAGGCGGGCCAGCTTTAATTTGATGGCTATCCAGCTAAAACTGAATACCCCGAGCTGATTGCCAATAAAGAGCCCCGCCGCGATGCCTAGCGGCACGGGCGCAAGCAGCGAGGAAAAAGAAAGCCCATGCAGCGACACGCCCGCATTGGCAAAAGCGAAGAGGGGGAGTATAGCGTAAGCGACGGTGGGGTGAATGTCGTGTTCCAGCTGCTCCAGCGGCGAGGGTTTCTCCTTCGACGGCGACTTCAAGGGAATGAACAACGCCAAGAGAACGCCGGCTAATGTGGCGTGAACGCCTGATTTCAGCACGCTCGCCCAGAGGATGACGCCAATGAATAAATAGGGCGTGACGGATAGCACCCCTCGCCGGTTGAGCACGAAAAGCGCGGCGAGCGCCACGGCGGCGGCCAGAAGCGAACTAATGGATAAGTGGGTCGTGTAAAATATCGCGATAATGATGATCGCGCCCAGGTCGTCGGCGATGGCGAGCGTTAACAAAAACAGCTTCAGCGCGTTGGGGACGCGGTTGCCTAATAACGATAGCACGCCCAGAGCGAACGCGATGTCGGTGGCCGATGGAATAGCCCACCCATTCAACGTGACGGGATTTCCCCAATTAAAAAATAAATAAATCACGGCGGGAACGATCATCCCGCCGGCGGCGGCAATGACCGGCAGCGTAATCTGGGCCGGATCGGACAATTCGCCACGAATAATTTCACGCTTGATTTCCAAGCCAATCAAGAAAAAGAATACCGCCATCAGCCCATCGTTGATCCAAAGCAATAAGGGTTTCACGATTTCAAATGCGCCCACATGAATGCCCACCGGGGTATTCAGCAGCGCGCCATAAAGAGATTGCGCCGGGCTATTCTCAATCAGCATCGCCAGCACCGCGGCGATAAGCAGCAATATTCCGCTTGCGGACTCTAATCGCAGAAAATCTCGGATGGTATCGATTAACATAGGGCCAGTTAAGCTTTCTGCATGAAAAGCGGTTGATGCCGTTCCTTAGCCGCATGGGCTTCAGGCGACCAATCGGCGTGCGTTGCGAAGGCGATGGCGTCTCGCCGTGCCAAGCAGCGCGCGCCGCCGTGTTTATCCATCGAGTTGCGCCGGTGAATCGCTGTCGGTTCGCCGGCAGTCGGCAATGCTTCGAAAGTCAGTGTTCGCACCGGGCGGCCCAGCGCGGCTGGCAAATGCCGGCGTGGTTGCGGCCGTCGCCGGATAACCCGTGGTGGGCCTGGCCGGCGGGTAACGCCAGCCATTGACAAGGGATATTCTGACCCAGTTAACGCAACGCCGGCAAGCAGGGGCGTCTGGTTGCCCTCTCCACCCCGCCGAAAACTGGAATCACGGCGATGCCAACGACCAGGAAGTCCCCGATGATCGGGTGGGTTCGCCGGTTCGTGCGCGGCAGTTGGGGGGGTGACCCTTAACGCGTGGGCTATCCACGCATAATGTCCTATGCTCAATTTATTCGCGTCATCGGCCGCGTAACGGTTCAAGATAACCCCGCGCTTCTTGGCGCGGCGCGCAACCCCTTGCGTGGGGAAATAATGCGCTACTATTTGAAATAGTTAAAAAGTGCCGCTCCGCGCCATGGAAGTGTTGCGTGTGGCGTTGAAGAAAAACGGGCGCTTGTCCATTATAAACCACGTTCTGAAAAGGAGGGTCGGCATGGGTAATGTTGCGGATTGCGGTGAATATTGTCGGCATCACATGCCCGCAAGGCCAAGAAGCCTGGTGCCAATACCGGTGCGACGGCGATGGAAATTGCACTTGCGCGGGCGGTTGCACACGGACATCCATCCGATGGATTTCTCCTTCCGGAAGCGGTTATGGATATTTACGATATGCGCAAGGAAACGTTTCCTGAAATCCCGATCGACCCCATGGGGCCGCTTATCCTCACCTATCCAAAGATGCATCTTTGGCAGCTTGGCTATATTTTAAGCGCCGTTTCAGCGCAGGAATGATACTTTCCGGCATCTCGGGCGTTCAACGAAGTACCGGCATTCCACAAATTCGAGTCCACCTATGCGGAGGTGTTAAAGGCATTCGGGTTGGAGCGTCCAGTGGGCTGATCGGAGCAAACGTAGCGGGGCGGCGGAACAGGCGAGGACGGCCGCTGCCGCCCGGTTTATTTTTTCATCTTAGCGGAGACCCTGGCGTTCTTTGTATCATTCCTCCGGCGGTGACATAGGGCCGTTCCTTCGCCTGTCTGACGGCTGCGTGATAGCTCGTCCCTGGAGCTTGCAATGATGTATCGTAGCGTCGCCTTTCCGGCTACTGCGTAATCGCGATGCTGAAGCGCAACGCACTGGCGAGCAGGCCATTTCTGAAATAGAAGCGGTGTCCCAGGGAATTGGATAACGGTGTGTCCAGAATCAGCTTGCCGCAGCCAAGAGCATGCGCCTCCTGCTTGAGCCGGGCCATCAACCGTTCGCCATGGCCGCTGCTGCGTCGGCATTTGTCGGTCACGAGATCGTCAACGTACAAAAAGCGACTGTGCACCAGGTTCTCTTGCACCCGAAAGCCTGCCAGGGCGACGACGTGAAGACCATCGCGTAGTGCCAGTAGACGATAGCCGTCCGTCGCCTGCCGACACCAGCGTGCAACGAAATCGTCTTCCGATGTCAGATGCGGACGCAACTGCGCCATCACGGGGTAACAACGGCGAACATTATCCTCATCGTCGATGTACTGTGCGATCGTCGTCGAAGCGTTCACTGCTCGTCTCCCGGTACGATGGGTTCGGAGACCACGGGCGGTGCGAAATGCAGCGCCCCGGCGATGCGGTTCCAGACGTTGATGGTGCCGACAGCGGCGGTTAGGAACGCGATCTCAGACTCCGAGAACTGTCCTTGCAATTCAACGTAGACGGCGTCGGACACACTGTTTCCGGCCATCAGCGTCAAGGCCTCGGTCCACGCCAGCGCAGCCTGCTCGCGCGCCGAAAATACGCCCGCATCGCGCCATGCAGCGACCAGATCGAGTTTGGCGGAGCTCACCCCTAGTTTGCGTGCCACGTTCAAGTGATACTGCACGCAAAACGCGCAGCCGTTGATCTGCGAGGCCCTCAACTTCATCAATTTGGTCAGCGACTTGTCGAGTCTCGAATCGTCGACGGCTTTGCCGAGGGCGGAGAGGGCTGCGGTTACGGCCGGAGCCATTCGGTCGTAGCGGCTCCTGTCTATGCGTGATGGGTGGTCGAAAAGTTTCATCGTGGTGTTCCTATGTACGTGGGATAATATAAGCACTCTAATACAATGTTCGAGCTCTTACAACATGAAAAAAACTCAAAGCAAAGCACCCTTACCCGTTGTTGGCGAAGGCAAGCGGGGAGAACAAGGCCACATCGGCTATCTGCTAAGACAAGCGGGCACTGCCCATCGGCTCAGAATGGAGCGCGCGCTTGCTGACCTCGCGGTAACGCTGCCGCAGTTCTCGGTGCTGACCATGCTCGTGGCCTACCCTGGCGCCTCCGGCGCCGATCTGGCACGCTTGTCGTTGTTGACGCCACAGACGATGAGCGTCATCGTATCGAACCTTGAGCGCAATGGTGCTGTTTCGCGCCGTCCGCACGCGGTACATAGGCGCATTCAGCATATTGAAGTGACAGCGGCGGGTCGGCAGCTTCTGGCAAAGTGCCGTGCTCGCGTCATATCAGTGGAAGAAGAACTGCTGGCCGACATTTCCCAGGGCGATGAACAAATCATCAGGCGCTGGTTGGTGAAGGTGGCATTGCACGACAGCGTGGTCTGAATAACGAAGCTACCGGCAGCCCGGCTGTCCATCCTCCGAAGTGGGCCAATTGGGACGCAATGGAGAAAAGGGGCGCTACCCCAATGGCACTAACTTAAGCATGCGGCCATACGCTGCTGCTGTTGCTCCAGAAGCCGCGCACGCAAGATTTGACGCGGTTTTGTGAGCAACTGGTGCTGCTTGGGTCGTCGCTTCACCGCGCGAGGCTCGACCCGCCCCGGTCGCTGGGGCAGCTTCAGTTGCGCAATGCTGGCGAGCAGGTAGGCATGCCGCAACGCAAGCCGTCCGCGCGGGCAATGGCGCAAGTTCTCCTCGAAGGCGTTGAGCAATTGCAGCGCCCCCTTGAAGCTCAACTGGCGCGGCAGCAAGTGACTCATGCAGGCAGCCTGCGCCATCACGGCACGCACCAGGTTGTAGGCGAGCAAATGCACGGCAATCTCCTTCTCCACCATCCTCGCGCTCTTACAGCGCAGTACATCCATCTGCATCACCGTCTTGATCGCGCGCAGGTCCAACTCGATTGGCCAGCGGAGGCGGTACAGTACGAACAGTTCCCGTTTGCTCACTACGGGTGCATCAATGAGCGTGGTCACCAGCGTCCACCCGCCAACCCGCGCTTCGCGCATCCTGAGCGTTTCCGGCATAGCGTCATAGGTCGCCTTGTCCATCCATTCGGGCTGCTGGAGCCGGGGCCAAATGACGACATGATCACGGGATCCCAGGCGTTGCCTATGCCGGAAATCGGTGTGCCGTCGTTGATGCTGCCTGATTACCACATCAATGCCCAACTGGACCAGCATCGCAATCAGGAAATAGCCGGCGTAGTACCGATCCGCGATGACCACATCGCCAGGGCGCAGCCGCTTTGCCAGCTGCCACAGCAACGCCGTCTCTCCCGTCTGCTTGCCCTCGCAGGGGCCGACTGCCCATTCAAGTGCCGCGCCGCAGGACAGCGACACGATTGCCACCAGCCGGGCTGGCGGGAATCCCAATCCCGGCTTCTGTGCCCGGTTCTGCGGAAAGTTCGCCTGATTAGCCGCCGTATCGGGCATCGATACCGTCGCGCCATCCACGAGTTTCACTTCCCGGCCACGCCAGCGCCATGCCTGGGGCTGCTGCGCACACAACCTTCCCCCCGTCTCCCGCCCCAGGCGCTCAATGAGCCCCAGGGCAGACGCGAACGCGCCTTGCAGTACGCAGCGGTGTTCAGGCTGTTCGGGGACTGCCCCGGCGCTACCCGGCTGCTCACGCCTCGCGCGAGCGCATCCTGGCAACTGTGATCCGCTCCCAATACCTGCTCAATGAACAGCAGGAGCGTTTGCAGCGGATCGTAAAGGCGCCGCCGAAAACGCCCAGCTTCTTCGGCGATCCAGTGCATCAGCAACGGCGCCGGCAAAACGTCACCCAACACCACGCCCATTGTCTGCGCAAACCGGGCGCGCAACTGCTTCACTTGTTCGGCAATATGCCGTTTCTTGGTACTATTCATGGGGGCTGATCCTTTCGCGTTATGCAGTACGGATTCGACACCCGCATGGTAACGCGATAAGGCTCTCAGCCCCTCTCTATCTCTATGAACGAAAAGATGATTTGCTTAAGTTAGTGCCATTGGGGCGCTACCCTCTAATTAACGTCCCTTTTTCGCGACCTCCAATCGACGAGGATCCGCTGGCGACTCCCACGGGTTTTTCCATGGGCAGTAGAATCATCGGGGTGCGTGTCCCGAAAGATAGTCTAAAAATCCAGCCTGAAACTTGATTGGGAGGGTGTGCATGTGGCAGTCCGTTTCAAGTCTAGTTGCTGAAATCAAGCGATGCGAGGCCGCAGGGGCGACAACGGCAGCGGTGGCAATGGCGTTTCTCGCGCTGCCAGCAGAGAAGGATAAACAAGGCCGGACGGACTTCATTGCCTGGGTCGATATCTATCTGAAGGGCCATGAAGAGCGGCTCTATCCGTATCGCGGCATCGACGTATACGGGGCGCGCTGCGCGCTATTGCACGCTTTCGGCCCAGAAGCGGGCTATCATCGGCAATACCCGGATGCGAAGAAATTCGGCTACCCTGATGGCGGCAAACACGCCGATGACCCGGCTCAGGACAAGCCCCTGGTCATCATCGGCACGGCCTTTGTCCTCAACGACTCGGCTTTCCGAAGAAAAGATGATGACGCGCCAGAAGAAAAAGCGGCGCAGCGCGAATTTCAAGGCTAGGGTGCAAGGCAAATGCAAGACCTAACCTTGATATACTAATGGGCGCCACTGAAGATTATCTTCATCTGTTGCACATCATGCAGGAACAACCTTCTTTCCCGCTAGTTCATTTAAAAGCGCGGCAAAGGCAGTATATCCCGCGCACACGGCAGCAATTATTCCACATATGCCGCCAATTAACATGAACGTGTGATTTGGTTCGGGATTCGCTATCCAATGCGCTATTGCTACAAATATCAACATCAAGGTTGTGAAACCAAGCGCAAAGTGTAACACCACCCATTTTTTAGCCATGATGGAACCGAGAAAAGTCAACAGCGCGAAAAACGCCCAAAACAGAAAATACCATCCGAGAAAAGGTAATGCGGGGCCTGCCGCCCATGCCGAGCCTTTAGCGATGGGAGCGGCGGCAACGATATAGGTAAAGGCCCAGAAAAAAATCCCCCACCCCAGAAACGCAACCCCTCCAAAAGTTTGTCCGCGCAAAAAATCAATTATTCCGGCAAGGCCTATTCCAACCGCTCCAACGACGATAATCGCCATGATCATATCGCTTTTAGGGAAGATATGCGCCACAATAAAACTCAGAGAAATAAGCGCGATTGCATATGAAATTAACCCTAACGCAGATGGGTCACCTAAAACCAACTTCGTTTCTTCTGGCATAGCAACTTCTCCTCTTAATTTTTCGTTATTTCCCAGAGATATTGATTGGGAATTCGCAAAGCGGCCTGCAGGATGTCGGTGGAGGACGGGGTATAATTGGGAACATCTTGCGCCAGCCCTCAGTGTAAGCAGGATTCATGCTAAGAATTGGGAAAATCGTGTTAAGTCTAGTAGCTTAGCTAGTGGAAACCCTAGATTGCAGTGTGCCCGTGTGATCAATCAAATGCGCCAAATTGCTACAGTGCTAGGTAGCTATCCATATTGAGCAAGTTGCCAATCCGCTAAATATGGCTTATGCAGCCCGTAAATCAAGGGTTCCAATTTGCGACAGAGAACTGGCCTAAATTGATCCATCTTCGCGCATTAGCGGCTCTCGAGGGCAAGCTTAGCGCTGATCGGAAGAGTCTTAGCGTCGTGCATGCGCTCGGTGCGTTCGTGAAGGCTTGTAAAGCTGACCCATGTCTGCGTGCTCGTGCTGAAAGTCGCCTTCCGCAGGTGCTGGCAATATTCCCGGTGAGAGGGTGACCGCGAAGCGATTGATCGGTTACGGCCGCGAAGTCGCGGGGTCGGACGCGATTGATAGCGGCGGGTCCAGAAACAATGGGAGAGGCGGCTTGGGCCGGAGGCCATCGGAACAATCTGGAATATCGCGTCTGACTCCATGTGGCTCCACATGTTGGTAGAAGCAAATATCGGCGGTGTGTGACTACGCTCCACGCAGCCTGACCACAATAACCCATGATGCATGCCTTTGCGCATGCTCTCGCGGCGGATGGATGGCGCATTCCCGTCGGTCTTAATCCCTCGCTATTTGGGAAATTAAGGCGTATGACTACACCCCAACGTTTGGTAGCCGCGTGGCCTGGCGTGTTGAAACGTTATGGGATGGCATGGCGTTGGAAGCACCCGGCAGTGCTGTCCAGCGCAAGATTCGGCATGTCTTGTTCATCGACGGTGACTTTACGTGGTGGGAGCGCGGACGCATCGTACCGATGCCGCGTGATCGACATGCTTTACATGGGTTACGTCGATGCGATCGTATCCGGCCGCGAAGCGCTCACGCGTCTTCCTGCATCGGCGCGGGAATGGAAGGCGGCCTACGGATGCGCTTGACCACTGATCGCCCAATAAAGCATGGCAGTGGGCGCGCGAGCCGCGCGGTTTTTCGCCGCGGCTGAACGCAACCGTTAAGTTGCCGGATGTGTGGTGATTCCGATTGGATCCGAATAATGATCGGGGGTTTGCTGTATTGAACGATGATATGCCCCGCCCGCTTCGCGGGCGCTTTGCGCCAACACCTAGCGGGCCGTTGCATTTTGGCTCGCTGGTGGCCGCCGTGGGCAGCTTCTTGCACGCCCGGTCACGGGGCGGCGAATGGTTGGTGCGCATGGAGGATATCGACCGGCCGCGGGTGGTTCCCGGCGCGGCAGATGCTATTTTGCGTTTGCTGGAGGCCTATGGCATGGCGTGGGATGGGCCAGTAATGATTCAAAGCGCACGGAGCGAGGCTTACCGCGCCGCGCTGGATGCGCTGGACGCCGCCGGCGCGGTTTATCCGTGCGGCTGCTCCCGCAGGGAGATCGCCGATTCCAATGCGAGTGGACGGAGCGGATCGGTTTATCCTGGGACTTGTCGCGAAGGTTTGCCGCCGGGACGCGCGCCGCGCTCGTTGCGTGTGCGCACTGCCGGCGCGGCGGTGGCATTTGACGATTTGCTGCAAGGGCGTATCCGCCAGACACTAGATGCCGAGGTGGGCGATTTCGTGGTGCGCCGGGTTGACCGGTCGTTCGCTTACCAGTTGGCGGTGGTGGTGGACGATGCCGAACAGGGGATAACCGAGGTCGTGCGCGGCGCCGATTTGCTGGGTTCGACACCACGCCAGATTCATTTACAGCGGCTATTGGGGCTACCCACGCCCACCTATGCCCATTTGCCGGTGGCGCTGAACGTCCAAGGGGAAAAATTGAGTAAGCAAACCCATGCGCCAGTGTTGGATAGCCGCCAGCCGGCGGCGACATTATGGGCGGTGCTGCATTTTCTTCGCCAAGCGCCGCCCAGGGAGATCGCGCGCGCCGATATTGCGATGGTGTGGCAGTGGGCGCTTGCCAACTGGCGGCTGGAGGCGGTTGCCGGTATTACCGCCGCGCCCGCGCCTTAGGCGGCGTGGGCGCTGTTCCGGCGCGTGGATTTCTTGCCGTTGCCAAGGCTGGGTATGCCGCCGCGCCCGGCGGCACTTATACCCAATTCCATTGGTCGGGTATTGCCGTTATAATGCGGGCGTGTCCCAATTCTTCGACGGAGAGCCGCTATGCCGTATTATGTGTATAAAATTGTTCCGCCCTTCAAGCAGCTTGAATGGGTTCAAACGTTTGAAAAGTACAAGGAAGCGAGCGCGCATGCCAAAACGATGCGGGCCGCCATGACGCCGCGGGATAATTACACGATAAAGATTATTTTCGCGGAAAATCCGTTGCAGGCCGAGGATTTACTTTCCCAGGAGCGCGAGCCGGAGCCAATGATCGGAGATGATTACTAAGCACTGGCGCTCATTGCCGTCACGTGCGGCGGTGGCGGTTCTGATGCGGAATGGCCGGATGATCCGGTGGGGGTTCAATGGACGAGAATGCTTATCGCAACACGTTTAGCGCCATTAATCAAATCACCTGTCCGTTTGAGAAGGCGGTGCTTTCCCGGCGCGTGGATTGCGAGAAGTTAGTGCGCATTAATATTGCGGAACGAGAGGCGGCGGGATGCAGTTCGCTGATCGCGCAAGGAGATTGCGACGGCTTGTTGGCGCATTTGCGGCGGAGCGCCCTGTTTGCCTTGCATCTTACCCATGCGGAGGGCGTGCTGCCTCATGCCAAGGAAATGAAAGTGCAATGCGGCGGTCTGTTGGGATTGCAGGCGCAATTATTTCCCGCATCGGCCGACGCGGCGCGGGTGGAAAATATCTATAGGTTGGTGCAGGCCGCGCTGGAGCGGTTCGGCGGGGTGGAGAATATCCCCTATCAAGAAATCGTCAAAGCGGTTTCCGCTTTTGAATCACGCCGTCCGCATCGGTAGCGATTCGCGGCGCTGGCGGTTTGATGCGCTCCCCGGCTTCGCGGGGAATCCCGTCTTGGATTCAAGGGTGGTCGTAAACGGCCATGATCGCCTGGAGTTCCGCGAGTACCCAGCGACGCTCTTCGCTGTTTAGCGCGCTGACCGCGGGTGGACATTCGCCTTGTTTCATCCAGACGATGATTCTCGATACTTCGAGGCATCCTTTTTGACAAATGGTTTCGATCGCATGGTCGGCTTCTTTCTGATTCATGATGGATAATGCAAGTAAAGGTTAACGTAAGGTCAGGGGCATGATAAAGGAAAACCCGGCCCAGCGGGAGCCGGGGTGGCTGGACGCCTATGGGGCTTTCGAGAAATCCGGTGGTGTGCCGCGTGGTCCGGGAGGCCGCCGTCGGCGAGTGATGACGGCGATTCTTGCGTGTTCCTAATTCCTTGGAAAGCCGTACGCGGCGGGCATTCCGCCATTCAAAAAACACAGGCGCGGTTTCACCGACATCATTGTTGATGGAATGGCGCGGCGGATAACCCGCCGCTCTCAACGATACTAGGTTTTCATGGATTCTCGCGATATTTTGCAACGTTTTGTTTTTGAACACGAGCCAGTGCGCGGTGAATACGTACATCTGGACGCAACCTGGGCGGCGGTGCTGGCGCGCCACGCTTATCCTGCGCCATTGCGTATTTTACTTGGGGAGATGATGGCGGCGGCGGCGTTATTGTCCGCTACGCTCAAGTTTAATGGCTCTCTGATTATGCAGATCCAAGGCGGAGGGCCGGTCAGCCTGGCTGTCGTGGAATGTACCGACGGCTTGACGATGCGCGCTACCGCTAAATGGCGCGGGGCGTTGCAGGACGATGATGGTTTGCAGCAGTTGGTGGGGAATGAGGGCCGTTTCGCCATCACTATTAGCCCCCGGGAGGGGGGACAGGCCTACCAGGGTATTGTCGCGTTGGAAGGAAACAACATGGCGGAGATATTGACGCGCTATATGCGCCATTCCGAGCAGTTGGAGACCTGTTTCCAGCTAACGGCGGATGATGAGCGCGCGGCGGGGATACTACTCCAACGCCTGCCGGGAGAAGCGGGGGAAGACCCGGACGCTTGGAACCGCGCCGAACGGCTAACGTCGACCTTAACCGACGCCGAACTGATTGGCTTACCACTGCGCGAGATATTGCGCCGTCTTTACCACGAAGAGGACTTGCGATTGTTCGATCCCCAACCGGTAATTTTTGGCTGTCATTGCACCCGTCAACGCGTGGTGGGGGTGTTACGCATGATGGGCTACGATGAAGTGAAAAAGCTGCTCGCCGAGCGTGGTGCGATTGAGGCGGATTGCGAGTTCTGCAACCAGCGCTATCGTTTCGACGCGGTGGATACGGAGCAGGTCTTCGCTTCGGAAATTCTCACCGCGCCGGCGCAAGGGCGGCATTAAACGCGTTAACGCTTGCCGCCGTTGACTTAAATCCACCCGAGCAGCCGCCACCACAGAAAATCCAGCGGTAACAGGACGACAATGGTCACCGCCGCCAGCGCCAGGCTGAGTTTAACCGCGGGTTTCATCGACAGACCGCCTAATTGCATGGCCACCACCAGCGGCGCCGATTCGTAAGGCAGCAAGGTGGTGGAGAATCCCACGACTTGCGACATGAGCACAGTGTGCAGCGGCAGTCCCGAGGCAAGGGCGAATTTTCCGGCGAGGGGCGTTAACACGGCGGGCACGCCGGGCAGGGTGGTCACGAGTCCCAACGTACTGGCGATGGCGACTAATACCGTGAAGTTATGGCCATTCTCGCCCTTTTTCAGCGGTAGCAGCGTTTGCATGCCGTGGGCGAGCAGGTCGCCAAGCCCGGAATGGGCGACCAGCGCGCCGAGCCCGAGGATGCCGGCGACAAAAAACAGCGAACGGTAATTAAGATCGTTGAACGCGCGAGGCGGCAGAACGCCAACGCCGGGAAGCAGGCAAATTAGCCCGGCGCCCAGACTTACCCAGGCGGGGGAAATATGATGGAGCGAATCGGTCATCCACAACGCCAGCGCCAGGATGAGCACCGCCGCCAGTCTACGCTGTCCCCACGATAGCGGGACGACGGCCGTTGCCGCCGCTGGCGGGGCGAGCTGCGGCCGGTCGGGGTAAAACCACACAATCAAGCCGACGATAACCAAGGATTTCAGCAGCCCAAGCACCGGGAAATGCAGCAGCAGGTAGCTGCCGTAAGTCGGCGTGAAATGGTAGAGCGTTTCCGATGCGCCGATTAGCACCATATTCGGTACATTAGCCGGCAAAATAGCGAAAGGGGGGACGTGGCTGCCAAAGGCCGCCGCGAGCACTAAACCGGTACGGCCCTTGCTGCCGGCGGCAAAGCCGAAGCGGTCGGCGAGCGCCAACGCTATCGGGATCAGCAGCACCACTCGCCCGATTGACGACGGCATCAGAAATCCGAGCAGCACGCCAATAGCGACCATGCCGCCGATAATCGTGGAGTAACGGCTGCCCAAGCGGGCGGTCATCCGGTTGGCGATCCGCGCTCCCAGGCCGGTATGGTTCAGTGCGGCGCCAATGGCCAGGCCGCCAAAAATCAACCATAGCGCGCCCGCCGCGAAACCGGAAAAAATCACGGACGGCGGTGCGACCGAAAATAGCATGGCGAGCAGGAAAAAGGCCAGCGCCGTCAGATATTCAGGCAACGCGGCGGTCGCCCACAGGGCGATGGCGAAAATAACCAAGGCCGCCGCCTTGGCTTCGTGGGGCGGCAATGCGGCGGGCGGGCATAGTGCGAGGCAGCCCGCGCCCAGGATTGCCGCTAGCGCCGCTAACCGGCCGGGGGAGTGAAATACCGCTGCAAGCGGGGGAGATAAGCGTTTCATCGATAGATACCTTACTGTTTTTCCGGGGAAACCGCACGGGAAGGCGCGGTTGCCGACGGGATGTTCGTACGCTGCGCCACCGAGAGCGCGCAGCGCAATTAATCAAATACTTGTAAGAATTATGGGGTGGCTGGGAGGCTAAACGCCAATGGTATTTCCCGAGGTGGGTATCGGGAAACCTGAGGTCGGCGGCCGCGCTTGCGGCGGGACCTTTCCTGGGGAAGCGCTAGCCGGCAGAGGCAACCGGCGAATGGCCGTGCTCAAAGAGTCCACACTTCGCGGATGACGGCGGTCATAGCGGAAATAACGGGATCGCGCGCCCGGCGGGTAGCGTAGACAAACCGTAAGTCCGCCGGCTGGCGGGCGTCGTCCCGCAAGAATACTTCTCCCGCCGCGCGGGCGGCTTGTGCGCTTTCCTCGTGCATGAGCGCAAGGCCGATGCCCGCCTTGAGCAAACTGCGGGTCGTGTGTTCTTGATCGGTTTCGACGGCCTTGGGCGGTTCGGCATCGTATTGCCGGCAGAGTTCTTGGGCGGCCAAATGACAGAAGGTTTGTGGCGCTGGCCAAATCCAAGGCAGCGTCAGCAGCGCTTCCCAGGACGCCGTTTCTACCTTTTCCCGCCAGCCGGCCGGCGCGGCGAGATAAACCCAGAACTGTTTAAGCAATAAGGATTGCAAGGCGGCGCCAGGGGCTGGGCCAACCACGTATCCCGCCGTTAGCCGGCCGCTTTTTACATTGTTGAGAATCGTGCCGGAGTTGGATTGCTCTAGGCGCGCCTTGATTTTTGGATAGCGGGTGTTCAGGCGGCCGAGAAAATCGCCCAACTGGAGCAGTTGCGGGTCGCCCACCGTGCCCAAGACCACCTCGCCCGCGATGTCGCCTTTCAGTGACTTGGCTTGGTCGAGCAATGCCTGCCGGCCGTCTAGCAGGCTTTCGGCGCTGGCGAGCAATGCGCGTCCCGCCGGGGTTAGCCGCATGCCTTTTGGCGTGCGTTCGAACAACACCAGGCCGAGCTCTTCCTCCAGCGCCTTGAGTTGGCCGCTGACAGCCGGCTGGCTGAGGAAAAGCACCGTTGCGGCGCGCGTAATGCTGCCCTCGCGGGCCACGGCGGCGAAGGTGCGCAATAAGTAAAGTTCCATGCCGATTCCTAACGGGCGGTTTTCTGGATCAGGGTGCCGGCGCGGCGTGCTTCATCAGTAGGAGCGCGCTGTTGCTGGGGTTTCAGTAAGCCGGGCGGGTTAGCGTATTGTCTCATGATACGGTAGTCTAGGCCGTTGCCGGTCGCCTCGTAAGCCAGGCCGGCGATTGATATCCTTTGTGGGAGAACCTGATGTCAAGCTTACCGCAAACGCTGAGGCAGTGGGCGAATGTGCCACGGTTGACCGCATTCGCCGCGGCGAAAACAGCGCTGCTGCTAATCGATTTCCAAATGGAATATTTTACAGGCCATCTGCCGCTTCCCGAGGGTGCGACGGCCGTGAACAACGCCGCCCGGTTAGTGGCATGGGCCGACAATCATGATCTGGCCGTCGTTCATGTCCAGCATATCGCGGCGAGCCCGGCGAGTCCGCTATTCACGCCGGGGGGCGCGCTTGCCGCGTTTCACCCCCAGGTTGAACCTTCTTCCCGGCATCGGGTGTTTCCTAAGGGGCTGCCCAGCGCCTTCGTCGGCACCGGGTTGGATGACTGGCTCAAGACGGCGGGGATCGATACCGTGTTAATCACCGGGCTAGCCACGCATATGTGCGTGGATAGCACGACCCGCGACGCGCTCTCTCATGGCTACCGGGTGCTGGTCGTGTCCGATGCGTGCGCCAGCCGGGATTTACCGGCGCCCGGCGGCGGGATGATCACCCACCGTGAGATGCATCGCGCGGCATTGGCGGCGCTGGCCGACCGCTTTGCCGATGTGCTGGATAGCGCCGACGTGCTGAGGTTACCGGTCAACGCCTAGGCGTTGTCGCGCCGCCGCTCCACCCAGCGCCAGACGGAACCGCCTGGCGCTTCCCTGCCGAACAGCACATAGCTCAGGGCGTTGTCGTTATAAAGCGTCAGTACCTGTCGCCTCGCCGCTTCCGCATCGCCGCAGAATAGGATCTGGTCGCCTTTTTTCAGCGTGGTGTCGTCGTCGGGCAGCAGCATGACGCGCTGCTTGCGCACGAGCAGCAAGGGCAGTGTCGCCAGAATATCCAGGCGGTTCGCCGGATCGCATAGCAACTGCTTGATCCGAACCTGTTTCTTGCGAATTAGCTGGCGGCAAATGGCGGGCGCGCGCACCGGCGTGATATGAACGTCCCAGTTATCCGGTGTGGTTTCCCCGATGACCGCGCTCAAGCGGCTAATCAGCTGGTTGCCCCAGTCATTGTCCTGGACGCGGCATAGCGCCAGGAACCGGGAGAGCAGGGGGGTGGTGAGGATGGCGAGACATTCATGCGCCAGAATGTTGCTCGGCTGCATGGTGAAATCGGCGCCGAAGGCGTTAAACAAGGGATCGTTGCGCCGGAGGTTCTTGCGCAGCACGACGAATAGCTCTGGGTTCAACTCTCGCGCCGTCATGACGATGGATAGGTTGGTGATGTCATCGTTGGTGCCGGCCACGATGCAAGCGGCGTGCTTGACGCCCGCCGCCGTCAGCGTGTCGCCATCGGTGCCGGCGCCGACAATGCAATCCTGGCAGTCGGTAAGTGTGGGGTCCGCCTCGATGAGCGTGGGGGTGATGGCCTTATGCGTGATGTTACGCGCGACCGCCTTGCCGAAGCGGCCATAGCCGCACAGAATCCAATTGCCTCGTGGCGGATACAGCGGCAGCATCAGGGGAGTGTCCGGCACGCCGGTGATCCACTCGTACAGCAAATACAGCGTCGGGGTGTTGATCGCCAGCGCCAGATGCTCGCCGAAGCGCTCGAAGGGGTTGATAATATGGTCGGTGCCGAACGAGGCCATGTTGGTCATGACGCCCTGGGATTCAGCGCGGGCGATGACCATGATGTTGGGATTGAGCAGCTTGGCGGCGATGGCGACGCTCAGATTGGCGTTATCGTCGTTGGTGAGCGCGATGACGCCCGCGCAACGCGGGTGCGTGATACCGGCGTCGGTCAGATGTTCCGGCGGGCACGCGTCGGCGCATAGCCCCGGCACGTAATTTTGATAATCTTGCAAATCCAGCTCGTTGATGCGGTCGAGATTGATGTCGATCACCACGCTGCGACAGCCGAGGTGGTCAAGGGATTCAACCAGCAGGCTGCCGGTTTCGCCGTAGCCGCAGACCAAGTAGAACGGCTCGCTCAGGCGGCGGACGCTGTGGGCGAAGCGCGCCGAGCGGACGACCTGGCGGAACGCCGGGTCTTGCAGGAGGGTGAGAATTTTGCCGATGGCGTACAGCCAGGAAACCACGGTCAGGTAAATCGACACGATCGCCCACAAGCGCTGCGCGTCGCTGAAGGGGTACGGTGTTTCGCCAAAACCGATGGTCGTGGCCGTGTAGCTTAAGAAATAGAATGCGTGGAAAAAGCTCATATGCCATGGCCGTCCCTGGGCATCGACGCCGGGCATTAGCACCATGCCGATCATGGAAATAGCGTAGGTGGCGAGCAACGCCAGCAGTGGCGCGCGCATTCGCCGCATGGCGAGATAAATTGCGCTGTTCATCGTCGGCGGCTAACGGCGGAACATAACGGTTTCGACAATCAGGATAATCACCGACATCACGTTCGCCAGGAACGCGCCGCCCGAAAGGGAGACGATGCTAGCCATCGTGACCGGCTGAAGGCCGGCGGCGGACATATGGACGGCAATCGCCCATACCACCGCCGCGATGATTAATTGCAGATCGGCGACCAAACTGGTCGCTAAATGAATGGCCCCGATCTGCGTACGGTCGCCGAATTTGAGGACGGTGGCGATTAAATTGACAATAATGGCGGCGAACAGTTCATACACATGGTGATGGGAGGGGTTCTCGAATTCGCCGATGAAGAAGCCGAAATTCAGCGTCATCGCCAGCACGATAAAAAACCCGAACGCCACCTTTTCGATATTCATCGTCTTGCCTCCGCCACGTGGATCGAGAACCGACAATCCATTGTAGCAGCTAGCCGCGCGAAACCCACCGGCGGATGCCGCGGGTTTGCCGTCTGTCGGCGCTGTGGTGTAATAGACGCCATGGACGAATCGCCGCAAAAATTCCGGCTGGATAAATGGTTGTGGGCGGCGCGATTTTTCAAGACGCGCGCGCTTGCCGCCGAATCGGCGGACAGCGGCAAGGTGCAAGTCAACGGCACACGGGCCAAGGCCGCCCGGCAGTTACGGTTGGGCGACACGGTGATTATTCGCCAGGGGCCTGACGCGGGGGAGGTCATCGTCCGGCATTTATCCTCGCGGCGCGGCCCGGCGGCGGAAGCGCAGCAGCTGTATCGGGAAACGGAAGCCAGCTGCCGCACACGGGAAGAACGCGCGGCGCAGCGCAAGGCACAGGGCGCGCCACTGCATAAAGGCAGGCCCACCAAGAAAGCGCGCCGCCAGATTCACCGTTTTACCGACAAGCCGTAAAGCGGCGTCGCGCCCGCATGAATAATGGCGTAGCGGAAAATACCGTATGACCTTGATCTCTCGCAAGACCTGGCGTTAGCGCCGTAGGCCGGGATCTCCACAAATCCAAGCGATTTTCCCGCACGAGCCCGGCCTGCCGGATGATTGTCCATCGGGGGTTATAGCGCGGCGCAATGGCGGGAACGGGAAGCTTCGATTGCCGATCCCGGTGCGCCATGCGATGCGGTAGTGCTGGGGACGGGGACGGATTTGCCTCGAATCATCGCGATTCGGCGACGGGTCGCGCGGGCGCGGTTTGTTGCGGAAGACGTGGAGCGTCCGGCATCGGGGCGCAGGTGCTGGCGCGCCTGGTGGAGAAGAAAAACGACAGCGGCGCAATAACCGGCAACGGCCGATGCGCCCGATTCTACGGCGAAGGCGCCCGAATTATTGCACGACCTTGCGGATGGCGCCGCCGATCTCGTAAATCTGGCCTTCCTCCACCTGCGTGCAGCTATAGACCTGGATCAGCGCGCAGAGCGGTTGGGTATTGCTGCCGGCGGGCGGCGCGACGGTGATTTCCAGCAATTGGCCGAAACGGGGCACATATTCGGACTCGAAAGAGATATCTTCGATGCTTAAACGCTTGGTCACCCCGTAATAAGTTTCCCGCGTTTCTGGGATTTTGAGCTTGACCTTACAACTAATGGGAATTCGGCGGGTATTGCGGTTTTCATAATCAATCGCGCTGTCAATCACCTTTTCCTCCTATTCGCGCCGGCGGTGGCGTTTGGGTGCCCCCCGCTTGCCAAGTCGAGAAACTACTAAGCATTATTTCATCAACCGCGATAGTTTTAATTCTACATATTGAGGTTGCGATGTCAATAAAATACTATATGTTGTATTCCATAGGGTTGCCAGCAAATGGCGGATTGGCCAATTATGTCAATAACATATCCCGGCGTTTTGTATCGCCATCAAGGAGCGAAGATGAAACCTAGAATTAGCATGATTACCTTGGGTGTCGCCGTGCTAGAAACCTCTGTGAAATTCTATAAAGAAGGGTTGGGTTTTCCCCAGATGGACTCGCCACCTGATGTTGCATTTTTTACGCTCAACGGCAGTTGGTTAGGCTTGTACGCGCGTGAAGCGCTGGCGGAAGATGCGGGCGTTTCATCGGAGGGTAGTGGATTTAGCGGGTTCGCTCTTGCGCATAACGTGGCGTCGGAAATGGAAGTAGACCAAACCATCCAACAGGCCTTATCCGCTGGCGCAACCTGCTCAACCGCGGCACGGCGCACGGCGTGGGGCGGGTACTCGGGCTACTTTAAAGACCCGGATGGCTATCTATGGGAAATCGCGCATAACCCGTTCTTTTGGGTGGGGCCCCACGATGAAAATGCGTAACCATTGCTTGCGCTTGGACAAAATAAACGCTGCACTGGATTTCCTGTGTCTTGTTTTATTTCACCGCGACAGCGGGGCGACCGGTGTGGGTGACGTGGTTCGTTGTCCCATCGTGAGGTTATGGGCTGGCGCCGAGACGGGCGGTTTTCACGCGTGTGGGCCAGTTCTGGTGGATATGGCCGTGCGTGGCCGCGATAAAAACGGCTTAGAGCCGTCAAGCCTAAGCCGTCATTCTTTCCGGCGCCGATTCCCGCCCCCTACTTTCTCACGCCTTCCAGCGACAGGAACAGCTCGGCCGTTCGCGCCGTCGGGCCCAGATTGTAGTCGATATTGAATTCCCTCAGGGTCAGCGTGGTAGTGCCGGTGAAGCCACGGCGGTAGCCGCCCCAGGGGTCGGGACCGTGACCAACCTCGGTGACATTAACGGTCACCGGGCGGGTGACGCCGTGCAGGGTCAAGTTGCCCTTGAGGAGGGCCTTGCCGCCGGCGAGCTCCTTGAACGAGGTGCTGACGAAGCGAATCTTGGGGTATTTGTCGGTGTCGAAGAACTTAGCGCTGCGCAGGTGTTTGTCGCGCAGGGCGCTGTTGGTGTCGATGCTGGCGGCGTCGATCTCCACCGCCACCTTCGCGGCGTCGGGATTCTTCTCGTCGTAGCTGAAATGGCCGCTCCAGCGATCGAAGCGGCCGAGCACGAAGCTATAGCCGAGGTGGCTGATCTTGAACTGGATGAAGGCGTGTTGGTTGGCGGTGTCAATGACGTAGTTGGCGGCTTGGGCGGGGAGGGTCACGGCCAGGGTTAATAGGGCGAATCCCAATAGGCATTGTTTCATTACAGTACTCCTTCTTAGTGGATGTTACCGCCCCAGCATGCGCAGCAGGGTGCGGTCGCGGTCGATGAAATGGTGTTTCAGGGCGGCCGCCGCGTGCAGCCCGGCCAGACCGATCAGGCCCCAGGCGGAAGCGGCGTGCAGCTTGCCGAGGAATTCGGCCAGGCCCGGCCGCGCTGCCAGCAGCGGTGGCAGGGAGAGCTGGCCGAACAGGTGGAACGGCTCACCCTCCGCGGTGAGCACCAGATAGCCGCTGGCACCGAGAGCGAGGACGACGGCATAGAGAGCCAAGTGGACCGCGCGGCCGGCGAACCGTTCGAACCGGCTGTGGCTCGGCAGCGGCGCGGGCAGGGGGTTGGCCCAGCGCCAAATAAAACGCAGCAGGGTCAGACCCACCAGCGCCAGGCCGATGATTGCATGCACAATGGAAGCCCGGTGGTACCAAGGGTCATAGTAGGTCAGGCCGACCATCCATAGTCCCAGGCCGAATATTCCGAACAGGGCCGCCGCCAGCAGCCAGTGCAGCACCACCGCTACCGCGCCGAAACGGTCGGTGTCGTTACGCCAGCGCATGCCACAGACTCCATTTCCCGGCGACCATTAGAAACATCCCCCCTGGTCGTCGTGGAAGGGCTGCGTCATCCAAGGTTTCGAATCCGCGGATACGCTGAGTCATCTGAGGTAGCGTGCCGCTCTTGGCCTGGTTCTTCATCGTCGTTCTCCGGTTGTCGTGCCACAGTGAAATGCCGTGCTTTACACTAGTATAGAGTTGCTTATTTAAGGATAAAGGCCATAATTCGCAAATCACTGTTCAATCAGGAAGAACAATGGACCGCTTCGAAGAGATGCGGACCTTCGCTGGCGTGGTGGAGGCGGGCAGCTTTTCCGTCGCCGCCGAGCGCCTGCGGCTGGCCAAGTCGGCGGTGAGTCGGCGGGTGGCCGAGCTGGAGGCGCGCCTCGGCACTCAACTGCTTAATCGCACCACCCGCCGCCTCTCGTTGACCGAGTCCGGACGTCAGTTCTACGAGCGCACCAGCCGGCTGCTGGCGGAACTGGAGGAGGTAGAGCAAATGGTCGGCCACGGCCAGGCGGCGCTGCGCGGACGGCTGCGCATGACCGCTCCCCTTTCCTTCGGCGTGCTCCACTTGGCGCCCCTGCTCAGCGCCTTCCTCGCCGAACATACCGAGATGGCCCTGGACCTCGACCTTAATGACCGCCGCGTGAACCTGGTCGAGGAGGGTTTCGACCTGGCGGTGCGCATCGGCGATCTGCCCGATTCCACCCTGGTCACCCGCCGCCTGGCGCCGATTCGCATGGTGCTGTGCGCCAGCCCCGCCTATCTTGAACGGCACGGCGAACCGCAATGCCCGGAGGAGCTGGCCGGACACCAGGGGCTGCTCTACGCTAATCTGCCCGATCCGCGCAACTGGCCCTATGCCGACGCCGCTGGCCGCCCCCTCAACCTGCGGGTGCCGGTACGCATGCGCTCCAACAACGGCGACGTGTTGTTACAGGCAGCGGTGGACGGGGTCGGCATCGGCGCCATGCCGACCTTCATCGTCTGGCGCGAGCTGGCTAGCGGGCGCCTATGCCGCCTACTGCCGGCGTATCCCCTGCCGACCACCGCCGCCTACGCGGTCTACCCTTCTCGCCGCCACGTGCCGCAGCGAGTGCGGGCGCTGACAGAATTCCTGGCGGAGCAGCTGGGGAATGCCCCGTACTGGGACGCGGAACCGGCGGCGCTGGCGGATGGGCCGGTCGCGGGCGAGGCGAATCCATAGGCGTCGTCGTGGGTTAGTCTCGGTGATGCCGAGTGAGAGACGGTCAATCGTTCCGTGTAAGTTGCGGCTAGTCTGGCGTTACACGATGTTGAAAAACAACGAGAGCGTGGGCTGGACGTCGGCGCATGAGCGTTCTGACGCCGAGGTCCGCTAGAAGCGTGCCGAGATTGGCGCAGAGGGTGGTTTTTCCGACCCCCTCTTTGGTACTGCCCACGGTTATCGTAATCATTGGCGGCGCCCGGATGCCAGTGGAATATGCCGATTTCCTTATTGGAAGTCAGCCGCTTGCGGGATGGGGCGCCGTCGGAAAATTTTTGGTGCTGATGAGAGGAGTCGAACCCCCGACCTACTGATTACGAATCAGTTGCTCTACCAACTGAGCTACATCAGCCGAAAGCGGGATTATACGGGGGGAATTCCACGCAAGCAATCAGGCGGCTTGAGGACGGATGCGGACGATAACGTCGATACCCTCGGCGGTAACTCCCGGCGGAAGCGGAGGAAGACCGGCGATGTCGAGCTCCGACGTGTCGATGTCGCTGAGTTTGCCGGTGACCACATTGTAGAAGTGGTGGTGCTCGTGGGTATTCGGATCGTAAAACACCTTGCTGGGATCGACGATGACTTCGCGGATCAATTTTTTACTGACGAATAGGTTCAGGGTATTGTAAACCGTGGCTTTGGAGGTCTCGCTATGCCGCTCGTTGACAAACGCCATAATCTGGTCGGCAGACAAGTGTTCTTGGCGCGAGAACAGCGCGTAGGCAATTTCGATCCGCTGGTGGGTCGGGTTAATGCCATGGCCGCGGAGTAAATTCGCCATGTTGTCGCGTGTGAACTGTTGATGCTCCATATTTAACATATTACCGGAAAGTCTGGACATTGTCTAATACTTTTTGTCGGTATGATTTATTTGGGATTCATCCATTAATTTAATCGGTTAGCGCTATTTTTTTCTATCGCTGGCGAATGCCATTGATACGGCGTGGGATCGATCGGGCTGAGTTGTCCCAGCACCAGGTCGCAGACCAATTGCGCGCTCGCGGGCGCCATGGTAACGCCGTAGCGGAAATGTCCGCTGTTGAGGTATACGTTGTCCACGCCGGGAAGACGGGAGATCGCGGGAATATTACCGGGCGAACCGGGGCGTAACCCGGCCCAATGCCGAACAACGGGCATATCGGCCAGCACGGGCAGGATGTCGGCCGCGCGGGCGTGGAGGGTGGTCAGTGCCTCGGCGGTGGTGCTTTTGTCGAATCCCACGTCCTCTAGGGTGCTGCCGACGAGTATATGGCCATCGCGCCGGGGAATAAGATAAACGCCGCGCTGAATGATGACGGGTTGAAACAATGGCCGTTCTGCTTTTAACAGCAGCATTTGTCCGCGAATGGGCCGGAAGCCGGTGTGTTTCTGTTGCACGTCGAGTAGGCTTTGGCTCCAGCTTCCAGCGGTGACGATGTAGCCGCCGGCGTGGATGTCGCCCCGGGAAGTGCGGACGCTGGCCGCGTGCGCGCGGCGGATGGTCAAATTGAGGACTTCCGTTTTTTCTCGTAGCGTGACGCCATTGGCGTCGAGCTGGCGGCGCAGCGCCTTGAGCAAGCGCGGATTACGTAATTGGGCGATGGCCGGTAGCCATAGGGCATGCGTGTCGGCGCCGATGCGCGCGGCCTGGCTGCGTGCCGAAACTTCCGCTACCGGCGCCGCGTGGCGGCTGGCCCATTGCCGGGCGCGTGACGTCTCGTAGGGCGGCAAGACCAGCATGCCGCCGGGGTGATATTCGGCGTCGATCCCGGTCGTGGCGAGCAGTTCTTCGGTGAGGGTGGCGTAGCGGGCGGCGGCGGGCGCGGTCAGTTGGGTGACGGCGTCGGCATAGTCCCATGGCAGCAGCGGGGAGAGGATGCCGCCCCCCGCCCAGGATGCTTCTTGGCCGGTGACACCGCGTTCCACGATGGAGACGGTCGCGCCGCGTCGCGATAATTCCAGGGCGGTCATAAAGCCGATGACGCCGCCGCCGATGATGAGAAAATCTGGATGCAACGGAAATTCCGGTGAAAGCGGTTGAACGACCGTCTATTCTAACAAATTAACCGTTTATCGGCTCAGCCTGGCAGGCAGGCAATCCGGCCGCTATGATGCAAATCGTATGAAAGGGAATGTGATGGCAACGAAACAATCCGGTTTTACTTTGCTTGAATTGATGATTGCGATGGCCGTGATCGGCATTTTGCTGGCGTTCGCCTTGCCTTCCTACCAGAGTTACGTGCAGCGGGGCAAGTTGTCCGAGGCGACTGCCACTTTAGCGGATCTGCGGGTCAAGATGGAACAATATTATCAGGATAACCGTAATTACGGCACGGCGGGCGGGAGTTGCGGCGTCGCCATGCCGACCGCTCCCGCCGCTAAGTATTTTACTTACACCTGCGCGCTGGGAACGGATGCGGGCGACACCGCCGGCGACCAATCCTATCGATTGACGGCGACCGGCAACGCCAGCGAAGGGATGAGTGGTTATGCGTTTAACATCGACCAGAGCAACAATAAACAGACCACGGCTTTTATCGGCGCGTCCGGGTTGCCGGCGAGTTGCTGGCTAATGCGCAAGGGGGATACGTGTTGATGGTTGCTGCGCCGCCTAACTGTCGTGGCTTGTCGTTGGTAGAATTGTTGATCGGGATGGTGGTGTTTGCCGTCCTGGTCGGGTTGGCGCTGCCATCGTACCGCACATGGTTGCAAAACGCGCAGATTCGCGCCGCCGCGGAGTCGGTGCTGAATGGCTTGCAATTTGCCAAGGTGGAGGCGGTGCGGCGCAATACCCAGGTGCGGTTCCAGTTGCCGTCGAGCACGGGGACCACGGAGTGGACGGTAGGCTGTGTGTCGGCTTCGGCGACTTGTCCGGCAACGATCCAGAGCCGGCCCGCGCAGGAGGGTTCGGCGAATGCGCAGGCCGGGGTCAGCACCGCGGCGTTGTCTAGCCAGGATTTCGACACCGCCTTGACGGCGGGCGCGGGCATGCCGGCTAGCGTGACATTCAATGGGTTGGGGCGGGTCGTGAATATCGGTTCCGACCTAACGCGGGTTGACGTGGTGAGCGCTGTCCTGACCCCCGCGGAAGGCATGCGCCGGCTGGTGATTATGGTCGCCGCGGGCGGACTGATCCGCTTGTGCCGCCCCGATATTACCTTGTCGTCCAATCCCCAGTCTTGTTCTTCCTGAAGGAGCGGTGAATTGAAACGGAAACGCGCCAAACAGGGCATTGCCAATGGCTTCGTTTTGTTGGAAGCGCTGATTGCTATTTTGATCTTTTCCATGGGGATCTTAGCGCTCATGGGCTTGCAGGCGGCGTCGATTAAAAACACGGTGGAGGCCAAATACCGGACGGACGCGAGCTTTCTCGCCAATCAAATCGTCGCCCGCATGTGGGTGGATCAGGCGAATATCGCGAGCTACGCGCACCATGCGACCGGTGCATCGTGCAATCCGGGCGGTAGCGCGTCCACCTACGCCAAGGTAACCGGTTGGCTCAACCAAGTCGGCGCCACCTTGCCCGGCGCCAGCGCCGCCCATCAGCAGATTGTGGTGGGGGCGAACCACTTGGTTACGGTGAGGATTTGCTGGAAAAGCCCCCAGGAAGCCTCGTATCACAATTACGTCATGATGACCCAGATTAACTGACGCCGGGGAACGACATGGGCCGCCAGAAGGAAATGAGACAGCGCAACGCCGGCTTTAGCTTGGTGGAATTAATGGTGGGCATGGTGATCGGCCTGCTGGGCGTGCTGGTCATTATGCAAGTATTCACCGCGTCCGAGTCCCAGAAACGCACCACCAGCGGTGGGGCGGATGCGCAGATGAACGGCGCGATCGCGCTGTATACGGTGACGCGGGATATCAGCATGGCGGGCTATGGCCTGACCTCCGCCCAATCGGGGTTCGATTATTTCGGCTGCACCGTCCGCGCGTATAACGCGCTGGCGCCGTCTCCCAGCACCTTTAATTTCAGTCTCGTGCCGCTAAAAATCGACCAGGGGGTTGGCGGCGCGCCCGACGAGATCGAAGTGACCTATGGCAATTCGGACGGCTTGGCGGTGGGAGTCCCCTTCGATCAACAGTCCGGCGCGTCGGCAAATTACAAGATACAAAACGGCACCTTACGCGATAGTTTTCAAGTAGGGGACTTGGTTATCGCCGTGGAGCAAGGAAAAGACTGCTCATTGGCGCAGGTGACGGGGTTGCCGGGCAGCGGCGCTTGTTCGGGGAGCAGCGGCGCGGGGCAGACCGATGTCGTCGTTCACAATGCGGGGAATTTTAAAAATCCGTATAAAAGCTGCAACACGGTTAGCTCGAATTATAACAAACCGGGCGGGTTGGGGGTGACATACACCAGCGGCTTGTTATTCAATATCGGGCCGGAGCCGGCGGTTAATCGATACGAGATCGACGACAATAATCTCGAACTGAAAACCCGGTTTCCTTACGTCGCGTCGGAGGACAACGATAACGATGGTTACAGCGATTACCCGCTGGTTAACGAGATTGTCGATATGCAGGCGGAATACGGCATGGACGACGGCGTGAATAACGGCACGGTGTCCAACACCACCTATGCGGCCAACGACGGTATTATCGACGAGTTCACCACCACCACGCCGGCGAATGCGACCCAATGGGGGCAACTGCTGGCGGTGCGCCTCGGCCTGGTTGCCCGCAGCGGTACGCGGGAAGTCGGCACGGTAACCACGAGCGCGCCGACCTGGGCGGGCGGCGCCTTCACCCATGTAGCCACGTTGGCGGATTGGCAGCATTACCGTTACAAGGTATTCGAGACCGTGGTGCCGTTGCGGAACATGATTTGGAGGCAATGATGGCGAGAAGCGATGCCCATACTGCGTTTCCCGTTCGCTTATCGCTGGCGCAAGCACCGAGCCGCCAACAGGGGGTGGTGCTGTTTATCGCGTTGATCGTCTTGGTGGCGATGACGCTGGCCGGCATCGCGCTGGTGCGGTCGGTGGACACCACCAACCAGGTGGCGGGTAACTTAGCGTTCCAGCAAAGCGCGGTACATTCCGGCGATGTGGGGGTGGAAACGGCGGCGACTTGGCTGGCCAACAATAGCAGCGGCACGTCGTTGTTTAACGACCAATTCAGCGACGGATACGTCTCTCATCGCACGGACCCTTCGCCCGGCCAAACCTGGAGCGATTTTTGGACCAACAGCCTGGCGGCCAACAACGAAGTGAAAACCCTAGCGGCCGACGTCGCCGGCAACACGGCCGCTTATATTATTCAGCGCCTGTGTTCGACGCAGGGCGATCCTGTCAACATCAGCACCGGCTGTTTGACCGACTTGTCCCAGAGCAGTAGCCAGGGAGGCAGTAAGGGCTCGGGAACCGTCTCCCTGCAAGGCACGACCCAGGTTTATTATCGGATTACGACGCGGATCGCCGGCCCGAAAAACACGGTGAGTTTCGTGCAGTCCATTGTTTTAATGTGATGGGGCGTTAGTGGCAAAAGGAGAGGGCACATGAGAACGCAACCGACTTTCCATGCGATTGCAGCGGCAATCTGGCTGGCCGCGCTGGCTGGGCTGGGCGCGCCGGATGTTCGGGCCGCGGTCACCGACCTCGCTGCCACGCCCTTGGTGACGGCTTCCAGCGTCGCCGTCAAGCCCAACCTGATGTTCGTCCTGGATGACTCCGGCAGCATGGGGTGGACGGAGTTGCCCGATAGCGTTTGGTGGGGAAGCAATTACGCCAGCGACCATTGTTACAAGAATAGCGCCTACAACAAAGTTTATTATAACCCCAGTATTACCTATGCTCCGGGGGTGGACAGCAGCGGCACGAGCTTGGGGAATGCGACGTTTACCGGCGCGCGGGACGATGGTTACCATACGTACGACTCCGTAACGGGGACGACGGATTTATCGACGAGCTTCCGTGCATACGATTATGGCAGCGGGGCGCGGGACACCGCGCAGGCGGCTTATTATTACAAATACAAATCCAGCAACTCGCCGTCAACGCCGGTCGCGGGCACCTGCTACGGCGATAGCAGCTACACCAAGGTCGTGGTCAGCGCCACCTCCAGCCTGAGCGGCGGCGACGAGCGGCAGAATTTTGCGAATTGGTACAGTTATTACCGCACCCGGATGCTGATGATGAAAACGGCGGCGGGAGAAACCTTCAAAACCATCGGCAGCAATTACCGGGTGGGGTTTACGACAATCAACTCCACCATCGGCGGCAGCGAATTTCTGGATATTGCCGATTTCGATTCGACCCAGAAATCCGCTTGGTACACCAAGTTCTATGGCATCACGCCCAGCGGTGGCACCCCGCTGCGTGGCGCGTTGGCCAAGGTGGGGCGTATGTATGGCGGGCAATTCAGCGGTCACGACCCCATTCAATATTCCTGCCAGCAGAATTTTACCATTCTATCCACCGACGGCTACTGGAATGGATCGACCAGCGACGCTCTCGATTTGGCGGGGACAGCGACGGTGGGCAATCAAGACAACGATGCGACGGTCTCGCCGCGGCCGTTGTTCGATGGCGGAACGGCGACTAGCGCTAGCGATACGCTGGCCGACGTGGCAATGTATTATTACAAGACCGACTTGCGTCCCACCGGCTCCACCGGGGCGTTGGGAACCGACGTATCGGCTGACGACGTGCCGGGCAGCGGCGACGACAAGGCGACTTGGCAGCATATGACGACCTTTACTCTGGGCTTGGGCGCGCCAGGCAATATGACGTATTCGTCAACCTATAAAACCGATACCAGCGGCGATTTTTATAACGTCAAGGTGGGAACGTTTAACAGCAACTCCAGCAGCACGCCCTGTTCGTGGGAAGGCAAGAAAAAACAGTGTAATTGGCCGGTACCGTCGAGCGGTACGGCGTCCACCATCGACGATTTATGGCACGCGGCGGTGAACGGCCGAGGCACCTATTTTTCCGCCACCGACCCGACCTCCTTGACCACCGGGCTCAGCGGCGCGCTAGCGGGAGTGAGCGCGCGTAACGGCACGGCGGCGGCGGCGACCACCAGTAACCCCAACGTCACCTCGGGGGATAATTTTATCTTTAGCTCCACGTTCACGACCGTGGACTGGAGCGGAGAGTTAACGCGCCAACAGCTCAATTTAACGACCGGCGAAGTCTCGTCGACCGTCGATTGGGCGGCGCAGGCGAAACTGGACACCAAGGTCGGCGCATCCAGCGATACGCGCACGATTTATACGTTCGACGCGGCCGACGCCACTGCCCCGGGAACCAAGTTGAAGCCTTTTCTCTGGGCGAATCTGACCGCTGCCGAGCAGGCTGATTTCGGCGCAACGAATGTCGCCACGCTCAGCCAGTATCCCAGCCTGACGGCCACCCAAAAAACCGATGCCGCCGGGCAGAATCTAGTCAACTTTCTCCGCGGCCAGACCGGCAACCAGGATACCGCTACGGTCACCACCAATCTTTACCGCTATCGCCAGCATACGCTCGGCGACATCGTCTCGGCGGAGGCGGTGTACGTCAAGGCCCCCATTTACAATTACAGCGATGCGTATTACAGCACCTTCAAGACCAATAATGCGTCGCGCCAGGGGGTCGTCTACGCTGCCGCCAACGACGGCATGCTGCATGCGTTCAACGCCGATACCGGCGAGGAAATGTGGGCCTATATTCCCTCCATGGTGATGCCGTCGCTTTATAAGCTGGCGGATAAGAATTACGGCAGTCAGCACCGTTACTCTGTCGATGGAACACCCACGGTGGGCGATGTTTGTATGAACACCACGCTCGACGCTACAACCGGTAAATATGTTTGTAATGCCGTCAACGATTGGCACACGATCCTCGTCGGCGGGTTGAACGGCGGCGGCCGCGGCTACTATGCGCTGGATATCACCAATCCCAGCAGTCCCAAGGCGCTGTGGGAATTCACGGTGCGCGACCCCAGCGTCACCACGTGCGCGGCGACCACCACCGCCGCGGTCGGCGCAGCCGACGATTGCGACTTGGGGTACAGTTACGGTAACCCGATCATTACCAAGAAGAAGGACGGTACTTGGACGGTGATGGTGACATCGGGGTACAACAATGTGTCTCCGGGAGACGGGCAAGGCTATCTTTACGTGCTCAACGCCAAGACCGGGGTGATTATCAACAAGATCGGCACGGGTCATGGCTCCACCGGCAGCCCCAGCGGCCTGGCCAAAATCAACGCCTGGGTGGACGACCCCATGACCGATAACACCACGTTGCGGGTGTATGGCGGCGATTTGACCGGCTATCTGTGGCGCTTCGATGTCAACGGCGATATTACCACCGCCGGCGTCGCCGCCCAGGCGCTGGCGACCTTTAAGGGCGGCGGCGCCAGTCCACAACCGATTACCACCAAGCCGGAACTGGGCGATGTCAATGGCCATCCCGTGGTTTACGTGGGTACCGGGCGTTACTTGGGCACCACCGACTTGGCGGACACCAGCCCGCAGTCGTTTTACGCCATCAAGGATCCCCTGGACACGACAAACTACGGCAATGTGCGCACCAATGCCGCCATGGTGAAGCAAACGTTGACGACGACGACCAATGCGGTGACCGGCGCCCAAATTCGCACCGGCTCCAACAACGCGGTCGATTTCGCCACCAATATCGGCTGGTATATCGATTTGCCGGATAGCGGCGAGCGGGTCAATACCGACCCGACGCTGGGGCTGGGAACGCTGGTATTTACCACCAACGTGCCGAACAGCAACGCCTGCACGGTCGGCGGGTATAGTTGGATTTATTTTCTGGATTACCGCAGCGGCACGCCGGTTGCCACCTCCGGCGACGGCACGGTGGCGGAGAAGCTGGGCAATTCGCTGGCGACGCGGCCGATACTGGTGCGGCTACCCAACAACACCGTGGAGGCGTTGACGCGCTTGTCGGAAGGGCGGACGGTCAAGACCGACGTTCCCATCGGCGGCGGCGGCGTCAGCCTCAAGCGCATTAATTGGCGCGAAATTAGCGAATGATGCTAACGCGCGGCAACCGGTGGGTTAGGAGGCGGAAGCCAGCGTTTTTGGCAGAGGGAAGACGACATGTTCTTCCACGCCCGTCATTTCCTCGACCGATGTCGCGCCGAATTGCCGTAGCTGCTGGATGACTTGTTCGACGAGAATTTCCGGGGCGGACGCCCCGGCGGTCACGCCAATGGTGTGTTCTCCTTCGACCCAATAGGGGTCGATATCCTCGGCCCGGTCCACTTGATAGGCGGTGACGCCTTGGTTTCTCGCCACTTCGCGCAAGCGCCGGGAATTGGAACTGGTGGGCGAGCCGACCACGATGACCACGTTGCATTGGCGGGCCAGCGCCTTGACTGCGTCTTGGCGGTTTTGCGTCGCGTAGCAGACATCGTCTTTCTTGGGGCCGGTAATCTGGGGAAAACGCCGCTTCAGCGCGTTGATGACTTGGCGGGCGTCGTCAATAGACAACGTGGTTTGGGTGACGAACGCCAGGCGGTCGGGGCGGCGTACGGTCAGGCGGGCGACATCTTCCGGTTTTTCCACGAGGTACATGCCGTCTTGCGCTTGCCCCATGGTGCCTTCCACTTCGGGGTGGCCGCGGTGGCCGATCATGACAATTTCCTTGTGTTTCCGGTGTTGCCGCACGACTTCCAGATGCACCTTGGTGACCAGCGGGCAGGTGGCGTCGAATAGTTGGAATCCGCGCGCCTGGGCTTCCTCGCGTACCGCGCGCGATACGCCGTGAGCGCTGAAGATTAAGGTGCTGTCCGGTGGTACATCGGATAACTGTTCGATAAATATCGCGCCTTGACGCTTTAGGTGATCGACGACAAATTGATTGTGCACGACTTCATGGCGGACATAAATGGGTGCGCCGAAACGTTCTAGCGCCCGTTCGACGATTTCGATGGCGCGCTGTACTCCGGCGCAGAAGCCGCGAGGACGGGCGAGAATGACGTGCATGGTTAGGCTCGGTTAGGCTCGATTGCCTCCATGATAAGGGTGGGACGGCTATTTCAACAACCTTTTGCCACGGGAAGGGCGATCGGCTTAATGGCCGCCGTTCAGTATTTCCACCTCGAATACGATGGCGCAATCGCTTAATGGGTGGTTGAAATCCACGATAATGCGGCCCGACTCGCGTCCGACGACGACGCCGCTCACGCAGTCGCCGTTGGGGAGCGCGAACTCGATCAAGGCCTGTTCATGTAGGGGCATGCCGGAAGGAAACTGGTTCTCCGGAAGGGTTTGCACCTGAGCCGGGTCGCTGTGGCCAAAGGCTTCTTCCGGCGGTAAGCGAAAGGTCATCCGTTGCCCGGACGCCAGGCCGATCAGCCGCTTTTCCAGGTTGGCCGCCAAGGTTCCCGCGCCGATTCGTAAGGTGAGCGGCTCGCCGCCGAAGCTGCTATCGATGGTTTCGCCGCTGGGCGTGCCGAGGCGGTAGTGGAGGGTCACGGTATCGCCTTGGCCGAGCGTGGATTTCATGCCGCGCGGAAGCGTTCTTCCCGCCAGGGATCGGCGTCGTGATGATACCCCCGCGTTTCCCAAAAGCCGGGCCGGTCTTCGATGTGGAATTCGATGGATGTTAGCCACTTCACACTTTTCCAGCCGTAACGCTGGGGCGCGAGTAGACGCACCGGCCCGCCGTGCTCGCGGGGAAGCGGCTGGCCGGAGAGTCGATAGGCAAGTAGGGTGTCGCCGGCCATGAGCGCTTCGATGGGGAGGTTAGCGGTGTAACCGTCGTAACCGTGCAGCGTGATAAAGCGCGCCTCGGGCAGGGGCGTGGCAAGGGCGGCAATGCGCCAAGCGGGAACGCCGTCCCATGCCGTATCGAGCCGTGACCAGCGGGTGACGCAATGGAAGTCCGCGACAAGCGGCGTTGGCGGCAGCCGCATCAGGGTCGCCCAATCCAGCACGCGTTCCTGCGTCACCGCGCCGAACAGCCGCAGACGCCATGCTTCGGGATGGATATCGGGGCGGATGCCGAGATCTAGCACCGGTAAGGTCTCGACGATATGCTGGCCGGGGGGCGTGCGCTCGGCCAGGGGAGGTGTCCGGTCGGTCATGGGGCAATGGGGGCGCGGAATAATAGACGATAGCTTATCTTATTTCGCCGTGGGGCGCTTGAAACTATCCCAAATGAGTAAGATCGCCCCCACGGTAATGGCGGCGTCAGCCACGTTAAACGCCGGCCAGTGATAACCGCGCCAATAGAAATCGAGAAAGTCGATCACATAGCCGAGGCGGGCGCGGTCGATCAGGTTGCCTAGCGCGCCGCCGAGAATCAGACTGAGCGCGAGGCTAAAGCAAAGGTTGCCCGGATATTTGCGTAGCAGATGGAGAATCACGATCGCGGCCAGGATGGCGATGCCGCTAAACAATAGCCGCTGCCAGCCGGCGGCGCTGCTGAGGAGGCTGAATGCCGCGCCGGTATTGTGAATCAAGACGAGATTGAAAAACGGCGCGACCGCCACCTCTCGGCCGAGAGGAAGCGCGGCGCCGATCCAATGCTTGCTGAATTGGTCGAAGGCAATCACGGCGGCGCTGACGAACAGCCATCTTGCCCAGCTACGCATAACGGCGCACCTCGCCATCGCCGTAAACATTGTCGACGCAGCGGCCGCATAAATCGGGATGCGCGGGGTCGGCGCCGACATCTTCGCGGTAATGCCAACAGCGCTCGCATTTTTGATGCGGGCTAGGCCGTACGTGGATGGCGGCGTCCGCCAGGGCGGTCGCGCTGGCTTCGGGATGGCCGCCCGGCAGCAGCCGGGCCTGGGACGTGATAAAAACGAAGCGGAGATCGTCGGCGTCGGCCAGGGGTTTCAGAAGATCATAGGTGCCGCCGCCGGCGTAAACATCCACCTCGCCGGCGAGGGAAGAGCCGATAGCACCCGCGACCCGCAATGTTTCCAACTGTTTTTGCACCTCCGCGCGCAGCGCGCGCAGCGCGGTCCAGCGTTCGGAAAGTGCGGCGGCGTCGGCGCCAGGTTCGGGGAGCGGGTGCCATCCTTCGCTCAGGAACACGCTGTCGCCGCTCGCGCCAGCCAGATGCGGCCACGCCTCCTCGGCGGTAAAACTGAGCACCGGCGCGAGCAAGCGAATCAGGCTGTGGCTAATGTGATATAAGGCGTTTTGCGCGGAACGCCGCCCATGGGCGTTTGCCGGGGCGGTATACAGCCGGTCCTTGAGAATATCCAGATAAAAAGCGCCTAAGGTTTCCGAACAGAAGATTTGCAGGCCTTGCACGACGTGATGGAACTCGTAACGGCCATAGTGCGCCAAAGCTTGCTGCTGTTGTTCCCGCGCCAACAGCAGCGCATAACGGTCGATTTCCAGCCAATCGTCCACCGGCAAGCGATGTCGCTGGAGGTCGAAGTCGGCCAGGTTGGCGAGTAGGAAGCGCACCGTGTTACGGATGCGGCGGTAGCTTTCCACCACCCGCTTGAGGATTTCGTTGGAGAGCGTCAGTTCGCCGGAGTAATCGCTGGAGGCTACCCATAGGCGCAGGATGTCCGCGCCGAAGGCGCTCACGATTTCTTGCGGCTCAATACCGTTTCCCCGGGATTTGCTCATCTTATGGCCTTGGCTGTCCACAACGAAACCGTGGGTGAGCAAGGCCCGGTAGGGTGCGCGGCCGGTGGTGGCGCAGGCGGTCAGCAGGGAAGATTGGAACCAGCCGCGGTGCTGGTCGGAGCCTTCCAAGTAGAGATCGGCTGGGGGTGCGCCATGGCGTAAGCGTTGGGCGACTTCCGGGTTGAATTCCGGCCGCTGTTGCAACACGGCGGCATGAGTGGTGCCGGAATCGAACCAGACATCCAAGGTATCGTCCACCTTACGGTAGTCGGCGGCGTCCGCTCCGAGCAGTTCGGCGGCCTCCAGGCTAAACCAGGCTTCGATCCCTTCCTGTTCCACTCGCTGCGCGACCTGTTCCAGCCATTCGGCGGTGCGCGGGTGCAATGCGCCGCTTTCGCGGTGAACGAATAACGGCATGGGCACGCCCCAATTCCGCTGGCGCGAGACGCACCAGTCAGGACGGTTCCGTATCATCGCTTCCAGTCGCGCGCGGCCCCAGCTGGGAAAGAACTCAGTTGCCTCCACCGCTTGCATTGCCGTCGCGCGTAAATCGCCATAGCGGCCGGTATCGTCCATCCGAATAAACCATTGATGGGTGGCGCGGAAGATAATTGGCGTCTTATGCCGCCAGCAGTGAGGATAACTATGGATGATTTGTTCCGCGTGCAACAGCAAGCCGTTTTGCCGCAGAATTTCCGCGACCCGGCTATTGGCTTGCCATACCGTCAGCCCGCCAACCAGAGGAGTCCGATTGAAGAACGTGCCATCCGCATCCACTGGATTGTCCACAGGCAAGTGGTAGGCAAGGCCGGCGAGAAAGTCGTCCAGGCCATGGGCCGGCGCAGTATGCACCAGGCCGGTGCCGGCGTCCAGCGTGACGTGATCGCCGCAAATCACCGGCACCTCGCGGTCATAAAACGGGTGGCGCATAACGAGAGGCTCCAGGGCGGCACCCTTGCATAAGGCCACCACCTCTACCGCGTCGAAATCGTAGCGTTGGATACAGCGTTCCGCCAGTTCCTGCGCCAGAATCAGAATGCCCCGGGGGGTCTGCACAAGCGCGTAGGTGAGCTCGGGGTGCACGCAAACCGCCTGGTTGGCGGGCAATGTCCACGGCGTCGTGGTCCAAATCACGGCGTAACAGGGTTCGGCAATATGCGGCAGGCCGAAGATGCGGGCCAGGGCGTCACGATCCTTAACCGGGAAGGCCACGTCGATTGCCGGGGACTGTTTATCTTCGTATTCTACTTCCGCCTCCGCCAGGGCGGAGCCGCAGTCCACGCACCAATGAACCGGCTTTTGCCCTGGGGCGAGATACCCGTTATCGAGCACCTTGCCCAGTTCGCGCATGATCGCGGCTTCTTGCTTGAAATTCATGGTGAGATAGGGCGCGTCCCATTCTCCCAGGATGCCGAGGCGGATAAAACCGTCTTTTTGCCGTTCTATCTGAGCGTTGGCATATTGGCGGCACAGCTTGCGAAATTCCGCCGCCGGCATCTCCTTGCCATGTTTTTTTTCCACCTGGAGTTCGATGGGAAGGCCGTGACAATCCCAGCCCGGCACGTAGGGGGCGTCGAATCCCGCCAGCGTTTTACTCTTAATGATGATGTCTTTAAGAATCTTGTTGACCGCGTGGCCGGTGTGGATATCGCCGTTGGCATAGGGCGGGCCGTCGTGCAGAATGAACAGGGGGCGGCCGTGGCAGGCTTCGCGGATTTTCCGGTAGCGTTGCGTGGCTTGCCACGATTCCAGCCAGCCCGGTTCGCGCTTGGCAAGATTGCCGCGCATGGGAAACGGGGTATCGAGCAGGTTTAAGGTCTTTTTATAGTCGGCCATGGTGTTATTTCCAGAAAATTAGAGGGCGGCGACTCAGGTCGCGGCCGCGAAATACGCCTTGGCGTCGCTCACGTCCTGGGTAATGGCTTCGATCAGGGCGTCGAGGGAGGGAAATTTTCGTTCGTCGCGCAATTTATGCAGAAAATCCACCCGCACATGGCGGCCGTAAATCTGGCGGTCGAAGTTGAAAAGATGCGCTTCCAACGTCGGCTTGTCGTTTGGCCGAATGGTCGGACGCACGCCGAGGCTCGCAACGCCGGCCATGCCGGCATCATCCAGACCGCATAGTTTGACGGCGAAAATACCGGACAGCGGCGGTTTATTATGTTTGAGCTGAATATTGGCGGTCGGGAAGCCCAATTTGCGGCCGTTTTTATCGCCGTGCACGACCCGGCCGCTGATACTGTAAGGCCGGCCGAGCAATCGCGTCGCCAGCGCCAAGTCGCCGGCCGCGAGTGCGTTTCGCACCGCGGTGCTGGATACCCGCAGATCGGCGGTAACCACGCTATCCATACAGACGACCTCGAAACCGTGGGTTTTCCCCGCAGCCGCTAGCAGTGCCAAATCTCCCGTCCGCTGGGCGCCGAAGCGGAAATCGTCGCCGGTCAGCAGCCACTGGACGTGCAATTGGCGGCGCAGAAAGCGCGAAATAAATTCCGTGGCGTCGATATGGGCGAAATGGCGGTTAAAACGGCAGATAACCACCTGGTCGATCCCGTATTGTGCAAACAGTTCCAGCTTTTCCCGCAAACTGGTCAGCCGGGCGGGTGCGGCGTGGGACGCGAAAAACTCTCTGGGATGCGGCTCGAAGGTCATGACGCACGCCGGTACGCCAAGCGTGCGCGCTGCCTGTTCCAGGCGGGCGAGCATGGCTTGGTGCCCCAAATGCACGCCATCGAAATTACCGATGGTCAACGCGATGGGAGACGGAGTTTGTTCCGGTATTCCTCGAAAGATCAGCATGATACGGTAAAATCTCATATTGTACCGTATTTCCCGCCGGGCGGGATAGCGCTGAAGGCGCGCGGCAGTGATCCAGAAACACCGTCGTTCGGGAGCGCGTGGCGGCGGCCGCCCTTGTCGTCGGCGACGAGAACGCCGCCGACGATAGAAGAAAGTGGCGATGGTCATGGCGGGTTGGGGTTGGCGAAAAAGGCGATGCGTTGGTTGAATGGCAACGGGCGGAAAACGCCGATAACGGCGGCATGTCTAGCGGGTGTGTGGCGTAGCGTAGGGCGCTTATTCCGCCCCGTGTTGGATAAAGTGTTTGAAGCGCAGCCCGAAGGCGGCAAGGGTGAGAAAATAACTGCCGGCGCCTAGAGACACCAGGAGCAAGAGATGGCTCAGGCGATATCCGAAGGACGTGTGCAGCCAATGGCTCTGGTCTCCCATCGTGAGCCACAGCGCGAGGGACATGACCAGCAACCCGCCAAGGATTTTCAATAAAAAGATCGTCCAGCCGGGTTGCGGCCGATAAATGTCGTGGCGGCGCAGATGGTAGAAGAGTAGCCCCGCATTGATACAGGCGCCGAGAGAAATTGCCAGCGCTAAACCGGCGTGCTTCAAGGGCCAGACAAATAGTAGATTCATCAATTGAGTGGCGGCGAGGGTGAACAACGCGATTTTCACGGGGGTTTTGATATTTTGCCGGGCGTAAAACCCTGGCGCTAGCACCTTGATGAGAATCAGCCCGAGCAGGCCGATGCTGTACGCCACCAGCGCGTTCCGCGTCATCCATACGTCATGGGCGGTGAACGCACCGCGGAAAAACAACGTCGTGATGAGCGGCACCGCAAGAATCGCCAACGCCGCCGCCGCGGGCAGCGCGAGCAGCAGCGTGAGGCGTAACCCCCAATCCAGCAGCTTGCTGTACGCGTCGGGTGCGTTGTCGGTGTAATGTTTGGACAGACTGGGCAGTAAAATCGTGCCAAGCGCCACGCCGAGCAGGCCGGTGGGAAACTCCATCAAGCGGTCGGCGAAATAGAGCCACGAAACGCTGCCGGTGACGAGGAAAGAGGCGAAAATCGTATTAATCAGCAGGCTGATCTGACTAATGGAGACGCCGAAAGCCGCCGGCCCCATTAATCTGAGAATGCGCCAGACACCGGCGTCGCCGAACGTCAGCTTGAACCGCGGCAGCAGGTTCAGCCGCAGCAGGAAGGGAATCTGAAACGACAATTGCAGCACGCCGCCCAGCAGCACCGCCAGCGCCAGCGCCAGCACCGGCGGATGGAAATAGGGGGCGAGCCACAGGGCGCAAGCGATAAAGGAGACGTTCATCAACACCGGCGTGAACGCGGGAACGGAGAACTTACTGTAGGTATTGAGAATACCGCCGGCGAGCGAGACCAGAGAAATAAACAGAATATACGGAAAGGTAATGCGCAGCAGATGCACCGTGAGGTGAAATTTTTGCGGGTCGGCGGCGAATCCCGGTGCGCTCACGTACACTAGCAGGGGCGCGGCGGCCACACCGGCCAAGGTGACGAGAAACAGCGCCAGGCCCAGCCAGGCGGAGATATGATCCACGAGTTCGCGAGTGGCCGCGTGGCCGCGGCGTGTCTTGTATTCCGCCAGGATGGGGACGAACGCTTGAGAAAACGCGCCCTCGGCGAATAACCGGCGCAGCAAGTTGGGCAGTTTGAACGCGACTAAAAAAGCGTCGGTATAAAAGCTGGCGCCGAACGTGCGGGCGATGACCATATCGCGTAGAAATCCCATGATGCGCGACAGCAAGGTCATGCTGCTGATGGTGGCCAGCGCTTTGAGCAGATTCATCGGGTACGCCGGGAAAAGGGGTCATCATAGCTTGTCGCCGGAGGCGCCGCCAGTATTCGCTCTAGACGAACGCAGATTGGGTCGCCGCTTGCCAGCAGGGGGTGAGGTTGGCGGAGACCAGCGCGATCAGCGAGGCGTCCAGGCGTTGTTGCGACGCCAGTTGCTGTAATTCCTCCAGAATCGAGCGCGGCGGCAGCGAGGCGCGGTACGGGCGTTTTTGCGCCAATGCCTGGAAAATATCCGCGACTGCGATAATTCGCGCTTCCACGGTTAACTTGTCGGCGTTGTGGTGATAAGGATAGCCTTCGCCGTTGAGGGTTTCATGGTGAAAGGCGGCCCATTGCGCAATTTCCTCCAGGCCGGGGATGCGCCGGAGGATTTGGTAGGTTTCAAAGCTGTGGCGGGCGATGGCGGCGCGTTCCGTCGCGCTCAGGGGCGCGGGTTTTTCCAAAATTTCGTCGCGGACCTGGAGCTTGCCTAGGTCGTGCATCAGGCCGGCGATTTCCAGCTTGTTGCAGGTCTCTTCCGGGAGGCCGGCGAGCTTGCCCAGCAATTGCGCCAAGCGGGAGACACCCAGGGAATGTTCCACGGTGAAGGCGCTCTTGGCGTCGACGATACTGGAAAAAATGGTCGCTAATTGCTTGAGCTGGCGCAAGTCGATGGGGACTGCCGCTCCCCCTTGCGCCATCCGTTCCAGACACTGGTGAATGTGCGGTGGTTCCAGCGCCAGCCAGAACGCTTCTTTGTGCGATACCTCCAAAAAGGCATCAACAAGCGGGGGCGAGAAAAAACTGCCGCTGAATTTGGCGATGCTGTTTTGAATGGCGGGGACGCTCATTAGCAGGTCGTGCTCGTAGTGAGGCGCGGCCAGCATATCGGCGCGATCCGCTAGAAAGATGAGATTGCTGAACGTGGATACGCGCTCCGGCAAGCGTAGACGTGCCAGTGTTTCCCAATGGGTATGGTGGTACAGAACATACGGGGCGAGGTGCGCCAGGGGCGCGAATGTTTGCAGTAACGCGTAGCCCCGGTCGCAATGGGCCTGGGCGCCTTTCCAATCAATCTCCATGATTAACTGGCGATGGACGTGGGTGGAGGATACCCCGCAGTCATGCAATAGACCGGTATCGAACAAGGTGTCCAAGCTAGCCTCGTCGAAGCCGAGGCAGCGGCCGCATTCCATCGCCATCAGCGCGACCCGCTTACCGTGATATATATCGTCCACGCCCACTAAATCCAGAGCGTCGGACAGCGCATGGACGGTTTGGTGTAGATTCAGCTGAATAGGCATCGGTTTTATGTGTGCCGCCAGGAAAGTGCCTCGGCCATGCTTACGCCTCGTAAACGCGGGCAGTAAGCGGTGTCGGCGCGGTCTGTCGTCACTTGGGTTCCCCCTTGCTAGATAAGGTAAGCTCCTATATCATAGATTGTTTGTTTGTTATCACAAACGCTAAACGATAAAGGAGCATCGATGGCCAATACCGCGCAAACCAGAAAACGCGCACGGCAAGCGGAAGCGCAGCATCAGCACAATGCCAGCTTGCGTTCTACTTTCCGCACGGCGATCAAAAAAGTCGTTAAAGCCGTCCAGGCAGGCGACAAAGAGGCCGCGCAGGCGACCTATCAAGCATCCGTGGGCGTGATCGACCGTATCGCCGACAAAAAAATCGTTCATAAAAACAAGGCGGCTCGCCATAAAAGCCGCTTAAGCGCCGCCGTCAAGGCGATGGGCTGACGGCCTCCCCCTCCTTCGTATTATATGGCACTATCGGTTTTTGCCGCTGATTGTTAAGAATTAGCGGCTTTTCCTTGTGCTTGCAAGACTTCCAGTTCGTTGTCGTCGGCGAACCCTAAGAGGAAATTATAGGCCATGGGCTCCACCTCCCGCAGTTGCGGGCTCACCACGACGCAGGTGACGCCTTCGATCGTGGTGGGATGGACGTAGGGCGAGTAGCTGGTGCGGCGATCATGGCCGAAAGTGGTCAACACGCCCGCTAGCCGCTCGGCCCAATCGCTCGGCCGGAATTTTTTACCCGATGCGGTGACGCCGCGGATGATGATATCGGATGATGCGTTATTCATGGTTCATATTCCTCTGCCCGTTAGTGAATGTAATCGATTAACTCCGCTAAAAAGCGCTGTTATTTCGCGCCGCCGTTTTAAGGGTTGCCAGTGAGAGGCCGTGGCGCGGAAATCGTTCATGTTCCTTTTGCGCGCCGTTCGCCCGTTAGCGATTGCAATAAGTCCATGGGCAGGGGAAAAACGATCGTCGCGCTCTTGTCGCCGGCGATAGTGGTCAAGGTCTGAAGATAGCGCAATTGCATCGCCTCGGGCTGTCGCGCCAGCATTTGCGCCGCGTTGAGCAGTTTTTCCGACGCTTGCAGTTCCCCCTCGGCATGAATGACCTTCGCGCGCCGCTCGCGCTCCGCCTCTGCCTGGCGCGCGATCGCGCGCACCATGGTCTCGTCGATATCGATATGCTTGATTTCCACATTGGAGACCTTAATGCCCCAGGCGTCCGTCTGGGTGTCCAAGGTTTGCTGGATATCGAGGTTCAACTTCTCGCGCTCGGTCAGCATTTCATCTAGTTCGTGTTTACCCAATACCGCACGCAAGGTAGTTTGCGCCAGTTGACTGGTGGCGGAAAGATAATCTTCCACCTGAATAATGGCTTTTTCCGGGTCGACGACTCGGAAGTACACGACGGCGTTGACCTTGACCGATACGTTATCGCGCGAGATTACGTCCTGGCTGGGCACGTCCATGACGATGATGCGCAAATCGACCTTGACCATTTGCTGGATGCCGGGAATCACGATAATCAGGCCGGGGCCCTTAACCCGCCAGAACCGGCCCAGCATGAAAATAATTCCCCGGTCGTATTCGCGCAGAATACGGAACGACGCGAGCAGCAGCGCCAGTAAAACCAGTAGGAAAATACCGATTCCATTCAGCATGATTTATCTCCCTATTGCCGCGACTCGTCGGGGCGGACGTCGAGAATTAAGCCGTCGGTGCCAACGACCCGGACTTTTTCCCCTTTGCGCAAGGCGCTGGCGCTGCGGATTTTCCAGTTTTCCCCGTGCACCCGCGCCCAGCCTTCGCCGCTGAAATCGTCCAACACTTCGCCACAGCTGCCCGCCAATGCTTCCATTCCGCTGACGACCGGCCGCTTGCGTGCTTTTAGCGCCATGCCGGCGACGACGAAGAGGAACAAGGCGCTGCTGAGCGCCGCGCCGATAATCAGCGGCCAGGGGACGCCATAACCGGCAACATCCGTATCGAGCAGCATCGTCGAACCGAGGATGAACGCAATCACGCCGCCGATGCCCAACGCGCCGAAACTGGGAACGAAGGTCTCGGCCACCATAAACGCCACGCCCAGCAGGATCAGGCCGAGACCGGCGTAACTGACCGGCAACAGGTGAAAAGCGAACAACGCCAGCAGCAAGCAGATTGCGCCCAGCACCCCAGGCAGCATGAAACCGGGGTTATAGAATTCAAAAAACAGGCCGTAGACCCCGATAAGCAGCAGAATATAAGCGATAGACGGATCCGTCAGCACGGCGAGCAGCCGGTTGCGCCAGTCGGGACGGAAGTCGACAATTTGCGCGTTGCGGGTATGCAAGGTGCGCATCTCGCCCAGCACACGAACGGCGCGGCCATCCAGTTTGGCCAGCAAATCGGGAACGTCATCGGCGATCAGATCGATGACGTGGCGTTTGCGGGCTTCTTCGGCGGTCAGGCTGACCGCCTCTCGCACGGCTTGTTCGCCCCATTCGGCATTGCGCCCGCGCAATTGGGCTAGGCTGCGGATATAGGCGGCGGCGTCTTGTACTTGCTTGCGCGTCAGGGTGTCTCGCGGACGGGGTTTTCCTTGGGGCGCGCCGCCGGACGGCGCGGGTTTTTCCCGTGACGCGTCCGGCGTGGGAGAGAGGCCGCCGATACGCACCGGCGTCGCGGCGCCCAGATTGCTAGCGGGAGTCATCGCCGCGATATGGCTGGCATAGAGGATGTAGGTGCCGGCGCTCGCCGCGCGCGCGCCCGGAGGGGCGACGAAGGCGGCGACAGGGATGGGCGAGGCCAGGATGTCTTTGATAATGCCGCGCATGGATTTATCCAGTCCACCCGGCGTGTCGATTTTTAATATCGTGAGTTCGGCGTGTTGCCGGGCGGCGGTTTCCAGCCCCCGGTGGATATAGTCCGTCGTTGCCGGGCCGATGGCGCCATTTACCGTCAATACGAGCACCCGGGGGGCCGCTGTTCCCCACAATGGCAGCCCAAGCCAGGCAAGCAGCAGCCAACGTTGCAAAATCCCTCCCACGCTTAATGATGCTTCACTCCCTATAGAATAGTTTTATTTTGCTCGAATAGGCGCGACATGCGTAAAAAAATACGGCGCCGACTCGTTTGAGCGGCCGTGATCGCCGAGAGTGCGCCATATTTGGTCTATTCCGTGGATGGCGCGGTAGGTAACGGGAAGCGGATCTATTGAGAGTCGTTATACCGCTTCGCGGTGTGTGTCCGGCGAGACGGCCGCGGGAGAACGGTTGCCTTGATTGGCCTATCGATTCAATAAAGCTGCAAAATAAGGCAAACTGTCCTAAAGGACAGTGTTTGTTTAGATTTCTTGTAATATAAGATCAATAATCTATTGTAGAACTTGATGTTTTTGTTATTGATGGTTCACTGTCAGCAACAAGATTGTCTCCTGTCGGCCCACTTTTTTTCAACATGGGCGGGATTTCCACGAAGCAGGCGGGAAAATCCTAGAGAGCCGTTTTCCTTCCTTAACGGAAGGAATGCCAAAACGCCAGTGTGTCCGGCGTGGCTATTCTTGAGTCATTGAGAGATCAACAATGGTGCGATGGTTTCTAGCGCGATCCATGCTGTTCAAGCTTGTGGCGGTCAGCACCGTGGTGCAGGTTCTCATGGTTTTCTTGTTGGTGGCCAATAGCGTCCGGTTGATTCATCATGGTTTGATCGAGGTCGTGGCGCTGCGCCATCACGACATTGAATTGGCGCTCAACACGTCGCTGGCGCGGCGGATCGCGGAGGGAAACACCGCGCATTTGCAGGGGGTGCTCGACCGGATCCGAAAGGAGAGCGGCATCGATTATCTCGTGCTGTTCGGTACGAACCATAAACTGCTCGCCTCGAGCGGCTGGGCGTCCCGGCGGCCATTGCCCAGGGCGCGTAAAGGTTTTCCCGCCGCCGCCGCCGATTGGGATTACTTTCACACGAAAATGAACGTGACGTTGGGCGGGCGAATTTACGGCACGCTGCATTATGGATTTTCCACGCATTTTTTGGAACATGCGCACGATAAGTTGGTGCGTAACAGCCTCATCGTCGCCAGTGGCGGCATGTTGCTTTCGGTGTTGGCGCTGGTGCTTGCCGGTTATTGGCTGACCCGGCATCTTTCCATGTTAACCCGCGCCAGCGAGGAAGTGACTAGCGGCAACTACGATGTGCAGTTGCCGGTGATGGCGCGGGACGAGGTCGGGCGGCTGACGCAAACCTTTAACCGCATGGCCGAGTCGATCCGCTCGCGGATAGAGGCGCTAAAGCGCAGCGAGGAGAAATTCCACGCCATCGCCGACTATACGTATGGCTGGGAAAATTGGGTAGGAGCGGACGGCCGGTTAATTTGGGTCAATTCATCGGTGTACCGGCTCACCGGCTATACGGCGGCGGAATGTCTGGAAATGGCGGATTTTCCGCTTCCCCTGGTGGCCGACGAGGATGCCGCGAAGATTCGGCAATGCGTGGCGGAGGCTGCTGCCGGATCGACCGGCCATCATGTGGAATTCCGCGCCAAGCATAAGGCAGGCGGCTTACGCTGGTGCGCCCTGAGCTGGCAGCCGATTTACAGCGGCAGCGGCGAGAACCTGGGATATCGTAGCAGTATCGAGGATATTAACGAGCGCAAGGCAATGGAGGAATCCTTGCGCGCCAGCGAGGCGCGGCTCGAGGCGGCGGAGCAGGTGGCGCATGTGGGAAATTGGGAATGGGATGTGGATGCCGATGGATTAACGTGGTCGGATGAGAATTACCGGATATTCGGCATGAAGCCGCAAGAGCGGCCTCTCGTTCATAACGATTTTCTCAGCGCCGTTTACCCGGCGGACCGGCTGCGGGTGCAATGGGCAGCCGAGGAGGCGCTGCATCACGATAAGCCCTACAGTATCGATCACCGCATCGTTCTTGCCGACGGTTCGCTGCGTAGCGTTCACGGCGAAGGCATGGTGATGCGGGATGCGAATAACGCGCCGCGCCGGATGTTCGGCGTGATGCAGGATATCAGCCAGCGCAAGCAGATCGAGGAAAACCTGGCGCGGTTGAACCGTCTCTATTCGATCTTGCGCGATAGCGCGCAAGCGGTGTTTCATATCCGGGAGCATGCCCGGCTGTACCGGAACATTTGCCGTATCGCGGTAGACAGCGGTTTATTCCGCATGGCGTGGGTGGGCATGGTCGACGGGGAGACGGGGGTGCTGGCGCCGGTGGCGCATTGGGGTTACGAGGCGGGGTATCTCCAACTGCTGCACATCACGGTCGGGGACGACAAGCTGGGACACGGCCCGAGCGGCACGGCGGTGAGACAGGGCGGTTACATCGTGTGCGGCGATATCGCGCATGACACACACATGATGCCGTGGCGCAAAGAGGCATTGCGGCGCGGCTATCTGTCCTCGGCGGCATTTCCCTTGTCCCAGGATGGGCGCGTGGTGGGCGTGTTTAACCTGTATGCCGCCGAAGCCGGTTTTTTTACCGACGATATTGTGGATTTGCTCGGGCAGTTGTCGAACGATATTTCATTTGCCCTGGATTTTATCGCCGAAGAGAAACGGCGCGAGGCGGCGGACGCCGAGCTGTCCAAGTTGACCGTGGAGTTGGAGACGCGGGTTGTCGAGCGCACTCGGCAACTAGAGGTCGCCAATAAAGAGTTGGAGGCGTTCAGCTATTCGGTTTCCCACGATTTGCGCGCGCCGCTGCGCGCCATGGAGGGATTCAGTCAAATTTTGCTGCGCAAATATGGCGATCAACTGGATGAAACCGGCAAGGACTACCTGGAGCGAGTGGTCGCGGCGAACCGGCATATGGCGGATTTGATCGGCGATTTGTTGCAATTGTCCCGCGTGGCGCGGAGCGATTTGCACCGTGGCACTGTCGATTTGAGCGAAATGGCGCGGGCGGTGGCCGGCGAGGCGAGAAAAAACGACCCGGCGCATGGTTATCCCGTAGAGATTCGAGACGGTCTAGCCGTGCAAGGGGATGCCCGCTTGCTGCGGGTGGTGCTGACCAACTTGTTGAGCAACGCTTGGAAGTTCAGCGCGAAGCGCCCGGACCCCCAGGTCGAATTCGGCGCCAAGACCATCAGAGGCGAGCAGGTGTTCTATGTGCGGGACAACGGCGCGGGATTCGACATACGCTACGCCGATAAGTTATTCACTGCGTTTCAGCGCCTGCACAGCGTCCAGGAGTTCGAGGGAACGGGGGTCGGGCTGGCGACGGTACAGCGGATTATCCACCGCCACGGCGGGCGGGTGTGGGCCGAGGGAGAGGTCGGCAAAGGGGCAACGTTCTATTTTACGCTGGGATAGGCAGGAGGTATCGCAATGGCGGAAAATCGCAAGGTGGTTTTGCTGGTGGAGGATAATCCCGATGATGCGGAGTTGGCGCGGTTCGCCCTGGAGGAGAGCCATGTGCTGAACAAAGTCGTCTGGGCGCAAGATGGCCGTGCGGCGCTCGACTATCTATTTTCTCTCCGCGAGGACAGTGCGGACGCATTGCCGGAGATGGTGCTGCTGGATCTAAAGCTGCCTAAGGTGGACGGTTTGGAAGTGTTGCGTCAAATCCGCGCTCACGACGCCACCCGCAGGCTGCCGGTGGTCATTATGACGTCTTCCAAGGAGGAGCAGGATTTGATCGACGGGTATAGTTTGGGCGCGAACAGTTATATCCGCAAGCCGGTGGATTTCGACCAGTTCGCCAACGCCGTCCGGCAACTGGGGTTGTACTGGCTGGTGTTGAACGAGAGCGCGCTTCCATGCAACCGACGCCTATAGCCGACAAGCATTTGCGCCTGTTGCAAATCGAGGATTCCGCAAACGATGCCGAGTTGATGCTGTGCCAAATTCGCGAGGCGGGGTTCGCGGTGGAATCGCAGCGGGTGGAGAGCGGTAATGAATTGCTGGCCGCGTTGACCGGATGCGAATGGGACTTAGTCCTCTCCGATTATAACCTGCCACGGTTCAGCGCCGAGGAGGCGCTGGCGATTGTCCGGGCGAAATGCGACGACCTGCCGTTGATCGTCGTCTCCGGCTGCATCGGCGAGGAAACCGCCGTCGCCATGATGCGTCAGGGCGCTAACGACTACTTGATGAAAGACAATCTGACCCGGCTGGCGCCGGCGATCGAGCGCGAACTGGGCGACGCGGCCGCCCGGCGGCAGCGGCGCTTGGCGGAAGAGGCGCTGCGCGCCAAGGATAAACTGCTTCACGATATTACGTTCGCCATCGGCGAGGGTATTATCGTCGTCGATCAGTCGGGGCGAGTGATGTTTATGAACCCTAAGGCGGAAAGTTTGCTCGGCTGGTCCGAAATGGAACTGTTCGGACGTAATATTGACGAGGTGTTTCACGGCCAGCCCGTGGAGGAAGGCGCGCGGAATCCGGCGGAAGGCTACCAGGTGATGACCACGGTGCATGCCGGGAGCGTTTACCAGGACGACGACACGCAATTCCGGCGCAAGGACGGCGCGATGCTGCCCGTCGCGTTCGTGACCACGCCGATCATGACGGATGAGGAGGTGGTGGCGAGTGTGACCGCCTTTCAGGATATTAGCCGCCGCAAGGAAGTGGAAATGGAACTGAATGAATCGCGCCGCCAGTTGCGTGATTTATCGGCATTTCTGCAAACGGTGCGAGAAGAGGAGCGGGCGCACATCGCCCGCGAGCTGCACGACGAGTTGGGCCAGATGCTCACCGCGTTCAAAATGGATTTGCTCTGGCTGAGTTCCAAGCTCAATCCACGGCAGACGGCGCTGATCCAAAAAGTCGGCACGTTGGCCGAATTGGTGGACGCCTCCATGAACGCCGTACACCGGATCGCTTCCGATCTTCGGCCCTGGCTGCTGGACGACCTGGGGCTGGGGGCGGCGATCGAATGGCAGCTGGAGCAATTCCGGGAGCGCAACGGCATGGCGGCCGAGTTGTCGTTAATCCCCGAGGATATAGAAGTCGAAGAGCCCCTGGCGACGGGGATATTCCGCATTGTCCAGGAGGCGTTGACCAACGTGGCGCGTCATGCCGGCGCGAATCGGGTGACGGTTTCCCTGCGCCGCCAGGAGGACGCGCTGGTGCTGAAAATCAGGGACAACGGCCAAGGGATGGCGGCCGACTATAAGCCCAAACGCGATTCCTATGGCTTAATCGGCATGCGGGAACGCGCCTATAATTTGGGCGGGCAATTCCAAATGGCCAGCGCGCCCGGTGAGGGAACCGCCATCGAAATTCATTTTCCTGTCATCGAAACGGAACTCGGGAGCTTCTGCGTTGCAGATCAAGGTGCTGGTCGCGGATGACCATATGATCGTCCGGGCGGGATTGAAGCAAATCCTTTCCGATACCGCCGATCTCGTCGTTGCGGGAGAGGCGGCGGACGGCTTCGAGGTGCTGAAGAAGATACGCGAACAGGCATGGGACGTGCTGCTGCTCGACATGTCCATGCCCGGCAAGAGCGGTATCGAACTGATTAAGCAAGTGAAGCTCGAGAAACCTAAATTGCCGATTCTGGTATTGAGCATGCACCAAGAGGATCAATACGCCATCCGCGCCATCAAGGCGGGCGCTTCCGGCTATTTGACCAAGCACAGTGCTTCGACCCAACTGGTGGATGCATTACGCAAAGTGGCGGGAGGCGGGTTGTTCATTAGTCCGTCGGTGGCCGAGCGGCTCGCGTACGATGTCCGGCCGGCGACGGAACAACTGCCCCATCGTCGTTTATCCGACCGGGAGTTTCAAATTATGCAGCTGATCGTGGAAGGCAAGACGATTTCCGCGATCGGCGATGCGCTATGCCTCAGCGTCAAAACCGTGAGCACCCACAAGGTGCGGATTTTACAGAAAATGGGGATGGCCAATGTCGCCGATCTGATCCGTTACGCGGTTACTCACCAACTCATTGAATCGCCGTCGGACTGACACGGGAGGACGCACCGGCCCTACGCCACCGCGGACCGTTTTAATCGCACGATGACAATAAGGACTACGCTAATGAAATTTCTGATCGTGGACGACGACGCCGATGTGGCGAACTATATTGCCGCGACGTTGGCGGCGGAAGCTATCGATAGCGAAATCGCGCTGGATGCCGAAATTGCCCATAAGTTGTTCTATGTCGGCGATTTCGACGCCTTGGTGGTCGACGCGATTCTGCCCGGTGTGAGCGGTATTTCCTTCGCCAAGGAAATCCGCGCCATGAAGCCGGAAATTCCCATTCTCTTTTGCACCGGTGCCACCGATGAGTTCAATAAGCAGTTGATGTGGTCCCTGGGCATGGTTTGCCATAAACCGCTGGATGCCAGCCTTCCTTTTATTTTGCGCCGATTTATCGCCTCTTCGCTTCCTTCTTCCCACGATGAGTGATCGTGGCGGTTCAGACGATTCCTACAAGGTATTTAGGACAGTGCCGATAGTTTTCCCCTCAGCAAGCGCCTATTGTTGAATCGTGGTGGGAAGGCCCCGGTGCTGCCGGGGAATATCGGAGAATTCCTACAAGCTATTTAGGACAACGCCGATAGTTTTTAACCTCTCCCCGTTATATTGTTAGATCAAAGGGATGGCATCAGTTGCACCGTTCCGGATAAGGCCACTGACCAGCCAGAGGAAACGGGTTTCTAACAATAAAACGGGTCTAGGGTTCCTTGAACCTTGGGCGAAGGCACGAAGCGATGCGCAGGCGATTTTTTCCCTGCGAGGCGAATATCCAACATTGTAGGATTAACGGAAGGAGAAGACAGATGAACACCGCTACCGAAGAGATCATCGGCAAAACGGAAAAGCACACCATCAAGATGTTGCCGTTGAATGAAAAAAGAAGGTTGCGCGCTTTTATCGCCGCGGTCGACAACAACATTGACGTCTTGCGTGAAAACCTGACGGCAACCGATGTCAACGCCCAAGACGAGTTTGGCAATACGGCGCTGATGTTCGCGGTCATGATGGGTAATTTCGATGCGGTGAAGATACTCATCAGCCTCGGCGCGGATCCGCACATCACTTCCCGTAACAGCCGTAACTCCGCATCTACCGTAGCGGAAGTGCTGGGCAAATGGGACATTCTGGAGTACATGCTCAACCGCAGTAAGAAAGCGCGTGGCGAAAACGCCGGAACGCATCTGCTGGGACGGCGTAAATTCTCACCCGTGATGTAAACCGAGCGCCGGGGCGCGTGGCGTGTCCCTTGGCGCTTCGGCCAGGATGGCGCGGGAATCGGAAGGAGGAGGAAACATCCTCCAGGGCTGCTGCAGACAGAGAGATAACACGCGCGCGGCGGTAAGCGCCGGTTGCGGCCACCTCGGGTAGAGAAAGAAGACCGGCCGGGGGCCGGAGGGTACAGGGGTTGTTCGCGCTGTGGCGCTCCGCGCCGGCGGCGTGTCGGGAATGGCAAGGTAGGGGGGATAATGATGCGTAAAGTAAGTTACTGGCAACGAATCCGGCCACGGAAATTGCGGGTGCAATTGGCGATTTTCGTCTCTTTTTTACTCACACTGACCATCGTTGGGCACGCTTGGTACACAGCGGAAGAGCAAGCCAGTTTCGCGAGCCGTGCGTTTACCGCCCAGGCGAATATTTTGACGCGGGAACTCGCGACGGCCAGCACCGCTAGCATGATTACCCGGGATTACGCCATCCTGGAACAATTGGTCCGCCAAACGGCGCAGTTTCCGGCAATCGAGAAGATTACGATTAGCGATGCGGCGGGCCGCGTCATGAGCGAGGTGGCGAAGGATAGCGAAGGGCACCCCAAGGTGCGTTTTAGCCAAACGCGGCTCGCACTTCCCGGTGGATCCACGGCCCTTACCCAGATCGAACCCTCCGCGGCGGACACGTCGTTGTTCGGCCATTCCGGCACGCTGGTGGCGTGGCAGCCGATTGACGGCGGCAATTTGCTGGGATGGGTGAAAGTGGACTACAGTATGGCCCGCGTTGATGGCGTAAAGGCACGTATCTGGCGCAATAGCTTGGTCACCGCCCTGTTAGCGGTGATTATTAGCGCGGGGCTCATTCTTGCCTACCTGACACGGCCGTTGCGTTCCCTGGAGGTCGCGACGGCATTCGCCCGCGATCTGGACGCGCATCGCGGCCAGCAGTTACCGGTCAGTCATTGTACCGAGGAAATGATGCTGCTGACCCAGGCACTCAATCATGCGTCGTCGAATCTGGCGTGCCAGGAAAGGGAAATTCTGGCCGGTGCGCGACGCCTGCAAACCGTATTGGATAACGCTGCGGACGGCGTGATTACCCTTAACCCCGATGGGACGGTCGAATCCTTCAGCAAAGGTGCGGAAAGCGCGTTTGGCTATCGCGCGGCGGATGTCGTGGGTCAACACATCGCGCTGTTGCTGCCGCAATCCCCCGCTCCCGAGGGAGCGGGGAAAGAGAATCCCGCGGGCGCTGTTTGGCGCATTGGCGGTGGGGAGGTGACCGCGCGGCGGCGCGACGGTAGCGAATTTCCGGCGGAATTGTCGATCAGCGAAGTGGTTTTGGACGAAGCGCCGCTGTTTGTCGGGATTGTGCGCGATCTCACCGAACGCAAGAAAGTGGATCGCCTAAAAAGCGAATTTATCGCCACGGTGAGTCACGAACTGCGCACGCCGATCACTTCCATTCGCGGTTCCCTGAGTTTAGTGCTGGGCGGTGTCGCCGGCGAGGTCCCCAGGGAAACCCAGATGATGCTGGAAATCGCCCATAACAACAGCGTCCGGCTGCTGCACTTGGTCAACGACATTCTGGACATGGAAAAAATCGAAGCCGGCAAAATGGTATTCAACATGAAGCCGCTGGACATAACCGAGGTGGTCGCGCAATCGATCGCGGCCAATCAAGGCTACGCCGACCAGCACCAGGTGCGATTTGTGCTCGCGCCGGCGTCGCAAGCGGCGATGGTCAACGCCGACAGCGACCGGTTGTCGCAAGTGATGGCGAATTTACTGTCCAACGCCGCCAAATGGTCGAATCCCGACGACGAGGTCAGTATCGCGGTTCGCCGGGAACGCGATAAGGTGCGGGTCGCCGTGACGGATCACGGCAGCGGCATTCCAGAGGAATTCCGCGAGCGGATTTTCAGCAAATTTTCCCAAGCCGATGGTTCCGACAGCCGGAACAAATCCACCGGCACGGGATTGGGGTTAAGTATTACGAAGAAAATCGTGGAGCACTTAGGCGGCGATATCGGTTTTGACAGTCAAGTCGGCGTGGGCACCACCTTTTATTTCGATTTGCCGGTACTGGAAAACCTCCCGCGGAAGGAAGCGTTATCCGGCGCGGCGGCTTCTCCGGTCACACCGTCCTGCCAGGCCGCCGCATGAACATGTCCATCGATTTGCGCCAGGCGAGAATCCTGATCGCCAACGCCGACCCGGTTGCCCGCCAAGCGTTGGAGGAATTGTTGCGGGACGAAGGGTATAGCGCCATCGACACCACGTCGGCGTACCATGAGTTGACGGTGCGATTTCCCTTGCACCAGATTGACTTGGCGTTGCTGGATATCGGCGCGTTGCCGCGCCACGACGGCTTGCAGGCCATCGCCCAGTTCAGGCGTTGCCAGTGCGACGATTTTCTGCCGGTGATGGTGATGGCGCACTGGCAAGACCGGCAAAGCCGTTTGATGGCGCTGCACTGCGGCGCCAAGGATTTTATCGCCACGCCGTTCGATCCTCTGGAAATAGCGATCCGTATTCGTAACTTGCTGGAAACGCGCTTACTGCACCGCCACGCTCAAACGCAGAACCGGATATTGGAAGATAGCGTTAAGGCGCGCACCCGAGAGCTGGAAGAAACCCGGCTGGAGGTTATCCAGCGGCTCGGGCTGGCCGCCGAGTGCCGCGACAACGAAACCGGTCTCCATATTCTGCGCATGAGCGAATATTGCATGGCGCTGGCCCGGGCGTCGGGGTTCGCGCCGGCGGCGGCGGACCGGTTGCGGCACGCAAGTCCAATGCACGATATCGGCAAGATCGGCATTCCCGACCGCATCTTAATGAAACCCGGCAAGCTGAACCGCGAAGAGTGGAAGATCATGCAAACCCATACCACGATCGGCGCGCGCATCCTCTCCGGTCATCATTCCGATTTAATGGAAAGCGCGCGCGTGATCGCCCTGCAACACCATGAGAAATGGAATGGCGGCGGTTATCCCCATGGCTTGAAGCAAGAGGAAATTTCTCCCATGGCGCGAATTACCGCGATTTGCGACGTATTTGACGCATTGACCTCGAAACGGCCATACAAAGCGCCGTGGCGCGTCGAACAGGCCGTCGCCGAGATCGATCGCCAGAGTGCGGCGCATTTCGATCCCGTGCTGGTGGTGAATTTTCACCGCGCTTTGCCGGAAATTCTGCAAATCAAGGCGCGTTACGCCGAACCGGACGACGCGTCCCCAGTTCGCCCGCAACCCTCGTTTCCCCATTTATTTCAGGAGCAGCCCCATGCCTTCGCTAGCTAATTATGTGCCGCGCGTTAATGCCGTTCACCAACAATTTACCGATGCACTGCCGCTCAAGCTTTACGAGATCAATCGGTTATGGAACCGCACCCAGCGGGGTTTAACCAGCCCGTTGGAGCTGAGCCAATTGCCTCGTCTTACCCATGATTTGAAGCAGCTGGCCGACGCCTCTGGTTGCCGGCAAGTCAGTGAACAAGCGGCGGGACTCGAACGGCTGTTCCAGGCATTGCGGCTTTCCCGGTTTTCGCCTAGCAGCCGGCAAATCGTGGAAATTGCGTTATCCCTGGACACGCTGGATGACGCCGCTCATGAAGTGATGCGCGCACGGCCGCTGTAAACCGCCGTTCGCCCTCGTCAGATTTCCCCCCGGTAGCGGGTTTGCCATCGAGGCATTCTCGTCTGCCTTGCCGCGGGGCCGGGAGTTTCCCCCCTACTCTCCCGGTTCTCCCGCGGCATTTTTTTTGCGTAATCCGCGGGTTTCGCCTCCACGAGACGCCAGCGGCGTTTCTCGGTAGGGGACGGCGCGCTAGCCGGCATGGTCGCCGAGGGTGTTGATTTAGATCAATCGGGTTTTCCCGTGCGGCCGCTATAATAAAACCACTTCCCGCTCGTGGTGAAGTGCGCCGTCGGCTGTCGGGCGCGGCGGCGATGAGTGGTGCCCGGAAGGCGGCGCGGCATCGCCGCCTTCCGTCGGAGTGCTGTTGCATGAAAACAATTGTTCCGCCCGCGCTGGCCGGGCTCGCGCTTTTCGTCGCTGGCGTTTTCGGGGCGGCCCACGGGTTTTCCGCCCTGTTCGCGATGACGTCCGCCGAAGCCTGGTGCTTTCTTCTGGCGGGCATCGGCCTGACGGTTTCCCGTTTTCACCGGCTGCGTCGGTTGCGGGCCGTGATGGGGGCGGCGGTAGTCTCGGTCGCCCTCGTCGCCGCGTTTTACCTCGGCGCGCCGCCGCTTGGCGGGATGGGGGCGTTAAGCGCCATCGGCTTCGTTCTCGGTGGATTGATGCTGGTGTTGCTCGACCGTGTCGCTAAGCGGTCGGCCTCCTTGCTCGCTCAGGGCGGGCTGGCGGCGATTTTGGCGATCGGTCTCGTCGGGTTGTGCGCCCATGTGCCCGATCTGGCGCTGATTTACGGGGTGTTGCCCCGCGCTGTCGCCATGAGCGTGCCGGCGGCGGCCGGCATGGTCGTCTTGGCCGTGGGTTTATGGCTGGCCTGCGCCGCCTCGGATTGGTTCTGGGCGTTCTATCGGTGGCGGGAAGACCGGCAAATTCTGGTATTGAGCGCTATGCTGTTGCTAGGCTTGACCTTAGCCGCCGGACTCGGCGGCGTCATGGTCGTCTCCCGCTATTCGGTGCCGCTGCTGGAAAAATCCTTCCAGAACGTTCTTTATACCGATACGCTGCTCTTTCAGAATCAGATCGAGGCCGCTGTCCACGAAACCGCCAGCATTGTGTCGCATCCCGCACTGGGTCGCTTTCTCGCCGAGGGCGCGGCGGTTAAGGGCGCCGGTGCGTTCTACGAGCAGTTCGTGCGCATCACCGAAACCTGGGGAATGGTGTCGGTGACCCGTTTTCAGGTCATGGATGCTTCGGATCGCGAAGTTGTCGCCAGCGGCAGCGCGGAAACACTGTCCGGTTTTCGCGTGCCGCTGCGCACGCCCTATCCCGCCGCGTTGTTTTGGCGCGACGGCTGGCGAGTGCGATTGAATGCCCCGGTTTTCCACGGCGGGCGCCGGGTTGGCCGGATCGTCATCGAAATCCGGCTCAACAAGCTCAACGCGGTTTTCGATCATGTCAAACAATGGGGGGCGTCCGCCGATTTTAACGTCTGCGCCAAACAGCGCGTCGGGCTGGCGTGTTTCCTGCCACCTGGGCTGACCGAAGGGCGGCGGGACGCCTTTGGCGAAGGGTATGCCGCGCCTATGCGCCGGGCGCTGGCGGGGCAGCAGGGCGTGATGACGGAAAGCGGTTTTCAGGGTGCGCCGGTCATCGCGGCCTATACGCCGATCGGCGATTCCGGCCTGGGCATGGTGCTGAAGATCGATGCTCGCGATTTATATCGGCCACTGCGGGCGCAGTTAGGCCGGGCGCTGGTTGTTTTGCTGCTGCTGATTGCCTTGGGGGCGGGTTTCCTGTTTCTGCGGGTGCGGCCGCTGGTGCGTCATCTGGCCGCCGCCAAGCGCTATATGCGGGCGGTGCTAGATAATGTACCGGACGGTATTATCACCACCGACGCGCAGGCCGTGATCGAAACGGTGAACCCTGGCGCGCAGGCTATTTTCGGCTACCGCGCGGATGAAATGGTTGGGCAGGCGGTCAGCCGCCTGACGCCAGCCATTTCTTGTGCTGACGGCGCCAATCCGTTGGCGGCTTCTTCGGTTAGCGGTGGCGTGTCCGGCACGGACGCCGGGCCACAGGAGATGGAAGGCCGCCGCCGGGACGGATCGGCGTTTTTGGCGGAAGTGACGGCCGGACGCTTTCACGTGGAGCGGCGTGGCGGCTTGATCTTGATCGTGCGCGACATCACCGCCCGCAAGGTGGCCGAAACGGCATTGAAGGAAAGCGAGGCCCGCTTGCGGGCCATTACGTCCAATGTACCGGGGATGGTGTTCCAGCTATTGCGGCCGGCGGCCGGCGGCCTGCTGCGGTTTCCTTACGTCAGCGATGGCGCGCTGGCGGTATGCGGCTTGAGCGCCGATGTCATCATGGCCGACGCCACGTTGTTTATTCATCTCATCCATGCCACCGGCCGCCGGTCTTTCTTGCGTCGTGTCGAAACTTCCGCGGCGGCGGGCGGATTAGAATGGGAAGGCGAATTTCTGCTGCCAGGCGACGGCCGCTGGCTGAACATCCGCGCAACGCCCCGGCGGCTGGCGCATGGCGACATCTTGTGGGATGGCATTATTCTCAATATGACCGAAAGTCGTCGCCGGCAGGAGGAGGTTCGCCGTTCTCGCGAGTTACTGCGCGACTTGGCCGTCCATGCCGAGTCTACTCGGGAAGAGGAGTGCACCCGGATTGCCCGCGAAATTCACGATGTGCTCGGCCAGGCGCTCACGGCGCTTAAAATCGATATGACCATGCTCGATACCGGGGGCGCGCCGGCGGTTACCGGGAAAATACGGGAAATGACGGTGTTTATCGATCATACCATCGAAATGGTGCGTGGTATTGTGGTGGAATTACGTCCGCCGGTGTTGGATTTAGGGCTGACGGCGGCGATCGAATGGCAAGTGCAGACGTTCCAGGAACGTAGCGGTATTGCCTGCGTGGCGGATTTGGAGGAAAGCGGCGAGGCGATGGACAACGAGCAGGCGGCGGCCATCTTCCGTATTATCCAAGAGGCGTTGACCAATGTCGCCCGCCATGCCCAGGCCAGCCGGGTGGATATTTTTCTCGGGCAAGAAGAGGGCGGGTGGGTGGTGGAGATCAGCGACGATGGCGTTGGCATGGCCGAGGCAGATATGCGGAAGGCCCAATCCTTTGGCCTGCGGGGAATTCGCGAGCGAGCGATGATCCTGGGCGGGGAAGTCCGGGTGGAAAGCGCGCCGGGCGAGGGAACCCGTGTTTCCGTGCGGATACCGCCGTCGCCCGGCAGTGTCGATAGGGCGGTGGAGGAGGCGCAATGAAGGAAACGATTAGAATCTTGCTGGTTGACGATCATGCCATCATGCGCGAGGGCCTAAAACGGATTCTGGCGCCGGTGGCCGATATGGCGATCGTGGCCGATGTCGGCGACGGCCATCAGGCGTTGGCGTTGATTCGTCAAGGCGCGTGCGATATGGCGGTCGTCGATATTTCCATGCCGGCGATGAACGGCATGGAGCTGATTAAGCGGATCAAGGACGAGGCGCCAGCCGTCCGGGTGCTGGTGCTCAGCATGCACAAGGAAGATCAGTTCGCCATGCGCGCCCTGCGGGCGGGGGCATCGGGTTATCTCACCAAGGAAGGCGCTTCCGACCGGCTGGTCGAGGCGATTCGCAAGGTCGCCGGCGGCGGCATGTATGTCAGCCCGGCGCTGGCGGAAAAAATGGCGTTTGAACTCAACCGCCACAGCGAGAAACTGCCGCACGAGCGCCTTTCCGATCGCGAGTTCGAGGTGCTGCGGATGATTGTGGAAGATCAAAGCGTTAATCAAATCGCCGATGCGCTGTCGTTGAGCGCTAAAACGATCAGCACGCATAAAGCACGCTTGATGCGGAAAATGGAGCTGCACAGCGTAGTCGAGCTGGTGCACTACGCGCTCCAGCATCGTTTGTTCGAGTAATCCTTAGCCAGTTCTCCAGGGATTGCCTCGCCCTTTGTAAGGTTTTCCTTACAAAGGGCGAGGCAATCCCTACATCAAAAGCAGCCTACCCCGATATCTTTCCCGCAGCGGCGAGTCCATGCTGATAAATAGGAATTAACTATCTTTTTATCGGTGTTTCCGGTAGCTGGCGAGGCGATGAAACGTCCGCGCGGCACTGGAAGAAGTGGATGGGACGTTGATGACGGCGTGGGTGAGAAACTGGCTGGGTTACGTGGCGTGGAGCATGGGGTGCTTGCTGTTGCTCCCCATCGGGGTGCCGGTTGTTCGGGCCGCCAATGTCGCCCAAACCTACCCCATTGTACGGAGTTATTTTCCCAAGGCTAACCGCTTTGGCGATTTCAGCGGCAAGCCGCCCGCCGCCCCTGTTTATCAAGGATCGACGCTGCTGGGCTACGTGCTGGTGAGCACCGAGGTGGTGCATATTAACGGTTATGGCGGAGACCCCATCGAGACGCTGGTCGCTTTCAACGTGGCGGGCAAGATCACCGGGGTGAAAGTGCTGGCGCAGAACGAACCGATTCTGAAGGTCGGTATTCCTCCTTCCGCACTCGATCCGGATTTCGTCAAACAGTATCTTGGCCAGCAAATTACCGATAAATTTATCCTGGGCGTGGGTAAGCGCAAGGGTTATATCAATATTGACGCGATTTCAAGCGCGACCGTCACGGCCCAGGCAACGAACGAAACGATCTTACGCGCCGCCCGCAAAGTGGCGGTTGCTCGCGGGCTCATCAAGCGCAGCGTGGAATCCAGGCAGCCGCCCGCCAAGGTCAAGAGAAACTTGTTCAAGTCCGCCGATTGGCAATTTTTGGTCGGAGAGGGCGCCATTCGCCGTCTGCGGCTCACGTACGGGGAAATCGAACGGGCGTTCAAGGGGACGGCGGCGGCGGCGGTGACACAGGTACCCAAGAACCAGTCTCAGAATACCTTCATCGATCTCTATTACGCTTACCTCAATCCGCCCACCATTGGCCGTAACTTGCTGGGGAATTCCCAATATCGCTGGTTGATGAGCCAGCTTAAGCCGGGGGAGCAGGCAGTCGCTTTTCTGGCCAATGGCAGTTATTCCTTCAAAGGCAGCGGCTATGTGCGGGGCGGGATATTCGACCGTATTCATTTGATGCAGGGTGGGCAGGTTATCAGCTTTCGCGATCTTGACTACACCCGCTTGATGGACGTGTACGCCAAGGGCATGCCGAGTTTTAACGAGATGGGTATTTTTGTCGTGCGCAAGAAATTCGCCCTCGATCCCGGCCGCCCGTGGAGTGTGGAACTGTTAGTCAAAGAGGAAACGGGGCCGGTTTCCAGTGTGTTTACTTCCTTTACCGGCGCCTATCGTGTTCCCGAACGTTATATTACGCGTCCGGCGCCGGTCGCGGTGCCGGAACCTTTGCCGCTATGGGCCAAAATCTGGCAGGGCCGCGCTGTTCAGATTGGTGTGTTGATCACGGGGCTAGCCGTGCTTTTCCTTGTCCTGTTGTTCCAGGATTGGATCGCCAAACGCCCCCGTTTGCTGAGCTGGGTGCGCGACGGCTATTTGCTGTTCACCTTGTTTTACCTCGGCTGGTACGCCATGGGCCAGTTATCGGTGGTTAACGTGTTTGCTTTTACCACCTCGGTGGAAAAACACTTTGACTGGAACACCTTCTTGATGGATCCCATCCTGTTTATCTTGTGGACCTTTGTGGCGGTGGCGCTGCTGCTGTGGGGGCGGGGAGTCTACTGCGGCTGGTTGTGTCCGTTCGGCGCTTTGCAGGAGCTGGTTAATAAGGTATCCCGTCATTTCAAGGTAAAACAATGGGAGTTCCCCAACGTCGTGCATGAGCGGTTGTGGGCGCTCAAGTATGTGATTCTCATCGTGCTGTTCGGCATTTCGCTGCAATCCCTCGGCATGGCCGAACGTTTCGCGGAAGTGGAGCCGTTCAAGACCGCCATCATCCTGCATTTTAACCGCGAGTGGCCGTTCGTCCTGTATGCCGTCGCCTTGGTGGCGATCTCGGTGGTCAACCGCAAATTCTACTGTAAATATCTTTGCCCGCTGGGCGCGGCAATCGCCATTCCGGCGCGGTTGCGTTTATTCAACTGGCTGCGGCGGCGCAAGGAATGCGGCAAGCCGTGCCAGGTATGCGCCAACGAGTGCGAAGTCCGGGCCATTCACCCGACGGGGGAAATCAACGCCAACGAATGTCATTACTGCCTGGATTGCCAGGTGACGTACTGGAACGACCACAAGTGTCCCCCACTTGTGCAGCATCGCCGGCGGCGGTGGCGCGGAGAAAGCGCCCGCGGCGCCAAGCCGGGGATGGGGGCATCGCTAGGGGAGGGGGCTCGGACGGCGGCAACCTCGACCGAGTAACGGTTCGGTTAGCGTCGCCGGCGGGACACCGGCGGCGGGATTGAATCATCCAAATAGAGAAGGAGAATGAGCCATGAGAGACGAAATTAAAGGGAATGCATCCCCAGCGCCGGAGACGCCGGAGACATCTGCCAAGGTCAGCCGCCGAGGATTTCTCGGCACCGCCTTGGGCGCCGCCGCGCTGGCAGGCATGGGCGGCGCCGGCATCGCGACCGGTATCGTGCCCGGTATCGCGGAAGCGGCGCGCAGCAAGGGCGGCGCCGGATCGGAGTGTTTGGCGCCCGGCCAGTTGGATGAATATTACGGTTTCTGGAGCGGCGGCCAGTCGGGTGAAGTGCGGATTCTCGGCGTGCCGTCCATGCGCGAACTGATGCGCGTGCCGGTCTTCAATACCGACAGCGCCACCGGCTGGGGAAAGACCAACGAGAGCAAGCGCATCCTGGGAGAATCGGCCCGGCACTTCAATGGGGATACCCACCATGTTCATATGAGCATGAAAAACGGCCACTACGACGGTCGCTATCTGTTCGTCAACGACAAGGCCAATACCCGCGTCGCCCGTATTCGTTGCGATATCATGAAGACCGACAAGGTGATCGAAATACCCAATGTGCAGGCGATCCACGGGTTACGGCCCCAGCGGGTGCCCTATACTAAATATATTTTCTGCAACGGCGAGTTCCGTGTGCCCCATCCCAACGATGGCCGCTATCTCGACAAGCCGGGAAAATATTTCACCATGTTCACCGCTCTCGACGCCGAGCACATGACCGTGGCCTGGCAGGTGATCGTCGACGGCAACCTGGATAATTGCGACGCCGACTACCGTGGCAAGTACGCCGGTTCCACCTGCTATAATTCGGAAGACGGCGTCACCTTGGCGCAAATGATTCGCAATGATCGCGACTGGGCGGTAATCTTCAACCTCGAGCGTATCGAGGCGGCGGTCAAGGCGGGTAAATTCACCCATATCGGCGATTCCAAGGCGCCGGTGCTGGATGGCCGCCATGGTTCCCCACTGACACTCTATATTCCCGTGCCGAAGAGTCCCCATGGCTTTAATTCCTCGCCGGACGGAAAATACTGGGTCGCCAACGGCAAGCTGTCCCCGACATGCACGGTGATCTCCCACGAGAAGATCGACCAGTGGTTTGCCGGCAAGCTCAAGGATCCGCGCGACACCGTGGTCGCGGAACCGGAACTGGGGCTGGGGCCGTTGCACACGGCGTTCGATGGCCGAGGTAACGCCTATACCACACTGTTTATCGACAGCCAAGCGGTGAAATGGAACGTGGAGGACGCCATCCAGCATTACAACGGTAAGAAGGTGAACTATATCCGCCAGAAACTGGATGTGCACTATCAACCCGGCCACAACCACACCAGCTTGGGCGAGACCCGGGACGCAGATGGCAAGTGGCTGATTTCACTAAATAAATTTTCAAAAGACCGCTTTTTGTCGGTGGGGCCATTACGTCCCGATAACGATCAATTGATCGACATCTCGGAAGAAAAGATGAAGCTGGTATCGGACAATCCGGTCTTCTGCGAGCCTCACGACTGCATTATCGTATCGCGCGATTTGGTGAGGCCGCGTAAAATATGGGACCGAGGCGATCCATTCTTTGCCGAGACCGTGGCGATGGCGAAGAAAGACGGTATTCGCCTAATGAGCGACAATAAGGTGATCCGTCACGGCAACCAGGTGCGGGTCTACATGACCGCGGTGGCGCCGGTCTACGGACTGACTGAGTTCAAGGTGAAGAAGGGCGATGAGGTGACGGTGGTGGTCACCAACATCAACAAAATCGAAGACCTGACCCACGGATTTTGCGTGAATAATTACGGTGTTAACATGGAGATCGGTCCGCAGGCCACGTCCTCGGTAACGTTTACTGCCGATAAGCCCGGCGTGCATTGGTATTATTGCACGTGGTTCTGCCATGCCTTGCACCTGGAAATGCGTGGGCGCATGCTGGTCGAGGCATAATACCGCCGCCCGGTACGGGTGCGCCGGGCGGGCAACCGTCCGGCGATCTGTGCGAGCAAACATGACCGATGAGGCAATAAAAAACGAGGGGCCGGTAGCGCTTACGCGCTATCGGCGGCTGTTGGCGCGTGTGCTCGGTGTGGCAATATGTACGGCGGTTCTTTATCCCGCAGCGGCGGTGACGCTATCTGTTCACACAGGCGGCGCGTCTCTCGCCGAGACGGTGCAACACGCTGCTCCCGGCGACGTGATTGTAATTGCCAAGGGAATCTATCCGGCGCACTTGGTGATCGACAAGCCGCTGACGCTGCGCGGCGAACCGGGCGCGGTACTGGACGGCGGCGGTGAGGGCGACGTGATCCGGGTGCGCGCCCCCAATGTCGTGATCCAGGGACTCACCATCCGCCACTCCGGCACTAACCTTAGCCATATGGATGCCGGAATTTTTGTCGAAAAAACCGCGTCGCACGTATTGATTAAGAACAATTTTCTTGATCATAACGGATTTGGGTTATGGCTCGACAGTTGCGCCGATTCGCGGGTGATTGATAATCGCGTCCGTGGTAACCCTAGCCAGCACCGCTTGGCAGACCGTGGTAACGGTATCCAACTGGCGAATATCACCAGAGGCTTGGTGGCAGGCAACGAAATTTGGCAGACTCGCGATGGCTTGTACGTTGAAACCAGCACCCACTGCCTATTGCGGGACAACCGCATGCACGATCTGCGCTACGGCGTGCACTACATGTACTCTAACCATGACCGCTTAATTAATAACCATACGTGGGATACCCGGAGCGGCTACGCCCTAATGTCTTCGGATCACCTGGTTGTCTCGGGCAACCACTCCAGGGGTGACCGGATATACGGGTTTTTATTGAATTATATTACCTACAGCACAATCGAAAATAACACAGTGCATGGCATCCATGGCAATCCCGCAATAATTGGCGACGTAGGCAAGGCGATTTTCATCTACAATTCGGAATTCAACACCCTCCGCAACAACGTGTTGGCGGATAGCGATATCGGCATTCACATGACGGCGGGTTCGGAGAATAACGTGATTTACGATAACGCCTTCATCGATAATCGGACGCAGGTCAAATACGTGGCCAACCACACCGACGAATGGTCGTCGCATGGTCGGGGCAATTATTGGAGCGATTATCTCGGCTGGGACCGCAATGACGACGGTATTGGCGATGTCGCTTACGAACCCAACGACGCAGTGGACAAATTGCTCTGGACTTATCCGCTCGCCCGCATTTTGATGGCCAGTCCGGCGGTGGAAACCTTGCGCTGGGTGCAAACCCAGTTCCCGGTATTGAAACCGCAAGGGGTGCGGGACAGTTATCCTTTGATGCAGCCGGCCGCGGCGCTGGGCGCATCGCGGTGAGCGGAATGGCGGTACAGCTGCAAACGGTGACCAAGCGTTATGGCGCGTTGCACGCTTTGGACGCCTTCTCCCTGGATATCCGGGAAGGGGAGATTCTTGCGTTGCTCGGCCACAATGGCGCCGGAAAAACGACCGCCATGAAACTGATTCTAGGGTTGTTGCCCGCGGACGAAGGGACGATCCAAGTACTTGGCCATTCTCCCACCGGCGCGGCGGCGCTGAATCAGCGGCGGCGGATCGGCTATCTTCCTGAAAATGTCAGCTTCTACGATAATCTGACCGGGCGCGAGGCGCTCGCGTATTTTGCCGACCTCAAAGGCATCGGCCGCGCCGCGCGGGAGTCCCTGCTGGCGCAGGTGGGCATTAACCACGCCGCCCACCGTAAAGTAAAAACCTATTCCAAGGGAATGCGGCAGCGGTTGGGGCTGGCGCAAGCGCTACTGGGTTCCCCCAAACTGCTGCTGCTGGACGAGCCCACCACGGGGCTCGATCCACTGGCGACCCGTGATTTTTACGCCATGTTGGGGGCGCTGCGTCAGCAGGGCGTGACGATTATCCTATCCTCCCACGTGCTGCCGGGGGTCGAGCAATGCGTGAACCGGGCGGCGATCATGGATCATGGCCGCCTATTGGCGTGCGGCACGTTGGACGAACTGCGCCAGCGCGCGCAAATGCCGCTGGTGATCCAAGTGCGCGGGGATTGGGCGGGCGAAACGCCGCTGCAAGCCCTGGCGGATGAAGGCTTGCCACTACACCGCGTCAATGGCCATCACCTGGAGCTTGCGGTGCCGCCCGCCGCCAAGCTCGACGTATTGCGCCGCATCCTGGCCGAATCCGGGGTGGAGGACATAGACATCGCAACGCCGTCTTTGGAAACGCTCTATGCGCATTTTTCCCGGCAAGCGAGTGTGGAAACCGCGGCGGAAGGCGCATGAACGCCATTTTTATTGTCGCCGGCAAGGAATTGCGCGACACCCTGCGCAATCGCTGGGCGCTGGCGATCACCCTGATCTTCGCCATGCTCGCGATCGGCATTTCCTATTTCGGCGCCGCCGCTTCCGGCACGGTGGGCTTCACTTCGCTGGCGACGACCATCGTGAGTCTCGCCAGCCTGGCGATCTTCTTGATTCCGCTGATCGCGTTGCTCATCGCTTATGACAGCATCGTCGGCGAGGAAGAGAAAGGGACGCTGCTCTTGCTGATGGCCTATCCTCTGAGCCGCAGCCAATTGCTACTGGGGAAATTCCTCGGCCACGGGTTGGTGTTGGCGCTTTCCACCGCCGTGGGGTTCGGCCTGTCCGGTCTGCTGATCGGTGTGCTCTCTCACGAAGCGGGTAACTGGGCGCTGTACCGCGCCTTCGGCTTTTTTATCCTGTCCGCTTCCTTGCTGGGATGGGTGTTTATCGCCATCGCCTACCTCATTAGCGCGTCGGTTAGCGAGAAGGCTCATGCCGCCGGCTTGGCGCTGCTGGTCTGGTTTTTATTCGTGCTCATCTTCGATCTGGCGCTGCTGGGCGTGTTGGTGGTCACCAAGGGCGCCGTCGGCCGGGGGCTGTTTTCCTATCTGCTGCTGCTCAATCCCACCGACGTTTTCCGGCTGGCCAATCTGGCCGGTTTCCATGCCGCGCGCGCGGCATCCGGCTTGACCGCTATCGCGCCGACAGGGCTACTCCACCCTGGCCGGTTGAGCGCGGTGCTGGTGGCGTGGGTGGTGGTGCCGCTAGGTCTCGCGGTGTGGCGCTTCAACCGCCGTAAAATTTGAGAAGGCCGTTGCCGATGTACCGAGTGCTGAAAACCTTAGGCCGTTCCCCTGCTTTTCGCCGCTGGGGCGCGATGCTGGCGGTGATCGCGCTGTTAAGCGCGTGCGGAAAATCCGAACAAACGCCCCGGCCGGCGGTAGCCATCGGCGTTGACGATGTGTGTTATCTCTGCGGCATGACCATCTCCCAATATCCCGGGCCGCGCGGCGAGGCCTATCTGCGCGACGACCCCAGAATTTATAAATTCGGCTCCACCAGCGACCTCTTTACCTGGGCGCTCCAGCCGGATATTAAGAACCGAATAACCACGATCTATGTCCAAGACATGGGCGCGACCGGCTGGGAACACCCGCAGGGACATTTTATCGACGCCCGCCGCGCGTGGTACGTCGTGGGATCGTCGCGTGATGGCGCGATGGGGCCGACGCTGGCGTCATTCGCCCGCCAAGGAGACGCCGCGGATTTCGCCCGCCGTTACGGCGGCCGGATTATTAACTATAAAGAGATTACGCTAAAGATCGTGACGCATCTGCCCGCCGGGAAGCAAGACGGCCATGACCCGGCCGGCCCTGGGAGGTAAGGAACAGCCCAATAGTAGTAGAAGGATGAATGACAATGAGTGGATTTTACGATGGGATGTCTCCCGACGAAGCCGGGAAAATAGAACACAGCGCCCGGCTGATTTTCGATTTGCGAGAAAATCGCGACCAGTTGCTGAACAAATATGCGGTGACCGACGTGGACGCGCTGAAGGAAAAAATTCTCGCCGGCGAAGTGGACGAGCATCCTGCCTACGAGGATTATCTTAGTATTCGGATATTGCTCGACACGCGCGAGACGATCCGGCAGGAACTGCAAGTATTTCTGCAGGAGCTTTAACGGCCATGACCCTCCACCTCGAATTGAAGGAACAAATCGACCGGCATTATCAAGCGCGGTTGACGGAAGCGTCGGTGCTCAAGCAAAACGCCTTGATCGTCTCTTTCGGTAACGGCATGGTCGTTGACGTGCGCTATCTCAACCCGGACGAGTACTATATCGCCTGGCGTTGGGGAGATGGCCAATGGCAGATCGATACCGCGCCGCTGCACCGGGAATTGAAAACCTTTCCCAACCACCTGCACGGCGTTGACGGCCAGGTGGCGGAAGATCCGCTGACCGAGCTGGGCGCAGCGCCGTGGGACAATGTGCGCCGCCTGCTGGACACCCTTTTGGAAAACCCGGCGATTCGTCCGACTCGCCCTAAATGAAGGAGCGCCCCATGCACTGGAAAACCGACCGCATCACCCGCTTAGTCGCTTGGATGACCGCCTTGCTGACCCTGGCGCTCGCGCCGCAGGCCTTGGCGCAAGGAAAATTCGCGCCGCGCCGGATCGATAAGGATCAACGCTGTCCGGTGTGTCATATGTACCCGATCCATTACCCCAAATGGCGTGCGGAAATTATTTTTAAGGATAACCGCATGGCGGCGTTCGATTCTCCCGCCGACTTGTTTCGCTTCTACCATCACATGCGCAAATACGATCAGCGGCACACCGTCGCGGATATCGGCGCCATGTATGTGACGGATTATCAGCGGGGTGGCTGGGTTAACGCCAAACGGGCGTCTTTCGTCCTAGGATCCAAGGTGGACGGCCCGATGGGTAGCGACTTGCCCGCTTTCGCGCATAAAACGGAAGCGCGGCGGTTCACTGCTAAATCGGGCGGCAAGGTGTTGACCTTCGGCGAGGTGACACCGGTGGTGCTGCGAGGACTGCACGTCCATATGCCCGATGGGATGAACATGCGCCACAAGATGATGAACCCCTGCGGCATGAAGAAAGGGATGCAACCCATGGAGAAAGAACACGGACATCGGTCCGGCGGGATGGAGATGCGCCATAAGGCGATGAACCCCTGTGGCATGAAAAAGGGGATGCAGCCCATGGGCCATGAAGGAATGAGCCAGTAGTTCGGCGCTAGCTAGCCGTGGCGGCGGCTGAACGCGGACAGCGCTCGCGCCGCCCGCGCCACCACGGCTTCCCAGTCCTCCCCACGCACTTGGCGAAACAAGCGGACGGCGGGATACCACGGCAGGGTCTCGCCCCATAAGCCATAAGGCCATTCCGGCATGGCCGGCGTAAACACCCAAGTGGGCCGCCCCAACGCCCCCGCCAAGTGAACCGCCGCGGTGCACACGCTAATCACCAGATCGAGAGACGCGATGAGCGCGGCGGTTTCATCGTAGTCGTCGATGGCTTCCGGCCAATGATGCAGCGTGATTCCGCTTTGTTCCCGGAAAGCCGCTAACTCCTCCGGCCCGCTATCGTATTGCAGATTGATAAAATGCGCGTCCGGAGTTTCTAGTAACGGACGCCACTGGTCTAGCGTCATGGAGCGGCGCGCGCCGCCGGTTTTGGCCGTGCCGCCGCGCCAGCTAATCCCGATCTTTAGCCCGCCGCCGAGCACCGTCAGCCGTTGCCGCCAATCGGCCGCGCGTTGCGGGTCGGCTTGCAGATAACCGCCGTGGCGGGGAAAATCCACCGCCGCCGCGCGCCGCTGGCGCGGCAAGCTGCCGATGGGCATCTGATAATCGACCGGCGGCGCTTGGTCGACCCATTGCGCTGCCTGCGTTTTCCATTCCGACTGATTGCGGTTGACGCCGATGACGGTCGCCGCCGGGAACGAACGCCGGAACAGGGCTTCCAACCGCTGGTTGCATTCAATAATACAATGACCGGCCTCGGCGACGATTTCCGGCAAAATGGACGCGTACATAATCTCGTCGCCCAGCCCTTGCTCGGCGTGAACCAGCAGCGTTTTACCGGCGAGGGGCTCGCCTTCCCAGGGGGGGAAAGGATAGGGATAAACGAATACCGGCTCCGGTTGGGAAGGGTGGGTGCGCCACGCGTACTCCTTCCAGCCGGAGGCGTAAAGCCCCTGCAATAGCAGCAGGCGGGCGTAATTCATGTGCGCGGCGGCGAAGTCCGGCCGCAGTTCCAGCGCGGTGCGGTGGCATAGAATCGCCTCGTCGAGCCGGTACGTTTCCTGATAGAGCGCGCCGAGATTATTATGGGCGTCGGCATGATCCGGCTGCGCCGCCAGGGCGCGGCGGTAAGCGGCGGCCGCCGCCTCCAGCCGGCCCAAGCCGTGGAGCGCCACGCCGAGGTTATTGAGGGTGTCGGCATGATCCGGGTGGCGTGTCAGCACCGCCTCAAAGGTGGCGGCGGCCGCCTCGTGGCGGCCCTGTTGCAGCCAGGCGGTTCCCAGATTATACGCCGCGTCGTCGTTATCGGGCTGCAACGCCAGCGCTTGGCGAAACGCAGCGATCGCCGCCTCCCACTGGCCGAGTTCCTTGAGAGCGGTTCCTAGATGATTGTGCAGTGCCGGCCGGTTGCCGTCGATGATGATCGCCTGCTGAAAGCAGAGCGCCGCCGCCTCGGCGTCCCCCATTTGGTAAGCGAGCTTCCCCAATAGACCGAAGGCGTCGCTATCTTGGGGCGCGGTTTCCAGGGTCTGGCGGCACAACGACTCCACCCGGCGTAAATCGCCGTCGTGCAAGGCGTGTTCGGCGGCCTGGATTAGCGCGTCGTCCATGGGGCCGTCCTGTGGACGACGGTACCGCCAGCCGCGTGGATTGGGAATCGCATATCGCGCATTCCGTCATTCTCGCACAGCCGCGCGCTAAAATCGAAATAAGGGTAAAATCGAATGGATTCAAGAGGGTGGGGTGGTGCCGGGAGCGAGAATCGAACTCGCACGGTATTACTACCGCGGGATTTTGAGTCCCGTGCGTCTACCAGTTCCGCCATCCCGGCGCCGAGGGCGAATTATCGCCCAACTCCCGCTTTTCAGCAAGCCGCGCCGCCGTTATCATAACGCCCTGCGAATAGACACAGCCCATGCGTACCGACGATTTCGATTTTGACCTTCCCACGGAACTGATCGCCCAATGCCCCGCCGCGCAGCGTAGCGCGAGCCGGCTGTTGCGCGTCGACGGCGCCGCGCGGCGCGACGCGCAATTTGGCGAACTGCCCGGTCTACTGCGGGCGGGAGACGTGTTGGTCTTCAACGACACCCGGGTGATTAACGCCCGCTTGTCCGGCGTCAAGGACAGCGGCGGCAAGGTGGAAGCGCTGGTGGAGCGGGTGCTCGACGCGCGTCATGTGCTCGCCTTCCTCCGCGCCAGCCATGCGCCCCGGCCCGGCGCAATGCTGCGGCTGGAAGACGCGCTCGACGCCGCGGTCGTCGAACGCCGTGGCGAGCTGTACCGGCTGCGCTTCGCCGGGGACACACCAGTGATCGACCTGCTGGCGCGTTATGGCCGCCTGCCGCTGCCACCCTACATCACCCATGCGCCGGCGGAAGCGGACGCAATCCGCTATCAGACCGTGTATGCCCGTCATCCCGGCGCGGTGGCCGCGCCGACCGCCGGCTTGCATTTCGACGAAGCGATGTTGGCGGAAATCGCCCGCCGTGGCGTGACCATGGCCTACGTCACCCTGCATGTGGGGGCTGGAACGTTCCAGCCGGTGCGGGCGGCGCGGCTTGCCGACCACCGCATGCACCACGAACGCTACGTGATCCCCCAGGCGGCGGTAGACGCCATCCAGGCGGCCCAAGCGGCGGACGGACGCATCATGGCGGTGGGCACCACCAGCCTGCGCGCCCTGGAAGCGGCGGCGCGGGGGGGCGCGTTGCGGGCGGGCGAAGGCGAAACCGACCTATTCATTACCCCCGGCTACCGCTTCCAGATTGTGGAGCGGCTGCTGACCAATTTTCATCTGCCGAAATCCACCCTGCTGATGCTGGTGTCGGCTTTCGGCGGCATGGACAACATTCGCCGCGCCTACCGCCACGCGGTGGCCGGCCATTATCGCTTCTTCAGCTACGGCGACGCCATGCTGATCGAGCGGCAATCGTCCAGCCACGGCCAATAACCGGGGGACAGCGCTTTTCCAACGGCAGCGGTCGAAATCTGCTAGTATGACCCCCGAACAGCGGAGGAGGCGCGATGGAAATCTACACCAAGTGGTTCGTGCTGGGGCTCGTGCTGCTGGGGCTGGAATTGGCCACCGGCACTTTCTACATGCTGGTCATGGCGATTGCGTTGTGCGCGGGCGGGCTGGCCGCCTTGGCGGGGCTGCCGGCGCCGGCGCAGTTGACCGTGGCCGCCGTGGTGGGCGTGACCGGCACGCTGCTGTTGCGCCACTCCCGGCTCACCGCCAAGGGCAAACAAGCACCGGAGCCGGGGCTCGATACGGGCAACCGGGTGACCGTGCTGACCTGGCGCGACGATGGCACGGCGCGCGTCTATTACCGGGGGGCGGAGTGGGACGCGGCAACGGAATCGCCCGCCACGCCGCGGCAAGAAACGCTCTACATCCGCGAGGTGCGCGGCAATCAACTCATCCTGACTCACCATAAACCGCAATAAGGAGGCTTCATGGAAATCGCATTATTTATTCTGCTCGCCGCCGTCGTCTTCGTCGTCAAGGCGGTCAAGGTCGTTCCCCAGCAATACGCGCTAGTGGTGGAGCGCCTGGGAAAATTTCACGTCGTGCTGGCGCCGGGTTTGAGCATCGTGGCGCCGTTCATCGACCGGGTGGCCTACCGGCACCTGCTGAAGGAAATTCCCCTGGACGTGCCGAGCCAGATTTGTATTACCCGGGACAACACCCAGCTGCAAGTGGACGGCATCCTCTATTTTCAAGTCACCGATCCGCGGCTGGCGTCCTATGGTTCCAGCGACTACGTGATGGCGATTACCCAGTTGGCCCAGACCACCCTGCGCTCGGTGGTGGGTAAAATGGAACTGGACAAAACCTTCGAGGAACGCGACCTGATTAACCACTCGGTGGTCGCCGCCCTGGACGAGGCGGCGGCGAGCTGGGGGGTGAAAGTGCTGCGCTACGAAATCAAAGACCTGACGCCGCCCAAGGAAATCCTCCACGCCATGCAGCAGCAGATCACCGCCGAGCGGGAGAAACGCGCCCTGATCGCCGCTTCCGAGGGACGCAAGCAAGAACAGATCAACATCGCCACCGGCGAGCGCGAAGCCGCCATTCAGCGCTCCGAGGGCGAAAAACAAGCGGCCATCAACCAAGCCCAGGGCGAAGCCGAAGCCATCAAGGCGGTGGCGGACGCCAGCGCCCAAGCCATCCAAAAAATCGCCACCGCCACCCAAGCGCCCGGCGGCATGGAAGCGGTCAACCTCCAAGTGGCGGAGAAATACGTGGACGCCTTCGCTGGCGTGGCCAAGCAAGGCAACACCTTGATTTTGCCAGGGAACATGGCGGAAATGGGGTCGATGGTGGCGGCGGCGATGCGCATCGTGAAAGAGCAGAAATAAACGAACCGGCCGCTTGACCCGGCGCGGCAGGCCGGGGGATCGAACGAACCGCCCGGCGGCGCGGCGCGGGGCTGGCGGGGTGTCAGCTGCTTGGGGCCGGGCCGCCTCGTTGGGTGGCAAGCGCTAACTGGCCGCTCCCTCGGCGTCGCGTTGGCCATCGAGAGCGGGTTTCCGCGTTGTTCGCCGGATGGCGCGCCGCGCCCGCGACATCGCGCGCGCCGGAACCGCTGCCGCTAACCGGCGGCGGAAATGTGGCGCAATCGCGGGCGTATCGAAACGCCTTCATTGCGTGGAGCGACAAGAGGGGTGCAAGGTGTCCGGTGAATGGCAAATGCTTTCCGGGGGGACGGCTTTTTTATCTCGCCACCTCGGCGCGGCGGGCGCGGCGCTTTTGTCCGCGCTCCTGTGGGTCTATTGGAACTGGGACAAACTGGCCGCGAAGCCGGGAATAGGATGGCTGGACGGCAAAATCCGGCGGTTGTCGCGTCTTCCCACAGCCGTTCCCGGAAAATTCAACGTGATGCTGGCGGTATTCGAAAACGACCCAGGCGGGAGAAACCGGGAAAACATCTTCTCCTGGCTACAGAAAATCGACGGCGTGGCCGTGACGCGAACCCAGCGGAAAATCGCCACCGGCGACGCGGCGGCGGGACACCGGCAAGCGCGCCGCTGGCTGCGCCGTTGCGGCGCGGACGCGCTGATCTGGGGGCGGATCCTCCAGGGCGGCGGCTCGGCGCGCGAACCCGATCTGTTCTGGACGGCCGCCTCCGGCGACCCCTACAAGCGGGGCGGCGAACGCTATGCCGCCCCCCTCGACGATTTGCGCCTGCCCCAACTGTTTTGGGACGACTTCCTGGAAGTGCTGCGCTTGCATATCGCGACGCAAGCCGCGGAAGTCGCCGCGCGCGGGGCATTACGTGGCGGAGACGCTGGCGCCGCGCATCGCGCAAATGCGCCATCTGCTGGCCGCGCCCGCGTCCCCCGCCCATTGGACGCCGGCCGCCCTGGCGCAAGTGCGCTGGATTTTCGCCAACGCCTTGCTGGGCTACGGCGAACAAAAAGGCGATGACGCCGCGCTGGCGGAAGCCGCCGCCGCGTACCGGGACGTGTTGACGGAATGGACGCAGGAGCGGACGCCGCTGGACTGGGCGATGACGCAGAACAACCTGGGCAATGCCCTGGGCATCGTGGGCGAGCGCCGCGGCGATGACGCCGCGTTGACGGATGCGGTGGCCGCGTACCAGGCGGCGCTGACGGAACGCACGCGAGAACGGACGCCGCTGGACTGGGCGATGACGCAGAACAACCTGGGCACTGCCCTGGGCGCCTTGAGCGAGCGCCGCGGCGATGATGAAGCGCTGGAGGATGCGGTGGTTGCGTACCGGGCGGCGCTGGCGGAACGCACGCGAGAGCGGACGCCGCTGGGCTGGGCGACGACGCAGAATAACCTGGGCAATGCCCTGCGCATCGTGGGCGCGCGCCGCGGCGATGATGACGCGTTGACGGCAGCGGTGGCCGCGCACCAGGCGGCGCTGGAAGAATACACGCGAGAGCGGACGCCGCTGGGCTGGGCGGCGACGCAGAACAACCTGGGCAATGCCCTGCGCAGCGTGGGCGAGCGCCGCGGCGATGACGCCGCGTTGGCGGCAGCGGTGGCCGCGTACCAGGCGGCGCTGGAAGAATACACGCGAGAGCGGACGCCGCTGGACTGGGCGATGACGCAGAACAACCTGGGCGCTGCCCTGCGCAGCGTGGGCGAGCGCCGCGGCGATGACGCCGCGTTGACGGCATCGGTGGCCGCGCACCAGGCGGCGCTGGAAGAATACACGCGAGAGCGGACGCCGCTGGCCTGGGCGATGACGCAGAACAACCTGGGCACTGCCCTGGGCGCCTTGAGCGAGCGCCGCGGCGATGATGACGCGTTGACGGCAGCGGTGGCCGCGTGCCGGGCGGCGCTGGAAGAATACACGCGAGAGCGGACGCCGCTGGACTGGGCGATGACGCAGAACAACCTGGGCAATGCCCTGGGCATCGTGGGCGAGCGCCGCGGCGATGATGACGCGTTGACGGCATCGGTGGCTGCGTACCGGGCGGCGCTGGAAGAATACACGCGAGAGCGGACGCCGCTGGACTGGGCGATGACGCAGAACAACCTGGGCAATGCCCTGCGCAGCGTGGGCGAGCGCCGCGGCGATGATGACGCGTTGACGGCATCGGTGGCCGCGTACCAGGCGGCGCTGACGGAACGCACGCGAGAGCGGACGCCGCTGGCCTGGGCGATGACGCAGAACAACCTGGGCAATGCCCTGCGCATCGTGGGCGAGCGCCGCGGCGATGATGCTGCGCTGGCGGCAGCGGTGGCCGCCTATGAAAGCGCCTTGGAGGCATTTCGCGCGGCGGCGGCCGATTATTATGTCAAAATAGCCGAGAACAATTTACAACGCGTCCAGCGATTGCTGGAACGCGATACTACATAACCCACAATATGCATTTCACGCTGCACGCCACCGATCAGTTCGCCCGCCGCGGCACGCTGTCCCTCGCCCATGGGACGGTGGAAACCCCCGCGTTCATGCCGGTGGGGACGTATGGCGCGGTCAAGGCAATGTCTCCCGTCGAGCTACAGGAAGCCGGCGCGCGGATCGTCCTCGGCAATACCTTTCATTTGTGGCTGCGGCCGGGGCTGGCGGTGATCGCCGCCCACGGCGGGCTGCACCGCTTCATGGGCTGGGACGGGCCGATTCTGACCGATTCCGGCGGTTTTCAGGTGTTCAGCCTGGGGGCGCTGCGCAAGATCAGCGAGGAGGGGGTGCGCTTCCAGTCGCCGGTGAACGGCGACCGCTGTTTTCTCACCCCGGAGGAGTCGATGCGGATTCAGCGGGTGCTGAACGCCGATGTCGTGATGATTTTCGACGAGTGCACCCCGTTCCCGGCGGACGAATATCAAGCCGCCGAGTCCATGCGCTTGAGCCTGCGCTGGGCGGAACGCTCCAAGAAGGCGCACGGGGATAATCCCAACGCCTTGTTCGGCATCGTGCAGGGCGGCATGTTCGAGCATCTGCGCGACGCGTCGCTGCGGGAGTTGGCAGCGCTCGATTTCGACGGCTACGCCATCGGCGGCTTGAGCGTGGGCGAGCCCAAGGACGATATGCGGCGGATTTTGTCCCATACTGCGCCACAATTGCCGGCGGACAAGCCGCGCTATCTGATGGGGGTGGGCACGCCGGAGGATATTGTGGCGGCGGTGGCGCGGGGGGTTGATTTGTTCGATTGCGTCATGCCGACGCGCAACGCCCGCAACGGCTGGTTGTTCACCCGCCAGGGCGTGGTGCGGATTAAGAACGCCCGCTACCGTGACGATACGCGCCCGCTGGACGCGGCGTGCGGCTGTTACGCCTGCCGTCATTTCACGCGCGCGTATCTGCACCATTTGCACCGCGTGGGGGAAATTCTCGGCGCGCGCCTGAATACCCTTCACAATCTGCATTATTACCATGGGTTGATGACGGAAATCCGCGATGCCGTGGCGGCCGGGCGGTTCGCCGATTTCGTCGCCGAATTCCGGCAAGCGCGGGCGGCGTCATCGTGTTAAAATGGCCGCCGGTCTTTTTCTGAACGGAGCAGCGCGTGTTTATTAATGCGGCTTACGCGGCGAACGCCGCCATGCCGGCGGAATCCAGCATCATGGGTTTTCTGCCGTTGATTGTGATTTTCGTGTTGTTTTATTTTATGTTGTTGCGTCCCCAGATGCGCCGCGCCAAGGAGCAGCGCAATATGCTGGAGGCGCTGCAAAAGGGCGATGAGGTGGTGACCAACGGCGGACTGGCGGGCAAGGTGGTGAAGGTGGGCGAGAATTTCGTCAGCCTGGAAATCGCTGAAAACACCGTGGTGCATATCCAGAAGCCGACGATCCAAACGCTCCTGCCCAAGGGAACGATCAAGGGCCTATAAGCCGCCGGCCGGCGCGGCCCCGGCGCGCGGCGTTCGATCGGCCCGCCGCGCGTCCCGAATACGCATTGTCCTGATGAGGATGTCATGAATCGCTATCCCTTGTGGAAATATATCGTTATCGCGGCGGCGCTGCTGTTTTCGGTGATTTACGCGCTGCCCAATTTCTACGGCGAGTCGCCGGCGGTGCAGATCGCGGCGGTGAAGGGGGCGGAGAAGCCCAACCCCGCCTTGCTGCAACGGGTGGAGACGCTGCTGGCGCAGAAGCATCTCGCCTATCAGGGGACGTTGCTCGACGCCGACGGCGTTAAGGTGCGCTTCGCCAATACCGACACGCAATTGAAAGCCAAGGATTGGCTGCAGTCCGAATTGGGCGACGCCTACAGCGTGGCGCTGAATCTTTTGCCCCGCTCCCCTAACTGGTTGAGCGATATCGGCGCGCTGCCCATGTATTTGGGACTGGATTTACGCGGCGGGGTGCATTTTTTGTTGCAGGTGGACATGAAGGCCGCGGTGGATAAGTCGCTGGGCCGCATGGTGGGGGAAATCCGCACCGCGCTGCGGGAGAAGGATATCCGCTATAGCGGCGCGCGCCGCCAGGGTAATGTGATCGAGGTGCGGTTCCGCACCGCCGCCGCCCGCGCGGCGGCCGAGGCGCGGCTCGCCACGGACGTGCCCGATTTACAGTTCAAGGAACAGGACACGGCGGGCGTGTTTCTGCTGAAAGGGACGCTCAAGCGCACTGCCTTGAAGCAGATGCAGGATTACGCGGTGCAGCAGAATATCACGACCTTGCGTAACCGGGTGAACGAGTTGGGGGTGGCGGAGCCGGTCATTCAGCAGCAGGGAAGCGACCGGGTGGTCGTGGAATTGCCCGGAGTGCAGGATACCGCCAAGGCCAAGGAGATTCTGGGGCGCACCGCGACCCTGGAAATCCGCATGGTGGACGAGGCCCATAGCGACCCCGCCTCGCTGCAAGCGGCGGCCAAGGGACAGGTGCCCTACGGCGACGATTTTTACGTGGATCGCGAGGGCTCGCCGCTGTTGGTGAAAAAGGCGGTGGTGCTCACCGGCGAGAGCATCAATAACGCCCGTCCCGGTTTCGATTCGCAGAGCGGCGAACCGGCGGTGGATATTACCCTGGACGGCGGCGGCGCGCGGATTTTTCAGCGGGTGACGCGTGAGAATGTCGGCAAGCGCATGGCGATCTTGCTGGTGGAGAAAGGCAAGGCCGAGGTGGTGACCGCGCCGGTGATCCGCAGCGAGATCGCCGGTGGCCGGGTGCAGATCAGCGGCCGCATGACGACCCGCGAGGCCAGCGACGTGGCCTTGCTGCTGCGCGCCGGCGCGCTGGCGGCACCGATGAATATCGTCGAGGAACGCACCGTCGGCCCCAGCCTGGGCGCGGCGAATATCCAACAGGGCTTCGATTCCACGTTGATCGGTTTTGCCGCCATCGCGCTGTTTATGATGTTCTATTATCGCTTGTTCGGCGCGTTATCCACTCTGGCGCTAGGGATTAACTTGCTGCTTCTGGTGGGTGTGTTGTCGGTGTTGCAAGCGACGCTCACCTTGCCGGGTATTGCCGGTATCGCGCTGACGGTGGGGATGGCGATTGACGCCAACGTGTTGATTAACGAGCGCATCCGCGAGGAGCTGCGCAACGGCAGCACGCCGCAGGCGTCGATTCACGCCGGTTACGACCGGGCGTTCGATACCATTCTGGACTCTAATATCACGACCTTGATCGCGGGGATCGCGTTGTTCTGGCTGGGGTCGGGGCCGGTGCGCGGGTTCGCGGTAACGCTATGCATCGGTATTGTGACGTCGATGTTCAGCGCGGTGATGGTTTCCCGCGGGTTCGCGAATCTGATTTACGGACGCCGGCGGCGGTTGTCGACATTGTCGATTTGAACGCCACTTTTCCATAAGGCGAGAGGGTAATGGAATTTTTTAAGATTAAGCGCGACCTTCATTTCATGCGGTACGCCAAGGCGACCGCGATCATTTCGGCGCTGACCTTTATCGCCGCGGTGGCCGCCTTGGGGATTCGCGGGCTCAATTTCGGCGTCGATTTTACCGGCGGCACCGTGATGGAACTGCATTACACGCAGACCGCCGATTTGTCGTCGATTCGTCAGATTCTGGCGCGGGGCGGTTACCACGATGTCCGGGTGCAGAATTTCGGCACCTCTCGCGATGTGCTGATCCGGTTACAGTCGGGCAAGGGCGAAAGCAGCGCCAAACTCAGCGATGATGTGCTCAAGGTGCTGCACGGCGCGGACGCCTCGGTGCAACTGCGGCGGGTGGAGTTTATCGGCCCGCAGGTGGGCAAGGAGCTGTTCGCCAACGGCGCGCTGGCGCTGCTGGTGGTGTCCATCGGTATTATGTTGTACCTTGCCTTGCGCTTCGAGTGGCGTTTCGCGGTGGGTGCGATTGTCGCCATGGTGCATGACGTGGTGATCGTTCTCGGGATTTTCGCTTTTTTCCACTGGGAGTTTTCCCTGACCGTGCTGGCGGCGGTGCTGGCGATTCTCGGTTATTCGGTGAACGATACCGTGGTGGTGTTCGACCGCATCCGGGAAAATTTCCGTAAGATGCGCAAGACGCCGGTGCCGCAGTTGATTGATAATGCGATTACCCGCACGCTGTCGCGCACGATTATCACCCACCTCACCACGCAGTTGATGGTATTTTCCATGCTGTTCCTCGGCGGTCAAACCCTGTTTTACTTCGCCTTGGCGTTGACGATCGGCATTGTCTTCGGCACATACTCGTCGGTGTTGGTGGCCAGCCCCATCGTGATGTGGCTGGGGATTTCCCGCGAGGACTTCATGAAATCCGAGAAAAAGCCGGTGGACGCTGCGCCCTGACGGCGCGGCGAACGGCTGAACGCCGGTGGATCTGATCGCGACGCTGTTCGATTTGCTGCTGCACCTGGATCGGCACCTGGCGGTGTTTCTCCACGATTACGGCGCATGGGTCTATCTGCTGTTGTTCGTGATTGTGTTCCTGGAAACCGGGTTGGTGGTCACGCCGTTTCTTCCCGGCGATTCGTTATTGTTTGTTTCCGGCACGCTGGCGGCGTCCGGTTCGCTGGACCCGGCGCTGCTGGCGTTGTTGCTGGCGGCGGCGGCGATTGCCGGCGATACGGTGAATTACCGCATCGGCCATTATCTCGGGCCCAAGGTATTCCACGGCGGGCGTTCGCGCCTGCTCAACCGCGCGCATTTGCAGCGCACCCACCGTTTTTTCGAGCGCTACGGCGGCAAGACGATTATCTTTGCCCGCTTCGTCCCGATTATTCGCACCTTCGCGCCGTTTGTCGCCGGTATCGGGCGCATGCGCTACGGCCGTTTTCTCGCGTACAACGTGAGCGGGGGAATCGCCTGGGTGGCGTTGTTTGTCGGCGGCGGTTATTTCTTCGGCAATCTGCCGGTGGTGAAGGGCAATCTGACGCTGGTGATTTTCGGGATTATTGGGGTCTCGATTTTACCGGGAGTCGTCGGCTATGTACGCCACCGCCGCGCCGCCGCCCGGAACTAGTGAAGCGTGCTAGCCAGTAGCCGGCGGTAACGGCTGACCAGCTCGCCGCTGCCTCCCAATAGATTAAAGACCGACACCATGGATTGGCGCGCGGCGCCCTCGTTGAAACCGGGGTCGCGCCGCACGACGTCCAGCAGTTGCGCCAGCGCGGCTTCAAACCGTTCTTGCGCGATATACGCGTCGGCGAGCTGCAGACGCGCGTCCAGGTCGTTCTCGTCGGACTGGACGCGCGCTTCCAGCGCATCGGCGCCGGGTAGCGCTTGGCTTTTTTCGGCGAATGCAATGCGCGTTAATAGCGTAGCGACGCGCTCGTCGCCGCGCTGGGCGGCAGACAGCGCCTCCAGCATGGCGCGCGCCGCGCCGGCGTCGCCGCTGTGGAGCAACACAACGGCGGCGGCGATGCGGGTATCGATATTGTCCGGCGCGAGCGCGAGCGCGTCGTTGAGGATTTTCAGCGCCATGGCCGTGTCGCCGCCACGGTGGACTTCGAGGGCGGTCTGGCGCAGTTCGTCCGCTGGGGAGGGAATCAACTGATCGATAAAGGCGCGTACCTGATTTTCCGGTTGGGCGCCGGAAAATCGCGCTTTTTCCTCGCCGTTAACGATTCCCACTACCGTGGGGATGCCGCGCACCCCGAAGCGGCCGGAAAGGCGCATGTTCTCGTCGGAATCGACCTTGGCAAGGATGAATTTGCCTTGGTATTCTTCCGCCAGGCGTTCCAGCAACGGCTTCAGCACGCGGCAAGGGCCGCACCACTCGGCCCAGAAATCGATGACGACCGGCGTGTGTGCCGACGCCGCGATGATTTTTTCCTCGAAATCGGCTTCCGTTACGTTAATGGCATAGGGGGACATGACGACTACACTCTCAATATCTCGTTACGATGATGGTCTGTTGCGTGACCACAATGGCTGGTTTTGTTCTTGACGGGCAGCGGGGTTAGATCCGCCGCGCCAATTCCACCGCCTTGCCGAGGTAGTTATGGGGCGAGAGTTGCAGTAGGCGCTGCTTTTCTTCTTCGGGAATGGCGAGATTGCCGATGAAGGCATGCAGGGTTTCCCGGGTAACGCCCTCCTTGCCGCGGGTCAGTTCCTTGAGCTGCTCGTAAGGATTGGCGATGGCGTAGCGGCGCATCACCGTTTGGATCGGTTCGGCGAGTATTTCCCAGTTGTTGTCCAGGTCTTCCGCCAGCCGCGCGGGGTTGGCCTCCAGTTTATTCAGGCCGCGCAGGGCGGAATGATATCCCAGCAAACAGTAGCCGAAGGCGACGCCCATGTTACGTAGCACGGTGGAATCGGTCAGGTCGCGCTGCCAGCGGGAAATCGGTAGTTTTTCGCCGAGGTGGCGCAACAGGGCGTTAGCAAGCCCCAGATTGCCTTCCGAATTTTCAAAGTCAATCGGATTCACTTTATGCGGCATGGTGGACGAGCCGACCTCGTCTGGTTTCACCCGCTGCTTGAAGTAGCCGAGGGAGATGTAGCCCCAGAGGTCGCGGTCCAGATCGGTTAGGATGGTGTTGGCGCGGGCGAGCGTGTCGAAAAGCTCCGCCATGTAGTCGTGGGGCTCGATCTGGATGGTATAGGGGTTGAAATTGAGTCCCAGCCGCTCGACAAAATGGCGGGCGAAGGTTTCCCAGTCGTAATCGGGATAAGCGGCGAAATGGGCGTTGTAATTGCCCACCGCGCCGTTGATCTTGCCGAGGAATTCCGTGGCGTTCAGTTGGCGGCGCTGCCGTTCCAGGCGGTGCGTCACGTTGGCCAGTTCTTTCCCCAGCGTGGTGGGAGAAGCCGCCTGGCCGTGGGTGTGGGCCAGCATCGGCAGGTCGGCCAGCGCATGGGCGAGCTCGCGCAGTTTAGCGAGTACGGCGTCCAGCGCCGGCAGCAGGACGGTGTAGAGCGCACCCTTGAGCATCAAGGCGTGGGACAGGTTGTTAATGTCCTCGGAAGTGCAAGAAAAATGGAAGAATTCACTGACCGCGACAATTTCGCTGCTGCCGGACAGGCGTTCCTTGAGCCAGTATTCGACTGCCTTGACGTCGTGATTGGTGCGCGCCTCGATGGCTTTGACCGCGTCGGCGTCGGCGTCGGTGAACTGCTCGGCGACTTCTTCCAGCGCCGCCAGCGCTTCGGGCGAGAACGCCGGCACCTCGGCGATGGCCGGTTCGGCGCTCAGCGCCTTGAGCCATTCGATCTCGACCAGCACGCGGTGGCGAATGAGCGCGAATTCGCTGAAATAGGGCGCGAGACCGGCGATTTTATTGCGATAACGCCCGTCCAAAGGAGATAATGCGGTCAGTGGCGACAAGTCCATAAGCCCTCACACTTCCAAAAATGGGCGCATTTTACCATAATGTTTGCCGTTGGCTCTTGCCCGATCGGACAGCCGCCCCTCACGAGGAATAGGATGAACATCGCGCCGTGTCCCCATTCCTGGCAATTGACGCCCGCCGAAGCGCGGGAAGTCCAAGAAATCCACCGTTCGCGGGTGGTGCTCGAAGACCGGCTGGGCCCGGTACGGCGCGTGGCCGGCGTGGATGTCGGCTTCGAGGACGATAACCGGGTGGCGCGGGCGGCGGTGGCGGTGCTGTCTTTTCCGGCATTGACTTTGGAGGAGGCCGTTATCGGCCGCGCGCCGGTGACTTTTCCTTATATTCCCGGCTTGCTTTCCTTCCGTGAAATGCCGGCGGTGCTGGATGCGTTGCGGCGGCTGCGGCTGACACCGGATTTGTTGCTGTGCGACGGTCAGGGGATCGCGCACCCCCGGCGTTTCGGAATCGCCAGCCATCTTGGCGTGTTGGTGGATATTCCCGCCATCGGCGTCGCGAAGCGCCTGCTCACCGGCAGGCACGATCCGGCGCCCGACGCGCGCGGCGGCTGGACGCCGCTGCGGGATAAGGGGGCGATAATCGGCGCCGTGCTGCGCACGCGCGTGGGCGTGCGCCCGGTTTTTATTTCGCCGGGCCATCGGATTACGCTGGACACCGCGCTGCATTACGTCATGGCCTGTGTCACCCGCTACCGCTTGCCGGAAACCACCCGCTGGGCCCATCGCCTCGCCTCGGGACCGGAGGCGTCCGGCCAATGCGCGGGGGCGGCCCGCGCCGCACCGCGATAAGCAATGGAGCCGGGGGCTCTGCGGCGCGGCCCTATGCAACGGATACCGCCGGCCTTCGGTAGGCGGACGGTCGGCGGCATTCCGCGTCGTGCACGCAGCAGCCGGCTGCTGGATTCTACCGCGGGAAAATTTGCTTCCATGGCGGGAATCAATGGCATACTCAGCGTGTTTACGTAGTAGCGCTTTAGTCTCTCGCTGAAACTTAAGGAGGAACCCCGGTGCATACGCGTACCCTAGTGCAGGCCATTCTGTTGTTCGTTGTTTCCGCCGCCATCCCCGCCGTGGTTTTCGCTGGCCCCGCTCAGAAGGCCACCACTCATTTCAAAGCCATCGCCGCAGGACATGTTGGACAAATAATGCGGGGCGACGCGCCCAAAGCGCGTTTTCACTGGGTTGGCGGTTCGCTTGACGGCGCTTACGCGGGCAAGGCGGCGATCCGGCGGGTATGGACTAAGTTCGCCAAGGCCAATACGCCGTTGAAAGTCAACATCGCCAGGCGGGAAGTAAGCGCGAATCCGAAGGGAGCCACCGTGACCGCTAACGTGGTGTTCCAAGGCAAATCGGCGAATAAGGTCCGTTATGTGCTGCTGTACCGGGATGGACGCATCGTCAATGACGTGTGGCAAATCGATCCGAAGCTGGCCATGAAGGCCGATTAGCCGGAGATTGTTCCGCGCGGACGGGCGCGTTCTCCGCGTTCTCGGTATCAAGCTGGGCGCGCCGGTTTCTCCGCCAGAAAAGCGCGCCCGATGTTTGGTGATCAATGATCGCGGCGTACATTTCCCGGCTATGGCGTTAGGCGCGCGCGTTGGCGGGTGGCGTCGCGTGGATGACTGCGTGCGGGATATCCTGGGGCACGGCAGCGCTATCCAGTGGTTTACGATCCAGTATATCCTTACGTTAATCGTAAAGTCCGCTACGGGCGGGGCGCATGGCCGTTTTCCGACGGATGGATTTCTCGCCGCGCTGCGGATAGCGGCGTGCGTCTCATGCGGTGCGCCCGGTCGCGCTCGCCGCCACGCCGATGCGGGTGATTCAGACTATACTATCGGTGATTGCGGAAAGAAGCCGTCTCCACCCCAGCGTTTCCTTCTATCGGATGCTAGCCGATGAACCTGCCGTCTTCAGTTGATCGTCCGCTATCTGCTCAGCGTTCGCCGCTGCTGGGTTGGGTCGCCGGCAGCGTGCTATTGGCGCTTGCTTACGCGGGCATTGGGCGGCTCGCGCTATTGTTGGCTGTTCCGCCGGGTTACGCCACCGCTATCTTTCCTTCGGCGGGCATCGCCCTCGCCGGCCTGCTGATCTGGGGTTATCGCTATGGGTTCGGCGTCTTGCTGGGATCGTATGCGCTTAATGCCTGGGTTGCCTTGGCGCAGGGCGCGACGCCGTTTCATGCGTGGGGCGTCCCGTTGGGCGTGGCGTTGGGCGCGGCGCTCCAGGCGCTGATCGGGGCGGCGCTGATTCGTCGCTGGGTGGGTTATCCGGCGCCGTTGCTCAATGGGCGGGACGTGTGGCGCTTTCTGCTGCTGGGCGCGTTCGTCAGCGCGCTTGTCAGCCCCAGCGTGGGGGTGACGGCCTTGTGGTTGACGGGCATCATCGACGCCCCCCGCTATTTTCACAGTTGGTGGACCTGGTGGATTGGCGACGCCATCGGCATCCTGATTGCGGCGCCGCTGATGTTGGTATTCTTCGGCGCGCCCGACGCCATCTGGCGTGCTCGCAAAATGACCGTGGCGTTGCCGCTGGCCGTGAGTTGCGTGGTCGTTATCGGCGCGTTCGGTTACGCCAGCCAATGGGAACGGCAGCGGGTGCAATTGCGTTTCGATGAGCAGGCGACGGCCATGGTCGATGCGATGACGCTGCGTTTCGAGGTGTATACCGGCACCCTGTTGGCCTTGGAGCGTTTTTTCGCCGCGACCCCCGTGGTAACGCGAACGGCCTTTCATACCTTCGTCGAGAAGACTTTTCGGTATTATCCCGGTATTCAGGCGCTCGAGTGGCTGCCCTATGTCGCGGGCGGTCAGCGCCAGGCCTTCGAATCCGCCATACGCCGCGAGGGTTTTCCCCATTTTGTCATTACTCAGCGCAACGCTCGCAATCAGGTGGTTCCGGCGGCGCGGCGGAAGAGCTATGTTCCCGTGGCGTATGTGGCGCCGTTCGCGGGCAACGAAAGCGCGTTTGGCTACGATGTGTCTTCCAATCCCACGCGGCGCGCGGCGCTGAATCGCGCGCGCGATACCGGGCGTCCGGTCATGACGGGGCGGATTACCTTGGTGCAAGAACGGGGGCGGCAGGCTGGCGCGTTGGTGTTCCGCCCGGTCTATGTCAACGGCCAGCCGCTGGATACGGTGCAGCAGCGCCGCCGTTACTTGCGTGGATTCGTGCTCGCCGTGTTTCGCATGGGCGATCTGGTCAATAACGCATTGGCGTCCTTTCCCGCGCGGAATTACGTGCTGCGTCTCACGGACGTTACGAATCCAAACCATGCGGTGTTACTGGTCGCCAAGGGAGCGCTTCCCAAGACGTCCGGCCATGTGCCGGTAATGGCGGTAAGCCGCCTTGAGGTGGCGGGGCGCACGCTCCAGGCGACCTTTTACCCGACGCCGGTGTTTTTCGGCGCGAACCCCGGCTGGGAAGCCTGGGCCATGCTGGCGGGCGGCATGGCGTTTACCGCGTTATTGGGCGCTTTTTTGCTTATCATGACCGGCCGCGCCCAGGAGATCGAACACCTCGTGAGACGGCGCACCGCCGAACTGCGCGGTATTCTCGGCACGGCCATGGAAGCGATTATTACTGTCGATGACCAGGGACGCATCGAGTCGGTGAATCCCGCCGGCGAACGGTTGTTCGATTATCATGCCGACGTGCTGCGCGGCCAGTCGATTGCGCGCATCATGCCGGATTTGCTGGCCGTGGAGGGTTCTCTGCCCCAGCATATCGGGACGCGGCACGACACCCTGGGCAGGCGGCAAGGCGGCGGCGGCGTCGACGTCGAGGTCGGCATTAGCGAAGTCGCGCTGCCCGGCCGCCGGTTGTATACCTGCATTATTTACGATCTCACCGAACGCAATAAAGTCGCGCGCATGAAGGACGAATTTATCGCCACTGTCAGCCACGAACTGCGCACGCCGCTGACCTCCATTTACGGGTCGCTTGGGTTGGTGGCGAGCGGCATGGCCGGCGAGCTGCCCGGCGCCGCGAAAAAAATGCTGGAGATCGCATCGATGAACAGCGAGCGGCTGATCCAGCTCATTAACGATATCCTGGACATCGAGAAACTGGAATTCGACAAGCTGTCGTTTAACGTTCAACCGCTGGATCTTGCCAAACTCTTGCGGCAATCGGTAGCGCAGAATGCGCACTTTGCCGATCAATACAATGTACGGCTTCGCCTCCACGATAGCGGCGAGGCAGCGATCACTGTGCAAGTCGACGCGGGCCGGTTTTTACAGGTCATGGCCAATTTGATTTCCAATGCCGTTAAGTTTTCACCGTCCGGCGACGAGGTGGCCGTTTTTACGACCCGGCGCGCGGAAACCGTGCGGATCTCCGTCCAGGATTATGGCGTGGGGATTCCTGAAGATTTTCAGGCGCATATTTTCGGTAAATTCGCCCAAGCCGACTCCTCGGATACCCGGCGGGTTGGCGGCACCGGCTTGGGTTTGAGCATCGTCAAAGCCATTGTCGAGAAGATGGGGGGCAGCGTCGGTTATGATTCCGCGCCCGGCTTGGGTGCGACATTCCACGTCGATTTGCCGATCGTGCACGAGGACGGCGGCGCTTAATACTGGTTGCGCGTCTATCGCCGGACGACTGTGGACGCCGGCATGACGCGCGGCGTGCTAGCGTGAGCGTGCGCCATGGGATTTTCTGCGCGGGGCCGCGCCAAGACAGCGCGCCGCTTGGCGAATGGCGACCCGCGCCGGATTCAGCTAGTATTTAATCCTAACCTGAAAAGGAGCCGCGAGCCATGATGACAGCCGCCGTGTTGGAGCGGCTAACGGTCAATGACTTGAAGTCCCTGCTGGATCGCTGGCAAGGCGATGGCGGGCCGTTCCATGTCTTTGTCTTGTTGCCGGAGGCGGAGCGCGCCAAGGTGGGGTTGGTGCAGGCGATTTGCGTGGAAGCGGGTTGCCCCATGGCGGGCGCGCTGTTTCCCGCCCTGATCGTTGGCGCGGATTTCCGCGAAGCGGGCGCGGTGCTGCTGCGGGTGGCCGGCGCGCCGCCGCCATTGCTGTTGACCGAGGCCGCGGCGGCAGATGCGCCCTGGCGCTTCGGCAAGACGCTGGTTCGCTATGTGGAGGCGAATTTGGCCGAAGACGAGGAAGCGGCCCTGTTTTGCGTGTTCGATGCGTTGACGCCGAATATTGCCACGCATCTCGACCAGTGGTATTTGCAGCTCGCCAACCGGGTGGGGTATTGCGGCGTCAATGCCGGCAACGAGCGTTTCGCGCCGTCCCCCTGCCTCTTCGACACCCGGCGTTTCGTGGCCAACGGGGTGCTCGTCCAGCTCTTGCCGGGACATCCGGGCGCTGTGCTGGCACATGGCTACCGGGTGCCGGATCGGTTGATTACGGCGACCTCGGCGCAAGGCAACCGTATTCTCCAGATTGACTGGCGGCCGGCGCTTGTAGTTTATCGGGAGTTGTTGGCGGAGGAGTATGGGGTCAATGTGACTCGCGAGAACTTTTACAGCCGCGCGGTCCACTTCCCGTTTGGTATTTTGCGGGTGGACGGCGAAGTCTTGGTGCGCATTCCCATGGCGTTGGACGCGGAAGGGGCGATTGTCTGCACCGGCGAAATTCCCCCGAATTCACTGCTTGCGTTGCTTGACGCGCGCGGCTGCGCTAATCGCGCGGTTCCGGCCTTGCAGGCGGGGCTTTCCCGGCTGGCGGGCGCGCCGGCAGCGTATCTGCTGCTGTTTTATTGCGCCGGACGGCGGCTGCACGCGGGGCCATCGGCATTGACGGAAATTGCGGCGTTGGCGCACGGCGGTGAAAAAAACGTCATTGGCGCCTTGTCGCTGGGAGAAATCGGCATGGCGCTCAGCGGCGGCTACCCGCTGTTTCATAACGCAGCGTTGGTGGGGGTTCCATGGCCGGGCCGGTAAGACAAGATCAAACGCTTGCCGTTCTCTATGATCTGGCTCTGACCATCGGTGGCGAGGTGGCGGTTGCGCCCTTGCTGACCCGAACGTTGCAACGCCTGCTTTATCATACGGGTTTCTCTGTCGGTATTTTTCTTTCCGACATCGTCGAGGCGGCAGACGGCCAAATCGACGGCACTATCGAGGCGGTGGTGGGCGATTTCGCCCTGATCCGCCGCCAAGGCGAGCGGCTGCGTTTGCCGGCGGCGCTGGTGCACGCGCGCGATCGCTGGGAGGAAGCCCCCGATCTGATCGCCGCCTTGCCCTTGAGAAAACAACAGAAGGTTATTCTCCGTGTGCCGGTCGGCGAGTTGGGCGTTATTTTGCTCCTGGCGCCCCAGCCGCCGCTCACCACCTTGCCCTTGGCGGCGATTCTCGCGCCGATCGCGGCCAATTTGGAAAAAGCGCTGGCCTTGTGTCGCAGTTACGAATCGACCTACGAAGAGATCGTCCAGCATTATGCCGAATCGCAACTGGTTCAGCAGCTCTATGGCGATATTTTCAACAATACGCGGGACGGCATCCTGATTACCGATCGCCATCAACGGATTATCGACGTGAACGCCTCCTTTAGCCGGGTGACCGGTTATGCGCGCGCAGAGGTGCTCGGCAAAACACCGCGGGTTCTGGCTTCCGGGCGGCACGACGCCGTGTTCTACGCTGATATGTGGCGCAGCATCCGCGAGAAAGGGTATTGGAAAGGGGAAATATGGAACCAGCGCAAGAACGGCGATAGCTATCCCGAATTGCTGAGTGTTGGCGCGCTGCGCGATGGGAGTGGCGATATTATCCATTACTTCGGCGTTTTCACCGATATCAGTAGTCTTAACGAAGTCCAGGGCCGGCTTGAGCGCCTCGCGCACTATGATTTCTTGACCGATTTGCCCAATCGCTTCTTCTTCGGCGACAGCTTGGCGCAGGCGATCGTCCACGCGCGCCGTACGGGGCATTGGGTGGCGGTGGCGTGTTTCGATATCGATCATTTTCACAAAATCAATGAGGCCCATGGCCGCTCCTTTGGCGATAAACTGACCGTCGCTTTCGCTCAGCGCTTGCGCGAGGCGCTCGCCGCCGGTGAAGTCGCCGGCCGTTTGTCCAGCGAACACTTCGCCGTGATTCTGCCGGATCTCGATCATTGGGAAGCGGCGGAACCGCGGTTGATTCAGTTGACCACTCGTTTCGGCGCGCCGTTTACGGTGGACGGCCAGGAAATCCTGCTTTCCACCAGCACCGGCGTCACTTTATTTCCCGCGGATGACAGCGATACCGATACCTTGCTGCGTCACGCGCAAATCGCGCTGCATCAGACGAAGGACGAAAACCGGGGCGGGTTGCGCTTCTTCGACGCCGCGCAGGACCGGCGCGCCCGTGAGCGGCGCGTTCTGTTGGCGCGCGTGCGGCAGGCGCTCACCGCGGGCGAACTGCGATTGTTCTATCAGCCCAAGGTACGATTATCGTCTGGACAAATTATCGGTTTCGAGGCGCTGCTGCGCTGGTTCGATCCGGACCGCGGCATGATTCCTCCCGGCGAATTTCTGCCGGTGATCGAAACCAGCCCGCTCATTATCGATATCGGCGATTGGGTGATGCGGGAGGCATTGCGTCAGGCCGCGGTGTGGCGCGAATCCGGTTTGGAGGCCAAGGTCAGCGTCAACATAGCGGCGCTGCATCTCCAGCAGACGGATTTTGTCGATCGCGTGCGCGCGGCGCTCGCGGATACGCCCGGTGCGCCCGTGGGTGGCTTGGATATCGAAATACTCGAATCGGTCGCCATGCAGAATCTCGGTCACGTGCGCTCGGTGATCGACGCGTGTCGCGCGTTCGGCGTGCTGTTCGCGTTGGACGATTTCGGCACGGGTTACTCGTCGCTTGCTTATCTGAAGCGGCTGCCGGTCGATATTCTTAAAATCGACCAGTCCTTCGTGCGCGACATGCTCAATGACGACAGCGACCTGGCGGTGGTGGAAGGGGTGATTTCCCTGGCGCAGGTTTTCCGGCGCCAGGTCATCGCCGAGGGCGTGGAAACCGCCGAGCAGGGGGCGCAATTAATACGGCTGGGCTGCGAGGTCGCCCAGGGTTACGGCATCGCTCGTCCCATGCCCGGCGAGGCGGTTCTCGAATGGGCGCGGTGCTTCAAGCCAGATCCTTCCTGGATCGCGTAAACCGGCGTTCGTTCTCGGGCGCGTTATTCCCGGTTAGAAGCAACAACAGCACAAACGGAGTATGGAATGCCAAGAATTGCAGATAAGCTGACAGAAGCTGAGGAAAAATCGAAGAAGCATTAAGAAATAAGTTCACAGAAGAGCAGATGTGCACATATTTTTTAACAAAAACCATCAGAAGTCAGTATCAATTTGATGACGGGTTTATATCTCATTGGCATGAAGAAATTTTTGATAAAAAACCAGAGCATTTAGACAATGCCAGACGTGAACTGATCCAGTCTTACACTAACTATGCTTATGTTCGAGAAGAAGTATAGGTTCCACCTCGACCATTGGTTGAGACAATATCAAGAAAAACTTATATTCGAAATGGAGTTTTTTTGGTGGAGAGCCAGGCAAGTGAAATGCTTCTAACCAGTAAATCAAGTTCACTTACCGCCGTTCGTCGGATGCGCAGAAAGACGCGCGCCGCTTATTAAAACGTTAAGTTTCTACGCCGCGAAAGAGTATGGGTCATCGTACGTATGAGTGAAGGAATAGCACTAAAAATGAATGAAGTTATTGACTCATCATGCCACCCATTTAAAACGCCAAAAGCGAAAGAAGCGTATTTGAAACTCTACGATGATCGGGCAAGAAAATGGCCTGTTCCATCAACTACGGCGATGGTGAACACATCATACGGAAAAACATTTGTAAGGATCAGTGGCCCGGATAATGGGAAACCACTTGTACTAATGCACGGGGTTGGAGGGAACTCATTGCAATGGATATCTAATATCGAGTCATTATCAAAGCAATATAAAGTCTTCGCAATAGATAATATCAATGACAACGGTCGAAGCATTCCTAGCAAAAATATTGCCAGTGCTAATGATTACATCACTTGGTTGGATGAGTTGTTTGACGAACTCATGCTTAAAGAAGGAATCAATGTCGTAAGTTTATCCTATGGGGGGTGGATAGCTAGCCAATATGCACTGAAATTTCCCAATCGGCTCGATAAGTTGGTTTTGTTAGCCCCTGTAGGTACTGTCGCGCAGTTGTCACTGGGGTGGGTTGCTCGCGCTGTTCTTGTGGCACTCCCATTTAAGTACTTTTCAAGAAAGTTTGTTTATTGGCTTGCCGAAGATACGCTCAAGTCTGGAAAAGATGGGCGGTCATTGCTCGAAGAGCACATCGATGAAACGTTTCTGGCGGTAAGAAGTTTTAAGAGAAAGCGAATGGTAAACCCGACGGTTTTGAGCGATGAAGCGCTGAAGAATATCGAAGTCCCTGTTCTCTTCATGGTCGGTGAAAATGAAAAGATATATTCGCCCAGCAAAGTGACTGAACGTCTTAATAGGGTCGCGCCAGAGTTCGAAACCAGACTAATTAAAAAGGCGGGGCATGATTTGGCTATGGCCCAACCGAAAATCGTAAATGGTTGCATATTGGAGTTTTTAGGTAGCAGGTCTGGTGAAAACGAAACCTAACAAGGCCATTCAACACGGACAGTCCTCCGCGGCGTTTGAATTGCGCATTCCCTTCGGTTGTTATTGCACAATTCAAATGCCATTCGGGCCTGCCGGTTAATGGCGACGTTCGGCGTCTTTTCGCGGCGCCGGTAATTTGTCGGCGCGCCAACGTGCTATTTCCCCGTTTGTTGGGTTGGCGGTCACGTTCGTGTGAGGTGCTCGTGCGGGTAGTGCAGGCATTTTTCTAGGTGGCTTGCCCGTTGACTGAAACTGTTGCGGGCTGGGTTTTGCACCACGCCACGCATCGGTTGTCCCTGGCCGTTTCCGACGCGCCGTCGCGGTTTCTTGCCGGGCCGCGAGTTCTACCACGCTGGCGGGGGTGCTATAATCGTCCGCTTTTTGGACTGAATAACGAGTTAGGGAACGGGTTATGTTGAGTGCCTATCGTGATCATGTGGCCGAGCGGGCGGCGCAGGGCTTGCCGCCATTGCCGCTGAGCGCGGCGCAGGTTGCCGCCTTGGTGGAATCGTTAAAAAATCCGCCCGCGGGCGAGGAAGCGTTGCTAACGGCGCTTTTCGAGAACCGTATTCCCGCCGGGGTAGACGACGCGGCCCGGGTTAAGGCGACGTTTCTGGCGCAACTCGCCCACGGCGAGGCGGTCTCGCCGCTCATCGGTCGGCAGCGGGCAGTGGAATTGCTGGGCGCCATGCTCGGCGGTTATAACGTCACGACCCTGGTCGAATTGCTGGATTCTGCGCTTGCCGCCGATGCGGCGCGGGCGCTGGCGCGCACTATTCTGGTTTTCGATGCGTTCCACGATGTGGTGGAAAAGATGAACGCGGGCAACGCCCACGCGCGTGCAGTTGTCCAGTCCTGGGCGGAAGCGGAGTGGTTCAGTCAGCGGCCGCCGCTGCCGGAAAGTATGCAAGTCATTGTATTTAAAGCGCCAGGAGAAACCAATACCGACGATCTTTCTCCGGCGCAAGAGGCGTGGTCGCGCCCCGATATTCCGCTGCACGCGCAGATGCTGCTGGTGAATAAAATGCCGGACGCATTGGCGCGGATCGAACAAATGAGAGCGCAAGGGTTGCCCATCGCTTTCGTTGGCGACGTGGTGGGTACGGGATCTTCCCGCAAGTCCGCGATTAACTCGGTGCAATGGCATTTAGGGCGCGATATTCCCTCCGTGCCGAATAAGCGGACTGGGGGTGTCGTGCTGGGCGGTAAGATTGCGCCGATCTTTTTCAATACCGCCGAGGATTCCGGCGCGTTGCCGATTCAATGCGACGTGTCGGCGATGCATACCGGCGATGTGATGACTATTTACCCGTTCCGCGGCGAAATTCACAATGCCGCCGGCCAAGTCATCAGCACGTTTTCCCTGGAGCCGGTGACCTTGCCGGACGAGGTGCGCGCGGGCGGCCGTATTCCCCTGATTATCGGGCGCGGGCTGACCCACAAGGCGCGTGAGGCGTTGGCGTTGCCGCCCGCCGATGGGTTCATCCAGCCGTTGCCGCCGAAGGAAACCGGCAAGGGCTTCACGCTGGCGCAAAAAATGGTCGGCCGCGCGTGCGGCGTCGCCGGCGTTCGCCCCGGCGCTTACTGCGAGCCGCGCATCGCCACCGTGGGTTCTCAGGACACCACCGGCGCGATGACGCGCGATGAACTCAAGGAACTCGCGTGTCTCGGCTTTTCAGCCGATCTGGTGATGCAAAGCTTTTGCCATACCGCAGCTTACCCCAAGCCGGTGGATATTAAGCTCCAGCATGATCTACCAGGGTTTTTTACCCATCGCGGGGGCGTCAGTTTGCGGCCAGGGGACGGCGTGATCCATTCTTGGTTGAACCGCATGTTGCTGCCGGATACCGTGGGCACTGGCGGCGATTCCCACACCCGCTTTCCCATCGGGATTTCCTTTCCCGCCGGTTCCGGCCTCGTGGCGTTCGCCGCGGCGCTGGGCGCGATGCCGCTCGATATGCCGGAGTCGGTGCTGGTGCGCTTCACGGGGGAAGCGCCGCCGGGGATTACCTTGCGCGATTTGGTTAACGCGATTCCCTACGCCGCGATTCAAGCGGGGGAGTTGACCACGAGCAAGCAGGGTAAGAAAAACGTGTTTTCCGGGCGGATTCTGGAAATCGAGGGATTGCCCAATCTCTCGGTGGAGCAGGCGTTTGAATTTTCCGACGCGTCCGCCGAGCGTTCCGCCGCGGCCTGTACCGTGCGCCTCAATCAAGCGCCGGTCATCGCGTTTCTGCATTCCAATATCGCTTTATTGGAAAATCTCATCGACAACGGTTACCAGGACGCCCGCACCTTGCGCCGCCGTATCGATGCAATGAACGCTTGGCTAGACCATCCCGAACTGCTGGCGCCCGACGCCGACGCCGAATACGCGTATGTGCTGGAGATTGACCTGGCCACCCTGACCGAGCCGTTGGTGGCGTGTCCCAACGACCCCGACGCGATCAAGCCGCTATCGGCGATAGCCGGCGGTAAGATTGACGAAGTATTCGTCGGTAGTTGCATGACCAATATCGGTCATTACCGCGCCGTCGCCAGCGTGCTGGAGGATGCGCGTTTGATTCCGTCGCGGCTGTGGGTTGCGCCGCCTACCCGGATGGATGAAGCGGCATTGCGCGAGGAAGGCGCCTACGCCATCTTTGGCCGGGTCGGCGCGCGTACCGAAATACCCGGCTGCTCGCTGTGCATGGGAAATCAGGCGCGGGTGGCGGATAACGCAACGGTGTTCTCCACCAGTACGCGCAATTTCGATAACCGCATGGGCCGGGACGCCCAGGTTTATCTCGGTTCCGCCGAGTTGGCGGCGGTTTGCGCACAATTGGGCCGGCTCCCGACGGTGGAGGAATACCAAACGGTGGTGCGGGACAAAATCACGCCGCTATCCAGCCATATTTACCGTTATCTGAATTTTTCCCAGATGACGGCGTATCGCGGCAAACAAGGGGAAACACGGGAGAGCGCATCCGCATGAACCGGACGCTGCGGCGGGTTCGCGGGTAGAAAACAATGAAACTAATTATTTCCTTAACCAGTCCATTTGCGCGCAAGGCGCGTATTGTCATGGCGGAAAAGCGTATCGAATGCGATATCGTGGTCGATATGCCGTGGGGGCCGGACACTCAGGTGCCGCGCTATAATCCCTTGGGCAAGGTGCCGGCGCTGGTGCTCGATGACGGCACGACCTTATTCGACTCTCGCGTGATTGTCGAGTATCTGGATTCCATCAGTCCCGTGGGCCGGGTCATTCCCGATGGCGGTGGACGCCAGCGGATTGCGGTGCGCCGCTGGGAAGCGCTGGCGGATGGGCTGATCGACGCCGCGGTGGCGACCTATCTGGAACGTAAGCGTCCGGCGCAGCAGCAAAACCCGGTGTGGATCACGCGTCAGCAGACAAAAGTGGCGGCGGCGCTGGAAGCGCTGGCGCACGATTTGAGCGGCAAGCCATGGTGCAGTGGCGACGTTTTCGGCCTAGCCGATATTGCGCTGGGGTGCGCGCTGAGCTACCTCGATTTGCGTTTTCCCGACATCGGCTGGCGGGAAACCTATCCTAACTTGACGGCGCATGCCGCCAAACTGGCGGAGCGCCCATCGTTTATCGACACCGCGCCGCCGGTTTCCTAGAAACCGCTTTCGCGGCCACGCGGTTTTTTTCCGGGGCAAGGTTAGCTATTGTGCCAATCCAGGTCGCAGCAGAACACGCGGGATTCTTCTCCCTGTTGGAACAAAAGCGATAGGGTCACGCACATACCGGCGCCGGTAATCGATAAATAAGGGCGGCTGACCTGGACTTCTCCCGGTCGTTCCAGCGCCTTGAGGAAATAACGCCGCCGTGACCAGACGGCGCCGCTGCCGTCGGCGAGGGGGGTAAAGCGGGAATCGTCCGCCGGTTGGCGGCCGGGCGCCAGGACGTTGTCGCCCCATTGCCGTCCGGCGTCGTCCAGGATGAATAGCCGCGTCGTTTGCGGGAGGGCGAACAGCGCCGCGCACGCTTCTTCCCAGGTACTCTCGTTTTTCGCCAGCCGCCCGGCGGCCCGACGAAACGTTTCCACATAAGGCGCGAGCCGGTCGCGGTGGCGATCCCGCTCGCTATGGGAACAATGGGCGAAATGACGCTCCAGCGCCTCCAGCGCTTCGCTGTTCCCGCACGGGCGAGGGTCGGGGTAGCCGAAATAGTAGCCTTGCACCAGATCGATGCCCGCTTCCATGCTAATGAGGGCTTCCTCCTCGGTTTCGGTGCCTTCCATCAGGACGAGACTGCCGGACTGATGCAGCAATCCCACCAGGTTCGGCATGACCCGGCGCACTCGCGCGTTTTCCGCCGCTTGAACGATCATGGCGCGGTCGAGCTTAACGATGTCGGGGGCGATGCGCCAGATGCGATCGAAATTGGAATGTCCCGCGCCGAAGTCGTCGATTGCCACCAGGCAGCTCAGTTCCCGGTAATAGGCAACGGCGTCGGCCAGCATGGCCTCGTCGCGGATTTCCTCTTCCAATATCTCGACCACGAGGCGCTGTGGAGGAAAGGCATGCTGTTCTAGCATCGCCTCGAAGAATGCGCCATAAGCACGGCCATGGACGATGACCTGCGGGCTGACGTTAAGGAACAACCAAACGGCGCTATCCGCCAGGGCGGCAAAGTTGTGCACGTGCACGCCGCGGCAGAGGCGGTCTAGATGGACGGTTTCCGCTTCATTGCGCGCCAGGGCGAAGGCGGCGAAAGGCGATAGCACGCCGCCATTGCCGTCGCGCGCGCGGAGCAGTCCCTCGTAGCCGACGACGCGCCGGTGCGCCAAGCTAAAAATAGGTTGAAACGCGCTGTGCAGCGTCAGTCCACGGAATTGCCCGGCATAGCCGCCTTCCGCCAGGCGGAACATCGCGCCTTCCGGAACGGCCGCCGCCGACTGGGGGATGGCGCGCGGACTGTTCATCCGCGCGCGCTAACCTGGAACTGGCCGAGCAATTGACTCATTTTGTCTACCGTGATGCGCACCATGTCGGCGGTTTGTTGCAGTTCGTCCATGACGCGGCGCATGCCCTCGGTGCCGGAAGCGACGTTCAGGGCGCTGGCGTTATGGTGCTCGCTGTGTTGGGCGATCTGCTGGATCGCCGCCAGCAGCCGCGAAACAATATCGTGCAGGCCATTGTTATCGGACGCCGCGTCTTCCGCCAGCCGCAAGCCTTCCTCGACTTCCGCCATGCCGCCGCCCATGACGCTGACCGCCGCTTGCGCCTCGTGTTGAATGCCTTCGATCATGGTGCGGATGTTCTCGGTGGCGCCGGTCGTGCGCTCCGCCAGTTTGCGCACTTCGTCCGCCACGACCGCGAAGCCGCGCCCTTGTTCGCCGGCGCGGGCCGCCTCGATCGTCGCGTTGAGCGCTAATAGATTGGTCTGGCTGGCGATTTCGTTGATGACTGCGACAATATCGCCGATTTCGTCGGCGCGCTGGTTCAGCGTGTGAATGGCGTGGGCGGAGGTGTCAATGGTGCTGCGGATGCCTTGGGTTTTTTCGCGAACGGTCTGGAACTGCGTTTTGGCGTTACTGACGACATTTTCCATGGCTTGGCGCATATCCTCGGCGGTATCGGCGGCTTGCCGGATTTCGGTAATTTGACTTTGCAGCAGCGCCAGCATGGCGCGGATAGCGTCCGCGACTTCTTGGGAGGTTTCGTCCGCTTCTTGGTTGCGGCTCAACATGGTTTCGTTGGCGCGGCGGACATCGTGGGCGACATGGATCACCTGGCCGACGATGCCGTCCAGGTTATCGATAAAGCTGTTGATCCAGCGGCCCATGTCGCCGGTTTCGTCGGCGCTGAGGCGCGTCGTGTCGAGCCGTTGCCGCAAATTGCCGTCGCCCTCGGCAATGGTGCGGATCACTTCGGTCATTTCGGCCATGCGCGCCACCAGCCGGTTGGAGCCGAGGCGGTAAAAAAGGAACATGCCCAGCAGGGCCAGCGCGCCCCCCGCCAATTGCGCGGCGGCGAAAGGCAGCCCGACGACCTTGTCGAGGGTGATATAGCCGCCCCATGCCGTCAGCAGCAGACCGCCATATAAACTGATTAATTTTACGTTCAACGAACGGCGGCGGTAGACTTCTTCTAAATCGCTCTCGCACATCATGCCCCAACGGTCTGGGGAGCCGGGCAGTTGGAACGTCACGCCTTTGCCGATGACCGGGATATGGCGGTAGTCGGAATACCCGGGATAGGTAGTGAACAGGTTTTCACCATGGCTGATGGTTTCGCGCACGCCGGGATGCAATTCGCCGGTGGCGGGGTCGGTGAAGCGCAGTTCCAGTTCGGTATGACGCGCTACCCGCACCGTGCTCCAACGGGTCTTAATACCGCTTTTCAGATTGTCGCCGTGGGCGAAGGTGTCGTCCTCGAAGCGCGAGCGGGACAAGGCAGTGCCGGGACGGATGTCCGGCGCGAATACCGATTGCGCCATGAACAAGTAATTGTCGCCGGACTCCGGGTAAATATGCCCGGCCTCGCGCTGAATCAGGTCGCCGAGCACGTCGTTGGGCACCCGGCCGCATACGGCCCCGATCACCGCGCCGTCGCGCTGGATCGGCTGGTAGAACATGAGGGTGACCTCGTCGTGGAAACGGGAGCTGGACGGGCCGATTTCCAGCGTGGCGCGATCTTCGTAAGGGCCGTGCAGGAACGGCTGGCGCAAGCCGGCGGCCACCGCCGCCGGAAGTAAATCCCGCGCGCCGTCACGGCGGGTCTCTGTGGAACAGAGTACTTGGCCGGTGGGATCGATGACGAATAGCTCGGAAAAGTCGCGGGCGTCGGCTTTTTTCTCCGCCAGCACGCTGCGGTCGATGCCGGGAAAATCCTTGCGTAGGGATCGCGCCAGAATATCCAGATGATCCCACTGGTTGCGGGTCCACAGGGTCAATATTTTCACGCGGGCGGCGGCGACGCCCTCGAAGGTTTGTTCGATCACGGGGTAGGTGTGGCGGTTGAGAAAACAGGACCAGCCAAGGGCCAGCTTGCCGTTTGTTCCAAACCAGGGCAGCCATTTCCGTTCGGCGCGGCTCAAGTTCATTGCCGTACTGTGTAATTTCATCACTGCGTAAACTCCATACGTGTTTTTTTGTTTTTAAACGGTAGCCGGTCAGCGGCCACGGTGACGCTAAGCAAACAGTATGCCATTGTACTATCTATTTGAATGTTCGGCAGGCTGCTGGGAGAAGGAAAGAAAAAGTCGTGAGGCATTGGCTTATTTATGGTGCGCATTGTTTATTTATGCACCATAAATAAGCACGTGCGGAATAGAGGCGCTCTTCCGCGCCGCACAATGGACGTCTACGGCCTCGATTTCCCCATGCGCCGATTGCCGATGGCGGTTCCGCCATGAATGGCCGGGGCGGTGCTAGGGATGCTCGGCACCGCAGCGCCAGCAGGCGGTGAATTGACCTTCGATGATCTCGCCGCAGCCGGGGCAGCGCCAAGACGCGGCGTGATGCTCCTCGTTGAGCGCCGCTTGCACGACGGCTTGTGCCGCCTGCCGTTGGCTATCGTCGGTGACCCATAGTTCCGGCCAGCACTCGTTCAACGGTAACTCGCCCGCGCCGCCGGAAAGGTAGGCGTTGTTGATTCGCACGGGGATGCCGTGGCTTTCCAGTAGGTTCTTCAGGTGTGCCACCATCAAGCTGTTGGGCGAACTATAGATTTTGTACATGGCGGTTTCCATCGGGATGGGCGGGACGGTTGATCCCACGGTTAGCGGTCTCGAGGGCGTGTTTCTTTATTTCATTCCGCCCGTAGCGCTTCCACCGGGTCAAGGCGGGCGGCGCGGCGGGCCGGCCAGCTGCCGGCGGTCAGACCGATGAGGATGGCGACCGCTTCCGCCAATACGGCGTAAGCCCATGGGGTATGCACCGGCAGCGCCGGAAATAATCCATGCAGTAATTGTGTGAGTCCGACGCCCGTGACGAGTCCCGCCAGTCCGCCGACAGCGGCGAGCAGTACCGCCTCGCCCAGAAACAACGCCAGCACTTGCCCGCGTTTGGCGCCCAAGGCGCGTAACAGGCCAATCTCATTGGTGCGTTCGGTGACGGCGATGGTCATGATGGTGAGGATGCCGACGCCGCCCACCAGCAGCGAAACGCCGCCGATCGCCGCTACTGCGAAAGTCAGCACGTCGAGCACCGAGCCGAGCACGTCGAGCATTTTTTGCTGGGGCGTGATAGTAAAATCCTCGCGTCCGTGGCGCGCTAGCAGTACACGACGGACGCCAGCGACCACGCGATTCAGGGGCGCCAGGGGATCGTAGACAACATCGATTTCTATCAGGCCTTCCCGGTTAAATAATTCGAGCGCCCGGCCTGCCGGGAGATAGGCGGTGTCGTCCATGTCGAAGCCCAGCACTTGCCCCTTGGGCGCCATGACCCCGATAACCCGGAAGCGGTTGCCGCCGATGCGGATGCGCTCGCCGAGGGGATTGGCGTTGCCGAAGAGTTCCTGTTTTACTTTCGATCCCAACACGGCGAAGGGACGTGCGGCGCGCGGATCGTCGCGGGGCAGAAAGCGGCCGATGGCGACGGGGAGGTGGAACGCTTGCGGAAAGTCCGGGCCGACGCCGTAAATCGTGGTGCGGCGGCTCTTGCCGTGCGCTTTGATCGCGGCGTTGCCTTGCACGAAAGGGACGGTCAGTTGTACCCATGGGGCGCGCCGCAACGCCTCGGCGTCGCCTAGCGTGAGCGGTCGCACGGTGCCGAAAATACCCACGGGGCCGCCATGGGTGATGGCGCGGCCGGGCTGAATGGCGATCAGGTTAGTACCGAATTGGCTGAATTCCGCCAGCACGAAGCGGTGCAGCCCCTCGCCGATGGAGGTGAGAATAATAACCGCGGCAATCCCGACGGCGATGCCCAGCACCGTGAGGGTGGTGCGCAGGCGGTGCGCGCCGAGCGCGCTGAAGGCGAGAGAGAGGAAATCGCGCGCGCCCATGGCGTTAGCGCCGCGACAGGGCGCGCACCGGATCCAGCCGCGCCGCCCGGCGCGCCGGCAGCACGCTGAACGCGACGCCGGTGAGCGCGGCGGTGCCTAGCGCCGCCCCCACCGCCCACCAAGGCGCCGCTACCGGCAAGCTAGGATAGACATGGCCAATGATGGCGCTGCCGACCTCTCCCAGCAGCCACCCCGCCGCCGCGCCGGCGAGGGATAGCATGATCGATTCGGCGAAGAACAGCAGGCGGATTTGGCTGGACGTGGCGCCGATTGCTTTCAGTAAACCGATTTCCCGGGTGCGCTGGGAAACCGCGATGAGCATTACGTTCATAATCAGGATACCGGCTACCGCCAGGCTGATGGCGGCGATTCCGCCGACGGCCAGGGTCAATGCCCGCAGGATGCGGTCGAATGTCGCCAGAATGGCGTCTTGGGTGATGGCGGTGACGTCTTTTTCTCCTTCGTGCCGCGCCTGGAGGATATTCAGTGTGTCCCGGCGGGCGCGCGCCACGTCTTCCCGGCTTCTCGCTTCCACCAGGATGCGCAGCAGCGACGGGGTATTGAAGAGCATTTGCGCCGCCGCCACCGGAATAATCACGATTTCGTCGGTATTAAAACCCAGGGATTGCCCCTGGGGCGCGAGAACGCCAGCGACGCGGAAACGGCGGTCGCCGATGCGCACCCATTCGCCGATCGCCGGGTGCGAACCGAACAGTTCCTGGCGCACCGTGGCGCCGAGGACGCAGACGGACGCGGCCTTGCGCGGGTCACCGGGGGGGAGAAAGCGCCCCTGGCCGAGCGTCATGTGACGCACGCCGATCAAATCCGCCGTCGAGCCCAGCACGGGCACTTCCCGGTTGCGTCGTTTCCAGGAGACCAGCGCCGAGCCGATGGTCAGCGGCGCGATACGGCTGATTGCGCGGCTGCGCAGCAACGCCAAGGCGTCGTCCAAAGTCAGGTCGCGCGGGGTTTCTCCGGCCAGTACGCCGGGCGCGACGCCGACGGTTTCCGAACGACCGGGAAAAACAATCAGCAAATGGGTGCCGAGGGAGGAAAATTGGTCTACCACGTAGCGCCGCGCGCCTTCGCCCAGCGCGGTGAGGATGACCACCGCGGCGACGCCGATGGCCATGGCGACAATCATCAGAACGGTGCGGGTGCGGTAGCCGGCCAGACTGCGCCCGGCAAAACCTAAAATATCCAGGGTTCTCATGGCGCGGCGGTTTCCCGGTTGTCGGCGACGATGCCGCCGTCCATCATGCGCAGGCGGCGGGCGGCGCGCCGCCCGATTTCCGGGTCGTGGGTGACGACGATCAGCGTCATTCCCCGGTGGTTGAGCGCTTCCAGCAGATGGAGGACTTCATCGCCGCTGGCGTGATCCAGATTGCCGGTGGGTTCGTCGGCCAGCAGCATCGCCGGCGCCATCACCGTGGCGCGGGCGATGGCAACCCGCTGGCGCTGGCCGCCGGAAAGCTGTTCAGGACGGTGGCGGGCGCGGTCGTTCAGGCTAAAATCTTGCAGCAGGCGGCTGACGCGCGGTTTGCGTTCATTGGGCGGAATACCCGCCAGCATCATCGGCAGTTCGATGTTTTCCGCCGCGCTTAAGCGTGGCACCAGGTGGAAAAATTGGAATACGAAGCCGATTTTTTCCCGCCGTACCCGCGCTTGGGCTTCGTCGTCCAGGCCGCTGACTTCCTCGTCATCCAGCCGGTAAATGCCGTCGGTAGGGCGGTCGAGCAGGCCGATCAGATTGAGCAGGGTCGATTTGCCGGAGCCCGACGGCCCCATGATCGACACGTACTCGCCGGCGGCGATGTGTAGATCGATGTCGCGCAAGGCGTGTACTTCCTGGTCGCCGACCTGGAATATCCGCTGAATCCGTTCGAGCCGGATCATGGCGCGGCGGCGTCCGGCGCGGTGGGCACGGCGCGGACACCGGCCTTGATTCCTTTCTGCTCCGGCGAGGAGACCACGCGGTCGCCCACCGCCAGACCGGACATGATTTCGGTGTACTGCCAGTTGGATAGGCCGGTTTTGACCCGGCGCGCCTCCAGGATGCCATCGGGACGGTAAAGCAGCACCCGGCCGCTTTCCAGCAGCGCTTGGGTCGGCACTCGCAGCACATGATCGTGGGTTTCGAGGATAATTTCCGCATCGGCGCTGTAGCCGACCAATAGCGTCTTGGCTTTCGCGGGATGATCGAACGCCACTTCCACATCTACGGTGCGCGCCTGCTTTTCCACGTCCAGCACGTAAGGGGCGATCCGCCGCACCCGGCCGGCAAAGTGGCGGCCGGGGAAGGCGTCCAGGGTAATGCGCGCGGGCATGCCGACGCGGATCGCGGGGGCGTCCACTTCGTCGATGGGGGCGGTGACGTAGAGACAACGGTCATCGATCAGGTCCACGGCGGGGAGCGTGGGAATCCCCGGCGGCGACGGGGTAGTGAATTCCCCTTGTTCTCCGTTGACTTCCGCGACGACGCCGGCGAAGGGTGCGCGCAGCACGGTGCGTTCCAGCTCGGCGGCGATAACCGCAACGCCCGCCGCGGCTTGCGCCGTGTCGGCGTTGGCGGCATGGCAGGCGGCGTGGCGGGCCTTGGCTTGGAACACGGCTTTATCCAGACCTTCCAGCGAAATGAAGCCGCTTCGCCGCAGTGCGCGGGCGCGGCCGGCGTCCCGCTCGGCGGCTTCGGCTAGCGCGCAGGCCTCCTCGGCGTGCAGTCGGGCGGACAGCAATTGTTTTTCCGCCAGCCGGCGGCGGGCGATCAAGTCTTTATTCCACAGTGCGAGCAAGGGTTGGCCTTGCGCCACCCGGTCGCCTTCCCGCACCAGCAACCGGGAAATTTCGCCGCCCACGGCCGGCGCCAGCTTGGCGCGTCGGCACGCTTTCACCGTGCCGGCGCGGGTATTGGCGACGGCGGCTTCCACGGGCCCGCGCGCCACCGTCCATAGTGTCACGGAAACCGGCTTGGCGCGGGTCAGGTAGCCGATGCCCAGCACGGCGGCGGCGGCTAGTCCCAGCACGATCAACGCGGGCCGCCAGTAACGCGTCGCGCTGCGGGGATTGTCGAGGTGTCGAGCCATGTCTTTCCTTATCGCGGAATGCTTACCGTTCGGTATTGGCGCCGCTGAGTGCGGCGATTTCTTTTCATTCTATCGCCGCAGAAGGGCAATGGCGTAAAATAAAAGCCGGTTTTTCGGAGCGCGCGTTCTCCACGCGCGGGGAACGGCCCATGAGGAGCAGGCATGTATCGGAGAATTTTAGCGGCTATCGACAGCGGTGTCGCCGCCAGCCGGGCATTGGACGAGGCGGTGGCGTTTGCCGGCGACCAGGAGGCCGCGCTGCGGGTCATCCATGTGATCGATCCGCTGCCCATCGGGTGGGAATTGGAGGGCATGGTAAATCTCAATGAATTGGCCGAGGCGTTTCACAAGGGCGGCGCGGCGCTGCTGCAAAAGGCGGTGGAAATCGCCGGCCGCGGCGGAGTAACGGCGGAGACCGCTTTGTTGGAGGCGGCGGGACGCCGGATCGCCGAGGTGATCGTGGCGGACGCCGATAGCTGGCAAGCCGATTTGGTGGTTTTGGGCACCCATGGGCGGCATGGCGTGGACCGTCTGCTCATGGGCAGTGTCGCGGAAGAAGCGGCGCGCACCGCGTCCACACCGGTATTGCTGGTGCGCGGCGCGTAGCGCGCCGCCTTCGCCGCGTCCATTCGGTTCGCGTCTTAACGATTGATTCCCGGAACGCAGGTTGTATGGAAACCCCTCACCCCTTATTTTCCTACCGCCCATATTGGGCGAAACGCTTCGGCACCGCGCCGGTATTGCCGATGTCGCGTGCCGAAATGGATGGCTTGGGATGGGATTGTTGCGATGTGATTCTGGTGACCGGCGACGCCTATGTCGATCACCCGAGCTTCGGCATGGCGTTGGTGGGCCGGTTGCTGGAAGCCCATGGTTTCCGCGTCGGCATGATCGCCCAACCCGACTGGCATAGCGCCGAGGCGTTCCAGGCGCTGGGACGGCCTGCGCTGTATTTCGGCGTGACCGCGGGCAATATGGATTCGATGGTCAACCGCTATACGTCGGCGCGGCGCATCCGCTCCGACGACGCTTATACTCCCGGCGCGGTGGCCGGCAAGCGTCCCGACCGCGCGGTCATCGTCTATAGTCAGCGCTGCCGCGAGGCTTACCCCGGGGTTCCTGTCGTGATCGGCGGCATCGAGGCCAGTCTGCGCCGCATCGCCCATTACGATTACTGGTCGGATAGTGTGCGGCGTTCCGTCTTGGTGGACGCCAAGGCCGATCTGCTGCTTTACGGCAACGCCGAGCGGGCGTTGGTGGCGTTGACCCACCGCTTGGGGCAAGGCGAGTCCATCGCCAATATCACCGATCTGCGCGGTACCGCCTGGGTGCGCCGGACCCTTCCCGAGGGCTGGGCCGAACTAGATTCCACCCGGGTGGACACACCCGGCCCAGCCGCTCCGCCGCCCGATCCCTCCGCCGCATCGCCGGTGGGTTCCTGCGCTTCGCCGACCGCCGCGCCGTTTTCCCGTCATCCCCGCCTTGACCGCCGCCGCACGGTGATCCGTCTGCCGTCTTACGAGCAGGTGCGCAATGATCCCGTATCCTATGCGCATACGGCGCGCTTGCTGCATTTGGAGTCTAATCCTGGTAATGCGCGGGCGTTGGTGCAGGCTCACGGAGATCGTGACGTATGGCTGAATCCGCCGCCGGTGCCGTTGACCACCGACGAGTTGGACCGGGTATACGACTTGCCGTACACCCGCCGTCCGCATCCTGCCTATGACGACGCGCATATTCCCGCTTACGCGATGATTCGTTTTTCGATCAACATCATGCGCGGCTGTTTCGGCGGCTGTACCTTTTGTTCCATTACCGAGCACGAGGGGCGGATTATCCAAAGCCGGTCGGAGGCATCCGTGGTGCACGAGATCGAAACCATCCGCGACACTGTGCCGGGATTTACCGGGGTGATTTCCGATCTGGGCGGCCCCACCGCCAATATGTACCGCCTGCGCTGCCGTGACGCCGATATTGAATCGGCGTGCAGGCGGCTGTCTTGCGTCTATCCCGATATTTGCAAAAATATGGGCACCGACCATGCACCCCTGGTGCGGCTCTACCGCAAGGCGCGGGCGTTGCCGGGGATTAAGAAAGTGCTCGTCAGTTCCGGGCTGCGCTACGATTTGGCGGTACGCTCCCCGGCATATGTCAAGGAATTAGTCACCCATCACGTGGGCGGCTATTTGAAGATTGCTCCGGAACATATCGCCGCCGGTCCGCTGTCGAAGATGATGAAGCCGGGAATTGGCGCGTATGATCGTTTCAAGGCGATGTTCGATCAATTCTCCCGCGAGGCGGGTAAGGAGCAATACCTCATTCCCTATTTTATCGCCGCCCATCCCGGCACGAGCGATGAAGATATGCTGGAACTGGCATTGTGGCTGAAGCGGAATGGCTTTCGCTTGGATCAGGTGCAAACCTTCTTGCCGACGCCAATGGCGCTGGCGACGGCGATGTACCATAGCCGCCGCAACCCGCTACGCAAGGTGAGCCATGACGGGGAGGCGGTGGCTGTTCCCAGCGGCGGCAGGGCGCGCCGGTTGCATAAGGCGTTTTTACGCTATCACGATGCGGAAAACTGGCCATTGTTGCGCGATGCACTCAAGCGGATGGGGCGCGCCGCCCTGATCGGTAACGGTAAACGGCACTTGGTGCCGGCTTGGCAACCCGCCGGCGTGGGCGGCGCGCCCGCAAGCGTGCGCCGCGCCGTTCCCCGGGCGGCGGTTCCCGTCGCGCGCCGTCGCCCGGCCCAGAAGGAAGGGCGGCAACGGAAAGCCCGCCGGTGAGGGAGGACGATGCGCTGATTGGCTTGCTATGGACGGTGCTGCGCGGACATCCCGCGGGAATGAGCGAATATCGCTTGTTGCAGCGGCTCGCCGGGACAGGCCAGAACGAATGGGTTACCGGCTTGTCCGACCCGCACGCTCTTTTTCAATGCCATTTTTTATTGTTTCACCATCTCTACCGGTTGCGCGAGCGGCTGCGGCGGGAAGGGGCGTTCGACTTAGCGATCCATTGCCTGAATATCCGGTTATTACCGGCGGCGGCGTCGGGCGGCGATCTGCCTGCCCCCCACGATGCACTGGCGGCGTATTATCTTGACCTCGATAATTTGGCCCGCACCAGCGCCCAAGACGTGGCGCAAATGCTTGCTGGCTTCTGGCGGCGTTTTTCCGCCACCGCTGGGCGGCTTCAGGCGCTAGCCGTGCTGGGGCTTGACGAAACCGCGGGCTACCCGGAAATTCGCCGTCGTTACCGCGAGTTGGCCATGGTGCATCATCCCGATCGCGGCGGCGATCACGAAAAATTCCAAGAAATTAGCGCGGCGATGGAAACGCTGACGCGCTGCCGGCGGCAATGAAGGGGTGCGCGCAGCACGCCATGACGCGGAAAGATGAATGATCGGTGGTCGCGACATCGTGGGAAGGGTGAGCCGCCGCCACGCGTTGCCGCTTAATAACGGGCGGGTTGTTAGGGCAATGGTAAGGCGTATGCATGCCAGGCACGGCCCGGTTCACTCCGCCCCGCCCCGCCCCGCTAAAAAAAGCCCCGCGCTGCTTGAAAATTCCTATGAAAAACATTAACATATTAGTATATTTCCACCATACTTTCCTTTCTTGTCGCCGCAACCGCTAGGGGCGCGGCGTTTCTCCGTAGGGCGCTGCATCATGGCCGCAGCGTGATAATTTCCGCGAAGGCGGGGCCATTCTCCGATTAACCGGGAAGGAAAATTCAACACGATGAATAAGCTGAGAAATTTAACGGTGAGTACCCAAATGGGGCTGTTGGTGGGGACAGCCATCGTTGCGCTTGTCTTATTATCGGCAGTGAGTTTGGAGGCATTCCGCGAGTTCCGCGGCGATCTCGACCATGCGGTCGACAAAGGGTTGGCGATCGAAACGATGGTCGATCTCGGGCAAACCGCCCATGTTTGCTTCCAGAAGCAAGTCGGCCAATGGCGGTTGATTTTGATGGACGGCGGCGATATACAGCGCTATCAGCAGTATCTTGGCGAATTCAAGCGCCAAGGGAAAAAAGTCCAGACGCAGTTGAAATCGCTCCGCGGCCATGTCATCGCCATGGGGAACAGCCCCGCTAAAATTGATGCCTTGCTTGCCGAGCATGCCGCGCTGGACCAAAAGTACCGCCAGTTGCTGGCGAATAGGGGGATGGATAGCACCGAATCCGGCGTGGCGGTGGATCAGGTAATTAAAGCAGACGAGCAGCGCATGATCGCCGGTCTGGACGCATTGATTATCCGGATCGAGCACAACGCCGCCGCCAGCTTCGCGATGGATCGTCTTTCCGCGCATGAGGCTTATCGCGTGAAGCGTAATTTTCTGGTGGGCTTTTTAGTGCTTATTTTGCCGATTACCGTGCTTCTCGGGGTGACGATTAGCCGTAGTGTATTGCGCCAACTGGGAGGTGAGCCGCGTTATGCGGCAGCTATCGCTAACCAGATCGCCGCCGGTGATTTGTCGGTGACGGTGGCGACCCGGCCGGGCGACGCCACCAGCTTGCTGGCGGCGATGAAGCGGATGCAAGCCAAATTGAACGAGATGGTCGGCGTGATTCGCGGCGACGCCGACCAACTGTCCGTGGCGGCCAAGCAACTGGCCGCTGCGGCGGCGCAGGTGGCGCGCAGTTCGACCGAGCAGAGCGACGCCGCGTCCTCCATGGCCGCCGCGGTGGAGCAAATGACGGTTAGCATCGATCGCGTCGCCGGCAACGCGGGTGAAGCGCAGCAAGTCGCCAACCATTCCGGCGCGCTTTCCGGCGAGGGGGGTACGGTTATTCATGGCGCGGCGGCGGAGATGGAGAAAATCGCGGAATCGGTGCGCGATTCTTCGTCGCTGATTCAGCAGCTCGGCCAGCAATCCAACGAAATCTCGGCAATTGTCAACACGATCCGGGAAATCGCCGATCAAACCAATCTGCTGGCGTTGAACGCGGCGATCGAGGCCGCTCGTGCCGGCGAACAAGGGCGAGGGTTTTCGGTGGTGGCGGACGAGGTGCGCAAACTCGCCGAGCGGACGACCGCCTCCACGCAAGAAATTACCGAGATGATCGAGAAAATTCAACAAGGCATGCATAGCGCGGTGACGGGCATGGAAACCGGTGTGGCGCGGGTGGATGACGGCGTCGATCTGGCGCGGCAAGCTGGCGAGGCCATCAATCAGATCAAGGCGGAGTCGGCGCGGGTGGTGACGGTGGTGAACGAGATTTCCGCCGCCTTGCGCGAGCAGAGCACGGCAAGTAATGAAATCGCGCAAAATGTGGAGGGTATCGCGCGGATGGCGGAGGAAAACAGCGCCGCCGTTGAAGAAACCGCTGGCGCCGCGCAGAATTTGGGAGAAATGGCCACTTCGCTGCAAGCCACGGTGAGTCACTTCAAAGTGTAAGCGGCCGCGGATCAGCGGGGAAGAGAGCGGCGAATGCCGCCGCTCCCTGGAGGCTACGGATGCAAATAGGCGTAGCCTTCCCGCTCTCGGCGGACAATTTCGACCGCACCGGCCGGCACTTCATGCACCGCGGGCGACAAATCGGCGAGCGTCAAGTGCATCGCTTTCATGGTATTGCCGCACGCGGCGATCTTGATGCCGTGGGCGGCAATATCCTCCAAGCGGCTGCTGACGCTCGAATCGAACTTGAGCATGTTCAGCCCCGGTCCATAGGCGACGACCTCGATGGTGCTGTTTTTCTTGCCGAAGGTTTCTTGCAGGTTCTTGGCGTTGTTCAGCGCCAAGTTCCATTTGGCAGGGTTGTTGTCGGTGACTTGAATGACGATCTTGGTTTTCTGCCCGCTATTCGCCGCGTAAACCGCGGGCGGCAAGGCGAGTGCCGCGGCGATCGCGGCGATAGCAAGGATGCGTTTGCTTCTGTTCATTGTGTTAACTCCTGTTATATTTGTCTGATTTCGACTTTCCGGTCTGGTGACTCCGACCGTAGCGGCAGCGTAACGCTAACCGGGACGGCTGACAACGGCCAGCGCGAATTTTTTGGCGGCGCGGTCCCGGTGCCGGCGGCTATAATGGAAGGATTCCCGATGGCATTCCCTGGGACGGCGGCGGCCATGACGCCTTGCCCAATGGGCGTATGGCGGGCGGCGGTTTATTTCTGGCAGAATAGGCCTTGCTAGGGCGTTGACGTGGATGAAGCGGATGGAACAGATGGGCGTGTGGGCGCGGTGGATGGTTAACGGCGCGGTATTATTATTCGTGGTGCTGATTGCGTATAGCTGTTCGCTGGCGGGCGCGGTTCCGGAGCAACGCGGGGCTTTCGCTGGCCGGCCCGAGGTGAATGCCTTCGTTAGCCGGATGGTGGCGCGCCACCATTTCGACCGGCGGGCGTTGGATCATCTGTTCGCGCGCGCCACGCCTCAGCCTTCCATCCTCAAAACGATGGCCGCGCCGGCCGGCAAAGCCTGGTCCTGGTATCGTTATCGACGGACATTCGTCAATCAGCGGCGTATTACGGGTGGGACGGCGTTCTGGAACGAATACCGCGCCAACCTGGACAAGGCGCGCCAAGTGTTCGGCGTACCCAACGCCATCGTGGTGGCGATCATCGGGGTGGAAACGCGATACGGCCGCCATGTCGGCGGTTACCGGGTATTTAACGTGCTGTCCACCCTGGCGTTCGACTACCCGCCGCGCGCCGCGTTTTTTCGGCGGGAATTGGAACATTTTCTCGTGCTCGCCCGCGATGCCGGGGCCAATCCCCTAAGCATCCGCGGTTCCTATGCCGGCGCCATGGGTATTCCGCAGTTCATGCCGAGCAGTTTTCTGCGTTTTGCGGTGGACTTCGACGGGGACGGCCGGCGCAATGTGTGGACCGACAAGGTGGATACCATCGGTAGCGTCGCTAATTATCTGCAACGTTACGGTTGGCGTGCGGGCGGTCCGGTGGCGGTTCGCGCCGAGGTGCGCGGCGATCGTTATCAACGGATACTCGATGAAGGCATTAAGCCGCGGCGCACTGTCGCCGCCTTGGAGAAGTTGGGCATTACCCCCGCAACGCCCGTTCCGTCCAGCCAGTCCGCCGCCTTAATTGCCCTGAAGGGAAAGGACGGCATGCAGTATTGGCTGATTTTCCATAATTTCTATGTCATTACCCGTTATAACCGCAGCGTGAAGTACGCCATGGCGGTGTATCAACTGGCCCATGCAATCGACGCGGCGCGCCGGCAGGCGGCGGTCAAGCCCACCGCCCTACTCGAGCAGCCGCTAGCGCGGTTGAACCGACTGTTAGCGAATGTCGTGCGCCGTGGTCAATGACCGGTGACGGGAAGCCTGCGCGGTGAACTATACTGGGTAGGGTGAACAATCAGGAGAAGGAGACGACTATGTTTATTCGCGACATCCTAGCAATGAAAGGCGGCGAGGTCTTCACCGTTTCCTCGCAAACACCCGTCGAAACGGCGGTCAGTTCAATCATCGAGCGCGGTATCGGTTCGCTGGTCGTGGTGGATGATGGCCGGATGGTGGGGGTATTCACGCCCCGCGACGTGCTGCGCGGCATGCACCAGCGGGGACAAGACCTCTCCCAAGTGACGGTGGGCGACTTGATGACCCGCAATCCGGTGGTTGGCGGCCCCGACGATACCCTGGATTATGTTCGCGGCGTCATGACGAGCAACAGCTTTAGCCACTTGCCGGTAATGAACGGCGATCAACTGCTCGGCATTATTTCCTTCCACGACGTGGCCAAGGCGTGCCTGAACGCGGCCAGCTTTGAAAATACCTTGCTCAAGCGCTACATAAAAAACTGGCCGGAAGAAGAGGGAGAATCAGCCAGTTAGGGCGCGGTAAACACCCACCAGCCAAGTCCGCAGGTCCTGGATTTCTTTTCCGCATACCGCGTGGGGCATGGCGTAATCGCGCCATGTCACCGGGTAGCCTGCGTGGCGAAGCTTATCCCGCGAAGCGATGCCTGCCGCCAGGGGAACGATGGGGTCTTCGCGGCCGTGGCCCATAAAAACCGGTAAGCCGCGGTTGGCAGGGGCGGCTTCCGCCGCCCCGGTGTTCGCCAAGGGAAGATAGCTGGATAACGCGGCGACGCCGGCCAAGGGGCGGGGATAACGCAGCGCGGTTTGCAGGGCGATCGCGCCGCCCTGGGAAAAACCGGCGATTAGGATGCGCTCGCTGCCGACGCCATGGGCGGTTTCCTCGTCGATGAGCCGCGCCACTTGCCGCTGAGAGGCGTGAATACCCGTTTCATCCTCTTTGCGCCGCAGGTCGGGATAGGCGACATCGTACCAGGCGGGCATGACCACGCCGCCATTGATCGTTACCGGGATTTCCGGCGCGTGAGGAAACACGAAGCGCAACGGCAAGTCGGGCGGTAGCGCCAGTTCGTCCACGATGGGTACGAAATCGTAGCCATCCGCGCCTAATCCATGCAGCCAAATGACCGTTCCCGCCAGCGGCGCGGCGGGCGTTATATCGTGAAAGGCCAACCGTGCTGGCGCGGCGCTCATTTTTGCAGCGCGGATTTAGGGCGGAACGCCTTCACAACCTCGCTGCGGGTTTCCAAGGCGGGGCCGCCGATTAGATCGATGCAGTAGGGTACGGCGGCGAATATGCCGTCCAGGGTTTCCTTGATCGCCTTGGGCTGGCCGGGAAGATTCAGAATCAATGTTCGCCCGCGCACGACGCCGACTTGCCGCGAGAGGATCGCGGTGGGGACGTACTTTAAGCTGACGGCGCGCATTTGCTCACCGAATCCGGGTAATTCCTTGTCGGCCACCGCCAGGGTGGCGTCGGGCGTTACGTCGCGCGGCGCCGGACCCGTGCCGCCGGTGGTGAGCACCAAGCAGCAGCCGGTTTCGTCGGCCAATGCGCTTAGTGTCGCCTCGATAACCGGGCGTTCGTCGGGGATAAGGCGGGTGACGGTTTCATGGGGCGTTTCCAGGGCCGCTTGCAGCCACTCGGTTAATGCCGGAAGTCCTTTGTCCTGGTACACGCCTTGGCTGGCGCGGTCGCTAATGCTGACCAAGCCGATGCGGACGGGGGAAGGGGAAGAATGTGTCATCGGGTGTTAAGACTCCAAATTAAAAGTGTCGCCGCTGATGTACCAGGGCTTGGCGGGGTGCGTGCTAGCCGGTGGGCGCGTCACGTTCCTCGGCGGTTTCTGTTTCCAGCAGCGTGCGTAATTCCCGGAACAACACCCGGCTGCTCTTGGGTGGCTTGCCGGCGGCTTGTTCTCGGCGGGCATTACGGGTTAACGTGCGGAGATGCTGGAGATCGGCGTGGGGAAACCGGTTGGCGAGTTCGCCCAGCGCGTGGTCGTCCGCCAGCAACCGGCTTCGCAGTTGTTCCAGGTGGTGGTGGTGCGCCGTCGCTTCGCGGGATTGGCCGCTCCATTCGGCCAGCTTCGCTTCGATAGGCGCGGTATCGACTTCGCGCATCAACTTGCCGATATATTGCAGTTGACGGCGAAACGCTCCGTGCTTGTGGATGCGTCCCGCTTCCACAATCGCGTTGCGCAGTGCTTCCGGCAGCGCGATCTGGGCGAGGCGCTCGCCGTCCAAGGCGGTAAGGTGCTTGCCGATTTCCTGAAGGGCGTGCATTTGCGCTTTGCGGCGGGTTTTGCTGGGAGGGGCGTCATCCGGATCATCCGGGATAACGCCGCTGGTTTGCCGATCATGCATAGTAAGGAGATTCCTGCGTCAACTTTAGTTATCATAGCCATTTTACGCCAGGGCGGGAATATCCGCCGTATTAACAGTTCAGTGAGGTGTGCGTGCAATCGAGCCAATTTTCTTTTTCCATCGACGAATTTAAGCAAACAATCCGCGACGTGCTGGCTCAAGCCAAGGAAGGCGGTGCCACCGATTGCGAGGCCGAGGTGAGCCAGGGATTCGGCCAGGAAGTGACGGTGCGGCAGGGCGAAGTGGAAACCATCGAGTATCATCGGGATAAGGGGCTGGGCATTACCCTCTATTTTGGCCAACAGCGCGGTCACGCCAGCACCTCCGATCTACGCCCGCAGGCGGTGCGGGATACCGTCGCCGCCGCCTTGAGCATCGCCAAACACACCGCCAGCGATGAATTTTCCGGCTTGGCCGACGAGGAGCGGCTGGCGCGCGATATTGTTGACCTCGATCTGTACTATCCTTGGCGCTTGCCCGTGGAGCAGGCGATCGACCAAGCCAAGGCCATCGAAGCGGCAGCGTTCGCGGTGGATGCCCGTATCACCAATTCCGAAGGGGCGTCGATCTCCACCCACGAGTCCTTGTTTGTCTATGGCAACAGCCGGGGGTTTCTCGCCGGTTATCCCAGTTCCCGCCATGGCATGAGCTGCGCCGTGATTGCCGAGGATGGCGGCGGCATGCAGCGGGATTACTGGTACACCACGGCACGGGACGCCACCGGGCTGGAGATGGCGGAAGCGGTGGGGCGTCGCGGCGGAGAGCGCGCCGTGCGGCGGCTGGGGGCGCGTAAGATCGACACCATGGAGGTGCCGGTGATTTTCGAGGCGCCGGTCGCCTCGACCCTGCTCGGCCATTTTACCGCTGCGGTCAGCGGCGGTAGCCTTTACCGCAAGGCCTCTTTCTTGCTGGATAGCTTAGGCGAACAGATTTTCGCGCCCCTGGTGCGGATTCAGGAATTGCCCCATTTGGCCAAGGGAATCGCCAGCAGCCCGTTCGACAACGAGGGGGTGGCGACCCGCGACCGGGATATTGTTAAGGACGGCGTGGTGCAGGGGTATTTTTTGTCCAGCTATAGCGCCCGCAAGTTGGGGATGCAAACGACCGGCAACGCCGGCGGTTGCCATAACCTGATTCTGCAAAGCAGCGGTCAAGGTTTGGCGGGTCTCTTGAAGCAAATGGGGCGTGGTTTGCTCGTCACGGAACTGCTGGGGCAGGGCGTGAATTCGGTGACCGGCGATTATTCTCGCGGCGCGGCGGGATTTTGGGTGGAAGGGGGCGAAATCGCCTATCCGGTGGAGGAAATCACCATCGCGGGCAATCTGCGCGAGATGTTTCAGGGCATCGCGGCCGTGGGTAACGATGTCGAAATTCGCGGCGCTCGTCAGTGCGGCTCGATTCTACTGGAATGCATGAAAGTCGCGGGTAACTAGGCAACGCGCGGCGGTCACAGTGCCTAATAAAGTGATATAATTGCGCTTTTCATTTTTTTGAGGGCTCCTATGTTCAGCGCCCAAAGTATTAAAGATTTTGACTCCGAATTGTGGCAGGCCATGGAAGGCGAGCGCCGCCGCCAGGAAGACCACATCGAGCTGATCGCCTCGGAAAACTACACCAGTCCGGCGGTGATGGAAGCGCAAGGATCGGTGCTGACCAACAAATACGCCGAAGGCTATCCGGGAAAGCGCTATTACGGCGGCTGCGAGTTTGTCGATATCGCCGAACAACTGGCGATTGACCGCGTCAAGGCGCTGTTTGGCGCGGAGTACGCCAATGTTCAGCCCCATTCCGGTTCGCAGGCGAACGCCGCGGTCTATTTGTCGGTGCTCAAGCCGGGAGAAACCATCCTCGGCATGTCGCTGGCGCATGGCGGCCATCTGACCCATGGCGCGTCGGTCAATTTCAGCGGTAAGTTGTTCCATGCGGTGACGTATGGCTTGCACCCGGAAACCGAGGCGATCGATTATGACAATGTGGAACGCCTGGCCCAGGAGCATCGGCCGAAAATGATCGTTGCGGGTGCGTCCGCTTATTCCCTGGTGATCGACTGGGCACGCTTCCGCGCGATTGCCGACGCCGTTGGCGCGTATTTATTCGTCGATATGGCGCACTATGCGGGATTGATCGCGGCGGGTATGTACCCTAGCCCGGTCGGTATCGCCGATTTCGTCACCAGCACCACCCACAAGACGCTGCGTGGGCCGCGGGGCGGGTTTATCCTGGCCAAGGCCGAACATGAAAAAGTACTCAATTCGACCATTTTTCCCGGTACCCAGGGCGGCCCGTTGATGCATGTTATCGCGGCTAAGGCGGTGGCGTTCAAGGAAGCCGCCGGCAAGGACTTCCGCCGCTACCAGGAACAGGTGATCGATAACGCCCGGGTGATGGCCAAGGTATTGCAGGAGCGAGGACTGCGTATCGTTTCCGGCCGTACCGACAGTCATGTGTTTCTATTGGACTTGCGCGCTAAAAACCTGACCGGCAAGGAGGCCGAAGCGGCGCTGGGACGCGCCCATATCACGGTCAACAAGAACGCCATTCCCAACGATCCGCAAAAACCCTTCGTGACCAGCGGCGTCCGGATCGGCACGCCGGCGATGACCACGCGCGGTTTCAAGGAAATCGAGGCGGAAAAATTGTCCCATTTGATTGCCGACGTGCTGGATGCGCCCGGCGATGAAACGGTGTTGTCGCGGGTTGCCGACGAGGCACAGGCGATGTGCGCGAGGTTCCCGGTCTACGGTGGATAGGCGCGGTTTTCCGCCGCCGGTTCGCTTGTCACGGGGAATTGTCCGATGAAATGTCCATTTTGCGGCGCCACCGATACCCAGGTGATCGATTCCCGCGTTAGCGAGGAAGGCAACAGCATTCGCCGCCGCCGCCGCTGCCAGGCATGCACCAAGCGCTTCACCACCTACGAGACGGTGGAGCTGCGCATGCCCCAACTGGTCAAGCAAAACGGCAACCGCGAGGAGTTCGACCGGGAAAAATTGCGCACCGGCTTTGTGCGCGCCTTGCACAAGCGGCCGGTGCCGACCGAGTACGTGGACGAGGCGGTTGGCCGCGTGACGCAGAACCTGCTCAGTTTGGGAGAGCGGGAAGTGCCGTCGCGTCAAGTGGGCGAATTAGTGATGCATGAATTGTACAAATTAGACAAAGTGGCCTACATCCGTTTCGCCTCGGTGTACCGGAGTTTTCAGGATGTGGACGATTTTCGCGATGTGCTGCGCGACCTGGATTAATGCAGGCTTCCCGCCGCCACGGCGTAATTTTTGCTAGAGCCGTTTGGTGAGTTCTGACATTCCCTCTCCCCGGTTTTCCGCCGCCGATCACGCATGTATGGCGCGCGCCCTGCGCCTGGCGGCGCGCGGGTTATGTACCACGACGCCTAATCCTCGCGTCGGCTGCGTGATTGTCCGTGACGGCCAGGTGGTCGGCGAAGGCTGGCACCAGCGGGCAGGCGAGGCGCACGCCGAACTCCACGCGTTGAACCAAGCGGGCGTCTTGGCGCGCGGCGCCGTTGCTTACGTCACGCTAGAGCCGTGTAGCCATCACGGGCGTACCCCGCCCTGCGCCGATGCATTGGTGGCGGCGGGCGTGGAACGCGTGGTGGTGGCGGTGGAAGACCCCGATCCCCGCGTGGTGGGCGGCGGGCTGGCGCGGTTAAGAACCGCCGGAATTTCCGTGGAAACCGGCCTGCTGGCGGATGCGGCGCGAGAAACGAATGTTGGCTTTTTCGCGCGCATGACGCGGGGGATGCCCTGGGTGCGTGTTAAAATCGCCGCCAGTTTGGACGGTAAGACCGCCCTCAACAACGGAGCCAGTCAATGGATTACCGGGAGCGACGCGCGGCGCGATGCGCATCGGCTGCGCGCCCGCTCCTGCGCCATACTGACGGGTAGCGGCACGGTGCTGGCGGACGATCCCCAATTGACCGTGCGGGCGGTGGAAACAGAACGTCAGCCGTTGCGGGTGGTGCTCGACAGCCGGCTGCGCATGGCTCCCCAGGCTAAAATTCTCGCCGGCGGCAATACGCTGGTCGCCACCAGCAGCGAAGAGGCCGAAAAAATAAACGCCTTGCGGCAAGCCGGTGCGGAAGTGGTCGTGTTGCCGGCGGAAGACGGCCGGCCCAGCTTGCGGGCGCTGCTGAAAGAACTTGGGCGGCGCGAGATCAACGAAGTAACCGTGGAAGCGGGCGCGCGGCTTAACGGCGCGCTGCTCGCTGCTGGCTTGGTGGACGAATTGGTCGTTTATTGCGCCCCAGTGGTGCTGGGCGACTCGGCGCGCGGCATGTTCGCCTTGCCCGAGCTGACGGAGATGGCGGGCAAGCAGTCATTGCGTATTCTCGATCACCGTCAGGTAGGGGACGATTTTCGCTGGGTCGCCCGGCCGTTGCGCTAGGGAAGTCATGGCGTTCAAAGACTACTTCTCCCAGCAGTCCGCCGCGTATGCGCACTATCGCCCCCATTACCCGGCGGCGTTGTTCGACTATCTTGCCGGGCTAGCCTCGGCAATGGCGTTGGCCTGGGATTGCGGTACGGGCAGCGGCCAAGTGGCGGCGGCGTTGGCGTCGCGCTTCGCGCGGGTGGTGGCGACCGATCCCAGCGAGAATCAAATTCGTCACGCCACGCCGTGTGCGAATGTGGAATACCGGGTGGAGGCGGCGGAACGGAGTAGCTTGGCGGATGCGTCGGTGGATATGGTGACCGTCGCCCAAGCGCTTCATTGGTTCGATTTGCCGCGTTTCTACGCCGAGATCGCGAGAGTGTCGGCGCCGGGCGGCGTCGTGGCGGTATGGAGTTATGGCTTGTTTCGCGCGCATCCCGCCGTGGATGCCGTGGTGGACGACTTTTACCGGCGCACCGTCGGCCCCTATTGGCCGCCGGAACGACAGCTGATCGACGTGGGCTATCGCACCGTGTCCTTTCCGTTTGCCGAGATCGCGACGCCGGAATTCGCCATAACGGCGGAATGGGACTTGGCCGGCGTGATCGGCTATTTGCGCACGTGGTCGGCGGTGCGGCGCTACCGGGAACGGAACGGCCGGGACCCGCTGGCGGTACTTGAGGCACCGCTGGCGGCGGCGTGGGGTTCTCCAGCCGCCAAGAAAATTCTACAATGGCCCGTTTATTTGCGCGTTGGCCGCACGCCTCAATCGCAGAAAGGATGAACTGACGTCATGTTTACTGGAATTATTCAGGCGGTCGGCCAGATCGAACGGGTCGAACCGTTAGCGCAAGGCGTCCGCTTGACCATCGACGCCGGCGCGCTGGAACTGGGCGATGTCGCCAACGGCGACAGCATCGCCGCCAATGGCGTGTGTTTGACGGTCACCGCTAAAACCCGTCATGGTTATCAAGTCGATGTGTCGCGGGAAACGCTGAATTGCACCGTGGGCCTGGATGCGCCCGGGGCGGTTAATTTAGAGAAAGCCTTACGCCTGGGCGACGCCCTCGGCGGCCATTTAGTGAGCGGCCATGTGGACGGCGTGGGGACGGTGACGGGGCTCGAACCGGCGGGCGAGTGCTACACGCTCAGTATTCGCGCGCCCATGGCGTTGGCAAAATACCTGGCCACCAAAGGCTCGGTCAGCGTCAACGGCGTTAGTCTCACGGTCAACTCGGTCATGCAGGACGTATTCAGCATCAACCTGATCCCCCACACGCTGCAGGAGACCACCTTCAACCATCTCGAGCCCGGCGGGCAAGTCAACTTGGAAGTGGATTTGCTGGCGCGTTACGTGGAGCGGCTTAGCCATTTTCAGGAGACAGTATGACCATTAGCCCGACCCAGGATATTCTGGCCGACATCAAGGCCGGCCGTATGGTAATTCTCGTGGACGAAGAAGACCGCGAGAACGAAGGTGACCTGGTGCTGGCGGCGGAGTTCGCCACACCGGCGCACATTAATTTCATGGCCAAGCATGGCCGCGGGCTGATTTGCCTGACCTTGACCGAGACGCGCTGCCGCCAGCTCGATTTGCCGCTGATGGTGTCTAGTAACCGTTCGCCCCTGGGAACGAATTTTACGGTCTCCATTGAAGCGGCGGAGGGCGTGACGACTGGAATTTCCGCTGCCGACCGCGCCAAGACCGTGCTGGCGGCGGTACAGCCGGACGCCAAGCCCGCCGATATCGTTCAGCCGGGGCATATTTTTCCGCTCAAGGCGCAAAACGGCGGGGTGCTGGTGCGCGCCGGCCATACCGAGGCGGGTTGCGACCTCGCCGCGCTCGCTGGGGTGGAGCCGGCGGCGGTGATTTGCGAAATCCTCAAGGAAGACGGGGAAATGGCGCGGCTGCCCGACTTATTGGAATTCGCCGCGCAACATCAGCTTAACATCGGCACCATTGCCGACCTGATTCACTACCGTAGTCAAACCGAACGCCTGGTGGAGCGGGTAGCCGAGCGGACGGTGCAGACGCCCAGCGGCGAATTTCGGCTGCTGACCTATCATGATAAAACCGCGCACCGGGTACACTTGGCCCTGGTCAAGGGAGAAATCAATTCCGACGAGGAAACGCCGGTGCGGGTGCATGAACCCTTGTCGGTATTGGACTTTATCGATGAGGAAAGCCGCGCGCATTCCTGGAGCGTGTACCATGCCATGGAACGCATCGCGCGCGCGGGAAAAGGCGTGATCGTGCTGATGCATCGGCCGGAGGGCGCCGACGAACTGCTGGCGCGGCTGCAACGGCCGGAAGACGCGCCACGGGTTTCCCCCAAGGTCGCGTTGCGGGATTACGGCATCGGCGCGCAGATTCTACGCGATTTGCATGTCGGGAAAATGGTGTTGCTGGCGGTGCCGCGTAAAATGCCGAGCATGGCCGGGTTCGATTTGGAAGTCAGCGGTTATTTGCAGCCGGATGACGCATGAAACGCCCACACGAGATGATAAAGACCATGAAAAAATATGACGACATGACCGAACTGGAATCAAGCCTGGATGGCAAGGGCCTGCGCGTTGGCGTGGTGATGAGCCGCTTCAATATCGATGTCAGCGAAGGGCTGCTGGGCGCATGCACCAGCGGTTTGCTGGAATGCGGCGTCGCCGCCGAGGATATCGTGTTGGCCACGGTGGCGGGGGCGTTGGAAATTCCCATTACTCTGAAGAAAATGGCGGAAAGCGGGAAATTCGACGCGCTGGTGGCGGTAGGCGCGGTCATCCGCGGCGATACCTACCACTTCGAGATTGTGTCCAATGAATCCGCCAGCGGCGTCACACGCGTGCAATTGGATTATGGCGTGCCGGTGGCCAATGGCATTCTGACCACCGACACCGACGAGCAGGCATTGGAGCGGATGGCGGTGAAAGGGCGCGAGGCGGCGTTGGTGGCGATCGAAATGACCAACCTGCTCAAGCGGGTTTGACCTCTTGACGACAACCGACCAGCCTGGCGAAGACATCGCCGACCAAACGCCGCGGCCAGCACGGAAAAACCGGCGCATGGCGCGGGAATTCGCACTCCAGGCGCTATACCAGTGGAAAGTGCGCGGCGGCGAGACTGCCGATATTCTGCGCCAGTTTAGCGAACTCAAGCGTTATTCGCAGATCGACGATCACTATTTCGCCGATGCGGTGCGGGGCGCTATCGGCCAGCGGGACGCGCTGGAAGCGCAATTTTCCCCGTATTTGGACCGCGTAGCCGCGGAACTCAGTCCGGTGGAGTATGCGATTTTGCTGCTGGCGTCCTATGAACTGATCCATCGTCTTGACGTGCCCTACCGGGTGGTGATGAACGAAGCCATCGACTTGGCCAAACGCTATGGCGGCACGGATGGTCATAAGTTCGTTAACGGCGTGCTCGACAAATTGGCTGCGCAAGTACGGGCGGAGGAAATCGCTTACGCTCGCAAGCAACGCCGGAATCCGCAATGACGCATCCGATTTAACCGGCGGCGGCGATTCGAGGCCGACTGACATGACATCCGAATTCGATCTGATCCGCCATTACTTTACCCGCGCCACTCCCGGCGCCCTGCTCGGCATCGGGGACGACGCCGCGCTGCTTCAGCCGGCGCCGGGCATGGTGCTGGCCGCCGCGACCGACATGCTGGTGGCGGGGCGGCATTTCTCACCCGACGACGGGTCGGGGACGATCGGTTTCAAATCCCTGGCGGTGAATTTATCCGATTTGGCGGCGATGGGCGCGACGCCGCGTTGGGCGATGCTGGCGCTGGCGCTTCCCGAAGCCGACGCGTCCTGGTTGCGCGGTTTTGCCGGCGGGTTTTTCGGTCTGGCGCAGAAATTCGGCGTGGAGCTCGTGGGTGGCGACACTACGCGCGGCCCGCTCACGGTGTGCGTCCAGGTCATGGGAGAAGTGCCGGTCGGGCAGGCGATCCGCCGCAGCGGCGCGCAGCCGGGCGACGAAATTTGGGTATCCGGCACCCTGGGCGACGCGGCGCTGGCGCTCGCCCATCTCCAGCGGCGGCTGACGCTGGATTTCCACGAAGCGGCCGCCTGCTTGCCGTTCCTTCACGTTCCCATGCCGCGGGTGGCGCTCGGCCAGAAACTACGGGGGCTGGCGAGCAGCGCCATCGATATTTCCGACGGCTTGTTGGGCGATCTCGATCATCTCCTGGTGCAATCGCAAGTGGCGGCGGAGATTGTGTTCGCCGCCTTGCCGGTGACCGATGTCATGCGCCGCTATTTGGCGCAGCCAGTGGCGCGGGAATGCGTGCTGTCCGGGGGAGACGATTATGAGCTGCTGTTTACCGCGCCCGCTGCGCGGCATGCCGAGATTGCCGCGCTTGAGGAGGAACTGGCCTTGACACTCACCGTGATCGGCCGGATTCAGGCTGGGGAAGGATGGGTGTTGCGCGCGCCGGACGGTGCACCAATGTCCGTTACCTCCACTGGCTACGACCATTTTCGCGCCGAGACACCGCTGCGTGGTTAGTGTTAACGACAGTCGCCGCGCGCCCGTTGCCCACGGGTGGGCGGTGACGCCATGGTGAGACCGGAAATGACGGCGATGCGCGCGCCGGACTGGCGCTTCGTTTTTCGCCATCCCGCGCATGCCGTCGCGTTCGGTTTCGGCGCCGGGCTTTCCCCGGTGGCGCCGGGCACCGTCGGTTCGCTGGCGGCGCTGCCTTTATTCTTGCTGTTGCATCCGCTGTTGTCCTCGACAGCGGCGTGGCTGATAGTGCTGACGGTGTTCTATCTCGTGGGCGTCTGGGCGTGTCAGACAGCTGGGGCGGCGGTGGGCGTGGCCGACCACCACGGTATCGTTTGGGATGAAATCGTGGCGATGCTGTTGGTGTGGGTGTTTACACCGGTGACTCCATTGGGGTTCGGCGTCGCTTTTTTATTGTTTCGCTTATTCGATGTGTGGAAGCCGTTTCCCATTCGCGCCGTGGATCGGAATACCCGGGGAGGGGCGGGCGTCATGCTGGATGACCTGCTGGCGGCGGGATATGTGTTGTTAGTGATGTCGGGTTTGCGCGGGATCGGCGTAGGCATTTGATGGAGCAGTCAATGACCGATAGTGAATTATATCTTTTGGCGGAAACCGTGGGACGGGCGTTGCTTTCCCGGGGGTGGGTGCTGGCGAGTGCGGAATCGTGCACCGGTGGCTGGATCAGCGCGGCGGTCACCGCCGTGCCGGGGAGTTCGGCATGGTTCGACCGGGGGTTCGTGACCTACTCCAACGCGGCGAAACGGGAACTGCTGGGGGTGCGCGCCGAGACGCTCAGCCACCACGGAGCCGTGAGCGAAGTGGTGGTACGTGAAATGGTTGCTGGCGCATTGGCCCATAGCCGCGCCCAGGCGGCGCTGGCCGTCAGCGGTGTGGCGGGGCCGGGCGGTGGCGCGCCCGATAAGCCGGTCGGAACGGTGTGGTTCGCGTGGGCGTTGGACGGCGGCGGCGTGACCACTGGGAAGTATGCGTTCGACGGCGGCCGGGAGGCGGTCCGGCGCCAAGCCGTGCAGGCCGCGTTGACGGGATTGCTGGCGCGTTTGGCGGCATAACGCGGCGTATCCGCCAGCGGTGACTTATGCCATAATTCAGCGATTATTCAAGAAGGAAACGCGCATGGACGAGAACAGAAGCAAAGCGCTGGCCGCCGCTTTATCCCAGATCGAAAAGCAGTTCGGCAAGGGCTCCATCATGCGGCTGGGAGACGGCGAGGTGGTGCAGGGGCTGGATATAGTCTCCACCGGTTCGCTGGGCTTGGATATCGCGCTCGGCGTCGGCGGCTTGCCGCGCGGGCGGATTGTCGAAATTTACGGGCCGGAATCTTCCGGCAAAACCACCTTGGCGTTGTCGGTGGTGGCGGAAATGCAAAAATTGGGCGGGATCGCGGCGTTCGTCGACGCCGAGCATGCGCTCGACCCGCAGTATGCGCGGAAACTGGGGGTGGAACTGACCGACCTGCTGATTTCCCAGCCGGATAGCGGTGAGCAGGCACTGGAAATCGCCGATATGCTGGTGCGCTCGGCCTCGGTCGATGTCGTGGTGGTGGATTCGGTCGCGGCGTTGACGCCCAAGGCGGAGATCGAAGGCGATATGGGGGATTCCCATATGGGGTTGCAAGCGCGTCTGATGTCGCAAGCGCTGCGTAAGCTGACCGCTAACATCAAGCGTTCCAATACCTTGGTGATATTCATCAACCAAATCCGCATGAAAATCGGCGTGATGTTCGGTAACCCGGAAACCACGACCGGCGGCAACGCGCTCAAGTTTTATGCATCGGTGCGCATGGATATCCGCCGCACCGGCGCGATCAAGCGGGGCGATGAGGTGATCGGTAACGAGACGCGGGTCAAGGTGGTCAAAAATAAGGTGGCGCCGCCGTTCAAGCAGGCGGAATTCGATATTCTTTATGGCGAGGGCATTTCTCGCGAGGGCGAGATTGTCGAATTGGGGGTGCAGCGGAAACTGATTGAAAAGGCCGGGGCCTGGTACAGTTACCAAGGGGAAAAAATCGGCCAGGGTAAGGATAATGCTCGTGAATACTTGAGAACGCACCCGGAAATCGCCAGCGAGATCGAGGCTAATATCCGGGCGCAGCTGAGTATTGGAAAAACGGAAGGCGTGGATGCGGTTGGCGGGACGGAAGCCTGACTTACGCCAGCGGGCGCTCGACTATCTCGCGCGGCGGGAATATAGCCGCCAGGCATTGCGCCGCAAACTGTCGCTCCATGCGGGTGAAAGCGACAATCTGGACGCTTTGCTGGATGACTTGGAACAGCGCCGCTGGTTGTCGGACGCGCGTTTCGTGGAACAGCGGATCGCCGCCCGGCGGGAGAAATTCGGCGCGCGGCGTATCGCGCACGAATTGCGGGAGAACGGCGTTGCCGAGACATTGATCGCCGAAGCGCTGCCGCAATTGCAGCAAGACGAGTTTGGCGCGGCGCTGGGGGCGTGGCGCAAGAAGTTCGGTCAGCCGGCGCAAGACGCCAGGGAGCGGGCGCGCCAGATGCGTTTCCTGCAAGGCCGGGGATTCAGCGGGGAAGTTATCCGCCGTATCGTGGAAAATTCTGGGGATGGCCAGGAATATTAGGCGCATGTTCCGTCGGGTGCGCAATGAGGTCACTGAGGGTAGCAAAATGAGCCAATCGCTTTTCGAATGGAACGAGGAATACAGTGTCGGTAATCAGGAGATCGATCACCAGCACCAGCACTTGTTTCATATCATCAACGCCTTCTACGAGTCGGTTAAAGCCGGCATCACGGACGCGGCGCTAGCAAGCAGTTTTCGGGAAGTGGTCGATTACACGCGGATTCATTTCGATACGGAAGAAGCGCTGATGCGCAATAATCATTACCCGGGTTACGACGCGCACAAGGCAATGCACCAAGGGTTGCTCAAGCAAATCGCGGAATTCGAGGCGCGCATCCAGGCGGGCGACAAAGAGGTGACGGCGGATTTGCTGCCGTTCTTGATCGGCGACTGGCTGCTGCACCATATTGGGTCGATGGACCAGTTGTACGTTCCTTACGTGGCGGATAGCCGTGTGGATTAGGCGGGCGGCGGCCGGCGCCGGGAAAACCGTCGGACGGCTGGCGCTGGGGATGACGGTCGCCGGGATACTGCTCGGATTGGGCGGTTGCGACTATCTGCCGCTGGGCTATACGCGGGTGGCGGCCATCGTCGCCGCGCCCGCCGCTTTCGAGGGCGGGGAAGTGAAAGTGAAAGGGGAGGTGGTGGATGTAACCAAGATTCCCCTGATCGACATCAAGCAGTTTGTGTTGCGTGACGGCAAGGCGGACATATCGGTAACGGCCCACGGGGCGTTGCCGGCGCTGCATAGCACTGTTGCGCTCAAGGGAAAGGTGGAGAACGCCGCGATTTTCGACGGACGATCGATCGGGTTGCATATCACGGAAATCCAACGGCTCCCCTTGCTTTTCGACCTTGACCGGAAATAAGACGGCGCGCCGCGCCGGGTTTTCTAATTTGAGTGAATATGCATAGCAACGAAATCAGACGGAAATTTCTCGACTACTTTGCCTCCAAGGGCCATACGCTCGTACCGTCGAGCCCGTTGGTGCCCGCTAACGATCCGACCTTGCTGTTTACCAACGCCGGCATGGTGCAATTCAAGGACGCCTTCCTGGGAATCGAGCAGCGGCCCTACGTGCGCGCCGCCAGCGCCCAGCGCTGCGTGCGCGCCGGCGGCAAGCATAACGACCTGGAAAACGTCGGATACACCGCGCGCCACCATACCTTTTTCGAGATGCTGGGCAATTTTAGCTTCGGCGACTATTTCAAACGGAACGCCATCCAGTATGCGTGGGCGTTTCTGACCGAGGTGTTAGCGATTTCCCCGGAGAAGCTGTGGATCACGGTTTACCATGAAGACGCCGAAGCGGCGGACATCTGGCTTAATGAGATCGGCGTGGCCGCCGAACGGCTGACGCGCATCGGCGACAAACCGGGGGCGGGGAAATATCATTCCGACAACTTTTGGCAGATGGGCGACACGGGCCCTTGCGGCCCATGCAGCGAGATTTTTTACGACCATGGGCCGGAAGCGGCTGGCGGCCCGCCCGGCACGCCGGACGCGGAGGGCGACCGCTATATCGAAATCTGGAACCTGGTGTTCATGCAGTACAACCGCGACGAACAGGGCGTGCTCCATCCGTTGCCCAAACCCTCGGTGGATACCGGTATGGGATTGGAGCGGATCGCCGCGGTGCTGCAGGGTGTGCATAGCAATTACGACATCGAGTTGTTCCAAGACTTGATCCGGGCGGCTGCGCGGGCCACCGGCGCTCCCGATATATCGGATAATTCGCTGAAAGTGATCGCTGATCACATTCGCGCCTGTGCGTTTCTCATCACCGACGGCGTGGTTCCCGGCAACGAAGGGCGGGGCTACGTGTTGCGGCGCATCATCCGCCGCGCGATTCGCCATGGTTATAAACTGGGCCGGAAGCAGCCGTTTTTCCATGAGCTGGTGGCGGAGGTGGCGGCGGCGATGGGCGCGGCCTATCCTGAACTGACGGCGGCGCAAGCGCGAGTGGCGGCGGTGCTGAAACAGGAAGAAGAACGCTTCGCGGAAACCCTTGAACACGGAATGGCGGTGTTGGAGGCGGCGATGCGCTCGGAAGACCGGATGCTCCGCGGTGAAACCGTATTCCGCCTGTACGATACCTATGGCTTTCCCTTGGATCTGACGGCCGACGTCGCTCGTGAGCGCGGCGTCACCGTCGATTTCGCCGGCTTTCAGGACGCCATGGGGCAGCAGCGTGCCCGGGCGCGCGCCGCCTCGAAATTTACCGCGCAAACCGGGCTGGAATACCAGGGCGGCGCCACCGAATTTACCGGTTACGACCGCTTGGAGGATAGCGGCGAGATTCTAGCGATTTATCGGGACGGCGTTCTGACCGAGGCGGTGCAAACGGGTGACGAGGCGGTGATTATTCTCGACCGCACGCCGTTCTATGCCGAATCCGGCGGTCAAGCGGGCGACCGGGGAGAACTCACCTGCGGCGGCGGCAGCTTCCGGGTGGACGACGCCCACAAAATCAAGGCGGTCGTCTTCGGCCACAAAGGCGTGGTGCAAACCGGCCGGCTGACGGTGGGCGACCGGGTACAGGCCAAGGTGGACGGGGTGGCGCGCCAGCGGACGGCGTGGAACCATTCGGCGACGCACTTATTGCACGCGGCCTTGCGCCAAGTGCTGGGCGATCACGTCGCTCAGAAAGGCTCGCTGGTGGATAGCGGCCGCCTGCGCTTCGATTTTTCCCACGACCAGCCGTTGACGGCGGCGCAAACGAGCGACATCGAGCGGCGGGTCAATCGCGAAATCCGCCGTAATCACGCCGTCGAAGTACGGCTGATGAAGCACGATCAGGCGATCAAGGGGGGTGCGATGGCGCTGTTCGGCGAGAAATATGGCGAGGAAGTCCGCGTGGTGGGGATGGGCGATTTTTCCGTGGAACTGTGCGGCGGCACCCATGTTCAGCGCACCGGCGATATCGGGGTCTTCAAAATAATCGCCGAGTCGGGCGTCGCCGCCGGCGTGCGCCGGATCGAGGCGGTAACCGGCGACGGCGCGCTGGACGTGGTGCAACAGCAGCAGCAGCGGTTGAACGACATGGCCGCGTTGCTGAAAACGCCCTCCCAGGAACTCGAAGCGAAACTCGCGCAAGTCATGGATAACGTGCGGGTGCTGGAAAAAGAGCTGTCGCGCCTGAAATCGAAGCTGGCGTCGGCCCAGGGGAGCGACTTGGCGGCCCAGGTGATGGACGTGGGCGGGGTCAAGGTGCTGAGTGCCGCGCTCGACGGAGCGGACGCCAAGGCGTTGCGCGAGACGGTGGATCAACTCAAGGACAAACTCAAGTCGTGCGTCGTGGTATTAGCGGCGGCGGAAGACGGCAAGGTCTCGCTGGTCGCGGGCGTCACCGCCGACCTGACCGCCCGGGTCCATGCGGGCGAATTGGTCAATTTCGTCGCCAGGGGTGTCGGCGGCAAGGGGGGCGGACGGCCCGATATGGCGCAGGCGGGCGGCGCCGATCCAAGCCAACTGCCTCAGGCGTTGGCGGGTGTCGGGGAATGGGTGCAGGGCAAGCTCGGCGTTGTCAACTAATGAAGCGGTGACGCGTTTTCACCTGCAAGGTGCAAACTGGCGTGTGGGCCGATGTTTCGTGTTAATCGAGTCTGACCCTGAGGGATCACCTAGAATGTTTATTATTGTTCAATGAGTTACGTGTCTGTTTCGATCAAGAATGGAACATGCATGGTTCTTTTCGACCTCACTTAAGGTGACGAAGCCTGAAAGGAAGACCGCACCATGCATGCCGAGAAAGTATCGCACAAAATTCTTGATAACGCCTGTGCCTGGATGCACACCAGCCGGCGTAATGCCCTTA
>Ga0316206_1000071_pt1 | contig 212392 bp, 136 predicted proteins | sample 6monthpyrite_MG_FD_204942 | JGI IMG/M metagenome (GOLD analysis project Ga0316206, IMG submission 204942) | Microbial mat bacterial communities from mineral coupon in-situ incubated in ocean water Damariscotta River, Maine, United States -... | ecosystem: Environmental > Aquatic > Marine >... | reverse complement strand
TGGTGCAAAAAACAGATCGGTCAGTCCGTTCAGGCTAAGCAGCGAGAGGTTTTTTCATAATTCGATGAGGAACAAAAACAGGATCGGTTATTGATACGGCAGTGAGGGCGATATTCATCAGCCCAGGTCAAAACCCTCAAATCAATGATTGGCAGTATCGTCAAGCGTTGAAAGCCATCCATATTTTATTTACGTTGATCAAGGCCGCTTGGATTGAGCAAATTGATACGGCCGGTCTATTGAAAAAAGTCAATTGCCACGCGATGCGCCATAGCTTTGCGAGTCACCTTTTAGAAGCTGGTTATGATATCCGAACCGTGCAAGAGCTACTAGGCCATGCCGAGGTATCAACGACTATGATTTATACTCATGTCTTAAATCGTGACGATAAAGGTGTGGTGAGTCCGCTTGATCGGCTGTGAAATGAGATTAAATGCTTTGAAGATCGTCAGAACGCAGCGCCAAAAATAGGCGCTTTAGGCGAAGCTACACTAAATCTGAGCGACAAATTGGGACGTTATTACGTCGCCCATTCCTCATCAGCAATATCGCAAAGCTCGATGATCATTAACGGTGCGCAAAGCGCACCCTACCCCCGCTGCCAGCCATGGAGAGCGGATGCGAGGGCTGGTAGTCCCCGGTAGGCGTCGGTCATTTTGGATACCCGTCGTGCGCGAGCGCCAGAGGGGATCTAAAATGACATCCGACACGCCGTCAAGCCATTGAGGGAGTGCGGCGTAGCCAGCACCGAGCGTGCGATGGTGTGGCGAAGCGGCACGGACGCAGGGCGGCCGGGGCCAATCAGCTGTCGCGTAGGCGAGTCGATTTGGTGACAGGGATGTCCCAAATCTTTCACGAGGTAGCGACACCCTTTGGACTAAATATAGGTGAAAAAACTTATTAGTTGGTGCACTACTGCTGTACCCTTTAAGTTCGGTATTTTGCTCGCTGTGGCAATACCCGGATTCCGCTCTGCTTCATCCAGACCACAATTGCACCATTCAAAAGTAAATATAAAATTTTTTGGCACGCTACCGCCATACCATGACATCGATAGTACTGTATTTAAAAAAATTGGATGTCAACAGATTGGCTATTTATCTTGTTCTGAAAATAACGTTGGCAGGTACTTAGCGCCTTCCTGTTGACAACAGTTGTAGAACTTCATTCTCTGTTCAGGAAGGATCGCCTATGTACGATAAGCGGATATTCTTTGTTTCGGGTACTGCATTTTCCCGTCCCTTGCCCACCTCAGCACTGTGTGTTGAGATTTTGTTTCTTTATTTTTTTTTTATGCGCACAGCTAAATTGAAGTGCTAGAGTCAAAAAAACGGCTCGCACTCAATACCTAAAACTCAAACGCTTTGGGCATATCATTCACAACTTCCATGCAACTTCTTAAAATGCTTATACAGTTTTTACCAACAATTGGCTTATGGTGTCAAGTGAATATTACCAAAGGGTAAAAAACCAACCGCAGTGTTAGTACATTATTATATACTGATTTTATGCGTTGCGAGGGAGCAGCACTGTCATTATGTTAAATACAATGGACATCTATTCTTCGATTTTGTCACCCTGCTCCCTACAAGACTATTGAGCTAAGCGTTTTATTAATGATATCGAATAATATATCAGATTAATACACTGAGGAATGGGCCGGATGAGCCTGAACTTCTCATTGGTTTACTTGGAAAAATAAGTGTTCATATCACGCTTTTGAAAAACTTTATAGTGAATATTCACCAAGGAAAAGCGTTGTAACTTTAAGCAGTCCGGCGTAATATCAGCGCTCGTCATTCATTTTACCAACAAGGGTAAGAAGTAAGATGAAAAGGAATTTTGCACACTTTTTATACTGCACTATACATACTCTCTGTTTGCTGACTGTTTCATTTCATCTGCTTGCAGAAACATCGCTCGAACCTGATTCACCATTAACTTTAGCCTCCTCAAATACTGTACTACCTGTTATCCCACTGCCTTCGCTAAATCAACCCTTATCAGCACAACTTCAAGTGACGGTGAAACATATCAAACTCACCGGCAACCAGGTATTTTCGGATGATGAATTAAAACCGGTCATTGCACCCTATGAAGGACGCCAAATTAGCAATGATGATTTGCAGGCCTTGCGTCGTGAATTAACGCTTTATTATGTGAATCAGGGGTATATTAATTCCGGTGCGAGCTTACCCGATCAAGCTTTTCAGAACGGTGAATTGGAAGTATTGATCACCGAAGGTCGGCTTGCTGAAATACAAATCATTGGTAACAAGCGATTGCGTACACCCTATCTGAAACAACGACTGGCTTTGCAAGCCAATGAACCACTCAATGTGCATCAACTGCAAACGCGCATCCAGTTATTACACCAAGATCCATTGATTGATCATATTAGTGCTCAATTAGCACCGGGATCACAGCGTGGGCAAAGTCTGTTACGAGTCAATGTAAAAGAAAGTCGACCTTATCAGTTTGGTGTATCCATGAATAATTGGCGCTCACCCAGTGTTGGTGAATTGCACAGTGAAATTTGGGGAGCCCACTCGAATCTTTTAGGTTATGGCGATGCCATTGACCTGCAGTATACTACAACAAAAGGCTATGATGGCATCAGTCTGAATTATTCGCTGCCGATGAATCATCGGGACACGCGTTTACAGGTATCGTATAGTCGCAGTGAATCCAAGGTCGTCGAAAAACCTTTTGATGTAATCAATATTATCGGAGAAACAGAAAGTTATGGTGTGCGTTTGAGTCATCCATTGTTGCATGATTTAAATGAACAATGGATTGGTTCAATGGAAATTGAACGACGCCACAGCGAAAACTTTTTATCCGGTGGAGCAATGGAAATGGAAAATGGTATAAGCACGGTCGCTGCATTACGGTTAGGCCAGGAATGGGTTAAACATCGCCAAAATCAGGTGCTAGCCATCAATGCTACCTTGAATTTAGGTTTGGATGCATTTAATGCCACGATTAACGAACCTGTCGAACCATCCGATGGTTCAAGCATTGCCGATGGAAAATTTATCAGTTGGCTTGGACAGTTTCAATGGTTGCAACGCTTCGCATCCCATCAGACACAATTACTATTTCGCAGTCATCTGCAATTAAGCAACAGTCGATTATTATCCATGGAAAAATTTAGCCTTGGCGGTGCTAACAGCGTGCGTGGTTATCGGGAAAATTTATTAATAAGAGATCAAGGCTTGTTCAGTTCCATTGAAATGCGCTTGACTATTCCAAAAAGTCAGGGAAAATGGCAAGTCGCCAGTTTTTACGACATCGGCTGGGGAGCTAATGTGGATGGCCCTTCGGACGCCAAAACCCTCTCAAGTCTTGGGGCCGGTTTGCGTTGGGATCCTAACCGACACTGGCATACACAGCTTTATTGGGGGCATGCGCTGAATTCAGTGGATCTTGGTTTGGATAATACGTTGCAAGAAGATGGTTTTCATTTATCGGTTGATTATCGTTATTGATCAGTGAATGTATTGTGCTCTCCTGTGGGAACCTCTAGCGATGGATAGGGTGTTAACGATGAATCTGCATTCCCACGCAGGAGCGTGGGAACAAGTATATTCGCCACTGTACCCTTACAAACAATTGATGGACGTAGCTTGATTAGATAAACGTAACGTATGTATCATTGCTTGTTGCTCGACATGGGAGGCTTTTGTCGGTATATCAAAATCGCTAATGCGGCTCGCTAACAGGGTATCGGGTGTTGGCGCAATGCCATCACGGGAAGTTACTACAAAACGACTTTGATTGCTGGCGGTACGGGTTATGCAACGATTCTCTAATAAATCGGAAACATCTAAGTATAACTCAGGCAACGCTAACAAGCCCACCGTAGCATCGACTTCAGGTTTAACGATACTGACTTGACCATTTATGCCTTGCTCTGATGAGGCATCAATCACCGTGTCTGAAAAAATAATATGCGAGTAGGCATTAATATCAATGTTGCCACCATTACCTTCTTTTGCTGTGGCGAGAATGTTGCTGGCTCCTGTGGTGACCACCAGATTTTTATGGACGCTATCATTAATTGTAATATTTCCACCACTGCCCTCGCCTTGTGCCACCGACGTGGTGATTTCGCTGTCATTTAAACGAAATAATTTGTCGGCACGAATCACAATGTCACCCGCGTTAACGTGTTCGGTACGTAAACTGACTTGGCTTTGATTGTCCATGGTAAAACGTTCATTGGCGGTGATGGTAATTCCCAATTTATCAATATTTTGGTTACTAGGTGACGCTGACTTAATTGAGCGGCTTTCAGCGAGTATTTTTCCGGCGTTGCGCAGATCGATCTTCGCTGCATTGATTACAATGTTACCCCCGCTACCGGTACCAAAGGTATTAGCATTGATTTCCGCTTGACTCGACTGAATAATAACACCATCATCACTGGAAGAATTCACCTGGGGGTTATTATTACCTTGTCCTGTGATTTCAATGTTATTCGCTGTAATGGTGATTGTGCCTCCTGCACCATCACCTGAGGCTTGATTAGCAATACTTCCTCCTTGGCTTATGCGTAATGCCTCTAAAGTTAATGTAATGTCCCCGGCGCTAGCTTTACTGTTACCTTGCTCATCTTTATCACCTAATCCGCTACTGGCTGCTTGTATTTTTCCTGATTCGTTTATATCCAATGATGAGGCAGTCATGGTTATATTGCCAGCAATGCCGCCATCGGCAGCACTCGCATTGATTTCACTGGAAGATGTGTCTGAATTTCCAGAGAGCAAAATGTTGGCATGGGAAGCATTTATTACAATATCACCCGCCTGGACAGTTTTATCAGTGGTATTACTACGAATTCGTCCACCTCTTTCGAGAGATAGTCGATCGTCAATTGTTAAATCGATCCCCCCGCTGTTACCGGAATCTTTTGCGACATATTCTATGCGACCGTTATCCATTAATATGATTCGTTGCGCTTTAATGGTAATCTCCCCGTGATTATTCTCTTTTGCGAGGTTTACTTTTATTGTCGCATTATTTTTGATCGTGATATCAGAGGCCTCAATATTTATTCGTGCTTGTTGGTTGTCAGTTTTACTAATCCTGGCTTCTAACATCGTTGTCTTAGGTGAATCAGGAGCGATACCTTCCAGAACAAGTTCGCTAGCACGGATATATATGATACCCCCTTCATCCCTGACTCTAATTTTTGCCCCATTTTTTACGGTAATACGACCAATGTCTCGATAATTATCAGACAAAGCATCGGTAACTTTCAATGGTGTTTTTCCTTCAGCATCGGTACGTGACAATAGTGCAATTTGACCACCATCCGCACGTAGATTTCCACCATCAATATCAATGCCTCCGCTAGCCATATATAACGTTTTACCATCATCTATGAGAAGATTGCTCTGATGACTTTCAATCGGTTTTACCTGTTCATCAAGAAATCCAAACGCGGTTGGGGCGGCGGATGATAAATACACAGTCTTTTCCGGATCGGTATGGAATATTTCATGATCCTCAAAATGTAAAACATTGGCTGTGCTGGCATAAAACGAACCACCTATTTCCAAACTAGCATTATCTCCAAATACAATACCTTTTGGATTGATTAAAAATAAATTCGCTTGACCAAATTCTCGTGTGTTTATTTCACCATCGATCTGTGACGGGTTTTCAGTGACCCGGCTTATAATATTATTAATCTCTGATTGCCGATTATTAACAAAATAAGCCACATGATCTTTTCCTAAAGTAAAATTCTCAAAACTATGGAACAAATTTTTTCCTTCAATACTCCCCCCGGTAATATCATGGAAGGATTTCCCAGACACATTCCTCGCTTGATCAGCAATGACCGTCTCAAGACCGGAAGCGGTTAGATTCGTCTCTTGGGCATTACTTGGTTTCGATAACAGACTCGCATACGAAAAAAGGTAAATAAGCAATAGGGCACGAACCCATAACGGGTCAAATTGAATTGTCACACTTCTTAGAAAATACATTTTCAATATACCTATAACAAGGGTGTCGCTACCTCGTGAAAGATTTGGGACATCCCTGTCACCAAATCGACTCGCCAACGCGACAGCTGATTGGCCCCGGCCGCCCTGCGTACGTGCCGCTTCGCCACACCATCGCAAGCTCGGTGCTGGCTACGCCGCACTCCCTCAATGGCTTGACGGCGTGTCGGATGTCATTTTAGATCCCCTCTGGCGCTCGCGCACGACGGGTATCCAAAATGACCGATGCCTACCGGGGACTACCAGCCCTCGCGTCCGCTCTCCATGGCTGGCAGCGAGAGTCACTACCATTGAGTTAATGGCAAGCCCCCCCGATGCCCGAAAGCTAAGTGTTAGAACGAGAATAGAGTGACTGGTTATTCACTTTCCCAGCATGGAATCTCAATCTCTTCAGCATTACCACCGACAGCGACCTCCCCATTAGACAATAACGTCAATTGACCCATTTGATCGGAACTGCATTCCACTGCAGATTCATCGCTGTCGTCTATCCCGATAAACAAACCATTTTCTTGGTTATTATTACTCGTAAGTTGACCCATTCCTAACAGTTTAAGCTTGGAGTCGTCTACGATTACCTGGATGCCATGGGATGCATTCCGTTGCGCCAGTAGTGTAGCATTGGTATGGATATTCACGACCGATCCACTCTGTACAGTCAAACCGTGTTGTTGTTCAAAGTCTATCGATGTATTGTTTGCATTGACGATGCCACACATTTCCAATGTGCTATTGCTATTCACATAAAATCCGTTATCGCCATTATCATTGGCATTCACCGTACCGCAAAGGGTGGCAAACGCGACATTGACAAGATCAGGAAAGACTTGCTCAAGGCAATGGCAAGCATTACTATCTGCCCTCGCCTCTTTCACAAATCTCATATCAAATGAGCTTCTATTAAAAAAAGCACTTAAGGGATTGTCGGTTGATTGGTTAAGCGTAATAGGTTTTGTACCGGTAGGGTTTTGTTGAGGGTTTTGCTGCGGACTGGGTAGGCGCATGGCTCTGCCTACCACAATACCGCTGCCCGAATTACCATTGGCATTAACATTTTTTAATACCGCTGTCGCCCCGTTCTCAATAACAATGCCATATTTTCCCTTGGTGACGGTCAAATCGCGGATCACCACATTTTTCGCTTTCACAATAATCATTGGATGTGTTGATTTTCGCCCATCAAACACCGCACCATTACCCTCAATCACGATATTGTCCCGTGTCACCACCACGGGTTCATCGTCTTGACAAGTTCCCCCTCTCACAACAATTCGAGTATATTTTTGACTTTGCGCCACAATCGCAGCTAAAGACTGTCCTCCGTCACAATCGACATGAGTAGTTTTCATGTTAGGTTTGTGTCTTTTTGATGTACAGTTAATCGCGATGAACACGACCAAGACAATGATTGATATCGCAATGACATATCGATTTATTTTCATAAAAATATTCCCTTTTTATTTAAAATAATACGGATTAAAGCCAACTATTAATGAGTATATACGCGGACCAATAGCCGGGATGTCGGAAATCCCGGCGCTGGATCAGATATTGTTGGGCACGTTGCAAGGCCACGGCACGTGAGTGATTGGGGTTTTTTAGTTGTTGGTAAAAACCACGGATTAACGCTGATGAAGCGGCGTCATCTACTTTCCATAAGGTACCCAATGCGCTGCGTGCGCCAGCCTTGATTGCTATTCCCGATAGGCCTAAAGCACCACGGTCATCGCTTTGCGCGGTTTCACAGGCACTTAATACTAATAATTCCAAAGGTTTTTCCCGAAACTTAAATAAGCCGATGTATTCTGACAGCTGATTAATACTGACGCGTCCATCGTAAGTCAGCAAATAACTGTCATTGGCATTGGCGCTGAATTTTCCATGAGTGGCAATATGTAATACGTTGAGCTTATTATTGGTCAAAATGTCTTTCAGGCGTGGACCGACAAACGCTCGATTTAGCAATAAGGGTCCGCCATAGAGTGCCTGAATACCATTCAATTCCTCGGGCACGTGAGTTAACGAGGCAAAGCCTTGCACAGATTCACTCAAACCACCATAGACGGCATTGATGGTATTTCTGTCAAGCGGACGTGGATCGGTTAGGTTCACGCTGGGGGTGATTGCCACGGCATATTTTTCGATAAGGTATTGCCCATCATCATACAACGCTGCCATGGGCACCGTGCGCAAGGCACCATCGGGGACAAACACTAAGGTATCAATGTGTTTTTTGGAAAGTTCTGCTTCAAAGGGTTTAATCAACCATTGATATAAACGCCGTCCTGGTTTTCGGTGTTGATGGGTGGTACGTTTTTCTAATAGGCGGCGAAATTTGCGCACTTCTGCGATGAACTGACTGACTGATACGGGCACGGTATAACGTTGCATGCTGCCACCGGGAAAGCTTAATAATAATTCCACCCGCTGCGCCAATAAAATGGGATAGATCACTACCGCCGATGGCGATATTTCACTAACATCTTTGGTTTTTGCTTGCAGACGATCCACACAATCATCATGAAAATAGTCTCGCAGCTCAGCCGCTTTCATTTGTTCTACGGTATTACGTACCTGCTGTAAATGATCGGAAAGCTGAGTCGTATCTTGTATTTGTTCACTATCTTTTAACATTAAATCTACCAACTGTAGATACACCGGGGCAATGGAGTCTTTGAAAGTCAGTGAATCATCACCATAGCTGGTATTTTGTAAATGGCGTAAGGTTTCTAACTTGTCCACCGCGTTTTGGTAAGCGCCAATGGCAGCTGGGCGATTTTTTAATTGCGTGTGTAACCGACCGGTCTGCCAGTGCCATAAAAACAAAGGGTGCATGGTGTCATGGGGGGATAACTGTTGGGCTTGAAAAATAGCGTTACTCGTGAGAGTCAGTGCTTCTTGATAGCGTTGTTCAATTTCATAAAGCTGGCCGGTATAACCCAACGCATAGGAGACCGCTAGCAAGTCGTTAGCTGCACTTGCGATCTGCTTAGCTTCGTTGAATAACTGAAATGCCCGCAATCGCAATTGATTGTCGGGCTCGGCAATTTTTTCGTTAAGTTGACTTAAGGTTCGACCGAGATTAATTAATAGATAGGCGGTATCGTGAGGGTTTGATTGATCTTTTGGCAATGCGATGGCTTCATTGGCCAGTTGTTCCGTCTGTTGCCAATCTTCATTCGTTAAGGCTAATCGAGCGGCATTGGCTAGCGCTTGAGCGGCTAATAACCAGACTTGGTTTTGTTTGGCTAGCTGGGCGCTTTCCAGATATACTTTCATCGCTTGTTGTGGGTTGTTCTGCAAACCATAGTGGTTCGCCAAATTATTTAAAATTGTTGCTCTTAATGTCGGGGCTTGCAAGGTGTTAGCTAGGACGTTGGCCTCATTTAATAATTGCTCAGCCTGTTGAGGAGCGCCTAAAGCGATTTGCAGATTACCTAAGGCGGCTAGTACGTGAACGCTTAGACCAGTATCTTTGAGTGATATTGCCAATTGCAGCGCTTGATTCAGCACATCGTTGGCATCAACATATTCACCTAAGGCTTGTTGTGCTTCGCCCAGTCGGATAAGTGCTTTAATATGTGGTGCCGAGATAGATATTTGGCTGTAAAACTGGACTGCTGTATTTAACAAAACTACAGCTTGCTCAAACTGACCTTGGCGCAATAATTGTTCGCCCTGCCTCATGGCGGCTTGACCATCCAATGGAGCGACTGACTCAGTTTGATTGCTCGCTGAAGCTGGAGACGCGTTAACTCCAGCAGAAGAAACAATCGTTACACAAATCACTATCAGGGCTAGAATAGCCCGTGGTTGATTTGATCGGCAACAGAAACCTTGTTGGTCGCGCACGTTGAAACCTTCCCTTGGTAAGTGGCTCAATCCACCGGTCAGACGATGATAGCAAAATTCTTTAATAAGACCATGTGAATATGCACAATCCATTTGTGAAATATTCACTATGCGATATTATACGCATCGTCTATTGCCTTAGGAATAGGCAGGAAGGTATAACCGACACTCAATTATGCCACATTAAATGCTTTATAGCGGTCGATCAATAAAATGTCACTTAATTTTTGTGATAGGAGGAATGAGTGAAATAAACGACTGAAACTGACCCCGTACTTTTCCCTGATTGATACGTTAACCAATCACCTGATAAATTTCAATAAGAAAAAATCGTATGGCGCTTTATTTTTAACCCCTCTTATTTTTTTTTCAGAGCTTGATGGTTGGTCTTTTTCAGCAAACTTCGATCAGACTTGACGATCATTAGCTAGCCATGTTGCTTGTCTACCTGCTCATTGCCATTAAGTTAGGTTCAGTATCTCAATTCAACATCTGACATATTAACCTAACTTAATGGCAGCATTGTGCCCATTCCTAAGCTTTAATCGTTCGTTCTTGCCAACGTCGTATGAAACCGGCTTTCAAGCCTTCTTCTTTCCAGCGTGCCAGGCTGGCTTTAATGTCTTTCATGGCTCGCTCTTTGGCTAACTGGTGAAAGTCTAGATCAGGCAACACCCCGGTCTGAGGCATGTTTGCCAAGCCAGCGGCACGGGCATGCTCTTGAAAGCCTTGGTTACGCCAGAAAAATGCACCCGGCATGGTGGTGGGTATCACTAAGACATAAAACAGGGCTCGTCCCACTAAGGCAGTCAACATAATTACCACGGATAAGGCGGTCCAGGCAACAAAACCCAGGTAACCATCCAGTGATGTTAGCGCCAGTCCGATGGCTGCAACGGCACATGCGACTAAACTGATATTGCGTACGAGATAGGTCTTTCCAAAATCGATGTTTTGCGTTTGCATGGCGGCGGCTCCCTCCCCCCCTTGTTTTTCCATGGCTTTGGCATGGGCATACAATCCAATCGCTTCCATCACTAAACCGGCGACGATGGGCCAGGCGAGCACACTAAATAAACCCGCGATGCTTTGTCCGGATAACAGCAATGCACTGCCAAACACCAAACCAATGAATACCGCACCTAAGCTAAGCATGTTGCCGTAAAATGCAGTTAATACTTGCCAATGATTCCAGAAAGGCCGGGCTTCAATGCGATAGATTTTGTGCATAGCATAAATGGCGATGGGGCCGCTGATCATGGCAAAAAAACCAAAAAATGTGGTGAGACTATGCACAAAACTGTCGGGGAATAACCAAGTTAATAAACCGGGCATCGTATATAGAATACTGTAAGCCAGTAACAGATTGAAAAATACCGCGACTGCGGCCACTTCCCGGCTTACCGGTGAGTATTTTAAGTTGTTAAATGCCCGATAAAAGCGATGGGGTTTACCCAAATGCATGGTGGAGGTATACAACCCATAGATTTCAATGGCAATTAAACCAAACAGAAAAAGTCCTGTGGCAACGGGAAAGGCGGCGGCAGAAAAGCTGTCGCTAGCGAAGTTTTGGCTGAGAAAAAATAAAATCAGCGCGCCTATCACGCCCTGGGTAATCAAAGTAAACATCACCAGTGGATCTTCACGGGAACGCAGCTTTGGCAGCCCCCATTGTTTGGGTTTGTTGATTTTTTTTACTTTGGTTTTGTATTCACTCGCCCCTTGTTCATCGCGCTGATAACGTAGCGGCATAGTATCGGTACGTGTCATTTCTTTGGGTAAGGATTTGACTTGTTGAAAGCGGATATTAGGCTTGGTGATGGTTGGTGTCGGAAAGCCGGGTATTTGTACTTTGGCTTGATCGCGATTTTCCGGAGTGGTTTCGATTAAACCAAAATCCAATGCGCCCCCTAAACAGGCGGCAGCGCAAGCCGGTTTTAAACCGACTTCCAGCCGATCCACACACATGTTGCACTTGGAAACTTCGCCTTGCACGAGATCCAGTTGCGGGGCGTTGTACGGACAAACCCAGGTGCAATAACCGCAGCCAAAACAGGTTTCAGGATCTTGTAACACAGCACCATATTCCGCATATTTTGTATAGGCACGGGTGGGACAACCCTTTAAGCAGACCGGGTCATCACAATGGTTACAGGCCATGGAAATATTCAGCCGTTTAAAGGCTGGATAACTTCCCCCTTCCACATATCCCACCGAGCGAAAACTGAGATAAGCGGGCAGTTCATTTTTTTCACTGCAAGCGGCTTCGCAAGCATGGCAACCAATGCAATTATCGGCGGTAAAATGAAAGCCGTGTTGTTTATAACGGTTGGGGTTGCTGCCAATACCGGCTTCGTCATTAATATTTAAGCTTTTGCCAGCTAAATCGTTATTTTCACCGGTAGTGAGAATGTTTTTTCCCCATTGATTTTTCTCTGGGGTGGCAACGTCGGGTATAAAAGCGTAACCAGGTTCATCTTTACGCACTTCAAACATGAATGTTTTCCTTTTAAATCTGCTTAGTATGTTCGCGCCGCCAGGTTAACTGTCGCCGCGGCTTGTTGCTTGGCTTCTTCCAGCACTTCAATGCGCACACTGCATTGCTTATAGGCAGGTTGGCGCGAATGCGGATCCAGCAAACCGAGACTTAAGCGATTAACACATTCGTGAAAATGAAAAGGAATAAACACCATGTTGCGCGGCACCCGTTGGGTGAGCTGTGCTAGTACCACTGCATCCCCACGGCGGGAGGCTAAACGCACATAGGTCATATGCTCTATGCCCAATTCGGCGGCGGCATCGGGATTCATTTCCATGTAAGGTGTCGGACTGAATTTGTTTAAATTACCGATTTTTCCGGTCCGGGTGCGGGTATGAAAATGCTCCACCACACGTCCGCTGTTTAACCAAAATGGATATTGCTCATCGGGGACTTCGTTGTTATCAATAAAGGGTAATGGGATTAATTTGGCTTTACCGTCTGGATATTGAAACTTGCCATCACTGTATAATCGCCGCGAACCGGTTTCCGCGTCTTCGGTCATGGGCCATTGAATGCCACGCTGTTGTTCAATTTTTTCATGCGTCATGCCTGAAATATCAAGAAAACGTCCCTTGGACAGTTCGGTCATTTCCAGGAATACGTCGGAGGATTTTTCAGGAAAATGGATCTTCTTACCGTTTTCAAAACGTTTGGCTAATTGGTTAAAAATCCATAAATCCGGTTTGGAGTCAGCATAGGGTTTTTGCACATTGCGTATCAGATTGACCCGGCGTTCGGTATTGGTCATGACGCCTTCTTTTTCTGCCCAGATGGCGCCAGGCAAATACACATGGGCATATTCTGTGGTTTCCACATCGCTATAGGCATCTTGCACCACCAGGAATTCGAGCTTTTCAAGGGTTTTGCGAATGCGTGCAGTATTGGGCATGGAGGTCATGGGATTGGTGGCAATAATCATCAGACCTTTGATTTGACCGGTTTCAATGGCGGGAAAAATATCGGTTTGAAACAAGCCCCGTTTTTTCGGAAAAAATTCCGGATCAATGCCCCAAAACTTAGCGATATCTTCACGGTCTTTGGGTTTTTCCAAGGCACGATAACCCGGCAGACCTGAACAAGAAGACCATTCTCGAGTCCCCATGGCATTGCATTGACCGGTAATAGAAAGGCTGGTACTACCGGGTTTGCCAATATTGCCGGTGATTAAATTCAGGCTATTAATACCCACCACACCATCAGAGCCATGGGTGCTTTGATTGATGCCCATGGTCCAGATACTCATGGCCGCTGGGGATTTGGCATATAAGCGAGCCACATTACGAATGGTATCTTCATCAATGCCGCAGACCCGTGAGGCACTGACCGGATCGTATTGTTCGACTAATTTTGAAAATGCTTCGAAACCGGTGGTGTGTGCGTCAATATAAGCCCGATCTTCCAGGCCTTCATCGAGCATGACATGCGCCAAGCTATTGAGCAATACCACGTCGGTGCCGGGGGTGATGGGTAAATGCATATCCGCCATTTGGGCAAACATGGTGACGCGGGGATCGACCACGATAATGGGAAATTTTCTTTTTTCCAGGGCTTGTCTTAATCGCCAGAAAATCACCGGATGTTGCTCCGGTAAGTTGGAACCGAAAGCCATCAGGCAGTGGGTATGTTCAAAGTCGTCATAACAGCCGGGAGGTCCGTCCGAACCAAAAGATCGTTTGTAACCAGAAACCGCCGAAGCCATGCAAAGCGTGGTATTGCCGTCGTAGTTGTTGGTGCCCACCACACCGCGGGCCAGTTTACCCAGGGTATAAAATTCTTCTGTTAAAATTTGGCCGGTGGAGATGATGGCAAAACTATCTCGGCCGTAACTCTCTTGGATACGTTTGATTTCCGAAGCGGTGTGATCTAAGGCGCTATCCCATGACACTTCGTTATAGGGTTCAAATATCTTTTCGCGCATTAACGGGGTTTTCCCACGATTCGCGCTGGTGAATAATTCGTGTTCAAAAATACCTTTCAGGCACAGCTTACCGCGATTCACATCGGCACCACCCACCCCCCTTGAGGTAACCCCCTGGCCTGTTTCGTCAACGCCAACTTCGATTGAGCAACCGGTAGAACAGTATCCGCAGGTGGTATACACCCATTTGTCGACTTTTCTCTCTGGTAATTTAATTGGATTTTTTTGGTTACGTCCAAAAAGCATGTGTTACCTCCCTACTACTACGGCTTTTCATTTCATCAGCGGCTCATGTGAAGTACAAAACCTGCCAAAAATTATTTAGGCGAAACGGTCTTCATGCGCTGATACCCTCACCCCTACTATCACCCAATATTCAAATCTAAAAACACTTTACTGCCTTCTAATTTCGTTGGGTATGTGGCTGCACAACCTTCATCGGGTGCAGTGGCTTCTCCCGTGTCTAAAGCGATCTTCCAGTTATGCAGTGGGCAGGTCACTTTATGGCCATGCACAATACCTTGTGATAACGGCCCCCCTTTATGGGGGCAGTGATCGCGTAGCGCAAATACGTGATCATCGGAAGTGCGAAACACGGCAACATCGCCTTGTGGTGTGGTGACCACCCGTGCGCCTCGTTTTGGTATATCCTCAAGCTCACCAACTTCTATCCAACCTGACATGATTTCTTTTTTATCCTATTCGCTTTAAAACGTTAAACTCGTGCTTATCCACATCTTCTGAAACACGCTCGGCCCAAGGGTCTTTTTGCGCGTATTTTTGTGATTCTAAAAATCTCGCATGCAAGGCTTTGCGGTTTTCTTCATCTTCGACAACGGCTTGTTTTATTGCTGATAAACCAACGCGCTCAATCCAAGGTGCGGTACGCTCTAGATAGTGAGCTTCTTCACGGTACATTTGCGTAAATGCACCGCAATATTCGATGACTTCTTCATCGGTGGTAACTTTGCACAATAAATCTGTAGCACGCACTTTAACACCGCCATTGCCACCGACATGTAATTCCCAGCCGGATTCAACTGCCACCACCCCAAAATCTTTTATGGTGGCCTCTGCGCAATTTCTTGGACAACCGGAGACCGCCATCTTAAATTTATGCGGCATCCACGAACCCCAAGTTAATTTTTCAAGCACCACGCCCATTTTGGTCGAATCCTGAGTACCAAAACGACACCATTCTTCACCCACACAGGTTTTTACTGTACGTAGCGATTTACCATAAGCATGCCCTGAAACCATACCGGCTTTATTTAGATCGCCCCAAACACGCGGTAAATCTTGTTTGGCCACCCCCAGCAAATCGATACGCTGGCCACCGGTAACTTTCATGGCAGGAATTTCATATTTATCCACCACATCCGCAATGGCTCTTAATTCGGTCGGGGTGGTGACGCCGCCCCACATTCTAGGTATCACCGAATAAGTCCCATCTTTTTGGATATTGGCATGCACCCGCTCATTAATAAAACGAGACTGATAGTCATCTTTTGCTTCCCCCGGCCAGGCGGAAATCAGATAATAATTCAAGGCAGGACGGCATACATGACAACCATCTTGATTTTTCCAGTCCAGGTATTCCATGGCCGCTGGAATCGAAATTAAATGATGCTTTTTAATGGCCGCTCTGACGTCATCATGACTGTGTTCGGTGCATTTACATAAGGGTTTTTTGGTAGGCGCCGTGGAGTAATCACCGCCCAAGGTGGACGCTAATAGTTGTTCAACTAAACCCGTACAAGACCCGCAGGAGTTGGAAGCCTTGGTGTGTAAGCGAACATCATCCAGGGTGAATAAACCTTTACTGGTAATCGCATTAACGATATCACCTTTGCATACTCCATTACAGCCGCACACTTCCATCTCATTGGTCATGGCTTCGGCGGCATTTTGGCCACCGTGTCCTGCATCGCCCAAATGTGCTTGTCCAAACATCAAGTATTGACGAATATCGCTGATATCCGTTTGTTCACGCAGTAATTGGAAATACCAGGCACCATCCACGGTATCACCATAGAGTACGGCCCCTTGAACCTTATTATCTTTGATGACAATTTTTTTATAGATGCCACGATAAGCATCCTGCATGATAACGTCTTCAGTGGTGTCATCGCCAATGAAATCGCCCGCTGAAAATAAATCAATGCCGGTGACTTTGAGCTTGGTGGAGGTCACGGAACCTTCGTAACGGGAAAACCCCAGGTGGGCGAGATGATTGGCGCAAACCTTGGCTTGTTCGAATAAGGGCGCCACTAAACCATAGGTAACGCCGCGATGTTGCACGCATTCGCCAATGGCATAAATCCGAGGATCGTAGGTTTGCATGGTGTCGTTAACTACCACACCGCGCTCCGTGTATATGCCTGATTGATTTGCCAGTTCGGTATTGGGTCGAATACCTACCGCCATCACCACTAAATCGGCAGATATTTCTAATCCGCTTTTAAAACGAACGCCTTTAACGTGCTCATCACCTAAAATGGCTTCCGTATGACTGGCCATTAAAAATTGCAGGCCACGTTCTTCCAATGATTTTTTCAGCATGCTGCCAGCGACGGAGTCCAGTTGCCGTTCCATCAAGGTATCCATGATGTGTACAACGGTGACATGCATGCCTTGCAACATTAAGCCATTGGCGGCTTCCAAACCCAGTAAACCACCACCGATGACCACCGCATGTTTATGTTTTTTAGCGGAGTCCACCATGCAATTGACATCATGAATGTCGCGAAAACTGATGACCCCTTGCAGGTCATTGCCCGGCACAGGAATGATAAACGGATTAGATCCGGTCCCTAGAATAATCCGATCATATTTTGCTTGGGTGCCATCTGCGGCGATCACCAAACGATTAACGCGATCAATTTTGCTAACCTTTTTCCCTTTGTGCAGGGTGATATTGTTGTCCTGATACCATTGGTCATCATTGAGCATGATGTCTTCAATTGTTTTTTCGTTAGCCAGCACCGGCGATAATAAAATACGGTTGTAATTACCATAATTTTCAGCGCCAAACACGGTAATGTCATAAGCATCGGGGGCAAGTTTTAATAACTCCTCCACTGTCCGCATGCCCGCCATACCGTTACCAATGAGTACTAACTTTTCTTTCATACGAGTATCTCGCCTTTGATGTGTTTGTGCTTAGGAATGAACAATAAATCACTTATCCCTCAGCCTATTTTATTTGGCTTCATTTATTTGTGTGGCGGTGATGTTATATCAACCGCTTAACGTTTAGGATAATTGGCTATCTATTCCTGAGTGTTTGTCTAAGGTTATAATTTAGCTATACACAGCAAAAATTATGCCTTCATTTGAATAACTCTATAATCTATTGTTTTTAAATACAATAAACTGGCTGGCAATGCTTTAAATAGCGCTGAGGCTCATAATTTACGCACCATTAAGGGTCGCAGTAAAAAGCATGGCCCTTTATTGGTGCATTCACCATTTGATAGGTATGACATTGATAGCCATTGGGAGGTTATCTACCCATTGAGCTTTTTCGACTCAAGACCAATAGGTATACAAAGCCCTCTTTTAGAACTTTTAATGAATTCAAGCCACTCATTGACTTCGCCAACCGTGTGATATTCTGCGGCGACTTTTTTAGCGCGCTCTTCAATATAACTATTGGTTTCTTCAAAAATAAGTTTATAGGCTTTGGTTAAATCCCGAATCACTTTTTTATCAAAACCACGTCGGCGCATACCGACGATATTAAGACCATCCAGTGAGGCTCGATTGCCCGAAACGGCCCCAAAGGGTATGACATCACGGACCACCGGCGATACCCCACCAATAATGGCATGACGCCCAACTCGGACAAACTGATGGATCGCACTTAAACCACCAATGATGGCATAATCTCCAACGTCGACATGACCACCCAAGGTGGCGGCATTAGCGAAGACACAATGATTGCCTATGTGACAATCATGCCCTACATGAGCCAATGCCATAAATAAATTATTATCGCCGATACTGGTTGTTCCACCACCCCCGTCGGTGCCTAAACTCATGGTGACGGATTCTCGAATGCTATTATTATTGCCAATCACCAGCTCAGTGGGTTCACCCGCATACTTTAAATCTTGCGGGGGTTGGCCGAGTGAGGCGAACGGGTGAATTTCATTATTTTCACCAATGATTACGCGGCCGCGAATCACCACATGGCTCACCAGCTTGCAACCATTGGCAATGCGGACATCAGGTCCGATCACGCAGTATGGCCCGATTTCAACACCTTCATCAATATGCGCCTGGGCATCTACCACGGCAGAAGAATGAATTGTGGTCACCTTGGTTGTTCCCTCCTTAACCAATTGACGTCAAATAATTATATTCAGCGCGAACTAAATACCAACGCAAAAATACGTATGTTACCTATTCCTCATAAGAAACTCACCTATCCTCTATCCATGGCCAGTTAATTGCTCAAAACATTGCCAAATCAGAGGGACTCATCGTGGTAAATTTTATAAAAGCAAAAGAACGCCGAAATGCTAAACCATTCGCCATCGCTTTACACTTTCTTTGTGGCGATAAAACGATATACTTAGCACAAATTATTAGTTGATTACCCAAAAAGGAGAATATATGGCCGAGACTGTTGATGAATTGACGATAGATTATACCGAAGATGGTGTGGTTACCGTAAAAGAATTAGATAAAAAAGTGTTGAGCAAAGGGGCTTGGGCAACGCTGATTTATCGTTATCAGGAATGGAACCGCACTAAAGAGGAATATGGTCCGGAAAAATATACCATTCGCCGCTACCAGAAACGCAACGGAGAATACCAGCAAAAGTCAAAATTTAACATTTCCAGCCGAGATCAAGCGCTAAGCATCATTGAAGCACTGCAAGACTGGACCAGCGATCAAGCTGTGGACGAGTCCTAAAATCGTTTTTCTTTTGATCAAACTAGATTGAAATGCGTACTGTTTGGCTAAGGTGTGTACTATCCCCTTAGCCAAGCCTATCGAACACCTCGCTATTATTTCACAGACAATTGACTATACTCAATTTTAAGATTCGACATTGGGTAACCCAATGTCGGTAAAAGCCGCTTGATTAAAAAACTGGCTCAAAGGTAGCGTTGTGTTGACCGCTTTTCATTCGGCAACGCTTTGAGATCGTATCTTTGGTTGAACCGGTTTTCAAAACAATAGATAATCCAACGCTCGGCTAGACTTTTTTCACCCAAAACGGGCAGTTATCGATGGAACGACAGTTTACTTTTAAAGACTTTTCACTTTTTAGCTTTCTCACCCTATTGCTGGTGGTGGTATTGCTTGCCATGTATATGATCGATCGGCAGTGGACCAAAATGGCAGAAATGCAACGCACCCTAGTTGAGCAAGCCCGTGATATGCGCAACACGCAAGGGCTCATACGTAGCATTGAGCAAAACATGCAAAAATTAACGGTGGCACCGGTCAATACCAATCGTGCAGTACAATCATCAAACACCGTTGAAGAAGCAAGCCCACCCGCTTTTGCGCGTGCATTACAGGCCAGCCAGCAAGCGGATTATAGTGAAGGTGATTGGAAAGTGAGCGCATTTAACGTCGGTTTAAAAACCATCACCCCGTTTGTTTCCAGTGATGCCTATGCCAGTGATGTGCAAAGTTATGTCTTAGAGTCTCTCATTGAAAGAAACCCTGATACCTTGAAGTGGGAAGGTTTATTAGCGAAAAGTTGGCAAGTCAGTGAAGATGGACTCACCTTCACTTTCCAGTTACGTAAAAATATTCGCTTTTCCAATGGTCAAGCTTTAACAGCTGAGGATGTGGTTTTTTCATTTGATTTTATCATGAGTCCAGACATTGATGCGCCGAGGGAACGCGCTTTTTACGATAAAATTGCCAGCGTAACGGCCACCGGTACTCATGAGATTGTATTCGTATTTAAAGAACCCTACTTTAATAGCTTATCGTTGGCCGGTGGATTAACCATTTTATCAAAGAATTTTTACCAGCCTTACTTAAAAACCCCGTCGAAGTTTAATGAATCAAAAGGATTGCTGTTAGGCACCGGCCCCTATCGATTGAAAGATCCTAAAAGTTGGACACCGGATAGCGGCTTTGTAGAATTAGAGCGAAACCCGCGTTATTGGGGACCGGTGGCGCCCAGTTACAACCGGTTATTGTGGAAAATTATTGCTAACGATAGTGCGCGCTTAACCACCTATCGCAATGGGGAAATTGATGCCTATACCGCCCGCCCCATCGAATATCAACGATTACTCAAAGATAGCGACTTAATGGCACGTTCTCAGAACGTTGAATATATGAGCCCGGTAGCCGGTTATTCTTATATTGGTTGGAATCAACAACGCGACGACAAACCCACCCGCTTTGCTGATAAGCGAGTACGCCAGGCTATGACTTATTTAACCGATCGGCAACGTATCATTAAAGATATTTATCTGGGTTATGCTGAACCGGCCATCAGCCCATTTAGCTTACGCAGCGAGCAGCACAACCCCGCATTAACGCCCCGCTCTTTTGATCTTGATAAAGCAAAACAACTGCTCGCTGAGGCGGGTTATCTCGATCGTAATGATGATGGCATCTTGGAAGATTCAGCAGGTAACAATTTTGAATTTGAGTTAGTTTATTTTCAAGACAATGAAGACACCAAACGTACCGTGCTTTTTTTGAAAGATCTATATGGCCGTGCCGGTATATTATTAAAACCTAAACCCATGGAATGGGCGGTTATGTTGGATGATATCAAAAAACAACATTTTGATGCGATTACCCTTGGCTGGACCAGCGGTGTAGAAATCGATGTCTATCAAATGTTTCACAGTAGCCAAACTAACATGGGGGGTGATAATTTTGTCAACTATAAAAACCCGACCTTTGATAAATTGGTCGATCAAGCGCGTGCGACGGTACAGGAAGAACAACGCATGCCGCTTTGGCAGCAAGTTGAGCAACATTTTTATGATGACCAACCCTATACGTTTTTGATGCGACGCCAATCGCTGGTTTTTATTGATAACAGAATTAAAAATATACAGCTCACCAAACTCGGTTTGAATTATGGTGCCGTGCCGCTGGAAACCTATGTGCCTATTTCTCTCCAGAAATACCAGCAATAACCTCATAGGCATCTAAGCCACTATGCAAGCTTATATACTCAGACGCTTAATGCTGATGATACCCACCTTGCTGGGTATTACCATTGTGGTGTTCGCTGTGATGGCCTCATCGCCCGGCGGTATTAGTGCCCAAGCACTCATCGAAGGTCAAAACCTGGAGCCGCAAGCCAAAAAAGCGCTAGAAGATTATTACAACCGTCGTTACGGACTCGATCAACCCGCACCGATTCAATATTTGCGCTGGATTAATAACATTTCCCCCATTGGTTTCACCTTGGATAAAAACCATCAGATCGATGGTTTTTCCTTTTTCAAAGGCTCTGATTTAGGCACCAGCTTCCGTTATGGGCGACCGGTGTTAGATATCATCTTAGAACGGGTGCCTATTACGTTACTGCTCAATATCATTACCATCCCCATTATTTACGCCATTGCGATCAGCATCGGTGTCAGAGCAGCCACTCAGCGAGGGCGCTCCTTTGATATTGGTTCGAGTGTTATCATGTTGGGGTTTTGGTCCATCCCGACCATGTTGGCTGGGGTATTATTGATTGGTTTTTTTGCTAGCGATCAATATTGGCACTGGTTTCCCACCTCGGGGTTAAGCACTCGGGAAGCACTAGATATGCCGTTTCTTCCCCATTGGAGTTCCGCCTTCGATATTGTCATTTTGTTTGTGGCCATGGTGGCAGGTACGTTGATAAGCCTTTATATTAGCCAGGTCTACTCGGCAAAAATTAGAATGATTTTTATGGCGCTATTGGGGGCTGGGCTGGGTATTGCCATGGGCAATGCACTGCCAGGCGAGCATTCTATTGTTGTGACATTGATGCTAGCAATATTAGTTGCCGGCATTTTTGCAGCGATTGCTTACACCGATTATCAGGCTTTTCGATCGTTGAGCATGGCACTTATCGGCACCATCGTTGGGTTAATTATAGCGCCGCTACTCATGCAAGGGGACTATGTCCGGGGATTTCTGTTTGATCGACTGTGGCATCTGGCATTACCCGTTATTTGTTTATCCTATGGCGGTTTTGCTTTTTTGACGAAACTCACACGTACCGCCGTCCTAGAGAACTTGCGAGCCGATTATGCACGAACGGCCCGCGCTAAAGGCGTCGCTGATGAGCTGATTTTGTGGCGTCATGTCTTTCGCAATAGCTTGTTGCCGTTGATTACCGTGAGTGCTACCTTGCTGCCCAGTTTGCTGGCGGGTTCGGTCATTGTGGAAAGTATTTTTAGTATTGAAGGCATGGGGAAACTGGCCATTGAAGCGGTAAAAGCACGTGACCGTGAATTGGTACTCTCCATTACGTTTGTCAGTGGCTTATTAACGCTGGTGAGTTATCTCATTGCCGATTTATGTTATGCCATTGCTGATCCGCGAGTAAGTTATGAGTAAAACATCACAAGATATCTCAACCAATCGTACCTTGCAAAACCAAAGTTATTTTAAGAGAATTTTCACAGAAGTGCTGACTCACTGGACAGCACGTATCGGTTTTGGGTGGATTGCTATCTTAGTTATCATAGCGGTGTTTGCCCCATTTCTAGCTTCGAGTCATCCGTTATTAATGAGCCAACAAGGACAATGGAGTAGTCCAATTTTAGCCCATTTAACGCCAGCAGATGCCACCATTTTAGCGGCATTCATAGCGGGCTTAGTTCTCTTCTTTCTAAAAATACGCTTTCTAACTAAGTTAGCCATATTATTGAGTGTTATTTTTGTTAGCGGTTTGATCAGTAGTTTTACCATTACCCCACCCGAATTAACCATCTATGAACAATACCGGGAAAACCAATCCGCACAAAAATATGACTGGGTAGTTTATGCTCCGGTCCCCTATTCACCAAAAGATTACCTGCGTGATTATGGTGATACCGGCCTTGAAAACCCACTCGCCGATCAAGACCGCACCCACTGGGCCGGCACTGAAGAAAACGGTGCCGATGTATTAAGCCGTATGATACATGCCTCCCGCATTGCCTTAGGCATTGGTTTTGTAGCAACCGGGATTGCCATGCTCATTGGTATTTTTATTGGTGGCATTATGGGTTATTTCTCTGGTGTCGCTGACATGATTGGCATGCGGTTAGTGGAAATTTTTGAAGCCATCCCTACGCTGTTTTTATTGCTGACCTTTGTGGCGTTTTTTGGGCGCAGCTTATATATCATGATGATCATTATTGGCATTACCAGTTGGCCGGGTTATGCCCGTTTTGTGCGCGCTGAGTTTCTGCGTTTACGTGAGCAAGAATTTGTTCAATCCGCCATCGCCTGTGGTTTGCCATTACGTTCCATTTTGTTTCGTCATATTTTACCCAATGGCATTGCACCGATTCTGGTTGCCGCCAGTTTTGGGGTGGCTTCAGCCATCTTGGCCGAAGCCACATTAAGTTTTCTGGGTCTGGGTTTAGTGGATGATCCTTCCTGGGGGCAAATGTTAAATCAAGCGGTGCAATCGGCGACCTTTAATTGGTGGATGGCCGCCTTTCCCGGTGGAGCGATCTTCCTGACGGTATTTGCCTATAACCTGATTGGTGAAACCATGCGTGATGCTATCGATCCTTACGTGAAAAAAACGACAAATTAAATAGATAAATTCAGCATGTTATTGGAAGTCAAAAACCTCCGTACTCACCTGCAAACCGGCAATACTATCGTCAAAGCGGTAGATGATGTCAGTTTTACCATTAACAAAGGTGAAACCTATTGCCTGGTCGGTGAATCCGGCAGTGGCAAATCGATTTCCGCGTTGTCCATTATTCAACTCTTGCCATCGGACATTGCTTCACACCCCAGCGGCCAAATACACTTTGACTATCGTCATAGCGATGGTGATATTGAACAAGTGGATATGCTGCAGCTTGCTGATTCGCGTAAGCGGGCAATACGTGGCTCGCGTATCGCCATGATATTTCAGGAACCGATGACCTCATTAAATCCGGTCTACACCATCGGTGACCAGATTATTGAGGCTTTGCAATTGCACGATGCCAACTTGGATTATCAAACCGCACGAGCACGCGCCATTGAGGCCTTAGCACAAGTACAAATTCCATCCCCTGAGGAGCGGGTGGATGAGTATCCGCACCGTTTGTCAGGTGGCCAACGCCAACGGGTAATGATTGCCATGGCGATGGCGTGTGAACCGGACTTATTGATCGCCGATGAGCCAACCACGGCACTTGATGTGACCGTGCAAGCTGAAATTTTACGCTTGATGCAAGAATTGCAACAACGACGCGGCATGGGTATTTTGTTTATCACGCATGATTTTGGCGTGGTAGCTAAAATGGCCCATCGCTTAGGCGTAATGCGCCTTGGAAAAATTGTTGAAGAAGGCCCTTTATCGAAGCTGTTACATTCACCGCAACACGAATATACCAAACAACTCATCGCCGCCCTCCCCGAGAATCTAGCACGCAAACGAAGCATCACCAGCGCTCATGAAACGCACCCACAGACAGCTGAACTCTCCGATCAACCACCTTTACTTGAACTGAAAAATGTGAAAGTTTATTTTCCTATAAAAAAGGGTGTTTTGAAGCGTATCGTTGGTTATGTAAAAGCGGTGGATGATGTCACGTTTAATATTCGAAAAGGACGTATCCTGGCATTGGTGGGCGAATCCGGTTGTGGCAAAACAACGCTTGGTAGAGCGATCATCCGGCTCATTAATCCAACCGCCGGCACGATTGCCATTGAAGGTCAGGATATTACAGGATTATCTGCCAAACAAATGCTGCCGTTCCGACGTAAAATGCAAATTATCTTTCAAGACCCCATGTCATCGTTAAATCCACGCTTGAGCATTGCGGCCACCTTGACTGAACCCATGGCGGTCCATCACATTGGTCAGTCCAAAGATGAGCGCATTGATATGGCCCGCGAAATCTTGAAACAAGTGCAATTGGACCCAGATTACTTGTGGCGTTATCCCCATGAGTTTTCCGGTGGACAACGACAACGCATCGGTATTGCTCGCGCTTTGGTGTTAAATCCAAAATTTATTGTCTGTGATGAAATTACCAGTGCGCTGGACGTCTCAGTGCAAGCAGAAGTTCTGCAATTATTACTTCAATTACAACGTGATCACGATTTAACCTTATTGTTCATCACCCATAATATCGGTGTAGTGGAATTCGTCAGTGATGAAATGGCCGTCATGTATGATGGCAAAATCGTCGAACACGGCTCCACCCACCAAGTGAGCAATCAACCTCGCCACGAATATACTCGCAAATTACTCGCCGCCGTTCCCCGTGTACCGCTTAATTCAAATTGACGCTAACCCACTGGGTTAACCTAGAGCATAGCCTGGCAAAACCCAATCCTTAGAGGCTTCTTAAAGTATTTTCAGTTATTGCCAATATTAAAGAGCATGTGCAAAAGAATAAACTTCCCGGGATAATAATGACTCAATCCGAACCATACCAGCGCCCTGTAGTGCTGATTATTGATGACGAGAAGTTGTCTCGAAAAATGTTATCTCAAGTACTTGAGCAATCTGGTTACCAAGTGATTGAAGCCGAGAGTGGTCAAACAGGATTGGCACAATTTAAAACGCATTCACCCGATTTGGTACTACTCGATCTGATGATGCCCGATATGGATGGTTATGCCGTCTGTGAGGCCTTGCGAAAACTGCAATGTTATCAATCCTTACCTATCCTGATGCTAACGGGATTGAACGATGTTGAATCAGTGAATCATGCATTTCGGGTAGGCGCCACAGATTTTATTACCAAACCGATCAATTGGCCATTGCTTGGCGAACGCGTCAATTTGCTTACCAATGCTATCAAGTTTTCTCCTGAACAAAGTACCATCAACATCAGTCTACAAAGTACCGATACACAGATGAGCGTATTTATCGAAGATCAAGGACCCGGAATTACCGACGGATTTCGCCAGCGTATCTTCCAGAAGTTTGCTCAAGGAGACTCTTCAGACACTCGCAAATATGGAGGCACCGGTCTAGGCTTATATATTTGCAAACAAATCATTGAAGGTATGCATGGTTCGATTGATTATTCAAACCAGGCAGAAGGCGGTGCGGTATTTTTCTTTTCTTTACCTAAAAAACAACCTCAATAAGCTTAACCATGACTAATATAGTCATCAATCTTTAACAGCAAACTTTCCATTTCTTCTTTTATTTGATCGATAAGTCTTGAATAATTCATCGATTTTTTTCCTCGAATAGCTTCTTCGAGTAATTCCGATAAGGCCGATAATTGCAGTAAACCGAGATTACCACTGGAGCTTTTTATATTGTGCGCATGGCGCAGTACCGATTCCATATCATTAGCTACATGCCGTTGTGTTAATGCATTGATATAATCTGGGATTTCTTGTTTGAAATCGATTAACAACTCATTGACAGTATCACCCAACAATTCTTTGAGTTCATCGAGTTTTTGCAAGTCAATAGATGCTTGGTTTTCCATTTTAATTCACCACTTGTTTATATTCATGACCATCGAAATCTAACCAGTTTTGCAATACCTGGTTAAGCTCATTGACATTAATGGGTTTAGACACATAGTCATTCATACCAACGGCTAGACATTTTTCTTTATCTCCCTCCATGGCATTGGCGGTCATGGCAATGATGGGGATGTGTTTTTTTTCTGAGTTTAACGCTCGAATTAAACGTGTTGCTTGATAACCGTCCACCTTAGGCATCTGTACATCCATTAACACAATAGCAAACTGGCCACTATTTACCATATCAAATGCTTCTTGCCCATTGTTAGCAATTGTTCCCTGATAACCGAGTCCCTTTAGAATTCCGACGACGACTTTTTGATTGATTTTATTATCTTCAGCAATCAATATTAACTGATCTTCATTGATTGTTGCTAATACCGTTTGCTCTGCATTAATGGGTTCATCCACTTTTTGTGCGTGACTGGCGTCGAATAAAAGATTGCTCATGGTATCACGCAACATTGCTTGTCTGACGGGCTTGCTAAGACAGGCATGGATACCCATCGCTCTTGCTCGATCAGGAATCTTGCTGTCACTGAGTGACGTGAGTAGGATGAATTTTGTGTGATGAATATTTTTGTGATGCAATAGCTTATCGGCTAGAGCGAGTCCATCCATGGCTGGCATCATCATGTCAGATAAAATAAAGTCATAGGGTTTTTGATCATTGATGGACTGTTCGAAAAAAGCCATTGCCTCACGACTGTCTTCGATGCTGTCATAGGACATTCCCCATTTTTCTAAAAGTCTTTCTATGATTTGTAAATTTGTTTTATTGTCGTCAACGATGAGTGCTTTGGTGCCTTGCAGTAACGCATATTTTTGCTCGAGTGAAGTTTGAGAATGCTTCGCACGCACACTGATGACAAACGAAAACGTGCTACCCTTATTCAGTGCCGAGTCAAGTTGAAATTCTCCGCCCAGCAATTCGACGAGATGTTTGCTAATGGAAAGTCCTAAACCTGTCCCTCCATATTTTCGGGTCGTTCCGCCATCCGCTTGTTTAAAAAGCTCAAAAACTTTGCTTTGATGCACTTCGGCAATACCAATGCCTGTATCTTTAACACTGAATTTAAGTTGATAATGATCACCATCACAGGCGACATTTTCAATGGCCAATACAATCTCACCGCCTTCGGTAAATTTAACAGCATTGCCCGTCAAGTTCATGATCACTTGGCGCAATCGCGTTGGGTCTGAGTAAATTAAAGGGGGTAAATCATTCGACGTTTTAACAATAATTTCTACCCCTTTTTCTTCTGTTTTGGGTGCAAAAAGGTTAGCAATATCCTCGATCAAATCAATGACGTTAAATTCTATTTCTTCAATTTCAATGCGGCCTGATTCAATTTTTGAATAATCAAGAACGTCATTTAACAACGACAACAATGATTCGGCGGAATAAGAAGCCGTATTTGCCATGTCTTGTTGTTCGGGTAGCAGTTTGGTATTTCTCAATAAATATAACATGCCAATCACACCATTCATTGGCGTGCGAATTTCATGGCTCATATTGGCTAAAAATTCCGCCTTTGCTTTGGCCGCATGTTGGCTATTGATAAGTGCTTCATTTAGTGCCTGAGTTCTTTCTGCAACTCGGGTTTCAAGTTCACTGTTAGCTTTTAGCAATGCATCTTGAGATTTTTTGCGTAATTTGACTTCTTTATCGAGTTGGCTGATTTTATTATTCAGTGCGGTGAATTCTTTAATCGAATTATTTTTCGATTCTAATTGAAGCAAAATAACATGGGATGCAGGCTCTCCATGGGGTCGTATCACCGCGCCGGAACAACGCAGGGCAAGCTTTTCTCCATTGACCTGAAGGGAAACCATGCCCGGCATCATCACCCGGCTTTTTCTCCATCGTTGTATTAATGTACGAATTTTTTCCGCTGGATCTTCAGCCAGATCAATGAGATTTTTGGATGTTAACGTGTGTTTGTCACACTTTAGTAGCTTAACCGTCGCCGCATTGACATCCAAGATACTCCCATCGCCACTGATAGCCATGGAAGCATTGGCTAAGGGGTGTAAAAATTCCAGTAAATTATCCATATTTAAGGTTTATCCAATTACGAGAAATATTCTCTTCCTTCAGCACTGTCCGATGTTTCATTAGCATGCAAATAGACGACCACCCGACAACCGGCATCACCATTGGCGATGGTTTCTTGCAAATCGACTTTAGCATAACCGGTATTTTCCGACGCAATAGTACCGAACACATTGGATGTCATCATGCACAATGACGGACGGTCTTTTACTTTCTCGGCAAAGGGACAGACGCGATTGCCGAACACAATTTTAGTCTCGTCTTGCTCAATCACATAAAAATCACCTTGGATACGCTTTTTTAAATCGACCAGTACCTTGGCAATTTGCTCATGGCTTAGGTTCTCTACTTGTAAAGCATTTTTATACGACTGGTTAATCGAGCTACCGATATTTTGACCAACCACACTAATAAAACCAGCGGCTTCTTCCAAGCCAATCATTTCTTCTAATAATCCGGAAAGCTCACGAATGATAGTTCGTGAAAAGCCATCCCTTTCGAGTGAAATATCCAATGTATCAAACGTGTCGTTTAACGCATGTACTTGTCCCATGTCATACTCCATAGATAATTAAGTGATTAGCAATTATTCAAAATTGCCAAGATAATAAAGTTGTTTCCCAGTCTTGGTAATATGTAACGTCTGGATTTGTTGTTTCTAAAGGTGTAAAAACTGTCGATTTTGTCTAAATATCTTGTAAAATCTTTGTTCTGGCATCATTTGTACTAGCATTTTGAATAAATGTTTATTCTTTAACCTCACTGCCTATATTTCAGGCTGAAGTTAGCATCAAAGGTATTTAATTAACCAAGTTTAGAGGTATTAATATGGGGTTTTTAAGTGGCAAAAAAGCACTGATTGTGGGATTGGCGAGTACTCGCTCGATTGCTTGGGGCATTGCTCAAGCAATGCACCGCGAAGGCGCTGAGTTAGCATTTACTTATCAAAATGAAAAACTGCAAGGTCGTGTCGAAAAAATGGCCGCAGAATGTGATTCTAAAATAACCATCCCCTGCGATGTGGCCAGTGATGAACAAATAGACAACGTATTTACCCAACTAGGTAATACTTGGGATCATTTGGACATTATTATTCATTCCGTTGCGTTTGCACCTCGCTCACAACTTGAAGGGGAATATCTTGATAGTGTCGATCGCGAAGGCTTTCGTATCGCTCATGAAATTAGCTCGTATAGTTTTGCAGCCCTAGCCAAAGCGGGTCGCACCCTAATGGAGGGTCGGCAAGGCGCACTATTGACCTTAAGTTATTTGGGGGCGGAGCGGGCCATGCCAAATTACAATGTGATGGGGTTGGCAAAAGCCAGCTTAGAAGCCAATGTACGTTACATGGCACAATCATTAGGCCCCAATGGTATTCGTGTTAATGGAATTTCTGCGGGTCCCATCAAAACCCTGGCCGCCGCTGGTATTAGTGATTTCCGTCGCATGCTAGACCATGTCGCGAGAAACGCTCCACTGCGCCGTAATATCACCATTGAAGATGTAGGCAATGCAGCGGCTTTTTTGTGCTCTGATCTTGCCGCCGGCATTACTGGTGAAATAACTCATGTTGATTCGGGTTATAATATGATCGGTTTACCGGAATAATTTCAACCAATAAACCCGGTGACAATCGCCGGGTTAAAATCTTGCTAGATTAGCGGCTATCAATTAAACAGACCGCATGAGCAGCAATGCCCTCCTCTCGCCCGGTAAAGCCTAGCTTTTCGGTGGTGGTGGCTTTAACGTTGATTTGCGTCTGATCAATTTGTACATCTTCAGCGATGTGTCGACACATGGCGTCGATATGAGGAGCCATTTTAGGTTGTTGCGCGACAATCGTCGCGTCAATGTTAATCGCCACAAAGTTTTTTTCATGTAACAAGCCCATCACATGTCTTAATAAGACGCGGCTATCTACATTTTTATAACTGTGATCAGTTTCGGGAAAATGCCGACCAATATCCCCCAGGCCTGCGGCCCCTAATAACGCATCACAAATGGCGTGTAATAATACATCGGCGTCAGAGTGGCCTGCCAATCCCAAATGATGTGGAATATTAACCCCGCCGATAATTAATGGTCTGTCTTGTGCAAATTGATGTACATCAAAGCCATGCCCTATACGCATTCACTTTCCCGTGCTTGTTGTTTGAGAAACATTTCAGCCAATGCCAAATCTTGCGGCAAGGTGATTTTGATATTGTCTGCCTGCCCAGTCACAAGCTGTGCCTGACCGCCCTGTGCTTCAATGGCAGAAGATTCATCAGTCACTACGATGTCGCGCTCAACACAGCGTTGCAATGCATGGTATAAGGCTTTTACTTTAAACATTTGAGGCGTTAAGGCGCGCCACATGTCACGCCGGTCCACGGTGTGTTCAACGATATTGTTGTTGCCGAACTTTAAGGTGTCAGTAACTGGCAAGGCCAGCAACCCTCCATCCCCTTTTTCCAGCACGATGTGAATCAACTGGCTGATGTCGCTGCTTCGAATACAGGGACGCGCACAATCATGCACCAATACCCAATCATCCGGCTGACAGTATTTAATAATAAAAAACAAGGCATTTAACACTGAATCACAACGTTCTTTGCCGCCCGCCACGACATTAATTCCCGGAAGCGAAGCGGCAATGGCTGGCCAATAGTCATCATTGGGTGAAATGGCTAATACGACGTTATCAATGAGTGGATGTTGGGATAAACGCGTCACGGTGTGTTCCAGAACGGTTTTACCCAATAACGGCAAATATTGCTTAGGTCGATCGGCATTCATGCGGCTGCCGACTCCTGCAGCGGGAATGATCGCCCAAATATTTTTGTCTGTTGTGATGCTCATTTTATTTTTCGATGACTTGAAAAAAAACTTCATCTTTTTTTATCATACCAAGCTCATTTCGCGCCTTTTCTTCGATGGCAGCTAAACCTTCCTTGAGATCAAGGACTTCGGCAGCTAATGCTTCATTACGATCGTGCAATTGTTTATTTTGTAATTTTTGGGCACTAATTTGTTCTTGTATACGCCATGCCGAAGGTAAACTACCCTGGCCAATCCATAACGAATATTGCAAATACAAAAATAAAATAAAGAGCAGTAAAAAAACCCATCTCATATGATATTTTGTGCAATCGTTATACTTTTTGTGTCGTTAAGGAACCGGGAAGTTATTGCGTGCTTATTCCTAAGGGAAGCTGCTAGCGTTATACTCAACCATACGTGTCGCATCAATGTCAGTCTGTTGAACAAAATAAAGAGTTAGCTCGATTGAGTTGTTGGCAATGATACTCAATACTGCCATCAAGCAAATTCATAACTGGATGGCAGTGTTGAGTCGATCGCTCATCATTGCGAATCTGCATCGCAACGAAAAAAACTTAGTTTGCTAGATTATAAAATGCCGATTTGCCTGCATATTTAACTTGATCTCGCAATTCTTCTTCGATCCGTAACAAGGCATTATATTTGGCGACCCGTTCCGAACGAGACATGGAGCCGGTTTTAATTTGTCCAGCGGATGTGGCCACCGCAAGATCGGCAATGGTGGTATCTTCGGTTTCCCCCGATCGATGGGAGATCACGGCAGTATAATTAGCTTTTTGGGCCATTTCGATGGCCGCTAAGGTTTCCGTTAAGGTACCAATTTGATTGACTTTAATCAAAATTGAATTGGCAATGTTTTTATCAATACCTTCTTGTAAAATGGCAGTATTGGTCACGAACAGATCATCGCCAACCAACTGGATGCGTTTGGCTAAGCGCTCGCTGAGTGTCGCCCAGCCGGACCAATCACTTTCGTCCATGCCATCTTCGATGGAGATAATCGGATATTTGTCGACCCAGTTTTCTAGAAAATCAACAAATCCTTCACTGCTCAATGACAGGCCTTCAGCGGCGAGCTGGTATTTGCCATCACGATAGAACTCTGAACTGGCGACGTCGATGGCCAGTACAATATCTTCGCCAATGCGATATCCGGCATTGTCGATACTCTCTAAAATGACTTGGATCGCTTCTTCGTTGGATTTCAGATCCGGTGCAAAGCCCCCTTCATCCCCCACTGCCGTATTCAATCCTTTTTTGTGCAGTACTTTTTTAAGTGCATGGAAGATTTCAGCGCCATAGCGTACCGCTTCACGAAAACTCGGTGCACCCACCGGCATAATCATAAATTCTTGCACATCGACACTGTTGTTGGCATGTGCGCCCCCGTTGATAATATTCATCATGGGGGTCGGTAGCAAAAAGTCATTATTGTTGCTTAAATACCGATATAACGGAACGCCTGCATCACGACTTGCTGCATTGGCAGTGGCCATGGAAACCGCTAAAATCGCATTGGCACCGAGACGACTTTTGTTCGGTGTGCCATCCAAATCTAACATAATTTGATCAATTAATGCTTGCACGGTGGGATCTTGGCCAGCTAATGCTTCGCGGATGGTGGTGTTTATATTTGTCACCGCGTGTTGCACCCCCTTACCGCCGTAGCGAGAAGCATCATTGTCGCGCAATTCTACCGCTTCTCTGGAACCTGTTGACGCGCCGGAAGGTACCGATGCCCTTCCCAGTATGCCTGAATCTAATATCACATCAGCTTCCACTGTGGGATTACCCCGGGAATCGATGATTTCTCGACCTCGTATTTCAACTATTGTTGGCATTCTTACTCCAAAACCCTATATTTTCTGTTACCCAACTAATATCATGACTCTACCGAACCAACGTGGCATAGCGAGTGTAAGGATGTTAGGGGTGTATTTATATTTAAATTACTATCTTTATAAAAGGCTATCAACCCGATAGTGTGTAAAACTATATTTATGATGAAGCGGTTGCTTATTGTTCTTTTTGGCTCATTTTGCGATTGACATTATAGGTTATCCAGAAGAGCATGTCTCATGCAAAACCTACATTTTGCATGAGACCACGGAAAAACCAGTAAGCAATTTGATTTCACATAGATCCCCCTGAATACAAATCACACAAACGATCAAATTTCAACCTAAAATACGTCGATCTCACATTAACTGGCATTGTGCTGCCGTGCTGCTTGAATGAAGCTGGTAAAAAGCGGATGACCATCACGTGGGGTTGAAGTGAATTCCGGATGAAATTGGCAGGCCACAAACCATGGGTGATCTGTTAGCTCAATGACTTCGACTAAACGTTGATCACATGAAACCCCGGATATCATTAACCCGGCGGTTTCCAATCGCTGCCGATATTGATTGTTAAATTCATATCGATGGCGATGACGCTCTCCGATTTGATCCTGACCATAAATCCGATGCGCCAGGGTATCCGATTTTAAATCACAAAGTTGCGCACCTAACCGCATACTGCCTCCTAAGTCAGATTGCTGATCGCGGCGTTCAATCTCCCCTTTTTTATCAACCCATTCCGTCACTAAGCCAATCACCGGATGAGGTGTGTTAGGGTCAAACTCAGTGCTATTTGCCTCTGCCATGCCCACCACATGCCGGGCAAATTCAATCACCGCCAGTTGCATTCCCAAGCAAATACCAAGATAGGGTATTTTATGTCTTCTTGCATAACCAATGGTTGTGATTTTACCTTCCACACCGCGCTCACCAAACCCGCCGGGGACTAAAATAGCATCGACGTTCGCCAAACAATCGGTGCCTTCTTTTTCGATATTTTCTGAGTCAATATAAGCAATATTCACCTTGGTGCGCGTTTGAATACCCGCATGAATTAACGCTTCTGATAAGGATTTATAACAATCCGTAAGATGAATGTATTTGCCCACCATGGCGACCGTGACTTCGGCTTCTGGATGGGCCATGATATCCACTACGTTTTGCCATTCCGACAAATCGGCTTCGGTGGCAGTCAGATGCAAATCATTGACAACGATTTCGTCTAAACCTTGCGCGTGTAATTGCAGGGGTATTTTGTAGATGTTATCCACATCAAGAGCAGAAATGATGGCTGCTTCACGGACATTGGTAAATAGCGCGATTTTTCGGCGCTCGGGTTCATCAATGGGGCATTGAGCACGGCACACTAAAATATCCGGTTGAATACCAATACTGCGTAATTCTTTGACGGAATGCTGGGTGGGCTTGGTTTTTAATTCGCCGGCGGTTGCAATATAAGGTAATAGGGTTAAATGCATGTAGAGCACATGATCTCTACCCAGGTCTATGCCAATTTGCCGAATCGCTTCTAAAAATGGCAGCGACTCAATGTCACCCACCGTGCCACCGATTTCCACCAACGCAATATCAGCGCCTTCGGCACCTTCGATAATGCAACGTCTAATCTCGTCCGTAATATGCGGGATGACTTGCACTGTTGCCCCTAAGTAGCCCCCCGCACGTTCTTTGCGAATCACATTTTCATAGATGCGACCGGTGGTAAAATTGTTTTTCTTACTCGCGGTAAAACGCACAAATCGTTCATAATGTCCCAAATCAAGATCCGTCTCCGCTCCGTCGTGGGTAACAAAGACCTCGCCATGTTGAAACGGACTCATGGTACCCGGGTCCACATTGATGTATGGATCTAATTTAATCAGGGTGACTTTAATGCCACGGGCTTCTAAAATCGAGCCAAGGGAAGCGGAGGCTATGCCTTTACCCAAGGACGAAACCACACCGCCTGTTACAAATATGTACTTTGTCATTTTTAGATACTTTCCGGGAGGGATAAATTAAAACCATTCCTTACGATTCCATCGGCAAAAGGGTTCACGTATAAAATCAGGGGCAATTTGATCGATCTTTATTGCATTGATTTCTAGTAGCGCACGAAATGCAGGAAAATGAAACGTAAGTTAAGCTCATTCTCGACGAGCCTAAGAAGGGATCACAAAATACCAGATTTTCTCAGTGACCACAAACGTTAATTTAGAGAGAATATTAACCACATTTGAGCAAGCAATAGAAACTAAATAATTTCCATTGCTAAGTTATTTAATTTTCATTCCTGAATGATAAATCGTCAAAAACAATATGTATGCCTTGCTGGGCATTTGTCACCTGGTACGCTTGGCCATACCAATAACCCACCACCGCAATGAGTTCGTCATCAGCATAGAGCAACGGAATTTTATCACGTTCCCAAGGGGGTACTTGAGCTTCCTGAAATAATTTTTTCAATCGCTGATGACCGCTTCGACCTGCAAGTATTATTTGTTCACCCCCTTGGCGAAAGCGGATCGATATTTTTTTTTCGGCAAGGTATTGTGCTGCTATTCCTAAGCCTTTTACCTGAGCACTGGATAAAGTGCCTAAATTTGGAATGGACAATGGTGCAACCAAGTCCCAAGAAAAACTTTTCGTTGACCAATTCCCAGCTTGAGTGCTTGAACTGTAAGGTAAAGCATACACTCCACCGGCAAATCGGCGGATGGCGACGCCTGCCCAGTGTACGACAGGTTGCCGATCCTTGGCGGCCTGTAATAGACTTGTTTGAATGGTATGCAAAATGGCGTAACTGGGCACTGGGTAATTTAATTTTCTTAACCAATAAATTATCAGGTTTCGCTGACGCGGCGCCGAAAGTGCCAATAATTTTGTCAATGACAAGCAATGCTCGTGGCCATCCATCACGTCGCTAAAATCACTGCTCGCTAATTCATCACACAATGATATGGTCTCAGCGCATACTGTCGCTGAGCGAGATAAGGTATTTGACACACTGGGCCAACGCGATTGCAATTGGGGTAGGATCTCATGCCGAATGAAATTGCGCGTAAATCGGCGGTCTTGATTAGAGGGATCATCAATCCAGATCAATTGATGATCCCTCGCATAGGCTTCGAGTTGTTGGCGGCTAATGCCTAACAGGGGACGCACTTGTAAGCCTAAACCCAATGGTGCTACCTCAGGCATGGCCGCTAAGCCCCGTGGCCCCGCCCCTCGGAGCAATTGCAGCAACAAGGTTTCTGCTTGATCGTCTTGTTGATGGGCAGTCAACAATATTGCCTGTGGATTAACGACGGTATTAAAAGCATCATAACGTGCCTTGCGGGCAGCATCTTCCGGGCTTTCTCCTCGATGATTTTCCGCATTGACTTCAACTAGGGTCAGGGGGACTTGCCACTGCTGGCTAATTTTTCTGCAGTGTCTTGCCCATTGCTGTGCATCCGCTTGCAAACCATGATTAATATGAATGGCTTGCAGGCAAATACCCTCCGATGCCAGCCGCGACTGAGCAAATAAATGCAACAGCACGGTGGAGTCGAGCCCGCCACTGTAAGCAATCCAACAGCTTTTGATGACTTTATTCGGGGCATAATCCGCAATCGATCGCAACACAGCGCGCTTAATGTCTAGCGCATCGAGCTGGGTGATTAGCGACATGGATTATTCAGTGTAATTACCAAATTGCATTAAGCGTTGATAGCGCTGTTCCAATATCGCTTCGATGGGTTGCTGAGATAGAGCGGCTAAGGTTTGTGAAAATACCTCCGTCATCCGTTTTGCCATTTCGTCAACATTGCGATAGGCAGAACCTAATGGCTCTTCGATGACACCATCAATTAATTCTAATTCATTAAGTCGGTCGGAGGTAATACCCATGGCTTCTGCCGCATCACTGGCTTTTTCAGCGCTTTTCCATAAAATACTGGCGCAACCTTCCGGCGAAATCACAGAATAGGTACTGTATTGCAGCATAAAGATTCGGTCGCCGACGCCGATGGCTAATGCGCCACCTGAGCCCCCTTCACCAATAACCGTGCATATGATTGGCACTTTCAGCCTAGCCATTTCAAATAAGTTTTTTGCGATGGCTTCGCTTTGCCCGCGCTCTTCGGCATCGATACCCGGATAAGCCCCAGGCGTATCAATGAAAGTAAATAACGGCAATTTAAACCGTTCCGCCATTTTCATGAGCCGTAAGGCTTTACGGTAGCCTTCGGGGCGAGGCATGCCAAAATTACGCTTGACTTTTTCTTTGGTGTCGCGCCCTTTTTGTTGTCCAATAACCATCACGGTTTGACCCTGAAATTTGGCAATACCGCCAATAATCGCCGGATCATCACTGAATGCCCGATCCCCATGCAACTCTTCAAAATCACTGAAAATCCGCCCAATATAATCCAACGTATAGGGACGTTGTGGATGGCGAGCCAATTGAGATACCTGCCAGGCATTGAGTTTGGAAAAAATTTGTTCGGTCAGTGTTTCACTTTTAGTGACCAGTCGAGAAATTTCTTCACTGATATTAATTTCCGAGTCGACGCCGACATAACGCAATTCTTCAATTTTTGCTTCAAGTTCTGCAATGGGTTGTTCAAAATCAAGAAAATTTAAGTACATTAAAAACGTGTCCTTTATTATTATCAAACTCACGGCTTGAAAGCCCAGCTGATTTAATATTCAAGTTCAATGGATTGTGGACCAGATAAACGAGATAAACTCGCTAATAATTCATCTCGGGGATGCACACGCCAGTCGCTGCCCAATACCAGTTTTGCATTGACGCCGGTCACATAATAATCAATCGAGATGGGGCAAGCGCCTGCTTTATAAGGTGTTATCACATCAGCCATCGAACGTAACAAAGTAGGGTCGGCTTGTTCAGATGTCAACCGTATAACTAATCTTTTTGCAAATGCGGCTCTGGCCTCGTCGATGCTCTGGATCTCTTTGGCGCTCATTTTATAGCCGCCACTAAATTCATCAATGCTCACTTCGCCAGAAATAATGATAATTTTATCTTTCTCTAACAAGTGTTGTTTGTTGTTAAACATCTCGGAAAATACTGCCACATCGAGCCGAGCGCTCCGATCATCTAAGGTGATGATGGCCATTTTATCACCACGCTTGGTTCTCACAATGCGTATCCCAACGATTAACCCCGCCACATGGACAGTTTGATTTTTATTGGGCTTCAGTTGGTTGATTTTATAACTCACAAACTGAGCGAGTTCTTTTTCATAGGCATCAATAGGATGGCCCGTGAGATACAAGCCTAAGCTATCTCTTTCGCCATCCAGACGTATTTTATCGGGCCATTCAGGTAATTGGACAAAGTTGGCTAAGGGTTTTACTGCGGCGGCATTTGTGTCAGCTAAACTGAATAAATCATTTTGCCCGGTTTGCAAATTCTTTGCATGTTGTTCTGCAGCTAACATGGCGTTAGGTAAAGAGGCCATAATACTGGCGCGGTTGGGACCGAGTCCATCAAACGCACCGGCCCGGATTAAGGTTTCCAGCGCTCGCCGATTGATTTTTTTTAATTCAACACGTTGGCAAAATTCGAAAAAATCAAGATAGTTACCCTGCGCTTGCCGCTCATCAGCAATGGCTTGAATAGCCGCTTCACCAATGCCTTTGATGGCACCTAAACCATATTGCACGGTGCGCTTATCCGGTGCCGTAAAATGATAGGCACAGTGGTTGACATTGGGATGCAACACTTTCAGATCCATTTGGGCACATTCTTCATGGAACATCACCACTTTATCGGTGTTATCCATATCAGAAGAAAGCACAGCCGCCATAAAAGGCGCGGGATAATGGGTCTTTAGCCAAGCCGTTTGATAAGAAACCAACGCATACGCCGCCGAGTGTGATTTATTAAAACCATACCCGGCAAATTTTTCCATGAGATCGAAAATATAGGTCGCCGTATCAGCATCCACGCCGCGCTCAACCGATCCTTGAGTAAAAAATTCACGCTGCTTAGCCATTTCTTCCGGTTTTTTCTTACCCATAGCACGGCGCAACATATCGGCACCGCCTAAGGTATAACCTGCCAGAATTTGAGCAATTTGCATGACTTGTTCTTGATATAAAATAACCCCGTAAGTCGGCTGTAAAATCGGTGCAATATCCGGATGTGGGTATTCGATTTTTTGTCTGCCGTGTTTACGATTAATAAAGTCATCCACCATGCCCGACTGCAAGGGGCCAGGCCGAAACAGCGCCACCAATGCAATAATCTCTTCAAAGCAATCGGGCTGTAATCGTTTAATCAAGTCTTTCATGCCCCGCGATTCCAGCTGGAAGACGGCAGTGGTTTTACATTCTTTTAAAAGTTTAAACGTCGCTTGGTCGTCTAACGGGATGGTGCTGATATCTAGCGCAGTCTCACCTTGTTGAGTACGCTGCTGATTGACCGCTTTTAGCGCCCAATCAATAATGGTGAGGGTACGCAGTCCTAAAAAGTCGAACTTAACTAAACCGACCGCTTCGACATCGTCTTTATCAAATTGGGTAACTAAACTCCCTCCGCCTTCTTCACAATATAAAGGCGCAAAGTCAGTGAGCACAGATGGCGCAATCACTACCCCTCCGGCATGTTTACCCGCGTTACGGGTAATGCCTTCCAAGGAACGGGCTAAATCGATTAAATATTTAACCTCTTCTTCTTGTTGATAGCGCTCATTTAACGCTTCTTCTTGTTGCAGTGCCTTGTCTAAGGTGATGCCCAACTCAAAAGGAATCATTTTCGCGATTTTATCGACAAAACCATAGGGGTGCGCTAATACCCGCCCGACATCCCGCACCACCGCTTTGGCTGCCATGCTACCATAGGTAATAATTTGGGAGACTTTTTCGCGACCATAATGATTGGCCACATAGTCGATCACTTTGTCTCGCTTTTCCATGCAAAAATCCACATCAAAATCGGGCATGGAAACCCGTTCAGGATTTAAAAAACGTTCAAACAATAAGTCATATTGAATAGGGTCTAAATCGGTAATGGTTAAGGCATAGGCCACCAGTGAGCCCGCGCCCGACCCCCGACCCGGTCCCACCGGAATATCCTGTTCCTTAGCCCATTGAATAAAATCCGCGACAATTAAAAAGTACCCAGGAAAACCCATGCTATTGATGACATCGAGTTCTATTTGGAGTCTTTCATCATAGGGCTGGCGTTGTTCTTTAAACTCAGGGGACTGAGCATCAAACAACACAGACAAGCGTTTTTCCAATCCGGCACGCGCTTGCTGGCCAAAAAACTGTTCCATGGTCATGCCCTCAGGCACCGGGAAATCAGGTAAGAAATTTTTACCTAAGGTGAGTTCCACATTGCAGCGTTTAGCGATTTCAATGGTGTTTTCGATGGCTTCTGGAATGTCGCTAAACAGCTCAATCATTTCTTCGCTGCTGCGTAAATATTGCTGATCTGTGTAGTTTTTCGGGCGGCGCACATCATCCAGTGTATAACCTTCATTAATGCATACCCGAGCTTCATGGGCTTCAAAATCTTTTTGTTCTAAAAATCGTACATTGTTGGTTGCAACGACGGCGACATCATGTTCGATAGCCAGCTCAATGGCCGCGTGAATATAATCGTCTTCTTGCGCTTGTCCTGTCCGGGTGAGTTCTAAATAAAAATGGTCACCGTATAACGATACCCAAAAATTTAAGCAATCCGTGGCGAGCTGTTTATTATGGTTTAATAAGGCACGACCCACATCGCCATGATGTCCACCCGACAATACCAATAAGCCCTCGTTGGCCTGACGTAACCAATCCCGATTTATGATAGGTTTGCCACCGACCTGCCCTTCCATATACGCCCGCGACACCAATCGAGTGATATTTTTATACCCTTGATTGTTTTGGCACAATAAGGTAATGGGAGTAAAGCTGGCGGGATTGTCATCATCGTCGGCAATGCGCACATCCACACCGATGATGGGTTTAATGCCGGTTTGTAATGCAGCGCGGTAAAATTTAACCATACCAAACAAATTTGATTGATCAGTAATCGCCACCGCCGGCATATGGTATTGCTCTACCCTTTTCACAAGGGGTTTGATGCGGACAATGCCATCAATCAACGAATATTCAGAGTGAAGATGCAAATGGACGAAGGTTGCTTGCATATTAATCAAAATCTACCGTAATAAGTCATCATGTTGAAGTATTATTCAGCCCCATCGCAAGGTGCTGAATGAATATCGATTGACAATGAAATGTCAGATCCAAAACGGGTTATTTTAGACTGTTTAGAAAATAAGAGGGATTTATTTAAACCGAGAATCGATGCTTTACGATCAGAATGTACGCTAAAGCGTATCTGATAATGGCTCTTGCGACGATAGCTATCAAGTTAGTAAATAAGAAAGGGGCGTGTGAAGCGCCCCTTCTTTAAAGTAGACGATAATAACAAAACGTCAAACACCTATGTGTATGATGGTTCGTTACTTATCGTAAAGGAACAATTATTTTTGTTGCATAACGAATTGCGAACGATATTTGGCAAAACAGTAAGGTACTCGATGGTTGTTGGTAGGTCTGCCGAACGTGCTGCATTTACATGCCGCCGCCCATACCACCCATACCACCCATACCGCCACCCATACCGCCCATACCGCCGCCCATGCCTCCCATGCCGCCCATATTGCACCTCCTAGGTTATGTCTTACGAATAAAAACAAATAGCAGTATCGCTAATATGACAGAACATGCGTTCTTTCACTTCAATAGAGTAGCCCAAAATTGTCACATATGTCAATAATGGTCACCTTATCGATTCTCTATTTTTTATCTGTAAATTTATAACCCTATGCTGGACTGGAAAATATGAATTGTCACAAAATGATGTTTTATGCCATATCAATCAAGCAATGATGCCAACGCATTGCGTCGCCCATTGCTTATCGTTTAGTCAATAAATAACTGCTCTCAAACATTTCGCTGATACCTCGCTCTTTAAACTTTTCATTTTTTTCCAAGGTATCTTCTGCGCCGAGTTTTTCGATGTCGAAAAACTCGGCATACAATTGCTGGATTTCTTGCTCATCCACTGAAAAGGGGGGTCCATCCATTTGGTGAGGAGGATATTCCAGGGTCAACAGTAAAATTCGTGCACCTGAAGAGAGTAATTGCGTCATATGTTGCGCATATTTTTGTCGCATAGGCGGTGGTAATGCAATGAGTGAAGCCCGGTCATAAACCAGTGAGATATCATTTACTAACAATTGTGTAGTCTTTGTTAAATCAAAAAAATCACCACATAAAATTTGTATTGAACCATATTGGCTCCGATCAAACCCCATCACCTTGTCATGCTCAGCTGGCAATTGATTGTTTTCAAAAAAATCCTTAACCGCCAGCGGACTGAGCTCGACACCGATCACTGCATGAGCTTGTGCCTGCAACCACAACATATCTTGGCTTTTACCACACAGAGGAACCAGCACCGCTTGATTCGGGTCCGCTTGAGTGCGCGACCAAAATTGCATTAAATAAGGATTGATTTCATCTTGATGAAAACCGATTTGTCCTGCACGCCAACGCTCATGCCAAAAATCTGGTTCCATAGTGTTTATTTCCTTTGATTATAATTTGATTGAAAAACATCATCTACGTGTTTGGGAAGAATAGCATGGATTTGCAGCCGGTTTTTTTAACCAAATAACTTAAATTTATTATTCAGCCGAACAAAATTTATTCAGCATGGCGGCAACTGTTTCAACTTTAGCAGGTTTGGCGATAAATTCATCCATACCAACGGCTAAACAGCGCTGCTGATCTTCTGGATACGTATTGGCTGTTAAAGCAACAATCGGGGTCGGTGAACATTTTTTTTCAGCTTCGAACTGGCGTATTAACTCAGTGGCTTGATAACCATCGAGTATCGGCATGGAACAATCCATCAAGACAATATCGTAATCTTGCGCCTGAAACATATCTACGCCCACTTGACCATCCTCAGCGATATCCACTGTTAAGCCAAATTTTTGTAACATCATTTGCACCACTTTTTGATTGACAGGATTATCTTCAACCACCAAGGCGTGGGTCGCCGTATATTGGGGAAACTCGAATCTGGGTTTCGATGGCTGTTTTTGTGGTTTGGTTATTTTAACCTCGGAAGATTCAGGTTTATGAGTGACAGGATTATCTTCAACTCCCACAGCGTGAGTTGCCGTATATTGGGGAGGCATGACTATGGGTTTCGGTGGTAATTTTTGTGATTTGGGTGCTTCATCCTCGGAAGATTCCGCTAGACAGGCATAAAAACGAAATGTACTGCCTTGCTTGATTTCGCTCTCCACTTTAATCTCACCGTGCATTAGTTTTGCAATATGTTGGCTCATCGCTAAACCCAAACCCGTTCCACCCGCTTTACGTCGTAAGAAACTTTCTGCTTGTGAAAAGGGTTGAAAAATCTTTTGTATGTCTTGTGGCGCAATACCGATACCACTGTCTTGCACACTGATACAAAGTCGGATTTGGCCCGCAAGTTTTTGTACGGTTTCTAGGCGAAGTTTAATAAATCCCCGTTGTGTAAACTTATTCGCATTGCTTAATAAATTAAGCAGCACTTGTTGAAATCGTGTGGAATCACCGACTAATTGTGCTGGACAAGTCTCGTCTAGATGCACACTAAACTGTAACCCTTTTTGTTCGATGTCGGGTTGTAGCATGTTCGATGTTTCGTGAATCATTTGGCATACATTAAATGATTCAGAGGCTAATTGCATTTTTCCAACAGCCATTTTTTCAAAATCTAAAATGTCATTTAAAATGGTTAATAACAGCTGACTCGACGATAAGATCAAATCGGTATAGCTCTGCTGCGCTTGCGGATCTTGATTGTCTGCCAATAATTGCGTAGTACCGATAATACCGTTTAATGGAGTGCGCAGTTCGTGACTCATCATTGCCAGAAATTCGCTTTTTACAGTACTTAATTTTTCTGCTTTTGCTTGGGCTTGTTCGGCCAATTCTTTGGCAGTCACCAATTTATCCTCAGATTTTTGATAGGCCCAAAACATGTAATAGGTACAACAAAAAAGCAACAACGAATTGGTCACGCTAATGGCTTGCGCGATAAAGTTGATGTAATTTTCCTCCAAATGAGTCACCGGAATCACATGGTAGTAGTTGGTCAGATTTAAAGTGGGCCATAATAGCGCGGGCTGTAACACACAAAAGAAAATCCAGCGAGTCTCTTTGATATGAAATAACATCAATGGCGCAATCAGCGTAAAGAAAAAAACATTTTGGATTTGGGTGGCTTCCCCCAGTGAGGAGGCATAAATAAAAACACTAACATTAATCGCACCCAGTAAAACACTGCGGGATAAATTGTAATAGCCGTGTTTATTGATTAAAGAAATCGCAGCAAATATCAATGTCAATGGAATGACATAAAAAGCCAAAAACATGGCACCCGTATAATAAAAAACGAAAAAATAAGGAAACGTAAAAAAGACATGCGCTAAAGAAGCCAGATTGGTGACTCGTATATTGCGAACCAATTTCGGGTCCAACTCAGCGGTAACACCATAATTAGCAATGCGTATCAGTATGTCGACAATGTTTTGGCTCAGGGTAGACATCAGTTTGCTTTGACGATCATTAAGTATTGATGATTTATCGCCTTTATCGCCTTCATCTCCTATAAATACCTACAGTCTGATAACTGAAAATACGTCTCGAAAATATTCATGTGAGGCGAATTCATGTTCATTAAACACCTTTCGTTCTCGAAAGAATATTTGACGTAATTTATTTTCATTGAAAAGCAACAGCTAGGCCGAAATACTGCATAGCTAAAAAATTATTTTACCACATTATGGGTTTTGGTGAATTCAATACTGTATTTTTATGAAGAAAAGAAAAGGACATAAATAAATGACTCGATCAAAATGGACTGATAAATTTTTAAACGACGCGAAACAACAAGGCGATGATTTTGCCGATATTTTAATCACTAAAATCATTGAAGAACATAGCGTAGAAAAAGCCAATGAGGTACTGCAATATTTAACCGAGGATGCACAACCGATTCCAGAAGATTTACCTGTCTCTTTACAGGAGTATCTAACGCAAACCTCACATCTACCGGACTGGGCAGATGAGCAGAAAATTTCCCAAGCACAAGCTTTTTTTTCTGCGCGAGGCGGGGTTTTTGGTGTCGCTCTGTTATGCGGCTCCCTGCCTATTCTCTATGCTGGCGGTTTAGGGGGAGCGCAAGTGTTGGCAGCGACGGGACAATTAGCGAATCACTACCAACGGCGAGCTGGTGAAACCTTACGCTTTATTCTCGATGTGATGAAACCCCATGGCTTAACGGCGAAAGGTAAAGGCATACGGACCATCCAAAAAGTGCGATTAATGCACGCCGCCATTCGTTATTATGCTTCGCGCAGTCCTGAAAAATGGCCAGCCAAACCGGATTGGGGGGATCCTATCAATCAAGAAGAATTGATTGGCACATTGCTGGCTTTTTCTACCATGGCATTAAAAAGCGTAGAAAAAATGAATATTGAAGTGCAACCTGAAGAAAAAGAAGCCTATTTGCATACCTGGACAGTCATCGGCCATTTATTAGGAATTCAATCCAAGATGTTTCCCGATAACATGCAAGACGCGCAATGGCTTTGGGATAAAATCGCTGAACGAAATTTCATGCGCACCGACGCGGGTTTATTGTTAGGCCAAGCACATTTAACGTTCTTAAAAAAAGTCATTCCAGGTGATCTTTTTGACGGAATAGCCATTTCATTAATGCGTTATTTGATGGGCCGTAAGGTGACAGAAAAATATTTAGGTTACCCAAAACCTGGATGGACATCACTGCTCATTGGTGTGCTGCGATTCGCCTTTGGCTTAAAAGAAAGACTTATCGACAGTTCTCGTACTTTGCAGCAAATTGCGGAAAAAGACAGTATTCGCCTTATGGAAGGCCTTGATGAACTTTGGCTGACAGATGATTCAAAACCGTTTCGCATTCCACCTTCACTCACGCAAAAATAATCGGGAGGTAAACTCATGAGCATGGATATAGTCACTTGCCCTAATGGCACGGTTAATGATCCCAGTAATTGGTTCAATTGGGTGGATATCAACTGCGTTCCTTACACAGATGTGCAAATGGTATTGTTTGCTGGCGGTTGTCTCATGTGGGTGGTCGCTTATGGCATTTTAATTTATGAAACCATAAAACATAAGTTCATGGAGATGGCCGCCTTTGCTGCTGCCAGTAATTTTGCTTGGGAAGCGCTGTGGTCCTGGGCCTTTCGTACTGACGCCGGTGCGTTTATGGTTTATACCTACCGCGCCTGGTTTTTTCTGGATATTTTTATTTTTTATTTATTACTCAAATACGGACATAAGCAATTTAATCAAGGGTTTTTTCGGGAACATTTCAAGATATGGTGTTCTGCTTCCTTGGTGGGATGTACTATTATTTACTATTTTTTCATCAAGCAAGGTTATGATATGCCCATCGGGGCCAATACGGCTTATATTTGTCAAATCATCTTATCGATTCTTTGTCCCATTGTGTTAATCAACGCTAAAACATTGGCGGGGTTTTCATTTCATTTCGCCTGGTTACGTAGTTTTGGCACCGGTGCTAACACGGTATTTATGATGCTGCATTATCCTGACAATCATTTTGTCCACAGCTTGGGTATCATGGCCTTTGCGCTGGATATGGGCTATTTATACCTGTTCAAAAAGAAAGAGAGAGAACTGATGGTGATGGCTAAATAATTTGTGAAGTTCGTGGTTTTTGCCATTGCTCAAAACGATGCACAGGGTGGCAAATCTGTGCCAGATTTGCCACTCGCGTACCATCGATTAACAATCCGTGCAAACGCAACTGAAATGTTTGGCGCACTGCCGCCACCTCGTCCACCAGTTCGCGAGGTACCACAAAACGCCCATCACTAATAAATAAAATATCTGCTTTTTGCCAATCATGTTGCTGAATTTTTTCCAGTGCCCGTTGAATCGGTGCCTGAACGTCAGTACCCCCCTGAAACGTTAAATTTAAAAACTGAATAATTTGCCGTAGGCCTTGTCGATCAAAGCGTAACTGTTGCTCAATGAGTTGCTGCGGACCGCTAAAGGTATAACAGTAACAGGCGCGTTGCTGTTGATTGGCCAATCGTAACACTTCCAAACTAATGGCTTTGGCTAAATATTCAGGTTGGCCATGCATCGACCCAGAGGTATCAATACAAATGATAATCGGACCCTGGATCGTCTCACCTGGTTGGCGTTGTCGAGATGGTAGTGGTATGCAAGGTTCGGTGGGTGGCAGCGCTTGGTGCTCTGACAATACTCCTTGTGGTTGATAACATAACAAGGCACGTTCGGCACGTTTGGCATGCCACAATAGATGCAATTTGGCATGCCCCAGTAAGGCCGCTTCGGCAGGTAACATGCGGGCAATATCGTCACTGCGGGTGATACCGTCAATACATTGCGGTAGCTCCTGAGTGAATTTTTCCTCAATGACAGGTAGTTCGGTCGAGGCCAGTGGATGTTGTTTTTGCATTGGAGCCTTGGCGGGTCTATTGATGGATACTTGGTGACGCCCCAAGCTATCTACGATGTCAATGAGTTGTGGGTAACGTTTTATTAGCCGCCGGTAATAAACCACTTTACGCCATCCGATACTGGATAAAATCCCTTGAGACAAATCCCAGCCACGCCCCAGTTGAGTGGCCATGCCGCGAAATACGCCATTCACTTGTTGCCAATGTTGTGAGGTGTGTTGCCACTTCTCGTCAATCTCCGATAAAAAACGTATGCGTTCTTGCTCGCTGAGCGTAGCCACTGGATCAACGGCAAGTGGGTTAATGGAAGTCTTGGCAGCGTTTGCCATCGAGGGTTTTGCTTGCCCAGGCAAAGTGGATGGATTTGCTGGCGAGGCAGCTGAATGCCGAACTTTTGATGAAGGAAATTGCAAGCCATCAAATGCCTCATTCACGGCGGCGGGTGTTTGTCGTTGTTGGGTGATATTGTCGATGGCTTGACACAGCGTATTCAACAAATGATCAGTAAGGCTTTCTTCATTGCGACATTGCGCCACCAGATCCAATGCGACTAACTGGTTTAACAAAGTTTGTCGAAGATCTCGCTGCGGCCAATCAAGCTGATCAAGTTTAGGCAACTCACCACGTAACAAACAGGCGCGCCATTGCAGGATGCCAGTGACACGTGTTTTTAAGCTGCCATGGTGTAACGTGACCACCGCCGGATAGAGCCCTTCTGGCAGTGCATCAAGGTATTTAAAGTGTTCATTTAATCGCAATACCGCCATGTTAAGCCGCCACCGGCAATTGCTGAAAACCCGTTTGTATTTTTTTTACTTGTTCAGCAAGTTCCGTGACGCGGTCTAAGTTTTTAGCGAGTATGTGGCGTGCCGTTTCAGCAAAATCTTGACTAATCCATAAATGCTGTCCAACGCATTCGCTTAAACTGGCTAGCATGGAAATCACTTGATGGCGATAATCATCGATATCTGTCAATAAGCCATTTAATTCTTCACAGCGATGCTTGATGTGCTCAGCGCTGTATTGAGCCGGTTTCAGACACGCTTGGTATTGTTGATTGATACGCAACCGATTGGATGCATCAGCGGTATAATCGTCTAGATTAACCCATTTGCCATCAATATGGCGCTGACGGTGATAGTCATCAAAAAAATGTTGGGCAAGTTCACTCTGAGTATAACCTTTACCATCATTTTTTCGATTGTTCCCATCGGGTGGGGCGATATATAAAAACTCACCATTGTGTTCGGCCAGATAACTGTGACTCGATTTTGTGGTTACATGACCTTCGGGATCGTAATATAACTTATCACCCTGCTCATTACGCAATGCAAGGGTTTTGTTTTGTTCGTCGTGTAAGGTTTGTTGCCATACCTCTACCACTTTATTGAGTTGTTGCAGATTAATTTGTTGCTGGGTGCCAAGTTGATCTTGATACCAATCAAAAATCATTCGGTGCTGTTCCGGAGCCTCCCACAAGCAATGCTGGAGCAACCAACAATCCCACACCGATACAGTTTGCTGCCCATTGGTATAAGCCGCGACTTTAAGCAGCTTAATGATTTTTCGCCAACGGCGATCCGACACATAAATATTTTTTTGTTGCAGAAATAAACGCAAGTCTTTTAATAAACGAATCACCTCAGGGGATAAGTTAACTTGTGAGGCCTGTTGTTGAACGACCGCTAAATCAGCCACCTGTAGTTGATTTGCGGTATTTATCTGAAACACGTCATCCTCGATTTCCAGAAGATCAGCAAACCCTTGCTCCGACACTGCGGTGACTTGACAGCGCAATAAAAACCGGTCATACAGGGCATTGAGTTCTTCGCCACTGGGTAGCTCATTGCTTGCTGCCACCACCGCAATCAAGGGCGTTTTGATTCGTTGATCGCCATTGTCAAATTCACGCTCATTAAGCAAGGTGAGCAGGCTATTTAAAATGGCACTGTTGGCTTTGAAAATTTCGTCAATAAAAGCAATCGTGGCGGTGGGCAAATAACGCTCGGTCAAACGTTCATAGCGATCTTGCTCCAACGCCTTAATGGATAAAGGTCCAAACAATTCTTCAGGCACCGAAAAGCGGGTTAACAACCGCTCAAAGTATTGCCCACCACCAAATGCATGGCGTACTCGTCGGGCCAATTCACTTTTTGCAGTGCCCGGCGGCCCTAATAACAATAAATGTTCCCCTGCCAAGGCGCCAAGCAATACCAAGCGCAGTGGAACGTCTCGTTCGATAAGCCCTTGTGACATGTTTTGAAGTAATGTCTGTAGCTTTTTTTTCATGACCTAAACCATAAACTCAATTTCATAACCGGTGTATTTGCGCATATTTATCACACCGCAATCGAAGATGAGGTATTGACCTTTAATGCCCTGCAACACGCCCGTCACTTCAGGTGTTTTGTCTAAATTTAAAGAGGTAATTTTGCTCGGGTATTGTAGTACCGGAAAAGTCAGTTCAGTCACGGTTTGATCGTCAATGGCTTGGATCGCATCATCGCCAAAACGACCCACAAGTTCATTAATCGCTGGCTGGCAAGCGGCTAATAGTTGGTCTCGTTCGGCCATTAAATCCAAAGGGGGTGCCGCTGATTTTAGCAGCGTGCGCCAATTGGTTTTATCTGCCACATGGTTTTTAAATGCAACTTCTAACAGTCCCACTTGATAGCGCGTTTGGACCTGATAAATCGGTAACGCTTGCTGTGCTCCCTGATCGATCCAGCGGGTGGGAATTTGGGTGGCGCGGGTAATACCTACTTTGAGTGCCGATGAATTGGCTAAATATAAAAAATGCGGTTGCATGCAATGGGCTAAACCCCACTCCGGTTCTCGGCAAGTCCCTTGGTCAAAATGACATTGTTCGGGTTTAACAATGCACATATCACAGGCGGCCAATTTCTGCATACAAATAAAACAATGCCCCTGGCTATAGGATTTTTTAGTTTTTTTACCGCAATGGATACAGTGGATTTGTTCCGTATAGCGAAAACGAATGCTTTCACCCAACAGTGGATTGATGTGAATGCGCTCATCGCCTACCGGTAGCCAGTATTGCACCGGCGAATCCAGTTTTGTTTGCATTTTTCTGATGTTTCCGATCGGCATTAAGGCAAAAGCTCCTTGGGTTAGAGGGGAGTGTTCAAAAAATCGACATATCGATGGTGAGTTCACAACGAGTATAATACAATACAAAATATGAACAAAATCTAAGTCGTACTGTCAAGATTTGAGAAATCGTGTGTTCAGTGTCGAGGGGTGGATTTGTGGGTTTATTAAAAAATCGTTGGACGATCGGTATCAGCATTGTGGTGATTGCCGTGAGTTTCGTCGTATGGCAACTCGGTCAGTTTGCTCGCGATACCGGCCTAAGCCAATGGTATGAGGGGCCTGCAGGCTATTTACAAGCGGTCAAACAACAACAGCAAACCAATCAACCCATGGTGGTCTTTTTTTATACCGACTGGTGCGAAAGTTGTGAACAACTGCGGGTGGATATTTTGTCTTCCGAGCCTTTCAAAGCGTTTAGCAACAATCTTCTTCCGGTAAAAATAAATCCGGAGTATGGCCCAACAGAACAAGCACTTGCTGACAGTTTCGGAGTGTTTGGTTACCCTAGTTTTTATATTATCCGTAATAATACGGCAGAGCCGGTACGGATTAAAAAAACAAACCGAATTAGTCCGGAATTATTTATTCAACAATGCCAACAAGTCATCGAGTCATGAAACAAAGATAATTCTAATGAAGATCAAAAAAAATACTATTGGTAACTTAACCAGGGCAAGCTAAAGTTATATATATAGACAAATTTAATTAGAGTGACAATTCGGAGTAAAATAATGGAACGCAAAGCCGCATTAATAATAAAAGAAATATCATTGGGGTTAGGGATTATTTTCAGCAGCATATCAATTTGGATGCTATTTACTATTATACCCATGCTTGTTTCTTAACTTATCTTCATTCACTTAGCACAGGCATCCAAAAACATAGCCACACACCATGGTTTTGGATGCTGTCATCTATCGCTTACAATCCGTTTTTCACGTTTTCCAATTTCGCCCGCACCTCGGTGGCGATGGATTCCACGTCTGGATTATCCACTAAACTTAATACTGCCGCCGGGTCCATAAATAATACGCTAATGGACTGATCCTCTTCTTCACGCACCACCACATTGCAAGGCAGCAACAAACCAATATCAGGCTCAGCATTAATGGCGGTATTGGCTAACGGTGGGTTACACGCACCGAGAATTCGATACGGCTTTCTATCGACATTAATTTTTTCTTTTAACGTGGCTTTGACATCAATATCTGTTAATACACCGAATCCTTCGGCTTTTAAACCCGTGATGACCTTTTCTACCACCGTATCAAAACTACCGGCCACGGTGGTGGCAAACCCATATCGACTCATAGCATCTTCCTCTGTTTAAAATCATAATTATATACGAGTGTGGGTTGTAACAATGCGTTGTTTGCATTGTCCAGCAATTGACATCGATTCAAAAAAGTGGAGTACATTTTGCGTTTGCTTGGTTAGCATTCAACCCAAAATCTGATATTTATAAACTGCAGCGCCATTAATTTTCATTCCTAAGCCTTTCATTCTATATCGATATTATTATATAATAGCGGGTCTAGCTCAGAATATAGGTTCAATAGCGTCGTGTTAACACAGGGTCGTTCCATGCTTCCACAACAACCATCCAAGCAACATCAATTAATTGCCGAAACTGCTTACTATTTGGCCGAAAAAGAAAGTTTCCAAGGTGATCCCACACAATACTGGTTAATCGCAGAAATGGAAATTGAAAAATCATCGACGGCCAACAGTTCACGGTATGGTTTATTACAATTGCCTGTTAATGCTCCTTAATTTACCAGGCTGATGGGTAACGCGAAGCGAAACCCATCAATCACAAGTTCCCTTCTCTCGCTTGCGCTTGCCGCCATTGCTGTGACACCCTATCATAGTTGACGGTACGCCTATCTGTTAGCCTTTGATCACCGAACAATTATTTTGGATCTTGTCTCTGATAAGGAGTTTTTTACATGAGTTCTACTGTTTTGCCTTTAATGACCCGTCTCTGCATTGCGTGGAAGACCGTTAAAAACATTCTGTTTGATAGTGATTATGCAGCTAACATCCGCGATGTATCGGCAAAAATATCTCCGCGCCTTGGTTTAGCAAACGAAACAGAACAAAATTCGTCATTGATCGAAAATAGCCCGGATTCAGCCTTGCAATTGCTCCGATTACTTCAACGGGATGGACGTTTTATTGATTTTATCGAAGAAGATGTGGCTCACTTTAGTGACCAAGAAATTGGTGCAGCCACCCGGCTCGTTCATCAAGGATGTCGAAAAGTGCTGCATGCACATTTTAAATTAGAACCGATTCGCAGCGAATCCGAGGGTGAAAAAATCACCTTAGAAGCTGGCTTTGATGCATCTTCCATCAACTTAACAGGCAATGTGGTCGGTGAGCCGCCCTTTCAAGGAACCCTGACTCATCAAGGTTGGCGAGCTATCGAAATTACCCTACCAAAATTAACGCAAAGCCACGACGTGACGGTATTGACGGCGGCGGAGGTTGAGTTATGAGTGAAGCCAAATATGCCATTGGTATTGATCTCGGAACCACCCACTGTGCGTTTTCATATATTGATTTAGCCGCCAGTGATGGTGAACATGCCGCCCAACACATGCTGTTGATTCCCCAGTTAACGGAACCTGGCACCGTGGAAGAACTGGCGTTGTTACCGTCCTTTTTTTACCTGCCTCACCAGGAAGAAATGGCAGCTAATGACTTAGTTTTACCTTGGGCCACTCGCCCCGGATTCATCATTGGTGAATTAGCACGCAAACGCGGGGGGCTAACACCGATACGCTTGGTGGCCAGTGCTAAAAGTTGGTTATGTCATCCCGGTGTCGATCGGCGGGGTCCTATTTTACCTTTAGATGCACCATCGGAAGTCGAAAAAGTATCCCCTTTCCAAGTATCCATTCACTACCTCGAACATTTGCGTGATGCCTGGAATCATCGCTTTCCAGAGGCCCCTTTTCAAGCACAGGATATTACCGTCACTATCCCCGCCTCGTTTGACCCGGCTGCTCGGGATTTAACCGCTGAAGCGGCTCAAGCGGCGGGTTATCAGCAGCTTACCTTGTTAGAAGAACCGCAAGCCGCCTTATACAGTTGGTTACAACGTTCAGAGGGCGAATGGCGCAAACAAGTGCAAGTCGGCGATATCATCGTGGTAATCGATATTGGTGGTGGCACCACCGACTTCTCTTTGATTGCTGTCGTCGAACGGGAAGGCAATTTAGAGCTGTATCGTGTTGCAGTAGGTGATCATATCCTGCTCGGTGGCGACAACATGGATCTTGCCTTAGCCCATGTGGTGAATAATAAACTGGTAAACGAAGGAAAATCATTGGATATCTGGCAACTCAGAGCATTGACTCATGGCTGCCGGCAGGCCAAAGAACAGTTGCTGAGAAACCACCAACAAACCAGTGCAGCCATTGTGGTTCCCAGTCGTGGATCACGCTTAATTGGTGGCTCCATTCGCACTGAACTAACTCGTGAAGAAGTCATTCAGACCCTGTTAGAAGGTTTTTTCCCGGAGGTGGAAAGTCACGTAAAACCCGGCGCACAAGCCCGTGCTGGACTGACTCAACTGGGCTTACCTTATGCGCAAGATGCGGCGATTACTCGCCATTTAGCGGCCTTTTTAACACGCCAACGCAATGCTACCGTTGATTTACAAGATTGCCAAATATCCATGCCAGAGGCTCGTAACTTTTTACATCCCACGGCGGTGCTATTTAATGGCGGGGTATTAAAGTCGCCCATCATCAGTGAACGCATTTTAACGATTCTCAATGACTGGTTAGCCAAAGACGATGCACCCACCGCCCGTTTATTGACCGGAGTGGATATGGATTTAGCCGTGGCCCGTGGCGGCGCTTATTTCAGTTATGCTAAGCAACGTGGTGGCGTACGTATTCGCGGTGGTACTGCCCAGGCCTATTATGTTGGGATCGCCTCATCCATGCCTGCAGTGCCTGGTGTCACACCACCTGTTCAAGCGTTATGTGTCGCTCCTTTTGGTATGGAGGAAGGCACTGTTGCCGAACAAGCCCCACAAGAATTTGGATTGATTGTCGGTGAACCGGTTCGTTTTCGTTTTTTTGGTTCATCGGTACGTCGTCATGATCAAGTGGGCGAATTACTTGAACAATGGTCTGAAGAAGAACTGCAAGAGATGGGTGAAATTGAAGTGACCTTACCCTCCGAAGGTCATACTGTCGGTGAAATTGTACCGATTCGGTTACGTGCCAGTGTCACAGAAACCGGAACTTTAGCCCTCGTTGCAGCCCTACCCGATAATGATTCAACTTGCTGGGAAATCGAATTTGACGTATATGGCAAAAGCTAATGGTCTATTGCTCTCACTAAAGCTAGCAACTGTCGGGTTCTAATACGTTGCTATCTTGTCATTGGGCTGCGTCTGCTTGGCGTCGCCCATGCAAAGCTATACCTGTCAATCACTGTCTAATAAAAGCGCCTCTGGCGGCAGCTCACAGTTTAATTTTTTACCTAATAACTCTCCGATAGCCGGTAACTGAAACGATTCGTTTTCACACGCCAAACTGATTGCAATGCCATTCTCTCCTGCCCGACCGGTGCGACCAATGCGATGTACATAATCTTCGGGATCTTCGGGCAGATTGTAATTAATCACATGACTAATGCCATCAATATGAATACCCCGTCCCATCACATCGGTGGCTACAATCACTTGCAGTTTGCTGTTTTTGAAATTATCTAATGTGCGAGTCCGTTTGTTTTGGGCAATTTCTCCGGATAAAATACCCACACTGAAACCTTTCTTCTGGATTTTTTCATACAAATGTTGGCTTTGATCACGACGGTTGGTGAAAATAATCACCCGGCTCACTTCGGGCTGACGTAAAATATTTAACAACACGCGAAGCTTTTCTTCATTAGAGACCAGGTAGACCTTTTGATCGATTTGAGCGGCAGCAATGCGTTCTGGTTCAATATCAACTTGTACCGGATCACAGGTCCATTGGCTTGCCAGCTCAATGATGTCCTGGGTAAACGTTGCACTAAAAAGTTGGGTTTGTCGATGTTTGACATCAGGCGTCGCTTTCACAATCCGTTTCACCTGAGGGATAAATCCCATGTCTAACATACGATCAGCCTCGTCCAGCACCAGCGTTTCCACCATATCCAGATAAATATGCCGACGTGTCATAAAATCGAGTAATCGACCCGGTGTTGCCACCACAATGTCAGCGGCTTTTTTATTTAAATGTTGCCGCTGTTTTTGGTAGTCCATACCACCAAATATTGTGCTTACGTGCAGTTGAGTATATTTGCACAATGCTTTGGCATCGCTAGCGATTTGCATGACAAGTTCCCTGGTCGGCGCGATAATCAAGGCTCGCGGTTCCGACAAATAAATCTCATCTTCAATCGGGTTGCGTAATAAATCATCGATAACGGCAATCAAAAAGGCAGCGGTTTTACCGGTTCCCGTTTGTGCTTTGCCGATGGCATCAAGCCCTTGCAATGTATAAGGCAAAATTTTAGCTTGGATGGGTGAGCAATAACGAAAACTGAGATCATATATCCCGTGCATGAGTTCATCGGGTAAATCCAGGTCATGAAAACGGGTTTGACCTTCCTCTTCCGGTACCTCGAATGTGGCCAGATCCCAAACCGGTTTGGTCGGTTTTTTACGTTGGCGTCTTTGTGGACGATTGGTCGATTGAGGGTTTGCTTTTTTCTGGGGTTTAGCCATCGTAGTGTGGCTACTCGGTTTAGCATTAGTATCATTTAATTGAGCAGTTTTTGTTACTTGCTCTTGTTTGTTAGACCCGTGATTCATCAATATTTCTTTTCTCTTTAAATTGAATGTCGACTGACTGCGCTTTGCATTGGAGAAAGACATCATGTAGCAAAAAGGTATGCTCAGCATCCTAGCATCCACTGTTGGACAGCGTGTTCTGTGCATCAATATGGTATAGCTAAACAGCAGCAAAGGTGTCCACGTGACAGGTTTTAGCTACTCAACATATGGATGAAACTCATATATCGCAATATATTTTTATATGCGATCATTTGCGGAATCTAAGAGCATACACTAACGTGCGCCAAATAGCAGACCCAACATCACCACATCTTCAGTCTCTGAAAAAAGATTGATGTAACGTTTGCCGCTGGCAATCAGACCAAATTTTTTGGTGATATCAATTAAGATACCGGCTTCAGGATAATAGCCTCGAACTAATTTTTCACGGCTCCCATTGTAACCGACCAGTCCACCGCCACCCACATAAATGGTAAATATTGAACGCTTAAGGGCAACGCTGACACCGAGATCGAGGACTACACTCTTTTCTTTATTGCGCGCTTCAATGTAGGCGAGATTGATATGTGTTCCTTTACCACTGCCTACGCCAAATGCACCGATCGATACCACTAACGGCCCATCTTTCGAGGGCTTGTTTGTTTCGAGTGCTAAATAAGCATTTTCCGTTTCATTACCAAACACCAAAGTGTAAGGGATAAGCAGAAAAAGCACGCACATTATTTTACCTGATATTAACTTCATAAACAGATTAATTTTCACTCGCTTTTATGATTTTTCATTAATTAACGCTTTTTCGTTGGCTATTTTAAAGTAAAAGTGTCGATTTCGCACACATACCAACTCCACTTTGTCTATAGGGAGATATTTAGAAAGGTTTTAATCGGATTTAGACGCGGCTCTAAAATACCGCAACTATCACCATGTGGGGTTAAAAAGAGAGGCAAAATACTCGGTTATATTTTTAACGTTCGGCTCACCTTCGCCTTTGTGTATCAAAACATCACCAAGTTGAATAAGACATTCGAGTAACTTATCGCCGCTCACTCAAGGCTTGAGGCGACGCTCGACACGACTGGCAGGGCCTTGCTAGGACCTCGCTTAGGAATCATAGTTTCCCAAATTTCATATAAAAGCATGCGATCTCTATGCCGATTGCCGCTTAGCCAATAACAAAGTTGCCGCCAAGCACCTCCCCTGTGCCTCGACCATAAACCATACCAAGTACAAGTATAGTCTTCATAGCATGCTTATATTTCATGAACAAACTCATCTTTTAGTAAGCCAAAACACTTCAGATCATGATACGCATTTTTCCAATAACCGCTCTGGCGACGCACACCTTCTTCTTTAAAGCCCAACTTTTTCAGAACTCTTTCAGAAGCTATATTTCCTGGTATCGTATCCGCCTGAATTCGATTTATTATCTTGCAAGGTAAATGGCCAGAAAATGCCATATCGATAATTTGATACAAAGCCTCCGTCACTAAACCTTGCCCCCAATATTCGCGATTCATGTCATAACCAATGATGGCAGACCGGCTAGCTTCACTCCAAGAATTGAATCCACAAGTACCAATGCACTTACCATTACTTTTAAGTCTAATCGCCCATCTTATGCCGCGTGATTCATCAAACCGTAAGCGAAAAAATTTGATCAGTTTTACTGATTGCGCCAGGTCTTTCAAAGCTTCGAGATCATAGTATTTGATAACATCTTCGTTAGAGAATATCTCGAAGATAGATTCTTTATCTGCTAATCGTATTTCATCAATGTTTAGTCTTTCAGACGCTAACCTAGGAAACTTCAATCGACCTCTCCTTAGGGATATTTCATTTGAATGTGATTGAACGTGAACAACCAGCTGAGTGCTTTCAGCACGGTATAAAACTACAGGAAGATTGATCACTAACTGTTCCTGCGTGGAAAAATAAGTTTTCTAACTGTTTATACATTGTGACTCAAATTTTATTTTCTTTAAACAAACCAGATTCAGACTTGATAATACATTGAAAGCAACGATACCGATACCTGCAAGATACCAAGGTGTAATGACAGGAACAAATTCAGCTTGTAGAATGACTGTCCAGGATTCTCTTAGTAGTTTAAATCATCAGACTGAAAATCTGGAGCTGGAATATTCGCGTTCATTGAATAGGCTGCAAACGCGAAAAAAACATACGAAAATACAATATTGAAAATTACGCCTGGAATACTCGTTAATGATAATCCAGGCCATCTCCATTTAGCTTTAAATTTATGAATAATGGAGATGGCAAACAAAAGAAAACCTAGGGCGAAAGCAAACAATACTTGATCTACTGAATTATCAAGCGGGCGTACACCAAATAAAATCATCATGAAGATATGATATAGAAACATAAGTTTGAAATCAAAGGAAATATTCTTCGATGAATTGTCCTCATTATTTTCTCTAATTTTCTTTCGAAGTGATTCGAACACTCGGTCCTCTCTTCGGTGAGCTAGCGACCCCCAACCTATCGGTTAAAAATTACTTAGGAATCTACCTTCACCACCTACATATTAACTGGCAAGATCGGAGGTGTCTCATCCGCTAACACATGGGGTTTGGTTGGCGTTTTTTCTGTCGCTTGATTTGTTGGCGTTTCCTGAATGGGGGGATTCATTGCTTCGCTGTTTGTAGTTTCCGTTTGCGCACTCAGCATTTCGTTATTTTTTTTATTCAGAGCAAGAATCTTGGCTTTCAGTTCATCCATCTCGCTGGTTAATTGTTTTTCATTTTGCTGCAATTGGAGATAATCTGCTGTGATCTTCAAGATCTGATTATTTCTGTCTGCAAGATGACGTTCTGATTTTTCTAATGTGGCATTGGCCTGATCAAGCTGTGTTTGTTTTTCTACCAACTGTCTTTTAACAGATTCGATGGTTGCGATATTTGTCTGATTGTCAGTTTGTATCGCTAATAAGTGATTGGCAGACTCGACCATGGCATTGATTTGTTTTTCTAAGGTTTGATCTCGCAAGTCTCCGGTCTGCAACGCTTGGCTAAGCGTTAACAATTGGGCCTCCTGCTCTAACACCACTTTTTCTAAAGACGTTTTTACTTTTCCTGCCAACGTATGGGTACGATCAATGACTTGTAGCGCATGTTTTGCTGCAAATAGAGCCACTTGTTTCGCTTGCTCTACCACGGTTTTGTCATAAGGGCTACGATATATTTTAGCTTCAGATGCTTGATACACTTTCACGGCTTCTGCATAGGTGATTGGTGTTAGCTTAATGGCATTTTTCGCTTTAGCAGCGCCTCTTATGACCTCGGCTTCATGCAGCGCATTATATTTAATACTTGCCACTTCAAGTGCCAGCATATCTTTTAATAATTTACTTTTTCGTTTCTCAATACCATCCATATCATCCACTTCAACTTGGCTAATGATACGTTTTAGCCTGTTAGCGAGTGGACGATATTCTGCTTGGTAAATGGATTGGGTATTGAGTTCATCCAAATTGGCTTTGACCCTCAATAACGCTGGCAATGCGGATTGTACTTTGCTTTTTTGCAGATAGGCCTTAGCAATAAATCGGTCGGCTTTAGCAACGTTCTCAATAATGTTTTTTTTCTTGGCTTGTTTTGCTAATGCGGTTTTTGCTTCGATAAAATATTTTTCAGCTTCTTGATAGTGCTTGGGGGTATAAAAATCCAGTTCATCTTGCTGTGCTTTATCAAAGGTCACCGTTAGTTCAGCGACAGCTTCAGCAGGACTCAATGCGTTAAATTTAGCAATGTCATCTTCTGTGACTTTAACTGATTGGCTTATGCCGGACGCACACGCCTGCAAAAACAAAAGCATTGTAATGAGAGAAATGTAACGGACATGGGTTAAAAAAAGCATTGTTTACTGACCTTTGTCATGCGAGATATTGCTAAACATTTGCAATGTCATCGACCAAGCGATCAGTTTATTTAACACCACCGATTATCGTGTTGACCCAGTCAGCATGCTTTTATCCACTGAAAAACGAAAGCGAGTTTGCTTGAGTGAGATGTTGACAAAACTTTGTTCACCAGTTGCTTTTGGAAAAGAAACGGTTAACATGAGAAGCGATATTGGACAATCTATCATTTGATCTCGCTGGATCCTGGATCTCATAGAGATTTTTCCTCCGTCAGCGATACAACCCGCTGTATGTACCGCCTTCAGAAAAACCTCTGTAAAATCAATTCCCGCTGTGATTTTCAAACATACAGTTGTCCGATATTGCTTAGTGCCTTTTCAGCGCACTGGAGCGTGTTTTAAAAAACGTATTCATGACTAACAATCGATAAATTATACGAAAATAGAGAATAATGATGAACGAAGATATGGGAAAATTTATTCTCACTGATGTTGGCGCCCCTTTTGTTATTGGCGCTGCAGTGGGTTATTTCGCCAAAAAAATGCTTAAATTTGCATTGTTTTTAGGCGGCGGGGCTATTGTTTTGTTATTTGTCACAGAGTATTACGGGTTTACCCAAATCAATGACGAAGCTTTAATGAGTACCACAGATACTGTCACCAATGCCGCCAAACAATTTGGCAATTTTTTGGTCGATCGACTCTCTCACATTACCAGTAAAGGCGTCAGTGCCGTTGTTGGTTTTGCCGCCGGTTTAAAGTTTGGCTAATAATTGATCGACCAAGTCATCAAAAAAGCCTCTGGCGCCGGAATCAGAGGTTTTTTGGATTGCTGAATATTTCCTCACATCAGCACATTTGTGAGGAAATATTCCTGGCACAGCAGAATACGTTATAATTATATTCCTTAACATAATGCTTTAGCGAGGTAAGTCGATAAATGCAATCGAATGTCATTGTCTCAAATCCAGATATTATGGGGGGAACTCCAGTGTTTCGTGGTACCCGCGTTCCCATGCAAACACTCATTGAATATTTAGAATCTGGGCAGTCAATTGAATATTTTCTTGAAGGATTACCTTTTGTTGGTAAATCTCAACTCATTGAGTTTTTTGAGGAAACTAAAACATACTTCATTAAAAATGCTTAACGAGTAACAACAACTTCCTAACCCATAAACCTATTCCACAACTGCATTCACATCCACAACCACTAAGCCGTTTTGGGTATCACTTAATAATATTTTATCGAATCCTAAAAATGGGTAGACTCCCCAGTTACCTCGAAAGGGTTTTGTTAATAAACAATCATCACGAAAGGTGTCGTAGATACCTATGGACTTTGGATTGACTGGATCTTTTAAGTCGATCACCTGCAAGCCTTTGTCATACCAAGCCACAAATAAAATATCTTGATAGATCGCCAAATTATGAGGTGAGGTGCCTTCGATACCTAATGACGCTGCCGAAATGGTGGCAACCAGTTCAGCCGCTTGTGGATCTGCAATATTAAAAATACGCACATCCCCATTTTCTACTTCCCGCGTACTCACTAAATAGTTACCGTCCTCGGTCACCCAGTTGCTATGGGTTTTCTCTCCCGAGGAGAACGAACCTAATAAAGTGACCTGGCCATCCGTGATTACCTGCACATCAAAAATATCCGTGGCACCGCCTTGCCCGGCACTATAAAGTTTGCCATTTAATACCGTCACATCATGCACATGACTGGTATCGGTTGATTCAATATCCATCACAAAGTCCGGTGTGGCCGGTACTCGAACATCAAACACTTTTATGATGGTAGAGTTACCTGCGCTGACTAAATACAAAAACCCTGCACTTACAAAAATATTTTGCACACTATCATATCCTTTTTGTTCCGAGTTTATGCGCGTGATAAACTGCGGATCACTCGGCTCAGATAAATCGACGATATGCACACCCTCACCCGCCTCGCCAGCAAAATAGCCAATGCCGTTTTTTACTTTGATATCTTTAAAGGGTACTGCTGAATCAGCTTGATAATGCGCCGCAATCACCGGCTGACTCGGTGTACTAATATCGATGATAAACACACCGGATCCAATGAACGTCCCCACATATGCATAATTACCATCCGCCCATACATCGGCAAATTGCGTATCAGCGGGATAAGAGGCCAGTTGTGAAATAAAGCTGACTTCCTTTTGATCTTGTTGCTCATTGCAATCTGTGCTTTTATGACTACAACTTGAAACAAAAAAAATCAATAAAAGTAAAAAAATTATTTTGTTCGACAAAATAGCAACCTACCCATTAGCATTGAATCAAATAACCTGAAACACCTATCCAACGGATCAAATATCACACATTCGTACCTTTGAATTTGGCATTCCGGCAAAACCACATGTCTAATGCATTTAGCAATTATCTTGCCTTATCAATCATCGAAGTCTTAGACAATGAGCAAATCGATCATAAGTTATACGCTAAAAAGGTATAAAGACATGACAATACGTCACATCATTCTCATCGGCTTAGGCTTAGTTTGTCTGAGTCACCCGCCCGTTTGGGCTTGGCGCTGCGCTCATGGACTCATCTCTGAACATGACTCCAAGCTGGAAGTATTGAACAAATGTGGGGAGCCTGATTGGAAAGATTACTGGCACGAAGCAATTATCACTTGGCCAGATACCGATTTTGAGCAACGCCTGGCAAGTGTCAATGAGCGGTGGGTCTATAATCCGGGACCACAAGCTTTTATGCGGTTTTTAACTTTTAACGGAAGCCAATTGGTGAGCATTGAAACCGGCACTCGTGGTTTTATTGCCTCGACGACAGCACAGCGATGCCAAATCAATAGCTTGCGACTCGGTACCCACGAGTCTATGGTTGTCCACCAATGCGGTGAGCCTGACCTCAAGGAACGAGCTTATGCCACTTTTACTCGCAACATATCTCCTGGCGGTCGCCAACAAATCACCATTCCCATTGACGAATGGACCTACAACCTTGGCACCACCCATTTTATTCGCATACTCACTTTTAAAAATAATCAATTGATTAAAATCGACACCGGTGATCGAGGGTTTTCTCAATAACAATATAACGCTGCAATACGAGTCATCCACCCCTTGATTAGTTATTTACCGCCGATCGTACACATTGCATGCCAATCGCTACATTTTTTATTGCGCTTTTGGGGTAAATCAGTTAACTTATAAGAACAATACCTTAAACGAATAACACATGTGAGGACAACAAATACACTGAACCATTCCTGGTTTAGTTGTTTGTTAATAAGGTGAATTCGGGGTGTTGGCGATGTCTGAGTTTGCCACTCTGTCATATGAAAAATCTAGCCTGCAATTATATTTTCGCTGCATAAAAATTCCTTCCTAATGATTTCTAAATTGCTCTGCATGTGGTTGTGTAATCACGTACCGTTATGCGGTGGTTTCGTTTGTAGCCTACTGCTTGAGCTTTTTTGATCAAAAAATACGCACAAAAATCGGCGCTTTTAGGCCAAGACAGGCTGAAGATCAGATGCAAAACCAAAAAGTTATTGCGTACTCGTTCCTTAGGAAGGAGCGACGTGATAACTTCCCTGTTTGGCGCTCAGATTTGGTCTGTATTTGTTCGTCCTGATTGAGCAAAAATGCAGGAATAGTTGTTCTATTTCGAGTTTTTGTGATTGAAGAACGGGCAAAGACGGGCTAAAGATGAGATGCGAAACAGGGAAGTTATTGCGTCGCCCATTCCCTAGTCATTTTATAAAAGGATTTTAGCTCTATGGAAATGGTGCATTCTACAATTTTGTGTTTAACGGAAGGCGTTGACTATCACCCACTACAGCAGTTTCTGGTTAACTGCAACCATACTGTCAGTGTACAAACAGGCGACAATTGGCTTACACAATTTGACAAACTGCATGCTGACTTACTTATTCTTTTCCTCAATGAAACTGACTTTAATAAAAAAAAAGAACTGGCTATTTTACGGAAAAATCGAAAGCATCCCATGCTTGTCATTTTTCAAAATAGCTCCAGACAAACAGTCTGGCCACAGGAAGTTTTTCCTGATTGTGATGAATTTATTATTTGGCCATGCCATGAACAAGAGCTACGTTTGAGAGTAAGTCAATTATTGACAAATCAATCAAATCCTACCTATGATTTCGATACAAATAATTTCATTGAAGAATTTTCTCACTTTAACTTAATTGGCTATTCAAACAGCTTTTTTAACACCCTTAAAGCGATCAAAAAAATCACCCGCTGTGATGCATCAGTCATGATTGAAGGAGAAACCGGAACCGGTAAAGAACTCGCTGCACGAGCGATTCATTATCTTGGCAATCGAAAAGATTTTCCGTTTATTCCATTAAATTGTGGTGCATTGCCAGATGATTTAATATTAAATGAGTTATTCGGACACAACAAAGGCGCTTACACGGATGCGAAAGACGTGCAATTAGGGCTGGTCGCACAAGCCGATGGAGGCACCTTATTCCTTGATGAGATCGACAGTTTATCACCTCGAGCCCAAGTCATCCTATTACGATTTTTACAAGATAAAAAATATCTCCCTTTGGGAGCGGATGTACATAAAAAAGCCAATATCAGAGTCATCGCCGCCAGTAATCAATCATTGCAGAAACTCGTCAGACAAGGTCACTTTCGTCAGGATTTATTTTTCCGTATTAATATTATGCAAATTTGCATGCCACCGTTACGTGATAGAGGTGATGATGTCATTCACCTGGCCCAGCATTTTATGCAACGCTATCGTCAGCAATATAATCAGCAGGAAAAAACACTACACGCCGATTCACTACATTGGATGAGAAACCAGCAATGGCATGGCAATGTACGAGAATTAGAAAATTTTGTGCATAGAGAGTTTTTACTTTCAGATGCCCCTTGTATCAAGGTTAACAAATATGACCTGCCTGAGAAAAATCGTAGAAAGCGACATATAGATAGACGGGATCATGCCTTTTACAACCTGGATTTCAATCAGGCAAAAGTCAAAGTGATTGCTGATTTTGAGAAACGCTATTTATCCAGAGTGATGCTAGAAACCCACGGTAATGTCACCCAAGCGGCCAAACGTGCGGCCAAAGAAAGACGTTCATTCGATAGACTGCTGAAAAAATACCTCATTGATAAAAATCAATTTCGCGTCACTCGATAAGAAAAAGGTATTAGAAGAGATAACTATCCAGGTAGTTATCTCTCTCCAAATCGCCAGATAATATCAAGTAATCACAGTCGGTTGATTTCTTTCGGTACGTTGGCGAATTTCAGCAATCTGATCGGCAATGACAATTAAATCTGCAATCGCAGTTTGTACATCTTGATTATGCTTCTCGCTGTCTGCCTCATACGTTTCCATATAAACGCGCAAAGTTGCCCCTTCCGTGCCAGTACCCGACAAACGAAAAACGATGCGAGCCCCATTTTCAAAACCAACGCGAACCCCCTGATGGGCACTAATACTCTGGTCAACAGGATCCGTATAGCTAAAATCATCGGCAAAATCTACGCGAAACCCATTAAAATCTGTGCCGGGTAATGTGGCCAACTTGCCCCGCAAAGTCTCGATTAACGCATTGGCGATATCCAGATCCAGAGCTTCATAATCATGCCGTGAATAATAATGTCGCCCAAAGGCTTTCCAATGTGAGCGCACCACCTGTTCCACCGAGTGTTTTTTCACTGCCAGAATATTCAACCAGAACAGCACCGCCCACAAACCATCTTTTTCACGAATATGATCAGAACCCGTACCAAAACTCTCTTCTCCACACAGGGTAATTTTACCCGCATCCAATAGATTACCGAAAAATTTCCAACCGGTGGGGGTTTCATAACACTCGATTCCCAAGTGTTCAGCCACCACATCCACCGCCCGACTGGTCGGCATAGAGCGCGCCACTCCTGCCAGTCCCTGTCGATAATCCGGCATCAAATGTACGTTTGCTGCCAAAATCGCCAAGCTATCACTGGGTGTCACAAAAAACCGCTGGCCCAAAATCATATTGCGATCCCCATCACCATCTGAGGCCGCGCCAAAATCTGGCGGATTTGAGCCATTCATGATATTCACTAAGGCTTGCGCATGAGCAAGATTCGGATCGGGGTGCCCGCCGCCAAAATCCTCTAGGGGTATGCCATTCATGACCACCGAAGCAGGTGCTCCAATCCTGTTTTCCAAAATTTCTACCGCATAAGGACCGGTCACCGCATGCATGGCATCAAACTTCATGCGGAAGCTACCCGATTCAAAGAGTGCGCTGATGGCATTAAAATCGAATAATCGCTCCATCAGATCCGCATAAACCTTAACCGAATCAATCACTGAAACCCGCATATCTCCCAGTGTTAGTTCACCCAGGGTATCCAGGTCAATATCTGAGCTATCCAGGATATGATACGCATTGATTTCACCACTTCTTTGATATATTGCTTCAGTGACCGACTCAGGCGCCGGGCCACCGTTAGCAATATTATATTTCACCCCAAAATCCGCTGTCGGCCCCCCTGGGTTATGACTGGCAGATAATATGATGCCACCAAACGCTTTATTTTGCCGAATAATGCAAGAGGCGGCGGGTGTCGAAAGGATGCCTCCACATCCCACCAGTACCTGCTTTATCCCATTAGCGGCCGCCATTTTTAAAATAATTTGAATGGCTGTCCGATTGTAGAATCGTCCATCACCCCCGACTACCAAGATGCCTTCTTGCCGTTGCGAAATCACATCAAAAATGGCTTGAATGAAGTTTTCTAAATAATGCGGCTGTTGAAAAACAGACACTTTTTTACGCAGACCAGAGGTCCCTGGCTTTTGCCCATCGAATGGCGTTGTTTTAACTGTTTTCATTGTCATTTGAAATACCACGTTGGAGTGTTACTGAAGATGCGTCAGATAGTGCTTTAAACTCTCAATTAAGTAAACCACGCCAATGACGACGTTGCAACTATCCCTCGACTAAACCCATACGTTCATTGAGTCAACCAGTATAAATGCGCTAACTAATATTTCCCAACCCATGCCACGTATTTGCTTAACATTTATTCAAAATAGCCGGTATTCACCACAAAAAACATCTTTATATTCGGTATAGGCATAAACTTTAAGCAGATGACCAAACCCAGCAACAAAGCATGAGTAATACTATTTTATTTTAATAAATCATTCAGTTATAAATTTGAGTCATTCACCATGCTCACTCATCAACCATTTCTTTAACGATTCCCTCTAAATAATTTAGCAATACCAACCGACTGGTATTGCGGAAACAATCAACAATAGCCATAAGTCACCAGTTGGTTAAAGAACATCGATTAAAAAGTCGACTTACTATGGTGGCTTTTCAATCGATGTTCTTTAACCAAGCCGCGACCAAGAGATCGAGTCATTAAATATGAGTATGGAGAAAAAAACATCATGCCAACAAAAGGTAGCATTTTAATCGTCGACGACAGCCGAGTATCTCGCATGATGACTGCTGCACTCATCCATGAACAACGCCCAAGCTGGGAAATAGTAGAAGCAGGCAATAGCGATGAGGCCCTTGCCCTCATAGAACAACAGCCGGTTGACTTTTTTTCTATCGATTTTAATATGCCCGGGCTAAACGGGTTAGATTTAATCAAATTAGTTAAGTCGCGTTGCCCAAATGCCAAAATTGTGCTGTTTACCGCAAACACTCAAGATAGCATTCAAAGAAAAACAAACCAATCAGGTGCCGTTTGCATTAACAAACCCATTACCAAGCAAAGCATTAATCAGATATTGGAGTTCTTTTCATGAGTGACTCGCCGCTATTGCATGATCTTGAGTTAGATTTATTAACCGAGTTATTTAATATTGGCGTGAGTCAAGCCGCCACATCCTTGAGTCAAATGGTGCAACAGGAGATTTTGCTCTGCGTGCCACGAGTCGAATTCTCAACACCACAAGAATTAGCGCAGCGCTTAGGTCAGCAACAATCCGTTATCGCTATCAGCCAAGAAATTGATGGACCTTTTTCCGCTTACGCGATGCTGCTCTTTGCAGAACACAACAGCCTGATGGTGGTACGCCAAATGTTAGGCAACCAGCTATCCGAAGAAACCTTGGCAGAATTACAGCAAGAAGCGTTATCAGAAATCGGCAATATTGTATTAAATGCCTGTATTGGTGCGATTTCACAAGGAATTAATGACTCATTTGATATCAAATTACCTCACATCAAAGTCGCAACACCCGATCATTTATTCGATCATTTATTTGATGATTTCCAGGTACCATCAGATCAAGAAACGATTTTATCACTACATATCGATATGAGATTACGCGATAGTCAAATCACCAGTTACCTCGCCTTCTTATTGAGAGGCATATCGTTTAATCAACTCAAACAAACACTGATCAATGTTCTGATAAATATTGATACCCCAGAAAATAAAAAATTGCGGAGATAAACCATCATGACAACCGGTGGTCATCAGATCGAATATTTACCCAATATACTCAATTCCATTAATTGTGGCTTGATCATATTGGACCGTGATGAAAAAATAATCTTCTGGAATCACTGGATAGAGCAGCATAGCATCATCTCCGCCCAACACGCGCTAGGTAAATATTTTACTGAAGTATTTTTTGAGATGAGCAGCAGCCGGGTCCATGAAGCCATTCGTAATACCTTGCAACTCGGCTATCCTTCGGTCATATCCAATGTGCTCAATCGCGCACCCTTCCCATTGTACTCACCTTACACCCTAGAAAAAACGGCTCACGCACAGCATCGCATTCAACAAGCCATTCATATCTCACCCATATTATACCCAGATAATCATCGACATTGTTTAATCCAAATCACTGATGTCAGCGCCTCAGTGATGCGTGAGCGAGCGCTTGAATACCAGGTGAGCGAACGCAAACAAACTGAAAAAGAATTGAATTATTTCAAAACCACGCTGGATATGACCATGGATTGTGTATTCATGTTTGATCCAGACACCCTAAAATTTTTCTATGTCAATCAGGGGGCAATGGCGCAAGTTGGCTACACTTATAACGAACTGTTAAATATGCGGCCTTATGATATTAAACCTAAGTTTAATGAAGCTGCGTTTCGAGAGATGATCGCACCCATGCTTTCAGGAAAACAATGCTCCACTAATTTCGAGACCATACATCAACATAAAAATGGCAGTCAAATCCCGGTAGAAATTTTTCTACAATATATTAGTCCACCTGGCGAAACACCTCGCTTTGTTGCCATTGTCCGAGATATTACCGAGCGTAAAAAAATAGACAATCTTAAAAGTGAATTTATATCAACGGTCAGTCATGAACTGCGTACCCCACTGACCTCGATTCGCGGTTCACTCGGTCTTTTGATCGGGGGTGCACTCGGTACGTTACCGCAAGATGTCAAAAATTTAATTGACATCGCCAATAAAAACAGTGAACGATTATTGCTATTAATCAACGATATCCTTGACATGGAAAAAATCGAATCCGGTAATATGAAATTTAACTACGCCGTACAACCCCTATTACCGCTCATTCAACAAGCATTAGTCATAAACCAAGCCTATGTGGACCAATTTGAAATTCGATTTGAATTAACCACCGAGCTAAACCAAGTCTATGTCAATGTCGATGCTGACCGTCTGATACAAGTCCTATCAAATTTAATATCCAATGCCGCGAAATTTTCACCCGCAGGTAGCTGTGTTAATTTATCCATGGCTCATCACGCGAACAATATCCGAGTTTCTGTTGCCGACCAAGGCCAAGGTATTCCAGAAGAATTCCAGCATCGTATTTTTCACAAATTCTCCCAAGCTGATGCATCGAATACTCGCCAAAAAGGTGGCACAGGACTCGGGCTAAGCATTAGCAAAAGCATCATTGAGACAATGAGTGGCGGTATTGGATTTTCATCCAAAACGGGTGCAGGCACTACTTTTTATTTTGATTTACCCGAATGGGATGCCCCCGTTGCAAACAGCAATTGTGCCATTAAATAATAATCCAACTACCCACAATAATGATAGGTCGAATTCATATGACTAACGGGACTTACCGATGTTGGCTGATGAGTTTATTAGGCATCCTATTGTTGCCTGCTATATCCAATGCAGCAACCATTGAACTCAAACTAGCCAATGGCCTTATCACCACGGCTAAGTATCAAAAAAACGATCTAAAAAACACTGCCATCATCATTCTACATGGTTTTTTAGTAACCCGTAATTTTCGCACCATTGCCAATTTGAGCACTGCACTCTTTGATGAAGGATACACCGTATTAGCCCCTAATTTAACCTTAGGTATTAATCGAAGAAAAGTCAGTTTAGCTTGCGAAGCCATCCACACCCATAACCTATCAGATGACATTAATGAAATCCATCATTGGATTCATTGGTTAATCGATAAAGGTCATAAGGAAGTGGTTATCATTGGTCACAGCTTTGGCAGCTTACACAGTTTGGCATATTTGTCGCACTATGCTCACCCTGCGGTAAAAAAAATGATAACTACCAGTCTCATTGACTTAGAGCATGCCATAAGCAAAAAAACTTCTGCATCACAAATCAAAACCGCTCAAGCACAATTAGCACAGAACAATCATCAACTTCAGGAATACCAAGTATCTTATTGTAAAAAATACGTCACCTCACCGAGTGCGTTTTTATCCTATGCGTTGTGGTCAAAAGAACACATCATAAAAGTATTATCTACCATTCAAGTGCCCACCACAATCATCGTTGGTAGTGCGGATCAGCGCATGGACACCCATTGGATAGATACCCTCAACAAAAGCGGTAAACAATTAATACGCATTGACGGCGCCAATCATTTTTTTGATGCAGACCATGAGTTTGATTTATTAGATAGCGTTTTAGGCTCTTTAGAATGATAAACTAAGATGTTCACTCGAAAATTTCAGCCTATACTACCGCTACCCATCGCGGCCTATGGCGTTTCATTTATATTCATTGGCTTATTGATTTGTGGCGGATTTGCTTATTTAACACTACACGATATTTCAGTTTTACAACACGAATCCAAGCAAAGAAACCTACAACTCGCCCAGAAAGAATTACAGACAACTCTCGATAAAATAATCACTACCACCCAAACGACCGCAAAATCATTTGCCGAATGGGACGAAACCCTGCAACAATTCAATAACACGGTGTACTATTCTTATTGGCTCAAACATCGGGTGCCTTCAACGAATTTTTTACCCAGTTTTTTTGTCTCATTAAAACTCTATGATAAACAAGGCAAGTCAATTGGCAGACAAGACGATATTGATTTTCCAATAGAAGTTTCCTTGCCCATCACATCAACAAGTTATATAAAAAAAATTGATCAGCATTATCTTTTCTATTTTCAGACAATTTTTGATAAACAAGAAACACCCCACATCGTGGGTTATCTCGCCATAAAAATCGATTACAATAAAGCAATGAATCATGTTCAACAATTTAAATACATCGACATAGAAACACTAACAATAGCCACAGAAGAACAACAGACGATTGATGCTGCACGCATTACTGAATATATATTATTCAAACCGATCCCCAATGTTGAATTCAATAAATTACAAGAAATCATGTTTGAGACCTTACAGCGCTTCACTTTTATTGATGCTGGATTAGCGCTACTTTTTTTATATTTATCAATTATGTTATTTGCTCTTCCGGCGAGAAAGCTCTCTCATCAAGTCGATGCATTACGCCAAGGAAAAATAAATCTTATTCATCCAGTAAACAATAAAGAATTAGCGGTTGCCGAATTTGAAAAAATACGATTATCATTAAATGATTATCAAATCCAACTCGATCGTAGAGATGCCGCCCTAAGGGAGAGTGAAATGCGCCTGCGAGCTGTGTTAAACAACGTAGTTGATGGCATCATAACCATAAACCAACAGGGCATTATTGAATCATTTAATCTCGCGGCACAACGAATCTTTAATTTACAAGCAACAGATGTTCAGCAGAGAAACATGGCCAGCTTATTGAGTGACACTTCACAACAACAATACCACCATTATTGGGCGCATTGCAATGAAACAACATTAGCACCTGACAACAAAATTGATGCTTGTGAACTCACAGGTATTGCCTGTGATGGCACATCTTTTCCCATAGAAATTGCGTTATCAAACATACTGGTGGATGGAGTGCATTTATCCATCATTGTGGTTCGTGATATTACCGAGCGTAAACAATCAGAAGAAAAACTGATTTATTTAGCCAATTATGATGAGCTCACCGGCTTACCAAATCGCACATTATTTCGTAACAGGTTAACGCAGGCCATGGCGCGTGCTAAACGCCATGAACATTTGATTGCGGTTATTTTTATCGATCTCGATCATTTTAAAAATATCAACGATACCTTAGGACACCATATCGGAGATCAACTACTAATCAATGCGTCTCATCGACTCAGCAGCTGCATTAGAGAAGTCGATACTGTCGCCCGCCTGGGTGGCGATGAATTCATGATTGTGCTGGAAATGATTAAGCATGTTGATGAAATTTCCACTGTCACTAGCAAATTATTACATGCACTGGACAAACCTTTTACCTTAGAAGGTAATGAAGTTTTTGTTGGCGCCAGTGCTGGCATAACCATTTATCCCTTCGATGATATAGATATCGATAATTTGATAAAAAACGCTGATACTGCCATGTATAAAGCGAAGGAACAAGGTCGCAATACTTACCGATATTACACCGCTGATATGAACACCAAAAATGTGGAACGACTCACTTTGGAAAGCGCATTACGGCATGCTCTGGAACGCAACGAATTTGAATTGTATTATCAACCTCGGGTGGATTTAATAACAAACTGTACCGTCGGTATGGAAGCATTATTGCGATGGAAACATCCTAAACTAGGCAATATATCCCCGGCCAGGTTTATTCCTGTATTAGAAGAAACAGGACTCATTGTACCCGTAGGCGAATGGGTATTAGAAACAGCTTGCCAGCAAACCCTGTTGTGGCATAACACCACGGGTTTACATTTACGTATCGCTGTCAACCTTTCCACACGTCAATTTCGGCAAAAAAATCTGATTGAACGCTTTTGCCAGATTGTCAATACCACTGGCCTGGAAATGCGCTTTTTAGAGTTAGAAATCACCGAAGGTATGTTAGTTGAAAGTGTCGATTCCGCCATTCAAATTCTACGCGCTTTTCATGACACAGGCATCCATATCTCCGTCGACGATTTTGGAACTGGTTATTCATCATTAAGTTATTTGAAGCGATTTCCGATCACCACCTTAAAAATTGACCAATCCTTCATCCGTGACCTGCCAGAGGATACTGATGACGCAGCAATCACTTCAGCGATCGTGGCTTTGGCACGCAACCTCAAGCTCAATGTCACCGCTGAGGGAATTGAAACAGAAGCGCAATTAAACTTTATCAGAGACTTAGGCTGTGATGAAGCGCAAGGTTATTATTTCAGCAAACCGTTGCCCGCCAGTGATTTTCAGGCATTTATTAGCCAATCCAAAGCCTCTATTACCAATCACTGAGTTACCCCACATTCCCCATTCATGACTATCGCTTGTTTTCAATAGCCAATGATAGCTATCATTGGCTATTGAAAACTTGACTAATTATCAATCGAAAAACAATGGATACCTCATTCATGTCAAATTATCTAGTCGTCACCACCACCGTCCCCAATAAAACAATTGCTAAACAAATCGCCCAACTATTATTAACCCGACAATTAGCCGCCTGTGTGCAAATTGTAGGACCTATGGAAAGTCATTATTGGTGGGAAAATGAACTCCAGCAGAGTGAAGAATACTTGTGTATTGCGAAAACCAGCAAAGCTCTGTATGCTCAAATTGAAACACTCATATTGGAAAATCATCCTTATGTGACACCGGAAGTCTTTGCGACACCCATCACCCAATGCACAAATCAATATCAATTATGGATCGATCGTTATACAGCAACACCGGTAAAATAACGGCAATGTTATCGACAGCTCAAGCACACGTTTTTCCCGTTTGCGGCGTATGATAATCCTGAACAGATCATGTAAAATTCCATCTCCTATTAGACTTATTTCTGCTAGAATTCATTGCATCGCTGCCAGTATTGAAATTAATCACTAATGCTGGTTATTTAACTAGACTGATTTATCTTTTAACAAGTAAAACTGAATGCTATTTCTGGACTTCATCAAACAAGAACACCAAGAGTTTAGTTATTATCCAATATTCATGGCTGCGGCTAGCGGGATTCTCAACGGTGCACTGGCCGTTATTATCATCTATGCCGCCCAGCACGCCCAACCTCATGAGTTGAATTTTCGCTACTTATTGATGTTTGCTGTCGCCTTACTCGCTTTTTGGGTTAGCAAACGCTATACACTTAACTACAACACCATCCAAGTAGAACAAGCCTTAGAAAAAGTTCGAATGCGAATCGCCGACAAAATTCGAAAAACCAATTTGAAATCTTTTGAAGATATCGGCAAAGGCCGCTTGTATTCTGCGCTAAATACCGACTTACTCACACTTTCACAATATACGCCTTTTATCATTAATGCCAGCGGATCATTAGTTATGATTGTGTTCGCGTTAGGTTTCATATTATTCGTCTCTTTTACCGCCTTCATCCTTGCTGTGGCAGTCACCCTCGTATCATTGGTCTATTTTTATACAAAACAACGGAAATTAAACGCGAAATTACAGGAAACTACCCAAAAACAAAATGAATACTTTGATACCTTAAGCGATTTATTGGATGGATTTAAAGAATTAAAAATAAATACCCTGAAAAGTAACTGCTTTTATAATCAACGATTACGCCCTCTATCGAGCAGCATGGAAAGTCTTAAAATTGAAACGGGCCTCACATTCAATCACCTTAATGTATTTACCCAAAGTTTTTCTTTCATCTTAATGGCTTCCATTATTTTTATCATTCCGACACTCACACCAGAAAATACCAAAATTATCCCTCAAGTTGCTGCTATTTTATTGTTTGTCATCGGCCCACTTAGTGAAATCGTTGGTGTCATGCCATTAATAGCCAGAAGCAATGCAGCCGTTCAGAATATCTGCTCAGTGGAGTCCGATCTAGACACTTATCGCAGCAATGAAGCCAATAAAATAGATAATTTTACCCGTCAGGCAACGGACCAAAAAATAAATTTTAGCGAAATATGCTGTCAAGATATTCAGTTTACCTATTACAATCAGCAACAGATTCCCGGATTTCATGTAGGACCGATTAATTTTTCTATAAAACGCGGTGAAACCGTTTTTATTATCGGCGGTAATGGCAGTGGTAAATCTACGTTTCTCAAATTATTAACCACGCTCTACCAACCCGCCAGTGGTCAACTGTTGCTGGATGGCCGGCGTATTCACGATAACATACTGTTACAATATCGTGATCTTTTTTCCGTCATTTTTTCCGACTTTCATCTGTTCAAGGAACTCTACGGAATCACTCATATCGATCAACAACGCGTTGCAGATTTATTAGAAATCATGCAACTGGCAGAACGCTGTCAAATTACTAACGATCGAATATCAGATTTAAACTTATCGACTGGACAAATGAAGCGCATGGCACTCATTGTCGCCTTGCTAGAAGATAAACCCATCTATATATTTGACGAATGGGCAGCAGACCAGGATCCCGACTTTAGGCGCTACTTTTATAACACCATCATTCCCCAGATGAAAGAACAAGGTAAAACAATCATCGCTGCGACCCATGATGACCATTACTTTCATGTCGCTGATCGAATCATTAAACTTGATGCCGGCATGCTGGTAGAAAGCAATCGATAAAACCGGAATAATAATGAAGCAAAAGGCAACACAACAGATGCACACGAGCAAAACATGGGATGATAAAGTGCTCGATATATTCCGTCCATTGTGGAAAAAATTTAAAATTGCTTTTTGGATATTACTATTCATTAGCCTGTTTCTATTTGCTTATTTATTTAATCGAATTTTCATTAATATCCATGCAGGTGAATCCGGTGTCTTGTGGAAACGTTTTGACAATGGTATCGAACCACGTGTTTATGGCGGTGGACTGTGGGTCATTAATCCTTTCAATATCATGCATAAATATGAAGTCAGAACCCAGCAACAGGAAACCAATTTCACCGTTTTGAGTAAAAATGGCTTGCGCATTAACATTAAAGCCTCGGTGCGTTTTATGCCTAACCGGAAAACACTTTATCTATTGCATGACGAAGTTGGACCTGACTATATTGAGCGTGTGGTCATCCCCGAAACACAAGCCGCCGTTCGTCGTGTCATTGGTGAATATGAACCGGATGACATCTATGCCACTCAAGGCAATATTGTCCAAAATATAGTGTTAATGGCACTCAATGAACTGCAACAACGTCATGTACTGTTAGATGATTTGCTCATTATGGAAATTCGTTTACCAGAGAAGATAGCTGGCGCCATTTCTGACAAGCTGACCGAAGAACAGCGCTTGCTAGCCTATGAATATATTAATGAACGCCAAAAAATGGAAATCACCCGAAAAAGACTGGAAGCAGAAGGTATTAAAGTTTTTCAAGACACTATTAGCAAAGGTTTGACCCCCGCTTATTTACGCTTCAAAGGCATTAATGCCACCTTGGAATTGGCCAAATCAAACAATGCAAAACTCGTCATCATCGGTAATAGCAAAGATGGTCTGCCCCTTATCCTTAATACAGCGAATGAAACCATGCCAAACATCGCTTCTATCGCAGCAACCCCACCCTCTGCAGAAGCAACAACATCTGAGCAAGATGATTCAAATAAGTCCAATACCTCTAGCAAAGCACCTGATAAAACAACAGCACAGAAAAATACAGAAACAACTGACGAGAAAAATAAATGATAAGTTAGGAAAGATGAAACCCAACAGTGATTGATGACTATTTAAAAACAATATCATTATCCAATTGCGGTTTTATGTTTTTTTCATAGTGCTGACGTACATCATCCCAAACCTCATTATAAATTGCACTCTCCGCCTCAGTGAAATGCCTCCTAATATATACATTCTCAGAATTAATTGGTAAAAAATAAGGCGCTCCATTGAGCAATTCCCGATTAACCAAAGGCGTTGCTTGGGCATTCACCGTTGCAAAATAACTCGAGTTAGTAATTTGTGCGGATATTTCGGGTTCTAACATCATATTTATGTATTTCTCTGCCAGCTCTTTTTGGTTGGAGGATTTCAAAATAGCAAACAATTCAAAGAATAATAATGGACCCGAAGGGACTGAATAACGTATAAAACTCGTCGAATTACTTCCATAGGGCATGGATTCTTGTTGATTTTTCGAGCGTGTTTTTTTCATATCTTTACAATCAGTTATCACTAATGCTTCGTCGTTGAACTCTGATTGATGCATCACTTTTGCTGTTTCACCACTCCATGCCATGGTTAACAGCAAGTCTTTTTCCACTAACGAATCACTCATATTATTGTTTTGCAATCGAATTAAATGCTGACTCATTCTTTCTTTTATATATTCCCCTGCTTTTTTTACCATCGCAATATCGGTAGAATTTGGTGACTGTTCGAGCACCATCAGTGCAATACCTAAACTATTCCGAGGATCATCGACAATGGCGATGTGACCTCGCAATCGATTATCCGCTATAGGTTCAAATAAATCTTTCCAATGCAGAGGAATATCGCCAATCTCCCAATAATTATACCCAATGGAAAGTGTGCCAAATATAAAAGGAACTGCATACTGAAAAATATTTTGAAGATTTTTCGACCGGCGAATCGCCAAAAAAATATTCTCAGAATTGGGTATTTGTTGATAAGAAATTTTTTCAATCAACCCATCACGGACTAACTGAGACACCATAAAGTCAGTGGGCATGACAACATCGAATTGCCGATGAGTATCTGACAGTATTTCAATAAACTCTTCATTACTATCAAAGGTAGTCTGTTCAATTTTAATATTTAACGCCGTTTCCAATTGGCAGTTAACTAACTTAGGAATGTATCCACTCCATACCAGAGTCTTCAATGTTGGTAGTGTAACATTTGATACTTTTGATGACAGGAATGGAAATTTAAAATCAGAGGTGGACTGATTACCGAACATCCAGTAAGTCATGAATGATAATGAAGCAATCAATAAAAAATATTTTTTCATAAGGTTAAGGGAAGGCTATGGTAACATTTGACCGATCTAATTATTTCACCACAGATATCATCTTCAAAACCGTTTGGCTCGATGAACTTTATGCGTTGAAAGCTCACTGGATAACATATACTCATGTGATTCTTTGCATAGACACCCAAATATTGAGTATACCAAGTGGATGGCATTATTGTTCGATCGCTACAATGCACACAACTTTTACGCTCAGTCAGTGGCCTCAGGAAAAACTGACTAAATTCTAAGGAAAGCCCTTTTCCTGTGGCTTTAATAAAGGCTTCTTTTTCCGTCCAGCACCGTAAAAAAAAATCAATCCTTGCTTTTTCACCGGTCAAACCGGCAAAAGTACGGCTCTCTTGCTCATCAAATAACATATGAGCTAAGGATGTTAAATCAAGTTGAGCATGAGGCTGCTCAACATCCACCCCCACTTCAAACTCCGCCACTCCTATGGCTAATACTGTTTCAGTATGACTAATGTTAAAATGAATGTGTGATTTTTTAACAATCGGTTTGCCATTAACCTTTTCACTGAAAATAATATCCAACGGTTTGATTTTTGTGTAACAAGACAACACATATCTCAGCAACGCTCGTGTTTGCAAATACCGCTGCTGCAAGCCTTCAAATTTATAACGGCTACTACGTAACCGCTCTGCCTCGCTAATAAAAGCATCAAGTACCTTAACGTTAGGCAATTGATGGTAACAAAACAGCCAAACATGCAATTCATCCGGGTTGAGATTGAGATGATTTTTCATCCATTAACAATATACTTAAGTGGCTAATCCTCCTCGCATTATATGAGAAAATGCTAAGTTATCAAAAACGATAATTTAACATGGTCATTATATCCGTTTGTTTCTTCTTGATTCCAGCTTGCGGTACATTGTTATAACCCACATTATAAGTCACCGACAGAGTAAACCCTTCTAACAGCGCTGCATTAACCGCCAGAATAAATCGATAACGATAATCATCACTCTCTTTGACATCACGTGTATAAACCACCGATTGTTTCAGCATTAAATTTTGAACCGGAGTACAATCCAATGCTTCATATAAGGCACCGCGCAGACTCTTATCGCTTTGCGGGTCTGCACCTCCGGGGATCGCTGCGGCTAAATCCTCCCAAATAAAATCAGCCCCTGCTGCCACACTTAAACGACATTTTTTATTTTTCATAATATACATGCCAGGTGCTAAAAAAAGCTCGGCTTGAGAATCAATTTTTTGAATATCGTCTTGATAATAACGCGCCGCGAATAAAGAATATACCCTCTCATTAAAATTATATTGCCACAGATTATCGGATCGTTTTTCATCCGAAATGAGCTGATCATTGGCATCGGCTTTTTTGATTTGATTAAGCGATGATATCTGATGGTTCGCAGTTACCCAATCAAAACCAATGGCAGCGGTTTTTTGCTTATAGGTCGTATTGCCTTTGCTCGAAGAATAACCCGCAGAAAGGCTGATTTTTAATGGATCAGGTATGTGCAACCATTGACGTATGGCGGGCTTAGCCGGTTGAGGTGGCGGAGCAGCTTTAACCGCCGTCGCTTTGACTAACTGGGCTTTATCCGCAGCAATACTGATATTCCCCAATTGCTCTGATCGAAAATGGATATTGCCTTGTTCATCGGTATCAATATATTCACCCTGAATTTTATCACCATTTTCCAGAATCAGTACCATCGATTCTGAAGCATAAGTTATAGGATAATACAGGATGAAAAAAAACAGAAAAAACCGCTTATTTTTGCACAAGCAAAAACCCATATTGATACCCCGAGTCAATACAAAATGTGAAAGCGAGCGAACAAGTACCCCTATGCTCGACAACTTAGTCTAGGATATTAGTTTCAAAATAATCAAAAACTGAACCGATAACACCAAAATGATATGATCATCATTTTGGTGTTATTAAATTAAGCCTATGCGCTTCAAGCTAACGCAACACGTATACCCCAGTTAAGTTAACTCGCCCATTCCCTAGGCCGCTTTATCCGCCTTGGTATTGGTGTTCGCTTCTTTTTTCTTTAGATTCTCGGCATAAAGCTTACCTTTTTCAAATTCTTCGGCAAAAAATGCCCGCACCTTTTCAGGTTTGAAATCTAAAAATGTGCCACCTGACTCAAAGTGCTGAATGAATACTCGTGACAACGCATAAGTTGAAGCACCAGCAATTAAAGAAACGCTGGTAGCACCTAATACTGATCCCAGCACCGGCACCGACTTGGTCAAACTCGCTAATGTCAAACCTGCCGGTGTCGGCAAAACCCCACCGACCAGCGAACTGATCATTGACTTACCAATATCACTGGAAAATTTCACGCCATATAGTTTTGATAGACTGTGCAACATTTTTAATTGCAATAAGGTGATCCCGGCCATGTCTATCAAAGGCACTGGCACGAGCCCGATACCCAGCGCACCGAATACATAGTTTTTACTTTTTCCCCGCGCTTCCTGTAAACGGCGCTCAGCGTCAATAACTTGACCTTCGATAACTTCTCCGCTCATCTCAGTTCTCCTGGTTTATAAATGTGAGAGTCAACCATATCATTAAAAAAACTTAGCTAAAGAATGGCCATATAATAACTCTATCATGCAATACAAAAAAGCTTAGTTGATATTAATTTTCTTTAATACATCGCTGCTTAAATATATGCTGATCAGTCTGGCATAGAAAGCACCATATATGCCAAAATATTTAATAAAATCTGATTTATTTTACAGTAAAAACAATAACAGCTTTTCTATGACTCATCACTCTCCCATAGAACGACATTCGTTGAATTAACAACCGTCAATCCAAATAAATTGAATTCAGCATCATTTTAATATCCAAACGCTAAAGCACACTATTAAGCTCTAGCAGAGAATTTGGAAATATCAATTTTTAATTAAAAATTTTATAATCAATTTCCTAGCAAAACCAAGCATGAACCGATTGACATAAATAAAAGTACCATTATAGAATCGATACCCTCTTAGCTTTCAACAAGGGACGTATCAACTGTGATACCGTACATGGCATACCTCTTCGCTTATATTGGTTTGTGTCTGTTATTTGGTTATCTTGGCCAACACAGAAAATTCGGATTTATTGGGAATTTCTTCGTTTCTTTTTTTATGACACCGATAGTGGGCCTGATTGTTTTATTCGCTCAGAACAAAAAACAAGTTGCCTAAGTCCATGAGCTTCCGACAAACGATATAACTTTAAATTATAAATCATCTTCTTAGATAGCCGTGTACTATACTTCATGAATCGCAATTCATACACAAACCGATTTTTCGTATTCAAGGTTAGGGTAGATTGGATTGATTTTGTAAAATAACCGCCAATAAGAATGCCAACTACAAGAGCATAGTCATGAATAAATCAGCCAATGAATTCGATGAAACGAAGCATACATTAAAAACAACAAGAAATAGAGTGGAATGTTGACAGAACCTAATACTGTTTTTAATCACATGGTTGAGCTAGCGCAGCAAAGAGCTTGCCAACAAGTAGACAAAATCGCTTACACCTTTCTTGCCGACGGTGAAACACCCACAGAGCACATCAGTTACGCTCAGCTCGATGCCCACGCAAAAGCGATGGCCATGCAACTGCGACAAATCACCCAACCACAAGAGCGGGCATTGCTGTTATTTCATTCGGGCTTAGAATTTATTGTCGGATTTTTTGCTTGTCTTTATGCAGGTGTCATTGCTGTTCCACTGCACCCACCCAAGCGTAACCGTAGTATTCATCGATTAAAAGCTATTCAACAGGATGCACAAGCTAGCATCGTACTAACGACTCAAGATGTTTTTTCTTCTTCGGAAACTTGGTTTGTGGACATGCCCGAATTGAAGACAATGATTTGGCATTGTGTCGAGTTAAATCATAAACCCGATATTAGCCATTGGTCTGAGCCTGCCATATCCGGCGATACATTGGCATTTTTGCAATACACATCGGGTTCCACATCCACACCGAAAGGCGTGATGGTAAGCCACGCTAATTTATTACTCAATATTGATGAGCTAGCCCGATGCTTCGCACACCAAGAGGATTCTATAATTGTTTCCTGGCTGCCATTATTTCACGATCTCGGGTTAATTTATGGTTTGCTGGTTCCGTTTTATATGGGTACCCCCTGTTATTTCATGTCACCTGCGTCATTTTTACAGCGCCCTATTCGCTGGCTAACCGCCATCTCTCGATTTCGAGCCACTCACAGTGCTGCACCTAACTTTGCTTATGAACTTTGCCTGGAAAAAATTAATGATGAGCAACGCATCGAGCTTGATTTGTCTTGTTGGCAAATGGCCTGCAATGCCGCCGAACCTGTGCACCCGGAAACCTTAACCGATTTTAGCAAAATATATCAACCGTTTGGCTTTGATGAAAATGCATTTTGCGCCAGTTATGGATTGGCAGAAGCCACCCTGAAAGTGTCCATTAGCACAGTTGGTAAACCCACCACCATCAAATATGTAGATGCCTTACAACTGACACAAAACAAAATTCAATGGCTGCCTGCTAACTCAGTAAACAGTAAAGCCATTGTGGGTTGTGGCCGTATTGATGATGATACCCAAAGTCTCATTGTCGATCCCAATACAAGAATACCCTGTGATGCGCGACATATTGGAGAAATTTGGGTACATGGCCCGTCTATCCCTCGCGGTTACTGGGATCGGGAACAACAAACCCAAGAGACTTTTCATGCTTATTTAGCGAACACCGACCATCCCACCTATTTGCGCACCGGCGATCTAGGATTTATTTGGCAAAACGAACTATTTGTCACCGGGCGTTTAAAAGATCTGATTATTATCGATGGCATGAATCATTATCCACAGGATATTGAAAAAAACGTCGAACAATGCCATGCGGCATTAGCCGCTGGATGTGGTGCCGCTTTTTCTATCGAAGTTGACAACACCGAGCGGCTAGTTATTGTACAAGAAGTCAAACGCACGGCCAGACACCAACTTGATACCACAGCCATTACAGCGGCCATACGGCAAACCATTGCAGAGCAACACGATATTCAATTATATGGCCTTGCCCTGGTGGCCCCACTCAAAATATTTAAAACGACCAGCGGTAAAATTCAACGCCAAGCGTGTCGGGCGGCCTGGCTTGATGGCTCACTCGCGACACTGCATCATTGGATGTTACCTAGCAATCATTTAGCCTCTGAAAAAATAGATCTCCTCCCATCACAGAAAACCATTGAAGATTGGTTAATCGCTTGTATTGCCAAATATAGCGGATGCACAATACAGGATGTCGATCCACAACAAACATTCGCCTATTATGGTATGGGTTCTCGTGACGTTGTCGGTTTAACAGGTGAACTCGGCCAACAATTTGGCTGTCAGATCTCGCCAACCACCGCCTATGACTTCCCATTAATCGCTCAATTCGCCAAACATATCACCGATCGGTGCTGCACCACACAGGGCAAAAAATTGCCCACCGGCACAATCTCTGAAACCCAATACCCCGCTACGCATCCACAAGATGAGGCCATCGCGATTGTCGGTATGGGCTGTCGATTTCCTGGCTCAGACCACCCGCAAGCGCTCTGGCAATTACTCGCCCAGGCCATGGATGCCATCACAGAGATACCACACGATCGCTGGCAAGCCGATCAATATTACCATCCAGACCCTGGCACGACCGGCAAAATGAATACTCGCTGGGGAGGATTTCTCAAGCAGGTCGATCAGTTCGACCCGCAGTTTTTTGGTATTTCGCCACGCGAAGCAGAAACCATGGACCCTCAACAAAGACTTTTATTAGAGGTCAGTTGGGAAGCCTTAGAACACGCCGGTATTTTACCTGCCTCATTGGCCGGTACAGACGCAGGTGTTTTTATCGGCATGAGTGGCAGTGAATTTCAATCCTTTAGTTTGGCCAATGCCGATACGATTACCACCCACTCAGCCACCGGCGGTGCTCCCAGTATTGCGGCAGGCAGACTGGCCTACCACTATGACTTACGCGGTCCAGCACTGGCCATTGATACTGCCTGCTCATCTTCTTTAGTCGCGGTTCATCAAGCCTGCGAAGCACTGCAAGCAAGCAGCTGCCAACTGGCTTTAGCCGGCGGTGTGAATATCATCCTCAACCCCCATGTGAACATTGCCCTCTCGCAAAACCGCATGTTGGCATCCGATGGTCGATGTAAAAGCTTTGATGCTGCCGCTGATGGTTATGTGCGCGGTGAGGGCTGTGGCATGATTATACTGAAGCGATTAGCAGATGCGCGCCAGGCAGGAGACACGGTATTAGCCATTATCCGTGGGTCGGCTGTCAATCAAGACGGTCACAGTAATGGCTTAACCGCCCCCAATGGCCCATCTCAACAAGCGGTGATTCGTCAGGCATTACAACGCGCCAAGCTACAACCCAGTCAAATTCGTTACGTAGAAGCTCATGGTACCGGCACCGCACTGGGTGACCCGATCGAATTAAATACCCTACGCGATACGTTAAATAAAAATCGTGACATGACGCAAACTTGTAGTATTGGTTCCATTAAAACCAATATCGGTCATCTGGAAGCCGCTGCCGGTATCGCCGGGCTGATTAAAACCGTTCTGGCATTGCAACATCGACAAATTCCTCCCAGTCTTCATCAAATTCGTCGCAATCCGCTGATTGAATTAGATCATACACCGCTTCATATCACACAAACCGAAGAACCCTGGAATGATCATTTATATGCCGGTGTGAGCTCACTGGGATTTAGCGGCACCAATGCCCATGTGATTCTTGAAGGTGATAGCTATGCTGCCCCAACCACACCTTCAGAAAAAAATCAGACAGATATCAATAATTTTGCTGAGCGATCGCATCATCTAATCACACTCGCCGCCACCTCTCAAGCAGCCTTGCAAGCGCTTTGTCAACAACATACTCAACATCTAGAAAAAACCAACACACTTAACATGGCAGACTATGCCTATAGCGTGAATACCACACGCACCGCGTTTAATCACCGATTGGCAATGTTATGTACTAATACCGCCCAGGCAAGTAGCACACTCAGTCAATTAACCAATGATGATGTTCACGGCACACCGAATATTTATACCGGCATTGGCAAATCAAAACCAAAAATTGCTTTCCTATTTACTGGCCAAGGTGCGCAGTACCCTGGTATGGCAAAAAATCTATATGCCAGCGAATCCGTATTTCGCCAAGTATTGGATCAGTGCGATAGCTTACTCACTCCGATATTAAACCGCTCTATCCTGCCACTTATCTTAGGCACCGACCCGACACCACAAGATATCCATCAAACCCAATATACCCAGCCTGCCTTATTTTCCTTAGAGGTCGCCTTGGCGCGCCTTTGGTTAAGCTGGAGAATTCAACCCTCATTGGTGCTCGGGCACAGTGTGGGCGAATATTCAGCCGCCCATATTGCCGGGTTATTTAGTTTAGAGTCAGGTTTAACACTCATTGCGGAACGTGCTCGCTTGATGCAAACCTTACCTCGCGGAAGCATGGCGGCTATTTTAGCCAGTCCTACAGAAATTGCAGAACATATCGATCTTTCGCAACATTCGCTAAGCATCGCTGCCATCAATGGCCCGAACCAAACCGTTATTAGCGGTGCAGCTGATTCACTAGATAAAATATTACAACAGCTCACGACCTTAGGCATGAGTACCCAGCGGTTAAATGTATCCCATGCTTTTCATTCACCCATGATGGTATCAATGATAGCAAGCTTGACTGATACCTTAAAAAACATTCGTTTTCAGTCACCCATTTACCCAATCATATCCAATGTGAGTGGTCAATTCGCAGGTGATGATATGGCAACCTCACAATATTGGTGCGACCACACCTTGCGACCTGTTCAGTTTCAAAAAAGCATCGAAACCGCCTTTCAAAACGGTATTAATCATTTTTTAGAGATAGGCCCAGATGCCACCCTACTAGCCATGGCTAAACGCTGTGTCCCCAAAGAAAAGAAAAACACCCAATGGCTGACAAGCTTAAAAAAAGATCAAGATGATCATCTCATCATGTTGCAAAGCTTGGGGCAATTGTATTGTTCAGGCGCAACCATCGATTGGCAAGCCTTCGACAAAAACCGCCACCGACAACGCCTCACATCACTGCCGACGTACCCATTTCAACGCAAACGCTATTGGCCCTCGACTTCATTGAGTCAAGATAATAATTTTCTCAAAGTTTCCCCCCTTGATCACCCACTGCTCGGTCACGCCACACCGCTGGCCAAACCCTGTGGTCAAATTTACACACAGCAATTGAATCAACATAAGCATGGATATTTGCTTGGACATCGGGTAACTGACTGGGTGGTATTTCCCGGTGCAGCCTATGTGGAAATGGCCTTATCCGCTGCGAATAAAATTTGGCCAAATCGAGACATCCATTGTAATGCCATTCATTTTGATATTCCTTTAATCATCAACGAGCTGAGCGACTGTTGTCTGCAAAGCCATGCCATCGAACAAGATAACCAGACGCACACGCTAGTTTTTAGCGTTTTCAGTCGTCAACAAAGCGCGAGCCATTGGTCATCTCACATGACTTCTACGATCACGTCCATGGCACCGGCATCGCAGGAAAAACAACACCTGCCTAACCATGAAGAACGTCAATCATTCGACAAACAACAATCAGGTAACGATTTCTATGATCATTGGCAACAACGCGGCAATCAGTGGCAAGACGCATTCCAAGGCATTCAACAACTGTGGTTAAATGATATCGAAGCATGGGCGCTCATTGAGATTCCAGCCACTATTAGTCATGACTTGCAGCCCTATTCTTTTCATCCCGCCGTTTTAGATAGCTGCGCTCAAGTGCTTGCCGCACTTTGCCCTCAATCGCAAGGCGCCTTTGTCGGTCAGCGCATACAATCATTTGAGCTATATCAAGCCATTCGCAACAACAAGTATTGGGTACATGCCACATTACCCGCAGATAACACAACGAACAAAAAAATCAATCATACCGTTACTGGCGATATTCTTATCCTGGATGAAAAAGGTCATTTGGTTGCCAAAATAGATGCGTTGACGTTTACTTTTCTCGAAACAGTTGACCCCGCCGAGCAATGTACGTTGTTTGAAACACACTGGCAAGCATTCAACTCAAGCACCATCAGCACAGACTTTTCTAGCTGCAAGCAAATTATTTTTAGCCAGGATGATGCTGCAAGTTCATTATTAGCCCTTGCCATGGCGACAGCCAGTGATAACCCAGTCATTGCCATGAATTGTGTCAGCAGCCTGGAGCAGGAATTCGCAACTGAGCAAACAATCCAAGTGCTTTTTATTGCCGATACCATTGACACTCATTATCGCACCGCATCAACCATTACCGATCAGCTGGTATCGCAATTACAAACACTAGTACAACTGAGTCACATTATTCAATCAACAGCAGCCAAGGCGAATATCAAGCTATGGATCGTGACCCAAGGTGCTTTGAGGGTGCCTTTGTCTAAACCCATTACATCGCTCAATACTGAAGCCAATGCGCTTTGGGGATTTGCCCGTACGCTGGCCCTAGAAATCTCTGATACCTGGGGCGGACTCATTGACCTAGACCCAACAGACCCTGCGGACCTACAAGCCGAATCTTTGCAAATGGCACTCCAATATCAGGCACAAGAAAACCAAATCGCCATACGCCAAGCTAAACTGTTTGGCGCTCGCTTACAGCCCCTGCCGTTTCCAACAAGGCCCCCTGAGCTCAATATACCTGGTAATGCCAGTTATCTGATTACCGGCGGACTCGGTGATCTCGGTTTACATTGGGCAAGCTGGTTAGCCAAACAAGGGGCTCGCTGTTTGATATTAATCAGCCGTTCCGAACTACCTGCACGTGCGACCTGGCAACAAGGCCATCACGACGCCATGGTCAGCAAACAGATTGCTGCCATCGAGAATATCGAACAAATGGGGACTCAGGTCATCCTGCTGAGCATGGATGTCAGTCATGAAATAGACTTTCAACAATGTTTAACTGAATTAAAAGACACCGTTGAGTTACCCATTCGCGGTGTCATTCATGCCGCTGGCATCGCTAACTTAGCCTTCACAAAACAATTAACCCATGAAATAATCCATCACCAGCTGGCTGCAAAAATCATCGGCAGCTTAGTATTAGACCGATTCTTTACCGCCGATGATTTGGATTTCATGCTGTTATTCTCATCAATTTCAGCCTCACTCCCTTCACCACAGCTCGCCGTCTACGCTGCTGCCAATGCTTGGCTGGATGGTTTAGCCACCCAGCGGCGCCAAAACGGTGCGCATTGTGTTTCGATCCAATGGGATGCTTTTGCTGACATTGGTTTGATGGCTCGCCATTTATCAGCACATGAACATAACCCTGATACTCATCTCGCACCCGACATCGCCAGTAACCTCACGCCCTATTTCATTGAGAGTCCGAAGCCAGTCATTGGTGTGGCAGCAAGCCCCGCTAGTCTGGACGTGACCCAGTCAATACTCAGTCCTGCTTATTTTTCAGCATTCACTCACCATAATGCATCAGAGAAAGTTAGTGAATCGCTCAAACTTGATGCGCTCATACCGCTCACCTCTGATCAGAAAACCATTGAACTCACTCATTGGCTGCGTATTCAGCTTGCATCCATACTAAAAAGTGAAGCCGATCACATTGATGAAAGCGTACCACTTACCCATCTGGGGCTGGATTCGTTAATGGCACTTGAGATTCGCAATCGCATCAAAAGCACCTTATCAATCGACTTGCCTGCGGTAGAACTCATTCGCGGCCCTAGTTTGCTTGAACTCAGCCAAATCCTTGTGGAAAAATTATCAACTGAAAGTCAAACCGCCTCAAAACTCATTTCAGTTGATTCTAAACAACCCTTTCCGTTGGCTTACAGTCAACAAGCCCAATGGTTTTTACACCAAATTAACCCACACAGTGCTGCCTACCATGTATCATTCGCGGCACGCTTACATAGCCCACTGGATCACACGCTCTTAGCGCAGGCGCTCAATGGACTCATCCAGCGCCACGCCAGTTTACGCACCGTATTCGATAGCACTCAAAATCCACAACAACATAGCCAAAGTCAAACCAGCATCCAAGTGGATTGGCAAATGGTTGCTGATATGTCAGACTCAGCACTAGAGAGTGCCGTCAAAGCCGCTTATGCACAGCCTTTTGATCTAAAAAAAGCGCCACTGTTACGGGCACATGTCTTTCAACGAAGTCCCACCGATCAAATTTTATTGATTGTGGCCCATCATATTGCATGTGATGGCTGGTCATTGTGGATTTTATTGGATGAGCTGCAAGCTTTCTTTCAAGCCCATCACCAACAAAAAGCATTGTCTTTAGCTAAGTTACCGCATAATTTCGCTGATTTTGTCCATTGGCAAAAAAACATGCTCGACAGTGCCGAAGGAGAAAAACAATGGCATTACTGGCAAAAACAACTCAGTGGTACTGTTAACATTTTGTCCTTGCCCACAGACCATCCACGCCCAGCGATTCATCGTGCATCGGGGGCGTCATTGACTTTTCAAATTCCAGGAGTGCTCAGTCAACAATTGCGTGATTTTGCTAAAGCGCAGCATGTCACCTTGTTTACTTTATTGATTTCAGTCTATCAAGTTTTGTTGTACCGCTATACCGAACAAAAGGATATTTTAGTCGGTACGCCAACCACCGGTCGCTCACAAGCTGAATTCACCGATATTGTCGGTGATTTTGTTAATGTGCTACCAATTCGTTGCCATATCCAAGATCAATGCAGCTTCAGTGATTTATTAACACAACAACAAAAAACCATACTTGATGCCCTCAGTCACGCCGACTTTCCGTTACCGCTCATGGTTGAACGCTTGCAATTGCCAAGAGACAGTGGCCGTCCCCCCTTGGTACAAACTGTCTTTATTATGCAAAAACCGCAAAAAGATCATGCCAACCTGAGTTTGTTTTTGCCCGGACAAAATGATACTCAATTGCATTGGGGTGACTTGGTGTTGTCCCCTTATGTTTTACCACAACAAGAAGGTCAATTTGATCTCACTATCGAAATCGCTGACAATCAAGATCAATTAGCCGGATTCTTAAAATACGATAACACTTTATTTGAAAAAAATACCATTGAACGGCTACGAGATCATTATCTCAATTTGCTAGCTGCCAGCATAAAACATCCTGATCAACCCATTCATCGTTTAGCTTTACTCACCGAGCAAGAAAATCACCAGCTCAAGTTATTCAGTTCAGCAGATAATGTCATACCCCGACCGATTGCTAACCACACGACAATCATCGATCGCTTTGTAAAAATGGTAAACAAACGCCCGCACATCACCGCCATCGCCGATCAACAGCATTGTTTAACTTATAGCGAACTCAATCAATCCGCCAATCACCTCGCTCACCGCTTGCTGCAACAAGGTAAAAAAACTGAGCAAATCATCGGTGTCTGCCTGGATCGTAATATTGACCTGATCAGCGGCCTGCTCGGCATTCTTAAGAGCGGGGCTGCCTACTTGCCGCTCGATGCAGAACATCCAGAGGCACGTTTAGCATTCCAAATTCAGGATGCCAAAATAACCACCCTTGTCACCCAACAAAAATATCTTTCAAAGTTCTCGACACTGACCCGCTCTCAAAACATACAATTGATTTGCCTGGATGATCCTGCGCTGAACAAACAGCCGGATCACAATCCTGAGGTTGAGATACACACCAAACAACTGGCCTATGTCATTTATACTTCCGGCTCCACCGGTCAACCCAAAGGCACCCTCATTGAACATGGTTCGGTAATCAACCTGGTCGATGCGCTGCATGATCTGGTCTATCATCGTTATCTCGACCCGATTCGAGTCGCGATGGTAGCCAATGTCATTTTTGATGCCTCCGTGCAACAAGTGTTTGGGACCTTACTACACGGCCACACGTTACAGATAATCGACGTCGATACCCGACGTGACGGTTGGCGTTTAGCTGGCGCTTTCGAGCAACATCAAATCACCGTGGCCGATTGCACCCCCAGCCTGCTCTCTATGATGGTGACCGCAGGCTTTCCGTGGACAGATGAATGTGCCCTGGATTATCTACTGGTGGGCGGTGAACCCTTAGCCACCGAACTCGTCCAACGCTTTTATGCACAACAAGCACGCACCACCTTAATTAATGTGTATGGCCCCACCGAGTGTTGTGTGGACGTCAGTGCCTATCCTATCGACCGTCATGCACTACCCAGCAGTGAAATCATACCGCTTGGGCGTCCGTTGCGTAACACCCAACTCTATGTACTCGATGCGACTTTGTCTCCCGTGCCCATCGGTGTGCCAGGAGAAATCTACGTGGCCGGGCCTGGGCTGAGTCGCGGTTACCTGCATCGTCCTGAATTAACCACCCGGCATTTTGTCAGTGTGCCGGAACTAACCCCGGAATTGACTGAGGCTCGGCTTTATCGTACCGGAGATCAAGCACGCTGGTTGGCCGATGGTCGATTACAATTTCTTGGTCGCTTGGATGATCAGGTCAAAATTCGCGGGCATCGCATTGAACTCACGGAAATTGAAAACCAGTTATGCAACCACCCAAACGTGCAAAATGCGATCGTGACCATACAAGAAAATCATCGTTTAATCGCTCACGTCATCCCTGCAACAGATTTTTCATTAACCGAAAAAATACTCCAACAATCCTTAGCTGCCGCATTACCTCATTACATGGTGCCACAAGATATTGTCTTCATGGAGCAATTCCCTCTCACCAGCAGTGGAAAAATCGACAAGCGATCATTGCCTACAGCGACGGTCTCCACGGAAGTTGATCATGTCGCGCCACAAGGAGACTTTGAAAAAACCATCGCTGGTATTTGGTGTGAAATTTTACAACGCGATCAGGTGAGTCGACATGATAACTTTTTTGACCTCGGTGGCCATTCTTTATTATTGGCTCATATACAACAACGCCTAATGAGTGATTTTGGCATGCAAATCGATATGGTTGATCTTTTTTCCCATCCGACAGTGCTCAGCATGTCGCAATTATTAACTCCTGATCACATAGACCCCCCTGTTCAGAGCAAACAACGCAAGCCACGTTCTGGTGGACTGCATCAGCAACGCGCTGCTCGATTAAGCCGTCGTACTGCCGTCGCAAAGGATCATGCATGAGTGCTTCTTCCCCGTATCAGGGTAGTGAAATTGCTATTATTGCCATGGCATGCCGCTTTCCAGGCGCCAATACACCCGAGTCATTCTGGCATAACTTGAGCCATGGCATTGACAGTGTTTCCACATTAACCGATACACAATTAGCCGCTAATGGCGTATCCGCTGCCGAATATCAACGTGCAGACTATGTCAGGCAAGTGGCCACTATTGACAACGTTGAAAATTTTGACGCAGATATTTTTTCCATGAGTGCACGGGAAGCGGCACTGATGGACCCCCAACAACGAATTTTTTTAGAATGCATTTGGGAAGCCTTAGAGCGGGCCTGTTACCAAACAGATAATTATCCAGAACCCATTGGATTATTTGCTGGCAGTGGTTTAGCGCATTATTTTTATCGCCATGTCTTAGCCGATACCGACCCAAACAACTTATCGGCCATGTATCAAGCCTTATTACTCAACGATAAGGATTACTTGTGTACCCGAAGCGCCTACCAGTTTGGCCTAACCGGGCCAGCCATGACGGTGCAAACGGCCTGCTCAAGCTCGCTGGTCGCCGTCCACATGGCCTGTCAAAGTCTGCTAGCAGGGGAATCTGACATCGCTTTAGCAGGCGGCGTCTCAATTCAAATCCCGCACCACCGCGGTTTTCGTTTTCAAGAAGGCATGATTTTATCTCCCGAAGGTCAATGCCGTGCCTTTGATGCCTCGGCTAATGGCACGGTACTCGGCAGCGGCGCGGGTGTCGTAGTGTTACGACGCCTCGAAGAAGCACAAGCCGCTGGGGATACCATTTGTGCAGTGATTCGTGGTACTGCCGTCAATAACGATGGTCATCACAAAATGGGATTTACCGCCCCCAGTGTGCAAGGCCAAACCGCAGTGATTCGTGAAGCGCAAGCGGTGGCCGCCATCAATGCTGATGAAATCCAATACATTGAGGCACATGGCACCGGCACACCACTGGGTGACCCCATTGAAATCCAGGCATTAACGCGTGCGTTTAGTGAAACAAACCAAACCCATCATTCATGTCTCATTGGTTCGGTAAAGTCAAATATTGGTCACCTTGATGCGGCGGCTGGCATCGCCGGTCTTATTAAAGTGGTGTTAAGTTTGCAACATCAACAAATACCCGCCAGTCTTCATTTCGAGCAACCCAACCCAAAAATTGCGTTTGAAAACACCCCTTTTGAGGTGTGCGCAAAACAACAAGCCTGGCCAAATAGTCACCACCCTGCCTGCGCCGCAGTGAGCGCTTTTGGTATGGGAGGCACCAATGCCCATGCCATTGTGGCAAAAGCACCCGAACCACTTGCTAGAAAACAACCAAACCGTGATACCCAGCTCATCCTATTATCCGCTGCAACGGAACTGGCACTGGAACAACGCACCACCCAATTAGCACAACATTTACAAAATCAAACACCTCATTCCCATCTTTTGGCCGATGCCGCTTTTTCCTTAGCCATTGGGCGCAAAGCACTGCCGTTACGCCGCATTATCGTAACATCAAGTATTGATGATACCTTAAAGCAACTTAACGATATTTCATCGTTAACGATACAGCGCACCAGCGAGTCGTCCTTACCCATTGTTTTTTTGTTTCCTGGACAAGGTGCTCAATACCCAGGCATGGCGACCGCACTTTATGCCACGGAACAAATTTTTAAAGACAAAATAGATAAATGCCTGGATTTAATACCCAGTGAAACTGCCAGGCAGCTCAAACCCTTATTAATCGACAGCAAGCAACCCGCCGCCCAATTAAATCAAACCGCTTTTTCGCAACCGGCAATTTTTATCGTGGAATATGCGTTAGCCTCGTTATGGAAGGCTTGGGGTATCACACCCAGCGCCATGATCGGTCACAGTGTCGGCGAATATGCCGCCGCCTGCATCGCCGGTGTTTTTAGTCTACCCGATGCCTTGCATATGGTGTGCAAACGTGGTCAATTGGTGCAAACCATGCCTCCCGGCAGCATGTTAGCGGCTTCGCTGAGCGAACAAGACGCTCGTCACTATCTGCAACCGGGTATTGAAATCGCGGCAATTAATAGTGCTAAACTGATGGTTTTTTCAGGCACACACACACACATTGAAGCTTTGCAAAAACAACTGACGAATCAAGGAAAAATCAGCCAACTATTACATACTTCCCATGCGTTCCATTGCGCCTTGATGGATCCGATGTTAGCTGATTTTCATAATATTGTTAGCTCAATCGATAAACAAGCACCGAACATCCCCATCATGTCAAGCTTGACCGGTGGGTGGCTAAGCAAAGAGCAAGCAATATCTAACGAGTATTGGAGTCAACATCTGCGCCATACCGTGCAATTTCATAAGGCCTTATCAACGCTATTAACGCACCAAAAAGAGAGTATTTTTCTCGAAGTCGGCCCCAACCAATCGTTAACCCAACTTGCCAAAAGTCATGCAAATTGCCAATCGCACAATGTTTTCCCATCCCTACCTAGGCCCGATGGAGAAAACGCCAATAGCACCCTATTGAACACCTTAGGTCAACTTTGGATGAATGGCGCAACCGTGCAATGGCAGCAAGTATTTGATGACAAGGGCTACCGGCGCATGACATTGCCAACCTACCCTTTTCAAAGAAAACGCTATTGGATTGAGGAAAATACTCAAACAGTAAAAACTAACAACAACCAACAAGGCTTAGCCTCAAGACTCCCCCCTCGATTACCCTTAAGGCAATGGTTTTATCGTCGCACCTGGCAGCGTATAACACTACCGTTACAAACCGATCTAACCGGTAAAAAATATTTAGTTTTTACTGACAATGAAAACATTGCATGGAAAACCGCGCTCGGTGATCAGTGTCAAAACTTTGTCGCTGTCAGTTTAGATAAGCTTTTTAAGGAAATTAGCCCTCATGATTACTGCATTGATCGCTATAATCTAAATTCCATTGAACAACTTTTTAATTCGCTGGCAGCGAAAGCATGGATTCCAGATCATGTGATTTATGCTTGGCCCATCACATGCCGAAAAATGAATCAGGCCCTTGAGATCGCCTTACCCGGATTAATCATTTTATTAAAAAATCTAGCGAATCAAGCACAATCCATAAAATTATCTGTCATCGCCAGTGGCACACAGTCTGTTTTAGAAAATGAGTCCTTAAACCCGGCCTTGGCAAGCCTGATGGGACCCATCCTGGTCGCACCTCAAGAATATCAACAACTCCACTGTCAACTCATTGACATCACCCTAGAGGATTTAGAAAATCAAATTCCACTCATCGTCAAATCCTTGGCATACCTGGACAACATACTCGCGTTACGCGGTAGCAGTGCCTGGAAAACCGGTTGGCAACCCGAATCATTGGATACGCATCAATCATTTTCACTACCACAACAAGGCGCCTATCTGATTACTGGTGGCTTGGGGCGTATCGGTCTCAGTATCGCCCGCTATCTGAGCGACCACAGCCCATGCCACTTAATATTAACCACTCGTCAAACATTACCGGCGCGTGAACATTGGTCTGCGATCATCAATGATTCGGCCAAGACACATCCGCAACGTGATGTTATTGTCAGCCTACAGGACTTAGAAAAACGGGGAACAAGCGTGTGGGTAGCCACAGTCGACGTGGCAAATGCTTCTGATATGGCTGAGTTATTCAACGCCATGTTAGCTAAATTTCAGCGACTTACTGGTGTCTTCCACTGTGCTGGCGAATTAAAATCGGCACGTTGCCCTTTAATAGCAAGCAAACTGGACACCTATCAAGCCCAGTTACAGACAAAACTGCAAGGCACTCTGGTATTGTCACAATTATTAAACGATCACCCTGTGGATTTTGTGGTATGCATGTCTTCACTTGCGGCGATCCTGGGAGGGTATGAAATGAGTGCTTATGCAGCAGCAAACAATGCTATGGACTTAGTCGTCGCCTCGCAAGCCAATAATACCCAAAGTCGATGGATAACGCTCAATTGGGATGCTTGGCAATTTGACCAAACCTCAGATGATGAGTCGATACAAAACTCACAACTCGCCCATCATGCCATCAGCGCCGACGAAGGCATGACAGCATTGACTCATGCATTAGCTTCGCCAAGCAATCAACTGGCCATTGCCACCCATTCATTAACCGAGCGCATCAATCAGTGGCATAAAAAACCATCGGTAGTGAACAATAAACAACAACCACATCAGCGGCCAAAATCCAGTACGCCTTATGTGAGTCCTAGCTCGGAGACAGAACATCAATTATGTGCCATTTGGACAGAACTGCTGGCGATACACCCGGTGAGTATTCACGATAATTTTTTTGAGCTAGGAGGACACTCGCTGATGGCAACCCAAGCCTTATCACGCATTCGAGACACCTTCCAGTTAACCATTCCCCTGAAAAATTTTTTCGAAACACCCACTGTTGCGGGTATCGCAGCAACAATTAATGACTATACTATGGTGAAAAACCTGACTAAGCAACTCACTCATGATACCGATGAACGTATTGAAATTGAAGTGTAATCGTGAATTTTAACGACATGGAAACCAACACTCAGCTCACCACCAATGAACTATTGGCTTTACTCACCCAGCACAATGTTCGCTTGCAATTGGCCGGTGAGGTATTAAAAGTAAATGCTCCAGCCAATGCGCTTGAACCCTTTTTGCTCGCACAATTAAAAATACATAAACAAGCGATCATTGACCGGTTAAAATTACACCACGACGAAGCCAATGAGTCGATTCAACCCATTTCCCGCGAACACAACTTACCGCTTTCCTTTGGTCAACAACGACTGTGGTTTCTGGATCAATTAGAAAACGGTGGTTATACTTATAATATGCCAGCCGCCATGACCTTGCACGGTCATTTATCGAAAACGGCGCTGCAACAGGCTTTGGTTGCTTTACTGACAAGACATGAAGTATTAAGAATCAGCTCACCCGATGGCTATCAAATTCACATTGCCAACATTGAACCATCGATTTTATCGTTCACCGATCTCACTCATATCGAGCCGGTCGATCGCCATCAAGTGACGACTCAGTATACAGACCAAGCCGCCCATCGCCCATTTGATTTAAAACAAGGCCCGTTGTTTCGTGCCCAATTATTGAGTTTTACAGATCATGATCATGTACTGCTAATCAGTATGCATCACATGATAACCGATGGCTGGTCTATCGGCCTATTAGTTAAAGAACTATCCGCCCTGTATAACGCCTTCATTAACAATCTGCCTTCGCCATTGCCAGCACTCGCCATACAATTCGCTGATTATGCTTATTGGCAACGCCAACAATTACAAGGAGATCGCTTAACTCGCGAACTTGATTGGTGGTCGAAACAACTTGCTGATGCACCATTGCGCCTGGAATTACCCATTGATTTTATTCGCCCGCCCCTGCAAAGTTTTGTAGGCGACAGTTATGATTTTTCATTATCCGCTGAGCACACAGCACGCTTACTGGCGTTAAGCCAACAACAAAATTTAACATTATACATGACAACATTGGCCGCCTTTGGTTTGTTACTGTCCCGCTATTGTGGACAGAATGACTTACTGATCGGCTCCCCCATCGCCAATCGTCACCATAAAGAAACCGAAAATCTGTTAGGTTATTTTGCCAACACCATTGCTTTACGATTGCAAACCCATAGCTCAGCCAATCTGACGGATTATCTGCAACACGTTAAACAAGTGGCGACCGATGCCTACCAACATCAACAACTGCCTTTTGAAAAATTAGTCGAAAAATTACAACCGGAACGTGATCTATCCTACAACCCAGTCATTCAAGTCATTTTTGCTTTACAAAATTCGCCCGACCATCATCCTTATGCGCAACTTGACTTACAGGGTTTATCGGTGCAACCCTTAGCCTTGCCAAGACAATCCGTCACTGTGGATTTAGAATTGCACTTATGGCAAACCGATGATGGACTCACCGGTCAAATTGTCTATAATAAAAAACTGTTCAAGCCAAGCACCATCGAGCGCATGGCGGCACATTATCAAAACTTGTTAAGCGTACTCGCCGATCAACTAATGAGCCCGCCACTACAACTGCCTATGCTGACCAAGGCAGAAACGCAACAAATTAACCAATGGAACCAGACCCACCGCTCATTTGCGTCATCGCAACGCATCAATGATGTTTTTGAAAGCTTCGCTAAGAAACAGCCAAATGCCACTGCCATTCGCTATGAAAATCAGTCGATTTGTTATCAAGCATTAAATCAGCACGCCAATCAACTCGCTCATTACTTGCAAGCACAACAAGTAAAGCCTGATACGCTAGTGGCAGTTTTCTTAGAACGTGGTATTGATATGATCGTGGCACTATTAGCCATTGTTAAATCCGGCTCAGGTTATTTGCCCATCGATCCTATCTATCCTCGTGAACGCATCACCTCCATGTTACAAGATGGTGATATAAACATCATCCTCACCCAGTCCAAGTTAGTTGCAGCCTTACCAGACAATTCTTTGACATTATGTTGCCTGGATAATCCATCTGCTTTGTTTGCTCATTACCCGACGGACAACCCACACTGTCCGGCAAAGGCGGATCATTTGGCCTATACCATTTTTACCTCGGGCTCAACCGGTCAACCTAAAGGCGTCCCTATTGAGCATCAAAGCGTGCTCAATATGCTCGCCGCCCTGCAACCGGTCATTGAGTATCATGCAAAAGATATCTGGACCTTATTTCATTCTTATGCATTTGATTATTCTGTCTGGGAAATCTGGGGATGTTTACTCTCGGGCGGCGAGTTAGTGATCGTCAATGAAGACACACGCAACAATCCACTGGCATTTCACCAATTACTGGTGGATCATGCTGTTACGTTTATTAATTTAACCCCCAGTTATATGCAAAAATTATTGCAAACCCTAGAGAAATATCAATTGCCGGTACCCGACACATTACGCATGGCGGGCTGTGGCGGTGAAGCCTTCCCCAATGCTCTGGTGAAACCACTGATGGCCTGGAATCGACCGATCTGGAACTTCTATGGTCCCACCGAAGCCACCGTGTGGTCAGCCGTGCATCCGGTCACCCAAGCCAGCGAGACCAGCAATGTATTGCCCATTGGTTTGCCACTGAGCAATTATCAATTACATGTACTCGATCCCCAAGGACAGCCATTGCCTATGGGAATCAGTGGTGAACTTTGCATTTCAGGGGTCGGAGTATCGCGAGGGTATTTAAAACGACCTGATCTCAATCGTCACCACTTTCGACATCAACAGCACAGAAGATATCACACCGGCGATCTCGCTCGACGCAATTCTGATGGCAGCATTGATTTCTTGGGCCGCATGGACTTTCAAGTGAAATTACGTGGCTTTCGTATTGAGTTAGATGAAATTGAAAGTGTATTAATACAACATCCACAGATTGACAATTCAGTGGTCAATAAATTTGTCGACGCGGATGATGAACGTTTAGTTGCCTACATCGTCAGCAATGACCCGAATCTCTCAAGCGATACGGTACGCGCTCATCTACGTAGCAAATTACCCGAATATATGGTGCCTACAGTTTATACTTTCATTGATGAGTTACCACTCTCAAGCAATGGCAAAGTCGACCGCAGACAATTACCAACACCTCAAATATCGGATGTTACACATAACAACATGATGATGGCGCGTAATGAAACAGAAAAACAACTTGCGCAAATTTGGAAAAATGTATTAAAAATTGATAACGTTGGCATTCATGATAATTTTTTTGATTTGGGCGGTCATTCGCTACTCATGATGCAAGTTCATCAACAACTCATGGAATGTCACGATGATAAGATATCCATGATGGAATTATTCCGTCATCCAACCATTGCCCAAATGAGCCAACATCTTGATCAGTTGCCCGATAAAGACCAGGCTAAAACTCAGGCCATTGACTTATCAAGCATTCAACAGCGAGCCCAGCAACAACGTATTGCTCGCCATCGAAACAAAAAACGACAAGGGATACATACATCGTGAAGGATACATTACCGAGCAATGCCATTGCGATTGTGGGTATGGCTTGTCGTTTCCCTGGCGCCAATAACTTAACTGAATTTTGGCACAATCTGGTGAATAATAAAGAATCCACCACTCGATTTTCACCCGAAGAACTGTTGGCAGCCGGCATTGATCCACAGCTAATCAATGATCCAAGATATGTGCCAGTCAAGGGTAAAGTTCAGGGTTATGATTTATTTGACGCGGCGTTTTTTGGTTATACACCCCGTGAAGCGGAAATGATGGATCCGCAACACCGATTATTTTTAATGAGCTGCTGGCATGCCTTAGAAGATGCAGGGCATACCGGGCTTAACGAAGAACAGCGCACCGGAGTATTTGCTGGCATCGGCATGCCGACTTATATCTTACGCAATATCATGAGCCATCCTGAACTGACCGGCTCGGATATGGACTATCAACTGCTGATTGGTAACGATAAGGATTTTGCGCCCACCCGTGTCAGTTACAAACTCAATCTCACCGGACCCAGCTTTAATATCAATACCGCCTGCTCTAGCTCCTTAGTCGCCGTACACCTTGCCTGTCACAGCCTGCTTGATTATCAATGCGACTTGGCATTAGCCGGTGCCGCCTCTATTCGTGTGCCACAAGAGGAAGGTTATCTTTATCAGCAATCAGGCATTCCCTCTCCGGATGGCAAATGCCGGGCGTTTGATAGCGATGCCCAAGGTACAGTCGGTGGCAGCGGGGTCGGTGTGGTCTTGTTGCGCCGTCTGGAAGATGCCCTGCAAGATCATGATAGTATTTACGCCATTATACGCGCCAGCGCCATCAATAATGATGGTTCAGATAAAGTTGGCTTCACTGCACCGAGTATTAATGGCCAAGCAAGATTAATTGCTGAAGCGCAATCCCTCGCAGAAATTCCAGCCGATTCCATTAGCTACATTGAAGCACATGGCACCGCCACCCCATTGGGTGATCCCATTGAAATGGCAGCATTAACTCAGGCCTTTCGATTGGGAACCCAACGTTGCGGTTATTGCGCAGTGGGCTCGGTGAAAACAAATGTAGGCCATTTGGATACCGCTGCGGGTATGGCCGGTTTAATTAAAACTGCACTGGCACTAAAAAATAAACAGATTCCTGCCTCGTTACATTTTAACAAACCAAATCCCAAGCTAAATATTGAAAAAACACCTTTTTACATCAATGCCGAGTTACAGGACTGGCAAGCTCCCTATCCGCGACGCGCCGGAGTCAGCTCATTTGGTGTCGGTGGTACCAATGCCCATGTTATTTTACAAGAAGCACCTACCCAGGAATGGCAACCGACGTCACATAGAAAACATCATCTATTATTGCTTTCTGCGAAAAATACTAGCGCATTAACGGCGCAAACTAAGCAGCTCACAGCATACCTTGCGACTCGTGAGACTCCATTGGCAGATGTGGCTTATACCTTAGCCTGTGGCCGACGGCCTATGGAATATCGTTACAGTGTGGTGACATCCACCATTGAGTCAGCCATCAGTCAATTAACTCAACCCGTCAAGCACATTCAGCCAACGCCCAGCACACCACCTCGCACCGCGTTTTTATTTCCAGGCCAAGGCAGCCAACATCGCGCCATGGCCTGGGGGATTTATCAACAAGAACCGATTTTTCGTCGTGAAGTGGATGCTTGCGCTAACTTGTTAGAACCTATTTTAAAGTGTGATATCCGCCAGTTACTTAATGATACGAGTGAGCAAGCAGAACAGCGATTGCAATCCACCGCCATCGCTCAACCGATGATTTTCACCATCAGTTATGCGCTGGCAAGACTGTGGGAAAGCTGGGGAGTTACGGTCAGTGCTATGCTAGGTCATAGCTTAGGAGAATATGTGGCGGCCTGTCTTGCTGGCGTGTTTTCACGGCATGACGCATTACACTTGATTGCCCAACGCGGGGCCTTGATGCAAGCCATGCCCAGCGGAGCAATGACCGCCGTGCCACTGTCTGAACACAACTTGCTCAACTGGCTAAACCCCGAATTATCCATTGCTGCCGTCAATACGCCAGAGTGTTGCACTGTTTCGGGACATACCAATGCCATTACCGCATTAGAACAAGCGCTGAAAGCACAAAGCATCGATTGCAAACGCTTGCGTACCAGTCATGCCTTTCATTCTCCACTCATGGAGCCGGTGCAGCTAGAATTGCAAGACTTGCTAGAAAATATCCCACTGAGCGCACCGATGCTTCCAGTGATCAGCAACCTAACTGGCGGCTGGTTAACCGCGGAACAAGCCACCAGCCCAAGCTACTGGGGGCAACAAATGGCTTCGCCAGTACGCTTCGCCGATGGCATCGACACCCTAAAACAACATTCCATTGACTTATGCCTCGAAGTCGGACCCGGACATAGCTTGAGTTCGCTGATTAAATTCTCCGGCTGGCAAACACACGTCTTGCAATCCTTACCCCAAGCGCAGCAAAATCTATCCCAACCACAACACCTATTAAAGGTACTAGGCCAATTATGGTGCCACGGTGTCAATGTGAATTGGTCGGTAGTATATAGCTATGAAAACAACCAAAGAATACATTTACCCGGTTATCCATTCCAGCAAAATCGATATTGGATTGAACCACTCGCTGCATCAAAAATGCTTGATAGCAAGCCAGCTACAATCAATACTGACCCACAACGCCCTCTAGAAGAATGGTTTTATACCCCCGGTTGGCAGCGTTTAGCTGCATCACCCGAGCGACCTCTGACAGGGAATTGGTTGTTATTTATTGATCACCCGCAGATGGCCAAAGGCATCATTGCCGCGCTGCAATTAAATCAATGTCAAGTGATTCAAGTATGTTCAAATCATCAATATTATCAGGAGAATAACCATCTATTTTTTATTCGCCCCGATCATAAGGCGGATTACCAAACTTTATTTTCCACCCTAAAAGAAAATAACCAACAACCGCAGCACATCATACATGCCTGGAGTGTCGGTCTAACCAATCAAAACAGTAGTTATCTATTGAGTTATGGATATTACAGTCTGATCTATGTACTGCAAACGGCAACCGAATATTTTTCAAACCCATTGCAGGTAACCGCCATTAGCGCGACAGCGCAAGCCGTCACCGGTAAAGAACATTTAACCCCTGAAATGACCGCCTTGCTTGGACCCATACAAGTCGCACCACTGGAATACCCACAACTCTCTTGCAGCTATATTGATATGGAGTTACCGGAAAATGATAAGCAATGGCCAAGCTTGCTGAAACACATCTTACAAACATCGCTTGATCCACAACATCCACTGACAGCCGTGCGCGGTAATTATCGATGGATACCCAATTTTACGCCGCTGCCCATCAGCCAACCCCCAGCTAAGCAAGTTTTACCACGACGGACCAATGGCACTTATTTAATCACGGGCGGTTTAGGCGGCATTAGTTTACAGTTAGCCGAATGTCTGGCTCGCAATACCGACGATGTTAACCTGGTACTTTGTTCACGCCAAGCTATAGAAACACCTAAAACATCAGTTGAGACCACAACCATCTCATCGTCAATAGACTGGCCATGGTTACAACAACAAGAAGCGCAATTACACGCCGAATATAATATTAAGTCCATTGACCATCACCCAGGTTTACGCCGTGATTTATTGCAACTTTGTCATGTCCATCTAGCCCATTTTCTTGATAAACAGTTCGATCACATAACAATTCAAGCCAAGTTTAATAAATTTGTCGAGTGGATGCTCAGTGTGCTTGCTGATCAAGGTATCATCCAGATGACTGATGAGAATATTCAGTGGTTAGACAAGAGTGTATTACAGGCCACCCCGCAAACATTAGCTGCGGATATCCAAAAAAACTATCCAGGTTTTGCACCGCTCGTTAAATTCCTAACACACTGTGTCAAACACTATCCATCGGCATTAAGCGGAGAAATTGAAGCCATCAGTGTGTTATACCCTGAGGGTCAAGCCGATTTATTAAAACGATCCGTGGCAGACACCGTCGAGCATACCCATCACCGGATCTATGGTCATTTATTGCGTGAGCTATTAGCAAAACTTTTGAACACGCCACGCCAAAAACCCTTGCGGATTATTGAAATCGGCGCAGGCACGGGCATATTAACCCGCTGGCTTTTACCTGCACTAAAAAATCATGACATTGAATATTGGTTTACCGACATTGGCCGATCATTTGTTATGCAAGCTCAAGCAGATTTCTCCCACATTGATGGCATGCATTTCACGACCTACGATGTCACTTTAGATCCCGTTGAGCAAGGTTTTGCACTGCATAGTTTTGATTTAGTCTTAGAACTCGATGCCATACACGCCACCGCCAATCTAGAGAACACCTTAAACAATATTCGAAAATTATTGGTAGCAGGCGGTCAATTGTGTCTGGTCGAGTCTACCCAGACGGAATGCTGGACCAATATGGCTTATGGTTTAGCCGATGGTTGGTGGTACTTTGAAGATGAGCTGCGATCAGACAGTCCTTTATTAAAACTACCGCAATGGAAAACATTATTGGAGCATACCGGATACCAAAATGTTCATACCTTTCCTGACACGGCAACATCAGCCACCATAAACAGCGGCCTGATTATTGCTCAACAAACTGATCAAGCCATCTATCATGAATCTTATACGGCGATCCAAGGCAATCCAGAAGAGGTTAAGCAGCAACGCTTGCATAAATTACAACAGCTGAACGCATTAGGTGCCAACATCATGCAGATTCAAGCCGATGTTGCCAACCGTGAGCAATTAGCTCAAGCCGTACAGCAGGCCCAAGACAAATTCGGCCCTATCCATGGTGTGATCCACAATGCAGCCACCGAAAACCGAGGACCCATTGCCTTAAAAACTGCCAATATCGCTGACAGCGAGTTTGCTGCCAAAGTTTATGGGACCCGCCATTTAGCTGAACTGTTTAGCAAGCAGCCATTGGACTTCTTTATCTTATCATCATCCATTAGTGCCATTGCACCGGGTCCGGGTGATGCAGAATACGGTGCATCCAATGCCTGCATCGATAGTTTTGCTAAATTACTCAACCAACAAGGCATCCCAGCACTATCGATCAACTGGGAGCGTTGGCGTCAAGTCGGCATGGCAGTTTCATTTGAAGCTCGCCATCAGCAACAAACCGGCAAATCCCCTGATGGAGGCATGAGCGCCCAACAAGGTGCTGATGCTTTTATGCGCATGTTGTCACGTATGGAAACCGAACAAATTATTATGTCCCGGCTGCCCATAAACAATATGATAAAACAAGCACGGGCACTCGATATTGAACATATGCAAAAGGCCGAAGCAACGCCTGTCCAATCACATAGCCGACCTTGTTTGGAGACAAATTTTCAAGCACCCGCTAATGAACTTGAACAAACCATTACCACAATTTGGCAAGATGTACTTGGCGTGCAGCCCATTGGCCGCCATGATTCATTCCATGAGATTGGCGGTGATAGTCTGATTGCCATCAAAGTAGTATCGCGTCTTCGCGAATCTTTCTCACAAAATGTTACAGTACAAACGCTTTTTGAGACACCCACCATCGCCGGTTTGGCCATTCATTTTCATGCGGTACAAGCTACCGTCACCGCTGATGAAAACGAAACTTTTGATGAAGGTGTCTTGTGATCGATTTAACTCAGATATTACAACAATGTAAACAACAAGGCATCACCTTGTGGAATGACGGTGGGCAATTGCGTTATCGTGCCCCCCAACAAACCATGACACCGGCCATCATCGCTGCCTTAAAACAACATAAAACAGCGATCTTGCAAGCTTTAACTGGTGAATCCATAAGTCTATCCTTACCTGCTATTAAATCACGGCCGGATACACAGCATAAAATACCCCTGTCATTTAGTCAGCAGCGGTTATGGTTTTTATATAAAATGTATGGACCATCACACACCTATAATATTCCTGAAGCATTACGACTCACCGGCAAGCTGGATATCCATGCGCTGACTCACGCTTTGCAATCACTGGTGGCACGTCATGAAGCATTACGCACCTATTTTATCATGGAGGATGATAAGGTACTGCAATCCATTCTCCCCCACATTGATTTAACCATCAACATTGAAAACTTAACCGATCAACCAGCCACCCAGCGTATTGAACTAATGCAACAATGCGCCGATCATGAAGCACAACAGCCCTTTCATCTTGAACAAGATAACTTGTTTCGTATCCGTCTGTTGCGACTTGGCCCGCATGATCATGTATTATTATTCACGCTCCATCACATCATCGCAGACGGTTGGTCAAAAGCCATATTAACCCGCGAACTCTCTCACTTATATCAACCTGGCAATCATACGGTAACTGCGCTACCACCTATTCGTATCCAATATCCTGACTATGCCTACTGGCAGCATCAACATTTCAGTGGCGATGCGGTTAAACATTTAACCGATTATTGGCTGGAACGTTTGCAAAATTTGCCAGCACTCTTGTCATTACCCCTGGACTATGCGCGCCCCAAACAACAAACCATGCGTGGTAACAGTTATTTTTTTGAGCTACCTGCCCAGCAAAGCAAAGCGCTAAAGCAACTTGCTCAACAACACGAATGCAGTTTGTTTATGGTGCTACTGACGATTTTTAAAGTATTGCTCTATCGTTACACCAAGCAACCGGATATTGTGGTAGGGACTAATGTGGCTAACCGGGATCAGACTGAGTTAGAAAACACGGTGGGATTTTTTGTCAATACCCTAGTTTTGCGGACTCAACTCGATAATAATCCCAACTTTATCGAGTTATTATCACGCGTCAAAGAAACTGCCTTGGGTGCATTCAATCACCAAGCCATGCCTTTTGAAAAATTAGTCGAAGCCTTACAGCCCGAACGAAACTTAGCATACACACCATTGGTACAAGTCATGTTTTTATTGCAAAATGTATGCATGACCCAACCCGGCTTACCGGGTTTACAACTGGAAAGTTTACCCGTTAAACGCGATAGCGCTAAATTTGATTTATCACTCATTTTTACTGAAACCGATGGTATCTTACAGGGTGAAGTCGAATATAATCTGGATTTATTTTCCAAACACAGCATAGAACGCCTCGCCCAGCATTGGAAAATTTTAGCGGATAATATTCTGAGTACACCTCATCACCCCATCAATACGCTCGGCTTAACTAATGATCACATGCGCTGGCAAGTCACCCAGGTATTTAACCAAACCCCTCAAAAACTTAATTCACAAGACACCATTGTCAATCGCTTTCAAAAAATAGTTGACCAGCATAAACACATCACTGCGGTCACCGATCAACAGCACGGTCTAACTTATACCGAACTCAATCAACGCGCCAATCGCCTCGCTCACCGCTTGCTGCAACAAGACAAGCAAACTGAGCAAATTGTCGGTATCTGCCTGGATCGCAATATTGACCTGGTCAGCGGTCTGCTCGGTATTTTGAAGAGCGGCGCTGCCTACGTGCCGCTCGATGCAGAACATCCAGAAGCACGTTTGGCATTCCAAATTCAAGATTCCAAACTCACTACCCTTGTCACCCAACAAAAATATCGTGCAAAATTCGAGACACTCATCACCTCTCAGGATATGCAATTAATTTTCCTGGATGACTCGGAATTATATAAACAGCCGGATCACAATCCTGAGGTTGAAATACACCCTCAACAATTGGCTTATGCCATTTACACTTCCGGCTCCACCGGTCAGCCCAAAGGTACGCTTATCGAACATGGTTCGGTGATCAACCTGGTCGATGCGCTGCATGACCTGGTGTATCATCGTTATCTCGATCCTATCCGAGTGGCACTGGTAGCCAATGTCATTTTTGATGCCTCAGTGCAACAAGTATTTGGCGCTTTGTTACATGGCCATCGCTTGCATCTCATTGATGAGGAAACCCGACGTGATGGTTGGCGTTTAGCTGCTGCGTTCGAACAACATCAAATTACTGTGGTCGATTGCACACCGAGCCTGCTCTCTATGATGGTGACCGCGGGCTTTCCGTGGACAGATGAATGTGCCCTGGATTATCTACTGGTGGGCGGTGAACCCTTAGCCACCGAACTCGTCCAGCGCTTTTATGCACAACAAGCACGCACCACCTTAATTAATGTGTATGGCCCCACCGAGTGTTGTGTGGACGTCAGTGCCTATCCTATCGACCGTCATGCACTACCCAGCAGTGAAATCATACCGCTTGGGCGTCCGTTGCGTAACACCCAACTCTATGTACTCGATGCGACTTTGTCTCCCGTGCCCATCGGTGTGCCAGGAGAAATCTACGTGGCCGGGCCTGGGCTGAGTCGCGGTTACCTGCATCGTCCTGAATTAACCACCCGGCATTTTGTCAGTGTGCCGGAACTAACCCCGGAATTGACTGAGGCTCGGCTTTATCGTACCGGAGATCAAGCACGCTGGTTGGCCGATGGTCGATTACAATTTCTTGGTCGCTTGGATGATCAGGTCAAAATTCGCGGGCATCGCATTGAGTTAGCGGAAATTGAAAACCAGTTATGCAAGCATCCGGCCGTGCAGAATGCGGCAGTGAGCGTTGAAGATAACCATGGGCAGCCACAATTGGCGGCATATATTGTTTCGTCAACACCACTCTCAGTAGAATCATTACATGATTACCTAGCACAACATCTAGCCACCTACATGTTACCTAGCCAATTTCTGAGCCTCCCTGAATTGCCATTGACTACTAGCGGTAAAATTGATCGTAAAAAACTATCGGCCAGCCACTCAGTTAAACCATTACCAATCACGGAAAAAACTTACCTGGCCCCACAAAAGCCCACAGAAAAAGTACTTGCGGAGGTTTGGCAAGGTGTATTAGGCATCGATAAAATCAGTATCGAGGACAATTATTTTCATCTGGGTGGGGACTCAATTAAAGCACTGCAAATTGTAGCAAGATTGCAGCAACTCGGTTGGCACATGGACATGCGGGAAATTTTCGCTCATCCGACGATAGATCAGTTGGCTTGTCATATTAAACCCAGTGAAAATAATAAAAATATAAACAAACCCGCCACGGATCATTTATCCGCGCCGCTTAGTGCTATCCAGCAATGGTTTTTTGATAATTTTCAGGGGCGACGAGAACATTACAATCAAACGGCATTATTTAAAACAAACCAAGCCTTATCGACCTCTCATCTTAAAACCGCGCTGCAAACTCTAGTAGCCAACCATAGCGCCTTGCGTATGCGTTTCTTTCATGAGGACAACCAATGGCGCCAACAAATCGTAAATCAATCAGCAACGCCTATTTTACAGACCGTCGACTTACGCCAAGCGCATAAACCATTGGATGCATTAACCCAACATGCAACTCAGGTGCAAGCCAATTTTGATTTAACCAGCGGTCTATTGTTGCAGGCGGTACTATATCAACTCGCAGATGGACAACGACTATTGTTAACTGCTCATCATCTGGTTGTGGATGCGGTTTCTTGGCGTATTTTACTCGCCGATTTACATCAATCCTATCTGTCCTTAGTTGATAAAAAACCTATCGAACTCGTACCACCACACACATCCTTCATTGAATGGTCCTTGGCAATTAATCACTACGCCAATACCGAGCTATCTTCTGAAATAGCCTATTGGCAACAACAAGAAAGTCTAGGTGTTAAGCAGTCTTATTCATCGCCGTCTAATCAACTACCGCCTGATGAAATAACAAGCGATGAAAAGCAAACTATCGAAGTTGAACTTGATGCACGTCAGACATCGTTGTTAATCAGCCAAGCACACGTGGCCTACAATACTCATGCGGATGAGTTATTGATAACCGCATTATTAATCGCATTAACGAAATTAAATGTGCAAAGGCCCACATTACTGCTGGAAAAACATGGTCGAGAGAACCTAATCACTCAGCTCGATATCAGTAAAACCGTAGGCTGGTTCACCAGTTTTCATCCAGTACATTTTGATATCGATCAAACACAACATTTAAGTCAACAAATCAAAATAGTCAAAGAAACTTTGCGTAAGGTGCCGCAACATGGCATCGGTTATGGGTTGTTGAGATATCTCAAGCAAGCACCAAAAAATATAAATTTTACGCCACTTCCTGAGATCAGTTTTAATTATCTTGGACAACTTGATGCAGACTTTAACGGTGAGTTATTGAGTTTAGCGTCAGAAAATGTTGGGCCGCCGATAGATCCATCAACGCCAGCTATGCAAGCTATAGAAGTGCTCGCATTCATTCTCGATGGCAAGCTAAAAATACAGTTGACAAAAACAGGAGCAATCCCTATCAATCTCACAATATTGAGTCAACACATCATGCAACAATTACAGCACATCATGGCACACGTAATGGCGAAAAAAGACGCAGAATTGACCCCCGCAGATATCGATTATGATGGATTTGATTTAGAGAGTTTAGAAAAATTCATGAACCATTTTGCCTAGGAAAGCCCATGAGTTTTTCAAAAAACAACATTAAAAATATCTACCCCTTGACACCGATGCAAGAAGGTATGTTATTTCATGCTTTGTTTGATGAGCATTCCCAGGCTTATTTTCAACAAACGGCCTGGTGTCTGCAAGGAAAATTCAATCTCGATGCATTCCAAGCGGCATGGAATGAGGTCGTTTCGCGACATGATATCCTGCGTACTCAATTTTTTTACCACGACACCGAACAACCATTACAAGTTATCCTAAAAAATCGCCCCATTAAAATACACTATGAAGATTTCCGTCACATGACACCGGCACAACAGCAAGTGCAATGTCAATCCTTTCTACAATCTGATCGATTACGTACTTTCGATCTAAGTAACGATGTATTAATGCGTATTAGCATATTACAGTTGCAAGATAACCGTTGGCAGATTATCTGGAGTCATCATCATATTTTATTGGATGGCTGGTCTTATGGCTTAATATTACAAGAATTTCTTAGCATTTATCAAACAACATGCCGTTCACAGCAAGCGACTTTACCCACTGCTACACCGTTTAGTGAATACATTCGTTGGCTCGATTCACAAGATAAAAAAAGGGCCAGTGAGCATTGGCAACAACGTCTCATGGATTTTGATCAGCTGACCACACTGCCCGAACGCAACACGGATAAAACTAGTGGTACAGTTAACCCCACCATGGAAACCTTGCAGTTTAGCTTGTCTGCCGCAGAAACGGATCAGCTCAGCCAATTTTCCGCAAAATATCAAATTACCTTGAATGCCGTATTACAAAGTATGCTGGCCATTCTGTTAAACCATTATAGTGGTCGTCAAGACGTGGTATTTGGATCGGTGGTATCAGGCCGCCCCGCCTCACTGCCAGGTATTGAGCATATGGTGGGCAACCTGATCAATACCATACCGGTACGGGCAAAGTTGCAAGCTAATGAGAGTTTTCTACAACTCGCTCAAACATCACAAGCCAATGCGTTAACTGATGCGCCGTATCATCATTATCCACTAGCAAAAATTCAAGCAGAAAGCCTATTACCCAATGGGCTTTTTACGATGATTATGGCCACAGAAAATTACCCGCTTGATGAAATATTACAAAAAGATATTTCCGAGGATGATTTTGGGTTTGTGGTAGAAGACATCGCAAGTTTTGAACAAACCCATTACGATTTAGATTTTGTGTTTTTACCCGGCAAGCAGCTGCGTGGCAAAGTGACTTATAACTCACAACGTTATAGTCGCCATTGGATTAAACAAATCCCTATCTATTGGCAACGTCTCGCCACCATCATTATTCAGCATCCTGATATTTTATTAAAGCAAATAAATTTACTCCAGCACGCTGAACAAGAAACACTTTTTTGTAAGTTTAATCAAACAGCCAAACCCGCGATTCAGCAACAAACCAATCTGGTGAGCGCGTTTTTGGAGAAAGTACATAATAACCCCAGTATCACTGCCGTCACCGATCAGCAACATAGCCTAACTTACGCCGAACTCAATCAACGCGCCAATCGCCTCGCCCACCGATTGCTGCAACAAGACGAGCAAACTGAACAAATTATCGGTATCTGCCTGGATCGAAATATTGATCTGGTCAGTGGCCTACTAGGCATTTTGAAAAGCGGTGGCGCCTATTTGCCGCTCGATGCCGATCATCCGGAAGCACGCTTAGCGTTCCAAATTCAGGACGCCAAAATCACCACTCTTGTCACCCAACAAAAATATCTTTCGAAGTTCACCGCACTGACCACCTCTCATGACATGCAATTCATTTGCCTGGATGATCCTGCGCTGAACAATCAACCCGATCACAATCCTGAGCTTGAGATACACCCTCAACAATTGGCCTATGTCATTTATACCTCGGGCTCTACCGGCCAACCCAAGGGCACCCTCATCGAGCACAGTTCAGTACTCAATCTGGTCGATGCGCTGCATGATCTGGTTTATCATCAGTATTCAACTCCCATCCGGGTAGCACTAGTGGCCAATGTTATTTTTGATGCCTCGGTGCAACAAGTATTTGGCTGCTTGTTACATGGGCATAGCTTGCACCTTATCGACGTCGATACCCGACGTGACGGTTGGCGTTTAGCTGCCGCGTTCGAGCAACGCCAAATCACCGTCGCCGATTGCACCCCTAGCCTGTTATCCATGATGGTGACCGCTGACTTTCCCTGGACAGATGACTGTGCCCTGGATTATCTGCTAGTGGGCGGTGAACCGTTAGCTACCGAACTCGTCCAGCGCTTTTATACACAACAAGCACGCACCACCTTAATTAATGTATATGGTCCCACCGAGTGTTGTGTGGATGTCAGTGCTTATCCCATTGACCGTACACATCCATTGGTTAGCCATAGGGTGCCTATCGGTAAACCATTGCGCAATGTTCGACTCTATCTGTTAAACCCCTTTAATCAACCGGTGCCACTGGGCGTACCTGGTGAAATCGTTATCGGCGGCGCCAGCTTGAGCCGTGGTTACCTTAACCAAAGCGAACTTTCTCATCAACGATTCACTCATATCGAAACCTTGCCAACAGAAGCTTGTGTCTATCGTACCGGTGATTATGGACGTTGGTTAGCCGATGGTGTCATCGAATTTATCGGACGTCACGATGAGCAAGTAAAAATACATGGCTTTCGCATCGAACTGGGTGAAGTTGAAGCACAATTACTCAACTTTCCGGGAATGAAAAACTGTGCACTAACTGCCCAACGTTTTAACGATAAAATGGAGCTTATCGCCTATGTGGTCTGTGAAAATAACCCTACCGTCGAGGCCTTAAGAGATTACCTGATGGAGTGCTTGCCGTATTACATGATACCCAGCCAATTCCTTCGGATAAGCACATTGCCTTTAACAGCCAATGGAAAGATCGCAAAAAATCAATTACCCCCACCGAATAAAACACTGAAATTGAATACCCAGTCGACTTATCAAGCGGCTGTCACCGACAAACAAAAAAAATTAACGGCCGCCTGGACACATGTCATTGGCCACGACCACATTGGTATTCATGATAATTATTTTGCGCTTGGTGGTGATTCCATCAAGGCCATTCAAATCGTTTCTCAATTACACCGAATGGGTCTCAAACTGGAGATTAAAGATCTTTTTAAATATCCAACTATCGCTGATTTATGTGATCGGTTACACGAACTAAAACCTGCATCCAAATCATCAAAAAAAACCGGTCCCGTGCCACTAACCCCAATTCAAAAGCAATTTTTCAAACGCCATGAAAATTGCCTGGAACGTTTTAACCATAGCGTTTTGTTAAAAAGTGATACTCCCCTGGCAGCAGATGCCTTACGCCAAGCATTGATGGCCATACAAAACCAGCATGGATCGTTACGTCTGCAATTCAAACAAAACGACCATGAATGGTTGCAACAAGAAGCCCTCTTAACACCAGCCTTATCCTTTGAGGTGATCGACTTAAGCAAACAACCACAAGCCACTGAGGGATTAACCGCCCATGCTAATAAAATTCAAGGAGAATTTTCACTCACCCAAGGTTCGCTGCTAAAAGCGGTTTTATATCAATTGCCGGAAGGTGAACGTTTATTGATAACGATTCACCACTTGGCTGTGGACGGCCTATCTTGGCGAATTATCTTGGAAGATTTAGCCACCGCTTACCAACAGACCCTTACCGGGAAAACCATTGACTTGCCCGAGGTATCTGCCAGCTTTGCGGACTGGGTAAGCGCGCTTTATGAGTATGCCTCAAGCAAACAGATCTTAGCAGAGATCCCTTATTGGGCAACCATGGAAGCCACCCTGGACGAAACATTCACATATCCCGAAAATTATCAAACAACTTATGGCTCAACAAACACCGTTAGCCAATCACTTTCCCAATCGTTAAGCCAACAATTATTAACGAAAGCGAATTCTCCTTATAATACCAGCACAGAAGATTTGCTGTTAGCTGCGCTAGCACGTGCTTTCAAGCGTTGGCATGATCATTCACATACCTTATTATTGATGGAAGGGCATGGTCGTGAAACGATTAACGAGCAATTAGATATTTCACGTACCACCGGCTGGTTCACCAGTACCTGGCCATTTATCCTGTCATGTACGCAAACCAGCGATATAGGTTATCACATTAAATCCATCAAAGAATCACTGCGCCGAGTTCCCCATCGAGGTCTAGGTTATGATGTATTGCATTTTCTTACCCCATCGGCTCGCACCGAACAGTTATCTTTTCAAAGCCAACCATCCATAAGTTTTAATTATTTAGGCCAGTTTGATGATGCACTCTCCCATGGCGAATTTAAACCTGCCACGGAAAATACCGGCCAAGCCGTGCATACTGAAGCACAACGCCCATGTCCAATAGACATCAGTGCGCTCTGCATTCAGCAACAAATGACACTCACTATAGTATTTGATCATCATTTAACATCCACATCACTGCAATCACTGCTAAACGACTGGATAAATGAAATAGAAACCATCGTCACCCATTGCATTCATCATCAGATTAAAGAAGTAACTCCATCGGATCTTACTTACTCAGAAATTAGCCTAGCAGAACTCGAAGGTATTATTTCATGATAAAAAAAGAAAACTTGCAAGATCTTTATCCGCTGTCACCCATGCAAGAAAGCATTTTATATCATGCTTTACTCAAGCCAGATTCACCGACCTATCATGAGCAAGTCATATACCATATATCGGGACCAATTAACGTAATGGTTATGAAAAAATCCTGGCAAATATTGTTTGAACGACACGACGTACTGCGCACGGTTTTTGTTTTCGAAAAAGTAAAACGACCATTGCAAGCCGTATTAAGACAAACCAGCGTCGAATTTGAGTATCATGATCTGCGCCACTTCAGCCCAGATGCACAACAAAGCACACTAAACCAGTTTCAGCAATCGGATTACGCACGCTCTTTTGATCTCAATAATGGTCCATTAATGCGCATGAGCGTGTCCCAGCTAAACAATGAAAAATTTGTCATTTTGTGGAGTCTCCACCACATTATTATGGATGGTTGGTGTGTTGGCCTGTTACTGCATGAGTTTACCCATATCTACATGGCGTTACAAAATGATGAAACACCTTTTTTACCAACACCTCCCGCCTATGGCAGATATATTCAATGGGTGGAACAACAAAACCAGGAAACGGCTAAAAACTATTGGAAAAAATCCTTAGCGGGTTATCATCAATCCGTCGATTTACCGGGTAAACGGCCATATACTGATGCTGAATCCGAGACATCAAGCATCAAACGGTTGAATTATCGATTGCCCTCCTCATTAACAATCCGATTAAAACAATATAGTGTGGCTTGGCAAGTCACCTTAGGCAGCATTATGCAAGCTGCTTGGGCGGCTTTGTTAGCACAATATAATGACTGTAATGATGTAGCTTTCGGTATTACTGTCTCAGGACGACCTGCAAATCTCACCGACGTCGATGATATGGTGGGGGTTTTTATTAATACCATCCCGCTTCGCTTAATGATTTCGGAAACAGCCACCCTGCAAAATTTAGCAGAAAAAGTGCAGGCACAGGCCATCGCCAGTGAGCCCTATCATTATCTTCCGTTGAGTGACATTCAGCAATGTAACAAGCTAGCAAACAATTTAATTAATCATGTATTAGCCTTTGAAAACTACCCAACAGGACAGTATCAACAAGCATTTGATGTCACTCATATTGAAAAAATTGAAACCCCACCCTACGATTTTAATATTATTATTGAACCCGGTGAGCACATTAATATTCAGCTGATGTTTGCTCCCGATCGATTCCATGCAAGCTTTGTTGAGCGTATTGTTGGACATTTACAAGCGTTATTGAGCGCCGGACTTACCGAGCATAGCCCTCCGGTGCGGCACATTGATATTCTCGATGAAAAAGAAAAACACAAACTGTTACAACAATTTAACAACAGCTCTGTTGCGCTGCCCAAACAGGGGACATTCATCGATCACTTTGAGCAACACGCCACCACTCACCCCGATCAAATCGCCGTCTTTGATGGTAATCTCTCGCTGACTTATCAAACCTTAGATCAGCGTGCAAACCATTTAGCACATTATTTAAAAGATCAATACGCCATCCACACTGAGCAACGTGTGGCCGTCATCATCCATCGCAGCCACTGGTTAGTCCAGGCATTCCTTGGCATTAGCAAAGCCAGCGCGGTATATGTGCCTATCGATGCTGATCATCCTCTTGATCGCCAACTGGACATCATAGCAGATGCTCAATGTCAAATCGTGCTCACAGATAATCCAGACAACAAGATATTACAATCCAAGTTAGCTATCCCACTGGTTTCTATTTGCCAGATGAGCCAATCACAAGCAGCACCGCCCGCACGAAATCTAACTGCTGATCAGTTAAGTTATATTATCTATACTTCAGGTTCCACTGGCAAAGCCAAAGGCGTTATGATTGAACATCATGGGATACTGAATTTAGCGTTGAGTTATGGTGATTTCGCACTGATAAATTCACATAGCCGCTTAACATTATTTGCCTCACCCGCCTTTGATGCCTCTATCTTTGAAATGGCACCAGCGCTGGCCAACGGTGCGGCATTGGTTATTGTGCCGGATGAAATGCGGTATGATTGTCAACAATATTGCCAATTTATTCATACCATGCAAGTAACCCACAGCTATATGCCACCAGCACTTTGCGAACAAGCGTGCCAATTTCATGCAGAACTTATTAAAAACACGCTGATTTTGTCAGGTGGTGACGTATTAAAAAACATTGGTAATGGTTCAGTGCAAGTCAGCAATAACTATGGTCCCAGCGAATATAGCGTTGCTGCCACCTGCTGCATGATATCAACTGAGAATTCCCCAGCACCCTTCCCTATCGGTAAGCCCATCAACAATACCGAAATTTTTATTATTAACTCGCAACAACAGCTTTGCCCTATCCAGGTGACTGGAGAAATTTGTATTGCCGGTGAAGGGTTAGCGCGAGGATATTGGCAACAACCAGAGATGACCCAACAGAAATTCGTTGCCCATCCCTTTAAATCCAATGCACGTATGTACCGTAGCGGGGATCGTGGACGCTGGCGTGACGATGGTCAATTGGAATTTTTAGGGCGGTTAGATGATCAAATAAAAATACGCGGCCATCGTATTGAACCAACAGAAATTGAATCGGCGCTACTCGTTCACCCTGATATTCAAGAGGCGGCAGTTATTAGCAAGCAGACCCATAACAATGCTATGCTTATTGCATTTATTGTTACCCATGCTGATACTTTAGATAAACATGCGATACTCAATTGGTTAGCTAAGCGCCTGCCAAAATACATGATCCCTAGCCAAATCCATCAATGTGACACATTAGCACTTACTCATAACGGAAAGCTTGATCGAAAATCACTGCAACAGCAAGCGGATCAACTCTTAATACCCAGCGATACCAGTCCTCCTTCTACGGCAACCGAACGTATCATCTCGGACATTTGGCAGCAGGTATTATCCATAGAAAATATCAAACGCTATGATAACTTTTTTTCCCTTGGTGGGCACTCGTTAACAGCCATGCGAGTCTTGTCGCAATTACGCAACCAGTTTAAAAAAGAGATTCCATTACAATTATTGTTTGATCAGCCTGTTCTGGCAGAGTTAGCCATCGCGATAGAGCAAGTTGCATCGAATGTTACCGAAAACAATGCTATTCGCCGAGTGAGCAGAGACAATTATCGATCACAAGAAAAGCCTAAGGCAACGGAAACAAGCGTGGACTAAACGCTTCATTCAAACGGGTCGCAACAATTATGAGCAAGCAACGTATCAATACCGAAACCTATGATTTCCCGCTTTCATTTGCCCAAGAACGGCTTTGGTTCCTGCATCAATTAGAACCCGACAATTCAGCCTATAATATTTTTGCCGCACTACAGCTGGATGGAAATTTAAACAAAACAGCCATGCAACAAGCATTGGATTATCTCGTTCAACGTCACGAAATTTTACGTACCCGATTTTTAATCAAAGATAATTCAGCGGTGCAACGTGTTTTTTCATCATCACCCATTCACATCCAATGGATAGAAAAAGACCACAATGACAATCAAGCACAATCTATTGTTCATGAAGCAAAGCAATACGCCAGTCAGCCATTCAATTTAAGTAACGACCCATTACTACGTATTGTCATTTATCAAACTGGCCCACAGTTACATTTATTGACCCTGACCATCCATCACATTATCGCAGATGCTTGGTCCATGAGCATATTTGTTAATGAATTGGCCCATTGTTATGAGGCATTTTGCAATGACATCACACCGGAATTAGCAGAATTAAATATTCAGTATGCGGATTTCAGCGTTTGGCAACGTGAGCAGATGCAAGGCAACATGCTCACCACAGAAATCGAGCATTGGCGACAACAACTCAAAGGCGCACCGTCGGTCATCAACCTACCCATTGACCAGCCACGGCGACCCACCACCAGTTATCGCGCAGCACGTGAGCGTTTATCACTATCATCAGCAACCGTAGGCAAAGCTAAACAACTCGCCAGCCGCAGCGGAGCCAGTCTGTATATGGTATTACTGGCTGTATTTAAAGTGTTATTGGCCAGAGTTACCGGCCAACATGATATCGTTGTCGGTTCGCTGATTGCTAATCGCGATCGTACGGAACTGGAAGCACTTATCGGGTTTTTCGTCAATACATTGGTATTGCGTTCCCATCTCGATGACAACCCCAATTTCAACGAGTTCGTCAAACACGTTAAAACCATGACACTCCAAGCCTACGCTCATCAAACACTGCCCTTTGAACAGTTAGTCGATGCTTTGCAACCCGAGCGCGATCTCAGTTATGCCCCTTTAGTGCAAACCCTGTTTGTCATGCAAAATACACCATTAGAGACCATGGCGTTGACAGGTCTGCAAGTCACTTCCTTAGCCGACGCAGAGTTACTCAATAGCCGTTTTGATTTAGAAGTTTATATGACAGAAAATGATTCGCAGCTTACCTGTGATTTCATCTATCGTACTGAATTATTTCATTCACATACGATCCGACGACTGGCTCATCAATATGAAACCCTGCTCGTCAATGCACTGGCCTCCCCGAATACACCCATCCATCAATTGTCACTCATGAATCACACCGAATGGCAAACCATGCATGACGGATGGCACTGGCAAGCCCAAACTTACCCGAATACACTTTGTATCCATCAATTATTTGAACAACAAGCGAACAAAAACCCCAATCAAACAGCGATTATCTGGCAACAACAACGTATCAGTTATGCTGAACTCAATCGCCATGCCAATCAGCTTGCGCATTATTTAATCGCTCACGCCATTACCCCGGAAACAATGGTCGGAATTTGTATGGAGCGTTCCATACACATGGTGATAAGCATGTTAGGGATACTCAAAGCCGGTGCGGCCTACGTACCACTCGACCCAAATTATCCAGCGCAGCGTATGACTCATATGCTGCAAGATAGTGGTACAAGATTAGTCATCAGCCAAACCTCATTGTTAGCAAAATTACCCAGCGACATCACCACACTTCAGCTCGATGCTGATGGATCAAAAATTGCTGCTTACCCGGATAATAATCCTCAACTAAAACTCAACTCACATCAGTTGGCTTATGTGATTTATACCTCCGGTTCAACCGGATTGCCTAAAGGCGTGGCCATTGAGCATCGCTCGGCTTGCGCGCTAATCCATTGGAGTCTGAGCAATTATGATTCGAACGAACTCCAGGCGGTACTCGCATCGACATCCATTTGTTTCGATTTATCTATTTATGAAATTTTTGTTACCTTGAGTCATGGCGGAAAAATTATTCTGGTGGAAAATGCCCTGAGTCTGATCAACCGGTCTGCCGATGAGCCTATTAGCCTGATAAATACCGTGCCATCCGCCATCGCAACATTATTACGCTTAAATGTCATCCCCTCAAGCGTCACTACCATTAATTTGGCCGGTGAGCCCTTAGCACAACGTTTAGTCGAGCAGCTCTATCAACAAACTCACGTCAAAAAAGTCTATGACCTGTATGGTCCCTCAGAAGATACCACCTATTCCACTTATGTGTTACGCAAGCCCGGCGAACACGCCAGTATTGGACGCCCCATCACTAACACGCTGGCCTACGTTGTGGACCCATATTTTAATTTAGTACCGGAAGGCATTGAAGGCGAACTATTATTAGGTGGACATGGTCTCGCCCGAGGTTATTTAAACCAAGACTCACTCACCGATGAGAAATTTATCGCTAACCCATTTTGTGTTGAAAAATCGGCCCGCCTGTATCGAACGGGAGATTTAGTGCGTTACCGCCAGGACGGCAATCTGGAATACCTCGGGCGCATTGATCAACAAGTTAAAGTACGCGGCTTCCGCATTGAATTAGCCGAAGTACAAAGCGTCATCAACAGCTACCCTGGGGTACGCGAAAATATTGTGCTGGTACAAACAGACTGCTTTGAAAGCAACGCCTTGGTGGCCTATGTGGTACCACATCAAGTAAACTCATTAGATACTCAAGATTTATTACAAGCAATGAGTCAACGCTTGGCGGGTTACATGATTCCTTCGGCGATTGTCATATTGGATAATATTCCATTAACACCTAACGGTAAAATCGATCGTAAAGCGCTACCTAAACCCAGCATCGAGCAAACCCGTCATGAATGCGTGGCTCCCAGAAATGCCACCGAACAAACACTCTGTCAATTATGGTGCAAGATACTCAATTTAAGTCGCATTGGTATTCATGATAATTTTTTTCAGTTGGGCGGTCATTCATTACTCGCTACCCAGATCATTACCCATGTGGCAAAAGAACTCGGCATCACATTGCCAATACGAGCTGTTTTTGAACAGCCCACCATCGCCGGATTCACCGATCACATTATACAAAAAACACAAAACTCAAACACCGTTGCCAAGCAAAGCCAATCATTGTCGTCCATCACCACGGTGGACCGCTCGATGCCACTGCCCCTATCATTCGCTCAACAACGGTTGTGGTTTTTAAGTCACATTGATGAACAGCAAACCACCTATAATGTCCACATGTGTTTACGGTTACGTGGTGCATTAGACAGTAATTTTCTCCAGCATGCGCTCCAGCAGACAATACAACGTCATGAAATTTTACGCACCACGTTTACCGAACAAGCGGGTCAACCAGTGCAAATGGTGCATCCCGGGCTGGGCTGTCCATTAGCGATCATTGATTTGTCATCCTTAGAGGATTCACAAGCTCTGCTGCAAGCCAAACATCAAGCCGAACAAATGAGCAGGCAGTCATTTAATTTACAAAAAGGCCCGCTATTTCAGATCAATTTATTGCGCTTCAATCCAAGCGATCATTTGCTGGTGGTCGTCATGCATCATATTATTTCTGATGGCTGGTCACTAAGCATACTCATCCATGATGTTTCAAGCTATTATCAAGCCGCAATGGAAAACATTTCTCCAGAACTCGCCCCACTGGCTGTGCAATATGGTGATTTTGCGGTTTGGCATCGTCAACAATGGCAACCTGAGCAGCAGCAACAGCAATTAACCTACTGGAAAAAACAACTTCATAACGCACCACCCGTGTTAATGTTGCCCACCGATCAGCCTCGTAACCCACAAAACAAGTTTGTGGCAAGCAGTGAAAATTTCATCATTGATTCGTCGCTCACCGAAAAAATACTGGCTTATAGCCAGCAAAGCAATGCCAGTCTGTTTATGGTGACTTTGTCTGCTTATACAGCTTTACTCAACTTATACAGTCAACAACAAGATTTAGTCATTGGTACCCCCATCGCCAACCGAACCCAAGCTGAAGTGGAATCACTCATTGGTTTTTTTGTCAATAGCCTAGCACTGAGGGTTCATCTGCCAGAGGCGCTTGATTTTCAGAGCTTAGTCGCTCAGGTAAAACAAACCGCACTGGATGCCTATGCACATCAAGATCTACCCTTTGAACATATCGTGGAAGCCTTGCAACCCGAGCGCTGCTTAGATCAGCACCCCATTTTTCAAACACTATTTATTTTGCAAAACGTGCCGCCCGCTGTTAGCCATATTACATCGCTGACGATGGAGCCTTTCTCTATTGAGAGTCATTTTTCTATGTTTGACTTGATGTGTTCGGTAAGTCAAGTCAATAATCAATTACATGGCATTATCACGTATAATGCCACGTTATTTAATAAAAACAGTATATCGCGTTTAGTTGAAAACTATATCGCCCTGCTTGATGCTGCCATACGAAATCCAGAGTGCCCACTGGATAAACTGGACTTGCGATCGCATCTCGAACGAAAAACCCTTGCCGCATGGAATTATCATCAAATACCGATCAGCACAAACTTAGTCACATTATTAGAACGCCAATGCCATCAAACACCCCACCAAACCGCACTCATTGACGACCATCAGTCACTGAGTTATCAGGCGCTCAATAACCGTGCTAATCAATTAGCTGCCTGGTTGAACCAACAAGGCCTACGAGCTGATGATAAAATTGCCCTAGTATTAACCCGAAGTAATGCCTTTTTCATCACCTTATTCGCCGCCTTGAAAATAGGTGCCAGTTATGTCGCCATTGATCCAGACTATCCTCAGCAGCGAATCAATACCATATTAAACGATTGTCATGCCAAACTGGTGTTAAGCGATGCTCTCTTAAGTAATTATGATCAACATTATCCTTGTTATACCATGACATCATTAACTGATGAACTTGATCAATATTCCACAAATGATGAAAATTATTCACTCGCACCGCAAACCATCGCCTATGTGCTTTATACTTCAGGTAGCACCGGTACCCCCAAGGGGGTAGCCATGCCCCATGCCGCACTATGTAATCTAGTTCAATGGCATATTCAACATGCTCGCTTAGGCCAAGCTGCGCGTACTCTACAATTTTCCGCCGCCACCTTTGATGTTTGCTTTCAGGAATTTGCTACTACGCTAGCCACCGGCGGTACATTAATCCTTTGCCCTGCATCGACACGCCATGACCCAGATGAGTTATTGACGCTATTGATTGAACAACGCATTGAGCGACTGTATTTACCCTTTGTTGCCTTACAACAACTCGCCAATACCGGCAACCATGTTACGCGGCTCCATTTAAAAGATGTCATTACCGCTGGTGAGCAATTGCAAATCACCACGCCGATTAAAGATTTTTTTTCATCCATGGACAATTGCCAATTACATAATCATTACGGTCCCACAGAAACCCATGTGGTGACTGCCTATACTTTGGCAGATGATAAAAAAGACTGGCCAGTGCTTCCCGCCATCGGTCAACCGCTGCCAAACGTTCAGTTATTTATTCTCAATCGCCATCAACAACCGGTTCCCGTCGGTATGCCGGGTGAAATATGCATTGGTGGTATGTGTTTGGCTCAAGGTTATTTAAATCAAGCGGACATGACAGCAAAGTCTTTTACCATTTACCAGGTCGATGACCATACATCGATACGCTTATATCACACCGGTGACTTAGCACGCTGGCAAGCCGATGGTAACATCGAGTATCTTGGTCGTTTAGATCAGCAAGTCAAAATACGAGGGTTTCGTGTGGAACCGGGTGAAGTGGAAGCCGCCCTTGCCAATCATCCGCAGTTACGTGATGTCGCTGTAGTAGCGCGTGATGATGGACAAGGACTGCGCCTGATCGGTTATTTTACAACTTCCCAACCGATCACGCCGGATAGTCAGCAACTTCGCCAATGGTTACGTGGACATCTGCCAGAATATATGATCCCAAGTCATTTTGTCTATCTCGATCAAATGCCATTAGCCAGTAGCGGAAAAATTAATCGCCGCCAGTTACCCGCACCTTGTCCAGAGATTCTCCCTGCCACCGACACAGCACAGCCACCACAGTCGCCAATGGAGCAAATTCTCCACCAACTTTGGTGTGAATTACTGGAATTCACAGCCATTGATTGTCATGCTAACTTCTTTGATCTGGGTGGGCATAGTTTATTAGCCATGCGCTTAAGCAACCGTATACGCGATCAATTGAATGAGCCTATTTCGGTACGCACAGTATTTGAACATCCTAGCATTGCGCAATTAGCGACGGTGATTGACAATTCACTGGGTTCGGCAAAGCAATCTTTACAGCATAATAATGCACCGAGCAAACCTCCAGCGTTATTGGCAGTCGAGCGTAACCAAGCGCTACCACTCTCTTATGCACAAGAACAATTATGGTTTCTTGATCAACTAGAGGGTAAAACAGCAAATTACAATATGCCTTTTGCCTTGCAATTAACCGGTAACTTGGATGTCACCGCATTGCAAGTCAGCTTAAATCAGTTGATCGACAGGCATGAAATATTACGCACGAATTTTCAATTCAATGATGATCAATTGACCCAGCATATTACTGATTGTCTCACGCTGCATATTCAATACACTGACTTATGTCATCAAAGCTCAGACATACAACAACATCATGTGGAGTCCATTGCCGATCAAGAAGCTAAACAACCCTTTGATCTGCAACAAGACCCACTGATCCGTGCTCAATTGCTACAATTAAATCATGACACACATATATTACTCATCACCATGCATCATATTATTTGTGACGCTTGGTCAATTGATATTTTCACCCAAGAATTGACTGCGTTTTATAATAGCCAACGAAATTCCGGTATTGCAAAGCTATCACCGCTAGCTATCCAGTATGCTGATTATGCCTATTGGCAAAGACAATGGTTGACCAAACCGATGTTAGAAAATCAGCTAAACTATTGGCAACAACAACTCGCCAATGCCCCTGAATTTATTAATTTACCCGCCAAAAAAACCGTTGGAATCGGATCTTGCTCCATTATCAGTGAATCATTAACACCTCAATTGGGCAAAGCATTAGTGTCATTTAGTCGATCGCAAAATGCCACCCTCTATATGACCATGTTAGCGGGTTTTAGTCTTTTATTACAACGCCTCAGTGGTCAACATGACCTTGTAATTGGCACCACCATGGCGAATAGGGAAACCCCTGCCATCGAACCACTGATCGGCTTTTTTGTTAACGCCTTGCCCATACGATTACAGTTAAATGAAAATTCAGACTTTCTGCATTTAATTCAAGACACACGACAACAAGTACTGGATGCCCATACCCACCATACACTACCCTTTGAACAATTAGTGAGTGCCATCCAACCCACGCGTTTAGCCAATCGCCATCCCATTTTTCAAGTGATGTTTAATTTTCAAAATGCTGCATTTCACCCAATGAACTTGGCAGAGTTATCCGTGGAAATCATTCCAAGCAAGCGTGGTGCAAGTAAATATGACCTCATTCTTTCGATTATCAATATGGGAGAAAATCTGCGTTGCTCTTTTGAATATGATAGCAATCAATTTAGTGAAGCTGACATACAGCAATATATTTCGTTTTATAAAACCTTATTACAACATGCCATTGAGGCACCTAATCAGCCTATCGCAGAACTTGCTATTTTCCAGCAACACAATATATCCAGCACCCCATCGGTGCCCATCAGCACCGCAAAAGATGCCATTGAAGAATTTAATTTTTAAAGGAAGGACACTTGATGACTGACTGTCTCATCATTGGCTCCAATATGGTGCCCATACAAGAACACGCCGATACCGTACAATCACTGGACGGCAATGGCGGTGCATGGCGTGATTTACGCTTAGCTTTTGTCGAGCATCAAGGACGACGTTATACCCCCCTCGACTTAATGAATTTATTTCATGATGAAGCCGCTAGCGGTGAAGCCACATTTCATAATCTTGATTTTCTATGGCCAACCGTCACCTATCTATGTTCTTTTTTACACCGTCGCGGTTTTAAGGTCGACTGGATCAATCTCTTTCAACAAGAGTTGGACTCGCTTAAACAAAAACTGTCCTCTGGGCAAGTACGTTCAGTGGCGATTACCAGTACACTGTATGTGTCACCGCAGCCACTTATTGAAATCATCCGCTTTGTGCGTAGCCATTCAAATGCGCACATCATTGTGGGCGGTCCATATATTGCCGGCCAGGCTGATTTATTAACCGATGACGAATTTAACAATTTATTACTCTATCTCGGTGCCGACACGTATGTCATTAGCTCGGAAGGCGAACAAGCGCTAGCCAAAGTACTGACTGCACTGCGTGCTGGAGAGTCCTTTCATAACATTGCGAATCTAGCCTTTGTTACTCAACAGGGTTCTCAGGCGGCAGTTACCAAAACAGCCATTGAAATTGAATCAAATCCTTTGGAAAAGGAAACTATTAATTACCAATTATTTCCAAAACAAAGCATCGGTCAATTTATTTCGTTGAGAACCGCAAAATCTTGCCCCTATGCCTGTGCATTTTGTGGTTTTCCGAAACGTGCTGGACGTTATAAAACATTAGCGCCCGAATTAGTCGAAAAAGAACTCGATGCACTTGCTCAAATCGGCGGCATTACCACTCTCACCTTTTTGGATGATACATTCAATGTACCCAAAAAACGATTTAAAGAAATTTTGCAAATGATGATTCGCCGTGATTATGGATTCCGCTGGAATTCATTTTACCGAAGCGATCAAGGAGATCACGAAACCATTGAGTTAATGCGAGAAGCCGGTTGCGAAGGGGTCTTCTTAGGAATTGAATCGGGCAGTGATATCATGCTAAAGAAAATGGAAAAAACAGCACGCCGCCAACATTTTGTTGACGCAATCCCGAAACTTCAATCGCTTGGCATCTCGGTCCATGCTAGCCTCATTGTGGGTTTTCCCGGAGAAACTGATACCACCCTACGAGAAACTCAAGCACTCATTGAGGAAACCCAACCCGATTACTTCCGAGCACAATTATGGTATTGCGATCCGCTAACTCCCATTTGGGAAAAACGCCATGAAGTCGGCATACAAGGCAGTGGTTTTTCTTGGCGTCACCATACCATGGACAGCGAAATCGCTAGTGACTGGGTCGATCGATTATTTTTTACCACCAAAAATTCAACCTGGTTACCACAGCATGGTTTCGAACAATGGTCGCTCTTTTATCTGCAACGTCGCGGTTTCTCTCATCAACAGATTATTGATTATGTAACCTTGTTTAATGCGGTGGTCAAAAGTCAGATGAGTGATAAAACACTCAAAAGCATTCCTACACCTTTGCTCAAAGATCTTCGGAAAATTGCCTTAGGTGGTAATGCCGATAGCACTTTACTCAGTGCGTTTCGCAATACTGGCCCAGTCATGGTCGAACAAGATGCTGAAGAATCTTTTGCGTTCTAGCCCATTTTTCTGATTGAGAGAAAAAATGACACAAACCACTAACTCATTTATATTTGATGCTGACACGCTCGCCGCAAGAGATTACTGGCGAAACCAGCTTAATCGACCCATTGGATTAAGCAATATACCGCTAGATCACACCCCCATATCCGATCAAATTTTCACTGAAGCCGTCTATGATTTTTCCATTCACGCTCATTTACTTGACAAAATATTGAAGTTAAGTAAAGCCGGTGATTTTTTAATTTATACTATACTGACCGCTGGCGTACAATTGTGTCTACATCGCTACAGTGAGGCAACCCGAGTCGTCACCGGCTCCCCTGCACGGCACCACACGGACAAATCATGTGTTAACGCGCTACCCATTGTCAACGATATTGATTTAAAGCAATCATTTAAAGATTTTCTGTTACAAGTTCGCAGTCAATTGCTCGATGCCTATCAATATCAAATCTATCCCTGGATAAACATAGCGCAAGACTTTGGATTAAAAACTCAGTCAGAATGTCCATTGTTTGATGTGGCCATTAGTTACGATCGATTGCATCAAACACTGCCTGATAATGTACACAATGCTATCACCCTGCAGGTCAAACGCATAGACGATTCGCTGCTTTGTACGCTTCGTTATGCTAACGACCGTTTTACTTCCAGCCGTATTCAATACTTCGCTAAGCATTTGCACACCCTACTCGAAGATGGGCTGAACACACCCGACAAAACACTCGGCGAACTCAATATGTTGAGTGCCGAAGAAGATCGCGTAATCTGCGGATTTAATAATACATCAAGCGACTTTCCGACCAATCAGCCCATGCAAGACCTGATCGCTCAAATGGTAAATCGATATCCCCACTACATCGCCTTGCAATATAATGACCAGACCTTAACATATCAGCAACTCGATCAACAAGCCAACCAACTCGCCCGTTATCTCATCACACAAGGTGTGCGCCCTGGTGACATTATTGGTCTAAATGCCCAAGCGAGCATGGAGTTCATTATCGCCGTATTCGCTATTTTAAAAGCAGGCGGTGTTTTTTTACCACTCGATCCCAGTTACCCCATCGAACGTTTGCGTTTTATGATGCAAAATACTGATTGTCAGTTTTTGCTTAGCGACAACAAAAATGTCAGCGACTTAGCAAAAAACAATATTTCACTCAACAACAATCAACTTTGGAATACATTATCTCATGCATCTTTAAGCATCGAAATAGCAAGCCATGCACCGGCTTATCTGATTTATACGTCGGGTTCTACCGGACAAGCCAAAGGTGTTGTGATATCTCACCAGAGTTTATGCAACCTGGTGGACGCACAAATCAAGGCCTTTTCTATCAATCCTAGCAGCCGCATATTACAATTCGCTTCAATGAGTTTTGATGCCGCTATTTCAGAAATTTTCACTACCCTGGCAGCGGGAGCAAGGTTAGTATTAAGCTCACGCACCGCCAGTATGCCCGGTCCTAATTTATTAGACCTCCTTATCAAGCAGGCAATCACCCATGTCACACTGCCCCCTTCTGCACTCTCATTATTACCGAAAAATGACACACTCGCCCTGCAAACCTTAGTGGTGGCAGGCGAAGCATGCCCAGCAGAACTGGCACGTCAGTGGAGCAACGATTACCGATTTATTAATGCCTATGGCCCTACAGAGGCTACAGTTTGCACAACACTCGGTCAGGTACAAAGCAATAGCTATCGCCCGTCCATCGGCCGGCCGATCCAAAACATGTGTTGTTATGTATTGGATAAGCAAGGTCAACGGGTACCTATTGGTGTCGCTGGTGAATTATACATTGGTGGTATAGGTCTCGCCGAAGGCTACTATAACATGCCAAAGCTCACCCAACAAAAATTTGTAGAACATAACTTCGTATATCCTCAAAGTAATGATATAAAAATCCTACGTTTATATCGCAGCGGTGATCGGGTGGCCTGGCAACCTGACGGGACTTTGAGCTTTTTAGGTCGGACAGATAATCAAATTAAAGTCCGTGGCTTTCGTATTGAAACCGATGAAATCGAAGCCGTATTAATGCGTCACCCGGCTATATTACAATGCGTGGTGGTTGCCTGTGGTGAAGGTGCTAGTAAATACCTGGTGGCATACAATGTCTATGCTCAGCAAGCGGATGAAAAACAAATTAAGGCCTATTTAGCCGAGCAATTGCCCCCGTTTATGGTGCCTGCGGTTTTTCTATCATTAGTTGAGTTACCCCTCACCCCCAATGGTAAAGTAGATCGTCAAGCCCTGCCTTCCCCCAAGAAGATCTCATCCAATGATGAATCCATTGCACCAAGAGATGCCACCGAACTGGCTATTTTACAAATATGGGAAGCGTTGTTAGAACGCAATTCGATGGGGGTACGCGATGATTTTTTTGCTTGTGGTGGCTCTTCACTCATGGCGGTACGACTGATGAGCCGCATTCAACAACAATTATCGATATCTTTACCACTCACCAGCTTATTCGAAAACGCCACCATCGAAGGCCTCGCCAAACAAGTCAAGCAACAGCAAAGCAACCAGTCTGCAACAAACTGGTCACCATTAGTTCATCTCAATCCTCAAGGTACACAAGCACCCCTCTTTTGCATCCACCCTACGGGAGGCACGGTACTGTGTTATTACCATCTCGCCGTACAGTTAGGTAAAAACCGACCCTTCATTGGCGTACAAGCACTGGGTTTAGAAGCCGACCAAGTGCCTTTTAATAACATTGCTGATATGGCAGCCTATTATGCGGATGCACTTTGTCAACAACAACCCTCCGGTCCGTTCCATTTAGCCGGTTGGTCATTTGGTGGTGTCACCGCTTTTGAATTGGCCTGTCAACTACGAGAGCGTGGACGTGATGTGGCCTTTCTTGGCATTCTCGATAGTTATGCCCCGAGTGTATTTAATGGCCGTTTTTCCGAATACGACGATGCCGACATCATCGCCGCCTTATTAGGTGGTATTGTTGATATCGATCCCGCTTCACTGCGAGGCATCGATACCAACAGTCAATTAACCATTGCTATTAAAGCCACCCAGGCCGCACAACGCCTACCCAGTGATTTTGGACTCAGCCAGTCTCGACGTTTACTGCACATCAGTAAACTTAATTACCAAGCCATAGAATCCTATCAAGTGCGCCCCTATGACGGAAAAATTAGCTTATTTCAAGCCAAAGAGGAAGCCCATACAGTACAACGTATCTGCCCGCAGGATCAAACCTTAGGATGGGCGAACTGGGCCAAACAGGGAGTGCAAATCATCCGCGTTCCAGGCAACCATCAAACCATGGTATTACCGCCCCATGTGGATAAACTCGCCCAGCCTATGCAACATTGTCTATCCAATGCAAACCATCAAACAACCACAAAGCCAGCTAGCTTGGAAGCTATGGCGTAAATTACACAAGGAAATAACTCATGAAATATAACTCGTATCGCTTAGGGAAATATAGCGGATTAATGGTGCAAGCCGACAATAAAGACCCGCTTGCTAAATTTCCAGCACCCACCTGCCAGGATTTAATTAAAACCCACGGTGTTGTGCTATTTCGTAATTTTTCTATCACACCAGAAAACTTCGGTCAGTTCGTAAAAAACAATAGTCGTACCACGACGCTAGATCCCACCCGAGTATTTTTCAATGATACCGTTCAACGGGTCCATGAGGGTACCGACAGTATCGATCTGCACAGCGAACACAGTAATAGTCCTTTCCGGCCCGATTTAATCTGGTTTTTGTGTCATCAGGCTCCTCAGGAAGACGGACAAACCACCTATTGTGATGGCGTACGCATTTGGAAGTCGCTAAATCAAGCCACACAGCAGCTTTTTGTTAACAATAAAATTCAATACCATCGTACTTTCCCGGCTCAGATTTGGAAAATTTTTATCGCCCGCACCCTAGCAGACTCATTGTCACCAGAAGACATCACGGTCACTCACTTACAGCAAGTATTTGCCAACAAAACCGGGGTCACTTTAAACCTCAGCGATGATGAGTCATTAACCATGACCTTTACCACACATGCGTTTAACATCGTATTGAATCAACAAAAATCATTTACCAATAGTTTATTCGGACCCTACCCCGGTCAAACCATCACCTTGGAAAATGGCGAACCACTGCCCAACCAAATCATGCACGAAATAAAAATTTGCTATGACGAATTCGTTGAGGAAATTACTTGGCAAAACGCTGATGTGGTTGCCATTGATAATACCCGTTTTATGCACGGCCGACGATCTTCCAAGGATTTAAAACGTGAACTTTTTTCCGTTCTTAGCTTTTTTTAGGAGTTTCAATCATGCTCAACCAAACCGCACTACCTGAAACCTCAGAAAATGAAAGCAGTGATATATCAAATCTTGTCGATAGAGTTCATATCGATAACATTACCCCCGACATGTTTCATACTAAATATCGCTTAGCCAGTCGGCCGTTACTCATTAGTGGGGCGTTACAACAAACCGATGACTGGACGCTTGATTATTTACGTGAAAAAATTGGTAGCGAAAAATTTCAAGTGCGTTGTTATGGAAAAGATCATTTAAAACGCCCGAAATATGAATGGTCCAAATATTGCGAAATGCGGGAGATGAGTATAAATAGCTATGCTCAGCACTTAGAAAGTCGCGAAGCCCATAAAGAAGATATGTATCTCGCACAAGTGCCTATTGGCAATACCTCTATTGCCAACGATGTACGCAGCGCACTGGGCAACCTTAGCGAGCGATGTGACTTACAAAAAGCGATTGATTTATGTTTATGGTTAGGCCCTACCGGGCATACCGAGCCGTTACATTGGGATTCCGGTGATACCACCGTGTTAATGTTACACGGAGCCAAACGCGCCGTTTTATTACCACCGGAACAAAGAAAAAATTTATATTCATTTTCTTTATTCCGCAGTCCCGCAGCCCCCTGGTTTAGCAAAGTGTATGTTGATAACCCCGATTATGAAACCTTTCCAAAGTTGCGCGAGGCTATGCGCCATAAAATAGAAATTGTTATCAATCGAGGTGATATTCTTTATATTCCTGTGTATTGGTGGCATGAGTTTTCCAGTGTCGGAGATGATTTTTATAGCTGCTCAGTGAATCGATTCTGGAAAGTCAAACCACTGTCTTTGTTAACAAAAAACAAACTGGGTTTAAGTCTTTATATCTCGCAATTGATGTTATTATCTATGGCGAAATTATTTCAGGGTACACCCAAAAAACCGATGACGGGTTATTAACCGACATTGAGCGCCTATCAATTTGGACAAAAGGAGTTGCACCATTGAATACCACTCACCATCCAACACGCATTGAGATACCGCGTATTCGTGGATTTGACCTCGAAACTTTTGAAAAAGATTACCGTCACCCCACCCAACCGGTAATTATTAATCAAGCAGTTTCCGATTGGCCCGCATTGAACAAGTGGTCTCCCCAGTACTTTCGAGACACCTTTGCCGATCAACAAGTCCAACCTTGTCTGTCATTGTCAGCCTCTGAAGTCCCCTATTTTAGCACGGATCAACAGCACCGGCGCAGCCTAGCCATGAAGGAATTCATTGACATCATGCAAAGCGATCAGTCGTGTTATTTGGATCAATCTGACATCAAAGCATTTCAAGCCATTGCCAATGATTACCAGCTTGATACCCTCATGCCAACAGGTAGTCATTTTACGAGTCTATGGATTGGCAATAATACCCGATCCGGTTTGCATTACGACAACATGGATAATTTTTTTATACAAATATATGGTGAAAAACGCGTCACTCTGTTAGCGCCTGACGCCGCAAAATATGTCTATCCTTTTGGGGACAATATTTCGAAGAGCCAAGTTGATCCAGAACAAGCTGATTTAAAAAAATACCCTCGCTTTGCCAAAGCCACGTTACTGGTTAGCCAATTAACACCAGGGGATGTGCTTTTTTTACCACGCGGTTGGTGGCATCACTTCAGTTCATTAGGCACCTCTATCTCGGTCTCTTGCTGGCATGGACAATCATTAACCATTGCCGAGCAAGTACGTGGCGTCAATTTAGCGGGCAAACATCTATGGTTGCGTATTTTTCGAGATTTTATTTGGCATGGGCTATGTAAACGTCGTTATCAACAACGCCTGTTTAGTTCACCACCGACCGGAAAAATACTTTACGATTTAATTTTTCACCCCAATCGCTTAGCTAAACCTGATTAAAATCTCTCGCTCGATCTATCTTAATAGCCGTTTTGCATGAAAAGGAGTCAACCCATGCGTACTACCAGTAACAAACCTATCTATGTCTTAGGCACGGGTCTTTCTCATGACGGCTCAGCCTGTTTATTAAAAGATGGTGAAATTTGTGTGGCTATTGAAAAAGAGCGCATTACTCGCATCAAACACGATGGTTATAACGATACGGCAGCGATTCAATATTGTCTCGATGCCGCCGGCATTGATTTTAGCGACGTTGCTTTAGTGGTGCAAAATGCCAACTTCTCCAATTTTGATCGCGGCAACAAGATTTTTCATGGTACAGCCCGAGTGATTCCGAATTCCGTGCCGGTCACCACCATTTCTCACCACTTAGCCCATGCCTATAGCGTCGTCGGTACGGCACCGTTTGATGAAATGGCTGTATTAGTGGTGGATGGATGTGGCAGCAGCTTGGATGATTGCACTGATTTAGCCCATGCCCAGATTCCGATGACACCAGCAGATCCTGATGCCAAACATCTTTACTTTGAAAAGGACAGTTTGTATTTTTTTAAAGAAGGTATGCTCACCCCAATCTATAAAGATTTTTCTCCCTTTGGATATTTTTTAAAAGGCGACACCATGTGCCCACCCACCACCAAGCACTCCATTGGCGGCTTGTATTCTGCGGTCAGTCAATATGTCTTTCAAGGCATGGAAGATCCTGGCAAATTGATGGGATTGGCACCCTATGGCAAACCTGATATTTACTCTCACCAAGCTTTTGAATTGCGTGATGGTCGAGTATTTACCAACTATGACTGGATGCATGCCTTCGATCGGCCACGAGTCAATTACCAAGATTTACAAGAAAATTTTCAATATTATGCAGATATTGCTTATTGGATACAAAAAGAAATTGAACATGCGTTGTTGTATCTGGTGAACGCACGCTTCGAACGAGTCTCCACCAGAAATCTTGGTTATGCAGGTGGCGTTGCATTAAATGCCGTCGCCAATGCACACATTCTCAAAGAGTCTAAATTTGACAATTTATACATACAACCCGCCGCCGCCGATAATGGTTTAGCCATCGGTTGCGCCTATTATGGGTGGTTAGAAGTCCTTAAAAAATCACGCATCACCCATTCAGGTAGCTGTTATTTTGGCAAACATTATTCAGCAGATTGTGTGGAAAGTGCACTCACAGAGCAACAAGATAAAGTCATTTTCCATCAATCAGAAAACTATATCGAAACCGCTGTGGATCTGCTTAGCTCCGGTCGCGTCGTTGCCTGGTTTGACGGCGGTTCAGAATTCGGCCCCAGAGCCTTAGGACACCGCAGTATTCTTGCCGATCCAAGAAAAGCCGAAATTCGCAACCGAATTAATCGCGATATCAAGTTTCGAGAAGACTTTCGGCCCTTCGCCCCTTCGGTCCTCCAAGAAGCTGCGGCGACCTATTTTGAGTGCGACTTTAGCAGTCCATACATGATTCTTGTGGCTCCCACTCGTCCCGAGTGGCGAGATAAACTACCCGCGATTGTTCATCAAGATGGATCGGCACGCATTCAAACAGTGACTGAAGCCATATCCCCCAATTATTATCAACTATTGCGCAGTTTCGAGAAATATTCTGGCATTCCCATATTACTCAATACCTCACTGAACAAACGGGGTATGCCCATCGTCGAAACCCCAGCAGAAGCCATCAACTTCTTTCTTGAATGCGCGTTAGACGCACTCATTATCAATGGTTTTGTGGTTACCAAGCGGAATGGTTATAAAAACCAGGAACAACCCGATGCAGCACAAGAATGGAAAAAAGGACTGGGTGATCTTTATCCAGAAAATCTAGGTATTTAGCTTTCTAGTACAGGATTAATGGAACTAGAAACTCACTGAATTTTTAAAATAAAAACAGCGCTGGCCAAGCGTTATACATAAAGAATGACTAAAAATATGTAAAGTTACGCAGTAAAGCTACCGTTACTATTTTTGCATGAAAAAAATCATAGGTAATGCAAACAATAATAGGAACCTAAGATTATAAACCATCACTAAAACAAGATAATAAAATCAGGCAGAAGGAATACCAGCTAACCCAGCATGGTTAAAATTACAGCAAGATGCTCATATGATTACTATCAATATTTACATATTGCTTGCGATTATCCAAATAGTCATTGTGCTTTTCTGTTTGGTTTTTGTATTTTATAAAAAATCTAAAAAAGCAACCGCTTATTCTGATATTAGCAAATCTAAAAAATTAATTATCAAGCAGTTCTTGTCAAGTGAAGTCAAGCATACCAAGCGCTTTATTAATGCTTCCATCGTTAAAAAAAACATGCTCACTGAACCCTATAAATCCCAATTACATTTATTAAAAAATCGGATGCAATGGTTAGCATTAGAAAAATCTTTCTTAGAGGTTCCAAAAAACAAGGGAAAATTTTGGTATTCATTAATTAAACATATCAATGAATTATTTTCAAAATGGAACATCACTCTCAAATCAAATAACACTAATACAACATACGACGAAATAGATAGTTCTATACTCACTGATTCTGACACAGTGGAGCATTATCAAGATAAAAATGCACGCCATATTGCGTTAGAGAAAAAACATGAGACTTTGTTAAGTGAAATTGAATCCTTAAAACGAAAAGATGACTTTAACAAAAAGAAAATCAGGAATTTATGGAACTATAAAAGCGCTTACCAGGAAGTCAATGAAGCCTATAAACAATCACAAGCTAATTATCAACAACTCCGCTTAACTATTAAAAAATTATCCTTAAATAAAGAACAAACAAAAATTATAGATCCAGTATTACAGTCACAATCTACCGATGAGCAGCAATTAGAAGATAAAATAACTCAGTTAGAAAAAGATAATAACCGCCTGCAACAAGAACTCGGGCAACTTGAAGAAATTTATAATCTACACTTACAGGAGAATCCAGAAAATCAACCTCATGCATTGGATTCACCCGAACAGGCTGTAACAGAAGATAACAGCGAAGCCTCTGCCGCACCCGAATTAGCCGCTCAAACATCAGCAACCAATCAAATAGATGAAAAAACAACTGAGCCAGACTGGGATGTGGAAAATGATCCTGAGTTTCAGTTCGCAGAGAAAGGAAAAACCCTAACATCAGATCAAGATGTCGTTATTAATGAACACCTCCATTTAATCGAGCAACTCCCAGTATCCGACGACGAAAAAACATCGCTTACCAACCAGATGAAAACCATACAAAGAAATAACTTCGAGCTGATGGCTTGTTATCAAGTGCTCAGTCTGGACAATGAAAGACTGGTTGGTGACGTTGAAACACTCAAAAAACAACTCGTCAATGTCGTTAAAACGAAAAGCAACAGCAATGTTGCATAACAAGAGTAAATCATCGATTTTATCCAATACTTGAGGTAAATGTGGTGGGTATGTTTTCGGGGTCGGAAAGTTATTAGCTGCTCATTCCTTACATCAAGTATTGGAAAGCCCCTTAACAGGAATGGGACGAGGTTGGCGGTGTTCATCAATGGCGACATAGGTCAATATCCCTTCAGCCACTTTTTCACAGCCCTTTAGTGAATGGTCACGCTCTGCGTACACCGTTACGTCAATGGTGATGGAGGTATGACCGATTTTGTTCACGCGGGTATAACAGCTCACTACATCACCCACAAAAACAGGCTTGAGAAAAGTGAAGGATTGCACGGCAACAGTGGCGACTCGACCCTCAGCTTTTTGGTGTGCCAGAATACTGCCAGCAATATCCACTTGAGACATTATCCAACCACCGAAAATATCGCCAGCAGAATTAGTATCGGCTGGCATCGCAACGATACGCAATGTGGCTTGCTGATCCGGTAATCTATTTTCGTGATCCATTATTAGGTTTTCCAAAACATATCCATGAAGTCATTGATATCCAGTTGATCAATCTCCTTATCACCGATGGCGTAAGGCATAATGGTATCGATTTGTTGTGCCGTTAATGTCGTGCTGATATTTTTTTCAAATTTACTCAATAACAAAGGGATTGCCTCAGCTCGGCGTGTCCGATGGCCAACGGGATACTTCACTTCGATACGCTCCGTTTGACTACCATCGCTAAAAAATACTTGCACTGCATTGGCGATCGACCGTTGTTTAGGGTCTAAATAATCACGACTGTATTGAATATTTTCTTGGACTTGCATTTTATTGCGTAATTGATCGATGCGCGGCTCCCGAGCAATATCATCTTCATAATCATCCGCCGTCAAGCGACCAAAAATGAGTGCGATAGCCACCATATATTGTAAACAATGATCTCGATCAGCGGGGTTTTGCAGTGGTCCTGTTTTGTCGATAATACGCATGCCCGCTTGTTGCGTATCAATCATCACTTTATCAACCTCTGCTAGCCGATCTTTGAGCTGCTTATGCAATACCAATGCGGCTTCTACCGCCGTTTGTGCATGAAACTCGGCAGGAAAAGCGATTTTAAAAAGAATATTATCCATCACATAACTGGACAATGACTGTGGTATGCTCACATGATTGCCAGCAAACAATACATCATTAAATCCCCAATGCGGTGCCGTTAATGCCGATGGATATCCCATCTCATCAGTTAACGCCATCAATGCCAATCGTACCCCTCGGCTGGTGGCATCCCCTGCCGCCCAGCTTTTACGTGATCCGGTATTGGGCGCATGCCGATAGGTACGCAATGCACCACCATCTAACCAGGCATTGGATAATGCGTTAATGATTTGCTGTTTGTTTCCGCCGAGCATGGCTGTCGCTACTGCTGTGGTGGCGACCCGAACTAAAATCACATGATCTAAACCGACACCATTAAAACTATTTTCCAACGCTAGCACACCTTGGATTTCATAGGCTTTAATGATTGCGGTTAATACGTCAACCAATTTAATTGCAGAGCTATTTTGCGCTTTTCGCTGCCGGTTCAGATAATCAGCCAGCGTAAGAATCCCTCCCATATTATCAGAAGGATGTCCCCATTCCGCCGCCAACCATGTGTCATTGTAATCCAACCAACGAATCATAACCCCCAGGTTAAATGCCCCCTGCACGGGATCGAGTTCATACTGAGTACCGGGAATACGCGCCCCCTGGGGGGGCGAAGCGCCAGGTACAATAGGCCCTAAAAGTTTACGACACGCCGGATACTGCAAGGCTAATAAAGCACAACCTAAACTATCGAACAAACAATATTTTGCCGTTTGATAGGCTTCATCACTGATTATAGGTTGATCGGCGACATAATCCGCAATCGCTGTCAGCACAGTATCAGGCGCGGGTCGTTTGGCAGAACGTAGATCGGCCATATTGTTTACTCCGGACGTTGTTCGATGGTAGCAAAAGAACGCATTGCTGGTCCTGTGTAATCTGCGCTGGGCCGAATCAAAGCATTGTTTTCGCGTTGTTCAAAAACATGCGCCGCCCAACCAGTAATACGCGAACAAACAAAAATTGGCGTATATAAGGCAATGGGAATATTCATAAAATAATACGCCGAAGCACTATAAAAATCCAAGTTGGGGAAAAGTTTTTTCTGCTGCCACATACAAGTTTCTATTTTTTCTGAAATAGCAAAAATCGCTTCATCGTGGGTTTTGTGCGCTAATTCTTGTGAACACTTTTTTATGATCGGACTGCGAGGGTCAGCGTTTTTATAAACCCGATGACCAAAACCCATAATTTTTTCTTTACGCGCTAACATGGCAGTTAATTTAACTTCTACCTCATCAACGGAGGAAAATAACTGTATCAATGTCATGGCGGCTTCATTCGCCCCCCCATGCAATGGACCGCGCAAGGTACCAATGGCGGCGGTAATGGCAGAATACATGTCAGATAAGGTCGACGCAGCAACTCGTGCGGCAAAAGTCGAGGCATTAAACTCATGTTCGGCGTACAATGTCAATGACATATCCATCACTTTTTGCTCAAGTGATGAGGGTGATTTGCCTTTTAATAAGTGCAAAAAATGACCCGCCAAAGAAGTTTCCTCTGTCTCTACCTCAATCCGTGTACCATGCTGATGAAAATGATACCAGTACAATAAAGCACCCGGAAAAATGGCCAACAACCGATCAGCGATTTGCTGTTGTTGGGTAAATTCTGACTCGGGCTCCAAACACCCCAGCGCGGAACATGCGGTACGTAATACATCCATGGGATGCGAAGTTTTCGGGAGTTTTTCCAGAATCTGCTTTAATGCTTCGGGTAACACGCGATAAGCCAACAGCCTTGTTTTATAGTGCTCCAATTGTTGTTGATTAGGTAACTCACCATATAATAACAAATAAGCCACTTCTTCAAAACTGGCTTGTTCCGCCAAATCTTCAATGGCATACCCTCGATAGCTTAAGCCAACCCCCTGTTTGCCTACCGTACATATGGCGGTACTACCGGCCACCACGCTTGAAAGTCCAGCTGTTTTGCTTGAATTCATTGGTCTTCTCGCTTGTTTTCATGGGTTGTGGATAAGCTATCCGACGAGAATACAAGGTTGAATGGTGAATCTACCCTAACGTTTCAAAAAAAGGTGAGGAAAAAAGCTTTAGTTGCTGTAGATAAGGGAAAAACGGAGTTTTTTCTAAAATGAGCAATATCACTTATTGTGAGTTTTAGAAAAAGCGAGTATTTGTCCTTAGGTGCAGTAAATAAAGCAGCGTAGCGGTTTTTAACCAGTTTTTTTTGAAACGTTAGGGTCTACACTCTGATCTTTACTCTCGTAGATAGGACCGGTTTATTTTTCATCAGATTGCCCTGTTAACAATACGTCAATGTCACGTTCTGATGTTTCATAGTCCAAAATTTCATAAAGCGCTGAGCGCGTTTGCATGCTTGATAATACGTTTTGTTGCGTGCCTTGTTCACGGACGGTTTGATACACATGCAGTGCGGCGGCATTCATGGCACGAAAGGCGGACAAAGGATATAACACCATATCTACACCGACGGCTTTTAGTTCTGCAACGGTGAATAACGGCGTTTGACCGAATTCAGTAATATTAGCCAGCACGGGCACAGCAACCGCTTGGGTAAATTGTTTATATTCTGCTAATGTTGTTAAAGCTTCGGCAAAAATCATATCTGCACCCGCTTCCACATAAGCCTGCGCTCTTGCAACCGCTGCATCAAACCCCTCAACACTGAGTGCATCGGTGCGCGCCATTATCACAAATTCAGGATCCACACGACCCGCCACCGCCATTTGTAAACGGGATTGCATTTCGCTCACTGAAACCAACGCTTTGCCGAGTCGATGGCCACATCGTTTTAAAGCCACCTGGTCTTCGATATGGATACCAGCGGCACCGGCAGCAATAAATGCCGAGACGCTTTGCTGTGGATTATCCCAGGCCGTATCACCGTCAACTAACAAGGGCAAAGCGCTTATCTGAGCAATGCGTTTTATCTCTTCGAGTACATCTTCCAGCGAAGTATAACCCAAGTCTGGTAAACCATACGAAGCATTAGCCACACCCGCCCCTGATAAATAAATAGCACGATAGCCGGTTCGCTCGGCTAATAATGCACAGAATGCATTAATGGTCCCCATTATTTGTAATGGAGTCTCTTGCTTGAGTGCCAAACGAAATTTTGCGCCGGGTGATAGTTGATTATCGCCGTTCATTTTACCCACCAACTCATATTATGTCCCCATCCTTAATGCACCATCTAAACGAATGGTTTCACCATTCAACATGGTGTTTTGGAAAATATGACACACCAAGGCAGCAAACTCATCCGGGTTTCCTAAACGACTTGGAAAAGGGGTGGCTTGCTCAAGCGCTTCCACCGCATTGGCTGGTAAAGTATCAAATAAGGGGGTTTTAAAAAGCCCAGGTGCAATGCTAAGCACTCGGATACCAAAACGCGCAAATTCACGTGCTAAAGGCAACGTCATACTGACAATCCCCCCTTTGGAAGCCGCATAAGCCGCTTGTCCAATCTGACCATCAAACGCAGCAATGGAGGCGGTATTAACAATCACACCGCGTTCGTTATCTTCTCGGGCAGGATTGTGTTGCATGGCATTGGCTGCTGCTCGGGATACGCAAAAAGTACTGATCAAATTTACCATCATAACCCGGGAAAATTCTTCAGAAGATAAGAGACCATCGCGACCCAATACTCTTTTTGACGGGGCAATACCCGCACAATTGACAGCCAGGTTAATATTGCCAAATTGCTGTACCACTTGATCAATCGCTGCATCCACATCCGCTTCTTGGGTGACATCCACAACCAACACAATGGCCTTATCACCCAATGGATCACACACTTGTTCAAGCAATGTTTTATTAATATCTAACAAGGCGACTTGACCGCCTTGCCCAATGATATAACGGGCCGTTGCCAACCCTAAACCAGAGGCTGCGCCGGTAACGACGGCTTTTACCTCATTGAGGGGTTTTATAGTTTTCATAGTCATAAGGAACTCCTGCCACGGCAACCCGGCTATTATTTTGCCGTTGAAGATGTGAATTCATATATTGACCGGCTGCAATTAATTTATCCAGATCAATGCCTGTTTCATAACCCATACCATGGAGCATATATATAACATCTTCGGTGGCTACATTGCCGGTCGCTCCCACAGCATAAGGGCAACCGCCTAAACCTGATACCGCACTATCAATCACCCGAATACCTAAGCTCAAACAAGCAAGAATATTGGCTAATGCCTGACCTCGGGTATCATGGAAATGGACTGCGAGATGTTCAATGGGTACTTTTTCAGCCACTTCATTGATGAGTTGTTGGGCTTGCAAAGGTGTTCCTGCGCCAATAGTATCGCCTAATGATATTTCAGCACAGCCCATGTCGAATAATTGTTTGGCAAGCGCTGCCACTTTAGCCGGTGCAATATATCCTTCATAAGGACAACCTAACACACAAGATACATACGCCCGCACCGCTAAACCGGTTTGGCGTGCTTGATCAATCATCGGACTAAAACGGATTAACGATTGCTCGATGGAACAATTAATGTTTCGCTGGCAAAACATCTCAGAGGCAGCGGTAAAAACGGCAATGGCATCCACATTGACCGCCATTGCACGGGTTAATCCCGGTACATTGGGAACCAGCGCCGAATACTGAACACCCGGTTGTCGCTGGATCTGCGAGAAGACTTGTTCAGCATCAGCTAACTGAGGAATTCGCTGAGGGTTCACAAAACTGCTGACTTCAATATGTTGCAAACCACAGGCAGATAACTGATTGATGAAGGCGACTTTTGTTTCTGTGGGAATATTAATAGCTTCATTTTGCAAACCATCACGTGCTGCCATTTCTTTAATTGTTATTTGATAATGAGCCATGGCTTTTACTCTTGTTATTGATGGGTTTTACTTCGTTCTACGCACTCTACTTTTTCCAAACTGGTGGCCGCTTTTCCAGAAAGGCGGTCAATCCTTCTTGGCCTTCTTCAGACGTCCGCAATTTAGCAATCAGTGCCGCAGAAGCTTGTGTGACATCCTCATCAATAGGGTAAAGCGCATGCAGAAGTTCTTTAATCGAACGCTGTGCTTGTTGCCCACCTTTGAGTAATAATTTAAGGTAGTTCTCAACCTGTATATCAAGTTCATTAGGCGAGACACAATGACTTATCAGACCAATCCGGTGCGCTTCAGTTGCTGAAAAAAATTCACCCGTTAAAAACAAACGTTTCGCTTGATGTACTCCAATGGCAGCGATGACATAAGGAGAAATCACTGCAGGCGCAATACCGAGTTTAATTTCTGAAAAAGCAAACATGGCTTGTTCACTGGCAATGGCCATATCACAGCACGCGATCAAACCAATGGCACCACCAAAGGCGGAGCCATTGACACGCGCAATGGTTGGTTGGCTTAATTGATGAAGCGTTTGCATCAGCAATGCCAGTTGCATCGCGTCTTGATGATTAGTGGTTACATCATAATTAACCATGGACTGCATCCATGCCAAATCAGCGCCACTGGAAAATGATTCACCGCTACCGGTTAATACCATCAAGCGTATGGACGAGTCCTCATCAATTAATTTTAATTGATGAGTCAACTCCTGAATGAGTTGGTCGTCAAACGCATTGTGCTTGTCTGGACGATTCAGTGTTACGGTGGCCACGCCACGATCATCCGTTGACATTAAAAATGAGTTCGTCATAAAAGATCCTTATTACATGCGGAACACACCAAACTGCGTATCCTCTATCGGCGCATTAGTTGCTGCCGCCAAACCACGCCCTAACACAAAACGGGTATCAATAGGATCGATAATCCCCTCATCCCATAATCGAGCAGTGGCATAATACGGATGGCTTTGGCTAGCAAACTGATCTTGTATAGTTTGCTCAAAAGCTTGCTTATCATTCTCATCCCAATTTTCGCCGCGCTTATCAAAACTATCTTGCTTCACCGAACTCAACACCGAGGCGGCCATTTCCCCTCCCATCACGGCAATACGTGCATTTGGCCACATCCATAATTGTCGCGGCGCATAAGCACGTCCACACATGGCATAGTTTCCCGCACCATATGATCCGCCGATAATGACGGTAAATTTTGGTACATTAGCACAAGCGACAGCAGTCACCATTTTTGCGCCATCCTTGGCAATACCGCCTTGTTCAAAATTCTTACCAATCATGAATCCGGTAATGTTTTGCAAAAAAACCAAAGGAATCTGTCGTTGACTACACATTTGAATAAAATGGGCACCTTTTAACGCAGACTCGGAAAACAATACCCCATTATTGGCAAGAATACCCACGGGATATCCCATAATGTGCGCAAAACCACAGACCAGAGTTTGTCCATACAGCGCCTTAAATTCGTGAAATTCTGAGCCATCGACAATCCGTGCAATAATTTCTCGGACATCATATTGTTCACGTGGGTTACGGGGAATGATGCCATATAACTCCTCGGCCTGATACATCGGTTCGGCGACTTTTTTGCGAGACAGACTATTAAATCGAGGATAATTGATATGCGCAATGATTTCGCGAGCCATGTTTAAGGCTTCTTTGTCACTTTCCACTAAATGATCGGTGACACCTGAGATACGACTATGCATATCCCCACCACCCAATTCTTCGACTTTAGCAACTTCACCGGTCGCAGCTTTCACTAACTGTGGACCCCCCAGAAAAATCGTACCTTGATTTCTGACAATCACACTCTCATCACACATGGCTGGTACATACGCACCACCTGCCACACAAGAACCCATGACCACCGCGATTTGAGGAATTTGCTTGCCTGACATACGCGCTTGCATATAGAAAATTCGACCAAAATGGTCACGATCAGGAAACACCTCGTCCTGGCAGGGCAAAAATGCCCCCCCCGAGTCGACTAAATATATACAAGGCAAGCCATTCTGTTCAGCGATTTCCAAGGCGCGCAAGTGTTTTTTCGCAGTTAATGGATAATAGGTGCCACCTTTTACGGTCGCATCATTAGCAACAATCATCACATCCTGTTTATGAACTTTCCCCATACCCGTAATAATACCCGCGCAAGGCACATCGTTATTATACAAACCATAAGCAGCCAGCGGGGAAAACTCAAGAAACTTTTCATCGTCATCAACCAGTTGTTCAATGCGATCTCTTGCTAATAACTTACCTCGTGCAATATGTTTATCTCGCGCTTTTTCCGAACCACCAAGCATCGCTTTATTTATTTTGTCTTTGAGATCATCAACCAAGGTACACATATAATCAAAATTTTCACGAAATTTGATATGGGTTGGATCACTTTTGGTTTTAATAACGGCCATACTTATGCTCTTTTTCAGGAGGATAATTCAATTGCCACGGCAGTGGCTTCACCACCACCAATGCATAACGAAGCAATGCCTTTGGTCAAACTATGCGCTTTCAAAGCATGTATTAATGTCACTATCAAACGAGCACCCGAAGCGCCAATAGGATGACCCAATGCACAAGCACCCCCATTAATATTCACTTTTTTAGCATCTAATGATAATTCTTGTATCGCGGCCATCGCGACAACAGCAAAGGCTTCGTTGATTTCAAACAAATCCACATCGCTGTTAGACCAGTTGATCTTTTCAAGCAACTGCCGAATAGCGCCCACCGGAGCCGTAGTAAATTCTGCGGGTACACCTGCATAACTGGCATGACCCACGATACGTGCTAATGGCGTCAATCCTAGTTTTGCGGCATTGGCAGCAGTCATTAACATAAGCGCCGCTGCACCATCCGAAATCGATGATGAATTAGCCGCAGTCACGGTACCATTTTCTGTTCTGAAAGCCGGCTTGAGTTTAGCTATTTTTTCAACTTTACAATTAAATGGTTGCTCATCTTGCGCAATGGATATTTCACCCTCCCGCGTTTTCATTAATACCGGGGTAATTTCTTTCGTAAAATGCATGCTATCGATAGCCATAATGGCACGCTTGACCGACTCTTTGGCATAGACATCTTGCTGTTGGCGACTCAATTGGTATTTGTCCGCACATAACTCCGCAAAACAACCCATCAAGACCCGATCTTCGGCATTTTCCAAACCATCAAAAAACATATGATCAAGTATTTGATGATGCCCCAAGCGCAAGCCATCACGAACTTTCGGTAACAAATAAGGGGCATTCGACATGGATTCCATGCCGCCGGCAATGACAATTTTTGCGCTGCCAGCGACAATCATATCATGCGCCATCATCACAGCTTTCATACCTGAACCGCACACTTTATTAATCGTCGTACACGCTGTGGCTTGATCTAACCCGCCCTTTAATGCCGCTTGTCGCGCTGGCGCCTGACCAAGCCCTGCAGATAATACACAGCCCATATACACTTCATCAATGCGATGGGGATCGATGTTGGTATCGTATAATATTGCGCGTATGGCGGCAGCACCAAGATCCGTGGCAGATTGATTTGAGAGTGCGCCTTGAAAAGCACCCATCGCCGTGCGTTTCGCGGCGACGATTACAATGTCATTATTTGTCATTATCTATATCGCTCCCCGGTTTTGAAAAATATTGTTTGTTAGGAGTTCGATGCTTTAAACAAATCACGTGCAATGATCATGCGACGTATTTCGTTGGTTCCACCGCCAATTTCATATATTTTTGAGTCACGTAATAAGCGACCCGGAATTTCTTCATTCATATAACCGCGCCCACCCATAATCTGGATGGCATTCAGAGCAACGGCGGTTGAGGCTTCCGATGCAAAAAGACAAGCCGCCGCCGCATCACGATTGCGATTTTTATTACTATGAAAATTTTCTCCAAGGCGATAGACCATGGCCCTAGCGGCTTCCAGCCGGGTATACATATCGGCAATTTTTGCTTGTATCATTTGAAACTGACCAATCGCTTGCCCAAACTGATGACGCTCATGAACATATGGTAATGCCACATCTAAAGCCGCTTGCATAATACCCAGGGGACCACCACAAAGAATCAATCGCTCTGAATCCAAACCACTCATCAACAATGAAACCCCTTGATTGACTTCACCTAATACATTTTCATCCGGAATTTCACAATCTTCAAAATAGAGCTCACAATTGCCAGCCCCTCGCATCCCTAATTTGTCTTTTTTATCCCCAGTAGTAAATCCTGCCATGCCTTTTTCAACCAAAAAAGCGCTAATGCTACGGGAGCCGACTGTTTTTTCAGCGGTTCGCATATAAACGATGAACGTTTCGGCGTAGGGGCCATTTGTTATCCATCTTTTAGTACCATTGGCAATCCACACGTTACCGTGTTTTTTGGCCGAACATGCCATGGAACCAATCACATCAGAACCCGCTTCCGGCTCTGACATCGCCAGTGCGCCGACATGTTCCCCTGATAATAATGGTGCTAAGTATTTTTTCCTTTGTGCTTCTGTGCTATTTTTAAACAAATTATCCACACAAATATTGGAATGAGCCGCATAGGCAAAACCTACCGAACCGGAAGCGCGTGACAATTCTTCGGTAGCAATCACATGATGCAAATAGCTGAGTTCTTCACCACCATATTGTTTAGGAATAGTAATCCCGATTAAATTAGCGCTACCTAATTTGCGCCATAAATCACTGGGAAATTCATCTTGCTGATCAATTTTTGCCGCAATCGGGGCAATTTCTGATTCTGCAAATGCCTGTACTTTCATGCGAAATTCGTTTAGATCTTGCGTCATAATGATTGTCTTCCTATCGTATGAAATTGATAAGTTAGGAATGGGGAAGTTAGCGACTTCTCATTCCTTAGCGACAGCAAAAGCATTTTAATCCAACAACAACACGGCTGGATAATCACGGTGAAGGATGGAATATTTCTGGTGCTTGTTCAGGTCTATCGCTTCGATAAACTAATAACGCCACCACATCGGCAGTTGCGGTCTTATCGTCCCCCGCCAGAACATGGCAAGCAATGGTATATTTTCGCTCATTTTTGATTTGTTTGACTTGTGCTTCCAATCTGAGCACTGCATCAATCGGTGTTGGTTTCAGGTAAGTGATGTTCATCGAACCGGTGGCAAATAAATAGTACGGCTCGGAATCCAATGGTCGGTTTTCATTTCTTAGTGCAGTTGCCATTGCAGTGGCAATACAGTGGCAATCAACAATCGTGGCAATAATGCCGCCACAGGTGAGTGCTGACCACCCCTCATGATGTTTTTGCGGATGCCATAAACAAGTCGCAATCTCACCATCCCAAAAACTGCGTATGTGCAGTCCATTTGGGTTGTCAGTGCCACACCCAAAACAGGTGTTACCCGGCATGTAATCTTGAAAATATTGTTTTTTGCTCATATCACTTTATTTAAAGGCAGGGTTGACCCTTAATTTCCTTCTAGGTTGATTTTCGTTTTCCCGAAAAAAAATGCGAGCTACGTCAGACTCAAACCAAAAGCGAGTGGATGAATTGCCAAGTGCGTCACACTATAACTCGGTGTAATAAGATACCTGTGGGTAGGAGGCAATGGTTTGGAGGGAAGTACATCTCCAAAGGTTGACTCGATGAACTGAAATCTGCTGACACCCATGAGGTTACTGATTTTGCTCATAGCTTCACCTTGGTTTTTGCTATCTGACAAATTAGACGTCAATCTGATAAAAAAGATTCGTGTTTGCTTGTGATATCCGTTTATTGCCCTCTTTCAGATATTGTCCCTAATGCGCATCATTCATTGATAACAAATGATGCATTTTTACTATTAATTAAAGACAATAAAATAAATTAATCAAATATTTTAGAAAAAATTCCGTCAAATACATCAATGTCACCACAACTCAAATAAATCAATTCGAAATCGCCGATTACGAACTTACAATTATTTGTTTTGTCTAATTAAAATGGTGAATTTTGCTATTCAATAGAACAAGTTAAACTAATCAAACCGACAATCGCACTACAGCAATTCAGCACCATTTTTTAAAATGCTATTATTATAATCAGTCGTAATGAGTGTGATTCACGCAAAACACGGTTTATTTGCGCTCATCATGAGATAAAAAAACCAGAAAAAGTGGCATATCTAATGATAATCCACAATAGTCTCCAACTCACAAATCTTTCAATTCGATCGGATAACAGTCTAGATATTGAAATATTCATTCAAAATACAGTAAATTCAAGCTAAACTAAAAATTAGAATTAAAAACACATTCCTAAAAAATTACTGACAATATTCGAACACGCTATTCAACAACGTTCCGAGGAGCATTTCCAAAGAAATACAACCAACAGACGATATTGTAATCGGAAAATATAATAAAAGTCATAACATCTCACCGCTATTGCAAAATAGTTTATAGGAGGACGACTCGTGTCTACCGTTGCAAGCTTCGAAATTAATTACACCCAATTTCTGAATGAAAACTCAGAAGTTTGCCAGCCTCTTCCCCCATTCGCGGAGGATCCCAGCACCTTAATCAGTATGTACCAAGATATGGTATTAACACGTGTGTTTGACAAAAAAGCCATCGCGTTACAACGTACCGGGAAACTCGGCACCTATCCTTCATCACTGGGCCAAGAAGCCATTTCAGTAGCCGTCGGACATGTCATGCAATCTAACGACGTATTAGTCCCTTATTATCGCGAATATGGCGCCCAGTTCCTACGTGGTGTCAGCATGAAAGAAATCCTCTTATACTGGGGAGGCGACGAACGTGGCATGGACTTTCAAGGTCCACGAGAGGATTTTCCCATTTGTGTCCCCATTGCCTCTCATGGACCCCATGCCGTGGGTTTGGCCTATGCATTTAAACTACGTAAAACACCTCGCGTGGCGGTCGCATTTTTTGGTGATGGAGCTACCTCAAAAGGGGATTTTTATGAGTCCATCAATGCTGCCGGACTATGGAATCTACCCGTGGTATTTATCATCAATAACAATCAGTGGGCAATTTCAGTACCCACTAAAAATCAAACCCATTGTGAAACCATTGCCCAAAAAGCACTGGCTGGTGGCATTAGTGGTGAACAGGTAGATGGCAATGATATTATTGCAGTTCGACATGCCGCTGAAAAGGCGCTAGAGCAAGCACGTAACCATGGCCAACCCAGCGTCATTGAGGCCATCAGCTATCGGTTATGTGATCATACTACCGCCGATGATGCATCACGATACCGCAGCGATGACGAAGTCAAAGCGGCCTGGGAAAAAGAACCGGTTTTGCGATTACGTCGTTACCTTGAACAACAAGGCCACTGGGATGAGGCCAAAGAAAAACAATTATTAGCAAACTGCACCCAGCAGGTCGAGGCGCAAGTAAATTTGTATTTAGACACGCCCCCTCAACCGCCTGAGTCAATGTTTGATTATATGTTTGAAACCCGCCCCCATGATCTCAATCAACAACGAGAATATTTCAAAAACAGGGTGAAATAATATGACAGAAATCACACTCATCGATGCAGTCAATATGGCACTCGCCAGAGCCATGGCAAATGACAAAAATGTCATTTTATTGGGCGAAGATGTCGGCGCCAATGGTGGTGTCTTTCGAGCCACTGCGGGTTTGCAAGAACGATTTGGGGAAGCGCGGGTCATCGACACCCCATTGGCAGAAACACTCATTGCGGGTATGTCGGTGGGCATGTCCGCACAAGGATTTCGTCCTGTCTTTGAAATGCAATTCATGGGATTTATTTATTCCGCCGTTGATCAAATCATCAATCATGCCTCACGCTTACGTAATCGCACCCGCGGACGCATTACTTGTCCGTTAGTATTGCGGGCACCTTACGGGGGCGGTATTCATGCCCCTGAACATCATTCTGAAAGCACAGAAGCTTTGTTTGCCCATATGCCCGGCCTGCGTGTAGTGATCCCTTCATCGCCTGCCCGAGCCTACGGATTGTTGTTAGCCGCCATTCAAGATCCAGATCCGGTGGTGTTTCTAGAGCCTAAACGCATTTACCGAATGGTGAAACAGGCAGTCGAAGATAATGGTGAAGCACTGCCCTTAGATGTGTGTTTTACCCTACGTGAAGGCACCGATATTAGTTTAGTCACCTGGGGGGCGTGTGTTCATGAAACATTGCAAGCCGCCGATGAACTCGACAAGCTAGGCATTAGCGCTGAAGTCATTGACCTGGCCACCATTAAACCACTAGATATGCAAACCATTTTACAGTCAGTGGAAAAAACCGGACGTTGTGTCATCATCCATGAAGCCGTCCGCACCGGTGGTGTCGGTGCGGAAATTGCCGCCCAACTGGCAGAACAAGGTTTGATGTTTTTGATGGCACCTGTGCAACGCGTCACAGGATATGACACCGTGATGCCCTTATATCGCCTAGAACAATCTTACATGATTGATGTGCCAAGGATTGTTGAAACCGTTAAGCAAACCATGGAGTACGCATGAATATATTTAAACTACCTGATCTTGGTGAAGGATTAACAGAAGTTGAAATTGTTGAGTGGTTGATCAATGTCGGTGATGAGGTTGAGCTTGATCAGCCCATCGCCTCGGTGGAAACCGCCAAAGCTATCGTTGAAATTCCAAGTCCACAAAAAGGTAAGATTTATAAATTATACGGCGATGTGGAAGATATCGTTCATGTCGGTGATCCGCTTGTTGAGTTTGAAGGGGAAGCAGCTGCCACTGCGGTAGAAACGCCCTCCTCATCCAGTCGCCCCAAAGACACAGGTACCGTAGCCGGTGAAATTAAAGTCGGCACTGAAGTGGTCAACGAAGCCGCCACTTCAGTGGGGCAAGCTTCCATTGGCATCAAGGCCACCCCCGCTGTGCGCGCACTGGCACGCCGCCTGGATGTGGATTTATCCATTGTGACCCCCAGCGGACCCAATGACACCATCACTGCAGCCGATGTACAGCGTGTCGCAAAATTATTCGACGAAGTGGGTCCCCTGGAAATGTTACGTGGCGTTCGGCGCACCATGGCTAAATCAATGACCACCGCCAATGCAGAAGTGGTCCCAGTCACCATTTACGATGATGTTGATATCGATACTTGGAAAGAAAATGGTGATATTACTACTCGTTTGATTCGCTCCATTGCAGTAGGATGTAAAGCAGAGCCTGCGCTAAATGCTTGGTACGATGGTCATGCCATTGGCCGACGCATTTTAAAGAAAGTTGACTTAGGCATTGCTGTTGATACCCCTGATGGGCTTTTTGTACCCGTATTAAAAGATGTGGGAAATCGTAATCCTCAAGATTTACGTACCGGGCTTGAAGCCATTAAACAAGCCGTGCGTGATCGCAACATTCCTCCAGAAGAAATGCGCGGTTATACGTTTACGCTATCCAATTTTGGTACTTTTGCAGGACGTTATGCCAATCCTATTGTGATTCCACCGACAGTTGCGATTCTGGGTGCAGGAAAAATACGCCAAGAGGTTGTTGCGTTGAACGGACAACCCGCTGTTCGCTGGGTATTACCATTATCACTCACTTTTGATCATCGAGCCGCCACCGGTGGTGAAGCTACCCGGTTTATTGCGGCGATTATTGAAGATTTGTCGTTAGCGGAGTGAAACCAGCAGCGCAAGACGTACCGCTTACTAAACCCTAACGTTTCAAAAAACTGATTCAAAACCGTTTCACTGCTTTATTTACTGCGCCTAAGCACGAATACTCATTTTTTTAACATGACTAAGAACTCAACAACCACCAGCTACAAGCTGGTGGGTCAGTATAAAAAATATAAAAACACAAAACTCGCCTTTATCGACTGTATGGCAAGGCTTTCAGAAACCTAGGAACTCCAATTACACCTAAGGTCTAATTTTGTATGGTCCGATATACAATTAGTTTTAGTTAATGTAAATACCGACATTGGGCAGCCTATCATTTGATCTCGCTTGATCCCACAAGAATTTTTCTTCAGCCGGCAATACAACACGTATGTACCTTCTTCAGGAAAACCCTTGTGAAATCAATTTTCTTCGCAATTTTCAAATGATAGGCTACCCAATGTCGGTAAATAACAATTTGTATCCATTTTTGTAATTTTTCTTAACCGATTAAGTCTATGAAAATAATATAGAAATTAAAACGTTACAAATGATAGAAATTTGAAGGTAAAATGCAAAAAACTAGCAACAAACACAAATTAACAATGATGGGCTATAAAAGATATGAATAAAAAACAATTGATATTTTTGAAATTACTGGTAATCACACTATTTCTTGCTATCGCTACCGGTCATGTAGTTGCCAGTGAAATACATAAAGTGGTAATTCATGTGGATGAAAATAATAAAGCTCGCATGAACTTAGCTTTAAATAATGCAGCAAATATCAACAACTACTATCAAGACAAAGCTGAAGAAGTATTCATTGAGGTCGTCGCTTATGGACCCGGATTACATATGTTGCGTGCGGACACCTCACCGGTAAAAGATCGAATCAAGAGTTTCGGGCAAAACTTTGAAAATATTTCGTTCCGCTCTTGCGGTAATACCCACCGTAAAATGTCAAAAAAAGCAGGTAAAAAAATTGAGCTTATACCGCAAGCTAAAATGGTTGCCTCGGGCGCCGTTCATTTAATCCAAAGACAAGAAGAAGGTTGGTCTTACCTGCGACCTTAACCCATCAATAACAGCACTCTGCTCTGGTTCCCACGCTCCTGCGTGGGAATGCATATTGAGTGATCAAATTTAGCACAATCACTTGAATCATCAAACGCCTTGCAACTTATCCTCATTAAATTCTAATGCCCCGTATTCACTGGCAAACTACGAATATGTACATCTTCAGCTGCATCCAGGCTACGATATTGTCATTAATAAGGAATGGGCACGTGATAACTTCCCTGCTTGGCGCTCAGATTTGGTTTGTATTTGTTCGTTCTGAATGAACAAAAGTGCAGGAATAGTGGTTCTATTTCGAGCTTTTGTGATGGAAAAACGGGCACCAACAGTAGGCGCTTTAGGCGAAGACAGGCGGAAGATGAGATGCGAAACCGGGAAGTTATTACGTGCCCATTTCTAAGAGAGTGAATTTGGTCAATAGATCACCAGCGTTTAATAAAAGCTTTGCACTAAAATGAAACTGATGCATAGCAAAAAACCAACAAGCGGCACCCATCGCGGATAACGAACCTCATGCCTTTCTTTATCAGCCGTTGCGATTTCTTTCTCTCGCCCTTTAATCACCCATAACGATAAGTTTACCAACGCAAATACCAACAAAATAATAAAACTGGTGATTTTTGCTAAGGTTTCCAGTGGTAACCATAACGCCAATATTAACACGATACCAGCCACCAATAAGGTGGCTAATATCGGTGTACGAGTAACAGGATGCACATAACTAAAGATTGGCCATATCATGCCTTTATCCGCCATACCATAGATGACTCTCGATCCCATGATAATTTGTACCAGCGCCCCATTGACAATAGCAATTAAACTGATTGCAGTAATAAGCGCTACCGGCAACTCGGTATTTTGCTCAATAATACTTGCAAAAGGTGCCTCACTGACAGCCAGCTCCTCAATCGGCAGTGAGACTATCGCCGCAATCGCTACCAGCAAATACAGTAATGTTGAAAAAACCAAAGCAATCACAATGGCCAGTGGTAAAGTACGCCGAGGCTCCTTGACCTCTTCTGCCATATTCACCATATCTTCAAAACCAATATACGCATAAAATGCTAAGAAGGCGCCTACTGTAATATTTAACCAAACGGTCAGAGAGAAAGGTGGGATCATTTCCTCCCAATGCTCACCAATGGTTAAGAATTTATCTCCTGCAGAAAAAATAATAATAAATAAACCAATGATCTCAATCACTGTAATCACTACCGCCAAGGTGACAGATTCAGCGACTCCCCAACAGGCAATTAAAGCCAAGCCAACAACTAACAACAAAATCACCAGACTATCAGGAATGGAAAAAAAGACGTGCAAATAACCAACAAAGCCATTGGCGATCGCAGCCGCTGATACCAATCCGGTAGCCACCGTGCCGAATCCCACGACGGTGGACAATGCTCGCTTAGCAAAAGCCTGCTGCACATAAACGGCCTCTCCCGCACTGCGTGGAAAGCGACTGCTTAATTCAGCATAAGAAAATGCGCTGAAGCTGACAATAACAGCTGATAACAAGAAAGAAACTGGCGCATACATCCCGCTGATCGCGACAACTTTACTGATCAACACATAAATGCCAGCACCCAGTATGGTACCCATCCCATAAAATACCATCAAAGGCAGTGTTATGGTTTGTTTTAATGTTATTTTTTGCGTCATCTACCATCCCCTCCTGCGGATGGATTCAACCAGACACGTTTAAAAACATCCATGAGATTATCATCGTTACTAGCATCCACAATTTGTCTAATGCGGGCTTGCAAAGCTTCATTATAACGGTACATGGCCAATATCTCGATAACAATTATTGCCATTCGATCAGCTATGTTATTTTCAATTATCGATAATAAAAACTGATACGCATCGTCATGGCGCAATAAAGCAATTGCCCGTAATAATAGGCTATTTAACCGTGGATCACGGTCAGTACGCTGCCAAAATGCCACCAATAAATTAAACGCCTCAGGCAAACGCGATTCGCCTAACGATAATGCGGCATGCTCGCCTATCGCAGCGTTTTCATCCTGTAAATAATTAGCGACAAATGCTGGCGAATGATCCGGTTCAATTTTAAGCAGTTTGGCAAAACACTCACCAATCACCTCGGGTTCCTCATCGCCCTGGAGTATTTTACTGCGTAATACCACTTCGGCTTGATAGGGTTCTAACAGCGCAATCGCTTGTACAGCCCCACAGCGTGCCCGCACTTCCGCGTCCGCCAGTAATTGCACTAATGCAATCATTGCGCGAGGATAATACGATGCGGCCAACCCCAAGGCACAGACACATCGTATATCTACCGCCGTATCCACTTGCCCACCCCAAACCGGCTCGTATTGGCGATAGCTTAATCCCGCGAGAAAAAATGTTGGCTGTTGATAATCGAGTTCATACAGTGCACGTGCAATCGCTTTTTTAGCGATGCAATTTTTATCATTTTTAGTGGCATTTTTTAAAAACCGAGCGTAGGCCTGCAGTAATTCGGGAAGGCTTTGGTAACAGAGTTTCTCAGCCGCGATATTAGCTGCTTTAGCGACTACGGAATGGCTTCGATCTTTCAAATAATCGCTAAGCAAATTAGCCAAAGGTGCGTCTGAATTGGATGAGATTTCAGCATCTAATTCACTAAGCTTTTGTTCCGTTGTTTTCCGCTTGGCCAAAGGAAGTTCTCTCCTCAAACGGGTTAGCAATGATTAATCAAGAAATAGGCACACAATCACTTCTCTATTGCTAACAACCATAAAGTGCTTTTGGTTTTTTTGCAATCAAATCACCAGTGTGCGGTCAAAAAAAAGCCACCCCTAGGAATAGGGGTGGCTCGGTTCGCTAAAAATTACGATTGATATCCGTATTAAATAATACGATATCTAATTAATCGTTACCATCATTCTCTCTGTCGTCTTTACTGTTATCTCCACCATCACTGGAACTGCTAACGCGATCATCGGAGCTGCTATCTCGATCGCCACTGCGATCATCACTGGAACTGCCATCGCGATCATCGGAGCTACTGTCTCGGTCACCACTACGATCATCGCTCATGCCGTCGTCACTGGAACTGCTACCGCGATCATCGGAGCTGCTATCTCGGTCGCCACTGCGATCGTCGTTCACACCGTCGTCACTGGAACTGCTACCGCGATCATCGGAGCTACTATCTCGGTCGCCACTGCGATCGTCGCTCACACCATCATCACTGGAACTGCTACCACGATCATCGGAGCTACTGTCTCGGTCACCACTACGATCATCGCTCATGCCGTCGTCACTGGAACTGCTACCGCGATCATCGAAGCTACTATCTCGGTCGCCACTGCGATCGTCGTTCACGCCGTCGTCATTGCTACTGTCACGGTCATCCGAGCTGCCATCATCATTACGGTCGTCGTTCACGCCGTCGTCATTGCTACTGTCACGATCATCTGAGCTACCATCATCATTACGATCGTCGTTCACGCCGTCGTCATTGCTACTGTCACGGTCATCGGAGCTACCATCATCATTGCTGTCGTCGTTCACGCCGTCGTCATTGCTACTGTCACGGTCATCCGAGCTGCCATCATCATTACGATCGTCGTTCACGCCGTCGTCATTGCTACTGTCACGGTCATCCGAGCTGCCATCATCATTGCTGTCGTCGTTCACGCCGTCGTCATTGCTACTGTCACGATCATCTGAGCTACCATCATCATTACGGTCGTCGTTCACGCCGTCGTCATTGCTACTGTCACGGTCATCTGAGCTGCCATCATCATTGCTGTCGTCGTTCACGCCGTCGTCATTGCTACTGTCACGATCATCTGAGCTACCATCATCATTACGATCGTCGTTCACGCCGTCGTCATTGCTACTGTCACGATCATCTGAGCTACCATCATCATTACGATCGTCGTTCACGCCGTCGTCATTGCTACTGTCACGGTCATCGGAGCTACCATCATCATTGCTGTCGTCGTTCACGCCGTCGTCATTGCTACTGTCACGATCATCTGAGCTGCCATCATCATTACGATCGTCGTTCACGCCGTCGTCATTGCTACTGTCACGGTCATCGGAGCTACCATCATCATTGCTGTCGTCGTTCACGCCGTCATCGCTAGATTTATCATCATTTTCATTGTCTAAATAAGCTTGGTCGTCCGAACTTAACTTACCATAACAGCCACTACCGGCTTCAATCATCGTGGCGTTAAATTCATTGCTATTTACTGAGGCAATGCCAGTCACTTCAACTTTAGCCCCTTTTATTAAACAGGATGCATCACCTTTTTTAAACCAACTCTTGCTCAAATCAATTTTCATCGGGTTATCTTGCACCGTGTAATATTTAGCTTCGCTCACATGAAGCGTTAATAACCCGTTGTCATAACTATTTACATGTCCTTCAAGCTCAGCCATAGCGACTGTGGTATCGCCTACATGTTGATAAGAGACGGGTGCCCCTTCAATACCAATCGAGGTAGCAACTAATTGATTCCCATCCCAATGCCCTTTGACTTCAACTTGCTGTTCCAGGTTGAGCAAGCCTTGATTACCGTGGCTATAATGTGCGTTAGTTAAGTCAATGACAGATAACCGATCTCTATTGGGTAGAAAACTTGATGAATTAATGTCTAACTCCATACTGCCATTTTCCATCGCTTTGACGACACCTTTGACTTCAACCGTTTTCCCCATGGCGTCATCATCGCTACCAACATAAGCCTGCTCACCATTCATTGATATGGAAATCGCCTCAATATCAAATGATTTGCTATCATAATTACCGTAGACTTCAAGACGATCATCAATATTGACCGTATCCATGGTCTCTGCAACCTGCCCCGTTGCTTCATCAAGCACAACTCCATTTTCATGGAGAGCAACATGGATTCGAGCCTCGCTATCATCGCTGGCAATGGTAATTTTATCAGGGCTCACAGCAACCACTTTGCCGCTGACTTCAGCAAACGCCCGGTGCAACTCGGCAGCTTCTTCCGTTTGATAAAACACCGCTGGAATGATGGTATCTTCTTGTTGGACAAATTGTTTTAAATCAAAATCCAATAAAAAGGACAATGACTGATTTGCCCCGGCAGCAAGATCACCATCAACGGTCAATATATAATCCTCTCGGTTTTTATCTAAATATAGCGGTTTGACGCTACCATTTTGATCAACCACCGATAGACCAGAATCTAAGGTGAGGGTAAAAGCGTTATATTGGCCTACCGGAATTTTTTGAACGCTCAATAATTCGCCTATACCATTAAGTGATGCCACATTAAACACACGGCCTTTAGGGTCATCAAATAAAACGGTTGGCTTTGACTTGCTATCAACGGCTTCCAGCTTTTTAATATTCACCCACACTTCGCGATAGGTTTCAGATAAATCATCAGTGATTAAAACAGACACGGTTGCATATTTCTTTGCATTATTATTTTGTAACGCTTGCAGCAGGTCATCTTTTTGATAACAGCCACTTAATAGCATTACCAAAATGACAGAACTTATTAATTTACGACTCATTGTATTGTCTCCTTTAAAATTGCAAATCCGAGTGCAACGTCTGTATTTCCCATAAATAACTTGTATGCTAAATAACATCCGTGTGTATTTATGATTCAGGAGTTACTATACAAAGAATGACTGAAAAGTAAGTGAATAAATGCTGAAAAATCAATGAAAATTACTATAATTTCAGAATACATAGCGAACATTTATTGTCCATCCACTTGAGATAAATGTACCAAACGAATAGACTGAAAAATGATCGGCCCTCGCCCGCCATTAGCTACGTGTATTGCACAATAACAAAAGATTTCAAGCGCAAGAAAAACTGTCGCTCAACCACCACCTTCGGCTCTTAAATGGGTTGTTTGTCGAGAAGATAAATTGCTAAATGCTCCCATGATAAACCACACTGCGAATATCACGATTTAACCAACGAGATTCCCCGTTGATTATAAACTTTTAAGACGATTGATGAGTCGTGTGAGTTGGCTTGAATTTGCGCACTGCGTGTTGCAGTTCAGCCAGTTGGTTACTGGAAGGTTGTTTAGCATATTTCAATGAAGAATAAAGATGGGTAATTTGATTAATCGGTGCCACCAAGTCTTGCCGATTTAGCAACACTCTAGTGGCAAAATCATGCGCCCCCTCGCCTTGAGATCTATCAAACCCTAAGCCGCGCAATTTTTTACAAAATTGTTTATACGCTAAATTGATCGGATCTTGTGTCTTATTTTTTTTCTTTAATAAGAAAATGGCTAATAAAATAAATATGCCGGAGAGCATCATCGATAACAAACGAATCAACTTCTCCCAAGTGACATCATCAATGCCAAGCAATGACAAAAAAGATCGCTGCCGGGAAGAATTATAACCAATAATCCATTGGTTCCATTGATGACTGATGTTATCCCAACTATAATAGGCAGTTGCCCATAGCTGCCAGCCCCATCCCAGACGGCGAGCTTTCACATCATTGGCCGAGGCAGCGGGCGTGCCGGTATCCAAGACCCTAGATTGGGGGATCACAGAGGTAGGGTCAATTCGAACCCAGCCCTGATCAGCTAACCACACTTCTGCCCAAGCATGGGCATCCGATTGCTTAACAATCAAATAATCACCCACCGGATTTAATTCGCCACCTTGATAACCGGTGACAATGCGCGCCGGAATACCTGCCGCCCTCATTAAAAATACGAAGGACGAAGCATAGTGCTCGCAAAACCCTTTTTGAGTACGAAATAAAAACTCATCCACCGGATCACCCGTGGTCAAGGGTGGTTTACGGGTATAGAAAAAATCATTATCCTTAAAATAAGATAACGCCATATTGACGATATGTTGCTTATCTCGACTCTGCAAGCGCCATTCTTGGGCCAAATTGATCGCACGTTCGCCATAGTCATCCGGTAATTGCAAGTACTGACGATAGTTTGGCTTGATTCCCTTACCGATTTGATAGTCGAGATAAGAAACCACATCATAACGGTATACATTCTTTATCGGTTTATCATTTAACAGTTGATATTGGCTGTTAATAAAACTATTCAATGGTATCTTAGCTACCATATCAAGCGCAAACAACCATTGCTGCTGATGCGCCTCCAAGGTAACTTGGTAATGGATTGGCGGCCCATTTTTTTTCATATTTAACTGATGATTGCCTACATATTGGTGACGGCTATTTAGAGAGTCACGCCATGTCTTTCCATCAAAGTACCAAAAAATAGGTCCCCTCCAGTAGAGTTTTCCTGTCGGAGGTAATGGGTCTTGAAAGTGTACTCGAAATGCGACCGAATCATTATCAGCCAACCCACTCACCAACCCCGGCGACATTTGATTGGATAAACCGGTGCTAGCCATTGACGAAAAATTTGGCACACCCCATAATGGATGGCTCAAACGTGGAAACAAAATAAACAGCACCAACATAATTGGTATCGCTTGCACCAATAATAACACGGTATATTTTACTGCAGAAAAATGCGATGCGTTATTTTCGGTGAACTGATTAATACGTACTAATATGCTTATCAATAAGATCATCACAGCAATGGTATAAATACCGATCAACATCGATTGATCGAATAGAAAGCCAGTAATAATTACAAAAAAGCTAAGATACACAACAATGGTGAGTTCACGTTTCTGTTGCATCTCAAGCAATTTCAAACAAGTCATTGACGTGAGCAAAGATACCCCCGCCTCACTGCCAATGACCGTTTTAAACGAAGAAATTACAATACTAAAAGCACCGAGCGTAAGAACTATTCGAAGCCATTTTCCGGGAAATTTAACCAGTTTTAACTCAAATAAAAAACGCCAAAGTAAAACAATGGCGCAAAACACATTAATACTAACCAATTGATGAGTGACATGTGGGGCAACCACTAATAGCACAGAAAACAGCAACCATAGATGAATATAATTGCTCTTAATCCATCGCTCGGATAACCATTTCATGGATGCTTCCCGTACAAAGCGAGAGCCTTCAAACAAGCATGATAGTGCGACTCACCTTTGGCAATCGCAATTTTCTGCTCGGGCAAAATAAGTCCATACCGATATCCACACTTTTCTGCCTCTAGCACCCAAGCCGTTAAATAGGACAATCGCGCTTCGGTATTTTCCACCTCAAAATGAAACCAATTTAACCAAATATTTTCATCAAGTTGATCAACATATTGTTTGGTTACCCAAGGCTGCGATTTAGCTACGCCTTTCCAATGTACATGCCTTAAAGAATCACCATTTTGATATTTTTTAAAACCAAAAAAATCCACAGCTCCGTCAGAAGACAATGAGATCTCTCTATCGCTATTAGCAAACATAGCCGTCGACAACTCCCCTTGATTGATCGGTTTTGGATAAACAAAATAATTGGCTCTGATATTGATTGGCGACCAGGCTCGAAACAGTCCCAAAGGATATTTACTCTCCACAACCACACGATCCAAACTATACTGACCGCGTTGTTTGGAAGGTAAAAATAAACAATAATGTTGCCAACGGTCGCCTGAAATATTTTTCATTTCGCTAATTGGTTTACGCCATTTCCCGGGGATATAACAAGTGATGGCTTGCCTCACGTTGTTTGACATATTATAGATCGATATATCTACATTGATGTTTTCACCACAAAATACTGGCGTAATAGCTTTCACATTAACCTTTAACCGAATCATATTATTATAGGTATGCAATAAAGAGACGGCAGCCACACTTGCCAACCAAAAGGTCAACACATAACCTAGATTCAGTTGATAATTCACCGAGCCAATAAACATCAAAAACAACAAACAGAAAAACACAAGCCCCTGTACTGTTGGTAGTATATAAACATTACGGTGAGAAAAAATATAGGCATCATCAACTTTTTTCGTCACGTTATGTAAAAAAGGCCAATAGATATTTTTGATTTTCAGCAGCATCGTGTCGTTAAATATTAGCTAAGGAATAGGAATCACTTTAAAATGATCAGACATCTGCTTCTCGTTTGACAAGCTATCTTCTGCCGGTTTCAATCGATGATTAGTCACATGTGGCAGTACGATTTGTATATCCTCAGGAATCACATGATCTCTCCCCATTAACAAAGCCCACGATTTTGCACACCTTAATAAAATCAATGCAGCACGAGGCGAAAGCCCATGAGTAAAATTTGCAGACTGCCTTGAAAACTCAATAATCTCTTGTAAATAATCTAATAATGCATCCGAGCTATGTACCTCAAATGCTGCCTGCTGCAATGTCATCAAGGTTTCGGTATCGATCACAGCTTGCATATGATTCAACATATCTTTGCGGCTTTTTCCCAGCAAAATCTCTCGCTCGGCACTGCGATCTGGATAACCCAAAGTAATACTCATAAAAAATCGATCGAGCTGGGAATCAGGTAAGGCAAACGTGCCAACATCATGAATCGGATTCTGGGTGCCAATCACAAAAAACGGTGCAGGAAGTTGATACGTCACTCCTTCAATCGTTACTTGCTGCTCTTCCATGGCTTCCAGTAATGCACTTTGTGTTTTCGGAGTCGCCCGATTAATTTCATCTGCTAACACCACTTGAGAGAAAATAGGCCCTTTATGAAAAGTAAAATCAGATGTCTTTCTGTCAAAAATATTCACGCCCAATATATCAGCAGGTAATAAGTCACTGGTAAATTGTACTCGATTAAACGCTAAACCTAAGGTACGTGCCAATACATGACTCAGCGTTGTTTTACCAACGCCGGGCAAATCCTCAATTAATAAATGTCCCCTTGCTAATATACAAGTCAAGGCAAGACGAATTTGATGCTCTTTACCAACAATCACATCACCAAGCTGCTCAACAATGTTGCCCAATACTTTTTTCATATTCAATTACACTATGATAATTAGCCAAAAAGTTTATCGACTGAACATAGGTTTATATTTAGCCATGCGACGAAATAGCCAAAAATTCTTTTATTAACTATTAAAAGAGCAATCAGGAAAATCTACCAATTACAATAGCATAACCATACACACTCAATCATTTAAGAAATGGAAGCAGAATTCCGATAACCAGTCTGCAGACTTAACACATGTTTTTTAAAGTAAAAGAGGCACATGACTGCCAATGAGTCGAATTGCTGATAGCTCAATATATATACAGTGATTACAGTGATAATACTTTTTTGGTAGGAGAAGCCGTTAATGAAATCCACAACACGTCTATTAGACAATAGGCTGCTTGATATAAATACAAAGCTCACGACACAGAACAGAGTCAATCTATTTCTGTTTATTTGCTTCTTAGTAGTACTGACAGCAGGTTTTTTTTCTGTCACTCATATTATTCTACCATTAGAACAAAAAAAAATAGCCTCCGAACTCCGTGCTCAAGTCACTGACCTGACAAAATCCATACGCCTATTAGTATCAACCAGTGAATCAAATGGCGACAAAAAGTTAAGTACATTAATTACCAACAAACTACAACAGATCAAAGGGATTGAATCAGCACTACTATATGACAAGGCAGGACGTGTTGTTTATTCCTATCAGGAAGAAAGTAGCTTACCTCAATTCCAATTGGCAACCAATGAAACTATTTTAGGTAACTTAATCAATCTACAATTACCTATTCAGTTAAATGACCAAGTGATTGGTCGTTTCGCACTATACATAAATAACGAATTATTGACCAATGAATACATCACGTATTTCAAGCTATTGAGCTTTAGCATCCCACTCATATTGCTATTCTCTTATGCCTTTGTCACGCAATACAAAAAACAATTTATTACCCCCATATCGAAAATTACTCAACAACTTTGCAGATTATCCAATTGCAAGCAGCTTCACTACCAATTCCAACCCAGTCATACTCCAGAAATCAGGCAACTACATCAAGCTATCAAGCAACTGTTAACTCGCATACAAAAAGAACGAGATAGACTCATCAAATCGCGGGAAGATGCAGAAGATCTGGCAAAAACAAAAGCAGAATTTCTTGCCAATATGAGCCATGAAATTCGAGCACCAATGAATGTCATCCTCGGTATGCTTTCCCTGTTACGGGATACCAAGCTTGATAGGCAACAACAAGAATATGCCAAAAATACTTTTTTATCCGGTAAAGCACTATTAACCATCGTCGATGACATATTAGACTTCTCAAAAGTTGAAGCGGGTAAATTGTCAATTGAATACGTTAACTATAACCTGGAAAACTTGATCAATGAAGTCATCACCTTGTTTATCGTGAAAGCCAATGAAAAGAACCTTCGTTTAATTAGCAAAATTTCATCACACTTACCACGCTATATATGCAGTGACCCAACGCGTTTACGACAAATATTAAACAATTTAATCAGCAATGCGATTAAATTCACCGAGCGAGGTGAAATCGTACTTACCGCCAAGATTGAATCGAAAAGTCACGATCGAATAACCATTAAATTCAAAGTCAGTGACACAGGTATTGGCATCCCTGGGCATTGCCATAGCTGTATCTTTGAGTCGTTTGATCAAGGTAACGCATCAACAGCAAGAAATTTTGGCGGCACAGGTTTAGGGCTTGCCATCAGTAAGCGGCTGATCAATGCGATGCATGGTGAGATAAACGTCAGCAGTATACCCGATCAGGGAAGTTGCTTTACTTTTACCATAGAAGTGAAAAAATCAATAAAAAATAGCGTACTACCGCTAAAAACCTTAACAACGCCAAATATTAACACCATCCTTTATAGCGACATGTCACAAACGATTAATCGAATCGAATTATTGTTAAGCGAATTGAATATAAAATTTACTCGATGCCATGATGAAGAATCTGCCATTAGACTGATTCAACACCAAGCTGACACAAACCCCATTAACTTGCTTATTGCTGATTGTTTGTCATGTGAATTAAATGTGCTCGATCTCGCGACTCGTATTCAAATGAGCGCCCCAGATCAAGCATTGAAATTCATCATGACTTGCGCCATTGGCAAAGTCGGCGATGGTAAAAAAACTCACCAGCATGGCTATCATGCTTATTTGACGCTACCGATAAGCGCTCAGCATTTACAGCAAACCATTTTTCAAGTGCTCAATATTCGAGATACAGTACAACACCCGGAACTCATCACACGCCATTCGATTAGAGAGAGCCAACCATCAAGTCAAGCAACCCCCCTCATTACCAATACGGCAGCCAACAGCCAAGAAACCATTGACTCAGCTAAAAATAAAAAACACTTAACGAAATAAAACAACAATGTGTCGCGGCTGGCATGGATGGTTTTCTGGCGCAAGCTTGCATGATCGACCTATTAAAACAAACAGTGGCATGTTAATTCTAGTAGAAAACGTCACCCAGAGAAAGCTAGTTAATGTAATCGCTATAAAAATGCTCAATATGTATTCTATTCCCCCAATAGTCCCCTTTAAGCATAAAAAAAACTTGCATCCACTCGATGATAGAATTATGTTCTTATCACTCGCTATAACAAGAAAAGCTTGAGTGTTATAGATTTGGCAGCTAATAGCTAATCGAACACAGGATGGGTAGAACGAAGTAAAACCCACCAATAAATCGTTACCAGCGCTATAAATTATTTAGGTAAATCCTTAGCAACAAGGATGCAGGCACTTCACGAGGTTCGCGTGTGACGGCACACATCAAATGGAAACAAACAATCCTATTGGCCTGCTTATGCATGCCAATGGTGGTGCTCGCCCAACCAACATTTGGCGTAAAAATGAGCACATTAGGCTATGGTATCGAAGCAGCTTTGGCATTGTCAGAAAAAATGAGCGTTCGAGTCAACTACCATCGAATTAACTTAAACCTCAATACCACACAAGATGATATCGAATATGATGTCGACTTAAAATTTAATACCTTAGCTACCTTACTAGATTGGCACCCTCGACGTGGTGGTTTTCGAATCAGTGGTGGTGTATTAGTGAATAACAACGAATTCAAAAGTCAAGCCATCGGTCAAAATGAAAAGGAATACGACATAGGCGATGAAACGTATACTGGCGACTTTACACTGACCGGTAAAATCGCGTTTCGGAAAATTGCCCCTTACCTTGGCATTGGCTGGGGCATGCCTCCTAGCAAAAAAAGAGGCTGGAGCCTACTGGCGGATATTGGCGTTTTATATCATGGACAACCACAAATTGAATTGAATGCCAGCGGAAAAATTGTCAGAAAACGGGATAAGAAAGAATTTAACGACATCAATGACCCCGAATTCAGCGAAGATTTAGCGAAAGAACAGCAAAAACTCAACGACGATATCAAAGACTGGGCATTTTATCCCGTCGTGTCGCTTGGTTTCGCTTACCAATTTTAGGATTTTCTCACCCAAAATTGCTATAGTTTTAATTATGAAACGAGATTTTTTTGATTTACTCAGCAGGCCCAATCACCTGGCTCACTTGCTTGTGCTATGTATTGGTTTTATTTTTGCCGCAAGCACTCTTTTCTACGCTAGCATCAGCCAGGCAAATGAGTCAATTTCAATCAATTGTACTGACCTTGATGACCCAGTAAACTCCTGCACGATTACCCCCGATGTCGCTTCGTTCAGCAATCTCCTGTTCACACTGGAAAACATCGATAACTGTAAAACCAATGCCGATGACAGCACGGCTACTTGTACCACCAGCGTCGGAGAAACATTTACATGCACTGATGTGACAGACAGCAGTGCCAATTGTGAATTCCCTGGAAACACTATTGTTAATTGCAGTAATATCACTCAAAAAATCGCCGAATGCACCATCGAAGTCCCCTCTCAAACCACCATTGATCAGGCCTTACAAAGTATTTCACAAACTGCGCCGCAAGCAGAAATCGCCCGCGTCATTGGTAAAATATGCATCCAACGCAATGTTGCTCATGGCTTGCAAAGAGACTGCAATGCGTTAATCGACAGTGCCTTGTCCGGTAACGAGCAAGCACACCTGGCATTGGCTGCAATCACACCCATCGCCGCCAGCGCACCACTGGACGCTTCCCAAACCAATATCAAAGCACAAAACAATAATATTCAGGCACGCATGCAAACGCTTAAATCCAGTTACTTGGCGGCACCTACCGGGAATCGTTTATCGTTTGATCTGACCGATCCATTTTATGGTGCCACTGGTTTTTATCAAGAATACGATCCACGTTATCACTTCAACGATAGCGAGACCTCGGATAACCCCGTGACCGAGATTGATTTTGGAGAGTTGGCACTGTTTATCAATGGTACGCTGAATCGCGGTAACAAAGATCAAACCGATAATGAAGCCGGTTTTGACTTCGATTCCATTGATATCACCCTGGGCGCCGACTATCGATATACCCGACAATTATTTGTGGGCCTCGCTTATGGATATTCCAACAGTGAAACAACCTTACAATCCAGTCGCGGCCAGCTCGATGCCACCACCTACCATCTCATACTCTATAGCAGTTTTTTCCCATCGCCATCATTTCACATTGATAGCAGCATTAGCCTCGGTGGACAAAATTTTGACCAAAAACGGCATATTCGCTATACCTTACAAAATAGAACGCCCGCTACCGAAGTCAACCAATCCGCTGCCGCCGAATATTTTGGCGATCAAATTTCAGCCAGCCTTGCCGCCGGATATGAATTTACTCTACGTGGCATGAGCATCGAACCTTTCATGCAATGGCATTATGTAAAAGCAAACATTGACGACTACACTGAAACTATGTCTCACCCCAACCAAGCGGGCTCGGGCTGGGGAATTACCGTGAATCAACAAAGTTATCAATCGTTGTCATTGAGTATCGGTGGGCAACTCGCTTATGCCATGAGCTCCGCCTATGGCGTTTGGCTACCCCAATTGCGGTTTGAATGGTTAAAAGAATTGAAAGATGATATCCATGTCGTAGAAGGCCATTTTGTCGGTGACCCCAATAAAGAAACCTTTCGCCTACCCACCGATAAACCTGATACCAGTTATTTTAATTTAGGGGCCGGCGTTTCAGCGGTATTTCCTAATGGCCGCTCTGCGTATCTATTTTATCAAACCGTTTTGGGATTTGAGCATCTTACCCAACATGCGATTAATCTTGGTTTGCGCTGGGAGTTACAATAAAATGTTAATCCACAAATGCTTTCACATAGCCATCAATATGATCAAGCAATTGTTGTTTATCTGCCTCATTCAAAAAGCTGGCGTGAATTGAATTTTGGGCAATCACAATCATTTCGTCTTTCGTTAAATCCAAAGCTTGCTGAGTTGCCAGATAGTTTTCATTAATATATCCACCAAAATAGGCCGGATCGTCTGAATTAATCGTCACCCGTAAACCCGCATCAAGCAATTTTTTCAAATTATGTTGTTTAAGATCATTAAATACTCGTAACTTCACATTGGATAATGGACAAACCGTTAATGGAATGCCAGTTTTAACCAAGTGTGCGACCAGTGTCGGATCTTCCCAACAACGCACACCATGATCAATACGTGCCACATTTAACTGATTTAGCGCTTGCCAAATATAATCAGCAGGGCCTTCTTCTCCCGCATGAGCCACCGTCAAAAAACCTTCCGCCGTGGCTCGTTGAAATACTTCTGCAAAAATTTCCGGTGGATAATCACGCTCAGAGGAATCAAGTCCCACCCCAATAATTTGCTTTTTGTAAGGCAATGCAGCTTCTAAGGTTTGCATCGCAGCTTCCGCACTCAGGTGTCGTAAAAAACACATAATAAGTAAAGAGCTAATGCCCCACTGTTGCTGAGCATCCTGTTGTGCTCGGGCAATGCCCGTAATTACCGTATGAAATGGTACGCCACGATCTGTGTGCGTTTGCGGATCAAAGAAAATTTCTGCATGGCGAATATTATCTTGTCGAGCTTTCTCAAAATAGGCCAAAGTCATGTCATAAAAATCTTGCTCATAAAGCAATACTTTGGCGCCTTGATAATAAATATCCAAAAATGACTGAAGATCAGCAAAGTCATATGCCTGACGCACTTCGTTTATAGAAGCAAAAGGCAAGCTAATCGCATTACGTTCGGCAATAGTAAACATCAGTTCAGGCTCAAGTGAACCCTCAATATGCAGGTGTAACTCGGCTTTAGGTAAACCTTGAATAAAATTTTCCATCAAATCACCTCAACCCCTCATTCCTTAGGAACGGGCGACGCAATAACTTCCCGGTTTCGCATTCCATCTTCAGGCCGTCTTGGCCCGTTCTTCCCTCACAAAAGCTCGAAATAGAACCACTATTCCTGCACTTTTGTTCAATCAGAACGAACTAATACGAACTAAATCTGGGCGCCAAACTGGGAACTTATTACGTACCCATTCCTTAATAGCGAAAATGCTTAATCTTATCGCCTTTTTCACCAACATCTGTCATGGCTTCTATGCCAATTTTCAAATGCATATCCGCCCATTCCCGGGTCACTTTTTTATCCGATGAATCTGTCTTGATCCCTTCTGGTGTGGTGGGCACATCAGACACCAGTAACAAGGCACCGCGAGCAATTTGGTTATGATGTCCCACGATAAATATGGTCGCCGTTTCCATATCAATGGCGATGCAGCGCAGCCGTTTCAAACGGCTTAAAAACTTGCCATCATGCTCCCAAACCCGCCGGTTGGTGGTATAAACCACACCCGTGCGATAATCATAGCTATGCTCAACAATTTTCTCAGAAACATATTTATGCAATTTAAACGAAGGCAGCGCCGGTACTTCCGGTGGAAAATAATCATCACCGGTTCCTTCTCCACGTATGGCTGCCACCGGCAAGATGAAATGACCAATTTCACTGGATCGCTTTAAACCACCGCATTTGCCGAGAAACAACACCCCAGTAGGTTTGACAGCAATTAACAAATCCATGATAGTCGCCGCATTGGGAGAGCCAATGCCAAAATTGATAATCGTTACCCCCGCCGCATTCGTCGCCGCTTGCATGGGTTTATCTTCCCCATAAATATCACATCCATATTGCTGAGCAAATTGGGTGACGTAATATTGAAAGTTGGTCAACAAAATATGATCACCAAACCCCGTTAGCGGCATGCCGGTATAACGTGGCAACCAATTTCTGGCAATGTCTAATTGACTTGGTTTCGTATGTGATTTCATCGATTTCCAGAGTAAAAACTTGTCTCTTATAAACTTAGCGTCTCAAGCTTATAAATTCAAATGATTTATGTGATAAACGCTACAGAATGATCGAGAGCACTTTATAGCCAACGCTTACAAAACCATCAAACTCACGGTTGAAAAGAGCGCAAGATATTTATTTGAAGTGTGACCAAAGCGATATTAGCCGGATCTGATCAGCTTGTCAGTCCCATCAGTGACAATAATTTTTTATTCTTTAAGTTGCCCACGCATTCGTTGGTTGGTCAAAGCGAGTTGAATTTTTTTGATGAGTTCTTTCTCTTCAAAGGGTTTCGTTATATAATCATCACCCCCCGCATCATAACCAGCTAAACGTTCCTCTAACATGCTAAGCGCAGAAACAAAAATAATCGATACCTCTTTAATGCCAGGTAGTGCTCGCAAATACTGACAAGCCTCAAGCCCCCCCACGCCAGGCATTTTAACGTCCATAAGAATAATATCTGGTACCCAAGTTTCCAAAATATCAAAGCACTCTTTGGCATTTTCTGCACATCGCAACTCATATGGCCCATCAAGTATTTCTACAAGAACCATTCGGTTAATTTTCTCGTCATCAACAGCAAGAATTTTTGATTTATTAACATCTTTTTCCATACGGAGAGACCTACTTGTTGATCTTGTTAAACTGAATTAAGCATCGAATGCTTGATGGCTTGGTATGTCCCGTCAGTTTTCATTGCACTCAACACCTAAATATAGCCCCGGAAGTTAATATCCAGACATCAACTTTTTGCATCGTTAGCTGAAGGCCCAGAGTTTGGGCTTGGTTTCAAAACACGCTGTGAATATATCCCTATACGCTCTGTCTTTTCATCCCTGAAAAGACAGGTGTTTGAAACCAAGCCCAAACCCTGAGCTGCTCCCTAAACTTGACTGGATATCAATGGCCAAATCTATATCAGACGCTACGAGTATACTATTCTTATGCTGTAACGACAGTTTGTCGGTATTATTTAATATCAGTGGGAAAAGCATTATTACTGAACATTTCTTTTTACGCGATCGACGCAACCAATCTGCCTCCCAATAACATTGCAGTACTATATTCTAACTCACGGCCAAACAACAAATACCCCAATAAATTCATGAGAATTTCTTAAGCTCTCTATCGATACAGACGATATCCAAATAATTCCATGTAATGTTCGGCATCACCCGTGCGAGGCTATGATGAAAATAATGAGGGCAATATGTACAACAATATTATGTTTCGCGATGCACACCGCAATAGCTGCCGAATTTCGTCTGAATTCAGGCGCTCCAGAATCATTATCAAATGACACTAACGATGCCTTTTATAATTTAATTGCTATCGAGATATTTAAACGACTTGGAATGACGTTACATTATTCCAGGCTCCCTTCTGAGCGTTCTCTTATTCAAGCTAACAATGGCATTGATGACGGAAACATAGCGCGAGTTAAGGGTATTGAGAAAAAGTGGTCACATCTCATTCGAGTACCAGAGAGCATAATTAAATGGCACTTTTCAGCTTATAGTCATAGTGATGACATTAGCATCAATGGCTGGGAATCATTGAGATCGTATCCTGTAGGCTTCGTGCGCGGTTGGCAAATTTATCAAAATAAAATGAGCGGTGTTAAAAATGTTATTTTAGCTAACACCCCCGATCAATTATTTACCATTTTAAAAAAAGGACACATTAAAATAGCCTTATTTGAACAGCTGCAATCCCATTATTGGTTTAAGAAAATGAACTACACGCCAGTAAAACTTTCACCGACTCTTGCCAAGAAATCATTGTATATTTATCTGCACGAAAAACACCATCAACTCGTTCCTAGGATGGCAGTTATCATTTCTCAAATGAAGCAAGATGGGACTTACCAACGTATATATAATCAATGCTTTGGACAATTAGGAATGGGCACGTAATAACTTTACGTGTTTGGCGCCCAGATTTAGTTTGTATTGGTTCGTTCTGATTGAACAAAAGTGTAGGAATAGTGGTTCTATTTCGAGCTTTTGTGAAGGAAGAACGGACCAAGACAGGCTGAAGATGGGATGCGAAACGGGAAAGTTATTGCGTGCTCATTCCTTAGCCAAAGAATAGAAAGGTAAACGAGACGAATGGGATGAAACCAAACCAAAGGATAACTAAAAAAATAATTTTTTATATTATTTTATTCAGTGGACTACTCAGTATAATTATAACAAGTGTACAGCTACTGTTTGAGTTTAATCGAGATAAAAACACAATTCACACTAACCTTAAAGCTATCGAACTCACTGGTCTCCCTAGCCTTACAGAAGCTGTGTGGTTATCAAATAACATTCAAATAAATCTGCTTCTTTCTAGTATACTGGAAAATAAAAATATAGAATATGTTACATTAACGACCAATGAGGGCACTATCTTTCAACAAGGCGTGGTATATATTAAAAACCCTATCCTTAAGCATTATAAATTAGAGTATCCATATGCTGGTAAATTACATAAAATAGGCGAGGTAACTATTAAAGCTAGCATGGAAAACGTTTATTCCCAGTTATATGAACGGCTGGGGTTTGTGTTGATATCAAATACAATTAAAACATTCTTGGTTGCCCTCTTCATCTATGCACTATTTCATTATTTCGTCATAAGACATCTGTTGCAAATTACTCAGCATATCAAACATATTAAAATCAATGACAATACACCATTAACGCTAAAACGTAAGCAGCAACAAACAAACTACGACGAAATTAGTTTGCTCGTCTCATCAATAAATAATATGATGTCCGATCTCAATACCTCTACCAAAAAACTAACAACGAGTGAAGAGAAAAACCGATTGTTACTCGAATCAACGGCAGAAGCGATTTATGGCATAGACCGAAATGGATACTGCACTTTTGTTAACCCTGCATGCACGAAGATGTTGGGTTATGATGATGAATCAGAACTGCTTGGAGAGAATATACATGATTTAATTCATCACTCTCATAGTGATAAGACACCTTACCCAAAACATGAATGTAAAATTTCTGCAACTATTATGAGCGCAGTAAAGATCCATGTGGATAATGAAGGATTTTGGCGAAAGGATGGTACATTTTTTCCGGTTGAGTATTGGTCGCGCCCAATATGTCGTGATGATAATCAAGTGATTGGTGCAGTCATTACGTTTTTCGATATTACCGAAAGACTCAAAGCAATAGATGCATTAAAGGAGGCGCGATATCAGGCAGAATCGGCTAATCTAGCCAAGAGTCAATTTCTTGCTACCATGAGTCATGAGATTCGCACCCCCATGAACGCCATTCAAGGCATGACCTATCTTGCTTTAAGGAACAACCCATCCAGTCAGCAACAACATTTTTTAGACCGTATTCATGATGCTTCTGACACGTTACTTATTATCATTAACGATATTTTAGATTTCTCCAAAATAGAAGCAGGCAAGTTAGAATTAGAAGAATCAACTTTCCAACTGACAAAACTATTAGAAAAATTGATCAGCATTGTCAATGTAGATATAAATAAAAAAGGACTTAATATCGAAGTTCATTGTAGTGAGACACTCCCGGATGTCGTTGTCGGGGACTCGCTACGTTTAAATCAAGTACTACTCAATCTAGTCAATAACGCCATCAAATTTACCACAACGGGTAGTATTAACCTTCATATCGAAACACAACAACAACACAATGCAGAAATCACTCTAGAGTTTAGGGTATGCGACACCGGTATCGGCCTTAGCCCAGACCAGCAAGAAAATTTATTTAACGCTTTCACCCAAGCAGATAACTCTACGACACGTAAATACGGTGGCACGGGCCTCGGACTAGCGATCTCTAAACGCCTAGTCGAACTCATGGGCGGTACCATTGGCGTTGAGAGCACACTAGGTGTTGGCAGTACGTTCTATTTTACTGTCCAGCTTAAAATTGGCGATCATCATAACATAGCGCTACAGGATAATCATCAAACAAACACTCATTATAGTGCGCATCTAGCGAAGTTAGATGGCTCCAATATCCTACTCGTTGAAGATAATCACATTAACCAAGAAGTCGCAACAGAATTGTTAAACGGGTTAGGCATATCTATTGATATTGCAAACCATGGACAAGAGGCAATTGACAAACTCCATCGCGAAAATACTTACGATGCTATCCTCATGGATGTACAAATGCCCGTGATGGATGGCTACAAAGCATCACGTGTTATTCATAACCTAACCCAATTTACAGATTTACCCATTATTGCAATGACAGCAAATGCCATGCGCGGTGATAGGGAGAAATGTTTGGAAGCTGGGATGAATGACTATATCAGTAAACCCATCGATTTGGGTGAACTACTAAGAGTGCTAGCGCGCTGGGTTAAATCTTCACATCGATCAAATCTTACCTCAAATCAAACTGAACCATTAGTTTCTAGCCCAAAAGAAGAAATTGAGTTACCTATCCTCCCTGGTATCAATATGGCATCTGCATTAGCAAAACTATCAGGCCGCCGAAAGCTCTACCGCAATCTCTTGCTTGAGTTCCGTGATAGTTATGCGGATTTTGTCAGCCATTTTCAAGCCGCTCAACAAGCAGAAGATAAGCTTATCGCAATCCGTTTGGCACATACCTTCAAGTCAGTAACAGCCACGCTAGGTGCAGAAGATTTGCAAGCATTAGCAACAATACTTGAGCGCCTTGCCAATGAAGACAAGCATGACAAGGCAATCAATGCAGCACTTGATGATATCCAGAAAAATCTGTCACCAATACTCATAGCGATAGGCGAAATATAGCTGTTCAGATAATAAAGAAAATGAAAATTTAACCCCTTCCCCCCTACTCGACATATAGGGCTTATGGATCTGGACGTTAATATCCAATCAAGTGTAGGATGGGTAGAACGCGAAACCCATCAATTCCAAGTCGATGTATGGATAATAGCTGCCGAAGCAATAATTGATTTTCTGGCTCTTTGGTATTTCCCGTGACGAATAAAGTCTGCTAAAATAGCATGTTATCGTAAATGCATACAAACACTAAGAGCCAACTATGTCCATTTTCAGCATTCCCCTAGATATCCCCGATGTTGAAGTGATCAACGTCGAACAAGATCAGCATCAGATTATTATTACCGTAAAAAGCACACTCACCCAAACTCGGTGCCGAAAATGTGGCAAGACGATAAGCAAACAACATGGAGAAGATAAGCCCATTTTGCTACGTCACTTACCAATACTCGATCAACCGGTTTATCTCAAAATTTACCCGGTTCGTTATCAATGCCTTGAGTGTAAAAACAACCCAACCACCACTCAAAAACTGCCCTGGTACTCGCCTCGTAGCCAAAGTACCTTAGCGTATGAAGGCTATCTCCTTCGCCAGCTCATTAACAGTACCGTGACGGATGTGCATCACAAAGAGCAAGTGGGCTATGACAGAATTGAAGGGATTTTAGATCGTCATATTGATACCCAAGTGAACTGGGATTTGTTCACCCGTCTAGACACCTTAGGGATTGATGAGATTGCGCTCAAAAAAGGGCACCAAGACTTTGTCGTGATCGTGAGTGCGAAAGTCGAGGGTCATCTTCATATTCTTGCCGTGTTAAAAGATCGAAAAAAGGCAACGGTTAAAGCCTTTTTACAAAGTATTCCCTCCAGATTAGTCGAAACCATCGAGTCGTATTGTTGTGACATGTATGACGGTTATATCAACGCGGCAAAAGAAGTCTTTGGCCATCGTGTGAACATTGTGATTGACCGTTTTCATGTGGCTAAACACTACCGAGAGGGATTGGATAGCTTGCGTAAACGAGAAATGAGGCGATTAAAGCAAACACTTTCAGAGCCAGAGTATCAATCACTCAAGGGGGCAATGTGGGCACTGAGAAAACGCCCAGGACAATTAAAAAAGGAAGATAATGTCTTACTCAAACGTTTGTTTGTGTATTCGCCGTTGCTCAAACAAGCCTATCATTATCAACATCGACTCACTAAACTCTTTAATGCCAATATCACGCCTCAAGTGGCAGCTCGACGCATGAGGCGCTGGATTAATCGCGTTCAAAGTTGTGGTCTGACTTGCTTTGATAAATTCATTAAAACACTCAATAAACACTGGCGAATCATTTTGAATTATTTCAATGACCGGGTCACTAGCGGCTTTGTCGAAGGGCTTAATAATAAGATCAAAGTGATCAAGCGACGCTGTTATGGCATTTTCAATACTGAAAAACTGTGCCAAAGAATCTTCTTGGACTTGGAAGGATATAATCTATATGCATGACTTTAATGAAATTTAAAATCACGGAAGATACCAAAGAGCCGATTTTCTTTGCAAATCATCTTTCTGTAATACGTATTTCCTTAGTCACTAAGGGTTTCAATACTTGTTTTTTTATCAGCCTAGCAGACTTTTCAATATCCGGAGCAAAATACCGGTCTTTATCATAAAACGTCACTTGACTGCGTAATAAGGCTTTCGCCTGTTCCAAGCAATGGGACGATTTAAGCGGTGCTAAAAAATCCAAACCTTGACTCGCCGCTAACCACTCCACCGCTAAGATACCTACTGTGTTTTCATACATGTCTTTTAAGCGCCTAGCGGCATAAGTCGCCATGGAGACATGATCTTCTTGATTAGCTGAAGTCGGCAAACTATCAACCGAAGCCGGATGAGCCAATGTTTTATTCTCACTGGCTAACGCCGCTGCGGTGACCTGAGCTATCATGAAACCCGAGTTAACGCCACCATTATCCACTAAAAACGGAGGCAAACCACTCAGCTTACTATCGATTAATAAAGCAATTCTGCGCTCTGCTAAAGCACCCATTTCTGAAATCGCTAACGCCAGATTATCTGCCGCCATAGCAATGGATTCTGCATGAAAATTACCGCCAGATATAATCTCATCTTGCTCAGCAAACACCAACGGATTGTCTGATACCGCATTAGCTTCGGTTAAGATCACGGTCGCTGAATTTCGAATCTGTGTTAAACAAGCGCCCATCACTTGTGGCTGACAACGTAAAGAATAAGGATCTTGTACTTTTTCACAATGGGAATGGCTTTGTTCAATCGGCGAGTGCTCCAATAACGCCCGATACGCCGCAGCCATATGAATTTGCGCTTGATGACCATTGACCTCGTGGATGCGCGCATCGAAGGGGGAACGTGAGCCTTTTGCTGCCTCTACGCTCATCGCCCCAATCACCGTGCCCGCTGCCAATAGATTCTCTGCAGCAAACAATCCTTCTAAGGCTAAGGCCGTTGAAGCTTGGGTACCATTTAATAAGGCCAACCCCTCTTTGGGCGCTAATACCACCGGCGGCAAACCCGCCAATTGCAAAGCAATCGATGCCGAAATACGCTCGCCTTGATAAAAGGCTTCCCCCTCCCCTAACAACACAGCACTCATATGGGCCAACGGCGCTAAATCCCCTGAAGCGCCTACCGATCCCTTAATCGGAATACAAGGATAGATTTCTTTATTGATTAAGGTAATTAACGCTTGAATCACCGACAGCCTGATCCCGGAATACCCTCTAGCCAGAGAATTGACCTTTAATACCATTAACAATCGCACGGTCTGGGTTGTCATAAACTTGCCAATACCGGCGGCGTGTGATAACACAATACTGCGCTGTAAGGTTTCTAACTCCTCGGGCTCGATACGGGTATTGGCCAATAATCCAAACCCGGTATTGATACCATAAACGGTGTGACCTTGTTTAACCCGCTCGGCAACCACTTCCGCCGATTGATTGATCATTGCCTCACATTCACTCGCCAGCGATATAGGCAATGCTCTGTGTTGCACTTGGTATAAATCATCCAACGTGAGTTGGCCTGGCTTTATTATCAAACGATCCATCATTTATTCATCATCCAACATAGGTAAATCCAAATCATTATCTCGTGCACACGTCTTAGCCCGCTGATAACCACTATCGGCATGACGCATCACCCCACTGGCCGGATCATTCCATAAAACACGGGCAATGCGCTTCGCTGCGGCTTGACTGCCATCACAAACAATCACTAAACCCGCGTGCTGACTAAACCCCACTCCCACCCCGCCACCATGATGAATACTCACCCAAGTAGCACCGCTGGCAGTATTTAATAAGGCATTTAACAAGGGCCAATCCGCCACCGCATCCGAGCCATCCATCATGCCTTCGGTTTCACGATTGGGCGAGGCCACCGAACCGGAGTCCAAATGATCTCGACCAATCACCACCGGCGCTGTTAACTCACCACTGGCCACCATCTCATTAAAAGCCAAACCCAAACGCGCCCGGTCTTGTAAACCAATCCAGCAAATCCGTGCCGGCAACCCCTGAAAATGAATACGCTCACGGGCCATATCTAACCAGCGATGTAAATGTATATTATCAGGAATAAGTGCTTTAACTTTTTCATCTGTTTTATAAATATCTTCCGGATCACCTGATAGCGCCACCCAACGAAAAGGACCAATCCCCTCGCAAAATAAGGGCCGAATATAAGCGGGCACAAAACCGGGGAAATCAAAGGCATTTTTAACCCCTTCCTCCAACGCCATTTGCCGAATATTATTGCCATAGTCCAAAGTCACCGCGCCCATGGACTGCAACGCCAACATAGCCGTGACTTGTACCGCCATAGATTGTTTGGCCGCTTTGATCACAGCGGCTTCATCTTGTTGGCGCATTAATGCCGCTTTTTCCAGCGTCCAGCCTTGTGGTAAATAACCGTTGAGTGGATCATGGGCACTGGTTTGGTCCGTCACCACATCGGGTACGATTTTTCTTTGCACCAATTCAGAAAATATATCCGCCGCATTGGCTAATAAACCAACGCTGGTGCTTCGCCCTTGATCACAAGCCTCACGGATAATTTTTAATGCCTCATCCAAGTTTGTCGCTTTAACATCAAGATAACCCGTCTTTAACCGTAGATCGATACGACTCTCATCCACTTCCACCGCTAACATGGAAAAACCCGCCATCGTCGCCGCCAAGGGTTGTGCCCCACCCATACCGCCCAAACCACCGGTGAGTATCCATTTACTTTTTGTCACTCCGTTGAAATGCGTATTCGCCACCGCCGCAAAGGTTTCATAGGTGCCTTGCACGATACCTTGCGAGCCAATATAAATCCAAGAGCCTGCGGTCATTTGGCCGTACATCATCAGGCCTTTTTTATCCAATTCATTAAAATGCGCCCAATCACTCCAATGCGCTACTAAATTGGAATTGGCAATCAACACTCGCGGAGCATCTTCATGGGTTTTAAATACCCCTACCGGTTTGCCGCTTTGAATTAACAGTGTTTCATCGTTTTCTAATCGCTTCAGCGTTTCAACAATCTTATCAAAACACTCCCAGTTACGTGCCGCCCGCCCCATACCCCCATAAACGATTAGTTGTTCAGGATGCTCTGCGACATTGGCATCAAGGTTATTCATCAATAGTCGCAGCGGTGCTTCAGTGAGCCAACTTTTGGCATTGAGTTTTTTACCGGTGGGGGCTTTAATCGATCTTGATGGGTCCAATCGTGTTGTCATAGCTTTAGTCGCTCCGTCATAGACTGTTACTATGTAAGTTTAGCCATACACCGTGACCTCTACAAGAATCGGAAATGACGGAGGAATCGATCGAGGGCAATTATGAGCGTCCCCACAATTTTTCGATTGACCCCTGATAATGGGCTAGAATAGCAGGACAAACAACAGGCGCACTGAATGGATGAGACATAAAAAATCATAACAATTTGATTTTAATATAAAAATTATCAACCCGATGCTCAAAAAAATTGTCATCAATCTAGCTAAACCCACCGCGCCCATTCCTAAGGAATGGGCGCGTGATAACTTCCCGGTTTGGCGCCCAGATTTGGTTTGTATTGATTCGTTCTGAGTGAGCAAAAATGCAGGAATAGTTGTTCTATTTCGAGTTTTTGCGAGGGAAGAACGGGCCAAGACGAGCGGAAGATGGGATGCGAAACCGGGAAGTTATTGCGTGCTCATTCCTTAGGCATTGAAAATAGTTGTAACCGCAACTGTGAAAAATTGATATAATGTCGTCAATAATGCACAGGCGCTCGATTTTGTTTTCTGATTAGCTTTATCTATTGCCTACTTCGCCACTTCAATCGGTTACAGCAATAGGTAAAAATCATTTTATGTGCTTTTCAGCAACCGCAAGCTTTACCGCTGCCGCTGTATTAATACCTTTGGGTATGTATTGTATAAAAGATACTATCTCGTGGGATAAGACATATATTCCATTTGCTTGCTACCCTTTATTTTTTGGCATTCAGCAAATGATAGAAGGACTCATTTGGCAAGCCAAGGATAATGGCTTAAATGCAGAGATAACCATCTATGGATTCTTTTTTTTCTCACATTTATTTTGGCTGTTTTGGGTTCCTTTTTCTGTTTGGATAATCGAGAGAAACCAACAGAAAAAGCAAATGATGTTTTATAGTATTTTTGCTGGGCTCATTTTTGGCCTTTCGATGTATATTCCACTCTATACCAATGATAATTGGTTTTCAATTGCTATCACCAATCACTCAATTAGCTATAAAGTCATATTAATTTACGATAGAATAATGCCACGTCAAATTGTCCAATTTATTTATACCTTGATTGTCGTATTACCTTTGCTTTTTACCTCAGTTAAAATAATAAAGAGATTTGGCTTGATGATTCTGATGTCTATATTTTTAGCCAGTTATTATTTTGAATACGCATTTGTTTCCGTTTGGTGTTATTTTTCAGCGATATTATCATCGTATTTATACTTTGTTTTATATCAAGCTAAAAAAATAGCTTTAAACGAAATCTACCCGAAAGTTTCATAAAAAGAACAATTAGAATCACTCCCTTATTTTTATACAATAGGATTACCTACCTTTCAAGCCGGCAATTCATTGACTTCATGAGTCCTTGTGGTTGAATTTTTAGCATTGTCATTGATAGATCGTTTTGTTAAAAATATTTTACACAAAAAAATGTCATTATATTGTTTTTTTTCGTGACAAAACCATTTCGCCACATACTCAACTTTACTTTCCCCAATGACATAGCCCTTTGACATGGATTGCTGTAATTTTCCAGTGAATTTTTTAGACGTTTCACCAATGACTGTATTATTGTGCAGAATGCTGAATCTGCTAGCCTTGTTATTTATTGTTAGCTGCACGCTTGTTCCGGCCATTATTTTAGTCTTTGATAGATATTTTTGGCTGTAGATATTTCTCGATAAATAACTGAGATAAACATCTTCCAGTTGCATTATCAGTATACGCCTATTGACCGGGGTGAAAGTCGTGGCACGATGATCCCGAACTTCAATATTGAGGCTTTCCAGTGTCTGAAAAGATTGCCTGGGAAATGAATGAATGTGCAATAATGATTTTGCCCTGGATAAAGCCACATAATAAAGCCGCTTAAAATAATCTGGATTTTTCTGATTATGTTCTTTTTGTAAAACGACATGAACCTCATCAAACTCTTTACCTTTGGAACGGTGAATAGTTGATACCACAATCTTTGACTGAGTATTGCCCAATACGCCTACAAAAACCTCATACGTATAGTTATTCCAGAATGATAACGTCAGTAAATCATGTTTTTCTTCAAATTCATAAATATGCTGCAGCGCCATATTCAATTTTTCTGAGCCTGAGTACTTGTCTCTTAAAAACGCTTTGGCATCATCAAATAATTTCTGATGAATAATATTATCATCCGCGCCCAGATTCGATGTGATGAAATGATTAAAGGCAAAAATTTCATCCATCATATAAAGATGAAAACCTTCATTCTTTAACAAATAACAAACATCCAGTGCGGTATCTTCTTTCAGGATCGAATAAATATCCAGAACCTGTTCATTCTCATGTGCCAGAACGGCAATACTTTGCTGATGACTTTGTTGAATCAATGGCAGGAGCGCAGTTAGGAAATCAGGAGTTCGATAATAATGGAGAAAAACTTGTCCTGGCTTTTGGCTGACAGGTAATATTTGTTTTTCAGAGTCAATACGATCTTGAATCTGAGAGGCAAACTGGTTATTGCACTGTACAATTTTGCTTTTACTACGGAAGTTCTGACTAAGCTTATACCATTTTCGTTGTTGATCTTTCTTATCCTGAAATGAGTCAACAAATTTACGCATGAAGCTTATATTGGCTCCATTGGTCATTTCCATAATGCATTGATCATCATCACCAACAGCAATCATACGAACATCACTGGATCGCTCTGCATTTTTCATCTGTGCGAACTGATTGTACAGCTCAATAATAAACCTGAACGATTCATCATTGACATCCTGAAATTCGTCGAGAATAACAACATTTTTAAAGGGCAGAAATAACTCATTATTTTTCAGTTTCTGAGTGACTTCAGGAATCAAGCCATCAAAGTTAGGCTGATTTTTCTGATTATTATCAAAGCTAATACCTGCCAGCTCTGAGGCATAACCGTGAAAAGTGTAAATATCAATGTCATAAGCTAAATCACTGAGCAGGTCAAACAACCTTTGCTTAAATTCATGGGCGGCAGAACGGGTAAAGGTCAGCATCAAAAAATGTTCGGGTTTATAATCCCCTTCAACAATCATGTGAGCAATCTTATTCACTAACACCTTTGTTTTCCCCGTACCCGGTCCCGCCAGAATTAACATGGTTGTGGCTTTTTCATCAAAAACAACGTCTTTTTGATCATCGGTTAATCCTGCCGTGATTCTTTCATATCGTTGCTTGGAGATGGGCAGTTTCAGTTTTTTGCTGATTTTGTATTTATCAACGAATTCATCAAAATTCAACGTAAAATAATCCGTAGCGAAGGTATCCGCTTGCCTGGGATCAGTGCTTAATAATTCAACGTAGTGATTCATAAGGTGAATGGAAGCACGCTTACGTTGGTAAAGGGGTGCCATCCGTTGTTTATAATCTTCTTTGGTATATTGTTTTCTGGAATTCAGGTGATTGTCTAAATACACCTCGATCTGCATATGATGTAAAACCCGGCCACCTTCCAAACGAATCAGACGAATATGATGCAAAAATAAAACAGCTTTATCATATTGGCTGACAGGAATATTCTTTCCAAGCCTGTTATTACAATGATGTACCATTGTTTCATAGGCCATCACCACTCGGCTTTCATCTTTGTTGCTTACTTGCTTCATTTGGCTGGTCAGATAGAGAATAACTTGCTGGAGTACATCAAAGAACAGCTCGATGGATTGTTGTAACCCGCCAGCATCATATATCTTAATGTGCCAGGCATAATCACCGACTTTATCCCGATAACACTCAAATAACCCTCTTTTAGTCAGGTTCAGAAGAAGATGTCTTAAAAAATAACTATAGTCAGCACACTGGATCTCAATTTTCTGACTTTTGAGTCGCTGGTTAAGCTCTTTTAACTTAAACCTTTGCTGAGATACTTCTTGTAATGTTGCAGCCAAGTGGTTTTTTAAAAGCGGAATACTGCTATTAAGCTGCTTCAGCTTATTCACTCTTGTCTCACTGAGAGCCAAATCCTCTTTTAATGAGACAAGATCCAGTTCTCTCATTTTATCCAGCACCCGATACACGGCATTTACATCCAGATTCAGAATTTCAGCCAACGTTTCAATGGCCATGGAAAACCGTTGAGTACTTCGTTTAATCAGCACTTGTCCAAGCAAGATAATTGACTGGCACAATGTTCTTTCACTGGCGACTTCACTCTCTTCAGACAGATTCTGTTTTTCCAGATTTTGATGAAGCGCTTGCATATCTTCAAAATGAAAAGCAGTGACCCAAACATTGGGTTTATTATAACCACGACGTACATAGCCAGCCCTTTCAAGCTCTAAAATAGCGGTTTTGACTTTGCTATCAAAATCACTTTGTTCATCATCGGTTTTCATGCCGGCACTTTCGGCCAGTTCATTGACTGAGACAACAATACATCTTTCTTCGCCCGACTTGCGCCCTTTATAACGTTTGACGGCCTGAAAAATTTTTCTAATCTCAGGTTGAGTCACTTTCTGACGGATTAATGAAAAAAATATCTTATCGAAATCCTCATCATTAAACAAAATATGACAGAATGATTGCTCTCCATCGCGCCCGGCGCGACCAGACTCCTGCATATAATCCTCAAGGCTAGATGAAACTTGATAATGGATCACATGGCGAATATCGGGTTTATCGATCCCCATACCAAAAGCGGTGGTCGCCACAATACCATCGGCTTTGTTACTAATAAAATCAGTCAGAATGTCTCCCTTATCGGAGCTGCTCATCCCCGCATGAAAGGAATAAAAAGGTCGTCCCAGATCGGATGAAAGCTGTTCGGCAAGCTCTTCACATTGTTGACGACTGGAAGGATTGTAAACCAGACAGGGATTTTCAATACTTCTTATCTGAGCGATAAGTTGCTTAGTTTTTTCTTTTTTATTGCTATATTGCTTGGCTGAATAAACAAGATTGATGCGTTTCGGTGAAGCAATATAATGTTTAAACGTCACATTCAGTTGTTCTCTAAAATATTGCTCAATTTCAGCAATGGTGTTTTGGTTAGCTGTCGCAGTAAAACAGGCGATGGGAATTCGATCAGGATATTTTTTATCCTGCACGTTCTGAATAAACTGAGCAATATAGAAATAATCATGCCTAAAATCATTGCCCCAGGTGGATAAACAGTGGGCTTCATCAATCACAATTCGCTCAATATAGCGATACGCTAATAATTTTTCAATATTACGAGAACGTAAAGACTCCGGTGCAAGATAAAGAATATCAACACTGCCATTGATGACTCGTTTGATGATGGTACGTCTTTCCGGCAGGCTTAAATAACCACTTAGCGCTTCTGCGGAAGCCAGTCCAGATAAATTTTTATTGAAGTTGAAAATATGATCCTTCATCAACGCCTGAAGCGGGGAAATAACAATCGTCAAGGCTCGGGTTTTTTTGGCTTTGATAATGGCAGGAAGCCAGAAGGTAAACGTTTTTCCTCCTCCGGTGGGTAAAACCGCTAGAATATCCTCGCGCTCAAGTGTCGCCTGAACAATATCTCTTTGAGAAATTAGCTCACCGGCCATCAATAAATCAGTTTCAGATTTAAACTTTGCAAAGCACCTGAAACTATCAAAACCAAAATATTTCATGGCGGATTTTTCCAGATCAGCGATTTCATTAAGCTGATTAAAGGTAATACTATTGAGCTGCGCCTGAATATTGGGATAATCAAAAAATAACTTAGGAGGAAATGATCTAACCTCTTCGATACTCCGGTGTAATACACTGATCATATAAGCTAACTCAATCGGATGATCCGATAACAAAGGTAATAGGTTTCCTGGTGACTGAATTTTGCTTCCCAGTTCTTTTTTTATCGCTTCACTTAACTCGGCGTGTTCAGTAATAATTGGTACAGACAGATTGATCAGATTAAAAAATGGCTGGAAATCAGCAGTAAACGACAAGAGCGAGCAATAGATTGACTGGAGTGTGTCTGGTAGTTGCTCAAATCGCTTAATGATTTTAAAAAGTAATTGCTTGGTAATCAGCGCATCTTTTAGTGGATCATTAACACCATTCGGGTCATTATCTTTATAGGATTTTGGTAATTTATGCAGCGTGTTTTCCGAAAAGAGCAGTAATGAGAGTTCCAGCGTATCAATAATACCCATGTCACGGACTAAGGGATTTAAAGCCGTTTCGGTCAGGTAATGATAATCAAACTTTCTCAGATTGTGACCACACAAGAACTCAGGCTTATAGGATTGAAGCTGCTCAAACAACTTTCCTGGTGAGGCCTGTTTTTGCTGAAAATCATCAATAACAACCCCAATTTCTCTGATCGGCTTTTCATCTTTATCAGAGTTGAGCGGTTCCAAATCCAAAAACAGAATACTATGGGTGGTGATTGTGCTCATCTTTAATATTTGCGCCTAATGGTCTAACATCCCTGTAGGACATTATATACTCGTAGCGAATCATTTTTAGCATTCTAATCACCTAAAAATGATTCGCTACGGATATAGCGAGGAAATTGGCATCAAAGTATAAAATATTCCTGAGCACCATGCCTGTTTTTTGTACGATTTTGATATTTTAATTAATGCTAACCCCCTGACAGCGTTATTCAAGTTTTTTTACAGAACAAACAGCAAAACTCGGCGCTTTAGGTAAATACAAACCAAATCTGAGCGCCAAACTGGGAAATTATTACGTCGCAGCCCATGCCTAATATGACAACAGGAGCCTCTATAACACATGAAAGCCGACTGGGTCATTCACAATGTTAATCTAGCCACCATGCAAGCCAACACAGTTCCATATGGCAAAATTGAACAAGGTCTATTAGCCGTTTATCAGGGAAAAATCAGCTGGCTCGGACCACAACAACAGGCCCCAAAATTTGACAACGCTAGCTATATTGATGGCAATGGTGGTTGGTTGACGCCAGGTCTCATCGACTGCCATACTCACCTGATTTATGGTGGCCATCGCGCCCTGGAATTTGAATGGCGCTTGCAAGGACAAAGTTATCAACAAATTGCACAACAAGGTGGCGGCATCAAAAGTACCGTGACGGCGACTCGCCAAGCCAGTGAACAGACTTTATTTGACAGCGCCAGCCAACGATTAACAAAGTTATTAAAAGAAGGCGTCACCACCATCGAAATTAAATCCGGTTATGGCTTGGATTTAAACACAGAACTTCGCATGTTACATGTCGCTAAAGCCTTGGCCGAACAATTTCCGGTCACCATTCGATCGACTTATTTAGGGGCGCATACCCTCCCCCCGGAATATCAACATCGAGCAGACGATTATATTGATTTCATCTGCCAAAAAATGTTGCCAATGATTGCTAACCAACAACTTGCCGATGCCGTAGATGTGTTCTGTGAAAATATCGGTTTTACCATCGAACAAAGCAAAAAAATTTTTTCCACAGCACAACAACTCGGCTTACCTATAAAAGGTCATGTGGAACAACTCAGTTATTTAGGTGGTGCACGATTAGTCGCCGAGTATTATGGCCTCTCTGCTGATCACCTGGAATATTTACCCGCCGCCGATGTTCCCTTTTTGAAACAACACAATGTGGTTGCAGTATTATTGCCCGGTGCTTTTTATTTTTTAAAAGAACAACAATTAGCCCCCATCGCCGCCATGCGCGAAGCACAACTGCCCATCGCCATCGCCAGTGACTTAAACCCAGGCAGTTCACCCATGGCCTCCTTGCTGTTAGCTATGAATCAGGCTTGTGTATTAATGGGAATCACCCCGGAAGAAGCCTTAACGGGAGTGACACGGCACGCGGCTCAGGCCTTGGGTTTAGCGCAACAAAAAGGTCAATTAAAAACCACTTGGGATGCAGACCTGACCTTATGGGACATTGACCACCCTGCCCAACTCAGCTATAGCATTAATATGCATTTACCAGCAAAAATCTGGGTGGCAGGCCAATATGGATTAGCTCAAGAATAAGTTGGTTATTTAACGCCGAATTTATATTCATATTCAAGGCGCAAAAAAGCGCGCATAACCGGCTTACGTAAGTTTTTTTGTAACGAAGAAGATGGAGATAAAGGCAAGTTAAATGGATAACTTATTTTTGAGATGGTCCTATGTATAAACCAGCAAACATGGATATCTGGCAAGGACGAATCGACGATGAAGAGAACTCACCCGCACCACGCTGGCATCAGAAAATACAAGCCTGGGATGGCTCGTCCGATTTAAATCATAACAGCACATTGCTGGGTTTTGCCTGTGATGAAGGGGTATCACGCAACCAAGGCCGAATAGGTGCCCGTTATGGCCCCTCAGCCCTTCGCCGCGCCATGGCCAACATGGCCTATTTTCAAAAGAACAATGCATTGGATGCTGGTGATATTCTATGTGAGGCCCAAGATCTCGAACAAGCCCAACAACAACTCGCTAACCACGTAGAAAATATATTGCATCACCATGGCCTGCCGTTGGTACTCGGTGGTGGCCACGAACAAGCCTGGGGAAATTTTTTAGGCATTAGCCAATACGTATCCAAAACCCAGGCCAATCAGCAAATCGGTATTATCAACTTTGATGCCCATTTTGATTTACGAAACCCGCTACCGCAAGCCACTTCAGGCACGCCATTTCGGCAAATCGCAAGTTACTGTGAACACAACCAGAAAAATTTTAATTATCTCGTTTTTGGTATCAACCCCACAGCCAATACTTCTGCTTTATTTGAATTTGCCAAACAACATCAAGTGATCTGGCATAACGATATCCATTGCACATTATCAAATATTGCTAAGCTCGAAACACAATTGCAAAATTTTTTACCATCCATCGACGCGCTTTATTTGACTATTTGCCTCGATGTCTTTGCCGCCAACCTTGCCCCCGGGGTGAGCGCACCGAGTGTCATCGGCATCGACCCCGTGGTCGTCATTCACTTGATCAAAGTCATAAAAACCTTATGCAAAACACATGGTGTAAAATTGATGCTGGCCGACATCGCTGAACTGAATCCCAATTATGATATCAATGCCATGACCGCTAAACTCGCTGCGCGATTAGTGCATGAAATTGTCAACGAGCAAAAAATGAACACATGATAACTTCTCGGTTTGGTGCTCAGGTTTGTATTAGTTCGTTCTGATTGCCTGGCTCCTTGCACCTTAATATCTCAGAAATATCTGGTGTCCTGTCAACCAATAATTCAGGATTCGCACAACAACCATACAAAACACAAGTTAATGTAACCCCAGATTGTTGCTTGTCCATCATTTTCTTGTCGTGCATTTTTTGTTTTACCCAAAGATCTGACTTTATGCAAGTATGAGTTACATGAATTCGTGCGCCATCCTTATATTTATGATTAAAGATGGCATTTCATCTCAATTTGTAGAATATGAAAGCCGATACACCACCTAGTAGAAATTCCATACCTTCGGTATATTTCATTACAAGGTCGAATAAGCGTGGATCATTCGCATTTTGGTTTTTTAAATAGCAATACAGATATGAATACAGCAATTCAGGGAACACATAGCCTTGGATTGGTTTTACTCTCAATCTTGATTGCTATGCTAGCATCATATGCGGCTTTTGGTCTTTCAAAAAAGCTTAATGGAGATCAGCTCTCGTGGCAGCAATATACTTGGTGGAGTATAGGCGCATTGGTACTGGGCATCGGTATCTGGGCGATGCATTTTGTCGCAATGCTAGCATTTCAATTGCCAATGGTAGTGAACTATGAGTTATGGATGACATTCATTTCCGTGGTACCAGCAATACTCGCGAGTGCTGTGGTACTCCGTTCAAATACCCACAACAATAAAAAACTACAAAATTTACTGCTTAAAGCCCTATTAATGGGGAGCGGCATAGGTGCAATGCATTACATAGGCATGGCTGCCATGCATATGGAAGGTTCCATGCTTTACCGCCCCAGCATTTTTATTTTATCTGTTTTGGCTGCGGTGATTCTAGCAGGATTATCCTTGAAACTGAAACTATGGATAGAAACTCAACTTGAACAAAAAAGACTCTCGGATGTATTTTTGATCGGCGCAGCAATGTTAATGGGCTTGGCCATTGCCATCATGCATTATATCGCAATGGCTGCGACCTATTTCTTCCCCGGGGAAGACGTCAATATTAAACAACAAAGCATGCAAGCTGATGATCTTGGCTGGCTCATAGGCCTGGTTATGATTGGAATCATTGGAGTATTGGTTTTTGCTGTGCGTATCAGTCAACGCTTGGAATTAATCACAAAGTTAGAGGAAAGTGAGGCATACATTAAAGCGATCATTAATAATACTGCTGAGGGAATAATTACTATTAACAAAGAGGGTTTGATAAAAACGTTCAATCCAGCAGCCGAGTACATTTTTGGTTATACGGCGCAAGATGTTATTGGAAAGAATGTGTCGTTATTATTACCGTTAGGTGAACAGGAACTACATCATCAATATATACAACAATCAACCATGACTAGCTCACGCGTAATCAATCAAGTGCGTGAATTAAAAGCTCGTAAAAAAGACGGTTCGTTATTTTATCTTGAGCTTAATATCGCACCTATGCTGGTCAATGGTGAAAAAGGTTTTGTTGGTATTACTCGGGATATAACTGCACGCAAACAAGCAGAGCATAAAATTGCTCTCAATGAAGAGCGCTTAAGGCGCAGTCAAATTAACGCTAATATTGGAACCTGGGAATGGAGCCTTAAAACCGGGGATTGGCACTGGTCTGAGCGAGTTGCACCATTATTTGGGGTCAGGTGTGAGGATTTAACTGCCAACTATAAAAACTTTATTAATGCAGTACACCCTGATGATAGACAAGCGATAATAGAAGCATTGGTGGCATGCGTAGATCAAGGGACAGGTTTCGAAATTGAACATCGTTGCGTGTGGCCTGGGGGGGAGATACGTTGGTTATTAGAACGCGGTAATATTGTTAATGATAATTGTCCCTTGTATATTTCAGGCATCGTTCAGGATATTACTGATAGGAAAGAGTCAGAAACAATGATTCAGCAAGCGAAAGAGGAAGCGGAACGAGCAAATCATGCCAAATCAGAATTTTTATCTCGCATGAGCCATGAATTGCGCACTCCCATGAATGCAATTCTTGGCTTCAGTCAATTGTTAAAGCTTGATGATGAACAACCGTTACTTGAGTCACAGAAAGAAAGTATCGACGAAATTGAAAGAGCAGGTGATCATTTATTAGAGCTCATCAATGAAGTACTTGATTTAGCCAAAATAGAGTCCGGAAACATTGAGATACTAAAAGAAGCTGTTTCACTTAATGAATTATTGAACGAATGCATTGCACTCATTCAACCCTTAGCCAATAACGCCGGTCTTCATTTAATAGACAATATTACCTCTAAAACAAATTTTATGATAAGCGCGGACCATACGCGATTAAAGCAAGTATTGCTCAATTTTTTATCTAATGCCGTTAAATATAACCGCAGCAACGGTAGCATTACTTTAAGTGTTGATACAGACAAAGCAGATTTTTTATGCCTCTCTGTTACTGACACAGGGTTTGGTTTGAGTTCAGACCAACAACAACAGCTTTTCAAACCGTTTGAACGCATAGGGGCAGAGAGTTCTAATATACAAGGAACTGGCATTGGTCTAGTAATCAGCAAGCAATTGATTGAGCTTATGGGGGGAAACATAGGTCTAGAAAGTAAACCGAATGCAGGAAGTACTTTTTGGATCACTGTCCGCTTACTCTCTGGACAGATCGACTCAAGAACGATAAATCAATAAACTGAAATTGACAAGAAAAAGATCTAAAGGTCAAAGTATAATCAATCGCAGCAAATTTCACCTAATCACTTAACCTATACCTGCCTTTTACTCACAAATTATTCAAATCGCATTTGCCTGACCTCCTGCAGCAGTTTTGTTTTGGCCATTAATAATCAATGCCAAGCATTTGATTTTAAAAATTGTGAATCCAAAAAATTAACATGTCCTCCATAACAATAATTATTCTTCTTGCGCACAGCAATAAAAAAAGTTATCGTTAAGAAACAAGAAAAATCATAAAATTTTAGATTGTGTGGGTAATAAATTTAAGTGTATTTAACCCTTAAATTAAATAAAAAAGATGATGGTATTCGAGCGGGGTGTTCTCCATATAAAATATATGTGTATGGCATAGCAAGAAATAAATATAATTGCCATTGATCCATTTTATTCATATATTATCTAAGTGTATTAGGGTATCTATTCTGATGCTGTAATGAACTGTAGGTGTAGAAATTGGCGTGTTTCACGTTTGCTAGTTTTGAACCTTAGAAAATCCCTTTTATCTCGTATATTTGCCTTCTCCCATCGAAACTTACATTTTATGTGTTTTTCATTTTATGCTCAGCTCATGTGCTGAGCATCTCCTGGGGTGATGTGAGCATGGCAATAGCAGATAAAAAGACAAAACTAAGTGATGACCTACCGATACACTTTCTAACGCTCTTCTTTTTTTGTATCGTATTTTTCTTATCCATGTCAGGTTGCTCAGAAAGTATCCCTGGTAAATCAGCAGCACATGACAAAATAACGCAAGCAACATGGGATGATGAAAGACAAGTCTTATTGGTTGCTGGTGAGGCTGTTGGTGATCAGTCTTCGTTAACCGTAAGCAATGCCTCCACTAAACAGGAGGTAGGCGTTGCCTCTATTCAGAAAAATAAATCCTGGCAGGTTCAATTAAGCAAACCAGCGGTGGTTCCTTGTCGTGTTTCGCTAGCCAATAGCAACGGGGTGGCGGTAGATAATGCGCCAGCGAATTGTGATCAGGCGACTCGGAGCAACGTGCCGGTCACGATTGGCCGAGCGGTTTCTCAGATGGCCTATCCTGAAGGCACCATTACACGACCTAGTCGCAATGTTACAATTGCACCAGGGGATGTGATCGAGTTTGCCGCGCTCGGGTCTGAGACCCGGTTAATTTATCAATGGGATATTTCATCCGATACGTTTCAATATACCACCAAGGCACAAAATCCAGGTTTTCTAAAATTTAGTCAAGCGGGTAAATACCGTGTTGTATTGACCGTGACTAATGCTGTGGGAGTAAAGAATATTACGCCTGAGCAACGAATTATTAATGTTCGCGCCCCTGGTGCCAATCTAATTTCAGTGATATCTCCTGTGGCCTCAATTGATGCGCCTATGGGTGATAGCACAATCAATGTCGGTGATAGTCTTACCTTTAGCAGTTCGGCAACCGATCCTAATGGGTCGGGATTATTGACTTATGCTTGGGACTTTGCTGGCGCGATGAGTAACTCCACTGCGCAAAATCCCGGTAATATCACCTTTGTTAAAGCGGGTGTGTTTACTGTCCAATTGACAGTAAAAGACGGCGGTGGTATTACAAGTCAGAATGTAGCGCAGGTAGTTATTACCGTATTAGACAATGGAGCAAACCAAGCGCCCAGTGGTATTATCAGTAGTCCTGCCATCGATGTGACGATTCCAGTAGGCGGTAGTGTTGAATTTATTGGTGGCGCGACAGACCCCGATGGAGATGTCAGCTTTACTTATCTGTGGGACATTCCCGGAGTTTCACTCGATGTGGTTGCTCCAGGTACCATCAGCTTTCCAAATGCGGGCGTTTATCCTGTCAGTTTATTAGTGACGGATTCGCTGGGTTTGGCCGATCCAAATCCGCCAACACGCGTGGTGACAGCGGTTGATGCTGCGGTGAATAACAGCGATTTCCCTACTGCAACTATTTTAGAGCCTGCTGCTGATGTGACGATTGTCACAGGGGATTCGGTGATATTTAATGGCGAGGCGGCAAGCCCTGGTGGAGTCAATGATCCGGTTACGGTTGAGTGGAGTATGGTGGATGCAGATCCGGCTTCAACTCCTACCGTTTTTTCAACCGTATTGATGCCAGGACCAACCCCCTTTGATATGGCCGGTGTATACACAATTACTTTGACAGCTACTGATGCCGCCGCTCAGACCAATCAAACGCCAACTCAAGTGGTCGTAACAGTCAATGATCCACCGCCGGCTGAACTTAATGGAATCATTGTCATGCCTGAAGCCGATATTACTATCGAAGTCGGAGCAACTGTTGATTTTGAGGGAGATGGTATTGATCCTTTAGATGAAGGCTTAGTGTATGACTGGAGCTTTGCTGATCCCAACATTCCCGATGCGCTAGATGACCAGGAGCCATCGGTGACATTTGATACCGAAGGTGTCTATGTGGTGGCATTAACTGTGACGGATGATTCAGGGGCAGTGGATGCGACACCTGCTGAGTTGACAGTAACCGTTGAGGCAGCCGCTGCAGCACCACCGGCCGATCCAGCACCGCCACCGGTTGAACCTGCACCAAATCCTGGTGCGCCACCGACTACCCCAGCGCCGCCACCCGTCGCTGATCCGGCACCACCACCGCCGCCGCCTGCTGCAGATGATGACGATGATGATGACGATGCAGCTGCGCCACCGCCAGCTGACCCCAATGCTCCGACCGGTATTATTGAATCGCCAGCGGCAGATATGGTAGTAGTGGTTGGTGATGTGGTTGACTTTATTGGCGGAGGAACTGACCCAAATGCTGAGGTCTTAACATTCATGTGGACGTTTAGTGGTGCGGCACCCGATTCATCAGCACAAAGTCCCGGTGTTATCACTTTTGACACAGTGGGTTCGTTTGATGTGGTGCTGACAGTAACCAATGCCTCAGGTTTAGTAGACCCGATACCCCCGATGGTTAATATTACCGTGCAGGATGCTGCGGCTCCACCGGCGACCCCGGCCCCGGCTTCCCCAACCCTAGCCCTACCCGCTCCTGGCCCTGGATGATTAATCGACTTAGGGTATCAAGTATCATATTGACTGTTGATTTTTGAGTTTTGAGTTTTATGCTTTAGAAAATTAATATCCGTCAATATAATACTTGCCCCTTTGTTGCTCGTTCACTAAGTGGCTCGACAGTAAGGAAACGGGATCATTTGGATAGGCAAGAAAAATGTTGAGCTGCTTGATTATTCACGTGATACTGCTCGGTATAAAACATAATTGGGAATATTAGAAATAATGCCACACCTTTCATATTGTCCCCATTATGCCTACCCTGACGTTTCAAAAACTGGTAAAAAACCGTTTCACTGATTTTTTTACGGCATCTAAGGGCGAATACTCACTTTTTTCTGAAACCTTAGGAACTACTCAACTGCGGGAAAATCATGACCCTCTCTTGCCATATACGCCGTTACCTCACCTGATGGTGTCAGTTCGATAAACATACTACCCTTTGCTGGAAATAATTCAGTCAACAGCGTATTTTTTACCCACAGTCTCGGTTAATTATTTATCAAAACAGAGGTATCATCCTACTCAGGCCGAACAGAACCCGGTGAGTTATTTTTCCATCTACTGAGAAGTTGTTTCAAAAGCATACTCTTCTCAAGCTAGGAAATGGGTGACCCTGTCAGCTATTCCTAAGCCTTTAACGCCAAGCGTCGGAAAGTAAATCCTAATAGGCCTAGCGAAATTAATACGATACTTGTTGGCTCAGATATATTAATAGGCACTTCATTTACGCCGATACGTATCCTATAACTACCATCATTATCATCATATGCACCGGGTAAACCTACAAACCCAAACCCATCAGGAATTCCTAAAAACAATCGAGTTGCTCCTGTAGGAGCAATAAACGTTTGAAAATCACCTCCGCTAGTTACGCCATCACCAATATAAAAAACTTGATCAAGCTGTGGCGCCAAACTAAGAAAATCAATACCAACACCCGAGGCACTGAAGTCTAGGGTTACTGGTGCTGGCCCACTGCTGGGTATAGTGTTGTCAAGAAAAACACCCACCAAAGGCCCTTGAGGACCAATATAACCACTAATACCATCCAGGGAGGCTAAATTACTTCCACTCAACCCATTACCACTCGGCCCGTACAAAGGCGCACCAAAACCATTAAAAAAACTGATACCGCCAATGGCAGGATCTAAAGCACGTATAATATCACCTGATGCAACACTCATTGCTGGTGGTAATGTTTCCTGAATTTCTTCCGGAGTAGGACTCGAATGGCGTATCAAATGAGCACCAGTAGTCCAGGGAGCAGATGCAGGCGGAATAACTACATCAGTTCGACCCGCCAGAAATATTGCATCACTACCATCAATGGAAACATCAATGACTGTTGCATACACAAGAGTAGAAGAAAACAAACTGACTACACCTGTTATGATACTGCATTTAAAAAGAAATAATAAAATGGATTTAGTTTTCATGGACTCCTCCTTAGTAAAATTATTATATAGTTGTTAATCTAAACATAACAACATTTATTATTCCACTAGTACTAATTATTCTAAAATTATTAAAATTAAATTCTATACTATTTTAATATGAAATAGCTTTGCATTTACTCTTTGCAGAAAGCGCATGATCAAATACAGCGGGATAATATCACAACCCTATTTCAAGACAATCGATTTAGCAAATGATGCCTAATTCCCATCCCTTAGATCATTCAAGCACGGCAGGCAAACATTCAGGTGAACAGCTCTTAAAGTTAATCGAATTTGGCATCACGTTCATAATAGCAAAATCCCCTCCCGCAGCATCACCAACAATATAGTGGGTTAAATCCAGCACATTATCCTGAAAATAAGAAAATTTTGAGGTATGTCCATGGATCGTATAGCCAATACCTCTATCATATAAAAACTGTTTAAAATCCCTGACCTCATGTTGGTCATCATCAATACTCCAGGGCTGAATATGAGAAACAGCAATGGTATGATTTCGCAACTCGTCAGTCGATAAATTCGCAGCTTGGCTTATAAAGTCGTGATCAGGAACATCAGAAAATTCGTATTTGTTATCATTGTATACAATAAAACGAGTATTTAAAAAACTAAATGAATAATTAAAAAGTTTAAATGCTTCTTCCCAAATCTTTTTACCAAACGAAATACTATCATGATTTCCAATCACGACTAATACTGGAAACTTTGCACGCTTAAAAGCCTGACAAGCCCAATTAACTTCCTTTTCTAAACCCATCTCACTCAAATCACCAAGCACAAACAAAAAAGCTAAATCATCTTGCTGGTTCAAATGACCAATGGCATCATACAAACTTTGTGGATGCAATTGTGAATCAGCCACAAAACCCACTTTAAAAGAATCACTACCTAACATCATTTGTTCAACTTCAGCCACAGCATCGAGCTGCTCAGGAATGGAAAAACCATCACATTGAAGACGATTGATCTGCCAGGGTGAATATTCACAACCTGTAATTAAAATTAGTATTAAAGATAAGAATAACCACTTATCCATAAGATGATGACTACCAATCCAACTCAATCGCTAAACTCAAACTGCCAATACCTGCTAAACCAAAAAAACTATAATTTTTTCGGTAAAATTCATGGCTATTAATATATTCAAATACTTCAATATCAAACAATGAATAACCAAAAATAACATCATAATGGCGCAGGCTAAATTTGCTACCAAAATTGAGTAAAAACCGAAACGCAGTCGGCTGATAATATTCATCAGGGTAACGATCAGGCAATTGAACCCAAAGATCATCATGAATACCATAGGTCAGACCAAGGCCCAAGTAAAAGGGATGCCAATGAATAGATTTCACTGACATATTGATAATGCTTTTCTCAAAAACATACCAATCAAACTTAGCACTTAACTGCCAAAGCTCAATACCCGCCACTGATTTTGGTACATACCCCGCTAACAAACTAAATTGACTGTTTTTTGTCACACCCCACCCCAACCCAATGGCAATAAAACCAACATAGCCCGCTGTTTGAATGATCAAATTATCCGGTGTAAGCACATACTTGGACTGAGCGCAATGATCATCAACTAATTGATGAGCGTAAGATGGCGACGCTACGGAGGGCAAAAGATAGTTATTAATTTCAGCCTTCAGCGGACTTGGTATTGCTAAGCTGAGGACAATGGCTAGCAGTGAGGTGAAAGCAAGCTCGATTTCCATCCAAACATTTCTGTCCCTGATATGTATGACGTTGTACTAACAACATTGAAATCATCGTATTGAATACTTGCATTGTAAATGATTTTCAGCAGATGTGAAAATCTTAAATGGCATACCCATGGCGTATCATTGTTAGCACATCGGTGATGGGTTCACCAGTCGGGGATATTTTCATCAATCCAGTATAGAGGTACAATCTAATCAAATGACATTTTCACGCCAAAACCCATACCATCATCTAATGGATCCAATATTATTCTGGTATGAATTCTTTTATGTCCGCTGAGAAAAGCATTATAGAAAAAGTGTGTAAAGAAATTTCCTATTGCTGCCCCCACCAACACATCGGTTGCATAATGCACATTGGCTTCAACTCTAGCCCAGGCCGTACCCACCCCTACACCTGTTAAGGCAAAATCTAACATTTGAGTTGTACCCTGTTTCAATGGTAATGCAGCGATATTTCGCTTAGCAAGTGAAGTAAAAGAAAAAGCAACAGAGCTATGACTTGATGGAAAACTAGTAAAACTGCCGAGATTGGGTCGCTCTCTAGCTGCTCCATGTTTTAAAACCCCAGTCACAAGCCCCATACTAGCTAATGCCCCCAATTCAACACCGACTTTATGTATGTTATTATCCATTCCTGCGGTGAAAGAATGACGAGTGGTATTTGTTACGACGGAGGCACTAAAAGAGAGGACAGAAAATCGGCGCAACAGATTGCTTGCGTCAATGGCCGCTTGTGTTGAACCAAAAACAGGCTGGTTGTTCGAGGCCCAATGAGATAAGGGTTTATCCAAATTTGTCGCATGTAATGCAATGGCGCTTGTGGTAGGCATCCAAGTATCAGGATGCTTCAATGCTTGACTAGCAGCACGTTTCAGCTTTGATAAACTCGGTAAAGAACCCAGCTTTTCTCCCCACGAGAACTTGCCACTTGTCGTTGCACAACCGCTACATTGCAAAACAATCAATAAAACACATGAAATAAGCCAATTATTCACAACGTTTAAGGTATCAATTAATATCGGTAAAAATATGCAATATCTATTTTTTTATAAATTTCATTTAACGCAATAGATTATCGACAAAATATGCCTTTTGCTTAAAAAATCTTGGCCATTTAAGTAATATTTTGATTTATAATGCAATATAATGGCTGTATCGTCGAAATCTGCTTCATTTTCTAAATGTAGGACATTTTTCAATCAACAAAGCATACTGCATAAAGTTTGACATGCTCCTCCCCAAACAGGTTCTCTTTAAAAACCACCGTCGTGTATTTTATCATCTGACATGAGAAATTCATTTTTCTTTATGTTTTTTTGCAATGTTGATCGGCTCTTCATCGTTATACGTGTTAACGTTGATTGGAATTGGCTTGAAAAAAGGTAAGCAGATGCCATTGCAACGAATAAAACAAGTGATCCTCATACGCAAAGACTTGAAAATGCGCCGAGGCAAAGAAATCGCTCAAGGCTCGCATGCGTCCATGGCATTTGTAATGCAGCAAATACATAGTCAGCTAGTGACTCATGATGTCTCAGCGTGTTTGTTGAATTTGAGCGAAGTTGAAAAAATATGGATAAATAATGGTTCTGCGAAAATATGCTTGAGAGTTAATTCTGAAGATGAATTATTGCTATATCATGAAAAAGCAATGGCAGCTGAACTGAAAAGTTTTTTAATTCAAGATAGTGGGCGAACTGAGTTTCATGGGCAACCGACATACACGGCTTGTGCGATTGGACCAGATGACAGTCAAAAGATAGATAGCATAACGAGTGATTTGGTCTTGTATTAACGGCTTAGGAATGAGCACGCAATAAACACGGCGAATACTCTAACTGATGTATTACATCGCTATTCGTCGTTGCGATTTCGATCTATCGTAATACACGGCTTAAAGTCTTTAACTTTTTGCATTATTTCAGTAATGTTGCCGCTCACTATCTCATTTGTATTAGTATCTCTGGCTAATTGATCTAATTTAGCTCGCAGCTTTTCAATGTATGTTCCCTTTGATACTGGCACAAACGCGAGTTGTTGAAAGCATTCAGCCAACTGACCATAAAAAGTTTCATCTGGTTTTTTTGACTGGCTATTGATTTCCTCAATATCGTTATTGATTGTCCTGGTGTCATAATAAATTTCAGTTTTTACTGTGTATAACATGAGTCTAATTAATGTCATCAATGCGTAGGAGATAGCGATTATACTCCTTCGTTCCGGTTCAATTATTTCTATAATATAGCTTTCATTTGTATCAATTGCTTTAATGCCGACATTTGAAGAAATCCTTATGCGATAACCAATCAATGTCTTAAGACCTATCGATTTCCATGTCACGGTCACGGCTATTTTTTCTAAATGGTCTTGTCCACCAAAATAATTTCTGATTCGTCTTCTTTTTGTTGTTAATTTCTTAAGTGCCGATGGAGAATTGGGTATCAGCAGATGACGAATTTGCGTTGTAGGCTGATGGTAACTTTCTTTGAGAATATGATCACTTTTATTCAAGGTTAGGTTAGCTTTTACCTGAATACCATGCAACGGTTTCTCTGTAATTTTCTCTTCACCAATGTAATAGCTTTTAAGACCTTTTGATAACACCGTATTATGAAAAGGACGATCTTTTGTGACGAGTAGTGTGGTTTCATTCAGAAAGTGATGTAATATTTGTTCATCCGGTATGCCTGAATGCAGATCTCGAATATTAACATGATCGGAGTGCCAAATTCCCTTCTTTTTAGCAAAGACTTCAAAACGAATGAATTCTTGAGTCGTGATTGATTCATCAATGATAATTTTGTTTTTTCTATTCGACATGGGCCAACTCTCTGCCATAGCAATCTGATAAACACTGGGCTATATTTTAACTTAGGAATAGGCACGCAATAACTTCCCGGTTTCGCATCCCATCTTCCGCCCGTCTTGGCCCGTTCTTCAATCACAAAAGCTCGAAATAGAACCACTATTCCTGCACTTTTGCTCAAAGCTTCCGCTCCTGCTCACGCCCCTTACCTACCTCCTTGTAGGCAATCAGAACGAACCAATACAAACCAAATCTGGGCGCCAAACCGGGAAGTTATTACGTCGCCCATTCCTTAAATCACTGAATCAATCGATTAAAATAACACTACGCCAAATTCCAAGCCAGTTTTACACACTAGCACCACTGTGCCGAATTGTCTGAAGAATCATTTTACTCCTTCAACGAAAACTATCACACACAATACACTAAAACAATCGCTTATCGTCTGGAAAAGTAGCACCGAAACAGGGGGGACCTTCACTAACGTGCACCAATAAATACAGCAGCGCACAGCCACCAACTGATAAAAAAAAGTTCTCGGTATGCCGTATTGATTCGCCCGCTGACTCATGACACCATAGATCCCTTGGCAAAGCTGCGCATTATTATCCAATTGACCGGCTAATAAACACTCGAAAGAAGGTACTGTACTCGCCATTTCATGAATTTTTTTTGAGCCGTTCGCCCACTAAACTGTCAATAGGCAAGTGAAAAGTGCCAAATTTAAGAGGGCTATCATTGGATATCAACGGAGGTAAAATTGTTTAATTTGTACGCAATTATTATTGCTTTATTTACTGTTTCGGGTTTAGCTGTTGCAATATGGTCAGGAATAAAAATCACTCAAAGTAGAAAAACAACACAATGGCCACAGACAGAAGGTGTTATCGACAAGTCTTCTCTTGATGCCAATGGCATACCGGATATTGTATTTTCGTATCAGCTGAATGGCAAAACCTATCATGGTCGAGTGGATACGCCCGGAGCCTCTGATGTTACCCCAGAAATCAGTAAACGTTTTCTCGATCAGTATTCAGCAGAGGATAACGTCCTTGTGTTCTATGACCCGGACAAAGTCGAACATGCGATTTTGAACCCCGGACCGAGGTCCGATGATTGGTTCATTTTTGTGGCGGGTTTGGGAGCTATGCTGTTGGGGGGGGGGTTTCTGCTAACAGGCATTTAGGGCAATGGGCCAGGCCGACATTATAGACCTGGCCATTGATATCCAGTCGACGTTAGCCGAAGTATTTTTATACCCATCTCGTCCTGAACATCATGAAGAGATGGGTACGGCTAACCAGCGCCGACCATCATCTGCGTTATCTGGGATGTAACCAAGTGGGTAAAAAACTGTATGGATCAACTTGTATCGATTCGTTATAAGAAATCTGATGGGCATCCAAACGTTTGACCATCGAACCATCTTTACAGGAATCAAAAAAATCGGTACATCCCCCGACAAATTCACCATCCACATAAATTTGCGGAAAAGTCGCCCATTTGTTTTGGCTAACTAATACATCACGCATTTTATTGCCACGATTATTTCCCTGGTAGGCTACCGAATCGATAGCAATAGTGCGAAAGGGTATACCATAGTGGGTTAACACTTTTCGCACTGACCAGCAGAATTCACACCATTCCAAACCAAACATCACAATTTCATGGCTACTATCATTCAAGATCGTATTGAGTTCTGCCATGGCTGCCTCATCTAACGGCGATTCGTTCTCATTGGATGCAGGTGCCGAGCTTTCAATATCGAACCGAAATCCTGGTGTAGAACACGACATTGTCATTTCCTCATCTGTCATATCCACGGCAACATCTTCGAATAACGGCGTAGAAAGATAGCGTTCCCCGGTATCAGGTAACATACAAAGGATATTCGATCCTTCAGGGGCCGTTGCCGCGACTTGTAAAGCCCCGGCCAGTGTCGCGCCCGCAGAGATACCAACAAAAATGCCTTCTTTTTTTGCTAAATCTTTGCTGCACTGCAACGCCTCACTGCCATTAATGGGGATAAAGCCATCAATCTGCGTAGAAGCCGTGACTTGCTCGGCTAACTTAGGAATGAAATCAGGCGACCAACCTTGCATTAAATGTGGCCTGAAACTGGGATGACTTTCGCTATGGGAGCCATTAGCATCACGCGGCTGAGCAATGCCACTGGCCAAGATTTGTGAATTGTCGGGTTCACATACAATAATTTGAGTATCAGGGCTTTGCTTTTTAAGCACCCGCGATACCCCATTAAGCGTCCCACCAGTTCCAAAACCACTCACCCAATAATGCAACGGAATATCCGCGAAGTCTTCGAGTATTTCTACTGCCGTCGTGCGCGCATGCGTATCGGCATTGGCTGGGTTTTCAAACTGGCGCGGTTGCCACCAATCGTGTGCTTCGGCCAATTCCTTGGCTTTTGCTACCATGCCGGACCCCATCTCCGAGGCCGGTGTAAGCACTACCTTTGCCCCCAAGAATCTCATCATTTTGCGTCGTTCCACACTAAAATTTTCTGCCATGGTAACCACGAGCGGATAACCTTTTTGGGCACAGACCATCGCTAAACCAATACCGGTATTGCCACTGGTTGCTTCTACAATGGTTTGACCCGGCATCAACTCACCGCGACGCTCAGCTTCCTCAATCACCCCAAGGGCCAGTCGATCTTTCACTGACCCCATCGGATTGAATGATTCTACCTTAGCATAGATATTGACTCCCGGTGGACCCAGCTTATTAATACGCACTACGGGTGTGTTGCCGATAGTCTCTAAAATATTGTTATATCGCTTGCCCATGTCTTTATTTTCCTTCTCTATGGAATATTTTCTACTTCGATTTTAATTTGTTAATTTTGACAAACTATCCCCGGTTGCAATCACTTCATCCACCAATTCATTGGCATGATGCCAAGTGGTACGGGCTCCCACAAAACAAGGACGAATAGCCAAGATCCCATTAACCATTGCCGTACTGGGAATGCTTCGATTATTGTGAACCATTTGCCGATGAATACGCCGATTAAGACCGTTAAGATCATCACAGTGCTCAGTCACGTAGCGGAAACAGCAAATAGACAGCGTTGGTTCTTCAACGACTTCGAGGTGAGCATGGGCATGGGCACGTTCGGCCACGTGTCGTGCCATGGCATTATGACGGCAAACGCGCTCACGCATACCGGCTTTACCAATTTCTCGAATCAATGCCCACACCACCGCTCCCCGGCAAGGAGAGGATAATTCAACCGCAAAGTCATAATAAGGAATACCTAGACTATCCATGGAGTGCTGAGCCGTTTCGTCCGTCAACGAACCTTCGAGATAATCCGAAGCTTCCTGGGTAAACGCACGCTGCAAAATTTGGCGATCGCGAACGAAAGTGGCACCGATACCCACAGGGGCACCTAACCACTTATGGGAATCAACGATCACAGAATCGGCTAAGCTCAATCCATCGTAGAGCGGTCGAATCATCGGGTCGAGGATACCTGGCAACCCATAATCGCCATCCACATGAAACCAAATACCGTATTTTTGCGCGACCTCCCCTATTTCCCGTAGCGGATCAATCACCCCTGTGCTAGTAGTCCCGGCGTTAGCCACAATAGCCACAGCCACCCCTGGCTGATTCACCTCTGCTGCTAATTGTTCCCTGAGCGCCTCCGGGCACATGCGCCCCATCTCATCGGACGCAATAGTAATCACGGCACTGCGCCCCATACCAAGCACGGCAGCGGCGCGATGAATGGTGCGGTGACTCGCTTGAGTTGCATACAGGCGGCAAGGTAGTTGAAAACCGTCTCGGGCCGGATCAATGCCAATGCGCTCAAAGGCCCATTGGCGAGCGGCTCCTAAAGCGACCAAGTTGGCAACCGATCCACCACTGCTATAAACGCCTTTCATCTGAGACGGTAACTCAAACATCTCAGCCAACCATTGCAATGACAATTCTTCAAGAAAATTAAACGCCGTAAGACCCAACCGCTGTGGCGCGGCAACAGCACCAGCAAGCGTAGCCAACACCCCAACCGAAGTGGCCCCCGTAGTAATAAAGGAAGTACACGCCGGGTTAGAAATCTGGGAACCGTTAGGGATTAAATCCCGCCCCATTTCCGCAACCACTTGGGCAATTCCAACCCCGTCTTCCGGTAAAGCTCCCCCCAATGCCGTGCGCCAGCGGGGATGATTCTGCATGGCGTCAGGGTGTTCAAAATGAAGATATTGGTCCAAATAAGCACCCAATTGCTGCAGTAGCCGGGAGAGATCGCCACATTCTGCTTTATCATTACTCATAAAGGGATTCCAGCGGTTAATTTTAAAGCGAAGATAGGAGCGCAAGCGGCAGCAATTAAGAATATGCGTACAGCCACGCCCCATCAATAATTAGGCGAGAAGCTGAGCACCACTCGCCATAAATGCCATGGTCTTCGGTGCGCCAGCGATTTCTACCCCCTCAATTAAATCACTATCCATGATATGTTTTGCCTTAGCACAAGCCGGGCATAACCAAATTTTACCACCGTTTTCAATAAAAGCCTGGATGAGCCCCGAAAGCGGCTCATACCCTTCGGCGACCAATCCATCAGCACCTCCTTTAACACAGAGCTTAGAAGCATCTGAGGTAATAAATACCGCTGTTTCACAGGTCTTGGAGGCCGTAACGGCCAGAATAAATGAAATGGTTGCCCGCTCAACGTTATTGCCGCCATCTTGGCAATTGATCAGAAATTTTTGCTGGCTCTCATTTGTCATTGTCATGGTAAACTCCTTTTGCTTTCGTTGTTAAAAAATAATCTATAGTGTGGTTGCCATGATAGAGCGGAGCAGAAAGCGTTGCTTGGAGAACATCTGATTTTTTTCTAGAGAAAACAAGAACAGATTGACCTTTATATCAACGGTCTGCAAATGGCTGGGGTACCGGAGCAGTGATAACAATACGACTTGCCCTCCACCGTCTATTGCATTTTTTGGAATATTGGAGTTTACTAAAATTCACCAACAGTAAATAAGGAAAGTTTGCGATGTCGGAATCGATAAAAACACGTTTTTGGCGATACGGGCTTAATTTTTTTCCAGCATTTCGTGGTACAGGTGCAAAAATTACCTACATATCACAGGATTTTCGTGAAGTTAAATTGAAATTACCCCTTAATTGGCGTACCAAAAATTATGTGGGCACTATTTTTGGTGGTAGTATGTTTGCGTCAACCGATCCTCTATATCTTGTTATGCTCATTCAGGTACTTGGGCCGAGTTATATAGTGTGGGATAAAGCATCGGCTATTCGCTATAAAAAACCTGGCCGTACTACATTGTATGCTAAGGCAGTCTTGGAAGATGCAGAAATCGAATTCATTCGCAATGAATTAACCTGCAAGCCTAAAATTGATCGTATATATCAAATAGACCTTGTCGATGTTAATGACGTGGTTCATGCTTCTATTGAAAAAAAACTACATATTCGGAAAAAAGAAAATACATGAGTTAAAACCGAGACTGGGCCACCTATCCTTCGATCTCGATTGATTTTTATTCATAAAAAATTTTCTTTAATTCGACAATACAACTTACAAACGCTACGACTATATATTCCAGCGTTTTATAAATTTCGTTGAATGGAGCCTCTCACGTGTACGAAACTAACCCAACACAATCGCTTGACCAATGTCGTATTATCCAAGAACCTGGCGAGGAACCCTTATTACTCCACTCACGTGTGACCGGATCTGTCAGCGAGATGTCGCTGCTGATGAAGTCGTTGCTATTCGCCGAACTTTCAATGATCGCCTATAATGACGCAGACGAAGCGAATCGTGCGGCGGCGGCCATCGGCTTCCCCAGTAGCCAATTCTTTGATCGCGACGGTGCTCAGGGATTTTTTTTCGAAAATGACAACGATGCCGTAATCGTGTGTCGTGGCACCGAACCCAACGAATGGAATGACATCAAAGCAGATGCGAATGCTGCCACCGTATTGGCGGAAACGGTGGGTCGTGTACATCGGGGTTTTAAGCGAGAAGTAGACGATTTGTGGCCAATGATCGAAACACATATGAAGTCGACTCCAAAGAGCAAAACGCAGTGGTTCGCCGGGCATTCTTTGGGAGGCGCCATGGCAACGATCTGTGCCAGTCGTTGCTTCCTTTCAGACAAGTGCCCCAACCCAGCCGAATTGTATACTTTCGGTAGCCCCCGCGTTGGTAACAGACGGTACGTCAACTACGTAACACTAACGCACTACCGTTGGGTACACAACAACGATATCGTTACCCGAGCACCACCTCCATGGATTGGGTATCGTCATAGTGGCACCGAAATGTACCTCGATTACAACGGTGATCTCAGGCAGCTCGACCACCTCGCTAAACGCGCCGATCGGTGGCAAGGTTTTCTACGCGGCTTGAAGCGGTTCAAAATCGATCATTTCACCGATCACAGTGTACACGAATATATTGCACACATTCACCGAGCGCTCAAGAATGAGGAAAGATTGGATCAACCTTAGTCTAGGGGATGGCCAGAGCTATATAACCAGGTCTTAACATATAAACACCCCCAAGGGTTGATTATATGTTAAGACCCTGGAATCCATATTGAGTCTTCTATATTTACGGATATTTCCATGGGTGTCGTCGGCGATGGACTGGTACACAACCCTTTTATTTGTTAGAAAATATTATTTTATAATATATATTACTAGTCTTGACCTCTTTATTTCTTTATTTCGGTAGGCGCTGGTAATGAACAATATCTAAGACACCCATCAAAAAAACCACTTTATAAGTACAGCAATTAGCATGAGTGTCTTAGCTATACAAGAGCTTACAAAATGGTATCAACCTTCATATGCTTAATAAAAGTACAAATTAATCAGTCAATATGGTACTTGACCTCTATACACTTTAAACTTAACCAAGATGAACTCGTCTTTCAATAAGTGCGCATGATCGTGGGCGGGCCAAATTGCGACCATGGCGGGAAAGCGAGACGTACGAAAACATAATGGTGTTTATTGGTCGACATCTGCCCGAGGATAAAATCCGCCAGGCATTTGCAATGCTGCGTAGTTGATTCAGCTGCCTAAACACGCAACCTAGCACTCATAGTGCTAGGTCACAGATTTTAGTTAGACTTCGCTAACTCAGGCTCCACTGTGGTGGGATCAAAGGATTTTCTCAAATATTCGATAATAGACTTCGACTCATATAGCCATGTTTGCTTGCCATCTTCATCAATGAGCAGACAAGGCGCCTGGATCTTGCCACCACCCTCAAGCAACTCCCGTCGATAAGAGGCGTCATTCTGAGCATCGCGAGTCTCGATGGACAAGTTCAAGCGGTGCATCTCTCGTCGCACACGCACACAAAAAGGGCAGGCATAAAACTGATAAAGCGCCATACCCGCAACCTGCTTATCAATGGCCGCCTGCTCATCAGGGGCGCGAATCACTTTCTTTGGCCGGGTAATGAACGAAATGAAAACAATCAATCGACCCAAACCTTCACGTAGTGCTTTTACAATCATAAGTTATCCAACATGCGTGTATATAAGAGTGCATATCCTAGAAGATTAGTTGGTATTTTGCTATCGATTTAAGGTTTTAACGGGTATTTTCAGATATTAGACTCTCAAATAGTAAGTGATATAGCCAAAACTGGGCGACTTGATGCTGGGTATGCCAGTTGTCTAAAAATAATATTGATGCGATAGCTATTGCTAGCCAGTCAGGAAGTTGGCATGAAGTGGAGGAATATGTAAAACAACACGAGGTATCTATCATGGACGGTGTGCCCTCTAAGCGTTGTGTGGTGAGCAGATTGTATTTCGTCGGGTTGCTGTGCTGATTGGAGGTTCAAGGAAAAGATCATCGTCACCGAGAGACAGATATATGAGTCAAGTATTATATTAACTCATATAAATTTTATGATAATAAAAACCATAAAACTGAAAATTAAACAATTAATATGATACTTGACCTCTACATCTTTAACTTTCTATACATATGAATGCATCAAATTTCCAATAGTAATCTATGGCTTCAATTAATTGATTATTCGTATAATTTGGATTTTGTTGTGCCATATTTGAGACTACATCTTCTATCTGTTCTTTACTTAGAAAAGACTTGTAGCCACTTGTTTTAATCCATATTTCAAATTTATTAAATTCATCATCGCTAAAATTGTCTAAAGCCGTCAAACCTGGCCAACAAATTAGGTCAGGGATAATCTTATTTGCGTTAGCCTCAATATATAGTGAATCCAATTCGGCATAGTCAGATAACCACTCTTCTAGTTTTTTTGGGTCACCAAGATATTTCAAATTATCTTTCCTTTACGCATAACGCCCAGGCTCAGGGGCTTGCCGGAGTGGAGATTGTTTTGTGCTGTTCAAGCACAAAACAATCTCCGCAGAGGCAAGTCCCTTGAAGCCAATTGTTAGCATTTTTATCTCTCCGCGATCACTAACATCTCATAGTCATCGGTGGTTAACGCATCAGACCTTGAGAACTCTCCCAGTTTGGCTCCACAAATATCTACTTTGGTAAAACCAATAGACTTTACTAGCCAATTAATTTCCGAAGGAACATAGTACCGCTCGTTACATTTCAGAGATAACTTATTTCCTGAGTCATCCTCTGTTTCATAAACTGAGTGATCTCGAAATGTCATTAAATCAAATGTATTTTCGGAAGAGGAACCCTTTTCTGCTCCTGCGTTTATGAATTCTTTTACAGAGTGAAATAGTGGGAATAATCCATTCAATGTGGTGAATATCAATTTACCTTTTGGTTTTAGTGCTTTCGATGCATTTCTCAGAATCTGATAATTCATTTCATCTGTTTCCATGAGAGAAAAGCCGCCCTCACATATCATAATTACAAGATCAAATTCCGACTCAAACTCTAAGTTGCGGGCATCAGCCACACTAAAATCTATCTTTAATCCTTTTTCTTTTGATTTTTCTATAGCACGATTAATTTGCGATTGAGATAAATCTATTCCCTTAACCGAATATCCTCTTTTAGACAGTTCAATAACATGTCTGCCTGTGCCACAACCAATATCAAGTATTTGAGTTGACTTATTGTGACTTATATCACTTTCTATAAAGTCACATTCGCCTGCTGTTCCTTGAGTAAACGATTCTTCGTCGTATTTCTTACTGTAATTCTCGAAAAGCTGTTCATACCATTGTTTCAAAACGATGCTCCCTCAACTTATCAAAATGCTAACGTCGCAAACCAGCCGACCGATGAAGCGGTGTGAGGCTTGTGCTAATTATAGGGGACACTGATAACTTTATAACTTAACGATCTCGCCTCCCCTTCGCTACCGTTTTCCACTCAAGATTGTGTGCTTCACAGTATTGGCCACCTCGCTTACTGGCTTTTGATATCGCCGGTTGACTCACCGCGAGATGTATCGCAATTTCCGTTGATGAAAGCCCAATGACTTGTGTTCCCCAATAACTGATTAGGCTCTTGGCGATCGACAGATTAT